>Ga0187892_10000335_pt1 | contig 124619 bp, 101 predicted proteins | sample MA1701073metaG_FD_139345 | JGI IMG/M metagenome (GOLD analysis project Ga0187892, IMG submission 139345) | Bio-ooze microbial communities from a basaltic lava cave in the Kipuka Kanohina Cave System on the Island of Hawaii, USA - MA170107-3 metaG ... | reverse complement strand
GAGAGGTCTGTGAGCGGAGCGAACTGGGAGAGGGTGATCGGGTTTGGAGTGCAGCCGAAGACGAAGTCCCTCCTCTCCCTTGATGGGAGAGGTCTGTGAGCGGAGCGAACTGGGAGAGGGTGAACGGGAGCGAAGGGCCGCAGGTTTGCCACCGAATTGAGGGGGCTCTCCTTCCATACGCGCACCGCCATACCGTTCACCCTCCCCCTGCCCCCTCCCCTCAAGGGTGGGCATGGCCCTGCGCTCACTCCTGTCCGAACCAATCCGAGCCTATCCGGACGAATCCAGACGCCCCAAGGAACCCTCCTCTCCCTTGATGGGAGAGGCCTGTGAGCGAAGCGAACTGGGAGAGGGTGATCGGGTTTGGATTGCAGCAAATGAAGCAATCCCTCCTCTCCCTTGACGGGAGAGACGCATACCCTCCTCTCCCTTGATGGGAGAGGTCTGTGAGCGAAGCGAACTGGGAGAGGGTGATCGGGTTTGGATTGCAGCAAATGAAGCAATCCCTCCTCTCCCTTGACGGGAGAGACGCATACCCTCCTCTCCCTTGATGGGAGAGGCCTGTGAGCGAAGCGAACTGGGAGAGGGTGAACGGCGGCAGGGGGCTTACGGCCCGGCCCGGGCGAGTGGCTTCGCAGAGAATCCTCCCCAAAACCGGCCACCCTCCCCTGACCCCTCCCGTCAAGGGAGGGGAGGGTCCACGCAGAAGAAGCTCGGGGGTCCGGGCGCCCTTACGGTAGCAACCCCCGAACCAACCGGCACCAACCCGAACCCCCGAACCCCCGAACCCCCGCGCCCACTCGACTTTCCACCGCGTCCCTAAGAAGGAAGCGCTCGATGCACCTCGTCCAGCTCTGGCTCGAAAGGCTCGACCAGCCGATCCTTCAAACCGACACCTGGAACCTCACCTGGCTCGGGCTCATTCGCCTCGCGCTTTACCCGCTGCTCGCCATCCTGATCGCAAAGTGGGTCCGCAAGGCCATCCGCGTCGGCCTCAACCGCAGATGGGGAGTCGACCGGAGCACCCAGAACCCGGTCGCGACGGTGGTCTACTACCTGCTCCTCGCGCTCGGCATGATCGTGGCGTTGACGGCTGCGGGGCTGCCCGTGCAGAGCATCGCCGTGTTCTCGGGGGCGATCGGGCTCGGGATCGGGCTGGGGCTGCAGCAGGTCGCGCAGAACTTCCTTTGCGGGGTGATCCTACTGGTGACGAGGCCGATCCGGGTCCGGGATTGGATTTCCCGCGAGAGCCTGGAAGGGAGCGTGGAGAGCATCGGCGTGTACTCCACCATCATCCGCACCCTGGACGACGCCGAGGTCGTGATCCCGAACTCGGACCTCGTAAACGGAATCCTGATCAACTGGACCCGAGAGCGCAGGCTCCGGCGCATCAAGCTGCCGGTCGGCGTAGCGTACGCGAGCGACGTGCGGGCCGTCACCGACATCCTCTTGGAGGCCGCCAGAGCCAGCGAGGACGTGGTCGAGGACCCGCCTCCGTTCGTGCAGCTCATGGGTTACGGCGCGAGCTCGGTGGACTTCGAGCTGGTGGTGTTCACTTTGACCCGGTTCGCGACGCCGGACCTGCTTCGGAGCGAACTTTACTACAAGATTTGGGACCTGTTCCAAGAACGCGGGGTGCAGATTCCGTTCACGCAGGTGGACCTCTGGTTCCGCAATCCGCTCCCCGGCGAGGCGCGTGCGACGTGAGGGGATTCTCGGGGGTTTGCGTCTGTATGGAGGTATGGAAGTTTGGAGGTTGTCAGGTTTGGGAGAGGTTTTGGGTCCAGCCTGGTCCATGCCGGTCCGTGCCGGCCCGAATCAAACGTCTCGAACCCGAACACTCTCCGAATGATCCCTCGCTGACCCGACGGCCATCAGCGATCCGGAACAAACCCGAACCCATCCGAGCGCCCGCAAACAAACCCGAGCGCTGCCCGGCAACGTACCGCCCCGCCTCAGCCGTCGTATGCTATTGGGTGACCAATGGAGCCTGAAACGCGTCCAAAGGAGTCGGTGGTGACAGCCCTCCTGGACCGAACCCGCGCGCAGACCTTCGACGAGGACGCGATCTTGGTCGAGCGCTTCCTGGCGGGCGACTCCGACGCATTCGACCAGCTTTACGCCCGCTACTACGACCGCGTGTACGCCATGGCGCGCGGCGTGCTGGGAGACGCGGACGAGGCCGCCGACGCCGTGCAGGAGGTCTTCGCGCTGCTTTATCGCAACCTGAACCGCTTCGACCGCCGCTCCCGGTTCGGTACCTGGCTCTTCCGAGTCGCCGTCAACCGCACGATCCAGCAGGCCCGCCGCCTGAAACACGTCTCCAAGCAGAGGCCGCTGAACGAGGCCGTCGCGCAGATCGAGGAGCCCCCGCGCGAGGAGCCCGACCCGAAGATCGAGGAGGCCCTTTCCAGGCTCAACCCCTCCGACCGCGCCATTCTCGTGCTCTTCTATTGGGAGGACCTCTCACTGCAGGAGATCGCCGACAGCATCGGCTGCGGCGTCAATGCTGCGAAGACGAGGCTCTACAGGGCCCGCGAGCGGTTCCGGGCGGTCTACGAAGGAGAAGGGGCATGACGCGGATTCCGAAGGACGTGGACAAGCTGATGTGGCTGGTCGCGGACGACGGCTCTCCCGAGGCGCTCGCAGACTTCGAGTCGCGGTTCCCCGACTTTCGAGAGGAGCTGCGCAAGCGGATCGAGATGGTCGGCAGCCTTCGCGGCGCGCGACCCGACCGGTCCGCTTACACCCTGCCCAGGTTCGTCGCTCCGAGGACCGCCCCGCAGCCCGCCGGGTTCCGGCTTCGCTGGGCGATCGCGGGCGTTGGACTTGCCGGTCTGGCGGCCGCCTCGTTTTTCGCGGCGCGGTCTCTCTCCGGGCCGAAGGCGCAACAGAGCGGCCCTAAGGTGAGCGTGCGTTCCACGGCGGCCACTACGGTGCCACCTCCGGGCCCGCGTGATTCCGGCGATATGAGGGGCTTTGCGGTGCCTCCGGCGGAGGACGTCTCCCCGCTACGCGACGCGCCCGATCCGGGCCTCGGCGAGCCCCTGACTTTGACCGGCAAGGCGGTCCCGCTGCTCGACGCGATCCGCCAAGTCGCCCAAAAAAGCGGCATCACGCTCGAAGTCGCCCCCGGCATGCCGAACCCGAAGATCGACTTCGAGTATAGGGGGCTTTCCGGCTGGCAGATTCTTCGCGACATGGGGCCACGCTTCGGCTTCACGCCGTTCGACCAGGGAGACGGCAACGTCCTGATCGTCCCTGCGCTCGATACTTCAGCCTCAGCGAGCGAGGACTCGCCCGAAACCAGGCCCGTCTCTCCGAGCGCGCCACCGCCGCAGCCGACTTCCGACGGTTCCGATCGAAACGCTCCCAACTAAGGTACGAGATATACTTTACGGCGGGCTCGCCCGAGCCTCATGTAGCCGCAGGTCTTCGGATTGCGCCTCATGTAGCCGCAGGTCTTCAGCCTGCGTCTCATGTAGCCGCAGGTCTTTGGATTGCGCCTCATGTAGCCGCAGGTCTTCAGCCTGCGTCGCAAGTATAGGAGAAGCTCATGCCGATGCGCAGGTCGGACGTAATCGAGATGATCGGCGAGAGGGTCGTCACCTTCTCGATTCTGGGAGTGCTTTCGGCGGCTCTCGGGGCGCTGTTCTACTTCTACAAGGACCTGCCCTACGGCGGGTACGCGATCGGGCTCGCCTGGGTGCTGCTCGTCGGCGGCGTGGTGATGGTGCTGTTCTCCGTTTATTGCAGCCACGAGATGCGCAAGGTGACCAGCTACAAGGTCCAATGCCCCTTCTGCAGCGGCATTAACGTGCTCACCGCCCAGCCGGAAAAGGACTTCAAGTGCGGCCTCTGCCACCGGGAGGTTCCGATCAAGGACGGCCAGGTTTTGCCGGTCTTTCAGGTTCGGTGCGGCTACTGCAACGAGCTGAACTTCTACAGCGAGAAGAACGACGTTCTGATCTGCGAGAAGTGCGACCACGAGATTCCGCTCACGATCGAGGAGGGCAAGCCGGTCAAGCACGTTCCGAAGGCGTACGCCGTGTCGGACGACGAACGCCTTTACGAGCTAACGCTCGTCGGCCATGGCGGGCACCGCGAGGAGCTGATCGCGGCCCTGCAACACATGCTGGCGCTCAACCGCAACCAGGTGAAGCAGCTTCTCGACGAGGTGCCGGTAACGCTGCTCACGGGAATCTCAAAAAAGAAAGCGGAGCTCCTGCAAGCCCAGCTCGCGCTTCACGACGGCGCTGCGGAGTTCCACCCGCTGAGCTAATCGTCGTCCCGGTTTGGCCGGAAGTGGCCCCATGGGAACGGCTTGCCGGGCTTCTGCACCGACCACACGGCTCGCGCCACCGTCGTCGCGTCCGCGAGGTCCACGTCCGACCAGTTCAGCTTCGCGCAAGCCTCAGCGAGGCGCTTGGCCTCGCCGCTTAGCCGCTCGCGAGGCGGATTCAGCTCGTCGAGGGGCACGCGGTTGGGGAGCGCGGTATAGGGCCGGAAGTCCGGCTTGTCCGTGAAGCAGGCGGACAGAGGTGTCGCCGTCCGGTCGAACCGGGTCAGAGCGGGAAAGCCGAGCACCAGTCCCATCGTTCGGACGAACGACGTGTGGTTGTACATCTCGGAAACGACCGCGCCGCGCTTCGTATACGGCGAGATCACGAACGCTGCCGTGCGATGCCCGTCCACGTGGTCGAGCCCGAGCTGGGAGTCGTCTTGGATCACCAAGATCAGCGTCTGCTTCCAAAACCTGGACTTGCTTATGGCTTCAACGATTCTCCCCAGCGCCAAATCGTTATCGGCCACGGCCGCCCGGGGAGTGGGCATCCCCGGATTCGTGCCCGCCGTGTGGTCGTTTGGCAAGAGCAGGATGCAGAGCTGCGGCATCTCCGAAAACCCCCCGCCGACTGGTTCCCCCCCTGGGGGAACCGCAGCGGAGGGGGCTCTTCCCCCGCTCTCCCAAACGGCCAAGTCGGCCAAGAATTGATCCGCACGCCACTGGTCGCTCACGATGGACGGAAACCCGATAAACCGAGGGTGCAACACGCTGCGAAGCGCGGCTTGGCTCGTCTCCGCCTTGATCTCGTACTTGCGGCCGCCCGCCTTGTAGTCGTCCCACAGCTGCTTCCAGGTCGGCGTCTTGCCCGTGGCCGGGTCTTTGACAGACGGCTTGTCCACAAACTCCCCGTAGACTCGAACGCCGATCTTCTTCGAGATCGCTGCGTTCCAAAGGAACCCCTCAGGCGAGAACGCGAGCGGGTCCCCTCCGTCGTAGGGATAGCTGCGAATGTGCGCGCCGTAGTTCTGCTCGATGTACGCGTTCGCGACCGCGCTGGAGGTCCACTGATGCCCGTCCGCGGAGTTCGTGCCGCTGGTGTGCGTGTTGTCGAGCAGCACGAACTGGCGCGCGAGCGCGTGGTGGTTGGGAGAGACCTCCTCGGGAAACATGCAGAGCGAGGGATCGCCCTTGCCCTCCTTCATGTCCCCGAGCACGCTGTCGTAAGTCAGGTTCTCCTTGATGATGTAGACGACGTGCCTAAACACGCTCGGCTCGCCCATTCGCTCGGGCACCGGACGAGGCGGCTGGTTCGGTCGGGCGCGCACCTCCGTCCCCCATCGGTTGTTCCTTGCGACTTGGGCCGACAGCTTCTGCAGGTCTCGGAGCGCTTCGGGAATCCGAATGAACTGCACGGAGCCGACGTTGTCGTGAACCCCGAATCTCCCGGCCTTACCAGCCGGACGCGAGCCGACGCCCTTGGACGAGGCGACGATCAGCACGTCGCCTGAACGCTCAATCGCAACGGGAAACCAGCCTGTCGGAATGTAGCCAACGGTTCGGTACGGCTGTCTCGAAACGTCCAGGACCGCGACCGCGTTGATCCCTCCGCACGTTACGAAGAGGGTCTTTCCGTCCTCTCCGAAAACGAGGTCCGTGGGCATGAAGCCGAATCGCGGCTCGATCCCCGGACGAAGGTTCTTGGAGCCGAGCTTGCCCAGATCGGGCAGTCTAAGAAGCACCACGGAGTCGTCGTCGGAGCACGCGATCCCAAGCTTCGAACCGTCTGGAGAGAACGCGGCGCCGGATGGCTGGCGTCCGACCGCGACGTGCCGGACGTTTCGATCTGCAATGCCGAAGACAGTAATGCTTCCCCTCGCCGCAGCGTCGGTGCGCGAATCGATCGCCACGCGGGTCCCCGCCGAATCCGCGCCCGCTTCACCGCTCTTCGGCGGCGGGCCCCCCCGGTTGCATGCAACCAAGAGACCGGCGGCGGTTTCGAGCCTATAGGGCGCGATCTCGGTAGGGATCGAACCACCCTTTGCCGGGGAGTCGAACGGCTCTCCCTCGCCGTCCGATCCGCGCCAAGCGAGCGCATTTCGCCTTCCCAATGCCGCATACAGCGCCGTTCCGCCCGATCTGAGCGCTAGGCCGTTGACCTGCGGGTTTCCCGACTGCGGGCTTTGTGGGCCGACGGTGTCTAATTCAAACGTGCCCAGGAGAGCCCACTTGCCGTCCTTGAGCGCAATTCGGTGAACGTTTCCGCGGTCGCCGGAGGCGAGCACCTCGGTTTCGGACGCCCAAGCCACCCCCACGGCGCCCGTGCGCACGGAAACCTCGGCTACGGGCTCGCCTTCCCGCGTGAAGATCGCCACACGGCCCGTACAGAGCACCGCTACCAGGCTGCCGCTTGGCGACAAGGCGAGGTCCTTTGCACGCGCGCCCTCGATCCTTCGCAACACGCCGTAGGGAGTGAGCGCTTGGCCCGTAGTGACCAGAATCTCGCCGCCGGGCTGCTCTCCCGGCTCCCTTCTCTGGGCGACTCGCAGCCCGGCCCAAGCGACTGCAAGCGCGAGCGCAAAGGCCGCGAGCAGCTTAAAAATGCGCAACACGGAAACCCCTTTCAAAGCAATCCCTTCACGTCTACTGGAATTCCCTTCGGGACGCCCGTGTCCTTCTCGTGCCGTTGACCGCACACGATCATGACCATATGCAAGGACGCCCCTCGGTAATATGCCCCGGCATGGAGCCCATAGTCTCGACCGTCAGCCTCGGCGACCAGGAGCACGCCGCCAATCGAAAGGCCATGGAGAAGGTGCTCGCCGATTGGCGCAAGCGCACCGCGGAAGCCATGTGCGGAGGCGAGAAGCAAGCGACGGCCAAGCACAAGTCGCGCGGCAAGATGCTCGCCAGGGAGAGGATCGGCGCGCTGCTGGACGAGGGCTCTCCCTTCCTAGAGCTGAGCACGCTGGCGGCCAACGGCATGTACAACGGAGACGCGCCGTGCGCGGGGATCGTCACCGGAATCGGACGCGTCAACGGCAGACTGTGCGTAATCGTCGCAAACGACGCGACGGTCAAAGGGGGAACGTACTTCCCTATCACCGTCAAGAAGCACGTCCGCGCGCAGGAGATCGCGCTGCAAAACCGGCTTCCCTGCATTTACTTGGTGGACTCGGGCGGAGCGTTCCTTCCGCTGCAGAGCGAAGTGTTTCCGGACAGGGAGCACTTCGGCCGAATCTTCTACAACCAGGCTGTGCTGTCTAGCGCCGGAATTCCGCAGATAGCTGCCGTGATGGGCTCTTGCACGGCGGGAGGCGCGTACGTGCCCGCGATGAGCGACGAGGCGGTGATCGTCAAGGGACAGGGCACCATTTTTCTGGGCGGCCCGCCCCTCGTGCAAGCGGCGACCGGAGAAGTCGTCACCGCCGAGGAGTTGGGAGGCGCGGATGTGCACACACGAATCAGCGGCGTCGCCGACCACTTCGCGGAGGACGACGGACACGCAATCCAAATCGTGCGATCGATCGTAGAGACCCTGCCATCCCAGCATGCTCCGGGACAGGGTGGCGCCGGCTCACCTCAAGGCCGGGCCGGATTCGGGGTGGACCCGACGCCCGCCGAAGATCCGCTCTATGATCCCTCCGAGCTTTACTCGCTGATCCCTTCGGACCTGAAGCATCCGCTGGCGATGCGCGAGGTGTTGGCGAGGATCGTGGACGGAAGCAGGTTTCGCGAGTTCAAAACAAACTTTGGCACGACCCTGATTTGCGGCTTCGCCAGGTTCCACGGACACATGGCGGGCGTTCTCGCGAACGACGGCATCCTCTTCAGCGATTCGGCGCTGAAAGGCGCCCACTTTATCGAGCTGTGCTGTCAGCGCGGCATCCCGCTCGTGTTCCTGCAGAACATCGCCGGCTTCATGGTCGGAAGGAAGGCCGAGAACGAGGGGATCGCCAAGCACGGCGCGAAGCTGGTTTCCGCCGTCTCGACCGCGAACGTGCCGAAGCTGACGGTAATCGTAGGTGGGTCCTTCGGCGCCGGCAACTACGGGATGTGCGGGAGGGCCTACAACCCTAGGTTCCTCTGGATGTGGCCGAACGCGCGGATCAGCGTGATGGGCGGCGACCAGGCCGCGAACGTGCTGCTCACGGTCAAGCGCGAGCAGCTCGCGTCCAAAGGCAAGAAAATGAGCGCCGAAGAGCAGCGCAAATTCAAGAAACCGATCCTGGACAAGTACGAAGAGGAATCCTCGGCTTTCTACGCGACGGCGAGGCTTTGGGACGACGGCATCATCGATCCCGCGGACACTCGGCGCGTGCTAGCGCTAGGCCTCGAGATCGCCGAGAACGCTCCGGTCGAGAGTCCCGCTTTCACGATGTTTCGAATGTAGCGGATCGTGCTAGGCAGACAGCCGCTCCCGGCCGCTCGCGGGCATATGCCCGCGAGCGGCCGGGAGCGGCTCTTAAATTGCGGTGGCAAGGAACGGAACTAAGATCACCAGTCGGAGTAGTTTGTGCCGTCGCTTGCCTGGCCGGAAGCTGAAGACGTGACCTTGCCTACCGTCGGCGAAGTGGTCGAATACGTAAACGCGGCGCCCGAAACGGGGTCCTTCTCGATCCGCTCCACATATGGGCCCTTGTAGTCCGCCGACACGATCGGCACGTCGCTGCCTCCGGAGTTCTTGCCGGTCGCGGGGGCCGTCGTTAACGTTAGGTCCGCCAGAGCTCCGGGAAAACATCCGCAGTCGCCCTTGAACAGATCGATCGCGTTGCGATAGAGCTTCAGATTCGCCTTTAACGCGGACTCCTTGCTCCGCAAGCTCGAATTCGCGAACTTCGGAATCGCTATCGCCGCGAGGACCGCGATGATGATGATGACGATCAAGAGCTCGACGAGCGTGAAGCCCCGCCAGAGCCTCGAACCATGTGTGTTGGTCATTGTCCTTACCTGCCGCTCGTCGGATTTGAAGCCGTGTTGCGACTCTGATGATGATTTTCGGAAAGTTTTAGCCGTTACTTTATGTTTTGCACGACCGAATAGATCGGAGAAATGATCGAGATCGTGATAAAGCCCACGACGCAGCCCATTACCGTGATCATTACGGGCTCGACTATGGAGACCAGCGCCTTTATCCGCGCATCGACTTCGTCCTCCATGTGGTTCGAGCTGCTTGCCAGAAGGGCAGCCAGTCTGCCGGTTCTTTCGCCGACGCCGACCACCTGAACGAGCATCTGGGGAAACATGTCGGAAGTAGCCAGGCACTCCGAGAGGGCACCGCCACGCTCGACTCCGTCGCGAACCTCCATCAGCGACCTCTGAACCGCTGAGTTGCCCGAAACCTTGGCCCCATGCTCGAGGGCAGACATCAGTGACACGTTGCAGGACAGAAGGGTCGCGATCGACTGAAACGCGCGTGAGAGCGCAAGCTTCCGCGCAAGCTCGCCTACTACGGGGACTTTCAGCACAAAACTGCCAAAGAGCTCCTGGAACTTGGGCAGCGCCCAAGCGGCCCGAAGCGCGACGATGGCCACAACTACGCCCGCAAGGACCCACCAAGGATGCTGGCGAACGTAGTCGCCCACGGATAGTATCGCCAGGGTGGTCGCGGGCACGTCAGCGCCCATCGACTTAAAGATGCCGGAGAACTTGGGCAGCACGAAGCAAATGAGCACGGCAAGCGCCGCAACCGCGATCACCGTTAGGACCGCGGGATAGAGCATCGCGTTCACGACCTTGCGCCGAAGGTCGGCGGCACGCTCGACGTACATCGCGGCGCTGGACAGCGCCCTGTCCAGGCGTCCGCCTTCCTCCGCAACTCGGACAAGCTCGCAAACGACGGGAGGAAACAGCCCTCCGGAAGAGCGCATGCCCGCTGAAAGGCCCTTTCCGCCCACTACCTCGCTTCGAAGCTGTCGTAGGCCGTTCCTGGCGTTGTTCGACTGCGCGCTCGACGCTACGGCGTCCAGCGCTTCCACGAACGGTACGCCCGTTTCAGCCATCACAGCCAGGTCTCGGAGAATCGCGGCTACTTCGGCGTCCTTGACTTTGTAGGCCCGCTTGGAGCCTTCGCCGCCTAGATCCGCAGGATCTTGCGCGCCTTCCCCTCTAGCTCGCTGTCCGCCGGGGACGATCGACAGTATCGTGATCTCGCGGCTCGACAGGCGGCGTTCCGCTTCGTCGATGGAGCCGGCCAGCACTTCGCCCTCCACTCGCTCGCCCGTAACGTCCACGCCCCTGTACTTGAATGCGTACATGTCTTAGCTCTCCGCCGTGCAACGAATTACTTCTTCGACCGTCGTTACGCCCTGAAGGACCTTCTCGCGGGCGTCCGCTCGCAGCGTGCGCATGGATCGCTGCGCGGCGTACTCGCGAACCTCCGAGGAGTGCTCGCCAGCGAGCACCTTACGCCGAATGTCCGGTGTCATCGCCATAGCTTCGTACACGCCCACCCGGCCTCTAAATCCCGTCTTTGCGCAGTACTCGCAGCCGCGTCCACGGCGGTAAGGGCCGTTCGGCTCCAGGCCGAGCTTTTCTAGCGCCTCCGTCGGCGGTTTGTACGGCTCCGAGCATTTGGGGCAGATCGTTCGAACCAGTCGCTGCGCGACGCTGCATGTGACGCTCGATGCCAAGAGGAACGGCTCCACGCCCATGTCCGCAAGCCTCGTCATCGCGGCAGCGCTGTCGTTGGCATGAACGCTCGTAAGCACCAAGTGGCCGGTTAGCGCCGCCTCGATCGCGATTGCGGCCGTTTCCATGTCGCGCACCTCGCCGACAAGGATCACGTCGGGGTCCTGGCGCAGAATCGCCCGTAGGCCGTTGGCGAACGTCACTCCCGCCTTTGGGTTCACGTTGCCCTGTACGACTCCGTCGATCTGGTATTCGACAGGGTCCTCGATGCTGATGATGTTTCGGTGGATCGCGTTCAGGTGATGCACCGCGGAGTAGAGCGTTGTCGTCTTTCCCGATCCCGTGGGCCCGGAGACGAGAATGCAACCCTGAGGCTCTTCGATCCGATCGACGAACGTCTGCATCGCTTCGTCCGCCATCCCGAGCTTCGTCAAGTCCAATTGCGACGACGTCTTGTCGAGAATGCGAATGACGACGTTTTCGCCGAAGGCGCACGGGTACGTCGAGACTCGAAAGTCGAATGAGCCCTGAGGGGTGATGAGCGTGCATCTGCCGTCTTGGGGCATCCGCCTTTCGGCGATGTCCAGCGATGCGATGATCTTGATTCTGGAAACGAGCGCGTGCTGGAGGTCCTTCGGTACCGACATGACTTCTTGCAGCAAGCCGTCGATTCGAAATCGCACGCGTACCCTTCGCTGCATCGGCTCGATGTGGATGTCGCTGGCGCGCATGTTGATGGCCCTTGTCATGAGCGCGTTCGCGAGCTTGACGACGGGCGCGCCCTCCACGACCTCCTTGAGCTCGATAACATTGACCTTGTCCTCGTCTTCCTCAGTCCCGGCGACGCGCACGCCGTCCGCGTCTACGCCCTTGATCGCTTCGCCGATGATCTCGCCGAGGTCGTCGTAGGCGCCATAGCACCGGTAGATGGCGTCGCGAACGTCCTCCTCCGTACAGAGCACGGGATCGACGTCCAGTCCCAGATTGGAGGTGAGCTCGTCGATCGCGGAGAGGTCGAGGGGGTTCACCATCGCAACGGTGGCGGCACACTCCGTTCGTTCAATGGGAATTGCGAGCAGCCGTAGAGCCACCGAGTGTGGAATGCTCCGGGCGATCGCGTTGTCGAGCTCCATGCGCGCCAGGTCCACAAACGGCACGCCGAGCTGGAGTCCCAAGCACTTAAGCTTCTGCTTCTCCGTGATGATCCCTTGGCGCACGAGCAGCGTGCCAAGGGGTTCCGTCGTATCGGTTCGGGTGGCCAGGATCTCCTGGAGCTCCTCTCGCGAGAGGTAGCCCTCCTCGATGAAGATCTCACCGATGGATTTATCCAGGTTCATGGCTTGTCCGTTGTGAGGATCGAAGGAGTGATTGCGATGATCACTTGCGAAGAGACCTTCGTTCGCTTTCTTCTTGTAAAGAGCTCGCCAAGAAGCGGAATCTGAGACAGCAGGGGAACCCTCTGGACATCATTGATCTCCTCGTCCTTCAGCAGCCCGCCCATTACGAGCGTTTCTCCCGGAGTTAAGCGAAGTGTGGTCTGAGCCTCTCGGGTAGAGATTTGCGGGTAGCTTGCGCCGTTGACTTCGAGGAATCCCGTAACCGTCGAAACTTGTGGGTAGAGCACGAGCGTGATCTTGTTCTCCTCGCTCACTTGCGCGGAAAGCTGAAGGTAAATGCCGACTCTCTCGGTCTGTCGAGTGAAGATCGGCGTATTTGCTTGCGTGAAGCCGATCAAGACCGGATAGTTGATCCTTTCTCCGATCAGAATGAACGCCGACTCGCCGTCCAGGACAGAAATCGTGGGAGATGCGAGCAGCTTCGCATCGTTTCGAGTCTCGATCGCACGCAGCTTGCCGGTGAAGGATTGGGCGGCCCTAGAGAACGACCCGAACTTGAGCCCGTCCGGGTCCGATTCGGTTACGACGACGTCGCTGAAGGTCCAAGTTAGGCCCAGCTCCTTCAAAGCGCTGTTCGCGATGTCGTAGATCGTCACCGCAATCACCACCTGCGGACGAGGCACATCCAGTTGTCTCAGTACCTCGAGCGCGCCAGCGACGTGCTGGGGCAGCCCACGCAGCAGGATCGTTCGCGTGTACTTGTCTTCACTTGCCTTCGCAGCGGCGTACGTGGCTATGCCGGTGATCTCCGCGATGTCGCGGCCCGTTAGGCTCGGGCTGAGGATCGCAGGACCTGCAACGACGGTCAGCGTGTCCTTCTCGTACACCTTTTGGAGCACTTCTGCAGCCTTATCGGCCGTGAGATAGCTGAGCACGTGCGTGACCACGATCGGCTCGACGGGCGGCTTCGGTTCCGGAGCGGGGGGCGTAGGATGCTCTGCCTCCCATTCCGCCGGGTAGCCGGATTTGAGCTGCTCCTCCTTAGCAACGACATAAGTTGGGCCAACTTTTAGGTAGCGGAGTCCCGACAAAGCACAAATGTGCCGAATCATGTCGAGCAGCTTGATGTCGGCGAGACGAACCGTGAGCTTCTGCCCGGGATTGTTCAGGAGAACCAGGTTTGCGCCGGTCTGCTCGCTAAGAATGCGAAGAATCTGCGCAAGGTCCCAATCGGCAACGTTCAGCGAGCACAGACGATCTTCCGGCCGGCCCGCCGGCGGTGAAGGCTTCTCGGCGCTCGGCGCGGCCTTTGTAGGTGCGCCGCTCGCGGCCGGTTTCGGCGCAGTCTTTGGCGGCTTCGCATCGTCGCGTGACTTCGTATAGCCCTTCACCGCTCGCGGCCCTTTCCCGGCCTTGGATTGCGAGGGGTTTGAAGACTTGGACGACGAGCCCTGCTTGCCTTTGGGGGAGCCCTCTTTCTGTTGGGTCGAAACGAACGGGCTCGCCGTCAGCACCACGGCAAGCAGCATGAACGATGCGATCCAAGACCTCATAATCGCGCCTCTCCGCCGACTTCGACTCGGACGTGCCTCTTGCCGGTGGAGAGCGTGACTCCACGGTCGTCCACCGTCTTCAGCCTCAGTCCCGGAACGATCGCGTCGCCCGCTCGAAACGTCTGGGCGTCCGCGCCGTTTACGGAGATCAGCGCAGTCGAGCCGTTCGCGCGCAGAGTCGCGCGAACTTGCAGCGTGACGCCGATCGCCTGTTCCAATTGTCGGTTCGGCCCAGCAGTCTTTGCAGGTTCTGCGCCCGGTGGCCCGCTCCGGCCGCCCGTTCCCTGCTCCAAGCCTCCCGACTCCATCTCCATCATTTGGCGAAGCGCAAGCTCTTGCTCGATCCTGGAGTTTTGGGCCAGGGCGCGAGCCTCAGAGATCCGGTCTGCGATAAGGGAGCCGGAGGGAATCCCTGGGCCCCACGCTTCCGGCTGGAACGGGGATATCGAAGGCGGAACTGCGCCGGCTGGCGCGGACTGCGACCCCGCGGCGGACTTCACGAGGCTCGGATGCCAGAAGGGATCTGTAGACAGCGACTGGGGCAGCTCGTCCCTAACGCCGGCATTGGAGGTTGCGGACCTCTCGGAAGCGGCTTGCTTGCCCGCGTCAGCGCCGCTCGGCAGCAATTGCAGAATCGCAAACCCCACCGCGCCTACGGCCACGAGGCCGAGCAACGTAGCCGTCCTTCGATCTCCTACCTTCACTGCCGCTCGCCTCCCGGAGGCGCGACGATCCGAAGCTGAAGCGCAGCGGCGACCGTGCCCTGGCCGCCGGCCGCCGAAGCGACACGCTTAATCTCGACGGTGTTGTACTCGTGGGGAACGCTCGAATCCGAAAGCTCGAACAAAGCGCTGAGAACATTGGGCGCCGGGCCGCGAATGGTTGCTTGTGCGTCGAACTGCACCCAGTCCGTCGACGGCGTCGTCTTGTCGAATCGGGTCACGTAGCCCATTTGCAGCGACGAAGCCTGGAACTCTGTCACGGTGCAGCCCCATTTGGCGGCTATCGCCTGAAGTACGCCTTGGAACGCTCCGATGCCGGCAAGTCCCTTGGGAGCGTCGGGCTCGGACTTGGCTCGGGCCTGCTTGATCGCATTGCGGGCTTCTGAAATGCGCGATTGAGTTTCTTTGGCCGACGCGATGCTTGTCGACGAGCTGGACCTGTTTTGCAAGGCCTCGTACCCGCAGTAGACGCACGCCGTAACCCACGCGGCCAGGACCCCCAGCAGGGTGACGTGAATGCCCCTTACGACGCCCTCCTGCGACAGCCACAGCGACCACTTCACGGCTTGACCACGACCTTCTTGACATAGTCGAACGACACGCCGCCGCTGGCGAGCTGATCGCTCTTTCGAGAGGAAACGAGAACGGCGCTCTCGACCCTTGGGCCGCCCGAAGCCTTTCCGACGAACTCGCGCATCGCTTCGAAGGACTCGGCTTCCGCCTGGCAAGTGAGCGTGGCAGCGCCTCCCATCACCTCGGACTTCACGGAAGAGACCGCTACGGAAGGCGGCACGGTATTGAGCACAAACGTGAGCTGTCCCAGGTACGCCTTGGCCTGAGCTCGCAAACGCTGCGCCATCGCTCGCTCGGCGAGCTTCGGAACGGAGGCCTCGTGGGCGGCCTTGATGTCGCGCATTTGCGCCGCCAGCTTCTGCACTGCGGCGCGTTCGCGAATCGCGACAGCGGCCGTGCCCGATCGAAGGTCCGCCAGGCCGGGCACCGTCAGCGCAGCGCCAAGGGACGCAAGACCGATGAGCGCGAGCTTCTGCTGCGCGCGTCGTATGATTCGCTGTCGTCCTGCGAGGCGTTCGGCGAGAAGGTTTGCCTCGACGTTGATCGTCTTTTTGGACTCAACGCGACCAAACATATTCCCTTGAATCATGCCGAGCTCCCTTTGCACGGTTCGACGAAGCGAGACTGGACAGCGCCAAGCCCAAGACCACCGTGAACGCCTCCTGGCGGTTCACGATGCTGTCGAAGGTGTCGCGCTGAAACCTACCGACCATCCCCGCGAACGGGCGCGCGCGTTCGACGCGCAATCCGAGCGCCTCATGCAAATACTCGGCGAAACCTCGCAGGCCCGAGAGGCCTCCGCATACGATCACGTGGTCCAGGATTCCCGAGTAGCTGCGCTCGGGATGGAGCGAGCGGAAGTAACGAAGCAGGCGGAGGAACTCCAAAGTCAGCTTGTCCAGGTCTTGGGCGACGCTTACGGTTGCCTGCTCTTCGCCGATCTGAAGGTGCAGCATCCCGTCGGGGGTCAACAAGGCGCCCTCTCGTCCAATCGCCCGCTCCACGTCTTCTACCGGCACGTCGAGCTCAACCGCCACTCCGCGAGCGATGCGGTCCGAGCCGAACTTGATGCCGCGCATGAACTGCAGCCGGCGGTTCTGGACGACGTACATGTGCGTGTTCACGCTGCCCACGTCGATGATCGTGACGGAGGCGTCGCGCCACAGCGCGCTGCGCTCGTTCAGCTTCAGCTCCACGATCCGCAGAACCGCTTGCGCCTCGAGCTCCGCGCCTTGGGGATAGATTCCGGCGTACTCGAGAACGTCCGCTCGCGAATCCACGACCTCGCGGCGAACTACGATTACGAGAGACTGGCCGTGCTGCTCCTCGTCCACGGTCTCGGGCAGTGTCGCCTCGACATATGCCTCGCTTACGGGAAACGGCAAATGCCGGCGCACCTTGAATCGAGCCGCCTCTCGAAGCTCGTCCGGGGGCAAGAGCGGCAAGCTGACCCAACGCAGAGAAGCAAGCTGACTGGGAATGGAGAACATCGCCGCCGAAGCTTGAATGCCCTGCTCATCCAGTTCATGCCTTAGCTGCTTTGCAAGAGCGCGCGGATCCCGAATAACGCCGCCTGCGCTCCAGCTCGGATCGAACGCAAACATGGAAGCCGCTTCCACGGTAATGCGGTCCGCGACCTGCATCCCTAGCAGAGCCTTTACGACGCGGCTTCCGATATCCACGCCGAGCCCCCGCTTTTCAAGCGTATGCGCTACCCTGCCGAATCCCATTCCTACGCCACCTGTTGAACCGACTCTGTCCAGTGCCCCCTATACAATTCGCGCATCCGATCCGTTTGGAGCAGCCCCTTGAGACACTCGACGACGACCGGGTCGAACTGAACGCCCGCGCCACGGCTCAATTCGGAAAGAACGGCGTCCTGCGACATGACGTCTCGGTACGGCCTGCTCGAGCTCATCGCGTCGAAGGCGTCCGCAACGCATACGATGCGAAGCGAGAGCGGCAGCTCCCCGCCCTTTAGCCCGTCCGGATAACCTGTGCCGTCGAGCTTTTCGTGATGGTTGCGAATGATCATCAGCACGCCTTCCGAAAGCAAGAGCGGCCTGCATATCTCGTAGCCGATCACCGGATGGGACTTCATAACCTCAAATTCCTCATCCGTGAGCTTGCCGCGCTTGTTCAGAATCGCATCCGGCACGCCGATCTTTCCGATGTCGTGCAGCACCGTACCGACCCTGAGCTCCTCCAGCGCGTCCAACCCGAATCCGAGCTTTTCTCCGAGCATCAGAGAAACCTCACAAACCCGTTGGGAGTGGCCCTGCGTGTACTCGTCGCGAGCTTCCAAGGCGGTCGCCAGGCTCTCCAAGGTCCGGACGAAAGTGAAGTGCTGTCTCTCTTCCATTCGGGCGTTGGCTACGGCAACGGCGATCAGCGAAGCGAGCGTCCTGCACAGGTCCACGTCATCGCTGTCGAATCCGGTCCTTGGCCGCGTGTTCAGAATCGTAAACACCCCGAGAATCTGATCCTCGCCGGCCTTTCCTGCCGCCGCGCCAGTCCGTGTCAACAGCGGCACCGAAATCGCCGAGTGAACGCCGGCCGTGACGCCGTCGAACCCGCGATGCTCCGCTGCCTGGTCGGAGACCGTAATGGGCTGGCCCATCTTCGCCACGTATCCGGACAAGCCAAAGCCGATGTCCAAGGTCTTCGGAAACTCGAATTCGCCAGCTTCGCTATATGCGACCTCCGTCGTCAGCGGCCCTTCCGACTCGTCTTCGAGGAGCATCACGTATCCGCACGTGCCTCCCGTCTCCGTGACCGCGGCCTTCAGCGTGTGAAGCATGGTCGCCGTCAAGTCCCGGCTCGCTGCGAACGCGCCTCCGCAGTCCAGGACGGTCGCCAGACGCCTGTCACGGGCAATCAGCAGGTCTTCCCGCGCCTTGAAGTACGCGAGCAGCGCGGCCGTTACGGCGCCGCTGGCAATGATGCCGATAGACAAGCCCAATGCCGACGCACCGCGATGCAGCGCGATGTCCGCCGATCCTTGAACCAGCATCATCACGCCGGCGAGTCCGGCGACGTTCGCCATTCGGCGCGTAGCGAGCGCCTCGAACACGAGTCCAGGCACGCCAAGCAGCCACAGGTTTTCGTTGCGAAGCTCCGGCACGAAGGACAGGGCGGTGAGAAATACCCCGTCGCCGAATCGCAGCAGGGTGCCGATCGGCATTCCCCGGGACGAGTCTTGCCGGGCGCGCAGAACGCTCATGCCGAACACGTTGGAGGCCGCAAGAAGACCGAAAGCCGCGATTCCGGCGGTCGTCTGGAACTTCTCGGCAAGCATGATTGCGGAAGCGCCGAGCAGCGCCCAGCGCATCCAAATGCCCAGGCTCTCCCAGGAGCGCATCGAATCAAGCCTCTTCGTCATGGCCAATAACCCGGAAGCTTTAGGGCCTCCCCTACCAACTGGTCCGACGCTACTCGCGTGTCCAGAGTGAACGAGCACGCGTTGTTTTGGTCGAAGCCGCCTTCCACCCAGATTCCGCCTGAATTGAGCGCAAGGGTCGGAAAAAACCCTGCGTTGACTACAAAGTTGTTCCTTACCGCGAAGTAGCCGACGAAAGCGTTCACCGAGCCTGACACGACCACGTTGCCGTCGACGACGAAGCCGGCTAAGGACGAAGGCGGTTCGTAAGAAGTGTTTGACGTTATGTCGAGATTTCCCCGAACGTAGATCGTTCCCGTACCGTTTATCGCGCCACGAATGCTCATGTTCCCGTCGCAATACACGAGCTCGTTTGCCCTGGCGAACGTGAACGTGTTGTATGCGCCCGAAGCAATGGTGCGATCCGCTGCGGCCTGGTACGTGGCGGATGGGGCGAAGTACACGTTTAATCCTGGCGAATTCGTCTTAACCGATCCCGTGGCGACGATGAGAGCAGGCACGACGTTTGTTGTCGTAACGAAGTCTCCGTTGATGGTGGAGGCGCTGAGAGAGCCGGGGGTTCCGCCCACGTATACGCTTCCTCTTGTCAGCGGAAGTGTCGTTAGCTCCCTCTTGAGAGTCAGGTCGCCCTTGGAAGCCACCGCGAAGTGAAACGGCGACTTTGCGTATGGGTTCGCGATGACCGCGCTGCGAACGTACGTGCGCCCGTTCACGACCGCGGAAAGGTCCACCTTGTACGAGCGCCTGATCGCCGCGGTGTGGTCGGCTACGGCGCCGTTCCACGTGACGCCGTTAACGCTTAAACCAGCAATCGGGCCGGTTCGCGCGAATCCGTCGTTCCAAGTCGCTTCGATTGAGGCAATCGCGCCTTGAAACGCGAGCTCGATTCGAACCTGCTCTTCCCGTCGCGACTCTTGGCGGTACACGGTAGAAGCGATTCCGGTCAGAGCCAGAATCGACGTCGTGGACGCGATTGTGAGCATCAGCGTGAAGACGAGGGCGCTTCCGGAGCGTCGGTGCATCATCGGGAGTTCCTCCATGCGACGGTGCGCGTGATCGTGTGGTCGTACTTTTCCGTGTCGGGAGTGCCGCCCGCGGGCACCCGTTCGGCGCGATTCAGCGAGGACGCCTTCACGGTGAAGGTCGCGAGCTTCCAGGTCGTGTCCACGCTCACTTGGAGGGTCGTTACGAGCGACCAGCGGCCAAGGCTTCCTCCAGGATAGGTTCGCCACTGAGCCACGGAGTCCGATGCCGTCGGCGCGGCGTCGTCCATTCGGATCGCCTTGTGCAGAACGGTCCCGGGCCTCGAAAAGTCTCCTGTGGCGTCGGAAAAGTAGAACCACACGCGCTGGCCCGGATCGTACTGCTCGTAGGAGAGGGCGCGAATCTTGTTCGGCCGGCATTCGTCAAGCTCGCCGTCGTTGTTCACGTCGATCACGATGGCGGGAATCGTACATTTGAGGGCTGTGGACGTGGGGCCGGGGACCGCCTCGCACTTCGTGGCCTCCGAACAATGCAGCGCGAGCTCGCGTGCCAACATTTGAGCCTGCAACTCGACGCTCGTTCGTGAAAATGTGTGCATCGTTCTGGTGGTGACAAAGCCGTACACTCCCACGAGAGCGCCTACCACAAAGACCGACAGGGTCGATGCGAGCAGCGTCTCGACGAGCGTGAAGGCTTTGGTCCTAGTCACAGGGGTTCCTCATGAGCGTCTCGATCTGCACGCCTTCCGGTCCGGTCGTAACCCCGAACGTATTCCACGAAACGGACGCCTTCACCCGATAAAGGTCGGTCGTTCCGGGCTCGAGGCTTATCTCGCGCGTTAGATGAAGCTGGGCTTCCGCTCCGATGCTGATTCCCGAAGGGTTTCTGTCGGACGGTAGTGCCGTGCCGGCGGTGGTAACCGTCGACCCGTTTCGAGAGATGGTTACGTGCCTCGTTCCCGCCGAAAGCACGCCGGCTTTGGCCGCCGCCCTAGCCATCTCGATGCTGTCCATCGCCAAGGCGAAGCCGATCGATCTCTTCTGGCTGATCTGGGATCGCTTGCCTGCGAACGTTGTGGCGCCCAGGATGCTCGCTGCAGCCGCGGCCGTAAACACCGTCGCGATGAGCAGCTCCGCCAACGTCGTCCCCCGGCGGCCCTTATGGCGGTTTTTCACAGTCTACATATCGGCAATTGATCGGGATTTCGGCACCCGTAAACCTCGGGGTTCTGAACCTAATTGATGGTTCGCCGCGACCCCGTGAAAGCGCCGGATTGGAGCGTCCGTTCTCAGACGTGACTTGGGACATTCGGCTCGGCGCTGACTAAAAGCGCCGTTCATAATCGCGCACGTGGTCACGACCCGCGACCTTCGCAAGCACTTTCGGGATTCGAAAGGCGGAACGGTGAAGGCCGTGGACGGCGTCTCGATCGAGGCGAGGCCCGGAGAGGTGTTCGGCCTTCTCGGCGTCAACGGAGCCGGAAAGACGACCATGCTTCGGCTTCTCTCCACGGTACTCAAGCCGACCGGCGGCGCTGCTCAAGTCGCCGGACACGACGTCGTGCGCTCGCCGGCGGACGTTCGGGCCAGCATCGGCTTTATGTCCGCGTCGACGGCGCTCTACGGTCGTCTCACGCCGCTCGAGCTCCTTGCGTTCTTCGGCGGCCTCTACGGGCTCAAGGGCCGCGATCTGAAAAAGAAGATCGATCTCGTCTCGGGGAAGCTGAACCTTGGCGAGTTCGCGGACCGCCTCTGCGACAAGCTTTCGACCGGCCAAAAACAGCGCGTGTCCATCGCGCGCACGATCCTGCACGACCCGCCCGTGCTGTTCTTCGACGAGCCAACCGCAGGGCTTGACGTCGTCACTGCCCAAACAGTTCTCGGATTCCTGTCCGAAGCGCGCGGACAGGGCAAGACGATCGTCTTCAGCACGCACATCATGAGCGAGGCCGAGCGGCTGTGCGATCGCATCGCGATCCTCCACGATGGAACGATCCGAGGCGAAGGTTCCGCAGAGGATCTGAAGTCGGCATCTGGCAAGTCCACGCTCGAGGACGCATTCTTGGCGCTCGTCGACGAGAGCGTGCGCGAGGGCGGCACCGGTGAAGGAGAGAGCTCATCGTGAATCCGGTTCTGCACGTCTTGCGAAAGGAGGCCCGGGAAATGCTTCGCGACAAGCGCGTGCTCTATTCCGCGCTCGTCGGACCCGTGTTCCTCGTGGTCCTGTTCCTGTTCCTTTTCGGATTCCTGATCGACACGCTGGAGAAGCCAAAGTCTCAGATTCTGCACGTCGTCAACGTGGAACCGGCACCCGAATTGGTACGCAAGCTCGAGGAGGACAAGCGCTTTCGAGTCGTCCGGGTGGCGTCGCTGAAAAAAGGCGAGGAGCTCGTCCGAACGGGCGACGCGAGAGTCGTTCTGGGCTTTCCTGCCGACTTCGACGAATCGCTCAAGGCGAACAAGCCGACGGATATTGCGATCGTGTACGACCCCGACCAGCCGGCGTCGGAAGTTGCCCTTAGCCTGTTCGAGAGGCTCGCTGCCGAAGCCGGCAAGCTCAAGGTGTCCCAGCTGCTATCCGAGAAGGGCCTCGATGCGGGCCTGGCCGATCCCATCAAGCTCGACAAACGCAAGGTGAAGCGTCAAGCCGGATCGCTCGGCGGGCTTTTGGCCGGGCTTCTTCCCTACTTGATCGTGATCTGGGCATTCTATGGCGGGTTCAGCATCGCATCGGACCTCGTCGCCGGGGAGAAGGAGCGCTCGACCCTGGAAACCCTGTTGATAAGCCCCGTGGAGCGCTCGCGGATCGCCATGGGCAAGTTTTGGGCGCTCACGGCGCTATGCGCGGCAAGCAGCCTCGCGTCCGTAGTCGCCGTGGCGATCGCAGGCAACCTTCCGTTGCCCTTCGTCAAGCAGCTATTCCCTGCGGGCGTAAGGGTTTCGGTCGAGTCGGCTGCGACGATGCTGGCGGTGATTGTGCCGCTTTCGGCGATGTTTGCGGGGCTGCTGCTCGCACTGAGCGCATTCGCTCGGAACACCAGGGAGTGTCAGGGGTACCTCAGCCTCGTCAGCTTCCTGGTTCTGATGCCCGCCGTCTTCAGCCAGTTCATCGGTTACACGAGCTTCGCAAAGGCCGCATGGGTGAGCTGGGTTCCGATCTTGAACAGCGCAACTGTGCTGCGCGGCGCGATGCTGGGGAACTTCGAAACGGTGCCGATCCTGACTACGATCGGAACGAACCTAGCGCTTGCATTGATCGCGATGAATGTCGTCACGGCTCTATTCGGCCGCGAGCAAGTGCTTTGGCGAATTTAGGTTGTTTAGCATCGCAGCCAGCCCTTGCAGCAAGTGGGGGACGCGCCGAAAGGTCGTTGGCGCTTCCGTAAGCGCCCATGACGAGAATTGCCTGATACCTTACTGGCGATTCGATCGCAAGGCCGTAAGCTGCGCGAGGCGGAGCTGCTGCGCCTGAAGCTGGGCGATCGCCTGCTCCATCGCCGCGAAGCGCCTCCGCAGCGACTGCTCCTTTAGGGCAATTCTGGTCTCCAGGTCGTCGATCGTCTTGTCGATGGAGTCGATCTGGGACTGCAGGGACTGGTCGTTGACCGCGAACACTCCCGTGAGAGTGTCGGTGAATCCGAGCGCCAAGTCGGAAGTGAGCGCAGCGACTCCCTTCGTGAAGCGGATGCTTCCGACCGCGCCGGTCGCCGTACCCGTGTAAAGGATCTGGAGCCCGTCCGTGTTCGGATTGTCCGCGTCGCCTGTCAGGTACTGGCCGTTCCCGGTCGCTGGTTCGCCGTTTATCGTGCCGGCGACATCCACACCAACCACCTTGGTGCCGGCTTCGCTCGTGCCGATGCCGCTGTTGTCGGCGGCTGCTGCGAGGTCGCTCACCACAGCGAAGTTGCCATTGCTTCCGTACTTCTTGCTCGCGATCTTCAGCGATCCGCCTTCCACGGTCGCGATCACGAGGTCCTTCAGCCGGGCGTCCGCATTGATCAAATCGACGATCGCGGCCTGCGAGGACCCGATGGGGATGACGAGGTCATGGTCTTGGCTGCCGAACAGCGACCCGCTGAAGGTCAGAGTCTCAACCGCGACGGTGTTCGAAGTTTGGGCCGCCTCCGCAGTGTAAGAGCCCTTCGTCGCGAGCTGAGTGATCGAAACGTCGTAGAATCCAGCCCCCGAAGGCCTGGTCTTCGAGGTGCTAGAGACAAACTGAATTGAGCTTACAGTTCCCTCGCCGCGAGCTCGGAACACCTCACCGACGGCGTTCGAATTCGAGGCCAGCGCTGCGTCCAGCACGGATTCGTCGAGTTTCAACTTGCCGTCCTGTTCGAATCCGAATCCTAACTCCGCAAGGTTCGAATACGGTCCGGTGAGGCCTGCGATATTGCTGAAGATCGTGCCCGACAATTCAGCCTCGGCTTGGCGGGCCAGGGAGTCGGCGAAAAGCGGCCCCGCGGCGAACGTATCCTTGTCGAACCGGCTGTTCGCCTTGATGAAGTCCACGATCGCGTTGTAAGCACTCAGGAACGCCTTTACCTTGTTCTTCACCGCCGTGTTGTCCTGAGTGAAGGTCAGCGTGGAAGTTTCCGGCGTCGTCTCGTTGGCTTTGAGCAGCGTGAGCGTTACATCGGGAATGACGCCGGTAACGGTGTTGCTTGCACTCGTTAGACTTACGCCGTCTAGCGAGTAGGCTGCGTCCTGTGCCGCCACGAGCTGGTTTCCGAAGCCTGCCTGCAGGATTCCGATCGCCTTCAGCGTGCCGTCCGTGTCCGCAAACGTTGGCGTCGAGGCGCCCGAAATGTCGAGCTTGTAGCTGGTGACCCCATCTGTGGTCACGGACCGAACCGAAGCCGTAGCTCCTGTTGCCGCGGCGTTGATCGCGTTTGCGATCTCCGCCAGGCTCTGGGTCTGCAAGTCCACGCTCACCGAGACTCCGTTGATCTCGAAGGAAGTGGGTGTTAGCCCGGTTGCGCCCAATAGCGTGCCGATTGCGGCCGTGGAACTGGAGAAGCCCGCGCTGGTCGCGCCGTTCGCGATGCTCTCCCGAATTCCGTCCGCGCCCGCGGCGATCCCGAGCGATGTCGCCACTGTGCCCGTCAGATTCGCAATTTGAACTCCGTTCGAGGCTCCGGATTTGCTGGAGGTCAGAGTCAGAAACGCGTTGCCGGCGCCGCCATTCAAGATGCTGGCGATCACTCCGGCGCCGGCGCCATTGATCTTTTGCGCGATCGCGGTTAGCGAGTCCGATGCCTCGATCGAGACGCCCTTGCCGTTCACGACTAGGATGCCGGCTTGGCCAAGCGCGGAAGTCGCGTCCGTTTGCGCGGAGGAGGAGACCTTATGGGCCTGCGCCAGCTTCGACACCGCCAGTGCGTAGGTACCCTGCGCTGCATTCTGGCCGACGGAGACCGACGCGACTTCGGGTTTCGAGGATGACCCCGCGATCGGCGAAAACGCGGCTGCGGAATCTAGTCCGGATGCGGCGCCGTTCAGAGCCGAGATCTGGGTTCTCAGCTGTTGGAGAAGGCTTTGGCGGCCCCGGATCGCGTCTTGTTGAGCGCGAAGCCTTCGGATCGGAATGGACTCGATCGCGATGAGCCGGGTTACGATCGCATCGCTGTCGATGCCGCTGCTCAGTCCCGCAAACGTAATTCCTGACAAACTGTTGCCGATCATTTTGCGGCAGGGACTCCTCTGCGCCCGGTTCCGGCGACTCTTGTTTCAAACACCGTCCGAACCTCTCCCGAGCCGCTAGACCGCCGCGGAGAACAGCGCCTGGCCAAGCTCCTTTTGCGACCTCGCCGCCTCTCGAAGCGAGTCAATGTCTTCAGGTCCTAGGTTTGCCCAATGCAGCGCGTGGGCATCAACGCGCGAATCGAAGGCAGCGCCCTCGTATACGGCGACGGAAACCGCGGCAGCTATGTGCACAGCCATTACCGCAGCGGGAGAGTCTACGTCGAAAGGGCCCTCGTGCCCTTCGATAAAGCTAGTGATCGAAGGCGGGAAGTTCCACTTTCGAGCGAGTTCGCCTCCGACCTCGGTGTGATCAAAGCCGAATTTGGCCCGTTCGATATCCGTTAGCGCGCTGCCATGGGTCGCTCCGTCCGCGTCGATCCGAATATATTCCTCGGTAAAGTTCGTGTACAGAAACAGGCGGCCGATGTCGTGCAAAAGACCGCCGATGTACAGGATTTCAATGGACTTCGGATCGATCTCTTTTATCCTGCCAAGACGCTCGGCGACGCAAGCCGTTCCAAGCGAGTGCAGCCACAGCCGGCGGATCACCTGCTGCTGAGCAGGCGAGTTTGCCTTTATCGAGCTTAGCGCGCTGATGCTAAGCGCCAAGTTGCGGATCTGCTGCACGCCCAAAACGAGAACCGCCTGGCTCAGAGTCTCCACGCGCCGCGCCAGCCCGTAGTACGCGGAATTGACGACGCGAAGCACCCTCGCTGCGACTGCCTGATCGGACGCGATGATGCCTTCGAGCTTCGCAACCGAGCAGTCGCTCTTCTGAGTTTCGTGGAGCACTCGCGCGAGGACGGCCGGAGGCGCTGGCAGGTCCTGGATGCTCGCCCGCACCAGACTGGCCAAGTCCTCCTCTTCGCGCTGCGCCTCTTCTGGCGCTTCGATCGGAGGCTCGCTATGGCTTGATCGTTGACGGGACAACCGTTCTCTTTGCTCGCTGTACAAGGGCAGTTTCCTCCGCGTCGTACATATTGGGAGTGTCGGCAGACCGCGGGCTAGTCTTCACGGATGCCCGGGGTTTCGAAGGGGAGCTTCAGCGTCCAAGTTTCCGCTCGAATAGGATCAGCCCGTCACACGATGCTCATCCGCATGCTCGCCATCGATTTGGACGGCACGCTGCTCGATTCCAATAGGCAGATTCCGAAGCGCCACCGAGAGTCAATCGGCAGGGCGCTCGGCCAAGGATGGATCGTCGTTTTGGCAAGCGGCAGAAGCGTCGCTGGAGTAAAGCCCTTCGCCGACGAACTTGGTTTGGACGGGCCGTTCCTTTGCGCCAACGGCGCGCACGTCGTTCTGACTGGGGGCCGGGAGCTTCTCCATGTACCGCTTGGCGCGAAGGCGCTACGAACTGTACACGAGTACGCGAGGCGCGAGGGACTCCATATGAACGTGTACGCCCGTGAACACTTGTACTTTGCACGCGAAACGGCTTGGGGCGCGGAGTACTTGCGACGTGCCCTGCATCTCGTGCCCGTCGCTATTCCCCACGGCGGGCTGGGCGGTCTCGAAGCCACGAAGGCCATGCTCGTGGGCGACGCAGATGAAATGGAACAGCACCAATCGGCTCTCCGGAGGCGTCTATCAAATGGCCAGGCCGCAATCGTGCGGAGCGAGCCCGAGTACTTGGAGTTCCTCGCACCGAGCGTAAACAAGGGCTGGGCACTTGCCAGACTTGCGAGCGCGCTAGGCGTGGCTCGGTCGGAGGTCGCATCTATCGGGGACAGCTACAACGACGTCGAAATGTTGAGGTGGTCTGCCGTCTCCGCGGTGGTTTCGAGCGCAGCGAAGCCGATTCGGGACGCCGGCTACCGGGTCATGCCCTCGAACGACGAAGCCGGAGTTGCCGATTTTGTTGACGCGTTGATTGCCGATAAGGAACAATAGGCCGGTGCATTGAATCGGCTCAACATTGGAAGGTGAGATATGTGTAAGGCTTGGAATAACGCAGCTATAACGAAGCTGGCTTTGGTGTTCGCTCTGGTGGTCGCCGCGGCGATTTCGTCCGCGCAGATTCTTACGGTTACGACTCCGACAAACGGAAGCTTCCTCGGGCGTACCAACAAGATCAAGTTCACGGTCACCAACGCGAACGTCGAGGTGACGATGCGGGCAGAGATCACAGGACCTGGTGGCCCGCCTCCCACGGTGATCTCCGAGCGGTTTACTCCCAATGCCGACGGCAAGATCGACGCGGAGCTTCCCCTCAACTTCAGCGAGTCGGCTCCGGAAGGCGCCTACACGATCGTCGTAACGGGCACGAGAAACGAAATCCCCGCGCCGCCGCCTTTCGGAACGGTTACGATCAACGTGACCGTGGACGTCGTGAACCCCAAGATCCTTCAGTTCAATCCGATCAACGGTGCGTTCGTTCGCGACACGGTGCAGATTCGCGTTCGGGTACGCGAGCCGAACTTCAAGGACTATCGCGTCCAGATCAACGGCCAGGACATTCCCGGAAACACGGGCAACTCCCTTGATCCGAACGACGAATTCACCGTCATTTGGAACACGGACGGCATCCTTAGCGACGGCGAGCAATCGATCAACATCCGGATTCGCGACGAAGCTTCGAACGAAGTGACGCAGGATGTGAGCGTGACGCTCGACCGCGTGCCACCTGTAGTCAACATCGTTCAGCCGCGCGCGAACGTGCGAATGCGTCCGCGTTCCCATGTGTCCGTTTCGGTCGACATCGAGGACGACAGGGAGAATTCGATTCATGTGACCGGAGTCGACGTGATCGCCAAGACTCTTGGCGGCGCTTTCATCGGACGCGTCGCACGCCAGTCTTTTCGAAGCGTATCCGAGTCGCGCATGCGCTGGTCGGGTAGGCTCCGCTACAGTTCGCGCCTTCCGACGGTCTTCAAGATCGAAGTAACCGTTGTCGATCGCGCGGGCAATGTTGCGGTCACGCAGGAAGTCATTGTGCGATACTAGTTCCGCGAGTTCAGTCTAGGAGAGACTATGTACCAAGCAAGGAAGCTGAGATTCGCCGTTTTTGTCGCATCGCTGTCGCCCATCGGAGCGATTGCGCAAGTACCGGACATGCTCGCCGCCTTCGATGCCGGCGGCCGGGCGCTGGGTGCCGGCACATCGATCTACGCAACTGGCGCTGATACGCTGTCCGCCACGTACAACCCCGCGGCGCTCGGCTACGTGAATCGCGGCATGTTCACCTACGCAACCAGAAACTTGCCTCGTACGAGCACGCGAGTGTCTGGCTCGCTAGATAAGCTCTTTCTAGACTCCAGCGAAGGATCTGGCGACTTTGGCGTGGGGCACGTAGGCGTCGCAATGCCGCTGCGGACGCGGGGCGGCGGTCAGCGGGGCGCGTTCACGCTCTCGTGGACGATCGCCGGTTGGTTCCATGACACTCAATTCGGAACGGCCCTCGATCCTGGAATAGAAAGCTACACCGACTTCACGCGCGCTAGGACCGAGCTGGTCACTCTCGGCTATGGATCGACCACCGCCGGCCAGAGCGTGAGTTGGGGCGCGGGAGCGGTCTTTGCGACTCAGAGCATTCGGAACTTTCAGCAGATCACCTTCGAGGATCCTAAGATTCCCCCACAGATCGCCGACACCGACAACACCGGGTTTGGAATCGGCGGGCTTTTGGGCGTGATGATCGTGCCGGGCGGCAACTCGAACATCACCTATGGCGTAAGCGTCCGGACTCCCATCGACCTTAAGAAGGGCGGCTCGGACCTCCCCCTCTACTCTCGAATTCCGGGAAGGGCCGTCGCGGGCATCGCGGCCGTGCGCGACGGACTGCGTGGCGGCCGAGATTCGCTATTGTTCGGTGCGCAAGTCGAGCATTACTTTGGAGGCAAGTCGAGCGAAAGGCTCGATCGCGACGATCAAACGGTATTCGGTGTTGGCGTCGAGTATCAGTACGCCAGAGGCGGCGGCGTGATTCCGATCCGGCTCGGTTACCGCGTCGTCCCCGCGGGCGGCCAGGACTTCGCAAACCGCCACGGGGTCAGCTTCGGCGTTGGGTACAGGCCGAGCAACCTCAACTGGTCCATCGAGCTCAATCTAGCCTGGCCTGCGGGCGGCGAGCTCGACAGCAGCCTTGCAATCGGGTATCGATTTGGAAACTAGGAAGGTCCGCATGATTCGAACAGCTTTGATCGCCGTCGTCTTCGGGTGCTGGCTCTCGCCGGCATCCTCGCAGTCGTGGAGCGCGGCGTATGAAAACGGCCTCGCATCTGGGCGCGCGGGCGCTTGGATGAAAGCCCGGGAGTCTTTCAAGCAAGCCTCCGCCTACCGAACTGAGGATGTTTCGGGGCCAACTTTGTTGCCGGGACCTGCCACAGACCGAAGGCGGTGGCGGAACGGCGCACCCTATTCCCCAAACTTCCTTGCCGCCTACAGCGCTTACCGGGAGGCGCACGGAAGCGTTCGTCGTGAAGATCGCGAGACAATGTTCCGTGTCGCCGCTGAGGAGTTCGGCGCGCTCGTCGCAAAGGGCCAAGTATCGTATGAAACCGTCTATTTCCTTTCCCAGTGCTACGTTCAGCTAGGCGACCGCGCAAAGAGCCAAGAGCTGGCTCAACGGCTGGCGGGCCTGACAACGCCGATCTCTTGGCGTGTCGATACGGAAATCGTCTCTCCGGAAGAGGTGGCTGTGATCGCCGACATGTCCGGACGCGAAGCGCCCGCGCCTAGGACCCGGCCAGAGGAAGCAGGTGGAACCCAGCCGGGTACCTCTCAGCCCGGAGTCCCGACAGGCACGACGCCGACGGGAGCCGTTTCCATGGCGACCGTGGCTCCCATCGCAACGAAGTTCGCGCTGGTAATCGGCAATTCCGAGTGCAAGTTGCCCGGAGCAGCAATTCCCTTTGCCGCCGACGACGCTCAACTTATGCGGGAGACGCTCAGCATGGGAGCCGGCTATCCGCAGGAGAATGTGGACGTCGTGATCAACGCCACTTCTGCTCAGCTCATGGCGAGCGCTAGGGCGCTGGCGGAGCGTGTTACCGACGGGGCGACCGTTACGATCTTCTTCGCCGGTGCCGGCGTTAACATCAATGGCAAGGACTACCTTGCCGGAGTGGACACGGAGTCCCCAACGGACATTGCCTCCATGGCCGCGAAAACCGACTTGTACCAAATGTTCATGGCCAAGGGCGCGCGCATCTTTGCGTTCTTCGAGGTGCACCGTCCGAAGGTAGCAGGAAGATTCTTTGGCATGGAAGTGCCCATGTTCGGCAGCATCGCGCAGGCGCAGGCTACAATGCCTGGGGACGACGTTTACTCGATCGTGCGTGGCGGAAGGACTATCGGAGCATATGTGGACGCTTTCACTGGGGTCGTTTCGCAGTTTCGATCGAACCGAATTCCGATTCAGGAATTCGGCTGGCAAGTTTTCTATCGCATCCGCACGGGAGATACCGGGTCTGTAGGCGGCTCCAGTCGGCAGACGCCGACGTTGCCGGTGTTGACGAACATGGCTGCCGACGCACGATTCTAAGGGTCGGCACGAGAGTGACAACCTCGGACACGTAGTTCGGGGCAGAATCGCAACGGTTGCACTCGAGGGAGGGGTGCACAATGGTCGGTCCTGAAGACGACCGCGCGCGGATCGCGCTGATTCGCGCCTTAGGCGGGGAACTTGCCGATCGATACATCGGAGAGTGTCTCCTGCCGCCGCTTCGCGCATTAACGAACGCGGAATCCTCCACAAAACGCGCAGTGAGAGACGCTCTTTCCCGAGGGTACCCCGGCCTGCGGGCGGTTCTCGGTCTCTATGCCTTCTCTCGGCGAGGCAAAGAAAAGGTGCAACTCTCGGAACTGGCGCTGACGTCCCTGTCGCGAGTCACGAGCGACTCCGACTTTCTCGAATTCCTGACCCGTGCCGACGCGACACCGCTGCTCGACGAGTACGAAGCATCTTGCGAGGAGCACGGCAGGCGGACGGCTCTCAATCCCTACGGCGAAGTGGTGGCGGGATTGGCAGAACTTGCGCAGGAAGCTTTCTTTGACTGCGGCGCCGAGAGCATTCCGGTCTGGATCGAAGAGTGCGTACGCACCACCTCGCGCGTCGAACAGGTGTTCGTTCGGCTTGTTTCGGTACGAGGCATCGGCCCGAAAGTGGCTTCCCTATTGCTGCGGGACATCGTGTATCTGTTCGACTTGGAAGAAAGGATCGATCCGGTCGATCGGCTTTACGTTCAGCCGATCGACAAGTGGATTAGGCTGCTCGCGCCGCGTATCATTTGCGAGCCGGACGTGGACCTAATGGCGGATTGGGTCCTCGCAGGCAAGTTTTCGAAGTACTGCAGACGTGCCGGCGTCAGCCCCGCAAGGGCCAATATGGGCTCGAGCTATCTGGGATTCAAGCTTGCGCGCGCTCCCGAGAATTTGGACCGTCAAATCGCACAGATCGTCGGCAAGGTCAGCCCGTTGCCAAGTGCCGATGTGCGATGACCAGTCCGTCGAGCGTCAGATTTGGCTCGTACGCGCGAATACGCTTGCAGACTCCCAGAAACAGGCGCCCCAAACCGCCAGTCGCGATTACAACCGAGTTCCCTCCCAGCTCCTTGTCGAATCGCTCGACAAGCGAATCGATCGCTCCTGCGTAGCCGAGCACGATCCCGGATTGAAGCGATTCGACCGTCGTCCGTCCTATTGCGCGAGCCGGAGCCTCGAATTCGACAGGCGGCAGCTTCGCCGTCCGTTGAACGAGCGCGCGACTGGAGACGGCAACGCCTGGCAGAATCGCTCCTCCGACGTAAGCAGCCTCCCTCGAAATCGCATCGAAGGTCGTGGCCGTGCCGAAGTCCACGACGATGATCGGAGGATTGTGCTTTGCCATTGCGCCGAGGGCGTTCGCGATGCGGTCCGCGCCCACGTCGCGCGGCGGGTCGTATTCGATCCGGATTCCGAGGTCGGCGTCGGCGGTCAGGAAGCGAGTCTTCGAGCCCAATCGATTCGTGCACAGGCGCTCGACGGCATCATTGAGTTGAGGGACCACGGAAGCGACCACCGTTTCTTCGGCCCTCAGCTGAATTCCGTCCAATGCGGACATGGAATAGAGCCATGCCGCAAGCTCGTCTTCCGAGTCCTCGCTACGGGTCGCGCGTCGCCAGACGGCGAGCCAACTCGATCCGTCCCACATGCCGTAGGCGCTTTGAGTGTTTCCTAGGTCAATCGCCAAGAGCATTAGTCAGGTCCACCCGGCTGTAAACCTTGCCGCCGACTTCTTCACGCATCGCCGCGAGGATGTCCTCCACGACTCGGTCCCTGGTCCCATAGTCTCGCGCCTCGACCATGACGCGGATCATCGGCTGCGTTCCGCTGGGACGCACGACGATCCTGCCACACTCCCTCAAGTTCGTTTCGGCGTTCTTCAACGCGGCCGAGACTTTCGGCCCCGAGTCCCAGCGGTCCTTGGATCGAATTGAGACGTTTACGAGAATCTGCGGAAGGGCTTCGTAGTCCGAGTACACGCTCGATGCGGGCCGGCTGCTCTCGCGCAACACGCGCAAAAACTCGATCGCGGTGGCTATCCCGTCTCCGGTCGGTCCCAGCTCCGCGAAAATCAGGTGTCCGCTCTGTTCTCCCCCGATAAGCGCGCCCGTCGAGGACATTCGCTCCGAAACGTACTTGTCTCCCACCTGCGTTCGTTCGAGATTGACTCCAAGGCCACAGAGATAGTCCTCCAAGCCGCCGTTCGACATCACTGTGCCCACCGCCAATCGCGGTTCGAACTCGCGCGAAGCGACCTTGTGCGCGCACCATGCGCCCATTACCCGGTCGCCGTTGATCAGCCTGCCCAATTCGTCGCAAAACACGGCACGATCCGCGTCCCCGTCGAACGAGACCCCGACGTGCGCTCGTTCGCGGACTGCGAACTCCTGGACCTTTTCGGGCCTCGTCGCGCCGCACTCGAGATTGATGTTCATGCCGTCCGGCTCGTCGCCGACGACCGAGACCTCGCATCCAAGCCGTCGCAAGATCGCCGGCGCCAAGTCGAACGCAGCGCCGTTCGCCGCGTCCAGCGCTACTTTCATTCCTGCAAGGCCGTCGGGCGCGAGCGAAACTAGCCACTCCGCGTAGCGATCGATCAGCGCGCGGTCCAGGGACAGCTCGCCGACCTCCCCGCCTGTTGGTCTTCTTCCGATCGTTCCCAGGCTCGAAGCGATGCATAGCTCGAGCTTGCCGGCGAGCTTGCGTCCGTCGTATCCAAAGAACTTGATGCCGTTGTCCTCCGCCGGGTTGTGGCTGGCCGACACCACGGCGCCAAGCCCGAACCCGAGCTTGCGCGCCAAGTAAGAGACCGCTGCGGTGGGAGCGACGCCGATGGAGACGACGTCCACGCCGGAAGCGCAAAACCCGGAAGCCAGCGCCGCTCCCAGCATCGGGCCGCTGCGCCGAGTGTCGCGCCCCATGACGATTCGCCGCTGCCATCCCTGCTCGAGGAGCAGCCTTCCCGCAGCTCTTCCAAGTCGAAACGACAGTTCCGGCGTCAGCCTGCGATTTGCCAGGCCCCGCACCCCGTCTGTGCCAAAGAGCTCGCGTCTCAAGGCTTTCTTGCTACCCGGACCTTCGAAGGGCGGATCACCATGTCGTCGATCGCATAACCGGGCTCCAGCTCCTCTACGATTTCGCCTTCGGGAACGTCGGACGCCTCGACCGTCGCGACCGCCTCGTGGAGCCGAGGGTCGAACGGGCCATCGGACGCGATTCGCTGGAAGTGGCGAGACTCCAGTGCGCTGCGAAGTTGCCTGTCGACCTGCAGAACGCCCTCCAAAAGCGACTGCACGCTTGCTCCCGACTGCGCCGAGCGAATCGTTCGCTCGAAGTTGTCCAACACCGGAATCAGCTCGCGAATCAAGTCTTGAGTCGCAAGCTTTCGCTGGGTTTCCCGCTCCTGTTGGAAGCGTTTTCTTTGGTTCTGCATCTCGGCAAGCGCCCGCAGCAGCTGTTCCCTTGCGCTGTGAACCTCCGCCTCAAGCGTCGCAATCCGGCCACGAAGGTCCGACACCAAACCATGCTCTTCGGCGTGCCCTTCTTCTGCCCGGTCGTGTCCTTCGCTCGTGCCCTCCGTACGTGCAGGGCGGCGTTTGGGCGGGCGGTGGGATTGGCCGTTGGACAAGCTCAGTCTCCTGGTTCCAAGATCGCGGAAGGCTGCCTCGATTGTACCTGTGGGGAACTCGCACTGGACCCCCAGGCGGGCCCGATGGCAGGCTGAGGCGGTATTGGCTGGAGCCGGCTACGGCGTCGGAATTCGAACGCCCTGGCCGGTTTAGTCCTTCGCGTGAGTATCGAAGAACTCAAAGGCGGACGGAATCGCGTTCGCAACGACCATCAGGTGGTCGGACCCCTCGACCTCCTCGAACCGAAAGTCGGGACGAGCCTCCAGCTCCCGTGCGAGGCTGCCTATTGCAGCGCGTCGCCGTTCAGACTCTTGCTTACCCACGGCCATGTAAATGGGGAGCTCGGTCCAAGCCTTCAAGAAGGCGGTGAATCCGGGCGCCAGGATCGCAGCTGCGGTTGGTTTCGGGCTCGCCTCGTACGCGCTCATCGCCTGCGCGCAACCGGAACTGTGCCCTAGTACAAACAGCTTGCCGATCTTTAGCTTCCTCGCCGAGACCAACCATCGAGTCACGTCCATTGCTGCCGAATCGGTCGCCCTCGCGGACACGAACGCCCATCCGCGCTTTACGGCGTGTTCGACCGCGATCCCGCGCCCATAGGTCTCGAAGAAGCTGTTTTCCGATCCCCACCCTCCGGAGAACGCTAGGACTACGTTGACCGGGGTGCTCTGGGCCGGCGCCTCGCAAGCTTCCTTCGGAAACACGGCGCGGATAGGAGTCGAGCCCGCTTCGACATAAGGCAAGTGCTCCGCTTCGTAGAGCTCGGTCTCCCCGGACTCCAGTTGCTCTGCCAAAAACAGCCATTGGATTAGCGGATGGTCGTACTCGCGCGATCTTCCGAGAGTCAACTGGCGAGCAAGTTCTCTTCCCAGCGAGCGCGACGTTGGGTTCTTCGCGGCGGCCAACGAGCGAATGCGTTGCCGACCATTTCGCACGATTGAAAGGTACGCCGAGCGCTGCCGGGACCCAACCTGGACCGGCACGAGGTATCCGGCCTCAGGGGACGTGCGCAGCTCTGCATTCAGGTTCCAAGGCAACACCTCGAGAACGACCGACCTGCCGGACAGCAAGGGAACCTGTCGAGGACCTACGCCTACCTGAACCGTCGAAGGGGCCGATGGCTGGTATGCCCACGAAACGGAGAGCATCGCCGGTTTGCCCGGCTCCGCAATCGGCGGATCGAAGCGCAGGCTGATCGCGTCCTCCGGCAGGGGCTTTCGATCCTCGAGGACTGCGACCGCCTCGTCTAGTGCCTGGCACGCCTCGTCCGATCGAGAGCCCGAAATGGCGCCCATCGCGCGGCCGATGTGCGGAAGCGCTAGAAGCCTCCTCTCGTGAGAGGCAGTCTGGAGCCATGCCACGTCGAGAGCTTTCAGGCGCTCGCCAACCTCGAAGGGGCCACCGGCCTGCACCGTACCGATAACCAGCGCGACGACGCCGGCAAGAAGCGTCATAGGCAGATTCTACTCCCGGCAGTCCGTTCGTTCTCCGGGAGTAGAGAGAGCGCGTTGCATCGCCGAGACGAGAAGGCGAGCGTTATGCGCGATCAAAAGCGTCCTGCGGCATCACGGGCAGGGGGACTCCGCGGGAACGGAAACGTCGCCCGCTTTCGGCAGGCCCCTCTCCGCGGCCCGAACTCTCGCCCGATTCCCCATCGCCACGCCGGCCAACACGACCGCCAAACCCAAGAGCTGCAGCGGCGATAGGGAGTTGCCCAATGTAACCCAGGCGAACAAGACCGCGAGCGGCGATACGCAGTATTGGTAAAGCATCGCGCCCGTCGCGCCTATCTGCTGCACTCCCAGATAGAATCCTACGAATCCGAGCACGCCGGCGGCGAGCACAACGTATGCCATCAGGCTCCATGTGGCAGGAGTTAGCTCCTGCCAGGGTGTGTCGAGTACCGGAAACAGACCGTAAACCAGCAGCACGGGGGCCGCTCCCCACATCGAGGCCGTCAGCATGGTTAGTGGCGGAATGCGCCCAACGAGCGGCTTGCTGACCACCGTGGAGACGGCCCACACGACGGAAGACGCCAGGATCAAGGCGTCACCCAGGATTCTGCCCTGAAGCCCGTTCGCACCCCCGAGCGCGACGAGAGAGACGCCCGCGAAAGCTACCAAAGCCCATGCGATCACGGCGAGGCTGAGCCGCTCTTGCCTCACCATCGCCGCGAACAGTGCGGTAAAAATCGGCGAGGTCGCCAGCACGATCGCCGCCTCGCCGGGAGTCGTGCGCGCCATCCCTTCCAAGAAGAGAACCATGTAAATGCCGAGTGACAGGCAGCCTTGCAGCAGGACGAGCGGCACGTCTTCCCGTCGAACGCGGGACGGCAGTCGGAGAAGCCGGCAAACCACATAGAGGCCGCCCAACATGAGAGCCCAGCGCACGAGGCCCACGGCGGCGGGAGACAATTGGACGTACAGGAGCTTCAGGACGACGAAGTTGAATCCCCATGCCAGTACCGTAAGCGCCAATGGAACGCTGAAGGCGGGCACGGCGCGCGGCATCGGCTTCAGTATGGCAATAACTCGCCGTGGTACGAGGCTCATCCTGCCTCACGCTCCGCGCATCGTACGAACCTTCCTTTCGCTTCGGCCCGTCCTTGCGCGGATTGGGGAAAGTGAGGGATGATACGTCCATGTCCACTACGCTGAAGGATTATTCCGAGTTCAATTGGGGCGCAGCGAAGAAGTTTCGGCTAATCATTCGCGAGTCCGGCGTCGCGCGCGAAATGGGCGGCGACGAGATGTCCCTCGCCGTAGGCATCGTGGACAACATCATGATGAACGCGCTCGAAACCAACTCGAGCGACATCCATTTGCAGCCCGAGCGGGACCAGCTTCGAATCCGCTACCGCCAGGACGGCGTTCTGCACTCGACGGGCTTCCTTCCGCCCGAGCAGGCCACCAACGTATTGGCGCGCCTCAAGCTCGCCGCGAACATGCGCATCGACGAGACGCGCGAACCGCAGGACGGGCGTATCGACATGGAGTACCAGAACCGGAGGCTGTCTGCCCGCGCCTCGTGCGTGCCGTGTCTGAACGGCGAAAAGTTCGTGATGAGAATCTTGGACCCCGCCGCGATGCGCGTGGACCTCGAAAAGCTCGGCATGCCGGAGGACGTGATCACGAAGTGGAAGCGGGCGATCCACGTTCCCTATGGGCTCGTGATCGTTACGGGACCGACCGGCTCCGGAAAGACTTCCACCCTTTACGCGTCGATCAACCAGATGGACCACAAGACGAAGAACATCGTCACCGTCGAGGACCCGATCGAATACGAGTTCGAGCAGAACATCGCCCAAGTTCAAGTCACGGAGAAGATGACCTTTCCGCGCGTCATGAGGTCTTTCCTTCGGCAGGACCCGGACATCATGCTGGTCGGCGAAATGCGCGATCCGGAGTCCCTTTCCATCGGAATTCAAGCGGGGCTAACGGGCCACCTCGTGCTCACGACGATCCACACGAACAACGCTATCGAGACCGTCGGCCGAATGATGGACATGGAGGCCGAGCCCTATCTGATCGCGGGAACGTGCGTGGCAATCATGGCTCAACGCCTCGTACGCCTCAATTGCCAGAAGTGCCGAGAGGAGTGGACGCCTCCCGCCGAAGAGCTCGAGATGCTGAAACTGACTACGGAAGAGAGGGAGGGATCGAAGTTCATCCGCGGATCCGGATGCGCAGACTGCCGAGGGACAGGTTACAAAGGACGCATCGGCGTTTTCGAGATGATTCTTGGCACGCACGAGTTCCGCCAGATCGTCGCGCATGGGGCCGACTATCAGGAGCTTGCGGGAGCTGCTCGATCCCAGGGTTACCGCACCATGCTCGAGGACGGAAAAGAGAAGGTCCTAAAGGGCTGGACGACCCCTGACGAAGTGTTGCGCGCCGTTTATACCCAAGCGCTCGACTAGAGCTTGAACTTTCAGTCTCGACTTCTGCTTGCCGGATTCCGCATGCTTGCCAGCCGGTGATTATCGGGGGATTCGGTTCGCCCAGCGATTCCTACCGGGTCGCCTGTGCCCCGTGCATGGAAGCTTTGCTCTGAGCTTTCGGCGACTTCGGAGGGATCAGGTCGCGGGAAGCGGCGAGTTTCGGGGCTGCTACATGTTGACGGGCGAAGTCTTTGTTCAAGAGGGGCTAATCAACGACGACCAGCTCAAGCTGGCTGTCGAGAAGCAGCGCGAGCTGGGAGGGACGGAGCCGATAGCTCGCGTTCTCGTCAATATGGGGCTGATCCAGGAGCGGGACCGGGTCCGCTGCCTCGGAAAGGTCTGGGGCGTTCCGTTCTTGGAAGTGGGGGACGTCGCCCCGCAGCAAGAGATACTTCAACTGATCTCACCCCAGACTGCCAAGCGCTTCCGCGCGCTGCCGATCGAGATGCACGAGGGGAAGCTCGTCGTCGCGATGGCGAATCCGTTGGACGTCTTCGCGATCGACGAACTCCGCCTGGTGACGGGACTGGAGATCGAACCCGTGATCGGCGTGGAAGAGGAGATCCGATCCGCGATCTCCGGCTTTTACAAGATCGACGTCAACATGAACGACGCCCTCGCGGGCGTCATGAAGGAATTCGATGGCAACATCGAAATCGGAACGAACGAGGACGAAGAGCTTAGCGAAGCAGAACTACGCGAGCTGGGCGAAGACGCTCCCATTATTCGGCTCGCCAACCTGATCATAAATCAGGGAATCGGTGACCGGGCAAGCGACATTCACATTGAGCCTCAGAAGGAGGGGGTGCTGGTCCGATACCGGATCGACGGTGTGATGATCGAAGGGATGAGGCTGCCCCGCAAAGTGCTCGCGCCGCTCACCTCGCGCTTCAAGATCATGGCGAACATGGACATCGCCGAAAAGCGCGTGCCCCAAGACAACAGGATCAGCGTCGCGGTGAATGGTAAGGAGTTCGACCTGCGCGTTTCTACGCTTCCCCTCGTCTCGGGCGAAAAGATCGTCTGCCGCGTACTCGACAAGGGCAGCATGCAGGTCGGCTTGAGCAAGCTGGGGTTCCTCCCGCAGAACCTGAAGCTGATCGAAGATCTCTGCCAAAAGAGCTACGGCATTATCCTCGTTACCGGTCCGACCGGTTCCGGAAAGTCCACCACGCTCTACTCGATTCTGAACAAGCTAATGTCGGGGGAGACCAACATCATCACGATCGAGGACCCCGTCGAGTACGAGCTTGCGGGCATCAACCAGTGCAACGTTCACGTTCGCGCCGGGATGACGTTCGCAGCCGGGCTGCGCGCGATGTTGCGCCAGGACCCCGACATCATCATGGTCGGCGAAATGCGCGACAACGAAACCGCTACCACGGCGATGGAGGCCGCTCTCACAGGCCACTTGGTGCTCTCCACGCTTCACACGAACGATGCCCCGTCCGCGGCAACTCGGCTTATCGACATGGACGTCGAGCCGTTTCTCATTTCGTCTTCCATCGTCTGCGTGCTCGCTCAGCGGCTCGTGCGCCAGATATGTCCGAAGTGCAAGGAATCTTACGTCGCTACGCGCGAAAGCCTGCTTCGATACGGCTTCCCGGTACCGGACGAAATCGGCGCGGACACGGGAGGCGAACTTACGCTGTTCCGAGGCAAAGGCTGCGACTTCTGTAAATCTACCGGCTACACAGGCAGGACCGGCGTGCATGAGCTGATGGTGATGACGGACGAGATCCGGGACCTCGTGCTCCAGAAGTCGCCGGCGCACATGATCCGCAACGTAGCCATCCAACAGGGAATGCGAACCCTGCAGATGGACTCGGTTCAAAAGATCTTGATGGGGATCACCTCGGTGGACGAGGTGCTTCGAGTGATCTATGCATAGGGCAGTCCGGCGCTGAGGCCACGAAGCTCTTGAATCACTAACGACAAAGACCGCAAAGGCAGCACAAAGGAATGGCAGCAGCGCCGCTAAATCAAGACGCCTCGCAGATCGACTCGATCCTCTCGAAGGTTCGAGAGCTGGCGGTACTGCCCCATGTCGTTTACAAGGTCCTGGAGATATCGGGCGCGACGGATACGTCCACTGTCGAAATCGAGAGCGCAATTGCCGTGGACCCTGGGTTTAGCAGCAAGGTCCTAACCGTAGCCAACTCGGCGTTCTATGCGTTGCCAAAGAAGGTGACCTCCATCAGAGAGGCCGTCCTGTTTCTCGGCTTCAAGTCCATCCGCCAGCTCGCGATGACCGTTGGAATCTACGACATGTTTGTCGGCAAGACGGACAAGGAGTCCATTCGGAGGCGGACTTGGTGGCGACGTTCGGTAGATACGGCGGTCTGCAGCCGCTGGATCGCAAAGGAGTGCGGGCGGATCCCACTCGAGGACGCGTACACGGTCGGACTATTGCACCTCATCGGCAAGACGCTGCTTGATAGGTTCGGGGGAAAGGACTACGAGAGCGTGGAGACGCTGATGCGCGCGGGCCTTCCCGACACGGAAGCGGAACGCAAGGTATTCGGCTGTGACCACGTCGAGGTTGCCGCGGCGGCGGCAGTCAAGTGGGGCTTCCCGGACGTTTTGGTGGAGGGCATTAAGTACACCGAGCCGCCATCGGAACCGGGCCCGGCCGCTTCCCTGAGAGCTTGTGTCGCGATCGCCTCGCGCATCGCCCATTGGGCGATCGACCGCGCTACCGACCCCGAGGAGAGCGATGAGCGGCAGATTCCGAAGTGGAGCCTCGATTCCATTGGCATCGATCCGAACCGAACGGAGGCGATCATTCGAGGCGCAAACGAAGCGATCGCCCACGCGGCAACCATGCAGATTTAGAAACCAATTACCGACGCTCGACAATGGGAGGAAACATGAACGAGGAAGCATTCGACTGGAGCAAAGTTCTCCAGGAAGACGCCAAGGACGGCAAGCCTTTGCAGCCGGAAGGGGACCGCGAGACCACACTGGACGTGGTCGACGGCGAACTTTCCAATGAAAAGGCGTTCACTCCGCGCACAGCCTATCAGCCTGAGCCCGTTTCGCCGGACGTGCACAAGATTCAGCTGAAGACCAATAAGTTCGAGATCGGCGCCGAACCCGGCGTGGAGGCCACACACTACGCGCCCGCGATGGACGCCGCGCCGCTCGAAACCAGCCATCTGGACGATATTCTAAGAGCCGCCCTCGACCGGCGCGCCAGCGACATTCACATCACCGTCGGACTGCCGCCGATGTCGCGCGTCGACGGTGAAATCCAGGCTCTTCCGTTCAGCACTGCCGAGCCGCAACACACTCGACGCCTGCTCTACGACATCTTCACGGACGAACAGCTTCAGCGATTCGAGGATACGCACGAGATCGACTTCAGTTACGGTGTCTCCGGGCTAGCCCGATTCCGCGTAAACGGATACATTCAGCGCGGAAGCGTTGCACTCGCGATGCGCGCGATTCCAACGAAGATCCCCGCGTTCGAAGACCTCGGGTTACCGCCGATCATCCGCGAAATGTGCCAGAGGATGTCGGGACTGATTCTGGTTACCGGCCCAACCGGTTCCGGAAAGTCCACGACCATCGCCACGATGATCAGCGACATCAATGAAAACCGCACGGGCCACATCGTCACGATCGAGGACCCGATCGAGTACTTGCACAGCCACAAGAAGTGCGTAGTGAACCAGCGCGAGCTGCACAGCGACACCTTCTCGTTTCACAACGCCCTGAGGGCCGTCCTCCGAGAGGACCCGGACATCATCCTCGTCGGTGAGCTCCGCGACCTGGAAACGATCGAGGCAGCCTTAACCCTTGCGGAAACCGGCCACTTGGTCTTCGGCACGCTCCATACGCGGAACGCGCCGTCTACCATCGACCGAGTCATAGACGTCTTCCCGAGCGACCAGCAAGCGCAGATTCGCGTGCTGCTGGGCAATACGCTCGAGGGAGTCATTTCGCAGCAGCTTCTGCCGAAGCTCGGAGGCGGACGCGCAGCGGCGATCGAGATCATGCTGGGCATTCCCGCGATCAAAAACCTGATCCGCGAGGGAAAGACTCACCAAATGTACTCGGTCATCGAGACAAACCAGCAGATGGGCATGCAGACGATGGACCGTGCGCTTTCGGAGCTTTTCCGCCACGGCATGTGCGCCTACGAGGAGTGCATGATGCGCGCGGTCGACAAGGAGACTTTCGCAGGCCTGTCCAAGGGCACTTAGCGACAAGACCCGATCGGAACGCGGGCTTTCAGCCCGCTTGCGGCGCGAGGTTTCCACCTCGCGCCTTTTTACTCAAGCATAGGCGGCATCTGGCGAGGCCAAGTATCGCGCCGCCATCGGAACGCGAACTTTCAGTTCGCTTGAGGCGCGAGGTTTCTACCTCGCGCCAACCGGACGGCAACTGCCAGCGTAGAGGCGAGCTGAAAGCTCGCCTCACAAGCGGGCTGAAAGCCCGCGTTCCCTCACTCGGAGATGCGCCAGGAGACTTCCGCTTTCGCCGAGCCGACGACGATCTCGACCTTGTACTCGCCGGCGGGCAGGTACACGGGACGACGATCTTCGTAGGGGTCCTTTAACACGTCCTCGAGGGTCTTCAGGTTTCGAGGCGCCGGGTCGTCGAGGATCGGCTTGCCGGGCTTGAGCTCCAAGTCGATCTCGAACCAGTTGTAGCCGTTCGCGGCATCGATCTCCACCTCCTTTATGACCTTGCCTTCCTTGTCTTTCAGCGCAAGCTTGCCCTTGCCCCCCTTCTTCAGCCAGGCCTTGACGCGCAGTCGAGGCGAGGTTGGAAGCGTGCGGTCCCACGCGTTCTTCGCTTGGTGTCCCCATCTTCGGTCCCTCCGCATCGAGTCGACCTGCCATACATGGATCTCCTTGTTCCGGATTTCGTCGGTCAAGTCCTGAATCGGCTTTACGTCCAGCACCCACACGCTGCGGGCGTGGCTGGCGATGGCCATCTCGTTGTCCCGCGGATGGACCGCAAGGTCGTGAACGGGCGTGCGCGGGATTCCGCCCTGAAGCGGCTCCCAGGTTGTGCCGTCGTCGAGGCTGACGAACACGCCGAGGTCCGTGCCCACGTAGAGAATCCCCTTCTTGTTGGGGTCTTCGCGAACGACGTTGATCGGCTCCTCGGGCAGTCCGCTCGAACCGGACCCGACGATGGATTTCCACGTCTTTCCGTAGTCGGTCGACTTCCACAGGTAGGGCGCGAAGTCGTCGTCCCGGTAGCCGTTCTGCGCAACCAGCACGGTCGCCGCGTCCCACTTGGACGCCACCACTCGCGAAACCCACTTCCCTTTGCTAGGGGTGTTGATCTGCTCCCAGTCGCTTCCGTGGTCCTTGGTGATCCAAACCAAGCCGTCGTCCGTTCCGACGTAGATGACGCCAAACTTGAACGGGCTCTCCGAGACGTCCTTGATCGTCGAAAACGGCACGTCGCCGTTTTCTCGTTTGGTCGTTAGGTCCGGGCTGATCGCCTCCCAATTCCGGCCCATATTCAGGGAGCGAAAGAGCCGGTTCGCGCCACAGTACACGATATCCGGGTGATGCGGCGAAATGATGAACGGAGACACCCAGTTGAACCGAAGCTGCTCGCCGCGCAGAGAGGGCCGCGCGTTCCATCGTTCGTTTGTCTTCTGGTTCAGCCCCGAGTGCGCGCCGAACTGGGACGCCACGTAGATCACGTCGTTGTCTCGCGGGTCCACGGCTACGGCGCTTCCGTCTCCGCCGCCCACACGGGTCCATTGGTATGGAGCAGAGCGGCCCGGAACGTAGTTGCTGGGCCCTTTCAGGGTCCCGTTATCCTGCAAGCCGCCGAAGATGTTGTACGGGATCTTGTTGTCCACGGCGATTGTCGTGAATTGGCCCACGGACATGGTGTTCAGGTGCCGCCACGTCTGGCCCTCGTCGAAGCTCTCGTAAAGCCCCCCGTCGTTTCCGTTTAGTTGATGCTTTGGGTTTCGAGGGTCTATCCAGTGCGCGTGCATGTCCACGTGCACACCGCGAAAGGTCTGTGTCCAGGTCTTTCCGCCGTCCTTGCTGCGAATCATGAGCAGCCCCGTTATGTATAAATCGTCCGGGTCCGTCGGGTTTACGAACACGCGTCCGGCGTAATAGCCCATGAAGTCTCCGAGCCGATGCTGGTGAATCTTGCGCCACGTCTTTCCTGCGTCGTCGGAACGAAAAACCTCGCTGTCGCCCGTGTCGAGCTGGAATACCCGTTCGCTGCGCTTTTCCATCTGAGCGAATAGGTCGGCCATCTTCCACTCTTTCGAGCGAACCTTCGAGAGCACGTCGTCGGCCTTAGTTCCTTCCGGGAAGTAGCGTGTGACAAAGGCCTCGAACGACCGCTTCTCGAGCTGCAGAACCATCTCTTCCGTTAGCCGCGTGAACCGATACAGGGTCAATTCGCCGGACGGGGTGCCCTCGTCTCGGGTGTACACGTCCGAGTCGGGGGCCTGGCTCTCCAAGAACACATAGAACACGCCGGGTTTCGAGGGCGCCGACGCAACTCCCCCTCGGCCCAATCCGACGCCGTGAGGAAGCGATTCGATCTTGTTCCAGGACCGGCCGCCGTTCTCGGTTCGATAGACTGCGCTTCCCGGGCCGGACTCCCGAAAGTTCCACGCGCGCCGGTCGCGGTCGTAGGCGCACGCAATCAGAGTCTCTGGATTTCGAGAGTCCATCGCAAGGTCGATGCAGCCGGTGAACTCGTCCAGCTTCAGCACGTGTTCCCAGGTCGCCCCTCCGTCGGTCGTCTTGTACACGCCGCGGTCCGTGTGCTGGCTGTAAAGGTGGCCGATGACCGCTACGTAAAGCGTGTTTTCGTTCTTTGGATGGATCAGCACGCGGCCGATTCGATGAGCTTCATGCAGGCCCATGTTTTTCCACGTCTTTCCGGCATCAGTACTTTTGAAAACCCCAGTGCCGCTGTAGCTGGTCCGCTGATTGTTGTTCTCTCCTGCTCCGAGCCAGATGGTTTTGCCATCTCTGGAGATGGCCACGTCCCCGATCGCGAAGCTGCTCTCTTGATCGAAGATCGGCTTCCACGAAACTCCCGCGTCCTCGCTGACCCAGAGGCCGCCGGTCGCGAAGGCTACGTAGATGCGGTCCGGCGTCCCGGGCGACCATTCGATGTCCACGACTCGTCCGCCCTGAATCTCCGGTCCGACGGACCGCCACAGGAGCCGACTGAACACTCCTTCCCGCTCCATTCGCAGACGCCTTTCGTATCCGGCCATCCGCGCGGCGGCCGGCATGCCGGCAACCGGTGGCGTGTGGAACTTCCGGATCTCCTCCGCCTTGGAAGTCGGCGGCTTGAAGGGCCCCGGGCTGAGGCTCTGGGCGCAGGGCTTTAAGGCGAGAGCCAGAAACATGGGTACGGCCAACGAGCCCAGTTTTGAAAGCAAGCGAACGCGGAGCATGGGATTCCATACTGCGCGCGCCGCCCGGAATCCTGCCATAGAGAACTCCAGTACTGGTCTTTGCCGAGAGGGCCCTACCAATGGCGACGGCCCCGTGGAACCGAGTCCACGGGGCCGCATTCGATTCTATTGAGTATGTCGGCGCCCGTTAAAGAACCGACGCAGTAAAGTCCGTTCCGTCGTTGATCGCTTGGACCAGATCCTCAGGCTTCGCCTTGCCCGGATCGTATTGGACGACCACCTGCTGCTTGCTCACGTCCGCTTCCATCGATTTGAATCCGTCGACCTTGACCAAGGCCGCCTCCACTCGTGGCGGTCAGCCGCCCTGTCAGGTCATTCCGCGAACGTTGAGCGTCGTCGAGGCCAAAGTTACGCTTGGTTGAGACGTCTCGGGCGTCCCCTTTGCCGTATCGCCGCTCGGTTCGGGCGCGGGACAACCCGTCAAGGAAAACAGGAGCGCAGCGCCGAACACGGCGGCGCCGATAGCTTGTCGTTGGTTCATCAGGCAATCCTCCAAAGCTTGCGTAGCTATACCTCAGAACGCGACGGAAGCAGGAATGGTTTCCCCTTAAGGATCGATCAGCGCGATTCTACTCGCGTGACGTCCGCCGTCGAATGGCTCCCGCAAGAAGGTCTCGACGATCGCCCGCGCTACCTCCCAGCTCATCATGCGCTGGCCCAGCGCCAGCACGTTCGCGTCGTTGTGCCTGCGCGCGAGGACCGCGGAGTCCACGTTCCAGCAGACCGCGCATCGAACGCCCGGAACGCGGTTGGCCACGATCGCTTCGCCGTTCCCGGAGCCTCCCAGTACGATTCCCCTCTCGAACTCCCCGCGCGCCACTCCATCCGCTACCGAACGCACGAACGGCGGGTAGTCGCAAGCCTCGTCCGAGTCTGTTCCGAAGTCGAGAACTTCGTGCCCCAAATCGGCGAGGAAGCCCACGATGCGCCCCTTATAGTCGAAGCCGGCATGATCGGAGGCGATCGCGACTTTCATTCGGTTCCGTTTCCCGATGTCCCCGCTTCCGACCATCCCGCGTGCGCCGCGAGTGCCAAAAGAATCCAGCCCGCAAGGAAGCACAGTCCGCCGAATGGCGCCACGGAATCGAGAATCGTGAGCTTATAGACGGACGAGCCGTAAATGCTGAAGCAAAACAGCGGCACGCCGCCCAAAAAGAAGTATCCCGTCCAGAGGGCGGCCCTCCGGTTGTGCAGGCGGGCGGCAAGCAGCCCCGTCGCAATCAGTCCCAGCGCGTGAATCATTTGAAAGTCCACGGCGGTTCGGTAGGCGTCGAACTCGCGCACGGTCATCGTCGGGCCGAAAACGTGCGCTCCCGCCGCCCCGAGCAACACGCCCAAGCCGCAATACGCCGATCCTGCCGCGACAAAGAGCAGCGACTGCCAGGGCCCTCGCATGGGCAGAGTATGCGCCACGCGCGCCACGCGGAATCCAGCAACTTCGCGCGCTCCCGCCATGCGCGCGGTCGGGAATCAGCCGATTAGAAGAACGACGGGCAAATCTGTGGCCCGATTCGAAGTTGACATCGGGGATCGCCATGCCGAACCCGGCTCCGAATGGGGCACTCGCCCGCCGCGAGGAACCTATGAATAAGCTTCTCCTTACCCCTCTCGCCATCCTCGCGTTCGGAATCGCGAGCGCGGACACCGTACAGGTCTCCAAGTCCAGCGTCGTCGGCACGTGGCTCCTGAATGGCTCCGACAAGAACACGCGCTTCCTGTTCCGCAAGGATGGGACTTTCCATTTCGTCGCCACGAACTGCTCTTCGAAAGGGCAGTGGTCCGTAGACGGCTCTTCGCTGAAGTTCGTTTGGACGCACGTGGACGATCAAAAGGTCGCTCCCGGCAAAGTAAAGGGATCTTTCCCGATCAACCAGGCCGGCGAGCTAGAGATCAACAAGTTTCGCTACCGGAAGGCTCAGTAACGCCGCCCCACGGACGCGCGGCGCTGAGACTCCCTCGAGCGCCGCGCGCCCCTGACTCACTGCCTGCTTTTCGCAAGGCTCGCGAAGTTCATGGCCGCGTTGAAGATCAGCGGATAGCTGCCGACCGTCTGCCCGCGCCACATTGGATTGAACGAAAACAGCAGGACGTGGCCGTTCCCGCTGGGGACCAACACGAGCGCGGCTTTTCCCGCAAGCTCCTCGGGTCTGTCGATCATGCCGCTCACCAGCACCTTCTCCGCCGCAGCGAACTTCAGCAGCACTGTCGGCTTGGGCGCCTTGTCGCCGATTCCGGGGCGTTCGGGCTCCTTCGGCTTGTCGGGGTCTTCCGGAGGCTCTTTCACCGCGTGCGGCGGGCGTCCCTGAATGACGTCGGGATCGCTCAGCGAGCCGCGGCCGGACGCCCTCTGCCCAGGGCCGCTTGGTCCCATTCGTCCCATGAACCCCATTCCGGAAGAACCCACCTGCAAGATCGGGCACGAGTTTGCGTTGAAGTACACCGCGAGCGACTGGCCGAAGCCGTCCAGCACAGGGCTCTCCTTTTCCGCGCGTTCTGTCAAGAACACGCCTCCGGGCGCGCTCAGAGTCGGCTGCTGGACATACGTTACGCCACCGATCAGTCCGTAATCGATCGGCACGCGGGCCCAGTTGCCGCAGAAGATCGCCAGGCCGCCGTCGTCGACGAAGCGCTTGAGGTTCACTAGCCCCTGAAGCTCGACGCCTCCCCGGATGTTGTCGGTCTCGTCCGGCCCGCCAAGGTTTGGGAATTCGGGCGTAGCCTTCCAAGGGATCGGGTCGCCCTCCTTCGGGTGGCCCATGACGAGCCCTTGCGCCGAGCCGCGCGCTTGCGGGAAGAGGATCACGTCGTACTTCTCGCGCAGGTTCGCGTTGTCCCGGATCTCGTGCACCGAAATGTACTTGTACGGGATCTTGAGTTGGTCGAAGGCGATGCGGTACCAGCCTTCGTCTTGCGTCGACGTCCAGGTGTGGACTAGGGCGATGCGGCCCACCTTGCTCGCATCGGCAGCCGGCTCGGCCTCGGGCAAGGATTCCGACGTCACGGTCTCCATTGCCGCTTCGAGCAGCTTCGCATCTTTGCAGCGAACGACCTTAACGTCGAACAGTGGACCAAGCTGCCAGCCCGTGTCGTCGTAGCTTCTCGGATCGCTTGGATTGTAATACTGCGAGTCCAGCATCATGTCGGCCATGCGGGAATAGGGTTGGTCCATTCGAACAACGAAGGAACCTTCGGGCAGGTCGCCGTCCCCGGTTTTCGTCCCGACGGCCAAACGGTGAACTTCGACCCCTTGCGCTTGAAGGATCTCGAGCAACCGCCGCTGGTTGCCTTTTCGCATGTCTCCGCCCGGCAGCACGTACGCCGCCGGACCCTCCGTCCGCGCCTTCAGAATCGAGCGTTTCGACTTCAAATAGTAATTGCGAAGAAACAGCTCCCTCTCTTTCGCCGTGCGGTTTAGACCCAGCAGCAGCGCGCTCTGCATGAGGTTCGTGTTGTTACGGATCGACCAGTTCACCTTCGCCAGGGGCGGGTTCGGCCGAAACCACGCACGCTCGGTCTGGCGTCCGACCGTTCGCACTCCCGTCTCGGCCCAGCCCCCTCCGAAGGTCTCGTAGAACCTGCCGACCGCGTTGTGGCCGTTCGCCGCGTAGAACATGTAGCTCGGCGCCCAGCCGTCATAGAAGTCGTGCGTCCACACTCCGGGCACGCCGCGCTTCGTCATCTCCTGGACCTCGTGGTACGCCATCTGCTGCCATTCGTTGATCGTGATGGGGTCCAGCCAGGCGTTGTACGGCCCCGTCCCGGTCGAGATGTAAAGGAACGGCACGCTTTCGTGCAGGTCGTGCATCACTTGGGGCTTGAAGTCCAGCCAGGTCTTCATCACGCTCTGGCTGAGCTTAAGCGCGAGCGTCAGCGCGTCGCGGTTGTTGTCGTGGGCGACGTAGTGCCCCCAGTAGATCAGGGGGATTTGCGGCTTGTCCGGATTGGAGTTTCTCCAGCGGTTGAGGTCCACGACCCGGTCCCGCCCGTCCGAATCGACGACCGGGGTCAGCATCACTACGCAGTTCTTGCGGATCGTCCTGACGAACTCGGACTCGTCCACCGCGAGGCGGTAGGCCAGTTCTAAGACCATCTCCGGCGGGCCGGTTTCGGGCGAGTGCAGACCGGCCGTGGCCCAGTAGAAGGGGATGCCTTCGGAGACGAGTTTTTCGGCTGCGGCGTCGGCTTCGTCAGCGCCCTGTGATGTGTGATCGGTGATGGGTGATTTGGCGAGTCGGCGCGGATCCCCGAGCAGGGCGTTTATCTCCTTCAGCCGGTTCAAGCGGCGCATGTTCCCCTCGTCGGAGATCACGGCCACCACCATCTCCCTTCCCTCCTCGCTCTTGCCCAAGGAGAAGACCTGCACACGGTTCGAGGACTTGTCGAGCTCCCGGAGGTACCGCGCGCACTCCACGCTGCTGGTGAGGGTCTTCGGCGCGCCGATCGCGTAGCCGAGCACCCTCTCGGGGGTTGGCACTTTGGGGTGCGCGGGCAGGTAGTCCACGAGCTCGGTCAGGAAGAACTTCTCGGTCGTGTACTCGTGAATCTTCGCCGTGTACGCGGAATCCACCGGCCCGCGGTAGGATGCCGGCTTCGGCGGCTCGTCCGTTGCGAGTCCGAAGAGTACGATAGGTATTGCTGCGAGGAGCGTCATGCCACCCTATTCGACGCCGTTCGGCAACTTCCCTGCGGCCGGCGATACGAAGCTGTTTTGGGACCGCCGGTTTGTGAAAATGCCCTGTTCGAAATCACAGGTATACTCCCCGCGCCGCATGGGATTGAAGCGCGAAACAAGGAGAGCGTGGAAGATCCTGGCGGCGAATTAGAACGAGAAGAACAGGAGGTTCTAAACTCATGAAGGTACTCGCCACGCTTGTGGCAGCCATGATGGTTGCCGGCTCGGTACTCGCGATCGACCCCTCGAAGAAGAAGTCGGTCCTCTACACTCCCGGAAACTGGATGTTCAACGTCGGCTTGGGTATGCCCACGGGCGACCATGAAGACGCGGGCGTCGACACGATGGTTCTCGTCGGACTGGACTACGGTCTCGGCAACATCGGCGACGGATCGAACGCATCGACCTACGTCGGTATGGCCGGTCTGTTCGGGAGCGGGGACGGCGACTTCGAATCGAGATCATGGGGCGGCCACTACGGCGTCATCTTCGGCCTGTCGGATGCAAGCGGAAACTCTCCCGTTTACATCAAGTTGCAAGGCGGTTACTACAACGGCCGGATCGACTTCGGCACGACGGACGACGACAAGTGGGGCTTCGGCGGACAGGCCGGGATCATCTGGATGCCGCGAAGAGGCGGAAACGACATCCGGGTCGAGATCGGCTATTACATGATGCCGAGCGTCAGCAGCGTGAACAACAACGGCTGGTTTTTGGGGATCGGAATTCCGTTCCAGAGCCGTTAAGACCCGTTCTCGCGCCGAATGGCGCGACCGACCAGGCCCCGCCGCGTACGCGGCGGGGCCTGCCTGCTTTAGAAGGCGGCGGCCATGCGGCGGCTTTCTGCGTCTCCCGCTTCAGAGAGCGTCCGTTTTCGCGGCACCCGCAGAAACTCGCATTCGCCGCGAACCGAACCGCACTGAAAACACGCTATAACATGGATGAGGCAAATGGGGAGAACGATGTCAAGAGAAATGAAATCGCTGGGTCTCGTTGGATTGCTTCTGCTCACGGCGCTTTCCGCGGCTCAAAGCGGGTGGTCGCGTTACCGGCTCCTGGTGCGAACTCCCGCCGAAGCGCAGCGCCTCGCGGACAGCAGGCTCGGGCTGTTCTCCGAGGAGATCGTTATCGGCGCGACGGACGTCATCGTGGGTCCGGGCCAGGGCGCCGAGCTTTGGATGGTCGGGCTCCCGTTCAGCCGCATAAGTGCGCTGCCGGCGGCGAACGCCTGGGCCGGACAGGCCGGGCAAGGCGATGGCGATTACCGAAGCCAATACCTGACGATGGACGGGCTCATGTCCCACTACGAGGCTCTGCGTGCCCAGTACCCGGAAATGATCTCACGGCGGCAAATCGGAGTATCTCGGAACGGCGAAGCAATTTGGGCCTACCTGATCTTCGCACAGGCCGAGCAAGAGGTGCCGGTGCCCCCGAAGAACGTGGTGCTCATCGGCGGAACGCACGCTCGGGAATGGATTTCTCCTAGCGTGACGATGCACATCGCGACCTACCTCGCCGAAACGCTCGCGGTTGCGGAAACGGCCTTCTCGACCAAGTTTGTAGACAAGATCGGCGTCTGGGTGATCCCCGACGTGAATCCCGACGGCTATCGCTTCTCGTGGACCAACAACCGCTACTGGAGAAAGAACCGCCGGAACAACGGCGGAGGCTCCTACGGCGTAGACCTCAACCGGAACTACGCGAAGGGCTGGGGCGGCGCCGGAAGCAGCAGCAACCCGAGCTCAGACACCTATAGGGGCCCTTCCGCCTTCAGCGAGCCAGAGCTAACGGGCCTCCGCGACCTCAGCCTGTCGCTGCCGAACGTCATCGCAAGTATCGACTTTCACAGCTATGGGCAGAAGATCCTCTGGCCCTGGTCCTACACGACCTCTCCGCCGCCCGACGCTTCGTGGCTGAATCAGGTCGGAACCGCGATGCGGAGCGAAATCCTCCTTCACGGGCTGCTCGCGTATCAGCAGGGTCAGGCGTCCACGACGCTGTACGTCGCAAGCGGCACGAGCAAGGATTGGTTCTACGATGTGTTCGGCACGCCGTCCTTTACGATCGAGCTGCGGGACACGGGACAGTACGGGTTCCTGCTTCCAGAGAACCAAATCGCGCCGACCCAGGAAGAGGGGTGGTGGGCGTTCGTCGGCCTGATCAACAAGATCGTTCCCTAGGCTGGAGCGGCTCTTGCCTCATTCGATTGCGGCCGGGCTCGGCATGGCGGCTCTGCGCCTCTCTCGCGCCCAAAACGCCGCCAGAACGACAAGCTCGACGGTCATCGAGACCGTCATGGCGACGCTCGCGTTCACGACGCCCATCCATCCGGCGGCGAGCCCGGCCATCAGCATCGCGATCAGCGACGACATGCCCGCCAGGATCGACCAAAGCCGCGCAGCGGTCTGATGGTGCGCGGTCAGCATGCCGCGCAAGTACGATTGCACCGCGCCTAGAAACGGAGTAGCCGCTCCGACCAGCACCGCCACGTGCGCCATGGACGAGACCGCAGCGTCCGCGCGCAATACGCTTCGGAAGAAAGCTTGATCGATGCCAGAAAGGGCTAACGCGAACAAGAGGGCGCTCATCGCCGCGCCCACCCACGCACAAAAGCCCCTCAGAACCCTCGCCGTGGCTTCGTCGTGGTACAAGGCGATTACGGCCTCCGGCAATGCGAACACGACCGTTCGCAAGAGAAACAGCAGCGCGACGGCTACCTGCCAGGATGCCAGCGAAAGCACCTTGTCCGGCGACCGTCCCAGCGCCGCGGCAATTACGGGGAATTGCAGCATCATGACCATCGTGGTCGCGGTGAGCGGGAAGTGAAAAGCGGCGAGCTTTCCTAAGCTCGCTACCTGGTGTGAGACAACGGACTCTCTTGGAGATTCGGGCGCCAGGGTCGTTTCACGAATCGGCGCCCGGCTTGCGGCGTGAATGAAGAGCGCCTCTGCAGCGACCGAGCACACGAGCGCCGTAGCTACGATCGCGCTTGCCGGCCATTGGACGAACACGTACAGCGCGAATGCGCTGCCCGCCATTGTGACCACGCGAATCGCCGTTCCGACGCCGACGAGCCGAGTGAACCCTCTCCGGATCATGATCCCTTGCAGGTAGCGCCTCCAGCCGATGCAAGCGCTCCACGGCACCATGATCGCGAGGGCGAGCCGAGTCGAGTCGGCCACAGGAACGGGCAGGCCGATCCATGAGTACGCGATGACGTCAAAGAGCGGCGTGAAGGCGATAAGCGCGTGAGCGGCCGTGACCCAGAGCATGAGCAGCCAAGTGAACTTGCTCAGCGCGGCGTAGGCCGCGCGGCCGCGAGCGAGGGTCGTGGATGTCGCCAGGAGATCGATCACCGGGCTCTCGATCCATAGCGCGATGCTCATGATCACATAGAAGGCCGCCGTGTGGACGCGGGCGTCCGGCGAACGCGAGAGCACGGCGATGGCAATCGGCATTTCGAGCGCCATGAACAGCCAGGAGAGCGCCAAAGGCAGATAAAAGCGAAAGACGCGCCCGTAGGTGAGCTCGGGCGCGGTCAAGGGCGGGCTCGGGGAGTCGAGTTCTTGGCGCAAGGATTCGATTCTGCTTCGAGGCGTACGAGCGACATGGTACCGGGCAATACAGATTCTGATAAGGCGCCGTGCCTCCAAACGCGCTCCTCTAACTAGAGGCCGCCTCATTCCCTCGGGCGTCTGATACACTTTGCCCGAGGCAATGGAATCGGATCCGAAAGAACCTGCCGGTTCGCAGGCTGAAAGCGATGATTCGGGCGCCGATGCGGCTACGCCTCCGGCAACCGTGGGGACAGCCTACGACCAAGCCGCGGCGCGTCCTAAGCGGGTGTGGAACTCCACTGTCTTCGCCCTCGTTACGATCGCCACGATCATCGGCGGAATCGCCGCGGGCTTCCAGATCTATGACTATCTGAGGAAAGAGCCTAAGCCCGATCATGCGAAAGTTACTGTGGACTCCGGACTTCCGGAAGGGTGGCGAAGAAACACTCTGGAAGCCGGCGCGAGCATCGGCCTCCCGCCCGACTGGGAGCCCTTGGATCGCGACGCAATGGGGGTTGCCGCCCGTACCATGGGGATGGACTCCTCCATACTCACGGATACGGACCGCGTGAAGTGCCTGGTCTATGTTGCCAAGCGCGACGATCCGGCCACTACGACTCTGCGCCCGTTTGGAATGGTGGTCGGAGGCTTCGGAAGCGGATTCTCCGACCCGGAGAAAGAGGCCGCGATCCTATTGAGGCGACCGGATTGCGACACCGCAAAGGTCGTCGAAATGCCGCAGGGCAAGAGCGTTTGGTGCGTCGTTCGACGCCAGTACCCGCAGCCGGACGGCGCCGTGGTCCGCGCGATCCAAGAGATGTATGTTTGGAGCGTGGGGGATCGCCAATGGATGCTTGCCTTCAATTCGGACGAGCTCGATTACGTCGACAACGCGAACACCTTTCGTGAGATCGCGAAGACGCTCAAGCTTCCGGAAGATTAGGAGCCGGGATCCGGCTCCTCCCAGTAGCGCGAGTCCCCCCGAATCCGGCACGCGATAGGCTTTCCGTCCGGAGCCTTCCAAGATACGCTCGCCTCAAAGCCCGAATCGGTGGCTTGAATTCTGATCGGGGAGCACTCTTGGGGCAGCTTGAGATCTAAAGACCCTAGCGCTTGAAGGGATTCTGCAAAGCGGCCGTGCTTCTCCCGATAGGCTCGCTGGGCATAGTAGACCTTGTGCAGCGCCTCGCGGATCGGAAGCCCCGGATCGGAACGGAACACGTCCGACCCAGGCGCCATGGTCGAGAACTGCAAATAACCCCAGCGCTCGGGCCTGTGCATGTCGATCACGCCTTGCGGGGACCACACCCAGTTGTCTTCGGGCTTGTTCGGAACCTTCTCGTATCGGCCGCCCTCGATCCGGGTCTCCCATTGAACCCGCGAAAAGTTGATGCGCCATTGATCTCCGTGTCGAGGCGGGCAGGGTCGGCCCGCAACCTCGGCGAGAGCCTTCCAGGGAATCGCGATCTCCACGGACCATCCCCGGTCCGTGTCGGAGGGATCGTTGAGCGTTCCGTTCACGCGCACTCCGACCTTGAGCCCGGCGACGTCCCAGCCGTTCACCGCAGGTCCGCCGTCGCGATACGGCTTGACGAGGAGAAGGTCCCAGACGGTGCCGAGCGCGTTGACTTCGATCTCGGCGTACAGGTGATTGTCGCCATCGGGATCTAGGAAGACCTCGAAGTCGTTGGCGTGGAAGATCACGGAGTCGCGCTCGGTGAGCGTCGCCCAAACGTGCGGCTCTTCGATCTCCGCGCCGACATACAGGCAATTGTCGTCCCAGAGCATCTTCACGCGCGTCCTGAAGCGAGGCTTCGGCTTAGCTGCGCCCTCGATGTCCACGAACTCGGCCGTCCAGGGCGCGCCCATCCAGGCGTCGTCGCCCAGATCGCCGTCCACGCCGATCTGCCCGGAGGCTCGATAGCAGACGTAGCCGAATGGGCTCAGCGGCCCGGCGGGCTCCTTAATTTGGCCCAATCCCATCCCCAGGACAACCGCTGCGAACGAATAACAACACAGAGTCATGGCGCACGCGAACGGTGATACCCCGCCAGTCCGGTCTGAGTGGGCTTACGCAGAACGCGGGAGCGCTTCGATCGCCTCGATCACGGCCAGCCGGGCATCGTCGGGCCGGTCCGCGATCGCTCCCATCACCCACGCTGCGAATTCCAGGTCCGTGGCTTGACGCACGAGGTCCACGGGCTCTCCGTTGACCCGCACTACGTGCTTGTGCGGCTCGTTCGGCTTACCCAGCGGGCTGTAGAGGTCAACGCCTTCGGGCACCGAGTCGAGCAGGGGCCAATCCTCGATCCGGCTCAGCCTCCACTTTCGCAAAAAGATGCGCATGTTGCGCTCGATGTTCGCAGAGTAGTCGATGTTGAGGCTTCGAAACGTGAGGGAGCCTTCGTGATGCACGAACGCGCCGTCGGCTATCCAAGCCGTGAACCCGGCAAGCTTGGCCCTCAGATTCAGGTCGTCGTCCTCGAAGTTGCCGATTCCGAAGACCGGATCGAACCCTCCGATCGTCTCGAGGCACTTCGGGGCGATCAGAGCAAGCAGTCCGCGAAGCTGGATCGTCTGTGTCGCGCTCTCCCTTTTAGTCGCATACCAGTTTTCCGCGAGGGCTTCCATTGCCGTTTCGTCCTCGTATGCGCCGATGTCGACCACCTGAGCGCCGTTCACGAAGTTGCTGACAGGGCCAACCATTCCGGGGTTATGCCCGAGCCTTTCCAACTCGAGAATCGTCCCCGCAAGCTCGTCCAGACACTTCCTTGCGGGCAGAATGTCGTCGTTCGCCACCCCAAAGTAGTCGAATCCACCGCGCTCGAGCAGAAAGCCCAGGCCGATGTTGCATCCTACGCCGTAGCCCAAGTTCTTAGGCTCTTCCAAGACGTGCACGCTGCCGGGCCGACTCGCAGTGAAATCCCAAAGGGCTTCCAAGGACGCTGGGGAGGAGCCGTTCGCGACGATCGCGAGCTCAATCGCGCCGGCATAAGAGTCCAGAATCCGCTCACCAGCACGGATCGCCATGCCCGGATTGTCAATGGTGGGCATCGCAATGCCTATTCGCGGCCGATCGGGTAGCTGCCGCTGGGCAACCTTGGGACTTGTGTGAGTGCTTTGGACGGCCATTCCCTCCCAAGTGTCGGCAGCATCTAGCGAAACCTGGAGCGAAATGGGAGGTTTTCTTGGCGCGCGCAAAAGCCGGCGGCTACGACGTGGAAGGGCTTACGCGGAGACAATCCGAATTCCGCAGACCGCGTTCCGCAATCCAGATCCCGCAATCCGCAATTCGAAATCCGCAATCCAGAACCCGCATTCCTCCGACTTGGTGGGCAAGGAGGGACTCGAACCCTCACCCCTTTCGGGACTGGATCCTAAATCCAGCGCGTCTACCAATTCCGCCACTCGCCCCGGGGCAGCGGAAGGGTACCTTGCCGAGCATGGATTCGGAGGGACGGCTCTAGCCGCCTGGAGGGAGAAACTGCTTGCCCCAGTTCGCTGGGAGGGGCCTCTTCGCCTTACGCTTTAGCTTGAGCAGCAGGCTCTTGGAATCGCTTGCCCAGGTCGGAGCGTCTACGACGCGCGCCGAGCCGTCCGCATAGCCTACGCAGCGCTTGGAGTCCGGCCAGGGCTTCGACTCGTGAAACGCGACGGTCTTCGCAGGCCGCGGAATCGTGCTGAACTCGACGCCGCCGATGCTCAAGTTGAACAGGAACTCCCCTCCGCTGGGGTTGTGAGTCCTCCAAACCGAGCGGTTCATAACGTAAGGGTAGGTCACGCCCTTAACCGTAAGCGTGTTCTGCGCCCACGGGTAGACGTCGTCGTAGTCGGTGGCATACATCAGCAGAGCCAGCCCGACCTGCTTGATGTTTCCAACGGTCACGGCGCGCGGATCGAGGCTCAGCTCTCGCCCCTTCTTCTGGGGAAGCCCGGCGAACACGGTTCCACCCAATAGAAGCGCTAATGCGGGCAGAAAGGCGACTCGACCTACTCCAATCCCCACTCGACTCCCCGGGTTTCTCGTTCTCATTCGATCTTTCGCTGCTTGCAGTTCTACGCGGACTTCGCCGTACCCTTCACAAGGATCCGCCCCGCGGCGACCTCTACACCGGAAAGTTTGACCGAGAACGGCAGTCCCGAAACGTCGAGAACGGGATTCACCTCGTCCAGCTGCCTTTGGACCATCCCGGTAGCGCCTCCGCCCAGCGCATCCACCGAAAGCGCATCGACGAAAACGCGCGTTCCGTCCTCCACGCGCAAAACGCAAACCGCGACCGCGGAGAGCTCGATGAGCATGCGCACCGACGCGCGAACATGGATCTCTCCGGGGACAAGGCTCACGGACTGGACTTGAATCCCTTGCGGCACCCTGGAGGCGACGAACTCCTGGAGCGTGTCCTCGTCGATCTCCGCTTCGAAGGTCGCCCCGCCCTCAAACTCCGCCCGAAACGGCTCGCCGGCAATCGTAGCGCGCCCGGCTTGGATTCTCAGTGAAGAGAGCATGAGCCCCGAAGGGAGCCTGAGGTTTGAGGCATTGGCTTCCCATCGCTCTGCACCCACTTGCCAACCGACATCGCGCGCCATAAGGCAGGGAGGCTACCCGTCCGGGGAACGGAAACGCAGCGCCAACGTCCCATCGCGCGAGGGTGCGCCAAAAGTGTATGGTAGGCGAACCGATGCTTTGCGCGACACTCTTTCTTTCCATGACCAACGAAGCGCTTTTCTCCCCTCCGCCGCCCGCGCCTAGGGAGTTCCGCGGCGTCTGGGTGGCCACGGTGGACAACATCGACTGGCCCACCAAGCGCGACCTCACCACGGATGCCCAAAAGCGCGAGCTTCTGCACATTCTCGACACGTGCCGACGGCTGAACTTGAACGCCGTGATCCTTCAGGTGCGTCCAAGCTGCGATTCGCTTTACGAGTCCTCGATCGAACCCTGGTCCGAGTACCTCACGGGCAAGCAAGGCAACGCGCCGAACCCGAAGTGGGACCCGCTCGCCTTTGCAATTGACGAAGCCCATAAGCGCGGCCTCGAGCTGCACGCCTGGTTCAACCCGTATCGAGCTAAGCATCCCGCAGCGAAGGGCCCTCTCGCTTCCAACCACATCGCGAACACGCATCCGAACCTGGTGAGAACGTACGGAACCTACTTGTGGCTCGATCCAGGGGAGCCCGCCGTCCAGCAGCGCTCGCTCGACGTGTTCCTGGACGTGGTCAAACGGTACGACGTGGACGGCATCCACATCGACGACTATTTCTATCCCTATCCGGTGAAGGACGAGAAAGGGGCGGAGGTCCCTTTCCCGGACGAAAAGTCGTACGCGGCGTATCGTGCCGGCGGCGGCAGGCTCGCGCTAAAGGACTGGCGCCGGAAGAGCGTGGACGACTTCGTGCAGCGAGTCTACGAGGGCACGAAGAAGCTCAAGCCGTGGGTGAAGTTTGGGATCAGCCCGTTCGGAATCTACCGCCCCGGAGTGCCCCCCACGATCAAGGCCGGGATCGACCAGTACGACCAGCTCTATGCGGACTGTCTCAAGTGGCTGCGCATGGGTTGGTGCGACTACTTTACGCCGCAGCTCTACTGGCCGATCACGCAGACCCCGCAGAGTTACCCAGTGCTTCTCGATTGGTGGGTCTCGCAAAACGTCAAGAAGCGGCACATTTGGCCGGGGAACTTCACAAGCCAGCTGAGGGGAACGAACCCGGCGTGGACGGTCGAGGAGCTGCTCGAACAGATCCGGATAACCCGAGCGACCAGAGGCGCCGGAGGCAACGTGCATTTCAGCATGAAGGCGTTCACCCTGAATTACAAAGGCATCGCCGACGCGATCTTGGCGGGCCCTTACAAGGAGAAGGCACTCGTGCCGGAGAGCCCGTGGATGGGCAAACGGAAACCTGGCGCCCCGTCGCTGCAAGTGCTGCGCCGGGACGATGGACGGCCGGTCGCGGATTGGTCCGCGACGAACTCGGACGGTGTGCGGTTTTGGACCGTCTATCTGCTCCGCGGGGGCTGCTGGGAGCTCGAGTCCGTTCAGCCTGGGGATCGTTCACAGCTTGACCTTGGCGCATCGAATCGCGCCGAAACCGACGCGGTCGCGGTGGCGGCCGTGGACGGCTTTGGACTGGAAGGTCCTCGTGCTATCGCAAGCCTGGGAAACTGAGAACGCGCCTGGCCGGCACGTGGCGCACGATTCGAGACATGTAAACTGCGCTCGATGATCCGGTCCACGACCGTAGTTGGGGTGCGTCGCGACGGCAAGTCCGCGATCGCGGCGGACGGGCAGGTGACCTTCGGAGAGGCCACGATCCTCAAGCACCACGCGAAAAAGGTGCGCCGTCTTGCGGAGGGGACCGTCGTGTGCGGCTTCGCGGGCGCCGTGGCCGACGCCCAAGCGCTGACTGACAAGTTCGAATCCAAGCTCGAAGCGTTCGGCAACAACCTCCGCCGTGCCGCGGTCGAGTTCGCCAAGGAGTGGCGCACCGACAAGATCCTCCGCCAGCTGAACGCGGTCATGATCGTCGCCGACAAAGAGGGAATCTTGGTCGTCAGCGGAGACGGCAACGTGATCGAGCCGGACGACGGACTAGCGGGAATCGGGTCCGGCGGACCCTACGCGCTCGCGGCCGCCCGTGCGCTCGTTCGCCATACAAAGCTCGACGCGGAAGCCGTCGCCAGGGAGTCCATGCGGATCGCATCGGAGATTTGTGTGTTCACGAATGACGAAGTGGCAGTGGAGATCGTGGGCCCTTGAAGCGAATCGAGGCGTTCGTTCGAGTCAACAGCCTCGAGGCAGTCAAGCATGCTCTCGAGGAGGCGGGTGTCGCCGGAATGACGGTGGAACAGGTGCGCGGATACGGGCGCCAGTTCGGACGAACCGACAAGTACCGAGGCAGCACGTACGCGCTGAACCTTCTGCCGAAGATGAAGATCCTGGTCATCGTGAAGGACGAGGACCTCGAGCAGGCGATCGAGGCGATTGTCAAAGCCGCGCAGAGCGGCGAGATCGGGGACGGCAAGGTGTTCGTCAGCGACTTGCTCGACGTTGTGCGTATTAGGACCGGCGAGCGAGGGGATGCGGCGATCAGCTAACATCGTCCCGGAGAGGAGCCTCATGCCGGGAGTAGCAAAGCGCTGGACCAACTTCCATGTTTGGAAAGGAAAGCTGCCTCATTGGCGGGCGGACGGCGTCACCTACTTCGTGACCTTCCGACACTCCCGGGAACTTGACGACGACGAGCGGCGCATCCTCTTCGCGCACCTCTTGCGTCCGCAGGCGCGAAGATGGGACTTGCAAGTGCTATGCGTGCTTCCCAAAATGACCGAGCTCATCTTCACCGTTCGGCAGGCCGCGACCGGGCGTCCCTTCGAGCTGAGCGACATCGTCGAGCGCGCCAAGAAGAAGGCCGGAAAGGCGATCGTCAAGAAGACCGGCGAGCGCTGGCCGCCGTTCTTCAACGAAAGCTTCGACCGCATCATACGAGACGAATCGGAATTCAAAGAGCGATGGGAGGCGGTCGTCGGCGCTCCCTGCATCGAAGGCTTGACGCAGGAACCCGAGTCCTACGACACGCTTTTCGTTCACGGACACGCGTAGCCGCCCGTCAAGCCGATTTCAGCTCCTTTGGGCCGTTTCACGTCCGAAGGTCCCCTAATCGTCGCTCCCACCGCAACCGATCGAGTACAATAGGCGTACGAAAACATATGTGAGCGTATTGGACTCAATGCACTTGACTGCGCTCAGATAAGGAATAGACTCAAACCATGGGACGAACCGTAGGATTAGACCTCGGCACGACCAACTCCGTCGTCGCCGTCATGGAGGGCGGAGAGCCCGTCGTCATACCCAGCTCGGAGGGCGGGCGAACCGTTCCCAGCGTTGTCGCGTTCAAGTCGAACGGCGAACGCCTTGTTGGCGTCACCGCCAAGCGTCAAGCCGTCGTGAACCCGGACAACACGGTTTTCTCGATCAAGCGCTTCATGGGCCACAAGCTCTCGGAAGTCGAGGAAGAGGCAGGCCGCGTGCCGTACAAGGTCAAAGCGGACAAGAAGGGCAACGCGATCGCGCACATTTCCGCGCTGGACAAGGACTTCACCCCGGAAGAGATCAGCGCGATGATCCTTCAAAAGCTGAAGGCCGACGCGGAGGCGTACCTTGGCGACACCGTGGACCAGGCCGTCATTACCGTCCCTGCATACTTCAACGATTCGCAGCGAACCGCCACCAAGAACGCCGGCGAGATCGCCGGTCTGAAGGTCCTCCGCATCATCAATGAGCCGACGGCGGCTTCGCTCGCCTACGGGCTCGACAAGAAGTCCAGCGAAACGATTCTCGTGTTCGACCTTGGAGGCGGAACCTTCGACGTGTCGATTCTAGACGTCGGCGAAGGCGTCTTCGAAGTGAAGGCGACCGCAGGCGACAGCCACCTGGGAGGCGACGACTTCGACCAAAAGATCGTGGACTGGCTGGCGAGCGAGTTCAAGAAAGACAAGGGAGTGGACCTGAAGAAGGATCGCGCCGCGCTTCAGCGCCTCCGCGAAGCGGCGGAAAAGGCGAAGATCGAGCTCAGCTCGCAGGTCAACACCGACATCAACCTGGCCTACATCACAGCGGTGGACAACGAGCCGCTGCATCTGGAGACGACGCTCAGCCGCGCAAGTTTCGAGGAGATGACCAAGGACCTGATGGACCGCGTGCGCGGCCCGTTCGAGCAAGCGCTTAAGGACGCAAAGCTTAAGCCGGCCCAAATCGACGAGGTCGTGCTCGTCGGCGGCGCGACGCGGATGCCGATGGTCCAGGAGCTCGTGAAGAAGTTCACCGGCAAGGACCCGAACCGGTCGGTGAACCCGGACGAGGTCGTAGCGGTCGGCGCCGCCATTCAAGCCGGCATCCTCGGCGGCGAGTTCGGCAAGGACATCGTGCTGCTGGACGTCACGCCTCTTTCGCTCGGCGTGGAGACGCAGGGCGGCATCTTCGACCAGCTCATCGAGCGCAACACGACGATCCCCACGCGCAAGAGCCGCGTCTACACGACCGCCGCGGACAACCAGCCGGAGGTCGAGATCCACATCCTTCAGGGTGAGCGGCCGCTCGCGCGAGACAACAAGAGCCTCGGCAAGTTCCACTTAACCGGAATCCCGCCGGCGCCCGCGCGGATTCCGCAGATCGAGGTTACTTTCGATATCGACGCGAACGGAATCCTCAACGTGAACGCGAAGGACCTCGGCACGGGCAACCAGCAGAAGATCACGATTACCGGGTCCGGCAATCTGGGCAAGGAGGAGATCGAGCGGATGGTCAAGGAGGCGGAGGCCAACGCCGACGAAGACCGGCAGGCGCGGGAGTCAGCCGAGTTCCGCAACAAGGCCGAGCACCTCTGCTACCAGACCGAGAAAGCGATCAAGGAGGCCGGCGAGAAGGTCTCCGAGGCGGACCGACAGCGCATCGAGGAAAAGATCGCGGATGTCCGAAAGGCCGCCTCGCAAAACGATGAAGACGTGCTCAAGGCCGCGTACTCCGCCCTCGAGTCCGAGAGCCATCAGCTTTCCGAGCAGCTCTACAAGGAAGCCGCCACTTCGCAAGACGAGAGCGCGGAGCAGGAGTCCGAAGAGCAGGAGACAGCCGGCGTCGGCGCTGAGAAAGGCGGCTCCTCCGAAGGAGACGTCATCGACGCGGAGTTCAAAGAGGAGAAGTAGCCCGACCGCCTGAAAGAGAAACCTCCTTTCCCACGCTCCGGGTCCCGCATAGTAGGGGGAAGGACCGGTAAACCTCCCTTCCCCATGCTCCGAGTCCACGAGGAGTAGGGGAGGTGGTATCACCCACACGCCCACACCTCCACACCTCCACACCTCCCCACTTCCCCATGCCCCTTCGCCCACACGCCCTTCCCTGGGTACCCTCCTCGCGTGAAGCCGGGCGTCACCCTAGCGATGATCGCGCGAAACGAGTCGCGCTGCCTGGCGAGATGCTTGAAGTCCGTCCGGGGCGGCGCGGACGAGATCGTGCTCGTGGACACCGGCAGCACAGACGACACCCGAAAGATAGCCGAGTCGTTCGGGGCGCGCGTGCAGGCCATCGAATGGCCCGAGGACTTCGCAAAGGCCCGGAACGCCTCCCTAGACCTCGTCGAAACGGAGTGGACGCTCTGGCTGGACGCGGACGAGTGGCTTGTAGAAGGCGCCGCAGACGCTATCCGAAGAGCGATCCGAATGGACGAAGCACTCGCGTTTACCTTGATCCGCAGGGACACCTTGCCGGACGGCCGCTACGGAGAGCAGTCCCTGCTCAGGCTCTGGAGAACGCACCCCGCTCTTCGCTTCGTTGGCGTTATACACGAACACTTCCCGGATGAGGCTTTGGCAGCCGCTTTCCCCGGAATGACGGCGCACGGCAGCGACATCGCCTTTTGGCACGACGGCTTCCGCGAGGAGGCGACACGGGAGAAGCACATACGAAACCTTGCGCTGCTTCGCAAGGAGCTGGAGATCCGCCCCGGACAGCTCTATTACGAAATCGAACTTGCCAGCACGTTGTCTCGGCTTGGAGACCCCGAAGCAATAGACTCCCAAGAAGCGATCGCGGATCACCTTGCGAAACTTCAGGACAGCGACGAACCCCCCTGCAACACGGCCGAGCTCTTCCTGATCACCTATCTCGCCGATCTGCCGGAGAGCGAACTGCATTCCGCGCGAACGGACGCCCTCGTCCGCGTTGCGCGAGGTTGGTTTCCGAGAAGTCCCACCTTGCTGAGCGTCCTTTCCCAGATCGCGATTCGGCGTGGCGACTTGCACTCTGCATACTCCGCGCTGGTCGAGGTCGAAAAAATGGCCGAGGAGGGCACCTACGACCGAACGACGAGCGTCCAGCCCACAGTGTTGCAGGAAGCGCTATTCACGAACCTCGCGCTCGTCGCGCACCAACTGGGCAAGCGAGAGGTCGCAAGACGCAACTACGAAAGGCTTCTTCGAATCGATCCGGAGAATCCGGTCGCGAACCAGAACCTCCGACTGCTCTGAGATCGTCTCGACGCGCGTGCTCTTGCCGGACCGGCCGGGCTCACCGAGGGCTCACTGACGAAACGTGATCCGAAAGCTGCGCATCGGATACTCCTCAGAACTGGAAGTGGAGTGGACGTCCTCCACCCGTCCGGGACCCTTCCAAAGTTGCTCGGCGAACTGATCGAGGACCTGCCGGTCCTCATGATGCGCGACGGCCTCCACGCACCCGTCCGGGCGGTTCCAGACCTCTCCGGAAATGGCAAGCCCCTCCGCGAGCCTTGCGACGAAGTCGCGAAAGCCCACTCCCTGAACCCAGCCGCGAACGACGAAGCGGATCGTCGGCACACCGGTTTTTTACCGCCGGCCGATAGTTGTTTTGGGAAACCGTAAACCACAGTCCACGCGCTGTTCCGTTGAGAACTGCCGCCCTATGCAATGTGTGATCGACAGTTCCCATCTCCTGGGAGCGAGTTCAGTGCATCACCGCGGACCCCGTATTTTTGCTGGTTTTACCCCCCCCCCCCAAAGGCGAACCGATGGTACTATGCTCGGTACAGTGCCGCAAAGAGACAACGTCTGTGCGGCGGGACTTCGAGGGCCATAGAAACGGCCCGAGAGGTGCGACGTGCTTCGGAAGCGTACGATTGCGTGGGTATTCGTGTTAGGCAGTTGGACGTATCTCGGATACGCGGCCATAACGAGCCCCAGCTTCCGAGCATGGCTCCAAAACTGCAGTGGTTGCTGGAGCGCTGGATCTAGGTGGAACAGCGCGGAGGATCCTTCCATTGGTGTTAGCGTTGATCTGCCACGAGCTGACGTGTTCGGTCGGAAGCTTACAACGACCAGTGCTGACTCACACCTGCTGCTCGCATTGGCTGGACAATGTACGGAATGCGTGCTTTCGACGCTGACACCCGATCGCTTGCGAAGCTCTTCGTACGAATTGATCGTCCTCGTGTTTACGAGCCCGGTCCCCAGCTGGCCCAAGGCTTGCCGAGAGCTTCCGGACGACTTTCGCTTGGTGTTCGACCCTGACAACCGACTCGGCGCCGCGCTAAATGCGGCGTGGTTGCCCCGTTTCTATGTTCTTGATTCGCAGTTTCGCCTATCGGCGCTACAGCTGCCAATACAAGACCCGCGAGGGCTCGTTCCAAGAGTTGCAGGCTTCGGTCAACAGGTGGCAACAAAGTGAGAAGACTGGGAATCACGATCTTGGAGGTTCTTGTGGTGGTTTCGATTATCGCGGTAGTCGCCGCACTCCTGTTTCCCGTCATTGCCGGCTCAAAGAGCGCCGCGAGGGAAAGTGAGTGTATGGCGAGGCTGCGACAATGGCACCAAGCCATCATGCTCTACCAGGCGGAGTGGTCGGGCGGGGTTACGTACGGGGCCCCGCACGAGATGGGGCTGCCCGTTCCCACTACGTTGACGACTATGGTCGACGCAGGATACATGCCAATGACGATGGTCCTAGATCCGGGTGGAATGAATCAACATCGATCCATTCCCGCACAGTATTCTCAGCAGTGGTACGATCCCCAGTACGAGCAGCTGCGTCCCGGAATTGGAATGGACTCGTGGGCCCCTTACGTCTTGAGGTACGGAGAGAACTCTATACTCGTGGTGGACAAGAATCATCAGCCTACAGGCACGGTTTTTGGATCAAGATTCCAGACGCACAAGGGCATCGGAGTTTATCTCGGGGGTCACGTTCGTACCTTAATGAGGAAAGGTGCGCCAATGGATAGGGAGTGGTGGAATTAGAGACTTGAATCATTCGTCACAGTCATAAGTGTAATGCAACAATCATTTAAGAGGTGCAGTATGTGGAATTCGATCAACTGTAAGTCCGCTTTGGCAAAGGTCACAATGGTGACGATTTTGGCGATTACCTCGCTTCTTGCCGATGCACACGATTGCAATTGGCAGTCAATTTGCCCGGACGTCCAGTGCGCTCAGTCGCAATGCTATCCACTTGGCGAAAAGGGAACCGTATACCATTGCGATTCCTCCGGCGGTGCCAATCATTGCTGTGAATGCACTGGTACGGAATACTATTGCAAGACAGCAGAGGGGCAGAGCTGTGCGTCTACGTTTATCGACTGGCAGGTCCATTCACATGTGGAAGCCAATGGGTGCGTAGGTAATCGCTGCGGGCCCGTTTAGGGAATGACGGAGTTTCCGCATTCGGCACCGAAGGCGCTGCAGCCTCGCGGGATTGCTTTTGTACGCGGCATGGGTTTGTCGGTGGCTGTTGTTGGCATTGGCATTGTTGTTTGGTTAAATTGGCCCAAAAGTCTAATTTCGCACGCCGAAGCGCTCTTTCGCGCGGTTTCAGATGGAAATCCGCAGCGTGTATTCGCATTCTCAGCAAGTATCGAACGCCAGCGCACCGGATTGGATGAGGCCAAGTACATTAGACTATGGCGAGGACTGATTGAGCCCCGTTTGGGCAGACTCAGAGTGCTGAGCCGCTTCACCACAGCACTTATGCCGCCCGGCCACCAAGCGACAGTGGAGGTGTCCGTCGTCAACAGTCACGGTCAACGCTGGCTACTGTATGTTGAGTGTTTTCAGGGCGATTCGCGGCCGGAAGCCTACGTGTTGCGCTACCTCCTGCTTGCTTGGCGCTTGGACTACGCCCTTGAGACTGGCTCGGCTCTGGAGAGCGTTCACATTCCTAGCGCGTACTTGCGTGGCCTTTCGAAGGATCGGACAACTCTTGAAAGTCTGGGCGTGCACGGACTCGTAGGCTATAAGGCAAACGGTCATTGCTCCACGTGGGATGAGCTTGAGGAGCGATGGAGAGGATTTCTTCCGTCAGAGAATGTGTCGTCCGATCTTGGCGTGAAGTAGGCGCCATGAGTTCGACCGTCCAAAACTCTCGGTCGGCGTGCGCTGATATACCATGACCGCGCCGTGTGCTCAGAGTCTCTATCCGTCTCTGGACGAATCAGGCGGCGCTTACCTGCCCCACGAACTCCACCTCCGCCTTCGCGGCGACCTCGCTGTACGACATCACGGGAACCGCGACCGAGTACTTTTCCAGCAGCCGTCTAAGCGGCAGGCGAAGCTGGGTGCCGCAAATCAGGACCGCCTGGTAGCCCGATCCGGTCGCGCGCCGGGCTTCCGCCTCGATCGCCTCCAAAACCTGCTTCTGCCGGTCCGGTTCCAGGACCAGCGCCGAACCGAAGTTCGTAGTATGGATCATCTCGGCGAGACCTCTCTCCAGCGCCGGTTCGAAGGTGATGCAGTAAAGCTTGTTCGCGTCGTCCAGGAACTGCCGGGTGATCGTGCGTCCGATCGAGGCGCGCACGAGCTCGCCGAGCTGGTCCGGGTCTTTCACGCGCGCGCCGAAGTCGGCCATCGTCTCGAGGATCGCCACGAGGTCGCGGATGGGCACGCGCTCGCGCAGCAGGTGTTGGAGGACCTTTTGCACGTCCCCGACTTGCAGCACGTTCGGAACCAGCTCGTTGACAACGGCTTCGTTCACGTGCTTGGCGTTGTCGAGCAGCGTCTGCACGTCCTGCCTCGTGAGGAGCTCGGCGGCGTGGGCTTTCGCGATCTCCGAGAGATGCGTCGAGAGCACCGCGCTCGGCTCGATTACGGTATAGCCCGCCCGCTCCGCGTGCTCGCGCTGGCCAGGGTCGACCCACAGAGCTTCCAAATCGAAAACCGGATCCTTCGCCGGAACGCCGGAAACCGGATAGATCACGGAGCCGCCGTTGACCGCCAAAAGCATGTTTGGAGAAAGAGTCGCCCGGACGACTTCCTCTCCTCGAACCCGAATCACGTACTCTTCCGGAGCGAGGTGGATGCTGTCGCGAATGCGCACGGTGGGCATGACGAACCCGAGCTCGGTTGCGATCTGTCGTCTCGTGGCCGTGACCCTCTCGGGCAGGTCTCCCCCCACCCGAGGATCGGCCAGTTTCGTGAGTCCGTAGCCGATCTCGATCTCTAGCGGATCCACGGCCAGCAGCGGCAGGACCGCGTCGGGTCCTTGCGGCGGCTGTTCCTTCTTGTCATCGGCTGAGTCGGCGGAATCGGGCGCGGTCGCGATTCCTACAAGCTTGGCTGCGCCGGGCGTCGAGACCATGAACTTGTAGACCAGGTAGAGCCCCAGCGAGATCGCGAGAAACACGCTCGCCGGAAACCCTGGCACTAGCGCCAGAGCCGCCATCGCGACCGCAGCGAAGCCGATCGCTTTGGGTTGCGCGAGGAGCTGGCTGGCGACCTCGCTGCCCATTCCGCGCTCCTGTCCGGAGCGGGTTACGAGCAGGCCCGCCGCGGTGCTGACGAGGAGCGCGGGAAGCTGCGTAACTAGGCCCTCGCCGACCGAGAGCACTGCATAAGTCTTGAGGATCGACATCGCGTCGCCCTGGCCGCGCATGAAGCCGACCGCGAAGCCGCCGACGATATTGATCACGATCACGAGCACCGAAGCGATCGCATCGCCCTTGACGAACTTGGATGCGCCGTCCATCGCGCCGTAGAAATCCGCTTCGCGCTTGATGTGGCGCCTTCGCTCCTTGGCTTCCTTCTCGTCGATGAGCCCTGCCGCAAGGTCCGCGTCGATCGCCATTTGCTTGCCCGGCATCGCGTCGAGGGTGAAGCGGGCGACAACTTCGGACACTCGCCCCGCGCCGTTCGTGATGACCACGAACTGCACGATAACGAGGATCAGGAACGCCACGAGCCCGACCACGAAGTCTCCGCCCATCACGAAGCTGCCGAACGTCTCGATTACGTGCCCGCCCTTCGCGGAGCCCAGAATCAGCTTCGTCGCGGCGATCGCGAGCGCAAGTCTGTAAAGCGTGGTGATTAGAAGTAGGCTAGGAAAAACGCTAAACTGCAACGGATCGGTGACGTTGACGGTAGCAAGGAGTATGACCACCGAAGCCGCAAGGCCGAGCACCAGACCCGTATCCAGAACCCAGATCGGCAACGGCAGAATGAGGACCCCAACGATGGCGAGCAGGCCCAGCCCGAGCAGGAGGTCCGTATGCCTGAGCATCCGCTGAAGGGTGTCCATCGCAAGCGAGGCGCAATCCGGCCTCATTGGCTTTATCGGCAGAATTGCCGGGAAGCGGAGGCCCCAGGCTCTCGTTCTGCGTAGGAATCCTTCGATGCGAAACTTCAGGAAGCGCCGGCGGTTTAAAGGTAAAGGGGAAATGTCCAGGGTAGAGACCATCGAGGAGCATTTGGACGCGGGGCGCTGGAAGGACGCTTACGACTCCAGCCGAGCGTTGGTTCGCCTGCAGCCGGCGGTCGCCAGGGGCCACGCTTATCTCGGCCTCTGCCATTGCAAGTTCGGCGACCTCGATAAGGCGGCAGACTGCCTGCGGACCGCCTTCGAGCTGGAGCCGCACTTTTGGCAGGCGGGACTAAAGCTGGCGGAATGTCTCGACCGGCTCGGTCGCTACGACGAGGCCCTCGAAATCGCCAAGCGAACCGCGGCCGACCGCCCGAGCGACGAGGGCGTGCTGGCCTTGGTTCGCGGCTTGGAGCGCCAGGTCCCGCGCAACATGATGGAAGGCTGGGAGAAGTCCCTGACCCACTCGTGGTGGATGATCGACCTGAAGGGTTCCGACGAAGACGAATAGGTCCCCGGAATGGGCGAAAGTTTTAGCAAGGACCGGCGACACCGTCGCGAATTGACGGCTGGACCGGGCGATGATCCTTCCCTCGACCTCCGCGCTCACGATGTTCAGCCTCTGAAGGTGCTCCACGAACGCGTCGATGTCCAGGATTCCGGTATCCACTCGTCGTCCCTTCGCCGCCTTTAGTGCATCGTGCGCGTCGCCTCCCGAAGCCGTGAAGCTGTTGAAACAGAGCCGATAGGTCTTGGCCGGATCGAGCGGCCCGCCTGCAACAACGACGTCCGAGACGCGCGACCCCTCCGGTTTAGCCGGATCGATGCGATAGCTCGTACCGCGAGACACGTGAAGCATGCCTCCCCCGACCCGCGCTCCATGTTCGAGTGCGGCCAAAAGCTCCGATCCAGTCAGGTCGAGAAGTACGAGGGTGTTGTTGAACGGCTGCACGGCGATCGCGTCGCCATACTTGATCGTCCCCGGCTCTAGGGAAGCGCGCACGCCCCCCGCATTCATGAATGCGGCGGCCACGCCCTGGCTCTTTGTTGCTTCCAGCATGGCGTCTGCGATGAGGTTCCCCATGGCCGTTTCATAGCGCCCTTCACGAGAGACACCCCCGTCGGACTTGGCGATAACCTTGTTGGCCAACTCCTCGATCGGCCTCTGAAGCGCCAGGACCAGCGACTTCATGACGGGGTCCTCGGGAACCGACTCGTCCACGAGGATCGGCGCGGCGTCGAACCATCGGGCGACCCTGCCCCTCGCGTCGAATTCGATCTTGATCCTTCCGAGTACCTTGCCCCACTCGTGGGCCTGGAGCACGAGCGCGGTGTCGCCGTCTGCGTTCTTTACAACCGTCGGATAGGGGCCGCGGGACGGCGCGAATCCCTCCACACTCAGGTTCCCGAGCAGCGTGTGGCTGTGTCCCCCGACCAGCACGTCCACCCCGCGCAAGGAGCGGACAAGCTCGATCTCTTCGGAGTAGCCGACGTGCGTGACCAGCACGATCTTGTCGATGCCGTTCTCCCTCAACCCGTCGATCGCAGCCTGCACGCTCGTTCGCAAGTCCTTCATCTTCACGTTCGGCCCGGGAGAGCTGATCGTGGGCAGATCGGGAGTGACCGCGCCGACGATGCCGATCTTCTGTCCCCCGGCCACGATCACCGCAGACGGGTTGATCCGCTCCCTCAAGCTCTCCTCCGCCGACACGTCCAGATTCGCGGCAAGAACGGGAAACCGCGCGCCGTTTATGAACTTGCCGAACGGTACCGGGCCGCGGTCGAACTCGTGGTTGCCGACCGCCATCGCGTCGAAACGAACGTAGTTCATGAAGGCCAAGTCGGCAAGACCCTCATAGACGTTGAAGTAAAGGGTTCCCTGGAACGTGTCGCCGCCGTTGAGCAAGATCGGGTTGGGGTCCTGCCCTCTATATCGCTCGATGATCGTCGCAAGCCTTGCGTAACCGCCGTACAGCTTCCCGCGAATTCGCACCGGTTCCACTCGGGAATGCATGTCGTTGGTGTGAAGGATCGTTAGCGTGAACGATTCGGCGAGTGCCGAGCCGCAGAGGAAGGCGATCGAAATCCCGGCCGCCGTCCGGACAAGGAACCTACGAATCACTGCTCGCCCACCTCCATAACCGAAAACTGTAATCCGAAATCCGAAACCCGCAATGCGGTATCCGCCTGGTGGGCCCGTCGGGATTCGAACCCGAGACCAAGCGGTTATGAGCCGCCCGCTCTGACCCCTGAGCTACGGGCCCCGAGTTCGCAGAATACCTACGCGAAGGGCGTCTTCAGACCGCGTAAGCGCTTCCATATGGATCGGCCCTTGGAGACAGGACTTCCCTCAGTCGGGCCGCCCGGCCCGTTCGCGGAATATAATCGTGCGACGGGCCCGCCCGGAGACTTCGAAGCAATGTCGCTCGAAACCGCCGCCGTTCCGTCCGGAGCTTCCTTTTTCTCCAACACGCCGAGCAAAGCGTTTGCTCCGGAGGATTTCACCGCAGACGAGCGGCTCATGGTCCGTCAGGCGGAGGAGTTCAGCCGAAAGGAGGTCCTTCCGGTGGTCGAAAGGCTCGAGAAGCAGGAAGAGGGCCTCATGGCCGAGCTTATCCGCAAGGCCGGCGCGCTCGGTTTTCTGGGCGTGGACGCCTCGGAAGAGGTCGGCGGGCTTGGTCTCGGCAAGTGCCTCTCCGCTCGCATCTTAGAGCTTTTGAGTCTCGACGGCTCGTTTGCCGTGACCGCAGGAGTAACAAGCGGCATTGGCCAGGCCGGAATCGCTCTCTTCGGAACGGAAGAGCAAAAGGCGCGCTACTTGCCTTCGATAGTCTCCGGCGAGAAGCTGTCCGCATACTGCCTCTCCGAGCCGGACAGCGGCAGCGACGCGCTCTCTGCGTCGGCGCGGGCCGATTTCAAGGGAGGCAAGTGGATTCTGAACGGCGCCAAGATGTGGGTGTCGAACGCGAAGTGGGCGGAAGTCTTCACTGTGTTCGCGAAAATCGACGGCGAGAAGTTCAGTGCTTTTCTATTGGAAAGGGAGTTCCCTGGGCTGTCGGTCGCGCGAGAGGAGCACAAGCTGGGCCTGAAGGGATCCTCTACCGCGCGCGTGGTTCTTGAGAACGCCGAGGTCCCAAAGGACAACCTGCTATACGTGCCGGGGCTCGGGCACCGGGTCGCCCTGAACGCACTCAACCTCGGCAGGTTCAAGCTCTCCTCGATGTCGCTCGGGCCGGCACGCCACGCGATCGAGCTCGCTGCCGCGTATGCGCTGGAAAGGCGGCAATTCGGCTCGCCGATCTCGGAGTTCGGACTAATCCGGAAGAAGCTAGCGGAGATGGCCGCCGCTTACTACCTCGCGGAGTCCATGATCTACAGAACGGGCCGGATGATCGACCAAGCGTTCGGCGCCTGGGGCGGCACGATCGAAGGGAACCGCAAGGCCGCCGAGGAGTTCGCGATCGAGTGCAGCGCGTGCAAGGTGTTCGCCACGGAGGCGCAGGCGAGGATCGTGGACGAGGCGGTACAGGTGTTTGGCGGATACGGCTTCACCGAGGAGTTTCCGGTAGCCCGGCACTTCCGAGACGCGCGGGTGAGCCGCATCTATGAGGGTACGAACGAGATCAACCGTTTGTTCGTGTCGAGTCGATTGCGCAAGCGAGCCGAGGAAGGCAGAGCCTCCCTCGAGGCGGCTGCCGACTCGTTCCTCTCCGAGCTGGCGGGCAAGGCGATCAAGAAGGAGCTCTTGGACCAGGTCTCCATCGCAGCGGCATCGGAGCTGGTTTTGCTCGCCTATGCGGAGCAGTCCGGGCGTCTACGTGCGGAACGCATCGGAGGCGTGAACCGGGACCTCTACAAGATCGGGCTAACTTGGCTTAACGCGGCTGGGGCGGCGGCGTTTCAGGCGATTACAGGCGACTCAGTGTCGCTTCCGGCAACCGGGACGCTCCCGATCGACGAGGTCGCGGCGGCAGTTCTCGAGCGCAAAGGGCCGCTCGGAACGTAATGGCCGCGTTCGGATTGGTTCGGATTGGCGCGGCTTAGCCCGGATCCTCCCCGCGCGCACTGCCCGAACCTCCGCACCCTCCTCAAAAACCCCGGACACTTTTCCCGCGGTATGCTCGTCCCTGGGTTGGCAGCGCGGCCGCGTTTCCCAAACGCTCGTCCGGAAGAGAACGGCTTTCGGGCGCGCTTTGCGTTTGCCGGAAAGATGCAGGCAGGGTCGCCAGCGTTCCGTGGGCCGATTAGGAGGGCAAGGAGGGAGCCGAGATGACACCGAAGGATGGCGTAGCGTTTGTCAAGGAGAACAAAGCGCAGTTCGTCGATATACGATTCACCGACCTCTTCGGCCAGTGGCAGCATTTTTCGATGACCGCCGAGGACTTCAACGAGGCGCTATTCGAGGACGGGATCGGCTTCGACGGCTCCAGCATCCGCGGCTTTCAGGCGATCAATGAGTCGGACATGCTCCTCATTCCCGACCCGGAGACGCTGCACATGGACCCTTTCACGGAGCACCCCACAGCGTTCGTAATATGCAAAATCGAAGACCCGATCACGCGCCAGCCCTATTCGCGCGACCCGAGGTACGTCGCCGACAAGTGCCTGCAGTACATGCGCTCCACGGGCATCGCGGACACCGCGTACTTCGGTCCGGAAGCCGAGTTCTTCCTGTTCGACGCTCTGCTATTCGAGAACCATCCGTGGAAGGCAGGGTTCTCCATCGAAAGCGAAGAGGGGCATTGGACCAGCGCTAGTGAGCAGAGCGCGGGCTTCACCATTCGCCAGAAGGGAGGCTACTTCCCTTGCCCGCCGATCGACAAGCTTCAGGACGTTCGCAGCGAGATCGTAACCCAGCTTCAGGCGGTCGGAATCGAAGTGGAGGTGCATCACCACGAGGTCGCCAGCGCAGGGCAGTGCGAGATCGACATGCGCTTCTCCCCCCTAATCCAGATGGCGGACAGCTTGATCAAGTACAAGTACGTGATTCGGAATGTTGCCTACCGCCATGGGCTGATCGCGTGCTTTATGCCCAAGCCGCTTTTCGGCGACAACGGCAGCGGGATGCACATCCACATGTCGCTCTGGAAGAACGGCGAGACGATGATGTACGACGAGACCGGATACGCCGGGCTGTCGGACACCGCTCGGTTCTTCGTGGGCGGGCTGCTGAAGCACGCGGCATCGCTGCTGGCGTTTTGTGCGCCCACGACCAACAGCTACCGTCGGCTGGTGCCAGGCTACGAAGCGCCGATCAACCTCATGTACTCGCAGCGAAACCGCTCCGCTTGCGTGCGAATCCCGATGTACAGCAAGTCTCCCAAGGCAAAGAGGGTCGAGTTTCGCGCGCCGGATCCGACAGCGAACCCATACCTTGCATTTAGCGCGTGCGCCATGGCCGGACTGGACGGCGTGCAGAACCGCATCGAGCCCCCGGTGCCGGTGGACAAGGACCTTTATGAGCTTCCTCCCGAGGAGAAGGCCGGGATCGCGCAGACGCCCGGTTCGCTGCGGGCGACATTGGAGGCGCTTCAAGAGGACCAGGAGTATCTCAAGAAGGGCGATGTGTTTACGCCGGACCTGCTCGATACCTACATCAAGTTCAAGCTGGAGCACGAGTGCGACGCCGTAGACCTGCGCCCGCATCCGTACGAGTTCTACCTGTACGCAGACGGCTAGGGCTCGCTGAGACGCGGGCTTTCAGCCTGCGCCGAATGCGGACAGGAAATCAGCCTCTTTAGCGCCGAATCTCCACAAGCGCCACCCACAGGCGGTCGAATCGCCGCTGCTCCACAATCGTCGCCTCCCGAAACAAGGCATTGCGGAAGGCTTCGGAAACGGGCACGTTGCCAGACAGGAACCAAACCCGCAAGGGGGTCCGCCGATCCCGAGTCGTGGACATCGGGTCCGCAAACGCGGCTCGCAGGTCGCCCGAATCCATCGTCTTCAGGGAGAATGCTTGAAGCAGGCCGCTCTTGCCTGCTCTGCGGAAGTAGTAGCCGAAGTTGTCGGCGTCCCAGGAGCAAGCGTAAGCGAGGGTGGTCCGCAAGCTCGGAGGATCGGAAGTCAGGGTTCGACTTGGTTCGATGGGGCCGGCTTGGGCCAAGCGAGAAAGAACGAACTGGGACGCCCTTCGATAAGGCTCCTTCGTCTCGCGGAGGAAGTAACCGGTCTTTGCGATTTGGCCCCCCGTGGCGAAGAGAAGGAAGCCCGCAAACAGCCACGCCAAAGCCGCCCGAGGCAAAGGCAAGCTAAGCCACGCGCGGACGAACAGCAGCCACGCTGCGGGCGCGCAAACCAGGAAAAACCGCGGGATGTAGGTCGGCGTGAGAATGCGGCTCTTCAGGAACGCGATGACGACGGGCGCGGCCGCCCAAACGGCGAGAAACGCCGAAGCGCTCGCGCCCTCGGAGCTCTTTCGGCTTTCCGGCCGCAGCCACCTCGCGGCCGCGATCACCAGAACGAGCGCGACTCCCGCCGCAGCGGGCGCCCAAGACCAATAGACGGTTCCGAAGGTTTGGGCTAACTCCTGAAGCCCCGGCACCCCGGCATGGTATCCCTCCCTGCCAAGCGACCTTTTGAGCGCCGGCAGCCAGGGCAGATAAGCAAGCGTATGTGCGGCAACGACAGCCGCCGCACCCCAACGCAAACTTGCTCTCCGAATGCTTGCTCCCACAAGCGCTAGGTCCGCCAAGGCTACTGCCAGCAAGCCGAAGTAGTGCAGGTAAGCGGCGCATAGGGAGAAGAGCGCGTAAGCGATCCAGGCGGAAGTCTTGGGGAGCGTTGGGGTTGGTTCGGGTTGGCTCGGTTCGGTTCGTGTTGCCTTGGTCGCGGGCGGAGCCACGGGAGCCCAAATGCTCCAGAAGGACGCCCCGGCGAGCGCCGCGCACAGGATGAGCGGCGAGTACATCCTCGCCTCCTGGCTGTAAAAGATCGCCTGGAACCCAAACGCCGCGATCGCCGCCGCGTACAACCCCTCCCTCGGTGCAAACACGCGCGCGCCCAAGAAGTACATCGCGGGCACGAGCGCCGTGCCCGCGAGAACGGAAGGCATCCTCAGCGCCGTCTCCGAGTCTCCGAAGACTCCGGCCCACAGTCGAACCAACAGGAAGTAGAGCGGCGGATGCACGTCGTTTCCCAGTCGCTCCCAGAATTCGTCCGAAGTCGGATACGCCGCGAGCGTCGCCGTGAACAGCTCGTCGTTCCAAAGGGACTCTCGGCCGAGTCCATAAAGGCGGATGGCGAGAGCCGCAAGGGCCAGCAAGGCGACGAGAAGCCAGGATCGATGCAGGCTTGCGCTGCCCGAGGATTCGCGTACTTCCTCGCTTGCGGCGCGATCGTTGCGACTTCGGGATTCGGAGTTCATGAACCGAAGGTGGACACCGCCGGCGGTTTTGAACTGGCGGCCGCATCACCTTAGCATGCAAAAGACGTGCCCGGCAGCACAAACGCGCCAATCACGTGCGCTCAAGAGCCCGCTTTCGACCGGAGACGCAGCTTCAACAGGGTCTGCTTGTCGATCCGGAACCCGCCGTGCCGCTCGCATCGGCAGCCGCCCGTGCGCTCGTCGTCGTTCGCACGAATGGAAACCGCTCTCGATCCCGCAGGCCGCGCCATTCGCACACGAGCATCGCCGGTCGGCGCGTACTCGATGCTCCAGTCGCTGGCCCACTTGTCGATCTTGGCCGTGCCCCAAACCCAAGGGTACATCGGGCCCTGAAGCCAGCTCGTGTACACGTCGCCAACCTTGAACGTATTGCCACGCATAAACGCCATTCGAGCGTTGAGGTCGAATTGGTTGCCGAAGCAGTACGCGAACTCGCCGGTCTCGGACCAGGAGTTGCCCGCCGACCCGTCGCAGAGAATCCAGCCGCCAGGCAGGAAGAACTCCGACCAGCAGTGAGGGAAGCCGCCGACCCATCCACCGCAGGCGGTACGCGCGGGGATGCCGATGTTTCTCAGGCAGGCCACGATCAGGATGCTGAAGCTGCCGCAGTCGCCCATCTTCTTCTGGATCACCTGCTTGGCCGTATGCCCGCGCAGGTCCGTCTCGCCCTCTTTGGGAAACGTGTACGTCACGTGCTTCAGGACTGCTTGAAAGAGCTTCCGGGCGGCATCGTACGGACCCATCTTGCTGCGATAGTTCGGCCCGAGCCCGCTCGCGACGAAGGACGCCACGACGGGATCGTTGCACTCGATCACCTCCTCGGGCTGCATGTAGAACTTGAAGACGTTCAGCCCCTTGAGCGCGTCCACTTGCGACCACTTCACCTTCCGCAGTTCTGCCGCATTTACCCGTTGATTCCGCGCCTCGACCGTAAAGATCTGCTTAAAGAGCGTCTCCTTCTTTGCGACCGATTTGCCTTCCCAATACCATAGGGGCCAAAACCGGTCCGCGGTGACTGCAAGCGGCTTCAGGTCGTGGACCGCAACGCCTGCGATCTTTACTTGGCACTTGGAGTCCAGCATCTTGACCCAGCTGTCCGTCGCAGGCTGGCCCATCATCAGCGCCATGCGGTCGATCTTGCCGCCCGACTTCCAGACGATCCCTCCCTGTTGGTAGCCGATGATCTTCTTGGGCTCGAAGTACTCGACGACCTTGCTCGGAGGCACGGGCTCGAACTCGCCCTCCGCTATTCGAGAGCCCATCACGCGAAGCCTGCCTGGATTCGGGCTGACCGCCGCTCTTATGCCGCCGCCGCCTTCCACGGGAGCGGGGATTCGCGGCTTAACCGGGCTCTTGACCTTGTCCGCTCCCCTCGCCCAGCCGTACGGGTCCAGCTCGACCCGGAACGGAATCACCCCGTCCAGCGGCAGCCTGCCAAAGTTGTGCGACACCTCGCGCATCCCTGGGCCGCCCTTCGGCTGCATAAGCTGCTTGCGCAGCCCGCCCATCTCCAGGTCCACCTGAAATTCGGACGCTGGCTGCCCGACGATCTCGAACCGGACCGTAATCCGGTAGTCCTCGCCGATCTTCGGCGTATACGGCTCGTTCTTGCCGGCCACGTAGCGGCTGGTAAAGGCCTCCTTCACCGTGAGCGTAACTTCGTCCGGCGTACCTACGACGCACAACGCAAGGGGCGCGATCAACAGATTCATCAGTTCCCTCCATTCGCGGCGCGGCGGTTCCCTCCCTTTCGATTTCGGGCGCGCCGGACCAAGGACGATTCGACCGCGAAGCCGTAACGCAAGTCCCGGGCCCTCGCGACGTGTCGCAAGCGGCCGTGGACCCTGTACAATGCAAGTTAGCCGGAAAACGGGGTTTGTACTTCACTAGGGGCTTCACGGCGATGTGGTTTACGATTGCGGCGATACTCGCGGCCGGCGCACAGATCGGCGACCCGTCCAAGGACTTCGTGCTGGTCGGAGACAAGGCGTACGGCTTCTTCCTTCCAGTCCAGGTCGTTTCGGAGGCCGTCGTAACGAAAGCCGCTTGGTCGCCGAGCGGCGGGTACGTGATTCTCGAACGCAGGGACGACAAGCTCACGTCCTCGATCGTTCGGACCTTTCTGTCCGGGGGCACTCCGCCGACAGCTCCGCCGGTTCCCGAGCTCTCGCTCGCGATCTGGAACAAACGGACCGGACGAACCACGCCGATTTGGAAGGAGATCGGCCGCGACACGCGCATCCAGGAGCTGACCTGGCTGTCCGGAACGGAGATCGCCCTAGTCCTGCTTGTGAGGACCGAGCAAGCCGAGGGGGGCGGCAACATGGGGATTCGGTACCTGCTCCTGGAGGTCGACGCCGCTTCCGCTAGGGCGAAAGTGCTGATGCAAGCTCCGACGCCTTCCGGATCGTACTTCCATTGCATGCCGCATCCAAAGCTTCCGCTAGCGGCCATCGCGATCTCCGAAGATGTGGGGCTTCCGGAGGTCGTCGTCCAAGGCGAGCCGCCGCCCGGCCCGAGAATCGCGCTCGTGACGTATCGCCCGAGCCAGGGCCTCGGACGGCGAATGCTACTGCCTGCGCACGAGCGCGTGTACGGCTGGCATCCGGGCGGGGACGGGTTCGTGCTTTCCGTTTGGCCGTCTCAGCCCGACGCGGACGGCCGCCGGCGCCCGAGCTGGGTGCTCGTGGATCTCGATTCTGGCCGCAGATCCCCTTGCGATCCACCCTGGGACGCGGAGGCGCCGCCTACCAAGCCGGGCGGGCTGCGCATCGTCCCCGAGTTCGAGTCGGTGCGCTCCGGCTCGCTCACTCTCGTGTACCTATTGGGCACGGACGAGAAGCAGCCTCGGGCTCTCGTAACGGCGGAAGCCGAATACGCGTCGCTCTCGCCTGCGAAGGACGGCGTTCTCTACGTCACCCGGGGCGTCGCGCTCTTTCGGCCCCTCTTGGAGCTTCCCAAGGATGCGTTCGAGAAAGCTCTGCTTGCGGCCAAGCGTGCGGAGGCTCTGTCAAGGGCCAAGCAAGTAGCTCTCGGACTGATTATCTATGCCGCCGACCACGACGACGTGCTTCCTTCGTCCAGCGCCGACTGGCAAAACCTGATCGCTCCTTACTTGAAGAACAATTCGATCATGCAGGACTTCGTGTATACGTTCGGCGGCGGACTCTTGACCGCCATCGAGCGCCCCGCGGAAACGGAGCTCGGATACATCCCGTTCGCGGGCGGCCGCATCGTGGCGTATGCGGACGGGCATGTTCGCTGGATGCCGGGCGGTTCTTAGGAAAGACTGGATTTCGCTATTGTCAGACAGAAAGCCTATTGGTGTTTGGCTTCCGGATCGCGCAAGCCGGCCAGGTTTAGCTATCCCCGAGCAACTCTCCCTGAACGCCTTCGCCTCTTTCGCCCGATCCGTTCTCGGACCCCTGCTCCTCCACTTCCACGACCGCTGCTTCCAGTGCCTCAGAATCCGCTTCTACGCCCGCGGGAAGCGCGCCGAGCGCGAGGTCCTCGGCGGACTTCTGGCTCTTCGCGCCAAGGGCCTCCAGCCTCTTCGCCGTCGTCAGAATCCTGCTGTTCACGTTGTATGCCGCAGAGTCGTACTCCGTCTGCGCCTTGCGCAGCGCGTCGCCCAGCTTCCTGAAGTTCCCCATGAAGTCCGCGATCCGCTTGTGCAGCTCCCGACCCTCCTTGGCGATTCGCTGCGCGTCGTCCGCGAGCCTCTGCTCGCGCCATCCGTAGTGGATCACCTTCAGCAGGCCGACCAGATTCGGCGGCGAAGCCACAAGCACCTTCTTCGCAAGCGCGTGCTCGATGAGGTCCCTTTGCGTTTCCAGCGCGGCGTACAGAAACGACTCGTTGGGCAGAAACATGACCACGAAGTCCGGTGAGCCCGCCACGCTCTCCCAATACTCCTTCCGGGCAAGCCGGTCCACGTGCTCGCGAACCTGCCTTCCGTGCTGGATCAGAGCCGCAGCCCGCTCCTCGTCCGTCTCTGCGTCCACGTACTCCTCGAACGAGGCCATTGCCACCTTGGCGTCCACGGCGATCGTCCGGCCCGCGGGCATGCGCACGGTCATGTCCGGCCGTACGAGCGCGTCGTCGGACGTTCTGCTGGACTCCTGGGTGCCGTAATCGCAGTAATCCGACATGCCCGCAAGCTCCACGCAATTTCGAAGCTGAATCTCTCCCCAGCGCCCGCGGACGTGCGGACGAGTAAGCGCCGACTTCAGCCCTTCCGCCTGCTTGGCGACCTCATCGCTCTTCAGCACGACGTTTTCTAGCTGCTTGCCGATCTCGCCGAAGGCGTGCTGGCGGCGGCGTTCCATGTCCTCAACCTGCTGCTCGTACTTTTCGAGCGCCTTCTGCAGCGGGTCCACTAGCTTCTTGACCTCGCCTGTCTCTTTTTCGAAGCCCTTGTTCGCGTCTTGGGTGGTTTTCTCGAGCTCCCGCCTGGCGAGATCGAGGAACGCGCTGCTGTTGGACTTGAGCGCCTCGGCGGCAAGCGCTTCGAAGGCGCGCTGCGCGTCCTCCGTCGCCTGGCGGACGGCGGCGGCCTCCGCCTCCGCGCGCGCCCTGGCTTCGCGCACGTCGGCGAGGTCTTTGCGGTCTCGATACCAAAGGTAAAGCACGGCGCCCAGGACGCCTGCCAAGGGCAGGGCGACGGACAGCACGGCGGCGGTCGTGGAGTTCATAGAAGCCTGCGGAATGCGAGAGGTACCCCGAGGCATTGTAGCGCAGGCTTTTCGTTTCAGTGCCCAAAACTTTCGCCCGCGTCCGCGGCTTGCCCAAAGTGAACCCCAAGCCCAAGCAAGATTTGTAGCCGCAGGTCTTTAGCCTGCGTCCGAGTCTTGCCTAAGTGGACCACAAGCCATAGACCAACGGCTACGCTCCATGAACTATGCCTGCACCACTTAGTAGTTCACGGCCCGGAGCGCCGCGTCCACGACCTTCTGGACGTCGGGCAGGACGTGGTTCTCGAGCGGGGCGACCCAAGGCACGGGCGTGTCCAGCCGGGTAACGCGGATCGGCGGGGCGTCCAGGTGCTCGAACCCCAAGTCGCAGATTCGGGCCACCACCTCGGCCGCGAAGCCGCAGGTTCTGGGCGCTTCGTTCACGGCCACCACACGATTGGTCTTCGCGACGGAGCCGAGTATCGCCTCCTCGTCCAACGGCACCATCGATCGCAGATCGAGAACTTCCGCTTCGACTCCCTGCTCGGAAAGTTGCTTTGCGGCCTGAAGGCAGTGGTACACGTTGTTGCCGTAGGTGATTAAAGACACGTCTCCGCCCTCCCTGCGCACGGCTGCCTTACCGAGCGGCACGACGTAGTCCTCCTCGGGCAGCTCTTGCTCGATCTCCCGCAGGCGGTACAGGTTCTTGACCTCGTAGAAGATCACGGGGTTGCCGTCGCGCAGGCAGGCCTTCAGCATGCCCTTCGCGTCGTAGGGCGTCGAGGGGCATACCACCTTGAGGCCCGGAGAATTCGCGAACCACGCCTCGTTCATCTGGCTGTGGTAGGGGCCGCCTCCGCCGTATCCTCCCGCTGGACCGCGGATGACCACGGGCATGGCCACCTCGCCCGCAGTCCGGTAGTGGTAGGTGGCCATCATGTTCACGATCTGATCGAACCCGCAAGAGATGAAATCGATGAACTGCATCTCGGCCATGACGGTCTTGCCTGCGAGGGCAGCGCCGACGGCGGTGCCGACGATCGCGGCTTCGGAGATCGGCATGTCGATCACGCGGTGCGTGCCGAATTCGGCTTGAAGGCCTTCCGTCACGCCGAATGCGCCTCCGAGCAGCCCGATGTCCTCGCCTACACAGATCATGTCCGGGTTCCGCGCCATCTCCTCGAAGTGAGCTTCCTTGAGGGCGGTCACGTAGTTCTTCTTCGCGGCTTGCGCCGGCTCGGATGTTCTTGTGGCCATTCAGTCCTCTCGAAACACCCACATCGCCGCCTCTTCGGCTGCCGGGAGGGGCGCGGCTAGAGCAGCCTCGACGCCTTGCTTCATGTACTCGACCACGTCCGGAGGAAAGTCCTCGTCCCGAACCTCCGCCGCGCTTTTGCCTTCCGCAGGGTGTTTGGCGGCCGCCTGCTTGCTCAGGATTCCAAGCTCGACCAGCTCGCGCTTGAACACCGCGATCGGGTCGCGGCTCCTGCCGGACTCGATCTCCTCCTTCGTGCGGTACTTCATGGCTCGGTCGTCGTCGTGGTCCCCGTGCCCATAGGCGCGAAACGTTTTGCACTCGACGATGCTGGGACCGTTCCCGAGCCGTGCCCAGCTCACCGCATCCATGACCTTGTCGTATACATCGAGCACGTCCTGCCCGTCCGCGATGGTGCCGGGAATGCCGTAGCCCTTCGCGCGATCCGCGACGTGCTTCGTGGGAACTTCGAGCTCGACGGGAGTGCCGTATGCCCAATAGTTGTTCTCCACGATGGTGATGACCGGCAACTTGTGAACCGCAGCAAAGTTGACCGCCTCGTGGAACACGCCTTGAGCCGTCGAGCCCTCGCCGTTGAAGGTCAGCGCCACCGCGTCCCCGCCGTTCAGCCTGTCGGCGAGCACGACGCCCGCAGCGACCGGGATGGTCCCGGCAAGCATGGAAGTCGAATGGATGATTCGCTTCTCGCGGCTGCCGATGTGCGACCAATTGTCGCGGGCGCGTCCCGGCGAGTCCGCCCTGCCCCACACTTGGCAGCAGACCTCCTCGATTGTCATTCCCTTGCGATTCGGGTTCCGAATCCCGGACCTGGCGTCCTTAAGAAAGAAGGCCGGCATGTCCCTGTGGACCGGGCTGATCCAGTCGTCCGGCTCCAGGCCGTAGAGGGAACCGACGAGAATCGCTTCTTGGTTGTGCGACGAATAGAGCGTTCCCCGCAGGCGCCCGCGCTTCTTCTCTTTGATCAACCGCACGTCGAAGTACCGCGCCAGGTACAGCTGCCACAAGAGCTGAAGATGGTCTTCTCTGGTAAGAGAGTCCCTAGGCCGCGCCGACGGGCACTGTGAGGCCGGTTCGCCCTTCGCGGGCGTCGCAGTTGAAGATTCCGGGGTCAAAGTTACATTTCTCGCGGCTAAGTCGCGCGCACGTCGCTGTGCGTCGGGGAGTTCGAATTCTACCTCACTTGTAAGCTTCGGCAGGTCGGCCGCTCGAAGCGAGCGCGGCCGCCTGGCGGCCTGCCCGACAAACGAACGAAGCGCCCGGCCAACGGCCGGGCGCTTCGTGATCTCCGCCAGCCTGACGGCTACTTGCCGCCCATCTGGCGTGCCTTATCCATTTCCTGGAGGAACTGCGGCAGGGGCCGATAGCCCAAGAACTCGTGGATCAAGGACGCGTCCGCCTTGAGGAACTTGATCGTCGGCAGCGCCCGGACTCCCCAATTCGAGGAAACGGCCGGCTGCTGATCCGTGTCGATGTGCACGAACACGAAGTACTTGCCCATCTGCTTGAACTCGTCTTTGCTGAAAACGTCCCGCTTCAGCATCTGGCAAGCCCCTCACCATACCGCCGAGAAGTCGACCATCACGAGCTTCCCGGTCTTCTTGGCTTCGGCAAGCGCCTCATCGAGGTTCTCGAACCACTTGCCGGCGTTGCGCTCCTCAGGCGTGAGCTCCTTCGCGCCCTCCGGCGCGCGGAACGTGAACGCCGCGCCGTTGTCGTCGGAGGTCAACTCCAGGGATTTCGCGATGAGGATCGTCTGCTCCGGCACGTCGCTGTATGCGATCTCGGCTTGTCTCGCGAGGCCCTCGCCGTCGATGTAATAGACGACCTTCTTAAGCCCCGCGCCGAACGTCGCTTCGATCGCCGCGTACTGGACGCCCTTCCGCGTCTTCGTGCCCAAAGACTTCGTCGAAGCCTTTTCCAGGGCCTTCGCATCGAAAAACGGCGCGCAGAGCGCGAGAGCATCGGGCTTCAAGATCTCGCTAAGAGCCGCATCGGTCTGCGGGTCCTTGTAATAGGTCTTGGACGCCTTGTCGTAGACCGTGACCGTGGCGCCGTCCGCAACGATCAGCTGGTCGGCCGTTTCGATTCGTGCCAGGTTGGGCTTTGCGAACGTAATCTCCACGTTCGAAGTAGCGCCCCCGACCGCTCCGGCCAATACCGTGGCCTTGAGCGCCTTGGCTCCCTGCAGGGTCTTGATAAAGCCCTGAATAGCCTGGGAACCGGTTCCCTGCGCGATAACGAATACGGCAGTCGCGGCAAGCGCCGCAAACCACATGTATTTCCGCATTGCATTCCTCCAGCCAGCCCCACCGGGCACGCCGGCAGGCGTGATCTGTCTCCAACTATGATACTGGACTTGGCACGCTTTTGTCTCCGAATTCGCGCGATAATCGCCTCGTGGCGAAGTTCGCCTTAGGATCGGCGGCAGTTTCGGTTCTGCTCGCGGCGGTTCATCTTGCCCTTGCTTGGGCATATGCTGCCGAAACCCCGTATAGATCCCAGGGCATCTTGAAACACCAGGGCGGGCAGATCGTTCCCGATATCGGGGCGCCTGACGAACGCCAGCACGCGAACTATCTTCAGAGCCTCTTGGACGGCCAAGGCATACCCGTGCTCAAGCCCGGCGACCCGAACCTTTACGAGTCCTACCAGAGCCACCAGCCGCCTCTCTACTACTTTCTGGCGCTCGGCTGGTCGAAGGCCGTCGGCGTCGCGGACGCGCGCGAACCCGACGCAGGTTGGCGACTTCGGGCGTTGAACGGCGTTATCGGGGGGATCGGCGTCTCGGGGATCTATTTCCTGGCGCTCTGGGGGTACGGAAGACGCGATGTGGCCTTCGGTGCGGCGGCCTTTGCCGCGCTTTTGCCGATGAACGTCGCTCTCAGCAGCGCCGTGACGAACGACCCGATGCTCTATGCCATGTGCTCGTGGAACCTCGCGCTTCTCGTGCGCGGGCTCCGCGACGGCTTCCCACCAAGGTACGCGATCCTCGTGGGCCTCGTGTGCGGCCTAGCGCTGGTGACCAAGACGAACGCCATCGCGCTCGTCCCTTGCATTCCGCTGGCGTTTCTCCTGCGAGGCAAGTCGGAAGGAAATGTGGCTTGGGGCTCGCTCGGAATCTCGCTGCTCGTCGTCGGCGCCGTCGTTGCGCCTTGGTGGATTCGCAACACCAGCCTTTACGGCGATCCCCTGGCGATGAAGGCCTTTATGGACGCCTTCCTGGGCTCGCCGCGGGCGTCGGACCTGGCGCACGCGCTGGAGTCCGTGGGCCCACAGTCTCTCTCCGGAGCGTTCAAGTACTGGACGGGACTTAACGACCTCGGGCTCGGCGTAGGTTGGTGGCTGGCGAGAAGTTACATTGGCGTGTTCGGTTACATGGACATCTTCCTGCCGAGCGCCGTGTATTCCGGCTTCCTGCTCGGCATCCTCGGAGCTCTCGGTGCGGCCTCGCTGACCGAAAAGCGAAAGAGCTCCGATCCATCGCGAACCGACCCGAACGGCCTTACGAACCCGATCCAATCTGAGCCGACCCAAACCGATCCGAACCAACCCGAACGCCAGCCGCATCACTCGCCCTACGGCGTCGCCTTTCTCAACACTGCTTTCTTCCTGCTGATCCTTGCCTTCTTCCTCCGATTCAACACCGTCTACTTTCAGGCCCAAGCGAGATACCTTATCCCGGCCATCGGGCCGGTTGCATGCGCGGTGGCCCTTGGTCTGGCCAGGCTCGGAGGAGCGCGTCCCGCGATCCCGATCGGGTTTGCGGCGGCATCGCTTTTTGCCTTGAATCTGTACGTGCTCGCTTGGCTGCCGGGCCAGTTTCGAGAGCGGACCGAACCGCTGCTCAGGGGCGCGCGCTCCGATCCTTCTGTGAACGCGACGGCCGAACGAAGGCTGACGGGAGGCATGGAGCTCGTCGCGGCCGGAGGCCAGATGCAAGCAAGATTGCCTGCGGCCCGGCGAACAGTCCGGGAACTGAGCTTTGATCGTACTGGGTAATTCGAGTCGTACGGACGTCTGAACAGATAAGCACTCATGAAACAGCACATACGAATCTCGCAGTTCGCGCTTGCCACGCTTGCCGTAGCGGCAATTCATGGTCAGGATTTCGGCCAGACCGTAGATTTCTCGTTGCCTGCCGTCACCGCCAAGTCGCTCCTCGAGCAGCTCTCGCAAAAGACGGGAGTGACGCTCATGACGTCGCATCAGACCGCCGACGAGGTCCTGCTGCTGGTTTCCAAGGGCGCCAAGCTGTCGGACCTGATGGATAGAATCGCGGAGGCGGCAGGGGCGGAGTGGCAAAAGGAATCCGCAGGCTATCGGCTGATCCGCTCGCAGGCGCTCGCGCAAAAGCAGGCGCGCGAGTACGTGCAGCACCGTGCGAACCGGATCAAGTCGGAGCTCGACAACATCACAAAGGAATTGGGCCGACTTCCTGAGTGGAACGCGGAGGAAGCCAGGCGGACCGCGGAGGCCTCGAGCCCGACAGCGCCCGAAATCTCTCCTCCCCGTCCAGGCGGCGGTAGGGAGCGCACGGTCGTCGTCGCGCCGCAGGGCCGCCCGAGCGCTCCGATCAACCGCGCGCTGCTGAGGGTTCTTGCAGCGATGAATCCGGCCGACCTCGCCGCGATCGACGACGGATCGCGCGTCGTATTCGCAATCACGCCGACCCGCGTGCAGCGCGCCCTCTCTCCGAAGGCGGTCCAGGCCGTGCAGCAGTTCGTCGCGGAACAGACCTTATACGCTCAGACGAGCCCCGAGCCGGCTCAACGGCCGGGCGGGCCCGAACGGGTCGTGTTTTCCGTTTTCGATACGTCTCCTACTCCTCTTCAAGGGGGCCTAGGAGAAGCGCTGTTGATCGTGACTCGACGCCCGCACGACGAGAACTTGCAGTTCGAGCTGAAGATCGCGGACCAGACGGGCCGGTTCGTCGGGCAGGCAATGCGCTATCTTGGTCTGGGTTTGCAGGCCGCAGGAAAGCAGCCGGCCGGTTCGCCCGCAGCTCAGCAGAAGCCGCTCGAGCTTTCCGCGCTTGGCCGACAGCACGCCGAACTGCTCGCGAAGGCGCCCCTCGGCGGGGGCAGATTCGACATCGCGCTGTCGGGCGGCAACCTGATGTTTCGAGTGGAAAACGCGGGGCCAGGCGCTCCGCCTTCGAGCGCTCCCGCTTCGGTAGGCGAAACATGGCGGGATAAGCTGGCTTCGGCGGATCGCCACGAGCCGTTCGGCTTCGCGATCTCCGATCTCTTTCTCGGATGGGCCGCATCTTCGGAGAGCAGCCTGGTCGCGTGCCTTCCGGACGGCGCTCTGATTCCCCTCTCGCTTCGGTCTCTGCAGCCGATGACCCCGAGCGATCTGGAGCGAATCTCAATGTCCGAACTTGGGCTCTCCGTCCGAAAGGGGGGTGGATGGACGGTGATAGGGCCCGCATACCCGGCATCGATAGCCGGAACGAGGGCCGATCGGTCGGCGCTGGGGGCGCTTCTGCGTGCGGTGGGTTCCGAAGGGCGTCTCTCCTTGGACGTTCTCGGCAGGTACGCCTCAACCAGGGGCCAGCCGCATCCGAGAGGGATAGAGACCGCCTACCTCTCCCTGCTCAATCAGGGCGCGTACGGAACCTTCGTCGCGTCGCTTTCGAATTGGAAGATGGTGCAGCTCTGGACCGGGCTCGATCCGGTTCGCAAGAAGTCGCTTATGGACGGCGCGCCGCTCGCTCTAGGCGGCCTTGGACCTCAGCTCGGCCCGCTCGTGAACTCGATGGTGTACGACGATCCCAACGGCCCTGGCCGCATGGATGCGTTTCCGCCGGGCGGCCGACGCGGACCAGGCCCTATCCAGGAGAGCGTAGTCATGGCGTTCGCGGAGTCGAGCATCCAAGCCGCGATGCCGCCCGTGGTCGCGGGCCGATTCGGTAACAGCCTGATGGAGGAGCGCACGGAGTTCCTCCCGAACGGCGTTCCCGGAAACGGCGCGCTAACCCTCCGCTGGCAGAACGAGGACGCCGTTTACGCGACCTCCGGCGACGGTGACGCGCAGGGCAGGTTCTTTACCGCGCAGGATTACGGAGCTTATCTGGGGATTACGTCGCGCGGCGGGATCGGCGGAGTGCAACTTCCGAGCTACGATCGCTTCCGGCTTGGCGCAATTCGCAGGCTGCGGTTCACGTTCCAGCTTCCCGCAAACGGGATCATGACGCGCGAGCTCGTGGACAACGCGGTCGAGCAGGGCTCGCGTCCGATCGCATTCGAGGCGCTGCCGCAGGGGTTCCGAGATTCGGTGGAGCGCGCAAGGCGCATGATGTCCGAGGCGGGCGAGCGCGGGAGGGAGATCCGCGTTCGAGGCGACGGGCAGCGCATTCCTCCGCCACCCAAGTAGTGGGTTCCCGTGCCGGCGAGCGGCCGGTTCGGAGCGCCCGCCCATGGCTCGTCGAACGGGAGGCGCGTGAAGCCCGTTGGTATACTTAAGCCCCCGCGCGCTCGTAGCTCAGCGGATAGAGCGACAGGTTGCGGACCTGTAGGTCGGAGGTTCGAGTCCTCTCGAGCGCGCCAGATTCTTTGCACTCCCCTCGCGTCCCTTCGCGTCGCCGCTACACAAGAGGCCATTGACAACGGGGAACCGTGAATGATAGTATTCGAACAGAACCTGTACGGGTTGTGGTGGCTTCAATTAGGCGACCGATCCCGGGCCATGGATCTGGGGGGCCTTCAGTTGGAACTGTTCTGTAGGCTGACACGATCTGGTCGATGTGCGAAGGTGGTAGCGGTGGCGTGCGCCCTTTTCGTCCTGGGGGGGGGTGCCCAAGCGGGCCACTACGACGTGAGCTATTTCAGCGGCGTCGTAAACGTTCGGGGTCCAAACGGAGTGACCTGGCAGATTCCGTTCACCTTAGGTGAGAGCGGCTACTACGGGGGCGGAAGCCTATCCGCGAATCCGCCCGGCCCGGGCGGTGAGCCCGGCCAAGTCGGCCCGGGCCAAGTGGATTGCGTAGGACCCGTCGTCGTTTTGTTCGCTTGGAACAACGGGGGCAACCCGTTTGACAGGCCGCCATCCGCGGCGGTGCTTTCGGAGACTGCCTATGCGACGTGGGTAGGTGAGACGGGGTCGTGCGCGAATGGGCTCGGACACCCGGAGACAGGCGGCCCAAACGACGGCTTGTCGCAGGGGAGCCGCTGGACGGTGGTACAAAACCCTGGCGAGTACTTCACCATTACCAAGTATCCCCATGCGTCCGGTGTCTTGAGCCAGCCAGTTGGCCTGCTTATGAACGCTTCGGCTCATGTGGGCTATCGCGCGCAGCTGACACCAATTCGCGTGCTTCTTCGTGGAACCGCGCTCTTTGACGGCGGACATAACGTAATGATCGGGCACAAAGTGACGTCTCTGGTTGACGCCGGCGGTTACGAGATTACCGGATATACCTGGCTTGTCAGCGGGGACAAGTTCAAGTTCGCCGAATGGGGGCCGGAAAGCGAGCCAGGTAAAGGCGATTACCAATACCACCGGTATCACCTTCATGTTGGCGCTGACATCTATCAATCAACGTTTTCTTGGTATTGGTACCAGGGTGTGGACTCTGAAACGGGATCGTACATCGATCAGCAAGTACGATGCTTAGTCGAACTCGAGCTTCCGGATGGAGCAACGCCGACGGTGAGCGTCGAGGAGTGGGTTCGCGTGTGGTTACCGCAGTTTCATGTAGCCGCTCAAACACGTGGCACGACAACATACGATCCCAATACGCTCGAGCCGAAGTTCGTACTAAGCGGGAGACAAATCACTTCACTAGGTCAGCTTTACCCTGGATTCGAGGCAAGTAGCTGGGTGGCGATTCCAGCGGCTTTCGGGTATGCCGAGTGGCTCTATGGTCAGTTGTGCAAGATCAATAGGACGAAGTATTGCAGCACCTGGCCATTTACGAGAACGGTCACAACGAACGGCTACGTGTTAGACAGGCGATGGCCGTATGAAGCTGGGCCGTGGCCTGCCAACTTTATTGGGGAATCGCCGTTCTGGCACTATATCGAGGATTCGCCATTCACGTCTTTGCCGAACTTCTGCTACGAGTTTGCGGTTGACGACGAGTTCTGGTGTTTCCAAGCGTTTCGACCAGGTCAAATCAGTGCGGATGGCGATGAGGAGTGGGTAGCGTTGCGGCGCGTGGTGTGGGCGTGGTTGTGCAACGGCGATAAGGCTCCGAATGGTTGGTGGCTTGGTCCATTCGGCGGCACTCTGATCGTATTCGAGGACGATTTCAACACATGGTTAATGCAATGGGAAGAAGTGTTCTACAGCGACGATTAATCCTTGCGATTCGAGTATGGTCTGTTGGCATGCTTGTTGGAGCAGGATGCGTTCAAAGAGTGTCTTCTTCTGATTCGTTCAGGAAAAGTGGTGTCGAGTCGGACGAAGGGAAGTTGACAGAGAATCAAGGGCAGATGGCTGACAGCGACGTAGTAGTTGGGGAGGCGGCTCGCTCCCGTGGACCGCTGGGAGGTCGGCCCGTGTCTGTTGATGAAGTTACGGAACTTGTAAACCAGGGCAATGGAGCAAGGAACGCTGGTCGACGTGGAGAAGCAGAGGCATGCTATCGTGCGGCGCTGGTCAAGGATCCCCTCAACAAGATGGCAAACTATTCGTTGGGGGAGTTCTTGGTGTCCGAAGGCCGGCGTGATGAAGCTCTCGTGGCGTATCGGGAATTACTAACGCCTCGACCGGATCGTCGGTCTTCATTGGAGGAGTGTTCTTACGTGCTCTGCCTGTACGGCGATCTCTGCCTTGAGTTCGGCGAGCCGATCGAGGCGCGAAGGGTGTTTCGAAAAGCATTGGATGTCGGGCCTGTAACGCATTCGGAAATCCACCCGAGAGTATCCCGGGACGCGCAGACCGCCACAGAGGTTCGTGCCCGTGCGTACGTGTGCGCCGCCATTGAGGCCGCCAATCAGGGCCATGAAGTCTCCATTAGGTGGCTGCGGAAGGCGATTGCGCTGTCCCCGAACCTTGCCGTGGCACGGTTCTACCTAGCGTATCATCTGAACTGGACGCAGAGGTTTACGGAGATGCGCCAGGAGCTGGCAATCGCCAGAAGCCTTGCGCCGAACGATCAACGGCTTCAAGCAGGGGCAGACTGGCTCGCTCGGACTTCACCACCCTATCGATAGACGCCGAGGTCGTGGCCCCCCATAGGTTCGCGCGGACGCCTTGTCCATGAACCTATGGCGGATGCATATATTGCAATAAAAGTGCAATAATAGTCCTCGAATGGAACCCGCAAAGGCGACTCATCCGGTATCGAAGATCGCTACCTGCCTCAGCGCGCTATGCGCCGTGCACTGCGTCCTGACCGGTCTGGCGCTATGGCTGCTCTCCGTTTCCGGGCTGGGAATCCTTTCCAACCCTTGGCTGGAGGCCGCTTTTCTCGGCTCGGCGGCCGCGCTCGGGGCGTGGGCTCTCTGGCACGGAGTCAAGCGGCATCACTCATGGATTCCCGCGGCCGGATTCGCGGCAGGCATCGCCGCGATCGCCGCCTCGCATTTCGCGTTTGGGCTCACCGGAGGTTTCGGGCGGGCGTTGGGCACCTCGCTGGCGGTAGTCGGGGGACTTTCGGTCGCGGCTTTCAACGTGCTGAACGCGCGCCTTCAGCACAAGGGCTGTTCGTGCCGATCGGTCGAATCGGACGGATCGGCTAGGCCAGCCGCCGCGGCCGGCGAAGATTCGCCAGCGCGGGCTCAAGCCTGGGACGCTTGCGCGGACCGAGTCGCCTGATGCGCCGCGCTAAGCGAGCGCCATCGGCATAATCACGCAGAAGTACTCTTCCCCGTCCTCTGCCGGGCGGAACAATGCGGGTCGAGAGCTCTCCGTCATCTCGATGCGAACGCCCGGACCTGCAATCGGCCCCAGCGCGTCGCGAACGTACGCGCCGTTAAACGCGATCTCGATGTCGCCGCTCTGCGCGACCATCGGCAGCTCCTCGCGCGCGTCGCCCTTTTCCTCGCTCCGGGCGCTCAGCACGAGAAGCTCGCCTTCGCCCTTGAAGCGGATGCGGTTGGCGGCGTCCCGCGCGACGATCAGCGCGCGCTTGGCACGGTCCTCCAGCTGGTCTGCTTCCACGGTCCAGGTTCGCGTGTGCTCCGAGGGGACCACCCGCTCCCAGTTGGGATAGGCGCCCGCGAGAAGCTGTGCGACGACCTTCGCGCCGCCGGCCTCCACTCCCAGCCTTCCTTCGCCGAATCGGATCGTTATCGAGTCCTCGTCGCCGAGCGGAAGGCTTCTGATCGCTCGAAGAGCCCGCTCGGGCGCAACGACGCTTACGTTGGAGCCGATGCCGTCCTGCTTGAGCCTGCGAACGGCCAAGCGGTGCGTGTCCGTCGCCACGAGCGTAAGCGTCTCGCCGTCGTACGTGAACTGCACGCCCGTCAGAATCTGACGGTGCGGGTCGCTGGAGACGGCGAAGATCACGGACTCGATCGCTCGGCGCAGGTCGCCCATCTTCATGGTGAGCTCGCCGTCGCCTCCGTACGCCGGCGGCTCCGGAAAGTCCTCGGCGTCCTGAGCGTGGACGCGATACTCCGACGGCCCCTGGTGCAGCATCATGCCCTGATGGTCCACCACCGAAAGCTGAACGTCTCCCTCGGGCAGCGATCCGACGAGGTCCGAGAACAGCTTTGCCTGCACGCATGTGGCGCCCGGCTCGTGCACCAGGCATGCCAAGTCGCGCTCGACCCACATTTCGCCGTCACAGGCCAAAACTCGGATTCCGCCGTTCTTGGCCGCGATCTTGAGGTTTTGCAGGATCGTGTGTGGCGTGTTCAGCTTGCTGGCGACGCTCGTGAGCCCCAGCGCCTCGGACAGGTCTTTTTGCGGACAATCGACTTTCAGTGCCATTTTCGTTACCCTTGGATCGGAAGTCCGAGCTGCATGTGGCTCGGCGTGTAGGTCGTCGGCTCGACGTCCAGGCCGCGAGCAAACATCTTCATGAGGATTCGCTGATTGGATTCCTCCGTGAACTCCGGCGCGGGCGTCTGCCTGAGCAATTCAACGGTACGCCTAAGGGTCGCCATGTCGTGGCTCAGGTCGGGATCGGGGAACGCAGCCCACTCCATTTCGTCTTCGAGCTCCTGGGGCAGCTCGCCTCCGGCGTAAAGGTCCACCAGCTTGCGGTACATCTCACTGTTCACTTCAATCTCTCCAAAGCTCCTCCGAGCTTGTCTCGAAGCGCCCGGCGCCCTCGGTAGAGGCGCGACTTCAGCGCCGGGACGCTGATGTTCAAAACTTCGGCGGCCTCGCGGGCGGGCATGTCCTCCAAGTCGCAAAGGACCAGCGGCTCGCGGTACTCCGTCGGCAGGTCCGCCAAAGCCTGATGGACCGTTATTCGCAGCGTGGCTCGCTCTTCCGAGCCGGCGTCTTGCGCGTCGGCAGGGAGCTCGATCAGCTTGTGCTGCCGAAGACGGTCGATGCAGAGGTTGCGGGCGATGCGAAAGAGCCATGTGCGAAACGCGCCGTCCGCCCGCAGCTCGGCGGACCTCCGAAGGACGCGCAGGAAGGTCTCCGCGGTCGCGTCCTCGGCGTCGGTCCTGTTGCCGAGCATGCGAAACGTGTATCGAAAGATGCGCTCGCCATAGATCTCGTACAGGTGGCCCAACGCCGTCGAATCGCCTGTGGCGAGGGCGTGCAGCCACCTCCGTTCGGCCTGCGAGTTCTGCAACGTATCATCAGGCATAGGAAAGACGCGAATGCCCTAGGGAAGGGAGCGCGGAAGGTCAGTCTACACAAAAACCCGTTCGATTACGGGGGCGAGTTTTCCCCAGATCGGGCCCGTGCAAGCGCGACTTTTCCGCATCCGCGCCCTAGGTCGACGGGATCTCCAGGACGAAGATTTGCGGCGCTTGTGGCCCGGCCGCGTCCTCGACGCCTACGACGAACACCAAATAAATCTTTTCGGATTGAAAGGTGAAGTTGTTCAAGGTCACGAACACATGCTCCGTGTTGAACCGTCGAGCCTCGAACGTAAAGGTCCCCGAGTCGATGAGGAGCGGAGTGGCCTCACCGTAGCCGATGTCGCGAGCGGCATAGATCGGGTTCTGGCCCGGAGTCTGGAAATCGATCGAGGGAGTCTGGAATCCGGGCGCGCGATTGAAAGCGTGGATAATGACCAGACGGGCTTTCGTTCCGTTGGGTCGCCTGCGGTCGACCGTGTGCGAGATCAATCGGATGCGCTTTTGCAGCTCGCTGCCGTAATTGACCAGCCCGATCGTTGCCATAAGGTTGTGGCTGTTCCTAGTGAAGTCGTAGAAGATCACGTCGTACTGGTTGGTCGTGCCGGCTTCGTTCGCAGATACGTCTCTTTCCGCGGGCTCGATCGCGGTGAACGTGGAGTTCGCAAGGAAGCCCAACGCGGCCGCGGCCAGGTCCTTGTCGAGATAAAAGTCGATGTCTGGGCTGTCCGCTGACGCGTTGAAAAACATGACCGTGGGGTTGGGAAGGCTGCTGCCTGTGCCACCGGGGCAGCCGGCGCAAACCAAGAGCAGGGCGCTTACCAGACACAACAACAAACCACGAATCATGCTTATCTCCGGCAGACTAAGATACCCGTCAGACGTACCGACCGGCGGGAATCGGTCGAAGCGACTCCTCAACGGCCTCCAACACAGGCGAGCGTATCGCCTCGTAGCAAAGCGGACAGCCGACCGTGCCGGATGACTCCACTTGTTCCGAAGTCCAGCCGCAGTGCGGACAGCGGTCCCCCGACTTAACGGGACGTTCGAACCCTCGAAAGAGCATCGCTAGTCTTACCGGGCTTTCGGATCGGGAGGCGCATTGGGCGCAAAGCCACATGCAATCTTCGCCCGTTCGAACCGAGATCGAAGCCGTCTCTCCACAGACCTCGCATTCGCACGTCAAAACGGCACTCCGGACTCCGTAGCCTTGCGGAAGCGACTCATCAGGTTCAGCGTTACCTCGCCGGGCCGTCCGCAGCCGATCTTGTTGCCGTCCAACTTCACGATCGGCATGACTTCGGTCGCGGTCCCGGTAAAGAAGGCCTCGTCCGCACGGTAGAAGTCGAAGGTCGTCAAGGTTTCCTCGATCACCGTGTAGCCTGCCTCTTTCGCCAGATCGATGACCGTATCGCGAGTGATTCCCTTCAGAATCCCGCAAGAGGCGTGGGGAGTTTGAAGCACGCCTCCCGTCGCCAAGAAAACGTTGTTGCCCGTTCCCTCGGCGACGTATCCTTGGCAGTTGAGCATCAGCCCGTCGCCCGCGCCCACACGATTCGCGAACTGCTTGGCCAGGATGTTCGCGGCGTATCTTCCGATGCATTTCAGCCGGGGGTCGAGGCAGTCTGGTGGAAACACTCGAATCGGCGTCGTCACGACCTCAATCCCCTTCTCGTATCGCTCCTTGGGATAAAGGCTGAGAGACGAGACCATGATCATCACGTTCGGAGTGAGGTCGATGTGCGTTGGGTCCAGCCCGAGACCGGTGCCGCGAGTGACGTTGATTCGAATGTATCCGTCCTCCATGTCGGCTTGTCGAAGCATCTCCAGCGTGTGGTCCCGCAGTTCGTGCTGGCTCAGCTTCATTTCGAACCCGAGGAAGTGCGCGCCGTGGTAGAGCCGGTCTAGGTGCTCGTCCAGCTTGAAAACCTTGCGCTTGTAAAACCGAATCCCTTCGAAGAGGCCGTCGCCGTAGAGGTGCGCATGGTCGGCGACGCTCGTAACGGCGGATTCCAGGGGCGTGACTTGCCCATTGAGCCAAACCAGTTTGGGCATGTCCCATTCTACTCGCGCGAGCGCTTCGGATCGCGCCGCGCCGGCTCTGTGTCTGCGATTTGGGTTGCGATCCGGCCCAAATCGCGACGGGAGCCGTTTCAAGCGGCGTTCGTAAAGCGTCATAATCTTAGGTAGGACGCTCGGGAGCGGATGGATCAGGAGGATCGTCCAAGAGCCGAGTGAACGAGCGAACTCGAGTACACGGATGAAGCGAGCATTTCTCTTCGTCGGTGCGGCCGTCCTGGCCGCGGGAAGCACGTTGACGCTTACGGCGTCACGCTACGAGGCGCGGATTCGCCCGAATACGAGCGTGGGCATGGTGCCCGTCGGCGGCCTGACTCCGGAAGAGGCAAAGCGAAAGCTTCGGATCTGGTGGGAATCCGAGAAGCACCGAGAGCTTTCGATAAGGCTGAAAGAGAACGATTCAAAGGGCCTTCGATCCACTGGGCCGAAGCTAGGATATGCCCTCGACGACGAGGCGAGCGTTCGGGAGCTGCCGCTCGAGGACCTTTGGCACGCTGTAGGCAGAGTCGTAAGGCGCGATGAATCGCCGATGCAACGGTTCCCAATTCACTTCAAGCGGGTCCAGGCGGACACTTCTTTCGTAGCGGAATTCGTTCGCGATGCCCTCGGCAGCCATCGGCCGGCCCGCGTGCGGCTCAAGGGCGGAGTTCTTGTTCGCGAACCGGAAGTAGGTGGCGCTGCCGTCGATTGGGCGGGGTTCGCGGACGCATTGCATCTGTGCTATTTGGAGGGCAAAGACCTCGTCGTGCCGCTAGCCGAGGCGCCAAAGCGCGTTCCGGACCCGGAGCTCGACAAGATCACGGACATCGTCGTTTCCTTCAACACCCGCTTCCCCGCGCACCAGCGCAGCCGGAACGCCAACATCGCGCTTGCTTCGGGAAAGATCGACGGAACCGTCTTGATGCCCGGAGACGTTTTCAGCTTCAACGACACCGTCGGGCGGCGCACCATCAGGGAAGGCTACAAGCTTGCCGGCGTCTATCGGAACGGAAGGCACGACATCGACATTGGAGGGGGGATTTGCCAAGTTAGCGGCACCTTATACAACGCCGCGTTGCTCGCCAACCTGGGGATTCGCCAAAGGCAAAACCATTCGATGCCCGTTCCCTACCTTCCCGTTGGGAGGGACGCGACGGTGGACTATGGAAGCGTGGACTTGAGATTTGAGAATACGACCGGCTCGCCCATCGCGATCGCCTCGACGTACGAAACCGGCAAGCTGACGTTCCATGTGCTCGGAAAGAAGCAGCCGGGCTTCGAGGTCAAGTTGATCACCAGCGGACACCGGAGCTGGGGTAGGGGCGTCAAGTACGTGACGGATGCGTCCCTGCCCGTCGGAAAGGAGAAGGTGATCGAAAAGGGAAGCTCGGGGCACAGCGTGTTCACTCATCGAGTGCTGTTTCAAGACGGAAAGGAGGTTTCGCGCGAGCTGCTTGGCAAGAGCCACTATGGCGGAGGCGTTCGAATCATCGCCCGCAACCCAGGCACCGCCTCCACGCGGGCATCCGAACCGGTTTCGCGCGGCGCCGGCGATGCAGCGGATGCTCCGCTTCAACCGCCCGCCCAGCAGACGGGCGGCGGTCCGGACGGCTAGCGCGCGCCGACTTCGAGAAGCACGAATTGTGACCCGCCGGCGATAGTTTTGCCCATCCCGGTGACGTCCGCCAGGGTTTGCCCCGTGCGTTCCAAGAAGTCCGGAAATGCCGCGGGCACCGGGGCGATCACATGGGTGACCCCGATTCGTCGAAGCAGCTCTTCCCTTCGTTCCGGACTCGTCGATCCCAGGAAGAACCGCAGCGTCTCCGCTCTTCGCTCGAGGTACTGCGGCGTTTCGCTCCAGTGTCCCGCATAGGAATAGGCTCCCCCGAACCCGCTCGCCAGCGGGTTCAGGTCCGGCATGTAGGGTGTCGCGAATCTGTCTTCCGCAGCGCCGGCGTGGTCCGTCACGAAGGAGGGAATCCCAGGCATGGCGAGCACGACCTTGCGACCTGGAACGGATCGCAGCTTCGTAAGGATCGACTCGACTTCTGCGGGATAGAAAACGGGTTGAACGGTCGTCCGCGAAACGTTCGAGCGCACGTAATCGCGCTCTCGAACGAACCAAAACAGAGAAGAAAGGCACAGAAGCACGAGCGAGGCGGCGCCGATCAGCGTCCGAAGCCCCTTCTCCCGCGCCTCCAGGAAGCGATAAAGAGCGAGGGACGCAAGGAGGGCCCAAGGAATCGCCAGTCCCATCGCTAGTTTTCGCTGAAAGAGCGCAGGCAAGTAGATGGCTACCAAACCGGCGATCGCCCAAGCCAGAGTCCAATCGTAGGCAGGCTTCCCTTTGGCAAGCAGCGCGACGGCGAGCGTTGCGGCCAGGAAAACTCCTGCCCAAGTAAGCCAGTCCATCCAGAAGCCCTCTGGGCGCGCCGAAGCCGCCGCAAACAGTCCGACCGACAGCAGCCCAAAACTGAGCAGTCCAAGCCGATCTCTTCTCGCCGGCTCTTCGCGGTTCCACGCTTGCGCCGCGAGCCCGGCAGCTGCCAGCGCGGCAAGGAGAAGAATGCCGGCCAGAACTTGTCGGAAATCCGGGGCGAAGGTCTCCGTTGCGGCTCGGGCCCGAAATACGGCATCTTCGCGATAGACGTGCAAAAACCAAGCGGCCGAAGGAATCGCGCCCGAGAATATCGCCGCGCCGCGAACGATCCAGCCTCCGCTCAACGTCCGCACGGTGGCCTGGCTCGCGAGAAACGCGACAGCCACGATCGCGAGTAGCAGCACATCGTAGCTGTGTACGTTCATCAGCAGAAGCATCGCGGCGGCCCCAATGGGCACGGGCTTCCAACTGAGCCGAGCGTCGAGCAAGGCCGTAATCGCTACAAGCATCAGGCAGAGGCTCGCGACGAACAGCCCGTTCACGAGCATCGAGGGGAATGCGAACGCCTCCGGTTGCCAAACGTCGATCGGAAGCCTTCCTGAAAGCAAAGCGATGAGCGGCCCGGGCCCAGGCTTTACGATCGCCTCCCCGAACGAGTGCCAAACCAGGAAACCTACGCCTCCTCCGAAGGTTCCGAGAATCAGGCCGAGCTTGAGGAAAAAGGAATCGCCGTCGATCCGAGTCAGAAACCGATACAAGAGCCAAACGAACAGGCCGGAGAACACCGCGCGCGCGGCCGCCGCGGCCAGCCCGATACCCGTAAACTTCGAAAGCAACCCTACAGCGAAAAAGTAGAGGTGAATCGTGAGCCCAGGCTGGGATTCCACAGCGAACCGGTTGTCCATCAAAAGCCGGCCGTCTTGCGCCTGTGTCATCCATGCGGCGTACACCATCTGGTCGTCCGTCGCATGTTGGAATCCCGCGTACCAGAGGCCGCGCTGCGCTGCCGAAAGTGCGCCGATCAGGTACGTCGAGAAGCAGAGAAAGCCGACGACGAGCGCGAATACCAAAACGAATCGCCGCGTTCGAGGGTCCGCCGCCGGACTGGACATCCTTCCTGTTAGGACGTTCGATCGAAGCCGAACGCAGACTCTACGGCCGCGGAAGTCTTACATTCGTGCATCGGCCCTCCGAGGAGATGGACGCAGAGCCCGCAAAGAGCGCAGAGATTCCCGGCAACTCGGAAACTTGCGTCCACCGGGGGCGCAAACCCGGAGCGCGAACATTCCTGTTCGCCCCTGCACTGTGAGGTCTCCCGTCGCTGCCCTTTGCCGCTTTCTGCCGCACTCTCGAGAGGAGGCACTGCAAAAGGCACACTAAGTCTTTGCGTCCTTTGCGAGCTCCGCGAGCAACTCCGGTAAGGAGTCGGAGCTTCACGCAAAGCTCGCAGGGAACGCGGAGAGCGAGGCAGTCCTCCGGGCGTGAAAAGGCTCTGTTCGCGCATTGGACAGCGATGCGACCGATAGTCCGCAAGCGCCCAGACAAGCGCCATGCGAATCGGCACTTTAGCCTTTCGGGATCGGCTTGCCCATGCTCCGATAGATGTCCTCGATTTGCGTCTTCCAGTGGAGCGCGGTCCGATTCTTCGGATCGGTCTTCAGCGCCTCGCGAAACAGCCGGAGCGCTTTGGGATACTTCTCCTTCGACGACAGGTCCGGCGAAGTCATCGCCAGCACGCCGAGGTCCACGGTCAGATCCACATAGGTCTTCTTAAGCCTTTCATCCCGCGGCTTCTTCATGTGGGCCGACTTCGCCGCTTGCTGCTTGACTTCCAGAGCCGCCATCTTTTTCAGAGAGTCGGAAGACTTGGCGGCGGGAGCCTGGATAGAAGCGAACGCTCCCGGCAAGAGCGCCATAGCGGCAACGAGCGCGACGGATAGGAGCACGAGTTCACTATAGCCGTTTTCGGCGCTACAGTGGGCGTTTGCGCCGTCCTCCGCTCGTGGCGCTCCGGCCGAGAAAGTCCGCTGCGAGCCTTTCCAACCTTCGAGCTGCCGCGACCGCTTCGCCCTCCGGACATCGGGACTCGGCGAGCGTTTCGGCATCCGTCAGAGCGGCGGCGAGATCATCCGGAAGCATTCGGTTTCGCATCGAGACGTGCGCGTCGCTGGGCAGCTTCAGCCGCTGCCGAAGGGCGCGGTCCGCCTCTGCCGCGAGCGCGGAAAACGCCAGGTGTGTCGCCCTGCCGCGTGAGTAGAGCGAGCCGACTGCGTCCACGAGGTCGCGGGCCCCGGCTTCGCGAAAACGGGCCACTTCGGGCAGTCCAAAACGCAGTCCGCCGGCTACGATCAGCAACACGAACACGAAGATTGCTTGCCACCATGCGGCGACCGCCCATGGCCCCAGGATCTCCAAAGCCGAAGGCACTCCTTGGGGCGAGTGTCCGGCTTCCAGGAACACGATCGTCTCGCCTGGCTTCGCGAGCGCCGACATTGCCCAAAGCATGAGCCGCGCGTTGTCTTCACGGTCCAAGAATCGATTCGTCGCCCCGAGGGCGTCGTTGATCAGCAGACAGGGGCCGCGCTCGACGCGAACTAGCTCCGCGAGGGTCTCGCCTTGATTCACGCGCCACAAGGGAGTCGAGTCCCGCTCCAGTGAACGAAGTCCCAAAAAGCGGGCGCTTCGAAGCACGCCCGGCCCGATCGAAACACTTAGGGGCTGGTCCATTAGGGATGCGCGCCCGATTCCAACAATCGCCGGCTCCGCTCGTCCGCCGCCTCGAAGGGCATGGCTGCTCGCGGAATCGAACTCAATGTCGAATGCGAGCACGACGGCCGCGCCGCCCGAACGCAAGTGCGCCTCGAGGCGCTCTTCGAAAGCTCGGTCCCGGCTTCGAGGATCGAATCCAAAGCCGCCTCTTCGCACGATCGCCGCGACAGCCAGCTCATCGTCGCGCAACACGAACCTGGACCGCCTCTCCGTACGAACGCGAAAGCCCTCGGAACGCAATAGATCCGCTAACGCGCGAAGCCCGCTCGGGCCGTAGGACGTCGAATCCGGGTCGGCAACGTTCTCGCGCTTGCCGAGCGAAAGGAAAACCGCGGACACGCCGAGCAGCGCGGCGAGAGTCCACGCGATCGCCGGAATGCCTCGCTTCATCAAGCCGCCTCCCTCGACAGGGCGGCCGTCACCGCGGTGTACCAGTCCTCGAAGTCGTCGTAGTCCTGCCTACCGTGGTCCTTGAAGCCGTACCAGATACGGTCGAAAGCAGTCGTTGGCGCGCGAAAGTCCAGCTCCTTGGGCCGCCGCGGGCTTGCTTCGATGCGGACAAGGTGTTCCCAATTGGTCTGTCCGCGATCAAAGCGGGCGACGCCCGCCTCATCCAGACGAAGCAGGCAAGCGAGAAACAGGCACCGGACGGCCTCCCGGAACCGGCCCTCGCCTGCCAATTCCTTGCCCAACGCGAGCCACTCGTCCCCGGTCCGCTCCGGCTCGTCCTCCTCCATCATCGCTTTCGATCTGCGCTTCAGGCCCCGCTGCCATGCGAAGTGGCGGATGGCGAACGCGAGGAAAGCGGCAAACGCGAGCCCAAGCAGCACCCACACGAGCATTACGAACCAGTCCGTGCGCGGCAGGGTTTCGGGTAACTGGGCGCGGCCAGGCTCCGGAGCCCCGCGCTGAAAGAGCTTCGCCAGCCTCTCGATCGCGCGTTGCATCCAGTTGCTTCCTTCTTCGATGCCGACGTCGCGGTACAGCGGGTTCTGCTTGATTCTCGCCGCAGATTGGGAGGGGTTGGCTCGGACCGTCGCGTCCCGCGGCCCGGCCAGGACCGCCCGGGCCCACACCTCTCGTTCCGCGTCCTGCACGGATTCGACGGAGGGCTCGTCTTCGAGCGCCGCCTGCAGGATTCCCACAAGTCGCGAATCTAGTTCCTCTTCCAGAGACATCTCGCGAAGCACGCGGCGCTTGGCTTCCGGAGTTTCCGCGCGGTCAAGTCTGTCGGCGTAGGAGCGGAAGTCCACCGCGCACGCCCAGCATGCCAATGCGACGCACGCCGTTAGTAGCGCTCCGTAGCGGCTAAACCTCAAAGCGCCTCCGCTGGTCGCTGCGCCAGATGTGCTGCGCGAGCGCCTCGATGTCGAAGCCCTCCGCGCGCACCCTTCGCTCGTAGTAGAGAACCGTGACCGCAGTGCACCAAACCGGAACCAACGCCCAGATCGCAAGGTACCAAGGGAGGTACTCGATCGTCCGCGCCACGACCGCGCCCACGATCGGGAATTGAGAGAGCCATCCCGCGCTCTCGCTCGGAGTGACGATGCTTATGGTAGTGACGGCTCCGACCACGAGCACGAGCATGAGAAAGGCGATCAGAGTCACGAGCATCCAAACCGCGCCGTAACCCCACGGCACCCAGGCCGTGCCTCGAAGCAGCTCGTGGCTACGCTTGGCCGCAGCCGCGGGCTTGAGACCCTCGAGCACGATAGCCGGTGCGGCGAGCGAATGCCTTACGAGCACGAGCGGAAGCACCCCAAACCCGACGATCAGGCTCACAACGCCGACACCTGCCGTCGCGGCGGGCCACATGCCGGCCTGATGCGTGGACTCCGGAAACAGGGCGCTTAGCATCAGAAGCAGAAAACCCAGCAGCACTCCCGACCACCCGACGAGCAGCTCGTAGACATTCAGCCCCAGCAATCTCGGGAGGGCGCTCCTGGCCCGCCTCGAGGCGGAAGCCACGTTTAGCGAGGCGCCCAGCATGTGGTCCGAAACGAGGCAAACCACCACGCCCGAGGAAAAGGACAGTCCCAGAAGGAACAAGGGCCCGCCCAGCCCCACCCCCAGGGCCAGGGTCGCGAGCGCCTCGAGAACCTGGGCCCCGATGTCCCCCGGTGCCCGGGTCGTCCCAAAGGATGGCAAGACATACTCCATCACGAACAGCACCGCCGCCAAACAGAGCACGCTGGGCAATGCGGTCGTCCGCAAGAGAGCCCAGCCCTGGCTCTGAAACACGCGGAGCGAGAGGTCGATTGCCTCGCCGGGCGCCATCGGGCGAAGTCGGTCGCGCCGGCCGAACCGAGCGTTTCGCCGCTCGAAGAAACGTGCCAGGGGCTCGGACGTCATGCGATAGGGAGTGTATCCAACGACGGCGAGCCGCCTTAGCGGGCCCCTTTGGGACGCCAAAGGTCCCTAGCCGGGTTCGGATAGAGCGGCGAAGGGGACCGCCGGAACCTCCCGAATCCCCACGGAGATAGAATTAGAACCATGCTGGAATGGATCGCGCTCGCAGCGGCAACAGCGCTCTCGCCGGACCCTACGATCGACGACGTCGTTCAAAAAGGGTTCCGCGACGCCTCGTTCGTGGCGCGCGTCGTCAAGGCGGACTTCCGGGAGCTTGGGAAGATCAACAAGGACTTCGGCCAATCCTACAAGGTGGACATGATCCGCGTTTTCGTGAAGGAGCCGCTGAAGCTGCGCCTCGAATCGAAGGTGGACGACACGGAGGTCCAATACGTACTGAACGGGTTCAAGCGCATCTTCCGGATTCCGCGCGCCCGGCTCAGCAAGTCGGAAGACCTGTCCGACTCGCCTGGCAAGGTTCAGACGCTGTTCGATTTCGGAATCTTGACGCCGTCCCTCGTGGACAGCTTCTTCGACGCGAAGTTCGTGCGCGTGGACCGCGCGTCCGGCGACTACGTGTTCGACGTGGGCTACGACAAGGCACGCTTCGACGACAAGACGCGCTATCGAATTTGGGTGGACCCGCAGAAGCGCTACACGACCAAGCGCGAGTGGTTCCACAAAAGCGGCCGTCACGCGGCGACGTTCTATTACGAGAACCCGACGACGATCAACGGGGCCACGTTGCCGCAGCGGGTGACCGTGAAAAACGTGGACAACAAGATCGCCGCGATAACGGAATACTCGTCGCCTAAAGTGAACGCGGGTTTGAGCGACTCGTTGTTCAAAGTCGAATAGGGCCGCTCGCAGGCTTGGAAACTTGATTCTGCCGAGCACACCGGAACCCCCACCCCTGACCCCTCCCCCTCCCGCTCGCTAAGCTCGCCGAGGGGGAGGGGGAACTTCTGCGAATACCCGATCGGAATCTCCCTTCCCCATGTCCCAAACCCCCGCCTCGACGGATCTCCCTAAGGCGGATCCAGTTCGCAGTTGAGACTTAGGTGCCCTGAATACGCCCCTAACTCAGCACTGCCGCTAGCAATCGGACCACAAGCTCCAACGGCGGGCGAACGGGCTGCGCCGGAGGAGGAGCCGCGGCAGCTTCCCTCGGAAGCAGCGTCTCCGCGCACGCCAACACATAGCTCGCGCACGCCGAGTTGACGCTCGACTGGACCAGGTACTCCGGGATCGCGTACTGCAGGTGGTCGTTCTGTGTATGGTGGATGAACGGGTAGTCCGCGCGCCCCGTCTCGAACCAGAAGAACCCCGGCACGCCCACCGCGTTGAACGGAGCGTGGTCGCTGCCGCCGCCTCGAGGGATCCGCTCCACTACCCGGATCTGCATCGGAAACTCCGGGAAAGCCTTCGTCGCCGGCTCGATCGCGGCGCGCAGCATCGGCTCCATAGCCGCTGTACACGAAAGCCCGCCCTGGTAGTTCGTTCCACCGTCGTCCACGAACACGCAGGAGATCTTGTCGAGCTCGTCCTTGTGCATTTGCACGTACGCCCGCGAGCCGAGCAGACCCTGCTCCTCGCCCGTCCACAGGATGAAGCGGATCGTGCGCTTCGGCTTGGCGCCGACGAAGTTCAAGATGCGCGCCGCCTCCAATGCCACCATCGTGCCCGTGCCATTGTCGCAGCAGCCCTCGCTCCCGGGGCCGTCCCACGAGTCCAAGTGCCCGCTGACGATCACGACCTCGTCCGGCTTCTCCGTGCCGGGAATCTCGGCGATCACGTTGTACTGCGGGATCGGGCCAGGCACGAACTTCTGCTCCATCGCGAACTCGAGCACGACCTCCTTGCCCGTGTCGAGGTTGTATCGAATCGCGTCCATGTCCTTCTTGCGGACCGTGATCCGAATCTCCGTCGGCAGAGCCTCCCACTTAAGGTCCCGGAACCGCCCGCTCGTATGTACCAGGTCGTTCCGCGATCCGGTGATGCGGCCCGCGTAGCCGCTCGCCGCGATCGCCTCGGCGAGCGCGCGCTGCTCGTCCGTCTGCTGAGGCGGCGGCCCCCCAGGCCTTCCGCCGGCAGCCGCGCGAGAGATCAGCCACGCGCCCTTTAGGCGCTTCTTCACCAGGTCGAACTCGGCCATCGTCTGCGGCTCCAGCACTGCGGGCGCGCGCACCACGCCCTTCGTCGGCGGGGACCACGAAGGCGACGTGAACTGGAAGTCCATCGGATACGGCTTCACCATCCGCCCGATCTGCGTCGGACCGCGCCAGAAGCCCACTGGGACCTCGCCCCACTTCTCCAGGCGCACGTTCTTGCAACCGAACTCGCGGAACTTGCGGGCGGTCCAATGGCACGCCCTTTCCAGCTGGGGGGAGCCCGTCAGTCGCGGCCCGATCTCCTTGCACAGATAGGTCAGGTGGTCCATGACCCGGTTGCGGTTCTTGCCGTGCTCGACGATCTTCGCGATCGTATCCGGATCGGCCTGCGCCAAGAGTGAGGCGGCGAGCGCGAAGAGGTAAGCGGCAAAGGATGCGAAGCGGAGTTTCATGTCGGGCTCCTTTCGACGAACCGCTGAGCGGTTCCTTTGGGAAGCGTACGCAAGTCCTGCTTCAAAGCGTTCCGAACGGCAGCGCCGAGCAAAGCTGCGTGTAGAGGGAGGTTACATCACGTACGTTTACGGCGGGCAAGCAGGGCTAGCGCGCCAACTCCGAACACGAGCAACGTCCCAGGTTCAGGAACGCATCGAAGGTCCCAGCCCCACTTGATCCCGTCGTGAACCGTCAGGCCCGTCTCCCCGTTCCAAGTGACCAGAAACAGCTGCGCGCGCCACCAGATGTGGTCGGGATGCGAGCGGCACCGCTGCCACCAGTCGTCGAAGAACAGCGTGGAGTTCTCGTTGCTGCTTTCGCGATGCTGCCCCTCCGTGTAGTAGAAGGGAAGCTTGTCGTCGTTCGGGCAGGGGTCGAGGTGCGGTACTGGCTGTTTGCATCGCGGGTCCGGGGGGTGGTTGAAGTCCAGCAGCTGCGCGAACCGCGCGGTGCCGTCCCTGCCGCCGGTCGGTCCCGTGAACCGCGCCTGCAGCAGCCCGCCGCCCACGTGCGGCGCGGGGTTCCTCGCCTCGTACTTTGAGATGTGCAGCGTCCCCTCGAGCGCGCCCCCCGCCGCTACCGTCCAGCCGGGGAACTCCTGCAGAACTTCCGTCACGAACGCCCTCGCGGCCGCGCCGCCCGCGGGCAGATGCTCGACGTAAGGCGGCTTGCCCGTCGTGAACAGGCTCACCTGGTCCCCGTCCTTCGGATCGGTCTTCTTCGGGATGTAGCTGTCGGGACCCGTGATGTCGAAGCTACGGGCCATCGAGGGCGCGAGCGCGGCCAGAAGCAGCCACCTCCTCATGTTGCACCTCACGCCTTAGTATCCATTGACGCAAGCGGTTTCCGGCCCAAGATTCTCACTATGCGCATCGAACTGCCCAGCAAATACGACTCCGCCCATCCCCCATCCCCCAAAATCGAAAGGGGCCCCGAAAGGGGCCCCTCTCCCGATTCCCCGAAAACGAAGCGCCTAAGCAGCGATCGCCAGCGGTACCTGGTCGTCCCCGGTCCCGTAAATCGCCTCCGGAGTCGACCAATCGCTGAACAGCGTCGCCGTCCGCGCGCGAACCCGGAACCAACCCAGCACGCCCGGAGTGAAGCCCTCCAGCTTCGCCTTCGACTGACGGCCGGACCAAATCTGCGACCACGACGTGCCGTTCGGGCTGTGCTCGAGCACGAACACGACGCCGTACGGGTTGCCGTTGCGCCCCCAGCCGAACTGCACCGTGCCGTTGGCGAACGGCTCGGCCTGGAAGTCCGTCGGGGTCTGCGGGACGACGGGCGTCCGCTCCTCGTCGCGAGGCTGGTATCCCGCCGCCGCGATCATCGCGGGGGTGACCGCGGTGTTGTTGTAGATCACCTTGGCGATCGTGGAGAGGTTCGCGAGGAGCGCCTCTCGCGCGGCGCTCTTGTCCTCGATCGCGGAATGGAAGTCGGCCTCGGCGCTCGCCGCGTCGCTGCGCGCGGTGCCGAATTCGGTGAAGGCGGTGTTGAGCGCGGCCGCCTGCGCGCCGGAGACTCCGTACGCGGCGGCGCTGGTGGACATGGTCGAATTGACCACTCCCGCCATCGCCTGCAGGTCGCCGTCGGACATCGAGAAGTAAGTGTTACGTGCCATGGTGTGTGCTCCTTGGAACCGGAACTCAGCACTCACTTCGGTATGTTTGCGGGGGAACTTTAGGGTGATCGGCCAACTTCCCGCCTCTTCTCCCCCGAACCTCCGAACTCCCGATCGAATCCGAACCAACCCGAACGAACCCGAACCAATCCCAACGTTCCCAAGCGACGCCCGTCTACGCTTTGGCTTATACTGTCACGAGTCCGGGACAGGTCGTGGAGAAAACGGAGACTTTTGAGGGCGCCAGGCTCCGACGCGCTACCCGCATCGCCACCAGAATCGAATGGAATACGCAAGCCGGTTCTTTGAAAAGCCGATTCTCAACTCGCCATACGAGTATCCTTCGCAGCATTGGGAGTTGGATCTGGATGGTCAGCCAACACAGCGGACGCTGGATTCCCGTCGCCCAGCCCAATTCATCACCCCGATTCCGAAGGCGAGACGGCGCGCCGGTCAAGAGTCGCAAGCTCAACTGATCCTTGACGAAGGAAAGGGGCTGTCCTCCGAAGAGCAACAGTACGATCTCACAGCTATCATCGGCTTAGTCCGCGGGCACGTTGACGCCTGGCGTGCCATCAAGGACCCCAGCAAGTGGGGCGTTTCGCCGGTCACGCAAGCTCTGCTTCAATACTGGCGCACCTCGGAGGACCGAGAATTCAGACCCTTCTTTGCTCAGCTCGAAGCAGTAGAGACGGCGATTTGGCTCACGGAAGTCGCTCCGAACGCCGGTAAGGCCGCAAAGGATCTCCTGGACCACCTCAGACGCGCGAACGTGGACTCTAACAAGGTGAAGGCAGAGGATCTCGACGCCGAGCCGGACTTGAATCGACTTGCGCTCAAGCTCGCGACCGGGGCCGGCAAGACAACGGTCATCGCGATGCTCATCGCGTGGCAAACCGTGAATGCCGTGCGGCACCCACAGAGCCCGCGTTTTACGCGCGGATTTCTGGTCATCACACCAGGAATCACGATCAAGGACCGCCTTCGGGTCCTTCAAGCCAACGATCCGGACAGCTACTTCACGAAGAACGAGCTCGTGCCAGCAGACATGCTCGAAGATCTGGGAAAGGCAAGGATCGTGATAACCAATTATCACGCCTTTAAGCTTCGCGAGCGGTGGGAGGTCGCCAAAGGAACGAAGGGGCTTCTGCAGGGCCGCGGTGAGCCCCTGATGACTATCGAGACCGAAGGACAGATGGTTCAACGAGTCATGCCCGAATTGATGGCAATGAAGCGAATCATGGTCTTCAACGACGAAGCACACCACTGCTACCGAGAAAGCGCTTCGGCAAAGGAGCGGAAAATCGAAAAGGACGAGCAAGACGATGTCAAAAAGAACCGGGAGGCCGCCAGACTGTGGATCTCGGGCCTGGACATTGTTGCGGCAAAGCTTGGTATTTCCCGTGTCTTTGACTTGAGCGCGACGCCGTTCTTCCTTCGAGGCTCGGGATATGCGGAAGGGACCTTGTTTCCTTGGACGATGAGCGACTTTTCGCTCATGGACGCGATCGAATGCGGAATCGTAAAGTTGCCGCGCGTTCCGGTCTCGGAGAACATCCCCACCAAGGATATGCCCATTTTCCGGAACTTGTGGGAAAACATCCGCAAGAACATGCCCAAAAAGCGACGCGGGGAATCGGAACTCGATCCTCTCAGCTTGCCGACTCTGCTCCAAACGGCACTGCAGGCGCTCTTTGGACATTACGAGGAAACCTTCGAACTCTGGCAGAGTCGCGGGATCAACGTTCCTCCCTGCTTTGTGATCGTTTGCAACAACACCTCGACTTCCAAGTTGGTGTACGACTACATCTCTGGCTTCCGGCGCGACGGGGGAGAAGGACCGCTGGAGCAAGGCCGGCTCGAACTGTTCCGGAATTTCGACGACTACGGGGAGCCGCTGGCCCGTCCGAGAACTCTCCTCATAGACAGCTACCAGCTTGACTCGGGCGACGCATTGGACGACAACTTTCGAAAAGTCGCCGCTGACGAGATCGAGCGTTTCCGCCGGGAGATCATTGAACGAACTGGCGACGCACGCGCAGCCGAGAAGCTGACCGATGAGGAATTGCTCCGCGAAGTAATGAACACGGTCGGAAAGGCGGGCCGCCTCGGGGAGTCGATCCGCTGCGTCGTCTCCGTATCGATGCTCACGGAAGGATGGGATGCCAATACGGTGACGCACATCCTAGGCATTCGGGCGTTCGGCACTCAGCTTCTTTGCGAACAGGTTATTGGCCGGGCACTGCGTCGCCAGTCGTACGTCCTGAACGAAGAAGAGGACCCACCGAAATTCGACGCCGAGTATGCCGACATCCTCGGGATTCCCTTCGACTTCAATGCGAAACCAGTCGTAGCGCCGCCGCAACCTCCGCGCGAGACAGTGCAGGTAAAGGCCATGCGGCCAGAGCGCGATGCCCTCGAAATCGTGTTTCCGCGCGTTCAAGGCTACCGCGTCGAGCTGCCAGAGGAGCGCCTCATCGCCGAATTCAACGAAGATTCCGTGTTCGAACTTACTCCAGCGATTGTTGGACCGACTCAAACCGAAGTCGCGGCGATTATTGGCAAGAGCGCCGACCTGACCGTCGAGCACCTCGGCGACATGCGCCCCTCGACGCTCGTGTTCTACTTGACGCAGCGTCTCCTCGAAACCAAGTGGCGCGACCCCGGGGGCGAACCGAAGCTCCACCTCTTCGGCCAGCTCAAACGCATCACGAAACAGTGGATTGACGAATGTTTGGTGTGCAAGGGCGGCACTCAACCGGCACAGCTCATGTATCAGGAACTCGCCGACATGGCATGCGAACGGATCACGAACGCGATCACTCAGACTCTCGTGGGGACCGCAGCGATCCAAGTCGTGCTCGACCCGTTCAATCCAACTGGATCGACTCGCTTCGTCAACTTCCCAACCTCGAGAACCGAACGTTGGCAAACCGATCCCCGGAAGTGCCACATCAACTGGGTGATCCTGGATAGCGATTGGGAAGCCGAGTTCTGCCGCGTCGCAGAAGCCCATCCGAAGGTCTTCGCGTACGCAAAGAACCACCGCCTGGATTTTGAGGTCCCCTATCTGCTTGGAGCCGAGACCAGGAGGTACCGGCCCGACTTCATCGTGCTGGTGGACGATGGCCACGGTCCCGACGATCTGCTGCGCCTTGTCGTCGAGATCAAGGGGTACCGAGGCGAGGATGCGAAGGTGAAGAAGCAGACCATGGACACGTACTGGGTCCCCGGCGTGAACAATAACGGCAACTACGGCCGCTGGGCCTTTGCGGAGCTCAAAGAGGTCTGGGCGATGGAGGTTGACTTCGAAAAGGCAGTCCAGGAAGAGTTTGAGAACATGGTCCAGACGGCTTCTAAGGAGGCACAACCGGTTTGAGCGAATCAAAACAATCAAAGTATCCGAAGGCGAAGAGGTCGAAGCCCTTTAAGGTGGTGGAGGCGATCACCCACGGGGGGTACGCCAAGCGCAAAAACCTGCCGAGCGTCGAGCTTCAGCCCGTCATGCAGAAGCAGGAGTTGCAGCCCGTCAAAGTGAGCTACAAGAGGGGGAGCCAAGGATTGGGCGAAGAGAAACAGGATCGAAACGCGGACCTCGACCCGCAGCTCGTCTGGCGGGGCAAGGATCAGCAGGATTGGTCGGACCTTGTGGTAACCGCCCCGCCCCTCTACATTCAGGAGAAGGTCCACCCTAAGGCGCTGATAGACGACCTGCGAAAGCGTTCGGCGCAGAACGGGCAGGCGGCCCAGGATCAACCCGACCTCTTCGCGGACTTCAACGGGGTCGCCGAAGGCGCGGACAAGTACGACTTCTATCAGCACGACGGCAAATGGCAGAACCGCATGATCCTAGGCGACTCGCTACAAGTGATGGCGAGCTTAGCTGAGCGCGAGGGACTGCGCGGGCAGGTGCAGTGTATTTACATAGACCCTCCTTACGGCATCAAGTTCAACAGCAACTTTCAGTGGAGCACCACCAGCCGGGACGTGAAGGACGGCAAGATGGAGCACATCACGCGGGAGCCGGAAATGGTAAAGGCATTCCGCGACACCTGGCGCGACGGAATCCACAGCTACCTAACCTACTTGCGCGACCGCTTAATGGTCGGACGGGACCTTCTCCACGAAAGCGGCTCGATGTTTGTTCAAATAGGAGACGAAAACGTCCACCGTGTGCGTGCGGTGATGGACGATGTTTTCGGCGAATGCAACTTCGTCGCGGCCATTTGCTTTGTGAAGACTAGCAGCGCTACTAGCGAGTACATTCCTGGAGCTGTCGATTACCTTCTCTGGTTTGCTCGTTCCATTAAGCAATTGAAATTCCGCCCTGTAAGGTTTCGCTCAGTAGGTGATCGAGTCGGTTACAAGTGGTTGCGGTGGGATGATGGTACGTCACGAGCAATGACCGCAAACGAGATTGAAGGGACCCAGCCCGTTCCTTCTGGGGCGAATGTTTATCAGCCAGACAACTTGACTTCCCAGAGCGGCGGCGAATCTACGAGATTCGAAGTTCACCTCATGGGAAGGACCTTTCATCATGGGTCGGGTGGCTGGAAGACAAATAACACTGGGATGCGCCGCCTCAATCAAGCTGGAAGGATTCACCTCGCGAAGAATAGTTTACGTTACGTCCGATATGAGAATGACTTTGCCGTGAAGACCGCCAGCAATATGTGGTCTGATACTGCGACAGGGAACTTTACAGAGAGAAAGATATACGTCGTACAAACTGCCCAAAAAGTCATTGAACGATGCATTCTCATGGCTAGCGATCCTGGAGACCTCTTGCTCGACCCTACCTGCGGTTCCGGCACGACGGCATACGTTTCCGAGCAGTGGGGAAGGCGTTGGATTACGATAGACACATCGCGCGTGGCTCTCGCCCTGGCGCGCGGTCGCATCATGGGTGCCCGATATCCCTTTTACCTCCTTGCCGACTCAGAGGAAGGTCAACGCATGGAGGCGGCTCTACAGGAGAAAGACTACATCCATAAAAATACGTTTAGCAACGTGCGCCACGGCTTCGTGAATGAGCGGATTCCCCACATTACTCTGAGGAGCATCGCCAACAACGCCGAGATCGACGTGATCTGGGAGAAGTGGCAAGAGACGCTCGAACCTCTGCTAGCTAGGCTCAACGCGGCCCTGGCCGAGAATTGGGAGGAATGGCAGATCCCCCGCGAAGCCGAGAACGGATGGCCAAGCGAAGCGATCGAGCTTCACGCAGCATGGTGGGACGCCCGGATTTCCAGGCAAAAGGAGATCGACGCTTCCATCGCTGCAAACGCTGACACCGAACACCTCTACGATAAGCCGTACGAGGACAAGAAGAAGGTTCGCGTCGCCGGACCCTTTACCGTCGAGAGCCTCTCGCCCCACAGGGCGCTGGCCATGGACGAGAACGACGAGCTGCTCGACCCCGCAGGCAAGGCGGCCAGGGAAGAGGAGCAAGACTTCGTCCACACGATGCTCGAAGAGCTCAGAATCGCCGGCGTGCACCAGGCCCACAGAGAGGACAGGATCGCCTTCGAAGCGCTGAAGCCTTGGCCTGGGCACTACATCTGTGCGGAAGGGACGTATCTGGAAGGTGGGGCCACTCGGCGCGCTGGTATCTTCATCGGGCCGGAATTCGGAACCGTGCCCCGTCCGGACCTGGTCGCCGCGGCGCGGGAGGCCGGCGATGCCGATTTCGACGTGCTCATTGCCTGCGCCTTCAACTATGAAGCGCTCTCGACCGAGTTCGACAAGCTCGGGCGCATCCCGGTCTTGAAGGCCCGGATCAACGCCGACCTTCACATGTCCGCGGAGCTCAAGAACACCGGCAAGGGGAACCTGTTCGTCATCTTCGGCGAGCCGGACATCGACATTCTCGACGCTGAGGACGGCCAAGTCATGGTGCGCCTGAACGGCGTGGACGTGTTCAAACCGAACGAAGGGAAGGTCCAGTCCAGCAGTCCCGACGAAATCGCGTGCTGGTTCATCGACACGGACTACGACGAGGAGAGCTTCTTCGCGCGCCACGCCTACTTCCTCGGCGCGAACGATCCCTACAAGGCCCTGAAGACCACGCTTAAGGCGGAAATCGACGAAGACGCATGGGCCTCGCTCCACAGCAACGTGTCCCGCCCGTTCGACAAACCCGAATCCGGCCGCATCGCGGTCAAGGTCATCAACCACCTTGGGGACGAGGTGATGAAGGTGTTTCGGGTCGAGTGATTCATACTGTGACGAGGATGCGCGAAGAGCCCTTCCACCTTGCGCGTGCGCCCATTGTCGAGGCGGTCGTGGACTTTGACTGCGACTTGCCAGCTGGCTTTAACCTCCTCGGTCTCGAAGAGGTTGCCGGACAACGATTTCAGGACGGTTACCCAAAGCGCTCGCAGCAGTGGCTTAATGAGGTCCAAGTCGAGCAGGGGCCCCAGGGGTCAGCGCAGACACACCGACGCCAGGTCGTCGCGTTGAGATTCCACTCGACGGACGAGAAGCAGCTGGTCCAGGCTCGTGTCCAGGGATTCTCGTTCAATCGGCTGGCTCCCTACGGCTCGCTGGATACATATTTGCCCGCAATCCAAAGTGCTTGGAAAACTTTTGTCGAAGTGGCGCAGCCTCTCCAGGTGCGAGTTGTCAAGCTCCGATACGTCAATCGAATCGAGATTCCTGCAATTCGCATTGTACTGAGTGAGTACTTCAAGCTGGCTGCGAATGACCTTTGGGGAGACGAAATCACCATTGCCCGATTCCTATCTCAGTATTCCGGCATCGACAACGCCACTCGTCACGAGCTTCGTGTCACCCTGTCCGACGCTCCGGAACCGGGTGAGAAGTCTATTGTTATACTGGATATCGAAGTAGCTGCGACCGTCAACCTGGACCCGAGCGGTTGGGACGAGATCGTGTCTGTCATCGGATCCCTCCGCGCTTTGAAGAACAAGCTGTTTAAGGAGTCGTTGACCTCAAAATGCCTGCAACTCTTTCAAGACTAGGTTCGGCCTTGACCCTGTACTCACTTGTGGCGGGTGCGCAGGGAGTGTCGCCCGAAGCTGCCGCGATCGATAAGGACCTCGCCAATGTCGCAGCAGATCGCGACCAATCCGTATCGCTCTCCAGGCCTTCTGCGCGACTTCTTTCGCAGCTGACGGAGCTGGTTGCGCTGACAACTGCCGAGCATAGGCCTAGCGAACTTGCCATCCGTGAAGCGGAGTTCCTCCTTCGTTCGCTTACTCCCGGTTTGTCCGAGCCCGAAATCACCATCGAGGACGATGCCGCCATCGCGCTCGAGTGGCTCTCTTCGAGAACGCGGATGCTTTCCGTCAGTGTGAACGGCTCCGGCCGTCTCGCGTACGCTTGGCTTAACGGTTCAGAGAGCGGCCACGCGGTGGCGCGATTTGTGGGGAACTATCTTCCTCCCGTGCTACGGGAGATCGCCTGGGAGGTGGCAGGTGCCGATGCTGCCTTCCGGCCTGAGTGACTCCATTGCTGCAGACGAACCGCTTGCCCGATTCGTGCACGAATCGAATAAATTCAACAAGTCGGGCGCAAAACCCGGTGCGTTCATGCCGCCAGCGAACGGACTCCTCAGTGTGGCCCGCCACCCAAAGGAACCACTTGACGGCCTCCGCTTCCTGGCTGAAGAATTCCTACCTGGTGTCGATGTCTATGGAGCAGCAATGCTTTCGGCCGGCGATGCGCTTAACACTGGCCTATCCGTGATTCCGGAAGAACCGCCGCCCAGGCACGCGAACATCACTGGCTGGCCCACAAGCTCCGATCCGGAGCTGCAGAAAGCAGCCCGGAAGGAAAAGGCGCTCAAGCTCGCGAGCGCGTCAGAGTGGGTGCCCTTTGGCTGATGGACTTCCGCATTGCCGACACCTTCACCGCTAGCCTCGGCCGACTGCAGCTTGATGAGCAAAAGGCGGTCAAGACCACCGCATTTGATCTTCAGCTCAACCCGGAGAATCCCGGCCACCAGTTTCACAAGCTTGACCGGGCCAAAGACAAGAACTTCTGGTCCGTTCGTGTGAGCCGCGACATTCGGCTGATTGTCCATCGCACCAGTGAGAGCCTGATGCTCTGCTACGTCGGCCACCACGACGACGCCTACGCTTGGGCCGAGAGGCGGAAGATCGAGACGCATCCAACAACCGGCGCAGCGCAAATCGTCGAGCTGCGCGAGACCATCGTGGAAATCCCCATTGAGCGCTACGTCGAGACGCCGGCAATGGCGCAGCCGATTCGCCACAAGCCGCTACTCTTCGAGAAGGTCCCCAAGGACGAGCTGTTGGGTTTCGGCGTGCCTCCGGAGTGGATCGCCGACGTTCTGGCAGCGAATGAGGACTCCCTGCTCGAGCTCGTAGAACACCTTCCGAGCGAGGCCGCAGAAGCCCTCCTCGAATTAGCTACCGGTGGCGTCCCGACCGTTGCGACCCTCCCAGTGCTTCCGAGCCCGTTCGCCCATCCCGACGCCCAACGGCGATTCCGCACGGTCGAAAACGTCGACGAACTTGCCCTGGCGCTGGACTTTCCTTGGGACCGCTGGTCGGTGTTTCTCCATCCGGCTCAAAAAAGCCTGGTCGAGCGCACATTCTCGGGCCCCGCTCGAGTAGCCGGTTCCGCTGGCACCGGAAAGACAGTCGTTGCCCTTCACCGTGCCGTGTTTCTTGCCAAGCACAATCCGGACGCCCGCGTTCTCTTGACCACATTCTCCGACGCCCTTGCGAACCTCCTCGAATCCAAACTCTTTCTGCTAGTTCGAAGCGAGCCCAAATTGGCTGAACGCATCCAAGTTCTCTCGATGCGCCAGGTTGGCGAAAGGCTCTATCGCGCTCAGTTTGGGAATCCGTCCTTTGCCGATTTGGAGACTATTCGACTCCGTTTGGACGCGGCTGCTGGGCCCACGATTGGAAGCAAATACAGTCTTCGGTTTTTGGTGTCGGAATGGACCGACGTGGTAGACGCTTGGCAGCTCCGCAAATGGGAAGAGTACCGCGATGTGCGCCGCCTAGGGAGAAAGTCACGTCTCGGCGAACAGCAGCGTGCTGGCTTGTGGCCGGTCTTTCAAGGGGTTCTCGACGGCCTCGCTGCCGAAGGGAAGATTACTGAATCGCAGATGTTCTCGAAGGTCACGTCAAGTCTCCCGGAGCGCAAGAGCCCGCCCTATGACTTTGTCGTAGTGGACGAATCACAAGATATCAGCATCGCCCAATTGCGCTTCCTTGCCGCGCTCGGCGCCCTCCGCGCGAATGCTCTCTTCTTTGCGGGCGACCTTGGGCAGCGCATCTTCCAGCAACCCTTCTCCTGGCTAAGCCAAGGCGTTGACGTTCGGGGTAGGTCTCAAACGTTGAAAGTGAACTACCGCACTTCGCATCAAATCCGATCTCAAGCCGACCGGCTGCTTGCCGACGAGGTGGCGGACATGGACGGAATCGTCGAGACGCGAGCGGGAACGATATCTCTCTTTAACGGGCCGCAGCCCGAAGTCCGAGTGTTCCAATCCGAGGCGGAAGAGAATTCAGCTGTGGCCGTGTGGCTTAAGAGTCTCGTTGCTCAAGGTGTGGCGGCCCATGAGACTGCGATCTTCGTACGGTCTGCAAACCAACTTGATCGAGCGAAAGCCGCGGTTGAGCAATCCGGGCTTCAATCGTATGTCCTTGACGAGCTCCTTCAGACGAAGGAGGGAAGCGTGTCGGTCGGAACGATGCATCTTGCCAAGGGGCTTGAATTCCGCGCCGTGGCCGTCATGGCCTGCGACGACGAGATTCTTCCGCTCCAAGCGAGAATCGAGTCCGCAGCGGATACCACGGAGTTGGAAGAGGTCTACAACACAGAGCGCCACCTGCTCTACGTCGCTTGCACGCGGTCCCGCGATCACCTCTTGGTCACGTCTGCCGGTTCGCCGTCCGAGTTCCTTGATGACTTGCTCGCCCCTTGACTTGCCCAATAAGGCGGATCGCTAGTCGCCGCTTGCGCCAGTTTGGGAGGGCTCGGGCAGCTTCGCAGACCCCCACCCGGTTTGCGCGCTCACCGACCTCCCCCTCTCGCTTCGCTCCATGAGGAGGCGACGCAGGAGCATTCGGACGTGATCGAGTGCTACGTCCGGAACGACCACCTGGACTTTACGATCCCCTATGTGGACTCGTTCGGGAATCCGTCCCGACTGTATCGGGATCTCCGGCCCGGCGAGCCGGGCCTCCGACATTTGCGCCGGCCGGATTTCATCGTGAGGCTGCGGCGGATGCACAGGCAAGATGCCCGTGCGACCCATCGGCAAGATGCCGAGGCTACGTCCGGGGTGCTGGCCGCGCTGGAGGTCAAGGGGCAGGTGCGGGAGCTGGACGAGCTCAAGATCCAGGCGGGGCTGAAGTGGGCGGAGGCGGTGAACCGGTATTACGGGGCGCCCCCTCACCCGGTTCGCGGGCTCCCCGACGCGTCGGGGTTCGGACGCACCGGCCATTCTCACGATGGGCCGGGGTTCGGACGCACCCGCCATTCTCCCGAGGGACCGGGACTCGGAAGCACCGGCCTCTCTCCCGACAGGCCGGGACTCGGAAGCCTCAAGGGGCGAGGCGGGATTTCGCCAGGGGCGAGGTGGGTCTACCACGTGTGCTTCGCGCCGGGGGAGCTGGAGAAGGAGCTTCGGGCGCTCGCGGGAGGCGCGGCGTAGGGGGCGGGCGAGAGCGGGCGGGGCGGTTATCGTCCGGTTCAGCGCGACATCTTACACTCATCTCTCGTTCGCAATGTGTTTTTTTCCGTTCGGCGGCTATCTTTTAGCGTTCGGTAGCTACCGGATCGCGTTCGACAGCTACCGGATCGCGTTCGACAGCTATCTATTTGCGCTCGGCGGCTACCGAATCGAGTTCGACAGCTATCTATTTGCGTTCGGGAGCTACCGGATCGCGTTCGACAGCTACCGGATCGCGTTCGGCAGCTACCGAACGGCGTTTGGCAGCTATTCCTCTCGACTCAACAGCTACCGAAGCGCGTTCGACAGCTATCCGGCGCCGTTCGGCGGCTGCCGAATCGCGTTCGGGAGGGCCGGGTCTGGGGCAAGGGATTGGCGATTAGCGATTAGCGATTGGCGATTGGGGATTGGCGATTGGCGATTGGGGATTGGCGATTGGCGATTAGCCTAGGAGGATGGGGGATCACGATTCCAGACCCCAAACCCCGAACCCCACACCCCAGACCCCAGACCCCACCTCCGGCGAGCCGCGTATAATGGAGGCTCCGCAAGCGCCTTCGTGGTGAAATTGGTAAACACGCACGGTTCAGGTCCGTGTGCCGAAAGGCTTGGGAGTTCGAGTCTCCCCGAAGGCACCAGGCCGCTTGTGGGAGTGTGGACGTGTGGGAGTGTGGACGTGTGGGAGTGTGGACGTGTGGGCGTGAGGGTGTTCGGGCGTGCACGCATACGACCCAGACGGGAAGCCTAAGGCCCGGGCTGCTTAAGCATCCCCCACCGACGTCCCAGCCGCGCTAAGGCCTTTCTTTTAGCAGGGTGTCCACCGCGCGGTCCACGTCCGCGTTCGCGCAGTCGGCGATTCGGAGCAGGCCCTTTCGGTCCACCAGGTAATAGTCCGGGTAGGAGTCCACGGAGAACGCCTGAACCGTCTTCCCTTCCGCGTCGGCCGCGATCGGCCAGTTGATGCCCTGCTCCGTCACGAAGGCGGCCATGTTCTCCATGCCGTTCTTCGTGTGCACTCCGAGGATGACCAGGCCGTCTTTGGCGTGCCTCGCGTAAAGCTCCTTATAGTGCGGCACCGCCGCACGGCAGGGGCCTCACCAGGTACCCCAGAAGTTAATCAGCACGACCTTGCCCTTCAGGTCCTCCCACTTCAGGGGCTTGCCTTTGGTGTTCATCCAATTGGCGACCTGCAGCGCGGGCGGCGGCTTGCCCTCGAGCGCGTTTTTCGCGGCGCGCACGGCGCCCTCGCCTTCGCGCCGGAAGCCGTCCTGGAGCGCGAAGCCGGCGAGCGTCGCCATGCTCGCGATTCCGGCGAAAACCAGTGAAGCTCTCATTCCGTCCCTCCTCTGCCCCTCGTCCTCGGGGGCTTTCCTTTTAGGACGGGCTTTGCGGGCGGGGCGTTACGGGGACGGCTTTCCGGGTGGCAACGGAGGCTTGCCATGCGGGGCGGGCTGTAAACTCCGGCGATGCAGACCGCGCGCAAGATGCGCTCGCTGCCGATCGGGTCGGTGCGCCTGACGGGCGGGCCGCTGAAGGACCGACAGGACGCGCTGATCGAGAGGGGGCTTGGGGCGCAATTCCGTCAGATCGTCGAAACGGGGCGGCTGGATAACTTCCGGCGGGCGGCGCGCGGGGAGGCCGGCGGGCATCGGGGCAAGTACTTCGACGACAGCGACGTGTACAAGTGGATCGAGGCATGCGCGTACGCGGTGGCGCTGCGCCCGGACGCGGCGATCCGCGCGCAAATGGAGGAAGCGGTCGAGGCGGTTGCCGCCGCGCAGATGCCGGACGGGTACCTGAACACCTTCTTTCAGCTGGAGCATCCTGGGCTGCGGTGGAGGAACCTGGCGGCGATGCACGAGCTTTACTGCGCGGGACACCTGATCGAGGCGGGCGTAGCGCACTTCGAAGCCTCGGGCGAGCGCGCGCTGCTGGACGTGGCGGTCCGCCTGGCGGACCACATCGCTTCGGTCTTCGGGCCAGGCAAGAAGCCGGGCTTTTGCGGGCATGAGGAGGCGGAGCTGGCGCTGATGCGGCTCTCCGACGTCATCCCGGAGCGCCGGGACTACCGCGAACTAGGAGAGTGGATGGTGCGGCAGCGGGGGAGAAGGCCGTCGCCTCTGGAGGCATCCTTTGCGGACGAGGAGGCGATGGCGCTCTCGCCGTGGATGCGGGGCATGGTCTTTCGGGACGGCGAGTACTCGGGCGAGTACTTCCAGGACCACGCGCCGGTGGAGGAGCAGTCGGAGGTCGTCGGGCACGCCGTGCGGGCGATGTACTTTTTTGCCTCAGCTGCCGAGATTGTGGACGACACTATGTTTGCGGCGCTCGAACGGCTTTGGGACGGGCTGACGGGAAGGCGCATGTACGTCACCGGCGGAATCGGCCCGAGCGAGCACAACGAGGGCTTCACGGCGGACTACGATTTGCCGAACCGCACGGCTTACGCGGAGACTTGCGCCGCGGTGGGCCTCATCTTCTGGGCGAGGCGGATGCTGGAGCGAACGGGCGATTCGAAGTACGCCGACGTGCTGGAGACGGCGCTCTTTAACGGCGCGCTGAGCGGCGTTTCGCTGGACGGAACGCTTTACTTCTACACCAACCCGCTCGAGAGCAGGGGCGAGCACTCGCGGGTTCCCTGGTTTCCCTGCGCGTGCTGTCCGCCGAACGTGGCGCGGATGCTGCTTTCGGCGTCGGACTGCCTGATCTCCACGGGCGAGGATTCGGGCGGGCTTTCGGCGCTCTGGCTTCACGTGCCCTGCGGGATGGATGCGAAGGTGCGGCTCGGCGGGGTGCCCGCGGAGGTGCGGATCGAGTCGAACTACCCCTGGGACGGCCGGTTCGCCGTGGAGATTCGTCCGGAGCGGGCGGTTGAGGCCTGCTTGAAGGTGCGGGTTCCGGCTTGGAGCGACGGGTTCGGCGCCACGCTGCCGAGCCACATCTCCGAGGACGAGGACATCGAGAAAGGGTACGTCGCGTTTCGCGGGGAGTGGCGGCCCGGCGACCGGATCGAATTCGACCTTCCGATGGAGCCGCGATGGGTGGAATCGCACCCGCTGGTCCTGGAGAACGTCGGAAGGGCGGCATTGACGCGGGGGCCGCTCGTGTACTGCCTCGAGGAGGCCGACTTCGGGCAGCCTCCGCAGCGCTTCGCGGCGGACGTGGAGTCCTCACCGCGAGTTCGGTACGACGCGGCGCTCTCCGGTGGCATCTGCGCGATTACAGTGCCGGGGAACGTGGAGAGTAGTTCGGAGACGGGTGCGCTGTACCGTCAGGCGGCCAACGCCGAGCGACAGCGAACGGAGGCTAGATTCGTGCCCTACTACTCCTGGTGCAACCGCGGGCCGGGGGGCATGCAGGTATGGGTTCGAAGGTCTGCGAAGTGACTGGCGTGCGCAAGCGGAACCCCGGCTAAGGATTGTCCTTGTGCCAGTTCATATAGGGGCTCCAGTTGGAGCTGGGCGTGTGCGTCAACTCCGCGATTCGGGCCAAGAACAGGCTCACGGCGTCCGCGAACTCGGGAAGCTGCATCGTCGGCTTGTCGCTCGTGGCCAGCGGGGCGACGCGGCCGACGAACCCCCACTCGATGAGCTTCTCCAGCATCGGGCGCGCGCCGTCCGATGCTGCAATGGAGAGGTCGCTCTTCTCGAAGGGCTGCTTCTTTGGAGTGAACCTGAACTTCGGCTCCGACATCCGGTACAGGCGAAACATCTCGCGCACGATTTCGGATCGGCTCGCAGGCTGCTGGGAAGCCGGCCGCTTCGCGGGCGGGCGATCCCCCTTCAGCACGACCCGCTGGACGGCGGTCTCCAGCTTTTCGAAGGTCGCGGCAACCTCCTTTTGCGTGACGGGCTTCGCCAAGTCGACCGTCGGAGGCACTGCCTTTGACTTGCCCGCCTGCTGCCCATAGACCTGAGGCCCGCCGACTGCGCCGATCGCAAGCCAAACTCCAACCGCGAGCGCCAAAACGCCCCTTACCATCCGCCTCCTCAACTTACTCCAATTGTCGGTAGTCATGTCGCCCGCTCAAATGGTGCTTACGGCGCCGCTGTGCCGGATGTCCTCCAGCCCCTCCAGCGCGCGCCCCGTTCCGATCGCCACGCAGTGCATGGCGTTGTCCGTCACGCGCACCGGTATATCGGTTACGCTCTGGAGGAGCCGATCGATTCCCCGAAGCAGCGCTCCGCCTCCCGTGAGCACGATGCCCCGCTCGATAATGTCGCTGGCGAGCTCCGGCGGCGTCTCCTCCAGAACTGCGCACAGCTTCTCCGCGATCTGCCGAATCGGCTCCATCAGCGCCTCGCGAACCTCCTCGCTCGTGATCTCGACCGTCTTCGGCAGGCCGGCGACCAGGTCGCGGCCGCGGACCTCCATTCGCAGCTCCTGTTCCAAAGGATAGGCCGATCCGATCTTTATCTTGATCTCTTCGGCGGTCGGATCGCCCACCATCAGGTTATAAGCGTTGCGCATGTGGCGGATGATCGCCTCGTCCATCTTGTTGCCGCCGACGCGGATGCTCTGGCTCAGCACGATCCCTCCCAGGCTGATGACCGCCACGTCCGTCGTACCGCCGCCGATGTCCACGACCATGTTGCCGCCCGCGGCCGCGATCGGCAGCCCCGCGCCGATGGCGGCGGCCATCGGCTCCTCGATCGTCATCGCCTGGCCGGCGCCTGCGGCTTGCGCCGCCTGCAGGACGGCGCGGCGCTCGACGTTCGTAACGCCGCTGGGCACGCAGATAAGCACGGTCGGCTTGAAGAGCATCCGCTTGCCGCAAACGCGGTTCAGCAGGAACTCCAGCATCTTGAGCGTGGTGGTGTAGTCCGCGATGACGCCGTCCCTCAAGGGGCGGATCGCCTGGATGTTGCCGGGCGTGCGCCCGATCATGTCGCGCGCTGCGTTTCCGACCTCGAGCACCTTGCCGTTCTGCGTGTTGATGGCGACGACGGTGGGCTCGGACAGCACGATGCCGCGCCCGCGACGGTACACGAGGATGTTCGCGGTGCCAAGGTCGATTCCGACTTCGGGGACTAGCTTCAAGTGAGGGTCCGGCAAATTATGGCTGAAGCAGGGGGGTGGGGTTTGGG
>Ga0187892_10000333_pt1 | contig 124881 bp, 100 predicted proteins | sample MA1701073metaG_FD_139345 | JGI IMG/M metagenome (GOLD analysis project Ga0187892, IMG submission 139345) | Bio-ooze microbial communities from a basaltic lava cave in the Kipuka Kanohina Cave System on the Island of Hawaii, USA - MA170107-3 metaG ... | reverse complement strand
TCGCAGACGGCCGAGTCATTAGCGTCCCGCTGGCGTGGTCTTGGCGTCTATCCGAGGCTACGCCTCAGCAACGAGCACGCTTTCGGCTCATCGGCTCCGGGCAAGGCGTTCATTGGCCTGACGTCGATGAGGACATCAGCGTCGAGGGCATGCTTCACGGCGTCCCAGCGCATCGCCCGAGATCAACGCCGGCTCGGAAGCGAGGCGCTGCCGTGCGCGGTCAGGAACCGCCGAACAAGCGCCTTCAGCCGACGCGCGGTAAGCGTCGCGTCCAGGCCGGGGGTCGCGGCGCGCGCGGCTGATGCGCAGCGTTCGCCAGACGCGGATCGGCTACTGGGTCACAGACAACTGACACCGGGCCTTCCGAGGAGCTGACATGCTTCGCCGCGCTGCGTACCGTGCCACACTGACCTCGCTCCCTGAAGGTGCGACATGAACTGTCCCCGGTGCCAGGCAGCGAACCGCGAGGAGGCACGGTTCTGTCGCGAGTGCGGCGCTTTGTTCGCAGCCGTCTGTTCGAGCTGCGGCGCGAAGGCCGAGGTTGGAAGCAAGTTCTGCGATACCTGCGGAACACCGCTGGCGTCGACTCCCACACCGACTCCCGAGCCATTAGATCTTGTCGGGGCCGAGGCCACCGCCGAAGACGTCACCGAAATCGTCCGCGCCTCCAAGAGTCCCGCAGAGGCGGAGCGCCGGCAACTCACGGTGATGTTCTGCGACCTTGTCGGATCGACAGAGCTGGCAGCCCGGCTCGATCCCGAGGTGCTCCGCGACGTGGTGCGCTCCTACCAGCAGGTATGTGACGCCGTGATCCGCCAGCTTCATGGCAATGTCGCGCAGTACCTCGGCGACGGTCTGCTCGTGTACTTCGGGTATCCGGTCGCCCGTGAGGACGACCCGCGGCGCGCCGTACGCGCCGGCCTCGGCATCATCGAGGCGATCGCCACGCTGAACGCGCGCCTGCAACGCGAGAGGGGGATCAGGCTTGCGGTCCGTGTCGGCATCCACACGGGGCCGGTCGTCATCGGGGAGATCGGCGGGGGGAGCCGGCGCGAAGAGCTGGCGCTCGGCGAAACACCGAACGTCGCGGCGCGCCTTCAGGCCGTTGCAGAGCCTGACACCGTCGTGATCAGCGCCGCGACGCATCGACTCCTGCGGGGATCGGTCACGGCGACCGACCTCGGCGCGCAGGTTGTCAAGGGGCTCCCGGCGCCCCTGCGCGCGTACCGGGTCCAGGGTGACGGTGAGCCGACGAATTCGCCGGAAGCTTCGGGAGCGGAGACACTCACGCCGCTGGTCGGACGAGATCAGGAAGTCGGCCTGCTCCTCGACCGTTGGGAGCACGTCAAGGATGGGCGCGGCCACGTGGTGTTGCTTAGTGGCGAGCCCGGGATCGGCAAGTCGCGACTGGTTCGGGTCTTGAAAGATCACCTCGCTGCGGAGGGGTATCTCCGGTGGGAATGCCGCTGCTCTCCGTACCACCAGGACAGCGCCCTCTATCCGCTGATCGACCTCTTCGAGCGCGCGCTCGAGTTCGATCGAGATGACACGCCACCTGAGCGGATCGCGAAGATCGACGCAGGACTCGTCCGATACGGTCTGGCCCGGCCCGAGGCGGTGTCGCTCTGGGCCGCGTTCCTGTCCGTTGCGGTTCCCGACCAACACCCGCCATTGAACCTCACGCCGCAACGCCAGAAGGAGAAGATGTTCGAAGCCATCGTGGCGCTGCTTCTGGCGCTCGCCGCGGAGCAACCGCTCCTCTTCATCGTCGAAGATCTTCACTGGGCTGACCGCGGTTCAGCAGGCCGCGACGGATCAGCCGCGGGGGTTGAACAACGAAATTCCGAAAGGAGGCACCGCATGAAACGAGTCAACTTGTTGCCGATCGTCGCGGTCGCTGCGGTAACGGGCGTCGTTGTCGTCGCGACGACGCCGCCGTCCGGGCGCGCCCAGGAACGGGCCGCGCCCCAGGCCGCCGGCGCGGACGCGGCGCCCTCGCCGCGGAGCGCGAGGGAGGTCCGCGGTCGCACGCCGTATCTCCCGGTCGAGAACGAGCCCCCACCCAAGCTGATCGTGGACGAGCCGCTGCCCGACGGGCTGCCCCAGGGCATCGTCTGGATCCAGTACCGGACGGAGAACTGCCGCATCCTCCCGGTGTTCGGCAAAGAAGCCCTGAACCTGTCCCCGAGGGTCGGCCACCTGCACGTGCGCGTCGACGACCTGCCCTGGTTGTGGGCCGACGCGAGCGACACCAACACGGTCGACATCGGCGGCATGCCGCCGGGCGAGCACAAGGTGACGATCGAGCTGGTCGACGCCACCCATCAGGTCTACCCCGGGCAGTCGAAGACGGTGAAGTTCACGGTACCCAAGTCGGCGTCCGCCGCACACTGAAGATGGAGGGCGCGGGTAGACCGGGTACGCAGGCGCGCGCGGTGCGCGGGCGGCGGCGCTGCGGGCCGCCGGCGCCGAAGTCGTGGTCGGCGACCTGCTCGAACCGGGCGACGTCCACCGCGCTGTCCGCGGCTGCCGGCGAATCTACTTCGGCATGTCCGTTTCCGACGCCTACCTGGAGGCGACCGTGACCATGGCGGCGGCCGCCCGGGAAGTTGCCCGCGAACTCGGCGGCCTGCAGGCGCTGGTCAACATGTCCCAGATGACCGTCTCGCAGATGAGCGTGCGGGAGACGACGCCCAGCCGTCAGCAGCGGCAGCACTGGCTCGGCGAGCAGGCGCTGGGGTGGTCCGGCCTGCCGGTCATCACCGTCCGGCCGACGATCTTTCTGGAAAGCCTGCTGACGCTCGCCGGCGCGAGCGTACGCGAGCGGAGCCGGATAGAGCTGCCGTTTGGGCGCGGTAAAACTTCTCCGGTCGCGGCGGCCGATGTCGCGCGGGTCGTCGCCGCCGTCCTCGCGGACCACGCCCTCCACGTAGGCCGGGTGTACGAGTTGACCGGCCCGCGATCGCAGGACATGGACGGCGTCGCCCGGGAGTTCACCGAGGCGCTGGGCCGCCCGGTCACGTACGTCGACATCCCCCCCGAGCATTGGGAACGAGAGCTCGAGCGCGCCGCCTTGCCGCGGCACCTGATCGGGCATCTGGTGACGATGGGCGAGCTGCACCGCTCGGGCCGCTATGACCGCCAGGCGGACGGCATCGAGCGGGTCACGGGACGCACGGCGATGGCGGTCCGGGAGTTCGTCTCGCTGCACGCGGAGGAGTTCGGCGGAGGACGTCCTTAACGTCCGCTGCTGGGGAGCATCATCTCCGGCGAGGCCTACGGGTGGCCGCCGCACAGTGCGACATAACCCGCCGCTGGAGCGGACCGCGGCGGCGGTATACTTCACTTGCGGTCGAGCGTCGCCAGCGCAGCACGCTTCCTGGTGGAAGGAGGTGAGGAGGATGCCGCGAGCGTCCTTCTCTCCTTCCCGGCCCGGGACGCCGGCACGCGCGCCGACGCCTACGACAGCAGCAGCTCCAGGTCCTCGCGGGTCAGTGTGCGGATGAGGCTGTTGTTCGCGGTGATGATGGCGTCGGCCAGCTCCCGCTTCTGCTCTTGGAGCGCCAGGATCTTCTCTTCCACGGTGTCGCGCGCGATCAACCGGAACGCCAGCACCCGGCGGGTCTGCCCGATGCGATGCGCGCGGTCGATGGCCTGCGCCTCGACCGCGGGATTCCACCATGGGTCGAGCAGGAAGACGTGCTCGGCGGCCGTCAGGTTGAGGCCGAGTCCGCCCGCCTTGAGGCTCACCAGGAACAGCTGCCGGGTGGGATCGGTCTGAAACCGGACGACCCGCGCCTCGCGGTCGCGGGTGTGGCCGTCGAGGTACTCGTAGGGCACGCGCTCCCGATCGAGCCGCTGCCGCACGATCGCCAGCATGCTCGTGAACTGCGAGAACACGAGCGCTTTGTGCCCTTCGTCGATGACCTCGGCCAGCCGCGGGAGCAGCACGTCGAGCTTGCCGCTGGGCTCGGCGGCCCGGCCGCGATCGATCAAGCCCGGATGGCAGGCGGCCTGCCGCAGCCGCAGGAGCGCCTCGAGCACCATGATCTTCGACCGGTTCAGGCCGTCCCGATCGATCCGGCCGAGCAGAGACCGTCGGTAGTACTCTCGCAGTTCATCGTACAGTCGCCGCTGGGCGGGCTCCAGCTCGCAGTACACGGTCTGCTCGACGCGCGCCGGCAGCTCTCTGGCGACCTGGGCCTTCGTGCGGCGGAGGATGAACGGCCGCAGGGCCCGCGCCAGGAGCGCGCGGGTGTCCTCGTCCGGGTTCCGGCCGGCGACGCCGTCGAGCCGCAGCGCCGACGCCGCGCCGAGCATGCCGGGATTCAGAAACTCGAACAGGCTCCACAGCTCGCCCAGATGGTTCTCGACCGGCGTGCCGCTCAGGACGAGCCGGTGCTCGCCCCGCAAGAGCCGGGCGGCCTTGGCCGATTCCGTGCTCGCGTTCTTGATGGCCTGCGCCTCGTCGAGGACGACGTAGTCGAACTCCGTGTCCTTGAAGTGCAGCGCGTCCCGCCGGAGAGTGCCGTAGGTGGTGATGACGAGGTCGTAGTCGCCGAAGTGGTCGCCCGTGGGCCTCCGGATCGCGCCGGTGTGATCCAGGACGCGCAAGGTCGGCGTGAAGCGCGCCGCCTCCTGCTTCCAGTTGAACACGAGCGAGCGCGGGACGACCACCAGCGACGGCTTCTTCGCACCCTGCTCGCGTCTTGCGTCGAGGACGGCCAGCACCATGACGGTCTTTCCCAGCCCCATGTCGTCGGCCAGGCACCCGCCGAAGCCGAATCGCCGCAGGAACTCGAGCCAGCCCAGGCCGTCCCGCTGGTATCCCCGGAGCGTGCCGACGAAGCCCGGGGGCGGATCGCCGGGCTCGATGCCCTCGAACCGTCGGAGCTCCTCGCGCGCGCGGCCGAACAGCGCGTCGAACGTGACCTCAGGCTGAGAGACGAGGAGCGCGTCCAGCACGCCGACCTGGGTCCGCTTGAAGCGCAGGTGTTCCTCGTGGGTCGACCCGAGGCCAGCGAGAACCCCGAGCTTCTTGAGCCAGTCCTCCGGCAGGATCCCGTGGGTGCCGTCGTCCAGGAGGACCGTGCTCTCGCCGCGGCGAAGCGCGGCGAGCACGTCCGGCAGCCGGGCCACGGTCTCACCGTACTCCACGGCCCCATGCAGCTCGAACCAATCGATGCCCGAGGAGATCTCGACACGGAACGCGCCGGGCGTCCGATACAGCTTGCCATCAGCCTCGACGCGCCAGCCCTCCTGCAGCAAGGCCGCCACGACGCGCGGGAGGCTGCGGGCCGGCAGGGAGAGCGACGGGCCGGCCCCCTCCGGGCCGTAGGCGGTTCGCGGACGCACACCGAGCGCCCGAAGCCGCTCGAGAGCAGCGCGCTCGGCCTCGGCGTCACGCACGATCAGACGCCGCCGGCCGGCCTCGAACACATCGCGTCCTCCGTGGTCGGCGACAACCACCAGCCCGTCGTAGTCGAAGGACAGCTCGGCGCGCAGATACTCTGGTCCCCATTCCCTCGGCCCCGGCTGAACCCGACATCGGTAGCCAGGCGCGACCCGGACTTCCTCGTAGCGAAGCTCAGCGGGCAGGTCGAGCTGTGGGACCCTGGGCAACCGCAGCGCCTCTTCGAGGAGCTTGTCCCCCTGATCGACCGGCACCCGGAGGGGGCTCACGTCGCGCAGGTGGCTGATCCAGGCGAAGGCGCCCGCGTGATCGAGCCGCGCGGCGCGGTCCTTGAAGAACACGAACCCCGCGGCCAGCAGCAGCACCGGCGCGGCGAGACCGTTCTGCTCGTGGCCACGGTGGAGCGAGCCCGTGACTGTGTAGTGCCGCTTCGGCCCGTCCAGGCCCGGCCCGTCCCGGCCGACGTCGAGGCGGAACTCCCACGGGGGCCCGTCATCCCAGGCGATCGGCAACAAGGAGGGCGATCCTCCCGATAGGAGGCGGAGGCTGCACCGCCCGGTCCCCGCGATCATGGGCAGCAGCGTGTCGAGCAACGCCGCCCAGATGCGGTAGCGGACGAACGGGCGTCCGGGATACTCGGATCCCGCGACTGGATAGTGATACCCGCGGGCACCGGCCAGCATCGGCAGAATCCGCCGGTCGATCGGGTCAGGCAGCCGCCCGACCTCGTCCTGATGGAGCTTGAACGAGGTGAGCTGCCGCCATTCGCCGGTCTTCTTCTGCTGCTGGCGGCAGCCCACGTCGAGCACGACCTCGCCGCCCACGCGCGTCAGGTCGACGTCGATCACGTAGAAGATCTCGCGGCCCGACGGCCATGCCGACGGGCCGGAGGCCGCATCGCGCGTCATGGACGCGCCGACCTGCATCAGATGCTGCCGCCAGGACGATGGCGAGGCCGGCTTGGTCGCGGGCGGACGATGCTGAGCGGACGGTCGAGGCCAGACTAGATCGAGCCGCTCCTCGAGATCGTCCCGGTCGAAGAACTCATCGTCGTCCTCGATCCAGTCGGAGCCCTCCCGGAACTGGAGGCTGTCGCCGTACTGAAGAGATCGCGGCGTCCGCCTGCGTCGACCCATTCGAAGCTCCCTCAGCCGCGCGAGATGGTCAGGTGGCTCACTCCCGCTCGGCGTTCAAGGTCAGCGATGTCGTCCCTAGGGGATCGGAGGGGCCTCAACGGTCCCCTCCGAAACCTCCCCCAGGAATCGGATTGCGCCGGCGGAGCCGGCGCTCGAAACGCCGAGAGCACGTTCTCGAAGCGAGTACTCCGACAGGCCCCTAGGCTAGCAGGGTCCGAACCACCCGTCTGCGGGAGGCCGCCGAGAAGGGGCCCGATCGATTGGGCCTCGCGGCGCGGGGCTCGCCAGACGCTCGCCGCCTCCGCGGAGGCGGCAATGAATGGCGCAGGCTCGGTCGAGCCTCCCGGCGGGTTCGCGGCCCGATGCTCCCGCATCCGGCCGGGGCACGGCGCGGTCGAGTCCGAAAAGACGCTTGACGGGAACTCGTCGGAAGAGAGAGGAAGGCTGGATTGCCGAGAAGACCGAGAAGACCGATCGAGTCGGCCAGCACATTCACTTGCGACCCAACCTACGAGAGATCGCCGGTCGAGTCAAGCAACATCACGTGGCAGTGCGAGGCGAGCGGGAGGCCTGATTCCGACATCGTGCGAGGCCAGCCGCAGGCCCGGGCTTCCGGATTGACGATCGAACTGGCGACAAGGTCCCGCAGCGTGTCCCGTGAGGCTCCTGGACAGGCGAGCATGCCGCATGCACTATAGGAAAACTTCGCCCGTTGGAGGGAACCGTGGGAACTGACGGCCGATCGATAGTGGACTTCTACTTCGACCCGGTTTGTCCGTGGGCCTGGCGCACGTCGCTCTGGATTCAGGAAGCGGCCAGGGTTCGCCCGATCGAGCTGCGCTGGCGATGCCTGAGCCTGGAGGAAATCAATCGTCCCGCCGGGACTCTCAAGGACGTCCATGCGACGAGTCGCGCGCCATTCCGCACGCTGGTGCTCGCGCGGCGGAAGGGGGGCGAGGACGCGATCGGGCGCCTCTATGCGGCGCTCGGCTCCGCCCGCCACGCGCGCAAGCAGGACCTGGGCGATCCCGGCACCGTCAAGGCGGCGGTTGCAGAGGCGGGACTGGACAGCCGCCTCCATGACGAGTCGCTGGCCGATCCGACCACCGAGCGGGAGTATCTCGCCGAGCACGCCGCCATTGCGGAGCGCGGGGGCTTCGGGGTCCCGACGCTCGTCATCGACGGCGGCCCACCGATCTTCGGCCCCGTGATCCACCCGGCGCCCGAAGGCGAGGAGGCCGGCGTCCTCTACGACCACGTCGCGGCCCTGAGCCGCATCCCGGCATTCTTCGAGCTGAAGCGCAGCCGCCGATAACAGGTCGGAGGGGCCTCGACGGCCCCTCCGACGCCTCCCCAGAGAGCTTGCGCCCGCGGAGCCGGCGCTCGAACCGTGGCTGCCCCGCTGCGACGGGCTCTTCCTCCAGCCCCGACCCGAAATCTTCGCGCGAAAACCAGCGCACGCTCGCGGGTGCGCGGGGAAGTGATTCTCCGACGCACGCCGATGCCCTATAAGGGTCAAGGATCATCTTGACAGTAGCGCTGAGCGAGAGCTAGAGTCCCACCATCTCTCGTCCAAGGACAACCTTTTGATGCTCTCTCGCAACGCCGCCGTCCGCACCCTGTGTCCTGGACGCTGCGGAGGTCACGGGAGTGTTCGGGGAAGCGCTGGCCACGCAGCCCCGGGTGCCCGCCCGCTTCGTTCTCTACTTCAAGGGCGATTCGGACCGGTTGACGGCGGAGTCGCAGGCGGTCCTCCCGCACGTCGACCGGAGCATCACGGGGCGGCGCGCCGGCGATATTGTCGGCCACACCGACACCATGGAGACGCGGGACTACAACTGCCCGCCTCGGCCGCCGGCGCGCGGAACGAGTCCGTAAAGCGCTCCAGGCGCCCGGGTTTGGGGGGTCGGTTCTGAGCGTCGAGGCTCCCGACGAGGATGACCTCTCGTCCCGACCGCCGACAGCGTGCCCGAACTCTGGAACCGCCGCGCCGAGATCAGCGTGCCGTGAGCGGTGGCGCCCACTTGCGCCGTCTGGCCGCTGCGCTCGTCGTCGCGCTGGTCGTCGGGGGGCTGCACGTCCACCCGCCGCCGCCCCTGCGTCACCTCGACGCTGGAATCTACGACCTCCTGCTGCGCCTGACGCATCAAGGCGAGACATCGGGGCGTCTGGTGGTGATCGAACTCGACGAGCGGAGCCTCTCCGAGTTCGGACGCTGGCCGTGGCCGCGCAGTCGGCTCGCGCGCCTGCTGGACAAGATCCGGGCGCAGAGGCCCGCGAGCATCGCGCTCGAGATGCTGTTTCCTGAGCCGGACGAGCCTACCAGCGATCGGGCCCTGGCCGACGTGCTCCGCACGGGCCCCTTCGCAGTCGGGTACGCGTTCACGTTCGCGGGAGACCCGGCCGGCCGGACCGGCTGCGTGCTGCAGCCGATGGCCGTGGCCGTCCGACACCCGGTGGGGGACGCGAGTGGCGCGGACGCGCTCTTCGAGGCTAGCGGCGCCGTCTGCTCGCTTGACGCCATCGCCGCCGCCGCGCCCAGAGCCGGTTTCCTGAACGCAACGCCCGACGCAGACGGTATTCTTCGGCGGGTCCCCCAGCTAATTGGGTACGACGGCCGGATCTACCCAAGCCTCGCGCTCGCCGCGCTCCTGCAAACCTGGGGCCCGGTGCCAATCGTCTTAGAGATCGCCGGCGACGTGCCCCGCTCACTCCAGATCGGCGACAAGGCCATCCCGATCGACCCTCGGGGGAACCTGCTTGTGCACTTCCGCGGTGGGCGCCGACGGTTCCCCTACGTCTCGGCGGCCGACGTCCTGGCCGACCATCTGTCGCCGGGGACACTCCGGGGGCGGATCGTCTTCGTGGGGGCATCGGCCCTCGGGATCCGGAAAGTCGTCGCCACGCCTCTCGATCCGCTCTTCCCCGGGGTCGAGGTACACACCACGGTCGTGGATAACATCCTTCGAGGCGATTTCCTTCGGCGCCCTGACTGGGCGACCGGGCTCGAGCTGTCACTCGTCCTTGGTCTCGCAGTTGGCAACGCCTGGCTGCTCGGCCGGTTCGGCTCGGCGGGCGGGGCGCTCGCGGGGGCGGGGGTGGCGACGGTGCTCTGGGGGGCGTGCGCGTGGGTGCTCCGCGCCTCAGGGGTGGTCGTGTCGCCTCTGTTCCCCTCGTTGGCGCTCGTCGGTAGCTTCGCGGTGGTGACGGTTCTGAACGTGGCAGTCGAGCGGCGGCGGGCCGAGCACGGCGCCCGGAGTCTCGCGACGGCCGGGACGTTGATGCTGCAGGCGCTGACATCTCTCACGGAGATCCGGAAGGAGAAGCAGCGCCTGGGCCATGCCCTGCGCGAGAGCGAGGCGGGGTATCGGAGCCTGTTCGAGAATGCCCCGATTGGCCTCTACCAATCCGCGGCGGACGGGCGACTCGTCGACGCGAACCCTACCCTAGTCCGGATCCTCGGTTACCCGAATCGCGAGGCGCTCCTCGCGGCGAACCTCTCGGACCTGGAGGTGGATCCCCCGGCTCGGGCGCGGGGGCAGGCCCGACCGGAGTTGGTCGACTTGGCTCCAGACGCCGAGCGGCGTTGGCGTCGCTGGGACGGCACGGTGGTGTGGGTGAAGACGAACGACCGGGTCGTCCATGACACGAACGGATCGGTTCGGGGCTACGCCGGGGCGGTGGAGGACATTACTGAGCGCAAGCAGGCCGAGGAGGCCAGGGAGCACCTCGAGGCCCAGCTGCGCCAGGCCCAGAAGATGGAGGCCCTCGGACGGCTGGCGGGAGGGGTCGCGCACGACTTCAACAACATGCTCACCGTGATCGAGGGCCGAGGACGGATCATCCTCGATCTTCTCGGACCCGAGCATCCGCTGCGCCACCAGGTAGAGCTAATCCGCCAGGCCGCAGACCGGGCGGCCGCGTTGACGCGGCAACTGCTCGCCTTCAGCCGCCAGCAGGCGCTGAAGCCAAAAGTGCTAGACGTGAACCAGGAGCTTATGGACGCCCACAACATGCTGACGCGGCTCCTCCGGGAGGACATCGCGCTTGAGCTCAGATGTGATGCGCAGCTCGGAATGGTTCAGGCCGATCCGGGCCAGCTGCACCAGATTATCTTGAATCTGGCCGTCAATGCCCGGGACGCGATGCCCCAGGGGGGGCGGCTCGTACTCGAAACCGCGAACGTGGATCTGGATGGGGCCTTCGCCGCCCGCAATCGGGGTGCTCGCTCCGGGCCCTACGTGTCGCTCACGGTCCGGGACACCGGAGTGGGCATGGACGGGCGGACCCTGGCCCACTGCTTTGAGCCGTTCTTCACTACCAAGGGCCTTGGCCAGGGGACCGGGCTCGGGCTGTCCACCGTGTACGGTATCGTCAAGCAGCACGACGGGTACGTCCGCGTGGACAGTGCCCCCGGCGAGGGCACGACGTTCACCGTGTATCTCCCGCGCGTTGACGCCCTCACCGAGCCCGAGCGCGGCCCCGGTCCCTCGTGGGTCGGCGCGCACGGTCGCGAGCGCATCCTGCTGGTCGAGGATGAGGCGGCCGTGCGAAACGTGACACGGGAGATGCTCGAAGCGGCGGGCTTCACGGTCCTCGTCGCGCAAGACGGCGCGGAGGCCCTCCGCTTGGCGGATTCGGACGCTGGCGCTATCGACCTGCTCTTGACCGACGTGGTCATGCCGGGCCTCAACGGGCGGGACCTCGCGCAACTTCTGCGGAACCGTCGCCCGGGCCTCCGAGTGCTCTACATGTCGGGCTACACGGACGATGCCATCGTGGGCCAGGGCGTCTTGGCTCCGGACACCGCTCTCCTTGACAAGCCCTTCTCGTCGGAGGCGCTAATAGGGATCGTCCACGCGGTTCTGGAAGGCCAGCCCTTGCCACGGTTCAGGATTGCCGGTCCCGACCCGGCCGAAACCGGCCGTTCTGCCCATCGGATTGACTCCGAAGCGGACAACATCTCGTAGGTCGTGAGTCCGTGCCCGTGCGAGGGGAGGTAAAGGACGGTTCGGAAGGCGCTGGGACGCACGGCGCAGGAGCACGTCCAGGCCGACCGCAGGGCCCTCAGGAGGGTTCCTGGTCTCGCCGCGCCCGTTGGTCTTTCTGGTGCCTCGTCGCAGGCATGAGCTTTTCGTTGGCCTTGCTGCACGCACACGTCTCGCCCGCACAGACCGAGCAGAGGGTCGCACGGGCAGTGTCGGTGCAGGGGACCGTCGAGGTTCGGAGGATCGGTGAGACGCGGTGGCAGCCCGTCAAGCTGCACGACACGTTCCGACTCGGTGATCAGATCCGGGTGCAGGACAGGAGCCGGGCGGACATCGCCCTGCTCGACCAGTCGGTCCTGCGTCTCAATGCGAAGACGACGATCACGGTCGAGGCCGTCAATCAGGAGCGGACCGGGGTGGTGGGTCTCCTCAAGGGCGCCGCGCACTTCTTCAGCCGCGGCCCCACCAGCCTCGAAGTGCGGACGCCATTCGACATCATCGGCGTCAGGGGCACCGAGTTCTTCGTGAGCGTTGACAACGACAAGACGCTCCTGTCGGTTTTTGACGGCACGGTGTTGGCCCAGAACCCGGCGGGAAGCCTGACGCTCACCGGGGGGCAGTCGGCGGTAGCCGAGGCGGGGAAGGCGCCGGCGCTGCGTGTGGTCGCACGTCCCCGAGACGCGGTCCAGTGGGCGCTGTTCTACCCGCCCGTCGTGTACTTTCGCCCCGACGAGTTTCCGGCCGGACCGGGCTGGCAGGGGGCGGTGCGCGCGTCCCTCGAGTTCTACACGAGGGGAGATCTCCAGAAGGCCTTTGACAGCATTCAGACCGTTCCGTCGGATGTCCACGACCCGCGCTTCTTCGCCTACCGGGCCTCGCTCCTCCTCGCCGTCGGCCGAGTCGATCAGGCCCGAGCGGACATCGAGCGCGGGGTGAAGCTCCGCGCGAACGACCCCGATGCGCTGGCCCTCCAGGCCATCATCGCCGTGGTGCAGGACGAGAAGGACGAGGCACTCGCGGTCGCCCAGCAGGCTGTCCAGGCCGCTCCAGGGTCGGCCACGGCGCTGATCGCCCGTTCCTACGCTCAGCAGGTACGGTTCGACCTGGCAGGCGCTCGAGCCAGCCTCGAGGAGGCAGTGAAGCGGGAGCCCCAGAACGCGCTGGCCTGGGCGCGGCTGGCCGAACTCCACGCGTCGTTCGGCCGCCTGGACAAGGCCCTCGCCGCCGCGCGGCGGGCAGAGGCGCTAGAGCCTAACCTCGCGCGGACGCAGACGGTGCTGGGGTACGCCTACCTCACTCAGGTCAAGACCCGCCAGGCCCGGGAGGCCTTCGAGAAGGCGATCGCTCTGGACCAGGCCGACCCGCTCCCACGGCTGGGATTGGGCTTGGCGAAGATCCGGGACGGCGACCTCCGAGGGGGCCGCCGGGACCTCGAGGTCGCCGCCAGCCTCGACTCCAGCAACGCCCTCGCCCGCAGCTACCAGGGGAAGGCGTACTACGAGGAGAAGCGCACGCCGCTGGACGAGCGCGAGTACTCGGTGGGCAAGGAGCTCGACCCCGAGGATCCGACCGCCTGGTTTTACGATGCGATCGCCAAGCAGACCGCGAACAGGCCGGTCGAGGCGCTGCATGATCTTCAAACGGCTATCGGCCTGAACGACAACCGCGCGGTCTACCGCTCACGGCTTCTGCTGGACTCGGACCTGGCTGCTCGTAGCGCGAGCCTGGCGCGGATCTACACAGACCTCGGGTTCCAGCAGCTGGCCCTCGTGGAGGGCTGGAAGTCCGTCAACACCGACTCGAGCAACTACTCCGCCCACCGGCTCCTGGCCGATTCCTACGCCGGGTTGCCCCGCCATGAGATCGCCCGGGTGAGCGAGCTGCTCCAGTCCCAGCTGCTTCAGCCGATCAACATCACGCCGATCCAACCCCGCCTCGCCGAGAGCAACCTCTTCCTCATCAGCTCGGGCGGCCCCGGGGCGCTCTCCTTCACCGAGTTCAACCCCCTCTTCACCCGGGACCGATTGACCCTGCAGCTGAGTGGCCTCGCGGGTGAGCACTCCACGTTCGGCGGCGAGGCGGTGGCCGCTGGCATATACAAGAATACGTCGTTCAGTGCGGGGTACACCCACTTCGAGACGGATGGGTTCAGAGACAACAATGACCAGAAGGACGATATCGTCGACGTCTTCCTCCAGGCCGAGCTGGCGCCCGCGACGAGCCTCCAGTTCGAATACCGGCACCGGGAAACCGAGAGAGGCGACCTCCAGCTTCGGTTTTTCCCGGAGGACTTCTTCCCAGGCGAGCGGAACAAGGAGGAAAGAGACTCCTACAGACTCGGCGTGCGACAAGCCTTTTCGCCTGGGTCGACCATCTTGGGGTCGTTCACCTATCAAGATGCCGAGTTCACACTGAGAGACCAGCAGCCCGTCGAGTCCGGACTCACCCTGATCGACCTCAAGAGGCCCGAACAGGCGTTGGGCGTCGAGTTCCAGCACTTGTTCCGCTCGCGATATGTCAACCTCACCAGCGGCATCGGGTACGTCGGCATCGACGGCCGGATCGATGCGACCACGGGGATCGATCTTCCGCCGCCGCTCGGACCCGGCCCTATCGTCGTCGAGTCGACCACCAGCACCGCTCTGACGCACGTCAACATGTACGAGTACTCCTACCTGAACCTCCTGAAGAGCGTGACGTTCACTCTCGGCGCCAGCGCTGACTTCGTGAGGGGCGACAGCGCCGATGTCGGGGATCGGGATCAGTTCAACCCGAAGTTTGGGGTGACCTGGGAGCCGATGCCGGCGACCACCCTGCGCGCCGCCCTGTTCAGGGTTTTGAAGCGAACGCTGATCACAGATCAGACCCTCGAGCCCACCCAGGTCGCCGGATTCAACCAGTTCTTTGACGACATCAACGGGACGGAATCCTGGCGCTACGGCGTGGCGGTCGATCAGAAGTTCTCGAAGGATTTATTCGCGGGAGTCGAGGTGTCCCTGCGGGACCTCACGGTTCCATTCCTCGACTTCTCGGATCCCGACCGGCCGGCACAACGGGAGGTCGACTGGAAGGAGTATCTTGGCCGAGCCTATCTCTTCTGGACACCGCACGAATGGGTGGCTCTCAGAGCCGGCTATCTGTACGAGCGGATCGAACGAGATGCGCAATTGTCGAACGGAGCGCGAGAGCTGGACACGCATCGCGTACCGATGGGCGTGAACGTCTTCCACCCGTCCGGGTTGACTGCCTCGGTGACGGCAACGTATTACAACCAGGAAGGCGAATTCGAAGGATTCCGGGGAGGAGGCTTCCGCTCGGGCAGTGATGACTTCTTGCTCGTGGACGCGGCCATTGGCTACCGGCTACCGAAGCGATACGGCGTCATAACGGTCGGGGCGACGAACCTGTTCGACGAGACGTTCAAGTACTTCGATACGGACACCCGCAATCCGCTCATCCAGCCGACCAGGACGGTGTTCGCCCGGCTCACGTTGGCCTTTTAGGCGAGATGCCGGGCTGGACGGGCGAGCGGGCCGCGACCGGCGGCTGGAACCGACCGGGGCTGCGAGGCGGCGAGCGGGCAAGGGGGTGGTCCCCGATTCCGCGCCTTCACGCGGGGCGCGGTAGGACGAGTCCGGCGCCGACAGTCTGGACGAGAAAGAGGCGTCACTTAAAGGAGACGGAAGATGGCGAAGAGAGGGGCCGTGCTGGTGTCGGCGATGGCGATGGCCATCGTGGTCCTGTTCACCCACGGGAGCGCTAGTGCCGTTCTGGGAGACGGCACCTGCGACCAGACCGAGCAGAGCAAGTTCCAGTGTACTCTGTTCGCCAACGGCTCGTTGGGCAGGTTGGAAATCGTTCCAGCGAAGGACGGACAATGGCCAGTTCCGGGGACTTGTACCGATCCTTTGACCTCGCATCCCGTCCCGTGCTCGTTTTTCACCTACCGTTTCGACGGGTCACCTGGTGAGAACCAGCTCCTCTTCCTAGTTCCTGACCGCGTGGAGTTTGTGTTCTTTCTGGGGACCAAGTCGACGGGGTGTTCACAGCTCATCACGGACGGTCGTGGAGATCCCACCACCGGCTTCGGAAAACACGTGACCACGTTCACGGTATGCAGGATAGTCGGTAACGAGCTGCCGGCGGCGAACGTCATCTTCGCAACGAGGCCAGCCGTGTCTGATCGAACGGCGGTGCAGCTCAAGGCCGGCAGGAGCGTCGCCGCTGGCGAGATCCTAGCGCCGTTCGGACCGCCTCCCCCGATTTCGACCATCGCCGAGCAAATCGTGACCGGAGACAATACCCGGAGCCTCACGTATCAGACGGATCAAGAGGGGAACGTCTTGAGTTGCCAGGCCACATTTGGGTGCACCATCATACCCGTCAGCCAGCTGCAATTGTGCGTTCCCACGGTGCCGAATCCGGACCCGACGAAGTTCCCCACCGGCTGGCTCTGTGAGGCCATCACTCACGCGACGGACCGGTGCGACATCAAAACCGGAGGGGGAGACCCCTGCCGGTTCATCGGAGGCAAATGTATCCGGTATTGAAGCACGCCCCTTGCCCGGACGACGCGCCGCCCACGAGTGCTCTGGGCTCTCAGCCGCGGATCGGCGACCTTTTGGCCGGCGCGAAGAGCGTTCAAGGCCTCGGGAGCGGCGTACGCGCGATTCGCCGCTCCCGAGTCAGCGAAGCTTCCGTTCGGACTCAGGCGCGTGGGTCCCGGACCTTCGTCGTGAGGATCGCGAGGGCCAGCAGGCCGCAGGCGAGCGCGAGGCCGAAGATCGGACGGAACCCGACGGTGTCGGCCATGAGCCCGGCCAGGAGCGGTGCCGTGGCCATCGCCGGCGCCAGGAAGGTGTTGCCGACGCCCAGGTAAGTCGGTCGCTCCTCCGCCGAGGGCGCGAACTCGAGGAGGATGCTGAGCCACGACACGTGGAGCGCGGCGAACTGCAGCCCGGACAGGACGAAGACCAAGAGGAACAGGTCGAGCGAGCCCGTGGTCAGCGCCAGGGCGTTCGCGGCGACCGTTGCCCCGACGCCGATGATGATCACTGACCGGTGACCCACGCGATCGGCGAGCCACCCGAACCCGAGCTGCCCGATCGTCTGGCCGACGAGCAGCGCGGCTGTGAAGACGCCGACCATCCAGTCGGGCGCGCCGAGCCGAGCGAGCGCGTAGACCGCATAGAAACCACTGGCCATCATCCCGAAGGCGGCACCGGCGCGCCCGACGATGAACCAGGACAGGTTGACGTCACGCCGCAGGAGGCCCGGGATCCGCCGGAGATATGCGCTCAGCTCCACGGTTGGCGCCGGGGTGCCGGCGGGCGGCTCGCGGACCGCCGCGAGCGCCGCGAAGGACAGCGCCATGAACAGCGCGCTCAGGAGGAAGCAGACGCCGTAGGCCGCCGGCCCCGAGATGGACCGGAGGATGTAGGTGGTTGCCATGGCGCCGAGCAATCCTCCGCCGCTCCCGAGGAGGCTCGCGCCGGCGAAGAAGCGCCCGCGCAACCGTGTCGGGATGGCTCGCCCCACCACGTCCATCCACGCCGGCATCAGGAGCCCGCCCACACCCGTCATCGCGAGGAGCATGAGCAGCACCAGGACTTGCGCCAGCACCGGCCCGGGGCCGGCCACGAAGAAGGCCACTGCCGCCAGGCCGAGGAGCGGCACGCGCTCCCAGAGGGTGTAGCGCAGGATGAACGGCAGCTTCTGGGCCAGCGCCTCGGTGTGGCCCGCCGCGAAGAGCGCGGGCAGGTACCACCCTGCGGTCATGACCGCCGGGATGGCGCCCACGACCACGTTGGGGGCGCCGAGCGACGCGACGAAGGCGGGCAGGATCGTCGAGTACGAGGCGAGCGACAGACCGACCAGAAAGAGCCCGAGGTCGAGGCCGAGCGTGACGATGTTGCGGCGCAGGTGGAGCTCGACGAATGCGGCGTCGTCCGAATAGTCGGCCGGGGCCCGCGCCGGCGCCGCCAGCGTCACACGCGGCGCTCGCGTCCCGCCCAGATTCGGTCCCGCAGCTCCCGCTTCAGGATCTTTCCGTACGCGTTCTTGGGCAGCTCGGGAAGGAACTCCACGGAGTGCGGCTTCTTGTACGAGGCGAGCTGGCGCGTGCAGTGCTCGACGATCTCCGCCTCCGTCGCGTGCGCGCCCGGCCGCAGCACGATGAGCGCCTTGACGGACTCGCCCCACTTGGGGTCCGGCATGCCGACAACGGCCACCTCGGAGACGGCCGGGTGGGTACAGATGACCTCCTCGACCTCGCGCGGATAGATATTGGAGCCGCCGCTGATGATCATGTCCTTCTTGCGGTCGGTGATGTAGAGGTAGCCGTCCTCGTCCAGGCACCCGATGTCGCCGGTGTGTAGCCAGCCGCCGCGCAGCGTCTCCGCCGTAGCCTCGGGCTTCTGCCAGTAGCCTTGCATGACGAGATCGCTGCGGACGACGATCTCGCCCATCTGTCCGGGCTGGACGTCCCGATCCGCCTCGTCCACCACCCGCACCCGAACGCCCGTGACTTCACGTCCGGCCGAAGCGAGCCGCCGGAGCCTCGCCGGATCGTCGCCGGCAGCGTGCTCGGTCCGGGGGAGCGTCGTGCAGGTCATCGGTGCCTCGCCCTGGCCGAAGATCTGGACGAAGATCGGCCCGAAGGCCCGCACGGCCTCTCGGAGCTGCTCGACGTACATCGGCGCGCCGCCGTAGAAGATGGTGTGCAGGCTCGACAGGTCGTACCGGGCGCGCTCGGGCGCCATCGTGAGCATGTGGATCATCGTCGGCACCAGGAACATCGTCGTGACCCGGTAGCGCTCGATCGCCTCGAAGATCCGGGGCGGATCGAACGACCGGGTAGCCGGGAACGCGCTCGCCGCTCCCCGGGCGACGTGATGAAAGATGGCGAGCCCCGACCCGTGGGTGATGGCTGCCGCGTGCAGCAGGACGTCGGTCGGCGCGGCCGGATTGATGTCGAGGAGGAACTGCTCGACCATCGTGAGCAGGTTGCGATGGGAGAGCATCGCGCCCTTCGGGTGCCCGGTCGTCCCCGAGGTGTAAAAGAGCCACGCGAGGTCGTCGGGCTGGATGACGCGATCGGGCGACGCCGGATCCGCCGCGGTCAGCACGGACTCGTAGTCGAGGTCGCCCTCGTCGCCCGGGCCGACGGCGATGACATGCTTCACGCTCGCCAGGCGCGCGCGGACCGTCCGGAGGTGGTCGCGAAACTCCCCACCGTAGACCAGGACCGTCGCGCCCGCGTCATCGAGCATGTACGCGTGCTCGGCGGGATGGAGCCGGACATTCATCGGGACCACGGCGAGCCCCGCCTTCATGGGTGCGAGGATCGTCTCGAGTCCCTGAGGGCAATTGCCGATCAGCATGCCGACCCGATCGCCGGCCTGCGCGCCCAGCGCTCGCAGGGCGTTGGCCAGGCGGTTCACGCGCGCCTCCGCATCGCGAAACGAGATCACCCGCTCGCCCTGGAGCCACGCGGGGCGGTCCGGATAGCGCTGGGCGGCCCGGGTCAGCAGATGCCCGACTTGCATGATCTCCTCCGGCGGTGCCCGCGCCCGACGCTCATCCGCCAGCGCGCGTCGCGAGAGCCACGACCACGGCGGCCACACCGAGCCCCACCAGCGCCCCTCCCACCGCCCGCGAGAGCCAGGGGCCCGTGCGCAGCGACTTCTCGATCAGCACGTAGCCGGCGATCACGGCAACCCACAGCAGATTCATGACGCCGCCCACGAGGAGGAGGCCCATCAGCGCCCAGCAGCAGCCGACACAGTAGGCGCCGTGCCGCACGCCCATGACCAGCGCGCCGGCCCGGCCCTCGCGCCACTGGGTCAACAGGAACCCCAATGGCGACTGACAGTGGATGAGGCATCGCGTCTTGAGCGGCGTGAGCTGGTAGAGTCCAGCCAGGAGCAGGACCAGTCCAGCCCCGAGCCAGCTGGAGCGGGCGAGCGCGCCGGACACCGGCAACCATGACTGCAAGTACCACTGAAGCACCGCCACGCCCAGACTCCATCCCGTCCAGACGAGGAGGTACCCGGCCATGAACACCGCCACCGGCGTGGCTCGGGCGCCCGTGGCCCGTCGCTCGCGCTGGATCTTCGCGAACAGAAGCACCAGGGGCGTCGCCGACGGGAGCATCATGGCGACCATCATCACGGACCACATGAGCGCGAGCACGGGGAGGTCGAGCTCGTGCCCCGCCATCATGCCGGTCATTCCCGGCATGTCCGGCATCTCCGGCATGGCGGTCGCCCGCATCGCCTGGGACTGACGCCAGAGCTCGAGCCAGGCGAGGCCGCTCAGCGCCAGAACGGCGACGAGCGCGACCGTACGGTCGCGGGCGATGACGCGCTCGAGCCTGGTCACGGACGCCGCTGGCGTTCGTCGATTCGGAAGCGAGCCGGCCAGGGCCCCGTCGTCACCCTTGCCACGAGAACGGCGCAAAGTGACCGTTGTTCCGGCCCGAGGTGTCGTCCCAGTCGAGGCCGAAGACGTGAACATGGGTTCGGGTCGCCTTGGCGACCGCCAGGCGCGCGTTCGCCGGGTGGAGGGTATTGTCCAGATATATCGGCTCGGCGGGGTTCACGCCGCCCGGGACGCCCTGGATAGCCTGGTCGAGGACGCCGGGAATCGACACCGAGCGCCCGAGTCCGTTCCGCTCGTAGTGGATGGGTTTGACCTCGGCGCCGAGGAAGGTGCCTAGCAGCGGACCTACCGCGGCCATTGGCCCACCCGCGCGGCCGCTGGCGATGGCGCCGACCGCCTCCCGCTGGGCCTCGCTCGCGCGCTCGTCGAGGATGAGCCCCACGGACCAGTTGCCCTCGGCCATGGCCTCCGGGGACTTCCCGATGACGGCGAAGTTGAGGCTGTCGAGGGTGAGGCGTCCGTGGCTTCCCCGCTCGATGTGAAAGACCATGGCGAACAGACAGTGCCTCTGCGTCGGGCGCGCGGTCATCCCGGTATAGATGCAGGGGCAGAGGAGGTCGCAACTGCAGGTTTCGAAGTAGTCACCGGCGATGCGCCAGGTCGGTGTGGCCATGGCTTCCTCCGCGAGGGAGACTGGGCGTCGCGCGGGCCGTGGCCGCGCGCATCCAGAGGGTACCCCGGGGCCCGGGGTCAATCAACGCCGGCGTCATCATCGAAGGCGAGCCGCGTCAACCGCGTCGGGACCGTGTGACGAGCGGCCAGAGTCGCGGTATAGTGCGAACGCGAGCCGGGCCCGACCGGAGTCGCCCTCGCGGGCCCGCCGATCAAGTGGGCGCTTGGGGCGAGAGCGCTCGCGAGCTCTGAGCGGAACCAGGGACGTCGAGCGGGCGGCCGAGGGCGCCAACTACGCCGGTGGGCCTTTTTCAGCAGCCTGCTGAGAAGGTGATCCAGCGAGGTGGTGCGTGACACGAGCCGATCCCCCGAACCGCTGCCTCCGGCGGATCATGACCCTGCTGGCTCTTGCGCTCTGCGCAGCGCTGTCGCCGGTCACTGGGCTCGCCGACGACGCGGGCTGGAAGCTCCTGGAGACCGGCGGCCAGGTGGTTCTGATGCGCCACGCGCTGACCGATCCCGGCGCGGGCGATCCGGCTGGCTTCACGCTCGAGGACTGCGCGACGCAGCGGAACCTGTCCGCGACGGGGCGCGACGACGCGCGCCGGATCGGTGAGGCCTTTCGGCAGCGCAAGATTCCCGTGGAGCGCGTGCTCTCGAGCCGATGGTGTCGCTGCCTGGAGACGGCCCGTCTGGCCTTCGGCACCGTGGAGCCGTGGCCTCCTCTCGACTCGATCTTCGTGGATCGAGGCCGAGCGTCCGAGCAATCCCGGGACGTGAAGGCGCGGATCGCCGAGCACCGGGGACGGGGGACCCTGGTGCTGATGACCCACGGTGTCAATATCTCGGCGCTGATCGGCATCGTTCCGGCCGCCGGTGAGATGGTCGTGGTCGCCCCGGACGGCCGCGGCGGCCTCCGGGTCACGGGTCGCATCCACCCTGACGCAGCGAGAACGAACTGACCAGCGGGGCAGCCCCGGCGCTAGGCCCCTCCCAGGCGCTTCGCGGCGCGAGCGACATTGCGCTGGTCGACCCAGATGATCGCGGCGTAGCGTCCGCCGCCCGCGCACGCCGCCTCGGCCCCGATGATGTTGATCTTGGCGCTCGCCAGCTTGTCGACCAGGTCGGCGATGGCGCCAATTCGGTCGTCTCCCTGGACGAGCAGCGCCCGCTTGGGTCCGGTGACCCTCCACCCGGCGGCCTTCGCGACGCGCTTGAACGCCACGGGGTCCTCGGGAAGGAAGTCGAGCTGCGCCCGCCGGCCCTCCGGGAAGCCGGTGAAGGCCAGGAGATTCACTCCCGCCTCCTTCAGAGTCGTGAGGGCCCGGGCGCCCTCACCCGGCTTGTCGGGGACCTGAATGTAGAAGTACTGGCGCTGCGAAACCGTGTCTGCCATGGCCGATCTCCCGCCGACGGGGGCCCGTCAGGCTCCCGCGGCCTTCCGGGCCGCCTCGAGCGCTTCAGCGTAGTTGGGCTCGTTCGTGATGTCCTTGACGTACTCGGCGTGCTTGACCACGCCGTCCTTGCCCACGACGAAGACGGCCCGGGCATGCAGCATCGCGAGCGGCCCCTCTTTGATCTGCACGCCGTAGGCCGGACCGAACGACCGCTCACGGAAGTCGGACACCGTCTTCACGTGATTGCAGCCTGCGGTGCCACACCAGCGCTTCTGCGCGAACGGCAGGTCCATGCTGACCGTCCAGATCTCGATGCCGGAGCCAAGGTTGGCCGCTTCCTGGTTGAATCGCCGCGTCTCCGTATCGCACACCGGCGTGTCCAGCGACGGAACTGAGCTCAGGATGACGACCTTCCCGCGGACATCGCTGAGGCGCACGGGTTGGAGGCTGTTGTCGGTCGCGGTAAAGTCGGGCGCCGGCTGTCCGGCCTTGACCTCCGGGCCGGCCAGCGTGACGGGGTTGCCCTTGAAGGTGACGTTCGCCATGTGTCGCTCCAGTCAATCAGAATGTTGAGGGTTGCGGCCGGGACCCGGCCGAGGCCGTCGAAACGCTATCAAACTTCCCCGCGGCCCGCCAGTGCCTGGCGCAGGGCCGCCGGGGTTGCTCGGATTGCGAGTCTGGAGCCTGATCTCGTCGTAGTCTGCGGTGGGATGCGGCACTCCCGGACGCGAGGAAAACGCGGGTGACAGCCCGGCTTGCTCTTGCTTCGAGAGAGAGCCCGTGAGGGCCGGCCCACCGCCGGCGTTGAGACCTGCCCACGGAGAGAACTGACGGAGAACGGATGACGTCTTTGGCGGAGCCGCCGCAACCCGCGCCGCGTCGTGTCTCGGGTTGGCCCTGGCAGCGGGCATCGCCCCACCAACCCACGCCTCCCTACCCCCGACGCGCTCGGTTTCCGGCGTTGCCGGTCAATCGAGACATCCGCGCGGTCTCTTGACCCACCTCGTCCGGGGGGGTATTCTCCGCCGCAGTTTCGAGGTCCGTGCACGCGGTCACCCTTGGAGGCTCCGGCACGCTGGTCCGTGCTCCCACCGCGCCTCGGGGGCGGTCTCGTTCGCGTGATGGGACAGACGGGAACCAGCCATCCGATCAGGGAGGAGCCGATCATGAGTGAGCAGACTCGGGCCATCGAATCCCCATCCATCAGTCGGCGAACCCTCTTGCAGTGGAGCGCGGTCACCACCGCGTCGGCCCTGGCCGGGTTCTCCGCGGCTCGCCCGGCCGCGGCCCAGACGCCTGCCGCGCCGGTGATCCTGGAAGAGGTCACGATCGCCCAGCTCCAGGCCGCCATGGAGTCGGGCCGGCTCACCGCGCAGCGGCTCGTGGAGATGTACATCGAGCGGATCAACGCGCTGGATCGCCATGGCCCGACGCTCCGGTCGGTCCAGGAGCTGAATCCGGACGCGATGGAGCTGGCGAAGGCCCTCGACGCCGAGCGCCAGGCCCGCGGACCTCGCGGACCGCTCCACGGGATTCCGGTGCTGCTGAAGGACAACATCGACACCGCCGACAAGCTGATGACGACCGCGGGCTCGCTGGCCCTGGTGGGCGCGAAACCAGTCCAGGATGCGACCATCGCGAAGAAGCTCCGTGACGCGGGGGCGATCATCCTCGGGAAGGCCACCATGAGCGAGTGGGCGTACTTCAAGGGATCGCCCAATGGCAGCGGCTGGAGCGCGCGCGGAGGTCAGTGCCGGAATCCCTACGCGCTGGATCGCACCCCCTGCGGCTCCAGCGCGGGCTCGGCGGTCGCGGTGGCAGCGAACCTCGTCGCGGTGGCGATCGGCACCGAGACCGACGGCTCCATCGTGTGCCCGTCGGGGACTAACGCGGTCGTGGGCATCAAGCCGACGCTCGGACTGACGAGCCGCGCCGGCGTCATCCCGATCGCGCACAGCCAGGATACGGTCGGGCCCTTCGGTCGCACCGTGGCCGATGCCGCGACGGTGCTCGGCGCGCTCACCGGTGCGGACCCGCGGGACGCGGCGACGCAGGCGAGCGCGGGTAAGGCGCACACCGACTACACAAAGTTCCTCGATCGGAACGGGCTGCGCGGCGCGCGCATCGGAGTCCCCCGCGACGGCTACTGGGGCTACAGCGCCAAGGCCGATCGCGTCGCCGAGGACGCGCTCAAGGTGATGAAGAGCCTCGGCGCCGAAATCATCGATCCCGCCAACATCCCGTCGGCCAAGAAGGGATTCCTGGGGACGAACGAGCTGACGGTGCTCCTCTACGAGTTCAAGGCCGATCTCAACGCCTACCTGGCGAGCCTCGGCCCGGGCGCGCCCGTGCGGACTCTCGCCGACATCATCGAGTTCAACAAGCGCCATGCTTCCGAGGAGCTCCAGTTCTACGGCCAAGAGCTGATGATCCAGGCCGAGGCCAAAGGCCCCTTGACCGACTCCGAGTACCTCAAGGCGCTCGAGGAGAACCATCGGCTATCCCGCCGGGAGGGGATTGACGCGGTGATGGATCAGCACCGGCTCGACGCCCTGGTGGCGCCGACCGGCGCTCCGCCCTGGAAGATCGACCCGGTCAACGGAGACCACATCATCGGCCTCTCCTCGCAGACCGCGGCGCTGGCGGGCTACCCGCTGATCAGCATCCCCGCCGGGTGGGTGCAGGACCTCCCGGTTGGGATCACACTCATGGGGCGCGCCTGGAGCGAGCCGACGCTGATCAAGCTCGCCTACGCCTACGAACAGGCCACGCTGGCGCGGCGGCCGCCCCAGTTCCTGGCGACGGTGGGGTGAACATTCGGACAGTCACGACACCTGATGGCGTTGGGCTGAACGTCCATGTCTGGGGCGGCGCCGGCGATCACCGGGACGGCCGGACGCCGGCGCCGTTCCTCCTTGTGCATGGTCTCGCGTCGAACGCCCGCTTGTGGGACGGCATGGCCGGCCAGCTGGCCGGACTGGGCCACCCGGTCGCGGCCGTCGACCAGCGGGGCCACGGCCGCTCCGACAAGCCGGATACCGGATACGACTTCGAGACCATCGTCGCCGACCTCGTGGCGGTGATCGATGCGCTCGGGTTCGATCGACCGGTCGCGGTCGGACAGTCCTGGGGCGGGAACGTCGTCGTGGAGCTGGCCCATCGCCATCCGCGCGCGGCGCGCGGCATCGCGTGCGTGGACGGCGGGTTCATCGAGCTGGCCGATCGGTTTCCAGACTGGGACTCGTGCCGGGCAGCGCTGGCGCCGCCGCGGCTCACCGGCACGCCGCTCGGGGAGATCGAGCGCGCAGTCCGGGACGCGCACCCGGACTGGTCGGAGACGGCCATCGCTGGCGCGCTCGCGAACTTCGAGGTCCGGCCCGATGGAACGGTCGCGCCATGGCTCACGCTGGACCGCCATCTCATGATCCTCCGCGAGCTGTACCGGCACCGCCCGTCCACGGTCTTTCCGCTCCTGGACGTGCCGGTGCTGCTGGTCCCGGCGGACACGGGAGTTGTTGCCTGGACCGACGACAAGAAGCAGGCGGTGGCGCGGGCGGAGGCGGCCGCCCGGTGCCTCCGCACGCGCTGGTTCTCACCGGCCTGCCACGACGTGCATGCGCAGTTCCCCGACGAGGTGGCGCAGCTCCTGCACGATGCGGTACGCGAGGGCTTCTTCGCATGACAGCGGCGCGGACCGTACCCCGCATCGTGACGATCATGGGATCCGGTGAGACCAGCCCCACGATGGTGTCGGTCCACCGCGATCTCTTCGCTCGGCTCGGGACGGACCCGGTCCCCGCCGTCCTCCTCGACACGCCCTTCGGCTTCCAGGAGAACGCCGACGACATTGCTACGCGCGCGGTCGAGTACTTCCGCAAGAGCGTGACGCGCGAGGTCACCGTCGCCGGGTTTCGGTCGGCGGCGGCGCTGGGCACCCTCGCCTTCGAGACGACAATGACTCGCCTGCGACAGGCCAACCTCGTCTTCGCAGGCCCCGGAAGCCCGACCTACGCCCTGGCGCAATGGCAGGGCACGCCGGTCCGCGACCTCCTCGCCGACAAGATCGCCCACGGCGGCGCGATCACGTTCGCGAGTGCGGCAGCCCTTACCCTGGGTCGGTTCACGGTTCCGGTCTACGAGATCTACAAGGTAGGGGCTCCGCCGCACTGGCTCGAGGGCCTCGACCTGCTGTCGCTGATCGGCCTCCTGGTGGCGGTCATCCCCCACTTCGACAACGCGGAGGGTGGCAACCACGACACGCGCTACTGCTATCTCGGCGAGCGCCGGCTCCGGATGATGGAGGCCGCCCTTCCCGAGAACGCCTTTGTCCTGGGGATCGACGAGCACACTGGATGCGTGCTCGACCTCGAGGCCGACACGGCGACCGTGGTAGGGCTCGGCCGCGTCACCGTGCGGCGGCGCGGTGAGACCACCGAGCTGCCGCCTGGAACCTCGGTGCCGATCAGTCTGCTGCGGGCGGGCGCCGAGCGGTCCCTCGGCGCGGCCCCAGGCTCTGGCCCCGGACCCGAGCCAGAGCCGGACGGAGCAGGTTCGGTCGCCGAGGACAGGAGCGAGCGCCCGTCGGTCGCCTCCGAGGCGCGCCGCCTGGACGCGGTGTTCACCGCGGCCGTCGCCCGGCGCGATCACGCGGGGGCGGTCTCGGCGATCCTCGATCTGGAGGGCGCGATCATCGAGTGGTCGCGGGACACCCTCCAGAGCGATCACGCCGATCGGGCCCGTGCCACCCTCCGATCGATGGTCGTCCGGCTGGGCGAGGCTGCCCGGGAAGGGCTGCGCGACCCGAAGGAGGTCGTGGGGCCGTTCGTCGAGGCGTTGCTGGCGCTCCGCCGGCGTGCGCGCTCGGAAAAGCGCTTCGATCTCGCTGACGAGGCCCGCACTCTCCTCGTGGCCGCCGGCGTCGAAGTCCGTGACACCCCCGGCGGCACCGAGTGGCTGCTTGCTGAGCCCGGGGAGTAGTCGAACGCCCTGATCAAGCCTTCAAGTCAGCCGGCCGGTCTGAAGCGAGGAATGCTGATCTCGGCGGTCACGTCCTCGAAGATCGCCTCGACCGGCATACCGATCGTGACGCGCGCGGGGTCGCAGCCAACGAGGTTCGTCAGGACCTGGACCCCTTCCTCCAGCTCGACGTAGGCCAGGACGTACGGTAACTCATCCCTGAAGCCTCGGGCCTGGCTCCGATAGACGACGGTGAACGTGTGAACCGTGGCGCGCCCCGAGCTCTCCATCCACTGGAGGTCGGTGGACCAGCACCGCGCGCACACGCCTCGCGGGTAGTATTGGGCGGCACCGCAGCTCCCGCAGCGCTGAACGAGAAATCGGTGGCGGCGGCACCCGTCCCAGAAGGGCCGCGACTCTGCCGTGATCTGCGGGAGCGGCTTCGAGTACTCGGCCATCAGGGGCGGGCGTCCGGCTGGAACAAGCCGATCGATGGGATCGCCGACGCCGGCATGACGGATCAGTCCCTGACCAGGATCAACGTCGCGCCCGAGTGGCGGCTTCCGAGCGTTCCCCCGGTCCCGTGCACGAGGGCGATCCGGCACTCCGGCACCTGGCGCGGTCCGCTCTCGCCGCGGAGCTGCCGTACCGCCTCGATGATGAGAAAGATCCCGCGCATCCCAGGGTGATTGCTCGACAGCCCGCCGCCGTCGGTGTTGATCGGCAGCGTTCCACCCAGCTCGAGCCGCCCGTTCTCGACGAAGCGCCCGCCCTCGCCCTTCGGGCAAAAGCCCAGGTCCTCGAGCGTCAGGAGGACGGTGATCGTGAAGGAGTCGTAGATCATCGCCATGTCGATCGCGTCGGGCGAGATCCCGGCTTCGGCGAACGCGCGCGGCCCGCTCTGTGCGGCCGCCGACACGAGGTAGTCCCGGCGCCCGGCGGCCGTGTGAGCGACCGCTTCCCCGGCGCCGAGCACGCGCACCGCCGGCCTCGGCAGGTCGCGGGCCAGATCGGGGTGCACGACGACGACAGCGCCGCCGCCATCGGTGATGACACAGCAGTCCAGCAAGTGGAGCGGCGAGGCGATCACCGGCGACCGCAGGACATCATCAACCGTGATGGGATCGCGGTAGAGCGCGAGGGGATTGAGGGCCGCATGCGTCCGGCACGCGACCGCGATCTGCGCCAGCTGGGCGCTCGTCGTCCCGTACTCGTGCATGTGCCGCTGCGCGACCATCGCGTAGAGGGCGATCGTGGACGTGCCGTAGATCGCCTCGAACTGGTCGACGTAGTCCCCCGCCATTCGCTCGCGCGTGCCGACCGCGATGCCGGAGGACCGCGACGTGCTGCCGTAGGTGATCAGCGCCACCCGGCAGCGCCCCGCCCCGATCGCCGCCGCGGCGTGGTGGACGTGGGCCACGAACGAGGACCCACCGATCACCGTTCCGTCGACGTACCGGGGATTCAGGTTCAGGTAGTCGTGGACGGGAAGCGCGCCGATCCCGGGCGTCGCCGCTACCGTGAAGAAGCCGTCGACGTCTCGCGGGGTGAGCCCGGCATCGGCGAGCGCGGCCCGCGCCGATATCGCCTGGATCTCGAGCACACTTCTCGAGGTCTTCCGCTCGGGAAACTCGTGGACGCCGGCGATCACGGCGCCTGGTCCGGCGGTCGTCATGATCCTGGCGCGCCGCCCGGCCCGGCCAGAGCGTGGACGCATCGGAGAATCTCAAGAATCTCGAGCATGCCGTGATCTTGTAACCGGACTCCCGCCACCCGGTCAAGGCTCGTGATGGGGCACTCCGAGCCGGCTGCCGCCGGGACGCGATCGCGCCGCCGCCGCGCGGGTCCGCCTCGCGGGCCCTGAAAAACCGCCGCCATGCCCGCGCAGGGAGCTGTCTGCTACCATGCGGGCCGTGAGGAGGGCCGGATATCCGGGGGCGGGAGTTGGCCGAGCCGAGCGGCGGTGCGGCCGCGGGATCCCGTGTCAGCGCGGGACGCTTGCGCTCCTGGTCCTCTTCTCGACGCTCGCGGGCTGCGCGACGGACCCGGAGCAGCTCGCGCAGGAGCGAGCCGAGCGGGTCGAGCGCACATGGGTGCTTCTCACGCCGACCCAGTGGGACGCGAAGATCGTCCCGTCTCTTCGCGAGGCCGGGTTCGCCGTCACGCCGAAGAACGAGCCGTCCCCGGACGCGCGCTACGGTCTCACCGTCACCGTCGGGGAGCGCGTGGACTATTGCCTGCTGAACGACTCCGACAAGCTCGCCAGGGTCACCTACGAGGTCACTGACCTCCAGACCAAGAAGGTGGTGCTGACCGAGACGCGCAGCGGCTGGACGGGACCCTGCTTCGTCCAGTGGACGGAAGTCTTCGACGAGTTGGCCGAAGCGATCCGATCGGATTGGAGCAATCGCCGCCGCTAATTCAACGGGTCCGTGGTCCCGGCGCCGGAGAATCTGCTGAAACCCGCGGCGCCGGCGCTTTCAGCAGGGCGTCGAGCAACGCTCGCCCGTCGGGCTGGGTCCATTCGCTGGGCCCGATCACCTGGCCCAGGAGCGACCCGTCGCGTCCGATCAGGAACACCGTCGGGGTCTTGGCCACCCGATAGGCCTTGGAGACCCGTCCGTCGAGATCCAGGAGCACGCGGGCGGTGTAGCCGCGCTGCGTCACGGCATCCTCGACCCGGCTCTTCTTCTCCCAGAGGTTCACCAGCAGGAGCGTGAGCCCCCGACCCTTCAGCTCCTCTTGCAGCGCGTTCATAGAGGGTAACTCCCTCTCACAGCTTGGTCACCAGGTCGCCCAGAAGTAGAGCATCACGAGCCGCCCACGGAGATCCCGCAGGTCGACTTTCTGGCCGCTCAGGTCCTCCAGAACGACCGGGGGCGCCGGCGCCGGCTCGCTGAGCCGGGAGACTCCGGCCGCCTCCCAAAGCCGCGGATCAACGCTGGCCGCCGAAGCTTGGCTGCTCGGCCAACCGGGCCACAGCAAGGCCAGCAGTCCGACAACGAGCGACATTCGACGTAGGTGAATCATGCCGTCCCCCTCGCCCAGGCGGCTCTCCCGGGCCTTGCCTCGTGTCCTGCCTGGTCGGTGTTGACCTTGACTGTCACCTGCGAATCGTCATGGGCCGCGGCTCACCTCGCAGCATGAAAGGGGCCATGCGGCCACTTTCGAACCTACGGCTCGGACGGGTAGAACCGGTTCGTTCCGACCAGCTGCCGGGTTAGTACGTCCCGCTCTTGAAATCCGTGCCTCGCTTCTCGTCGGACGGGTTTGGTTGGGATTGCGTCGACCCGCTCTGGGTCTGGGCGCACCCTACGACCAGAAGTCCTAGTACCACGGCTGCGACGAGCCTCTTCACGATCCGCCCCCCTCGCATCGAGTCCGGTCGTTCAGTTCTCAACGGCGCTCCGACACCGGTCCTGACTCTACCGGATTGACACCGCGGCCACAACCGATCGCGCTCGGAACCCTATCCACGTGCCCGGCCGATCAGCGGAACAGGTGTCAGGGTTCGCCCCATAAGACATCAGCCCGCCTACGTCGGCGAAGCGCCTCTCCCCCTAGTACTACTGTGTTACAAAACATCATCCCGCTCTCGGCGACCGACCACAGCCGCGACACGGGCATCACCCATGCGCGTGTTGCCTCCTCGGGCCGCTGGTCCTGTCACCCCAGAAGGACGCGGACGCGACGAGTCGCGCCGTCATCGATGAGCGAGAGGCTCCCGCTGCCGTCCGGCAGCGGGATTCCGTCGACCTCGACCCTGGCGACGCCGCGCGTGATGCCGCTCGGGTTCTCCACCGTGATGTGGTAGCGCGAGGCGTGATAGCGGAATGTGATCTCGAAGCGTCGCCACGCGCGCGGGATGCAGGGATCGAGGTGAAGGACCGCCCCGCGTAGCCGGAATCCGAGCAGCCACTCCATCCCCGCCCGGTACATCCACCCGGCGGCGCCGGTATACCAGGTCCACCCGCCGCGCCCGACGTGCGGGAGCTCGGCGTAGACGTCGGCGGCCATGACGTACGGTTCCACCTTGTACCGATACGCCCCCGCGCGGATGCTCGCGCGGTTGATGGGGTTGAGAATGGAGAAGAGCTCGTTCGCCTTGTCGCCGTCCCCGAGCGCGGCGAAGGCCATCACCGACCAGATCGCGGCATGAGTGTACTGGCCGCCGTTCTCGCGAACACCCGGGGGGTAGCCCTTGACATAGCCCGGGTCGAGAGTCGTGCGATCGAAGGGCGGGGTGAACAAGAGGACCAGCTCCTGGCCCCGCCGAACGAGATACTCCTCCACGGCGGCCATCGCCCGTGCCGCGCGGAGGGGCTCGGCAGCGCCCGAGATCACGGCCCACGATTGGGCGATCGAATCAATCCGGCACTCCGCATTGTCGGCGGAACCGAGCGGAGTCCCATCGTCGAAATAGGCTCGCCGATACCAGTCTCCGTCCCACGCCTGCTGCTCCAAAGACCCCTTGAGGGCGCGCACGTGATCTCGCCAGGCGCTGGCGCGCGAGTGTTCGCCACGGGCATCGGCCAGGCGGGCAAACTCCCAGAGCGTCGTATGGAGAAACCACCCGAGCCAGACGCTCTCCCCGCGCCCTTCGGGGCCAATCCGGTTCATGCCGTCGTTCCAATCTCCGGTGCCAATCAACGGAAGGCCGTGAGCGCCGACCGCGAGACTCCGGTCCAGGGCGCGCGCGCAGTGCTCGAAGAGCGTTCCGCTCTCCGAGGAGACCTCGGGCTGGAAGTACGATTCGTCCCCTCCCGCCGCGAGCGCGGGGCCCTCGAGAAAGGGAACGACCTCATCCAGCACGATGCTGTCGCCCGTGACTTCCACATAGTCTGCGACGGCGTACGGCAACCAGACGAGGTCGTCGGAGATCCGGGTTCGGACTCCCCGGCCGGAGGGGGGATGCCACCAGTGCTGGACGTCGCCCTCCACGAACTGGCGGGCCGCGGCTCTCAGCAAGTGCTCACGCGCGACCTCGCGCTTCGCCACGGTCAGGGCCATCACGTTCTGGAGCTGGTCGCGAAATCCGTAGGCTCCCCCGGCCTGATAGAAGGCGGATCGGGCCCAGACCCTCGCTCGAGACCCAGGCCCGCCACGCCGAAGTTCGAATACTGGAAGGTGAGATCCAGGTCGCGCACATTGTAGGCGGACTCGGATATACCCCAAGGGACACCGCGCTCCGCGCCGTAGCGGATCTGACGGCGTACGACGAGGCGATACGTCTGCTCGAGCAGGCTTCCCGGCGGGAAGTCCATGACCAGCGCGGGCATCAGATACTCGAACATGGAGCCGGACCAGGAGACGAGCGCCGAGTCGAACGCGACCGGGGTCATCGGGCGGCCGAGGTGGAACCAGTGCGAGGCGGGGACGTCCCCCTTGGCGATCGCGATGAAGCTGGCGAGCCGCGCCTCCGAGGCGAGCAGATCGTAGCCGCTCGGATCGAGGCCGCCATCCGCGCCCCGGTACCCGATCGAGAAGATCTTGCGGGCGGGATCGAAGAGGATGCCGAACTGCATCGCGTCGAAGAGCTCCTTGGTGACCCGGGCCACGGCCGACAGGCGGCGGACGAGCGTCCGGGACGCCACCGAGGAGCGCTCCAGACTCTCGATCGTCTCGTCGATGCGCGCGAGCTCGCCCTGGCCGATCGGCTGGTCGCGCCCCTGTACCTCCCGGAGGGTCCTGAGCTCGACGACCGCGGCGTCGCAGCGTTGGGCCAGCTCGGCCGGTGTGCCCGATCGCGTCAGGAGGGGCTCGATCGCCCGCACGGCGTCCGGAGACGTCTTCGAGAGAGCCACCAGCGCGGCCTCGAGAAGTGGCGCCCACGGCATGATCGTCTCCAGGTCGCGCTCGTGGCTCGCGATGGCTGCGCGCGCGGCCTGGGCCCAGACCAGGACATCGGAGGGCGCGCTGTCGCCCCGTTCCGCCGTCAGGGCGCGCGCGATGTCCACGAGTGTCTCGGCCTGGACGGCGAGCTGCCGGAGGCGGGCGGCCCAGTCTCCCGGAGTGTCGTACCAGTTGTAGAAGTGCCCCCGGAAGCGTTCGAGGGCGCCCATCGTCCCGAGGGTCGCCTCGAGCCGCTCGACCGTCTCCAGGGTGCCGAGCCAGCCAAGATCGCGGGCGGCGACCGTCGCCAGCAGGGAGAGCCCGATGTTGGTGGGCGATGTGCGATGCGCGAGGACCGGCTGTGGATCCTCCTGGAAGTTGTCGGGCGGCAGGAAGTGGTCGTCCGCACCGACGAAGGCCTCGAAGAATCGCCAGGTTCGGCGCGCCGTCGCGCGGAGGATCCTGACGTCCTGCGGCAACAGGCGGCGTGTCGCATCCACGCGCCGTGGTTGGCTGACCAGTCTCGCCACGAGAGGTGAGAGCCCCCAGAGCATGATGAACGGCGCGGCGACCGCCCAGCTCCCTGGCCGGACCATGGCAACCAGCGCCGCGCCCGCGACGGCGAGGACGAGCGCGCCGCGCATCCGCCGATACACGCCGGTGACATCGAGGGAGAGCTCCGCGGTGGCTTGCGCGGCGGTCGTCCATTCAAGTAGCCGTCGGCGGGTCAGATACAAGCGGACGAGCGTCCGCGCGATCGCGTCGCTCATCAGCCACGCCTGATGGGCCAGGAAGGTCACCCCGAGCGCGATCTGGGTGGCGGCGACGGCAAAGCTCCGTCCGACGGCGCGGACGTGGGTTCGCTTCGAAATCCCGGATCGCCTCGGGATCACCTCGGTGAGCGCAGACACGAGGGAGGGGAGCGCGATGACGGCCAGCACGAACGCCGTCCACCTGAGCGGCGAGGTGTGGGGGAGCGACCAGGCGGCGACGAGCGTCAGCCAGGCGGCGGGGGCCGACAGGGTTCGCCGCAGATTGTCGATCATCTTCCACAGGCCGACCACGGGGATCCGGGTTCGATGCGTTTCGGCGGCGGCGTGTCCCCTGAGGAGCCAGGGGAGCAGTTGCCAGTCCCCGCGCGCCCACCGATGCTGCCGGGCCGCGGCAACCTCGTAGCGGGAGGGGAACTCCTCGAAGACCTCGATGTCGGTGACGAGTCCGGCGCGCGCAAAGATCCCCTCGAACAGGTCGTGGCTCAGCAGCGAGTTCTCGGGCACGCGGCCGGCCAGGGCCGCCTCGAACGCCTCCACCTCGTAGATGCCCTTGCCCGTATACGAGCCCTCGCCAAAGAGATCCTGGTAGACGTCGGAGATGGCGGCGGCGTAGGGATCGATCCCGGCCGGACCGGCGAAGATGCGCCGGAAGGGAGACCCGTCACGATCGGTGGGCATCGTGGGCGTGACTCGAGGTTGAAGCACGGCGTATCCCTCGACGACGCGACCGACCTGAGGGTCGAACTCCGGCCGGTTGAGCGGATGGGCCATCGTGCCGACGAGACGGGTGGCGGCCCCGCGGGGCAGACGCGTGTCGGCATCGAGCGTGATCACGTAGCGGACGGCGGTGGGCACCGCCGGTGGCTGCCCGGGCGGGGCCGTGAACGTCGTATCGCGCGCGCCCTGGAGAACGCGGTTGAGTTCGTGCAGCTTTCCGCGCTTGCGCTCCCACCCCATCCACATCCCCTCGCCGTCATTCCACGCGCGGCGACGATGGAGCAAGAGAAACCGTTGGCCATCGTCGGGAGCCGGACCGTTGCGCCGGTTGAGACGCGCGATCCCCTCGATCGCCGTGGCCAGGAGCCGATCGTCCTCTGGCATCGTTTCCGCGGGCGCGTCCATCCAGTCGGGGACGAGGGCGAAGCGCAGGTCGCCGTCCGGATTAGCAAGGTAGTGGATCTCCAGACGATCGATCTGCCGCTCGATCTCGGCCTCGCTGGTCAGCAGGGTCGGCACGACGACGAGGGTTCGCAAGCCCGGCGGGATGCCGTCGCGAAGCTCGAGACGAGGCAGGAGCCTCGGGCCGAGCACCTCGGTGACGGTCCGGTTGACGAGGGCGACGGCTAGATCGCAGGCCGGGATGAGGGCGGCGAGTCCCAATAAGACGAGAGCCACCGGGCTCAGACCCGAGGCATGCGCATCGAGGAGCGGCGGGGCAAGGACGAGCCCGGTCAGGATGCCGATACTTCCGAGGTAGCGCGGCGTCGCGCCGGCGCCGTAGGCTCGAAGAAGCCAGGCCTTGAGTGGAACCCGGTAATCGAGCTCCTGTTCAAAGCGCCGCCGTCCCTTGGAGATCAGGTAATACCCGGGATCTTCGGATCGATCTCCAGGCGGCGCGCCAGACTGCCGGGCCGCCTCCGCGGCCCGCTTCGCTCTGGCCATCGCTTGGTGGGTGACGTCGAGCTCTGAACGCGTGGACCCGCGGGCGAGCTCCTCGATCGCGTGACGGTACTGGTCGCGGGTGGCGAAGTCCATGGCGCCGAAGTGGCTGTCGGCCCGGAACGCCTCATCGACAAGGCTGACGCTCTCGAAAAACTCCGCCCAGTCGAATGTCGCCATCATTCGCATACTGGTGATCACGTTGCGGACTGTCACATTCATGGCGGCCTGGTTCTGGTGCTCGACTCGTACGAGCTCGTCGGGCGACGTGCCCAGCGCCGACAGCTTCTGGGTGAGCCAGGCCAGCGCGGGCGTCGCCTCCGGATCCTGCTCTCGCAGGCGCTGGACGAGCTGGACGGTGAAGGCAGTCGGCAAGGCGGTAGCCTCGAGCTCCTGGAAGGCCAAGGGTCGGACCGGCTGACCGCCGAGCCCGAGCAGCTCGCTGGCCAGCGCGTCGGCACCATGGCGAGCGGCGCGTCCCGTCACGATCCGCTCGGCCAAGCGCCGGAGATTCTCCACGAGCACCACCCGCAGGCCGATGGGAACCGCCCAGAGCTCGCCGATGGTCAGCGGCTGTACGCGCTGGAACCCACGAACGAAGCGCTGGAGGGTCTCGGGCTCGAATCGGCTGTCGGTATGCGCGACGAACGCCCAGGCCAGGCCAAGTACGCGAGGGTAACCTTGGAGGGGGTCCTCCGCGAGCTTCGGGAGCTGGCGGTAGAACCCCTGCGGGAGATCTTCCCTGACCTCACGCACGACCTCGTCGACGAGGTGGAAGTTGTCGACGAACCATTCCGCGGCCGGAGTGATCGCACCTTCCTCTCGGATCACCGCCGCGATCGCTCGATAGCACTGGAGCAGAACGCGCCCGCTGTCCCGCACGCGCGGCGACAAGGAGCGTCCGGGCTGGTCCCGGGCGAGGATGCGCTGGCGCGCGATGCTCTCCGCGTGCTGCTCGAGTCGTTCGGCGCTGAAAAGCTCGGCGCGGATGGGTTCCGGGGACTCCGGGAGGCTCGCCAGCGAGGGCGCGGGCGCCCCCTGGTCTCGGAGAATCACGAAGCTTTCAGCCCCGCCACATCAGGATCCGCTCCGGCTCGCCCCGAGGGTCTCGGTGCGCGCGCGCCGGGCCTAGGAAAACCCCCTCCGCGTGTCGCCGCGTTGGCCGCGACCCCCTCGCTCAGGTCCCTCGGGGGAGCGGCTCGCCACAAGCTTTTCCCACGTGGTCGCGTTGAAGTTGTACTGATAGATGTTCCCGTCCTCGTCGAGGGCAAAGAGGTCGTTCTGCGATGCACAGATCTGGATGAACTTCGCCGTGGTCTGCCCGTCGGGCTCAGGGGGCGATGTATTCATCGCCTCGTCGTCTCGGTCGTGAGCGGAATGGGCCGGTGTCCAGGTTCCTTCCGCGGAGCATGCGGCGCACGAGGCACGCGAGCTCCCTCGGCGCGCAGACACTGAAGAGATACACACCCGAGCGGGCGAAAATAGATCAGTTCAATCGTGACCTGAGACGGTGCGGCCGATTCTATCGCCCCGCGGAGCTCATCGGTACACTCATCCGTCCATCGGGTAAAGTCTTCGCCTTGTATGTGTAAGAGTCGGTCTTCCGTGAATCCGACGCTCGCCTGCCGAAGAATCTCAAACTTCTTCTGGACGAGCGGTCGCGGTGTTTCATTCAAGGGCGAGCCTTGTTGTCGCTTTCGCGTTTTGAAAAGGGCCGTAAACATCTTGTTCTCCCGCCCGCTCACCCGGCCAACACCGAGATCACTTGCTCACCCGCATCACTTCCCCTGCACCGTGTCACGCGTGGCGCCCCGTGGTGGTGGGGCGCCGCCCGGACGGACGAGGGCGAAGGCGCCTCCGGACGGGGGGCGGAGCGGCCGTGGCACTGGCGCCGTTGTGCCGCACCAGGAGGGCCGCGAGCATTTCGATCGCCCGCTGGTCGAGGGCTCGATCGTCGATGATCACCTCCACGGCGGGGCCCGCGAGCCCCCGGACCCACTCGGCCGCCGAGGTGGAGCAGACAATGACGTCCACTCGCCGCACGAGGCGACCCAGCGCGGCCCCCTCGGCGGAGCAGCCTCCGACGAGCACGATATTCGGCAGGCCGGCGTTGGCGATCGAGTGTTCCAGGTTGTGGGCCGTCTCGGCGGCGGCGACCACGCCCACCCGTGTCCCCGACGGGAGCTGGGCCAGGCGGTGGAGGGTCGCGAGGTGCGCCTCGGCCAGGAGCGCGATTACCGGGACCCCCCTCCCACCCAGGAGCCGCTCCACCTCCGGGAGATGACAAAAGCTCGTGACCGCCGCCCCCCAGCGACTGGCTCGCTTCTGGCGCCGCAGGGCCGTCGCCAGCTCGCTGAGAAGCAGCTTGTCCACGCGGACCGGGAGGTGGGCCTCGAGCTCCCGGGCAAAGAAGTCGAGCTCTGGCGGGCTGCACTCCACGAGCAGGACCCCGATGACGCCCTGGACGGCGGCGGGCCTGACCCCGGCCAGGCTCAGGACGCCCACCGCCAGGTCGTCAGCGTTCATCCCGAGGGCTGCGCCCCGGATCACCACGTCCTTCAGGAAGCCCTCGCGACGGGCGGAGGAGGGGCGGGCAGGCGGCGCGGGGGCGACGAATATGCCCGTCCCCCGCCGAGCCTGTACGTACCCGCTCCGCTTGAGATCCTCGATGACGCGCGCGACCGTATTCGGATTGATGCCAAGGAAGCCGGCCAGCTCCCGGATGCTGGGCAGCGCCTGGTTCTGGGGGACGCCGCCGCTCTCGATGACGCGCTTGAGCTGCTCCGTCAGTTGCCGGCGGATCGGGATGGCGCTGTGCGCGTCGACCTGCAGGTCCAGGGGGATCTTCATACTGTGTCATCACACTAGTACACTAGTGTGATGACTGTCAAGCCTCAAACTCCGCGACCGCCCGCGGTTGAGTCGGCGTCCCGGTGCGCGTGGGGGCTCATGAAAAGTCGCGCCCGCCCGCGGCCTTCGAGCCAGTCATGAAGCGACCTGTCCGTGAAGAAGTTGTCCGCGTGAAGAAGTTGTCCGCGTGAAGAAGTTGTCCGCGTGAAGAAAGGAGCTGACGCGATGGTGGTGGTACGAACCAAGGTAATCGAGCTTGCGAAGGAGCTGGGCGTCAGTTGTCCGCGAACAAATTGTCTCCGTGTACTGTTTTAGTAGTACCTACGCCCGCTGGACTTTCACCCGCCAAGCTCAGAACCCCTGGACGAGGGAGGCCCCTGCACTATGGCTCACGCAACCAAGACGATGCTGCGCCCGCTCCATGACCACATCCTTGGCAAGGTGACGGATGAGGGCAAGAAGAGCCCCTCTACGGTGAGGGAGGGCGACCGGATCCTCTTCGTCAAACATTCGGGCAACGAGATCAAGCTGAACGGCGAAGAGCACCTGATCATGACGGAGGAGGACGTCCTCGGCATCCTCACCTCTGAACCAGCGGCGTAGCCGCGTTCGATATGTGCACACTTAACGGAACAGGAGCTGCTTCGGCATCGATCATTCCTTTCAACCAGTACCAATACTCCGCCCTCGTCATTAAAGGCCGCTTCCCGAAAGACCGCTTCGCGGCGTAGCGCCCCTCGCCGAGCCCCGCCCCAGGCGGGACCAGGGATGTTATGAGGAGGTCGAACCGGTTGATTCCGGCAGAAGATGGGAGTAGCGTTGCCGGCAAAACGCGCCGGACACAAGGAAGAGCGCATGCAGGCATTCGCCCGACGACCGGCTTCGGGAGAGCCCTACCGAGGCGTTTCTCGCCCTGACTTCCAGGAGCTGACCGATGAGCACTGATGGTTTGCAGCCGAGCCGACTCAGTCGCCGAGACTTTCTGGCTGGTGCTTCGGCAATCGGTGCTACCGCTTGGGGATGGCCTCACCTAGCCCAGGCCGAGCCGCCGCCGGAGACGACCAGGATCCGGTTCCAGGACGCTCCCGCCGCCTGCCTCGCGCCTCAATACATCGCCGAGGAGCTGCTGAAGGCCGAGGGATTCACCGACGTGCAGTACGTCAAGACCCCGGATTTCTCATCTGCGACACTGAACAGGGCGGTCGCCGCCGGCGAGATCCACTTCGCCATGAATGACGCGCCGATCTGGTTGATGCACGTGGACGGCGAGACGTCGCTCGTCGTCCTCGCCGGGTGTTACGAGCTGTTCGGCACCAACCGGGTCCGGTCGATCCGCGACCTGAAGGGAAAGACAGTGGCCGTTCCCGACCTGAGGTCCGGCCGCCATATGTTCGTCGCCGCCATGGCGGCGTCGGTCGGCCTCGACCCGAGCCGGGACATTCGCTGGGCCGTCCACCCTCCGGGCGAGTCGATGCGGCTGTTCACCGAGGGGAAGATCGACGCCATCATGGGCTTCCCACCCGAGCCCCAGGAACTGCGTGCGAAGAAAATCGGCCACGTGCTTGTGAACACCCTGACCGATCGACCGTGGTCCCAGTACTTCTGCTGCATGGTGGGGGCGAGCCGGGAGTTCGTGCGCAAGTCTCCGGTGGCCACCAAAACGCGTGCTTCGGGCGATTCTGAAGGCCGCCGACATGTGCGCCAGCGAGCCGGACCGGGTCGCCCGCTTCATGGTCGACCGGGGCTTCGTCCAGAACTACGACGCCACTCTCCAGATGGTCAAGGAGATCGGCTACCAACAGTGGCGGCAGTACGACCCTGAGGAGACGATCCGCTTCTACGCGCTCCGGCTCCGCGAGGAGGGTTCATTAAGAGCAGCCCCCAGAAACTCATCGCCCAAAGCACCGAATGGCGCTTCTTCAACGAGCTGAAGAAGGAGCTGAAGGCCTGAGCCGCTGATTCAACGGAGACGACACCGGCCAGGCCCGCGAGGATTCGCTCCTGGTGATCCGGCGGGACGCGTTCCCGATCCTCTGCGCTTGCGGTCGCCCGATGCGAACGTTGGTTCGGCCGCCAGCAGCAAGAGGATTGACAGGAGGCTCACGCTCGTCGAGCCCCTCGCCTTCGCCCTCCTCAGCACACCGCTCGCTGCCGCGGTGCAGCAGGATTGCCGGGCCAGGATTATGTAGGCAAGTAGACCGGCTGGACGACGCAACCATCCGCAATCCAGGCGCAACCGAGAAAGCCAAAGGGGCTACGGCATGAACCGTAACCCCTTCATCTACGTGGTTGCGGGGGCTGGATTTGAACCAGCGACCTTTGGGTTATGAGCCCAACGAGCTACCGGACTGCTCCACCCCGCGATGACCAGCCGAAACCTTACCGCGGCCGGGCAGGCCTGTCAACCTGACAATCCGGATCATCCGGGGGAACCGGGCGACCTGGATAGCCGCCGGCCCACGGCCCAGAACACACCGTCCGCTGCCTGGAAAGCCTGAGCAGATGCCGTTGTCGCAGTAGTCAGCCCATCCCCCCGCTCCTGGGAACAGAACAGTTTGAACGTCCCGGTGTGAAGACGTCCGCGCGGTGACCCGCCTACCGCGTGACGCGGTCGGTCTTGGCGAGGGTGAAGTGGCCGTGGCGGCAGAGGCTCAACAGGACCCGCCACGCGCCGCGCGTGGCCAGGAGCCAGTAGGACTGCGAGCGGAAGATCCCGACGAGCTTGGCCTGCCAGGTGGTCCGGGCGATGTTGATGCTGCGCGGCAAGTAAGGGCGGAGGCTCTCGAGGAGGTCCTGGGTGACGATGCCGCCGACGACGATCGACAAGATCAGGGAGAGGGTCGGCATCGCGACGGACACGAAGAACAGGAGCGGCCGATGCGTGTACCGGTGGGCGAGGTGCCAGCCCAGGAAGCCGACGACCGGGTACACGAGCGCGGCGATCGGCCACTCGACGACCTTGTTGCCGACGTGGCGGCAAAGCTGGGCGGCGTTGAACGCGGTCGGCCGGGCCCGCCAGAGCCGCCAGAGCACCGGGATGTCGTCGAGGACGCCCTTGTACCATCGGGCGTTCTGGTTGACGAGCTTCTGCGGGGTCTCGGGCAGGTCGGTCAGCTCGATTATCGGCACGGGGCGGATGAGCACGCCGCGTGCGCCCAGGAGATAGCCGAGAGTCGAGTCCTCGGTCGCGCCTAGGACGGGGAAGCCGCCGAGCTCCTCGAGGACGGGGAGCCGGACGAACTGGTTGTGGCCCAGGCAGATCTGCGATCGCCGGAAGCAGAGCTCGAACACGGGCCGGACCGCGCGCGCCAGCCGCGGCAGCCGCGCGGCGAACCGCTCGTACAGGTGGGCGCGGCGGGCCTCGTTGATGAGCCGGGCGATCGTCACGCGGACGAAGATCGAGGACTGCTGGATGGCGCACACGCGCCCGCGCAGCGACAGGCGCTCGAAGTTTGCGAAGGACAGGGTCACCCCCTGGTAGGCCTCCCCAGTGCGACCGGCCAGCTCCTCGGCGGCGATCCAGCGAAGCACGTTCGAATCGGGAATGGAGTCCGCGTCGCTGACGCCTACCAGCACGCGCTCGCGAGGATAGTCATCGCCGAGGACGGCCAGCAGGTGCTCGGGCCGGAGCGCCCAGTTGAGCTGCTCCGCCTTGCGGCCCGGCCCCGGCATGACGAGGAGGGTGAGCATCTTCTGCTGGTACGGCGGAAGCTCGCTCCGCAAGCGCCGCACAGCCTCGGCGGTGCTGACGTCCATCAGCGGGTGCGGCGCGCACTCTTCCTCCTCCCTGGTGAGGACGACGATCTGGAGCTTGCCATGCGGATAGCGGGAGGCGAGCAACGCGCGGAGCGTGCCGGCGATGTCGGGCTCCTGGTAGGCCGCGACGAGGTGGACGAACACCGGCGCCCGGTCGTCGGCCTCGAGCTCGGCTTCGTCAGGGAGCGCGTCAATTGCCGCGTACGCACGCCGCACGAAGCGGCAGGTCGTCAGCATGCCTTTCCAGTCGATGAGGAGCTTGAAGACGGCTCGGGCGTTGACCAGCAGGGCAGCGTAGAACAGCCAGGACTGGAGCAGCTCCACTTAGCGCCTCGTCACCTGAGCGGCCCTCCGGGTGTCGGCGGAAACTTCAGGATGCGCTCGCCGGGCCGCACGTAGCCGAGATCCTCGCGGGCGCGCCGCTCGATCTCGGCGGGATCGGAGCGAAGCCGGTCCACCGCCCGCTCCAGCTCGCGGGTCTGACCCTTCAGCCCGGAGATCTCACGCTTGAGGCCATCGGTGTCTCGCGTCAGGCGCCAGGTCCGGACGACCTCCGTCGCATAGACGACGCTGAGCCCGGCGAGCGCGACCAGGAAGAGCGAGAGCGCGCGTCGGGTCATCGAGATCCCCGCGCGTAGAGCGCGCGCCCCGGCCACGACGCGGTGTGGCCCAGCTCTTCCTCGATGCGAAGGAGCTGATTGTACTTCGCGGTGCGCTCCCCACGCGCGAGCGAGCCCGTCTTGATCTGGCCGGCGTTCACCGCGACCGCGAGGTCCGCGATGAAGGTGTCCTCGGTCTCGCCCGAGCGGTGGGAGATGATCGTGCCGTAGCCGGCGCGCTTAGCCAGCTCGACGGCTTCGAGCGTCTCGGTGAGAGTGCCGACCTGATTCACCTTGATCAGCACGGCATTGGCGAGCCCCTTCTTGATGCCCTGCTGGATGATGGCGGGGTTCGTGACGAAAAAATCGTCCCCCACGAGCTGGACCCGGGGGCCGAGCCGGCGCGTCAGTGCCGCCCAGCCCGCCAGGTCATCCTCGCCCAGGCCGTCCTCGATCGAGCAGATCGGGTACCGCTCGATCAGCGACTCGTAGAGCTCGATCATCTGCTGGGCCGTCCGGTCGGCGCTGTCCACCCGCAGGCGATAGCCGCCGTCGCGCGCGAACTCGCTGGCCGCGACGTCGAGCGCCAGCATCACATCCTCCCCGGGACGGTAGCCGGCGCGTTCGGTCGCCAGCAGGAAAAGATCGAGGGCCGCCGTGTTGGAACCGAGGGCGGGCGCGAATCCTCCCTCGTCGCCGACGCCGGTCGAGAGCCCCTTGTCCTTCAGGATCCCCCTGAGGGCGTGGAAGATCTCGGCGCCCATCCGGACGGCCGCCGAGAAGCTCTCGGCGCCGACGGGGACGAGCATGAACTCCTGGAAGTCGAGGCCGTTGTCGGCGTGGGCGCCGCCGTTGAGGACGTTCATGAGCGGCACCGGCAGGAGCCGCGCGCCGACGCCGCCCAGGTACGCGTAGAGCGGGAGGCCGGCCTCGTCGGCCGCAGCCCGGGCGACAGCGAGGGACACCCCGAGCAGCGCGTTGGCCCCGAGCGCCGACTTGTTCGGCGTCGCGTCGAGATCGATCAGGGCCTGATCGATCGCGGCCTGCTCGGCCGCATCCATCCCCTCGATCTCCGGGGCGATGGTCTCCTCGACGTTCTGCAGGGCGCGCTGGACACCCTTGCCGCCGTAGCGCTTGGCCTCGCCGTCGCGGAGCTCGACGGCCTCGCGCTTGCCGGTGGAGGCGCCGGAGGGCACTGCCGCCCGGCCCCACCCGCCCGACTCGAGCGACACCTCCACCTCGAGCGTCGGGTTCCCTCGAGAGTCTAGGATCTCGCGGGCGTACACGGCGGCGATCGCCGACACGGTCTACGACCGCCGCTCGAGCACGAAGTCCGCCAGGGCCCGGATCGGGGCCGCCGGGGCGCCAAGCGGCGCCAGTGCCGCCTTCGCACCCTCGATCAGCCGCGTCGCCATCTCGCGCGATGCCGGCAGTCCGTGCACCTCCGGATACGTGGCCTTCTGCTTCCGCTCGTCGCTCCCGGCAGTCTTGCCAAGCTCCGCGAGCGTGCCCTGGACGTCGAGAATATCATCGACGATCTGGAAGGCGAGCCCGAGCTGCCCGCCCGCGCTCCGGATCGCGTCGAGCGCCGCCGGAGCCGCGCCGGCCAGCCGGGCGCCGCTCGTGAGCGCGGCGCGGATCAATGCGGCCGTCTTGTGGACGTGGATGTACTCGAGCGTGTCGGGTGAAACCTGCTTGCCCTCGGACTCGATGTCGACGACCTGGCCGCCGACCATCCCCTGGGTGCCCGCCGCGTCGGCAATGTCGGCCAGGACGTCGGTCAGCGCGGCGGGCTCCTCGACGGAGCGGCGGTTCTCGGCGATGAGCCGGAAGGCGAGCGTCAGCAGGCCATCGCCCGCGAGGATCGCCATGGCCTCCCCGAAGACCTTGTGGCTGGTCGGCCGCCCGCGCCTGAAGTCGTCGTCGTCCATGGCCGGCAGGTCGTCGTGGATGAGCGAGTACGTGTGGATGCACTCGAGCGCGCAGGCGGTGGGGAGCACCGCGTCGAGCGCGCCGCCGACCGCCTCCGCGCCCGCAATGACCAGGATGGGCCGGAGCCGCTTGCCGCCCGCGAACACGCTGTACCGCATGGCGCCGTGCACGGTGGCCGGCGGAGCGTCTTCCGGAGGGAGGAACGAGTCCAGAGCGCGATCGACAGCGGCCCGGCGCGACGCGAGGTAGGCGGTCAGATCGAACGAGGTCACCGATCGTCGTCCGCACCGAGCGCGAAGGGGTGGGTCTCGAGGGCGCCTGTCTGGCTCCGGCTCACGAGCTCGATGCGGCGCTCGGCCTCGTCGAGGTACCGCGCGCAATGCCGGGCCAGCGCGACTCCCTCCTCGAACGCCTTCAGCGACGCTTCCAGCGGGAGCGTGCCGGACTCGAGCTGCCCCACGATCTCCTCCAGGCGCGAGAGGCAGTCCTCAAACTTGAGGTCGGTCATCGCTCCCTGGTTTCCGTCACCTGGCACTCGAGCATCCCCTCGTGCAGTACCACGCGCACGTCATCACCGACGGCAACGTCGCGCGCGGACCGCACAATGGCACCCGACGGCGTGCGCGTCAAGCTATAACCACGTTCGAGCACCGCCAGCGGCGACAAGCTATCAAGTCTTCCCGCCGCGAGCGAGAGCTGGTGGCGAGACCGGTCGATCGATCGCCGGGCCGCGGCGCCGAGCCGCGCGGCGAGGTGCGCGCGACGCGCCGCGTCGTTCGCCAGTCTGACGACAGGGCTCAGCCCGCTCAATCGATGGTGGAGGAGCGCCAGCTCGTGCCTCGACTCACGGTGGCGCGCAGCGACCGCGCTCCGGAGCCGACCGTCCAGCGCGTCCAGCCGCCGGTGCGATTCGCGGAGCAATCGGGCCGGATCCGTCAGGACGCGGCGCTCGACGGTCAGCCGGAGCCGCTCTCGGTGAGTGCCGAGCTGCCGGGCCAGCCCGCGTCCGAGCCGGTGGTCGAGATCGCGAAGGGTCTCGATCACCGCGGCTCGATCCGGGACGACCAGCTCAGCGGCGGCGGACGGCGTCGGCGCGCGCAGGTCGGCCACGAAGTCGGCGATCGTCACGTCCGCCTCGTGGCCGACGGCGGAGACCACCGGCGCCTTCGAGGCGGCGATCGCGCGGGCCACGATCTCCTCGTTGAACGCCCACAGGTCCTCCAGCGAGCCACCGCCGCGCCCGACGATGATCACCTCGACGTCGCCCAGGGCGTTCAGATCGGCCAGCGCCTCGGCGATCTCGAGGGCCGCGCCGTCACCCTGGACACGGACGGGCCGGATCACGACGTGGAGCTGGCCGAAGCGGCGCCCGATGACACGGAGCATGTCGCGGATCACGGCCCCGCTGGGCGACGTGACGATGCCGATCCGCCGCGGAAACCGGGGAAGCGGGCGCTTCCGGTCGGAGTCGAACAGCCCCTCGGCTGCGAGCCGGGCCTTCCGCTGCTCGAGGGCAAGCTGCAGCGCGCCGAGGCCCTTCGGCTCGAGCAGCTCGACGACGAGCTGGTACTCGCCTCGCTGCATGTAGACCTCCAGGGTCCCGAACGCGAGCACGTGGAGGCCGTCCGCTGGCTCGAACCGGATCCGCCGGAGCCGCGTGCGGAAGAGCACGGCGCGGAGCTGAGCGCCGTCGTCCTTGAGCGTGAAGTACACGTGGCCTGAGCCGGGGGCCCGGAGGTTGCTGATTTCCCCCTCGACCCAGACGGGCGGTACGTGCTGATCCAGGATCTGGTGGATCCGCGCCGTCAGCTCGGAGACCGTGTAGACCCGCCGGCCACTCACGTCAACCGACCCGGGAGGAAGGAGATCGGGCTGCGATCGCGGGCCACGTCGCTGGAGGACCATGGGGCTCGCTTCCTCAGGATCGAGTGTGCGGAAGGGCTCACGCCGAACATGGCCATTGACTTCACGGCGCCTGACGCGCCGTGCGGTCGAGCCGCGCGACTCCGGCGAGCGTGAGCGCGCCCGTCGCGAGGCGACGCCTGCGCTGAGGCGCCAGCCACGCCGGCGCGACACCAGGCTCGCATGGTCCCGCCCGAGTCCGGAGAGCATCCGAAAAGCCCATGCCCGTCACGTCGCGAGCTGGCGGCGGGCGGCGGCGAGCGTATTCCGGAGCAGCATCGCGACCGTCATCGGGCCCACGCCGCCCGGCACAGGCGTGAGGGCAGCGGCCCGCTGGCTCGCTGACACGAACTCGACGTCACCGACGAGCTGGCCGGACGGCAGCCGGTTCTGACCCACGTCGATGATCCACGCTCCCTCCTTGACCATGTCGCCGGTGACGAACTCGGGCCGGCCCGCCGCCACGCAGAGCACATCGGCGCGGCGGGTGTGGGCGGCGAGGTCTCGCGTGCGCGTGTGGCACATCGTCACCGTGGCGTGCCGCCCCAGCAGGAGCTGGGCGAGCGGCTTGCCCACGATCCGGGACCGGCCGACGACCACGGCCTCGGCACCCGCCAGGTCGGCGCCATAGTGATCCAGGATTTCGAGGCAGCCGGCCGGCGTGCACGGAACCACGGTCGGGGTCCCCGCCAGGAGCGCGCCGAGATTCGCCGGGTGAAAGCCGTCGACGTCTTTCTCCGGCGCGATCGCGCCGATCGCCACCGCCTCGTCGAGCCCCGCCGGCAGCGGGAGCTGGAGGAGGATCCCGTTGACCGCGGGATCGGCGTTCAGCGCACGGAGGAGGTCGAGAAGCGCCGCCTGGTCGAGCCCGCCAGGAAAAATGTGGTCGCGGGACGCGATGCCGACCCCGTCGGCGGCCTTCTTTTTGCTAGCCACGTAGATCCGGGACGGGACGAAGTCACCGACCAAGACCACCGCGAGCATGGGCGTGCGCCCCGTCTCGGTCTGACAAGCCCGGACGCCGGCGGCGACCTCGGTCAGGACTGCCTGGGCAACGATCTTGCCGTCGAGGAGCTTCAAGCGGGGACGCGCAGACGCTGTATGCTCGACGCTCGGCCGGTCTCGGGATCGACGGCGATGACGACCCCGTGGAGCGCCGCCGGGCCCTTGGCCGGCTCGAAGCGCGCGGGCATCTGGGACAGGAAGCGCTGCATGATCAGTGCCCGGTCCACGCCGATCACGCCCTCGGTCGGGCCCGTCATGCCGACGTCGGTGATGTAGGCGGTGCCCTGCGGCAGCACGCGCTCGTCGGCTGTCTGCACGTGCCGGTGCGTGCCGACCACCGCGCTCACCCGGCCGTCGAGGTACCAACCCATCGCCTGAGACTCCGAGGTCGCCTCGCAGTGCATGTCGACGAGGATGATCGGGGTCTCGCGCCGGAGCTGCGGCACGACCTCGTCCGCCTTCTGGAACGGGCAGTCGTTGGGCTGCATGAACACGCGCCCCATCAGGTTCAGGACCGCGACTCGGTGGGGCCCGCTCTTCACGCTGACGAAGCCAGTCCCGGGCGCGCCCCGGGGGAAGTTCGCCGGGCGCAGGAGGAGGTTCTCCTTCGCGATGTACGGGATGATCTCCTTCTTGTCCCAGACGTGGTTGCCGGAGGTCAAGACGTCGACCCCGCGGTCGAGGAAGCGCCGGCAGATGTCCGGCGTCACGCCGAAGCCGCCGGCGGCGTTCTCGACGTTAACGACCGTCACGTCGATCTCGTGCTCGCGCTTGATTCGCGGGAGCAGCGACTCGAGGGCCCGGCGGCCCGGCTCACCGTAGATGTCGCCGACCATTAGGATGTTCATGCGCTCCTACTACCCAGGATGCTTTCTGAACCTGTCAACGGGCGGCGCGCCGGTCGACCGGGTCCTCTCGCCGCCAGCAGCCCCACGGTGCTCGGAGGCCTGCTTCCGCGGGCCACACCGGTCGTCGCTCGGGTGGAGCTCTTCGGAGGGGGCCGTCGAGGCCTCCTCCGACCTTACCTTACCGGGCGACCTCGACGGCGCGGGTCTCCCGGATCACGACGACCTTGATGTGGCCGGGGTATTGCATTTCCGCCTCGATCCGCTTGGAGATGTCCTTCGCCAGCTGGTGAGCGTCGAGGTCCGAGACGATATCGGCCTTGGTCATGATCCGCAGTTCCCGGCCCGCCTGGATCGCGTAGCACATCTCGACGCCCTTGTAGGACAACGCGATCTCCTCGAGCTTCGCCAGGCGCTTGATGTAGGACTCGAGCACGTCGCGCCGGGCGCCGGGCCGGGCCGCCGAGATCCCGTCGGCGGCTTCGGTCAGCACGGCCTCGATGGTCATGGGCTCGACGTTCTCGTGGCCCGCCAGCGCCGCGTTGATGACCTGTGGGGACTCGTTGTACTTCGTGAGGACCTGCAGCGAGAGCTCGGGATGGCTGCCGTCCTGCTCGTGCGTCAGCGCCTTGCCGATGTCGTGGAGCAAGGCCATGCGCTTGGCGAGCTTGACGTCGGCCCCGATCTCGGCGGCCATCATGCCGGTGAGCCACGCCACTTCCTTGGAGTGCTGGAGACAGTTCTGACCGTACGACGTCCGGAACTTGAGGCGGCCGACGAGCTTGACGAGCTCGGGATGCAACCCGGGCACTCCCACCTCGAAGCACGCCTTCTCGCCCTCTTCCTTGAGGTGCTGCTCCATGTCCCGCTTGACCTTCTCGACGACCTCCTCGATGCGGGCGGGATGAATTCGCCCGTCAGCGATCAGGGCCTTGAGGGCGAGCCGGGCGATCTCCCGCCGGTACGGATCGTACGCCGAGATGATCACGGCCTCGGGCGTGTCGTCGACGATCAGGTCGACGCCGGTGGCCTGCTCGAGCGCACGGATGTTCCGCCCCTCGCGGCCGATGATCCGGCCCTTCATGTCGTCGCTCGGGAGGTCGACGATGGACACCGCAGTCTCGACGGTGTAGTCGGGCGCAAGGCGCTGGATGGTGGTGGCGAGCACCTCCCGCGCCTTGGCGTGGGCCGTCTCGCGGGCTTCCTCCTCGAGCCGCATCGCCAGGAGCTGGGCCTCGCGGCGCGCCTCGCCTTCCATCACGGCCAAGAGCTGCCGCTTGGCCTCCTCGGAAGTCAGGCCAGCGATCGCCTCGAGCCTCCGGCGATGCTCGTCGAGGGCAGTCGAGAGCCGCTGCTCCAGCTCGCCGGCCTTGCGCTCCCGCTCGACGAGGCCGCGCTCCTTGGCTTCGTAGTCCGTGGCGCGGCGGTCGAGCTGATCGAGCTTTCGGGCGAGCATCTCGTCCTTCTGCGCGATGCGCTGCTCGACCTGCCGGATCTCCCGCTGCCGGCGGCGAGTCTCCTCGTCCAGATCCGCCCGGGTCTTGAGTGCAACCTCGCGCGCCTCCAGCTCGCCGGCCTTCCGGCGGGTGTCGGCCTCGCGCTGCGCTTCGTCGATGAGCCGCCGAACACGGTCCTCGGCGCTGCCAACCCTCCGGTCTGTCAGGATCTTGTGCAGCAGGAACCCGCCACCGAGGCCGGCGAGCACACCACCCACCAGCAGGATCCAGGTCATCATGTGCGTCTCCAGAGGAGGCACCATCATTGAGAAGTAAGTACCTACCAGATTTGAGGAGTATAGCAGCGCGGGGCTTGAACGGCCGAGGCAAAATGCCGACGGCAGAGAAGCATCCCCACCTCTGCCGTGTGCCGGCGGTGTTTCGAACCTGGTGTCGACCAGGTGGGCGCCGATACTAGGAGGGCTTCGGGCTTCCCCTTCGCGGAGGGGCATGCACACCGCCCTATGAACGGCTCCCGTTGTTGTGAACGAGGTTTGAAACTTCCCCCCGACATCACCAACAGCGCAGGGACGCCCTCAGTGTGTACCCCTGCCCCGTGGGCCTCGTCAAGGAGAATCTGTGCCCGGGCGGGTGGCCTGATCAAGCAGCTCGATCAGGGTCTCGACCCGGGCATTCACGTCCCCGGTGGTCCGCGTCTGCTCGTCCCGAGCCCGGAACAGCTCGTCGGCAAGGTACAGCGTGACAAGCGCCAGTCGCTTGAACGGATCCTGCGTGGAGTCGCCGCCGAGGGCGGCCAGCTTGTCCTCGACATAGTGCACGAGCTGACGGACGTACTCTGGCGACGCCTCGCTCCGGATCGTGTAGCGCTGGCCGAGCAGCTCGACCTCGATCCGGGTCGGGGATTCCGTCACGGCCCCGTGTCGAGCTTGGCGAGATCCTTCAGGATACTGTCGACCTGGGTGAGCACCTGCGTGCGCTCGTGTTGGAGCCGGCCGTTCTCCTCCCGCAGTCGCGCGATCGTATCCGCCGCTCGGCGCGTCGCCTCCTCGAGTTGCGTGAGCCGTTCCAGCAGTGATTCCGTCATTCCACTCCTCTGATCTGGATGTCGAGACGCTTTTTGACCGCCTCCACGAGGTGGCGATGGATCTCGTTCACCTCGGCGTCCGTGAGCGTGCGGTCATCGGCGCGAAATGTCAACCGCCAGGCGATACTCCGCACCCCCGGCGCCGTCCCCGCTCCGGTGTAGAGGTCGAACATCGCCACGCTCCGCAAGTATGGGCCGCCCTCCTGGCCGAGCACCTCCTCGACGCGGGCCGCCGGGATCGTCACCGGGACCGCGAACGCCAGGTCACGCTGGATCGCCGGATACTTCGGCAGCGGAACGAACGTGTTGCCGACGGCGGGACACTCGGCCACGCGATCGAGCGCGACGGTCGCCACGAAGGCGGGCGCCGGCAGCCCGAAGGCTTCCCGGACCGGAGCCGCGATCTCGCCGAACTCGGCGACGACGCAGTCCCCCACGGCCAGACGTCCCCACCGGCCCTCCTCGAAGAAGGGATGGGGGCCGCCCGGGTCGACCGCGACCTCGCGGACGCCGAGGGCCGCCAGCGCGTGCTCTACGAGCCCCTTCGCGTCGAACACGTCGACCGGCTCCGGCCGCGCGTACCAGGCGGGATCGCGCCGGGCACCGGTCACGGCAATGCCCAGGCTCCGGGCCTCGGCCGGCGCGCCGTCCACCCGGGCGAACTGGCGGCCGATCTCGAAAATGCGGACGTCGGGCAGCTGATGGCTCACGTTCGTCGCGACGACCTTCAGGAGCCCGCCGACCAGATCCGGCCTGAGCACCGACGCCTCCTGGCTGAGCGGGTTCAGCAGCGAGAGCAGCTCGGGGCGACCGGGATCACGTCCCAGCGCGCGCTCGTGAGCAGGATCCACGAAGCTGTACGTGATCACCTCACTGGCGCCAGCCGCGACGAGCGCGCGCCGGACGATGTCCGCCTGCCGGAGTGTCGCTGGTCGGCGGACCGGCCGCAGCACGCCTCCCGGTACGGTCGAGGGGATCTTGTCGTAGCCCCAGACGCGAATGACCTCCTCGACGAGGTCATCCTCGATCAGGAGATCACGCCGGAAGGTCGGCACTTCGACGTCGAAGTGCACGTCGTCCTGGTGCACGTCGTCCTGGTGCACGTCGAGCCCGAGGCCGACCAAGATCTCCCGCACGATGGAAGGCGGTGGACGCACGCCGACCACCCGCTCCAGGCGGCTCGCCCGGAGCCGGATCCGAGGCCGCGACCGCGGCGCTGGATAGACATCGATCACGCCCCGGGCGGCCCGGCCTCCGGCCAGCTCGACGATGAGCTGGGCGGCACGGTCCAGGGTCTCGGGGAGCGCCTCGATGTCGGCACCGCGCTCGAATCGAAAGGCGGCGTCGGTCCCGAGTCCCAGTGCGCGGGATGTCCGGCGAATCGACGGGGGATGGAAGTACGCGGCCTCCAGCAGGACACGCGTGGTGCCGGCGGTGACCTCGGTGTTGGCGCCGCCCATGACGCCGGCGATGCCGATCGCGCGCGCCGGATCCGCGATCACGAGCATCGAGTCGTCGAGGACCCGCTCCTGGCCGTCGAGCGTCGTGATCCGCTCGCCTTCTCTCGCGCGCCGGACGACGATGGTGCCCTCGTGGACGGTGTCGTGGTCGAATGCGTGGAGCGGGTGACCGCGCTCCCACAGCACGTAGTTCGTGACATCGACGACGTTGCTGATCGGTCGGAGGCCGACGACGCGGAGCCGGGCGGCCAGCCGCGGCGGCGAGGGCGCCACCCGCACGCCGTCGACGACGCGGGCCGCGTAGCGTGGGCAGAGCGCGGCGGCGTCGATCCGGACGCGCGCGAGCGTGTGGGCGTCGGGCCCACGCTCCTCTACCGCCACCCGCGGCGGCCGAAACGCGGCCCCGGTGAGCGCGGCCAGCTCGCGAGCGATCCCGACCACCGATAGACAATCGATGCGGTTCGGCGTGATCTCGATTTCGAGGACCTGGTCGTCGAGGCCGAGCTGCCCGAGCACGTCGGCGCCGAGCGGCGCATCCGCGTCGAGGAGCAGGACGCCGCCCTCGTGATCCTCACCGAGCCCGAGCTCGCGCGCGGAGCACAGCATGCCCTGGGAGAGGGCGCCGTGAACGCTCACCGCCTCGATCCGCTTGCCTCCGGGCAGGATCGCGCCCGGCGGAGCAAAAGCCGTGCGGATCCCGGGGCGGCAGTTCGGCGCGCCGCAGACGACCGAAAACCGCTCGGCGCCAGTAGACACGCGGGCGAGTACCAGACGATGACCGCCGGTGACTCCCAGCTCGCGTTCGATCGCCTCGACCGCTCCGACCACCACACCCGCGAGATCGGGCGCGGCCGGCGCCACGCTGGCCACCTCGACGCCCGCGTTGACGAGGCGATCGGCCGCCTCCGTCGGTGACAGGGAAGTTTCCAGGAACTCCGTGATCCAGCGCCAGGGGATCTTCATGCGAACTGCCGGAGGAAGCGAAGGTCGTTGTCAAAGAACAAGCGGATGTCGTCGATCCCGTACTTCAGCATGGCGACGCGATCGATGCCCATCCCGAACGCCCAACCCGTGAATTCCTCGGGATCGTAGCCGACGTTCTGCAGCACCCTCGGGTGCATCATGCCGGAGCCGAGGATCTCGAGCCAGCCGGACTTGCACACCCGGCACCCGTTGCCTCCGCAGAGGAAGCAGAGGACATCGACTTCCGCCGATGGCTCCGTGAAGGGGAAGAACGACGGCCGGAAGCGAATCGTCGACCGGCTCCCGAACATTTCCTGCGCGAACAGCTCCAGCGTTCCCTTGAGATCGGCCATGGTGATGTTGCGGTCGACCGCGAGCCCCTCGACCTGGTGAAACATCGGCGAGTGCGTCTGGTCGGCGTCGCGCCGATACGCCCGGCCCGGGACCACATACCGGAGGGGCGGACGCTCGGCTTGCATGACGCGGATCTGAACCGGCGAGGTGTGGGTCCGGAGCAGGGTGTCCTCGGACAGGTAGAAGCTGTCCTGCATGTCCCTGGCTGGATGGTCGCGCGGGAAGTTCAGCGCCTCGAAGTTGTAGTAGTCGGACTCGATCTCCGGCCCCTCGGCGACCGAGAACCCAAGCCCCATGAAGATCGACACGATCTCGTCCTGCACCTGCGTGAGGGGATGCAGCGTCCCCACCGGCGGCCGCCGCCCGGGGAGCGTCAGGTCGAGGCGCATCGCCGCGAGCTGGCGGCGTCGCTCCTCCGCGCGCGCGGCCTCCAGCCGCTCGTGAACGCCGGCCTCGATCTCCACCTTCAGCTCGTTGGCGCGCCGGCCGAGCTCCGGCCGCTCGGCCGCCGGCACCGACGAGAGGGACCGCAGGAGCTGCGTGATCTCGCCGTGCCGGCCCAGGTAGCGGACTCGAATCGCCTCCAGCTCGGCGCTGGTCGCCGCGTGCGCCAGCTCCTCCACGGCACGGGCTCGGACTTGCTCGATCACCGCCTCAACCACTTCAGGATCCTCTCGGGTACCTCATTAGAAGCGGTCCCACCAGTTCAAGCGATCTGAAATCAGGCTGCGGCTCGATCTGACTCGGGCGTCGCCTCGCGCCGCGCTCGCCCCCCGGCTCGCGGCCGGCGCTCAGCTCGAACTGCGGGCTCGGCTCGCACTGTCGGCCGGTGCAGCCGAGCCCGGCGGGTCGGGCTGGGGCGCGGGCGTGGTGCAAGCCCGGGTGCCCGCGTCTGATCGATCCGAGGTTCGGTAGGGGTGAGGTCCCCGCCGAGACTTTACGCCGCGCTCGAGCTCTTGGCGGCCTCGGCCAGCTGGGAGAACGCGGCCGCGTCGCTCACCGCGAGCTCCGCCAGGATCTTCCGGTCGACGGCGATTCCGGCGCGCCTCAGCCCCGCCATGAACGCCGAGTACGAGATACCATTGAGCCGGCACGCCGCGTTCACCCGGGTGATCCAAAGGGCGCGGGCGCGCCGCTTCTTCTGCTTCCGATCGCGGTATGCAAACGCGCCGGCCCGGAGGACCGTCTCCTTGGCGGTGCGGAAGAGCTTTCGGCGTCCGCCGACGTAGCCCTTGGCCTGCTTCATCACTTTCTTGCGTCGCTGGCGGGTCTTGGGCCCGCCCTTGGCCCGTGGCATCGATCATCCTCCTAGTAGGCCGGGTTCGTCACAGATAGGGAACGAGGACCTTGAGGCGCTTCTCGTCGGCCGGGGCAATCAGTGCTGACTTGCGGAGACGTCGGCGCCGCTTGGGCGACTTCTTCTCCAGCTTGTGCTGCTTCCATCCACCGGCCCGCTTGAGTTTGCCGGTTCCGGTCTTCCGGAGCCGCTTGGCCGCGCCGCGCTTGGTCTTCATCTTGGGCATGCGTCACTCTCCTCGGGACTCGTGGAGCCCACCCCCTGACCACGCTCAGTGGTGCGCCTTGGGGCTCAGGATCATGCTGAGCAGGCGCCCCTCCATCCGCGGGTGATTCTCCACCGCCGCGATGTCCTGCACCGCTTCGGTCATCTTGTTGAGCATCTTCCAGCCCAGCTCGGTATGAGCCATCTCGCGGCCCTTGAAGCGCACGGTCACCTTGGCCTTGTGGCCCTCGTCGAGGAACCGACGCACGTGCTTCACCTTGAAGTCGAAGTCGTGCTTCTCGGTCTTGGGCCCCATCTTCACTTCCTTCACCACGATGGTCGTCTGCTTCTTCCGCGCCTCCTTCTGCCGACGCGCCTGCATGTACTTGTACTTCCCGAAGTCCATGATGCGACAGACCGGCGGGGCCGCTTCGGGGGCCACCTCGACCAGATCCAGCTCGCGTTGGCGGGCCGTCTCCAAAGCCTCCTGAATCGACATGACGCCGAGCTGCTCGCCGTCGGAGCTGACGACGCGGACCTCGCGGACGCGGATGGCTTCGTTGATCCGGATCTCTGGGGCGCGTGCGGGTGGTATAGGCCTGCTCCTAGGCGCCGTCGCGAGCGGCGTGCGCCTTGAAGATCCTCCCCCGCGAATGCGCGGCGCGGGAGGCCGGCCGCCCGGTCACGAGCGGCCCACGGTGAGAGTCACGGCGCGAGATTGGATCTCGTGCCCGAGGTCGGCGAGAACGCGGTCGAGCGGCAGGACGCCGAGGTCGTCTCCCGATCGGGACCGGAGGCTCGCGGTGCCGTGCTCCGCCTCGCGCGCACCGACGACCAGCATATACGGAACCTTCTGGAGCTGCGCCTCGCGAATGCGGAAGCCGAGCTTCTCGTTCCGGTCGTCCAGCTCCGACCGGACCCGGGCCTCGACAAGCCGCCGGTGGACCGTGCGCGCGTACTCCGCGTGCTTCGCGCTCACCGGGAGTACCCGCGCCTGAACGGGAGCGAGCCAGGTCGGGAACGCGCCGGCGAAGTGCTCCGTCAGGATCCCGATGAACCGCTCGAAGGACCCCAGGATCGCCCGATGGATCGCGACCGGACGCTTGGGCTTCCCATCGGAGTCGATGTAGGTCAGATCGAACCGCTCGGGTAGCATGGTCCGGTCCAGCTGGACGGTGGCGATCTGCCAGTCGCGGCCGAGGACATCCTCGATGTGGATGTCGATCTTGGGGCCGTAGAACGCGCCGTCCCCGGGCTTGACCTCGTAGGACAGCCCGTTGCCGTCGAGCGCCGCGTGCAGCGCCTGCTCGCCGGCGTCCCACTGGTCGGGCGTGCCGAGAAAGTGCGTCGGCCGGGTCGACAGCTTGAAGCTCGGCTCCAGGTTGAAGACCTTGTAGAACTGCTGCACCAGGTCGAGCACCCCTGCGATCTCGTCCTGCACCTGGTCCGGGCGGCAATAGATGTGCGCGTCGTCCTGCGTGAACTGCCGGACGCGGAACAAGCCGGTCAGCGTGCCCGAGCGTTCGTTCCGGTGCAGGCGGCCCATCTCCGACAAGCGCAGCGGGAGGTCCCGATAGGAACGCAGCGCATGGTTATAGACAAACGTCGAGGGCGGGCAGTTCATGGGCTTGAGGCTGAACGTCTGCTCGTCGACCTCGACCTTGAACATGCTGTCCTGGTAGTGCTCCCAGTGGCCCGATTGCTCCCAGAGGCGCTTGTTCACCAGGATCGGCGTCGAGATCTCGGCGTACCCGTGCTGGTCCTGCGCCTCCCGGGCGAAGCGCTCCAGCTCGCGAACGAGAATCATCCCCTTAGGAAGCCAGAACGGGGCGCCGGGGGATACGTCGTGGAACACGAAGAGGTCGAGATCGCGGCCGAGCTTGCGGTGGTCTCGCTTCTTCGCCTCCTCGAGGCGCCACAGGTACTGATCGAGCTCGTCCGGGCTGAGCCAGGCCGTCCCGTAGATCCGCTGCAGCATCGGGTTGCGCTCGTCGCCCCGCCAGTACGCCCCCGACGAACTCAGAAGCTTGAACGCGCGGATCTGCCCTGTCGAGGCCACGTGAGGACCTCGACACAGGTCCTCGAAATCGCCCTGACGGTAGAGCGACACGTGCTCAGCATCGATCCCTTCGAGGATCTCGACCTTGAACGGCTCACCGCGAGCGCGAAAGAGGGCGATCGCCTCGGCGCGGGGGACCTCGCGGCGCCTGAACGGAAGGTCGGCGACAATGACCTCCCGCATCACCGCCTCGACCTTCTCGAGGTCGTCCGGCGTGAACGGATCCGGTTTCGCGAAATCGTAGTAGAACCCGTGCTCGATGGCAGGCCCGATGGCCACCTTGACGTCGGGGAAGAGCCGCTTGACGGCTTGCGCCATCACGTGCGCCGTCGAGTGGCGGAGCGTGGGGAGCGGCGCGGGATCACAGTCGAACGAGCCCGCGAGCCTGAGATGTCGATCTTCCTCGGATTCGGCCATATCTATTGAGACACCAAAGGCCGTCGAGACAAAAAAAGCACCCGAGTGTACGGCTGCTCGTGGTGCCCTGTCACCGGACGACGTTCCGGCTGACTAGATGCTCCGCGGAGCGTTCCCTCCCACCGGCATGTTTTGGTAGGCTCGGGCGGTTTCGAACCGCCGACCTCCTCTGCGTCAGAGAGGCGCTCTCCCACTGAGCTACGAGCCTACGCAGACCAAAGGTTCGTTCGATCCTACCCGCCGATCACTTTCCCTGTCAACAGGGAGACCCGTCGCTGCATCCAGCGAATTTACCGCGCGGGATTCTATCGCAGCACCTTGGTCAGAGGCCAGATCTCGAGAATGTAGTTGAACACCACGGTGACGGGGAAACCGCTGAGGCTGATCCGGTCCGGGACCGGCGGGAACGGCTGCGCGAGCTTCACGGCGTTCAAGGCGTACGCGTCGAGGATCCGGACGCCGGAGGATCGCCTGAGATCGAGATAGGCGAGCCGGCCGTCCTTGGCGATCCCGATCTCGACGATGAGCTGCCCCTGGAGATCTCGCTCGGCCGCCTCGCGCGGGTATGCCCACTTTTCCTGGATCTGCCGCCGGAGCTGCTTCAGATAGTCGCTGTACCTCGGGTCCTTCGAGTCGAGCGGAACCGGCTCGCCCTCGATCGCGCCCCGTCCGTTCCGGAGACCGCCACCCCGGCCCGGATCCGGCACCGAGGCGAGGCGCTCAGCGCGATCCGTTGATGGCGGTGGCGCCGCCGGTCCCCCGAACGTGGGGGGGGACTGAGGGCCGCTCACTGGAGGCGCAGGGGGCGTGGTCGCTGGCGGCGGAGACACCCTCGGGGCCGCCTCGGAGGTGTCCCGCTTCGAGACGCTCGCCACCTGTTCCCCGGGCGCCTGCCCGAGCGCCGGGAGCTCCTTCGCCAGCGCTGGCGGGGCAGGCTCGGTGGCAGGTCGAGGCGCCGGCTCGGGCGCACGCGGAGCCTGCCGGTCTGCCAGGGAGGGGCGCGGCGTGATCTCCGCCAGATTCCGAGTCGTGGGAGCCTCCAGCTCGGCCGGCCCGAAGTCTGGTTCAGGCAGCGGGACAGTCCGCTCAGGCTCGGCTCTCGGCATCGGAGCCTGGGGACGCGACGCCCGAGGCTCCGTGACCGGCTGGGGCGCGGGCCTCGCAAGCCGAGGCGCCGGGACCACGTCGGGCTCCTCGGCTGAAGCTGGCGGTACGCTCTCGACCCGAGGTCCGGGCGCCGGCATCTGTGGCGGGGCAGGAGTCGGAGGACGCGCTGCAACAGGAGGCAGGGGCAGCGACCTCGGGGGCTCGCGCACCGCCCCTCGGCTCGCCGAGCTCAGCCGAGATCTGGGCCCCGAGGTGGGAGACCTGTCGAGCGGCAGCGCCGGGTTGCCGCGCCGCGCCGGTTCAGGATCACCGGCCAGCTCCACGGTGATCGGTTCGCCGCGCCTGACCCCGATCGGCTCCGTGTACGGACGAAGGAACAGCACGGCGGCGACGAGCGCGACGTGCAGAAGCAGCGAGACTCCGGCACTCCACGAGATCGCGCGCCGGGCGGGCTCCGCCGGGTCCGGGCTCATCGAACCCGATTATAGCCCTCAGATGCTGTGAACACGCCGGGCACCCAGGCCTGGTCTCGGAATCCGGGCTCTGGCGCGCCTTCGGCTGCGCCTCGATCTCGGAATCAGAGGCTCGGCGCGCCTTCGGCTGCGCCTCGCACTGCGGGTCAGCTCGAAATGGCGGCTCTCGTTGGGCGACGCGGGATCAGGGCTGGGCTCTCCTCTGACTGTCTGGAAGTCAGAGGACGCGGCCGACGGCCCGGGCGACGGGCCCGAGGGCGTTCATGAGCCGGGCGAACGTTTCAGGCTTGAGTGACTGGGGACCATCGGAGAGGGCCTCGGCTGGCCGCGGATGAACCTCGATCAGGAGACCGTCGGCGCCGCACGCGACCGCGGCCTTCGCCATCGGCTCGACGTACTCCCAGTGCCCGGTCCCGTGGCTGGGATCGACGACCACGGGCAGGTGCGACAACTTCTTGATCACCGGCACCGCGTTCAGATCCAGGGTGAAGCGCGTCGACGTCTCGAAGGTCCGGATTCCGCGCTCGCACAGGATGACGTTCGGGTTCCCTCCGCTCAGGACATACTCGGCCGAGAGGAGAAACTCCTGGACGCTGGTCGCCATGCCGCGCTTGAGCAAGACGGGCCTGCCGGACTCGGCGACTCGCTTGAGGAGGGAGAAGTTCTGAATGTTCCGCGCCCCGACCTGGAGGATGTCGGCGTGCTGGGCGACGATCTCGACCTTGTCCGGCTCCATGACCTCGGTCACCACGGGGAGCCCGGTCAGCCGGCGGGCGTCCCACAGGATCTTGAGGCCTTCCTCCTCGAGTCCCTGGAACGAGTACGGCGACGTCCTGGGCTTGAAGGCGCCGCCCCTCAAGAGTGTGGCGCCGGCTGCCTTCACCTTGGTGGCGACCTCGATCACCTGCTGCCGGGACTCGACCGAGCAGGGCCCGGCCATGACCACGATCCGCTCGCCCCCGATCGTGACGCCGTCGACCTGGATCCGGCTCGTTTCGGGCCGCACCTCCCGGCTCGCCAGCTTGAAGGGCTGCAGGATGGGCGTGACGCGCTCGACCCACTCGAGCGACTCGAGGGCCTGCAGGCACTCCTTGCCGCGGTCGTCGCCGACCGCCCCGATGACGGTCCGCACCTCCCCGCGGATCGTATGGGGGCGGTAGCCCATGGCCTCGATCCGCCGGCAGACGTCGGCGATATCGCCCTCGGTTGCGGCCGCCGTCATAACGATGATCATCGGGGGCAGGCCTCCGGGCTTCTATCTCGAAGTAAGGCTCCGGCTCGCCTGCTCCGCGCCTCGCACGTCACGGAATCCAGGGCTCCGGCTCGCCTCGCACTGCCACGCTCGTCTTCGCGCCTCGCGACGACACTCGATCCTTCTTGCCCCACGATTTCGGAATCCGGGGCTACGGCTCGCCTCCGGCTCGCCTCGCACTCCCACCGCGACTCACGCCGGAGTCGAAGCGCTTGCTGGTTCGGCGGTGCCCGAGGCTCGCGACGTAGCCGATGATCCGGTGGCGATAGTAGTACAAGGGAACGCTCACCGCAGCGACGAGCGCGAGCATGAGGAACAGCGTGATGTACTCGTGCTCGGCCACGTGCGCTCCGACGTACGACGAGATCCACGTGCCCGGCAGCCGGCCGAGCGTCGAGACCAGGGCAAACACCCAGAACGAGATCGGGCTGATCCCGAACAGGTACGAGACGATGTCCTTCGGGAATCCCGGGATCAGGTACAGGATGAAGCAGAGGATGGCGCCCTCGGCCTCGATGATGAACTTCATCTTCTTCCATGACCGCTCGCTCAGCCACGGCTGCAAGAGCGGCTCGCCATAGAGTCGGCCCAGGCCGAAGCAGATGAGCGTGCCGACCGTGAGGCCGAGCGTGGAGTAGACCACGCCCGCGGTCGTCCCGAACAGGGCTCCCCCGACGGGACCCGACATCTCGCCGGGGATCGGCGAGATGATCACCTGGAGGGCCTGGATCGCGATGAAGATCAGGGGGGCGGACGAGCCCCATGACGCCACGGTCTCCTTCAGGAAGGCGTTGTCCCGGTAGAGCCGGACGACGAATCGCACGATGGGCGCCTCGGTCACGACGAGCCACACCACCAGGGCGAGCGCCGTCGCCAGGACGAAGACCCCGATCGCCCACCGGACCCGGTCGTTCATGCTGGAGCCCCCGGGATCAGGGAGACCTCGCGCTCACACGTCGGCGCCCGGCCGAACAAGCCGTACCGAGGCCACCAGTAGTCGAGCAACGGGCGATGACGGAAGCTGGCAGCGATCGATCCAAACCACTCGGCCGGCAGGCGGGTCGCCAGCCACTGCGCCGCGCGCAGGATTGTGTAGGCCCGGCGGTATCGGGCGACTGCGCTGTCGTACTCCGCGAGCCCTCGCGCGAGCGACAACCGGCCCTCCGTGATCCGCTGGACGATCCTGCCGCACAGGTCACCGAAGAACAGCGCGGGCCGTATCCCCTCCGCCGTGAGGGGCAGGCACTGGCCGGCGGCATCGCCAGCCGCGAACACCCCGGCCCCCGTGGAATCTAGCGGGCGACTCGGGAAGAACGTCCCGTGGTAGGTCGCCGGCGACACCTCGAGGCTGCGCAGAAACCTCCGGAGCTTCGGGCCAAGCCTCGAGGCTCCCGTGTAGCTCCCGAGGCCGATCAGACTGCCGCGCCCAACCGGGAAGATCCATCCGAGCCCACGCGGCATCACCCGGCGATCGAGGATCAGCGTGAGCTTGTCGTCGTTGAGCGCGGTGGGGCTCTCCAGACCAAAGGAGTAACCGCCGGCGGCGACGTTGGGCAGCTCGCCCCGGTTCATGACCACGCCGCGCCAGCCCGACGCGTCGATGACCACCGGAGCGCTGAAGCGCCCCGCCGGCGTCATCACCGTCCCATCCCGATAGTCCGTGACGGGGGCCCGGAGGAATCGGACCCGCGACTGCTCCAGGAGGCCGCGCGTGAAGCTGAAGAAGTCGAACGTACAGAACGGGACGGCGCGGAGGTCGTAGGTGATGACGCGGGCCCCCGCCCGCAGCTCGAGGCGGTCGTGGACCTGGAGCACGCTCCCCTCGACCCCGAAGTGTCGGGGCACCCATAGCGGTGTCCCGCAGGCCGAGGTCTGCACAGTGCCGACCTCGTGCCGATCCAGCAGCAGCACCTCGCCGCGAAGCCGCCGCGCGACGGCGAGCCCGGCGAAGCTCGCGCCGACGATGATGACGTCGAACGATCGATTCGCCATTTCCCCGGATAGTGAGATACGCGAGGAAGAAAGTCAAAAGGGCAGAGTCTTTCAGTCGACGGGCGGGTACCGGCTGGTCCAGGGGCAGGCGGTTTCGTAGGCGGCGGACGCGGCCAGGACGGTCCGATCGGCGTTCCGCCGGCCGACGATCTGTAGCCCGACCGGGAGCTCGCTCGACGTGAAGCCGGTGGGCACGCTGGCGGCCGGCTGCCCGGTCATGTTGAAGGGATACGTGAACGGCATCCACCCGAGAACCGAGACGCGCTCCCCCTCGATCTCGCGCGGCGGCGGGCCCTCCGCTGCAAAGGGCATGACCGCGAGCGTCGGCGTCAGCAGCAGGTCGAACCGGGCCAGGAACGCGTGCACGTCGAGCCAGAAGTTCCGGGTCCACGCGAGCGCCTCGAGGTACTGCCGAGTTGTGACCCCGCCGCCACGCCGGATGAACTTGACCAGCGTCGAGTCCATCAGCGGCTCGTTCTGCGGGAGCCGGTCAGCCCAGGCCGCATAGAACTGGGCGCTCACGATCGTTCCGAACGCCTCCTCGGGGCTGCCCCAGGCTGGGTTCACCACTTCGACGTGGCATCCCAGCGACTCGAACTGCCCGGCGGATTCCTCGCAGAGGCGCAGAACTTCCGGCTCGACGCGAGCGAACCCGAGATCGGGAGCCCAGGCGACGTGGAGCCCGTGGATGCCCTCGGAGCACGCCGCGAGGAACGAGTCCGAGGCCGCCGCCGGTAGGGATTCGAGATCGCGATCGTCCTCGCCGGCGAGCACGTCGAGCACGATCGCGGCGTCGCGAACCGTCCTCGTCAGGGGACCCGCCTGCGCGAACCGCTCCCAGCCCGGGAAGCCCGGGTGGTTCGGCACCCGCCCATGCGACGGCTTGAACCCATACAGGTTGCAGCAAGAAGCCGGGATGCGAATCGACCCACCGCCGTCCGTCCCGAGGGCGACGGGGCCCAGCCCAGCCGCGACCGCCGCGGCGGCGCCGCCACTCGAGCCGCCGGGCGTCACTGCGGGATTCCAGGGGTTCCGGGTCGAGCCGAACAGTGGACTGGTAGTGAGAGCCTTGTGGCCTAGCTCGGAGGTGTTCGTCTTCCCGAGGATGACGGCGCCCGCGGCCCGGAGGCGCGCCACGGGAACGCTATCCTCGGTCGGAACCACGTCCTCGAACATCCGCGACCCGCCCGTCGTGGCGATGCCGCGAGTGAAAAGCACGTCCTTGATCGACACCGGTACCCCATGAAGGGGGCCGGCCGGCTCGCCCCGCATGACGGCAATCTCGGCCTCTCGGGCGGCGACCCTGGCCACGTCGTGACTGACGAGGCAGAACGCATTGAGAGTGGGATTGAGCCGCTCGATCCGGTCGAGGATCGCCTCTGTCACTTCGACTGGGGAGATAGCCTTTCGGCGGATGGCCGACGCGAGCTCGACCGCGGGCAGCCAAACCAGCTCGTCCATCGTCATGACCTCAGCCGAACGGGGCCGTCGGGCAACGCGTCACAGTCGCTGGCGTACACAGGGCAACGGTTTCGGGCTCCACTCGGAGGCGGACGCGGCCCGATTCTATCACTCCCTGTATGATTGCGCAGATGGATGCTGTCGCCACCCGTGCGCTTACCTACCTGCGCTCGGAGCCTGTCCGCGCGCTCGATCCCCGCACGGTAGACCGGCTCGCCGACGCCGTGGGCCGTCGCCGGGACGCCCGCGCGCATATCCGACCGAGCCGCCACGGTGGAATCGTGTGCTTCAGCCCTGCCGACGGAACCCGTCGCGTCCTCGAGCTCGATCGAGCCGGCACCGTGACCGCGGTGCTGTATTGGCGTCCCGATGGGGAGCTCGACAGAGCCAGGCTGCGCACCGCGCACGGGGACTGGATCGGCCTGGAGGCGCAGACCGCACACCACGAGCTCCGGGGGTGCTCAGATCGCCTGTACCGGCTGCGCGATGGCCCGTCCTGGCAGCCGGTCGACTTGCTGGCCGCGTTCGAGGCGATCCGGTGGTCCGCGATCAGCCATGTCCCGCCGCTGGCCGACCCCACGGGTCTTCCACCCGGAGCGGGCACCGCGGTGCTGAATCTGATCGCGGCGCTTGCCGGCGATCAGGGCACTGGCCGCCTTCGATACCGGGGACCGTACCCCACCGAGCAGCTGTTCACGGCCCTCCTCGAATCGTTTCGCTTCGAGACCGACAGTCGGGATCCTCTCGAGCAGTTCATGGGTGGAGGACTCGACTGGTCGGCCGCTCCGCACGAGCGGGTCTTCGAGCGGGACGGGCTCTGCGTGCAGCTCCGCGACGGCGTCGAGAAAGCGGTGTTCGGCCGTCGCGCGTATTACCAGACGTGCTGGCAGTCGGTCATCCGGAACGAGACCCGGCGCGTCCACCGGAACGGCGACATCGTGGTCGGCGCGGTCTGGGCGCTCGGCCAGCCAGTGGAGGAGCACTTCGTGCTGGACAGGTCCGGGAAGCTCCTGGCCCGGCGCTCCACCGTGCCCGATCCGCGTCCCGTCGCCCGGATCGGGCCCCGCGTTCACGACGGTGTCACGGCCGTCCTGCGCGCGACGAGCACGCCTGCGCTGGACGCCGCGATCGTTGCCGCGATGCGGTCCCTCCGACTCGAGTGGGCCGGGCTTGCCGGTGACCTCGTCGAGGTGGGCGGCAGTCGTGCACACCTGTCGTGGCGGCTGGCGGACGCGGGGGCGGCGCGGGTGCGCTCGGGCCGCAGCGCGGACGATCGGCTTGGCCGGGCGCTCGAGGTGCTGGTCGAGATGGCCCGCCTTCTGGCCGGGCCCTTGCGCCTGCGAGCCCAGTCCTCCCTGGCGGCGAGACCCCTTGGGGAGCAGCGGACAGCGCTCTCGCAGGCCGCGCATCCCGCTCCCCTTGCGTCAGACATCGCCGGCGGCGCTCACGCGCTCGCGGAGGAGCTCGAGCGGGGACCCACGGCGTCGGCCAGGCACCACTTGACCTCGGCCGACTCGCCACCCTAGCCTGGTCAAGAAATGAATCGGTCAGTGTCGATGGTGCGGCTGCTCATCTGGATCGTGACGATCGCCTTCGTGGTCATGATGTTCTATCCGCTCGTGACCTCGATGATCGATCGCCTCTACACTCCCCCCGCCCCTGACTTCCCGCACTAGTGTCGCCCACCGAACTTGGTCGCAACTGCCAGCCGACGCCCCCGACCCACCCCGAGGCGCCAGCAACGTTACCGTGATCGTCCTGCTCAAACGCATCGGACGCTGGACTGCCGGGCTGGCGCTGATCGCTGCCGGCTCGGTGCTCTCGATCCCTGGGATCCCCGGGCCCGGTATCCTAGTGATACTGCTCGGCGTCCTCGTGCTCCTCCCCGAGAGCCGCTGGCTTCGGAAGCGATACGCGCGACTCAAGCGAAGATACCCGCGGCTGTTCGGCTTCCTTGAGCGGTTTCGGCGGCGGCGCCGGCTTCGCGCCCGGCCGACCAATCGCTCCGGCCCCGCCTAGCGCGGTGCCGAGAAACTCGCAAGCCGCTCCGCCCCCCATCGTCGGCCCGCCTCCACGCGACCGCCCGCGAGTCCGGCTGGGAAGACTTGACCATCCTCCCGGGACAGATCGACAAGCAGTGCGCGGGGAGAGCATGTCTCATCAAGCCCCATGTGGGCTTGTGGATCGCTCGCGTTGGTACTGACCTTGCTCTCATCCCCTCGGAGTACCCACGACAGCGATTCGCGAGCCGGTTCGCGCGCCGCTGAGGATCTAGCGGCCCGACTCGGCGGCGGCTCGCCTCGCATCGCCACGCCGAGCAAGCAGGCCGGGGATGTCGGAGGAGGCCGTCGAGGCCCGCTACCGAACCTGTCACGCCGCGATTCAGATTTGGGCTATCGCGTTGACGAAGTTCTTGAGCGCGGAGGGCTTGGTGACGACGCCGGAGACCCCCAGACGCCGAGCGACCGTGATCTGTTCGTCGGTTGCCCAGCCGGTCATAATGATGACGGGAAGACGAGGCCATGATACGCGGATCCGGCGGAGCACCTCGTTGCCGTCCAGGCCCGGCATGACGATGTCGAGGAACACCGCTTCCGGCCATCCCTCCTCGATGATCAGGAGACCGTCCTCCCCGCTGAACGACACCCGGACCTCGTTCCCCTCGTCCCGGAGGGCGTCGGCAATCATCGTTGCGACCATCGGTTCATCGTCGACGATCAGGATTCGCATGGTCCACCACCTACGGCCCACATTATTGAGAGGGCGTCTAGCGCAGTCAAGCAGCGCTGTTCGATGAGCGCGGCACTGCCTCTCCGTCCGGCGCTGGTGATCGACCCGAACCCAGGCACGCGCCTGGCCGCCACCGGCACGCTGGACTCGCTCGGGTTCCAGTCCACCGGCGTCGGCTCCGCACTCGACGGGCTCGTGGCCCTCTACCGTCAGTTGCCCGACCTGGTCGTCCTGAGTCTCGAGCTTCCCGACCTGACGGGCGACCGCCTGCTCGGTCAGATCAGGCAGACAGCAGGGCAGGTCCCGGTCATCGTGCTCGCGCCGTCATCCGAGGTCGAGCGGCTGATCGCGGCGGGCAGCGATCCGGCCTCTGTCATCCCCCAGCCCATGGACGCTGACGAGCTCGGGCGGCGGGGTGGTGCCATGGCCGCCGCCCTGAGGGTCGGTCCCGCCCGAGTGGTGTCGCCGTGGGAACGGGACCGCGCGGATTTCTTCGCCCGGTACGAGCTGATCTTTCGCCACAGCGAGGCGATGCGACGCGTCGAGCAGCTCGTGGTCAGTGTCGCCGATACGGACGCGCCCGTTCTCCTCGAGGGCGAATCGGGCGTCGGCAAGGAGCAGGTGGCGCGCGCCATCCACTATCTCTCCCGCCGCAGCGCCAGACCGTGGGCGAAGCTCAGCTGCGCCTCCATTCCAACCGACCTGCTGGAGGCGGAGCTCTTCGGGGCCCAGGCCGGCTTCGAGCCCGACGTTCAGGATGGACAGCCCGGCCGCATCGAGACGGCGCAAGGCGGGACACTCTTCCTTGACGAGGTCGGCGAGGTCCCGTCGCCCGCGCAGACCAAGCTGCTGGGGGTGCTTCAGGAACGTCAGCTCCACTCCGCGGGCGGGCGCAAGCCGACCACGGTCGACGTCCGGATCCTGGCCGCTACCAGCAAGAACCTCGCGCCGCTGCTGACGGTCGGACTCTTCGACGACGATCTGTACCAGGCGCTCAGCAGCCTGCGCATCGCGGTCCCGCCGCTTCGCGAGAGGCAAGACGAGATCCCCGCGCTCGTGGACTACTTTCGCGACGCGTTCGCGCGGCAGTTCGGCCGGCCCGGCACGGCGATTTCCGCCCGCACCCTCGGCCTGCTTCGACAGTACAGCTGGCCGGGCAACGTGCGAGAGCTCGAGAACATGATCAAGCGATTCGTCGTCCTCGGCGAGGAGCAATCCCTCAAGGAGGAGGTCGAGAGCCGCCTGCGGACCCTCGACACCCGTCGCCGCCAGGCCGGCGGCGGCGGGAGCGCGCTGGTCCCCGGAATCGGCCTTCGCGAGATCGCGCGCCGGGCGGCGCGCGAGGCCGAGCGGGCCGCGATCCGAGAGGTGCTCGAGCGCGTCCATGGCAACCGGGCCGCCGCGGCCCGGTTGCTGCGCATCAGCTACAAGACCCTCCTGCACAAGCTGGATCAGGGAGGGGGGCCCAGAGGGCCCGCGCGGAAGGGACGCCGAGCGCCCACCAAAGGGTGACCAGGCTCCGGTGACGTCCCGGGCCGCTCCGGGCTGGAAGGCCCGAGATACCCATCTTGCCGGGCAAGTTGACAACTGGACGGACTCGACCTATCCTCCGCAAACGTAAGGCGTTCTGGACCTTCCGAACACGATCCCGGGCCGTCATGCACCCGGGGCATATACGTCACGCGCGGGGGGCGGCGGTGAGCGGTCCCTCGGGTACGAAACGGAGCCATGGTTGCGCGCCATTGTCCTTGACGAGACCCTCGACGTTGGCCGCCGAGCCTACCCGGTGCTGCTGCGGTTGGGAGTCCAGGTCACCCTCGCCGGCTCCCTAGCCGAGCTGCCGATGGCGTTCGCCACCAGCGGGGTGCGGGACCTGCTGATCGTGAACCTGAGCGGCGAGCTTGGGAGCTGGGAAGTCGCCGAGCACCTCCGCCGGACGCAGTTCGACGGAAAGACCTTGGTCCTCGTGGATACCCTCGCCGACCCCGACATCACGTATGTCACGCGGCGGCCCCGCACCGAGTGTATCGTCCGACCGCGAACCGCCAGCGTCCTCGATGACTTGCTGGAGCGGATCGTCAAGGAGACGTTCTGGAACGAGCCGCGGCCCGGGTTTCCAACCCCGGCGAGAAGCGCGGAGTTCCACGGGATCGTCAGCCGATCAGGAGCGATGTGGGACATCTTTTCACGGATCGAGAAGGTCGCGGCGGGGGACTCGAACGTCTGCATCGTCGGTGAGAGCGGAACGGGGAAGGAGCTCATCGCCCGCGCGATCCACCAGATCAGCGCCCGGCGGGATCGCCCGTTCGTCACGCTGGACTGCACCGCGATCCCAGAAGGGCTGGTGGAGAGCCATCTGTTCGGACACGTCAGAGGCGCCTTCACCGGCGCCGTCGAGCATCGAGAGGGCGTCTTCGCGCTCGCGCACACCGGGACTCTGTTCCTCGATGAGCTGTGCGAGCTGAGTCCGCCGATGCAGGCCAAGCTGCTCCGCGTGATCCAGACGCGGGACTTCTTCAAGGTCGGCGGAACGAAACCGATCCGCACGGATATCCGCCTCATCGCGGCGACCAACAAGGATCCCCTGCGGATGGTGGAGACGGGCGGCTTTCGCGAGGATCTGTACTACCGGGTCGCGGTCGTGATGCTCGAGGTGCCGGCGCTCCGGGAGCGGCGGGACGACATCCCACTCCTGGTCGAGCACTTTCTGCGGAAGTTCGCGCTGTTGCATCGCGAGCCCATCCGGTGCGTCACGCCCGCGCTCATGGATCGACTCATGTCGAGGCCGTGGCCGGGCAACGTGCGTCAGCTCCAGAACTACATCGAGCAAGCGGTGGTGCTCGCCGAGGGCGACAGCCTGGACGAGGGCAATCTCCCGCTCGAGACCGGCACCGCGCCTGGCCCCGATGCCGGCAAGCCGCTGCAGCTCGAGGTGGGCTTGAGCCTCAGCGAGGTGGAGCGGCGATACGTGCTGCGAACGCTGCAGTCGGTCAGAGGGAATCGAACCAGGGCGGCGAAACTTCTCGGCATCAGCGTCCGGTGCTTACAATACAAGCTCAAGGGCTACCTGATCGAGTCCGAGGGGTGGAGGCTTCCCGTCAGCGCAGGTCGCGATCACTCGAGCGAAGCGAGAGAGATGATGCTCAGGAGGGCGCGAACATGAGCAATGCAGTGAGTCGTCTCGTCACGTCGGTGCTCGTCGCTGGTTGGCTGGTAGTGCTCGCGGCGTCTCCCTCGGCGCAAGTACAGAGTGGCCCGGACCGGACCGACGCCCCGGGCGACTACCGGATCGGCGTAGAAGACGTGCTGCAGATATCGGTCTGGGATAACAAGGACCTGGATCGGACGGTCTTCGTGCGGCCCGACGGCAAGATCTCGCTGCCACTCCTGGGCGAGATGCAGGCTGGGGGCCTGACCGTCGGTCAGCTGACGACGCTACTGTCCGAGGCTTACAGCCGGACGATCAAGGGCGCCCAGGTCTCGATCGACGTGCAGCAGATCAAGAGTCGGGCCATCTTCTTCGTCGGCGGAGTTGGCAAGGCCGGCCCGCTGCAGCTGACGCAGGATCTGACTCTCTTCCAGGCGATCGCCCTGGCCGGCGGCGTGGAAAAGGGCGCCGACCTCGAGAAGGCCTTCGTGCTCCGGGGCGACAAGGTCATCTCGGTCGACTTCGTGAAGCTGATTCAGAAGGGCGACATCGCGCAGAACATCAAGGTCCAGCCCGGAGACACGATCGTCGTGCCCGTCGCGGACGTCGTATACGTGCAGGGAGAGGTGCGGACCCCCGGGGCGATCAAGTTCACCCGGGAGTTGACCGTCCTCAGGGCTATCGCCCAGGCGGGCGGGTTCACCCCGCAGGCGAACTCCAAACGAGTCAGCCTGATCCGGGGTGGAGGCGGTACGAAGCAGAAAATCGAGGTGGACGTCTTCGAAATGATGCGTGACCCGGCCGCCGCGGCCGATACCGTGGTGCAGCCGGATGACCTCATCCTGGTGCCCCAGCGTCTTCCGGGCGTGCTGCCCGCCGGTTGAGCCGCCGTCACCCACCAGCAGTCTCAGCGCGATAGGAGGGGACATGGCATCAAGCCTGTGGCGCGTCGTGATCGTGTTCAGCCTCGTCTTCTGCACCCGGCTGGGGACGGCGCCCGCGGCCCAGACCGAGTACCGGATCGGTGTCGACGACGTGCTCGGCATTTCCGTCTGGGACAACAAGGATCTGGATCAGGTCGTGTTCGTCCGTCCAGACGGAAGGATCTCTCTCCCGCTGCTCGGCGAGATCCACGCGGCGGGGCTCTCCGTCGCCGATCTCGCAGCGCGGGTGAGCGCGCAGTACGGCCTGACCATCAAGGGCGCGCAGGTGACCGTCACCGTGAAGGAGATCCGGAGCCGTCCCGTGTTCTTCGTGGGCGGCATCTCGAAGACGGCGCCCCTTCAGCTGACCCAAGATCTCACCCTCTCGCAGGTGCTGTCGCTCGCGGGAGGACTGGCTCAGACCGCCGACCTCGAGAAGGCCTTCGTGCTCCGCGGGGACCGGGTCATCAACGTCGACTTCGTTCGTCTCCTGCAAAAGGGCGATATCAGCCAGAACATCAAGATCATGCCGGGCGACACCATCATCGTGCCGCTAGCCGAGTACGTCTTCCTCCAAGGCGAGGTCAAATCTCCCGGCAGCCTCAAGTTCTCGAAGGACCTCACCGTCCTCCAGGCCATTGCCCGGGCCGGCGGCTTGACGCCGCTTGCCGCCGGCAATCGCGTGAGCGTGGTGAGGAGCGAAGGGCCGAAGAAGCAGAACATCCGCGTCAACGTCAATGATGCGATGAAGAACCCTGGGTCGTCGCCCGACATGCCCCTACAGCCGAATGACATCGTAATTGTCCCCCAGCGACTCTTCTAGGCGGCGCCGAAGGCGGACGGCCGCCTGCCTCCTCTGCGCTTCGGCGTCCCTGCTCTCGGTGACGCTGGAGTCCTCGACTCAGGCAGCCGCTCAGCAGAGCGGCGCAAACGGCGGCGCCAGTAACGGGGCCGAGGCTCCGGCTGAGGGCGCCGAGGAAGCGGCCCCGCCGGACGCGGCGCCACCCGCGGCCCCCGCCGCTCCGGTGGTGCCCGAGGGAGGCCCGGCCGAAGCCGGCCCGGTTCAGCCCCCTCCGCCAACCATTCCCTCCGTGCAGCTGCCTGTGCTCGCTCCCGGCCTCGCGTCCGCCATCGCGCCGGCGGCGGTGCTCGACCTCCAGTCAACCCTCACGCTGACCGAGGAATACTCGGACAATTTCACCCTGAGCAGCACGGACCGGGAGTCGAACATCCGGTCGTCGGTCAGCCCCGGAGTCTCGCTGATCATCAACGGCGCCCGCACCAAGGGGCTCGTCACCTACAACATCAGCGGCTACTACGACACTTTCAACAACCAAATCGGGTACTTCAACTCGTTGCTTGGGCAAGTGCAGTACCAGGCAACCCCCCTGCTGACCCTGACTGCATACGACACCCTCACGCAGGGCGACCAGCCCGAACAGGCCGACCGGTTGGGTCTGCGCCGCGATCGACGCCGGTTCACGAGCAACGTGCTCGCTCTGTCCGCAGATTACTTGCTCAGTCGAGTGGCCTTGCGTGCCGAGTACGTCGTTTCAACGTTCTTCGATGAGGGGGGGGGGAGCTCCGTCAGCCAGACGGCCACGGCCCGCGCGAGCACGACGATTCTCCAGGCCAACACTGTCTCGCTTGCCTACGAGTATTTGCGCAGATCCGGCGACGACGTGGACCTGAACGGACACCTCTTCGCCGCCTCACTCTCACGGCGGCTCACGGAACGAACCGCCGGGGGAGTGTCCGCCTCCTACGCGATTCGCGACGAACAAAACGTGGGGGGCCAGGCCGGAGGTTTTTCCAGTTGGACCACCTTGCTGTTCGGGTCGTACGATTTGCCTCCCCGCCTGAACGTGACGGGATCGATCGGCTACGGTGTGGCGCGATCAGATACCGGCGAGGAGATACCCAAGATCCCGGCGACCCTGGCGCTGACCTACCGGTTCGCCCGGGCCATCGCGATGCTCTCCATCGAGAGCGGTTTCTCCGAGACCTTCAATCTGGGCGAGAACTTTGGCCTCGTTGGAACGCTGGGGGTCAACGGCTCGCTGTCGTATGTCTTCACGCCCTTGCTCACCGGGACCGCCAGCGCCTACTATCGCCAGAACGAGCCGACGAATCAGGGCACCGACGTCAGGCTCGAGAGCAACGAGGCGTGGGGGGGAGGGCTGTCCCTGTCGGCTCAGCTGCGGCGGTGGCTAAACCTAAGGCTGGATTATTCTTACACGAACTGGAGCTCGCCTTCGAGAGACGGGTACACGGAGAGCCGGGCGCGAGCGTCTCTCAGCGCGACTTTCTGACTGAGCAGATCGCGGGGCCCCGAGGCTCCCTCGGCACTCCTTGAACTCGGGGCTCAACGCTGACCGGGCGTGAACGCACGACACCGGATGACCATGCCACTATGGCCCGGCCCGGGCCCCCCCATGCGCCCTTTGCGATACAGAAGGGAACGGCCGGAGGCGCCGCTCGGAAAGGCCCGCCGGTATCCCGCTCGGAAGATTCCACCTCCTTTGGGACCGCGCAACTTTCTGCAGCGTGGAGCCGTCGCATCCCCGTGACTTCTCGACCTTTTTGTCTCGCTGGTTGTCTCGTTGGCAGCCCTTCGCTGCAGGGAAGGAAACTTCCCATTTTGAAGAGTAATAAAATCCAGTAGTTGCCGTAGCGAAGCTCTTGGTACGTCCCTTGCGGTAGGCTTCCCGAGATGATGCGGTTATTCCGGCATTACGTCCCGGCGCGCGTGCTGGGCCTCCTCGCTTCGGATCTCTCCGTCATACTAATCGCGGTAACGGCTTCGGCCGACACGAGCGGATGGGCTGGCGAAGGCCCCACCTGGTTGAAGGCCGTGACGATCGCCGCGATTGTCGTGTTCAGCCTGCACCTGGGGGACCTCTACCGAGCCGAGGCCCACTTCGGTACCCGGGAGCTGATCGCTCGGGTTCTGGTTGCGCTCGGAGCGACCGCGATTCTCGCCGCGGCGGTTGGCTTCGGGATTCCGGCGCTGAGCTTCCGGCGACTGTCGTTCCTGCGGATCTTCGCGCTGATGGCGGTCGCGTTGGTGATCTCCCGCGCGCTGTGGAATCGAATAGGGTCGTTCGACGGGCTTCGGACGAAGGTCGTCGTGCTCGGTGTGAGCCGGGCCGCTCCGGTCATCGTGAAGCTCCAGAGCGCGGGCTCACAACCGTTCATGGTCCTGGGTTTTCTCGACGATGCACCGGGAGTGCACGACAAGCTGCCGCCCGGCTACGAGTTGCTCGGCAAGTCGAAAGACCTGCTCAATATCGCGGACGAGCTGCAGCCGAACCTCGTCCTGGTCTCACTCCCGAACATGCGCGGAGCCTTTCCGGCCGACGACCTGCTCCAATGTCGACTCCGGGGCATCCGAGTCGAGGACTGGCCAACCTTCTACGAGAAGCAGACGGGCAAGATCCTCGTCAGCGGCCTACGGCCCAGCTGGCTCATCTTCTCAGACGGATTCGTCAAGACCAACCTGACGCAGACCTTCAAGCGGGTAACGGACGTGATCCTGGCCGTCGTCGGGCTGGTTCTCTCGCTGCCCATGATGGGGCTGGTCGCGCTGGCGATCAAGGCGACCTCGAAGGGCCCTGTCCTCTTTCGTCAGGAGCGGGTTGGTCAGGGCGGTCGCATCTTCGTCGTCTACAAGTTCCGCTCGATGCTGGTCGATGCCGAGCGCCACTCCGGTGCCGTCTGGGCATCGCCCGACGACCCGCGGGTCACCCGCTTTGGGCGAATCCTGAGGCGCCTCCGCCTGGACGAGTGGCCGCAGCTCATCAACGTGTTGAAGGGGGACATGAGCTTCGTCGGGCCGCGCCCTGAACGCCCCGAATTCGTGCGCATCCTTCAGCGTCAAATCCCGTTCTACATGGAACGGCTGTCGGTCAAGCCAGGCATCACGGGCTGGGCCCAGGTCAGGCACCAGTACTCGGCCTCGGTCGAGGACGCAGTAGAGAAGCTTCAGTACGATCTGTACTACATCAAGAACCTCTCGCCCTTCCTGGATTTGCTCATCCTCCTGAGCACGATCCAGGTGGTCCTCTTCGCGCGGGGCTCCCGATGACACCGGCGGTCGCGCAGGCCGTGGGCGAATCGCTCGCCCGCCTGAAGGAGTTGGTCCGTGGCCTCGACGAAAGCGTGCTCAGCGGCCGCATCGAGTTCGAGCTGGCCACGCTCACGTCGTCCGTGGACCTGCTTCTCTCGTCACCGGCTCGGCCCGACGACCGGCCCCTTCGAGTCCTCCCGCGGTCTCGCTACGACGAGGTCACGAAGGTGTACAACCATCTCAGCTTCCTGGATCGGCTCGACGAGGAGTTCGAGCGCGCCCTTCGCCACGCCAGCCCGCTCTCCCTTCTCATCGCGAGCCTCGAGGACCTTGCCTCCTTCAGCGCGGCGCGGGGCCGGCTGGTCGGGAACGACCTCTTGCGCCGGGTTGCCCGCGTCATTCGCGAGACCATTCGTGAGTCGGACCTGGCCGGCCGATGCGAGGGTGACACGTTCGGGATCCTGCTGCCCCAGACCAGCCATGATCAAGCCCAGTGGCTCGCGCAACGGGTTCGGATCGCAATCGCGGCGCTGCCAGATCCGGTGACAGTGACCCTCGGCGTGGCGTCGCTCAGCGAATCGACCCCCGGACCGCTCGAGCTCCTGGCGCACGCCCATCGCGCGTTGAACCGGACCCGCACCCTCGCTCCGGCGATCTAACAGGAGAACAAGGATCTCGTGGACACATTTCAGCTCGTCAAGCGGCTGGCCACGGCCGTCGTGCGCCGACGCAAGCGGCTCGCGCTCTCGATCTTCGTGGGCGTCTGCCTCGTCTTGGTCCCAGTCGGCTATCTCGTGTCCAAGGAGCCCCCTCGCTTCCAGACCTCGGCCACCTTGCTTCTCGAGGCCCGCGATTCCCGGATGCCGCTTTTCCAAGAGCTGTCCCCACTCCGCCCGCTTCCAGTCCAGCTCGAGATCCTGCGCAGCCGGAGCCTGGCCGAGAGCGTGGTCGAGAACCTGCCGAACGCCGCCCTCAAGGACTTGCTGGAGGTCCGCTACGGCCAGCCCTACTCATCGAAGATCGAGAACGCCTTCCGGCGGGTCACCGGCGCCGAGCTCAGGATCGAGAGCCCCCAGCGCCGCATCCTGGGCGAGCTGCAGGGCGGCCGAGTGAGCTTCTTGACCAAAGGCGACCATGGCATCGTCGAGATCTGGGCAGAGGCCTCCCAGCCCCAGGTCGCAGTCGACATCGTGAACGGTTATATCGAAGCTCTCCTCGCCCGAACCCGTTCCTTCAACATCGAAGACGCCCGTGTCTCGCGAGAATTCCTGGAGCAGCAGCTCGCCGACATCAAGAAGACATTGCAGGGCAGCGAGGACGAGCTCCGCTCGTTCAACACATCCCACGGCGGAGTGAGGATTCCGGACCAGAGCCAGACCGCGGTGAGTCACCTCTCGGAGGCGGAAACGGCCCTCGCCGAGGTCGCGGCCAACCGGAAGATGCTCGACATCCGGCTGCGAGCCCTGCGGGAAAAGATCGAGACCCAGAAGGGCTTGCCCCCCCCTCCGGCTCCCGCGCTCTTCCCGGCGGCTCGGCCGGCGGCGGTCCCCGACAATGTGCAACGCCTGCGGGCCCAGCTCGCCCAGCTCGAGACGACCCTTCTCGATCTGCGGACCAAGTACACCGACGAACATCCGCGCATCGTCCTCGTGCGGGACCGGATCGGGGAAGTCCAGCGACACCTCGGCGAGGCCGTCAAGGAAACGACGATGGTGGCTCCCGCGCCAGGGGCCGTGCCGCAACGGGAACGGGTGAACTTCGCCGAGCAGGTTCTCCTCCTCGAGACGGCCACCCACACGCTCGCGGCCCAGGAAGAGGCCCTCCAGCGGCAAGTGGCGATGCTCCGGCGAAGTCTCACGGGCTTGTCGCAAAGCGAGCTCCAGTACAGCCGGATCGTGCGCGACGTCGACAGCAACCGTAGCCTGCAGAAGCTCCTGGCCGACCGGCTCGTCGCCTCGCGCATCCGCGAGCAGGGCGAGATGAAGAACGTCAAGGTCATCGATCCGGCCGGATTCCCAGTCCCGGCGGCGAACCCGAACCGCGTGCTGCTCCTCCTCGCTGCGTTGCTCCTCGCCGCCCTCTCGGCACTCGCGATCCCAGGAGCCCTGGAGTGGCTGCACCGAACGGTCGAGAGCGAGGACGACGTCGAGGCCATCACCGGCTTCCCTGTTCTGGGGGCCATTCCTCGCCTCCGCGGCCGACGGCCGATGTACGGCAGCGCGTTCGCGACGCTGTCCCGAGAGCGTCCCGGCCAGGACTTCATGTACACCGAGGCCATCCGGGGCCTCCGGGTGGCCGTCCAGCTGGCTGCGCGAGCCGAGGGGCTGCGGACGATCCTCGTCGCGAGCGCCCTCGAGAACGAGGGCAAATCGACGGTTGTCTTCAACCTGGGGCTGGCGTTTCGAGAGGCGGGCAAGCGCGTCGGCCTTGCCGACACGGACTTCGAGCGCCCCACGCTGCACCTCGCCTCGAAGACCCAGCCGACCGAAGGGTTGGCGGAGGCTATGCACGCGCAGCTTGACCCGCACACCCTGGCGTCGCTCGGCGACGGCATCTGGCTGGCCCCGCGTGGCCAGGCCTTCCGGGCGCAGACCCGCGGCATCATGGCCTCGAACCGCCTGAAGGAGCTGATGGGCGAGCTGGCCGAGCACGCGGATATCGTGATCTGTGACTCCTCGCCGCTCCTCCTCGTCCCGGAGGCCCTGTTCCTGGCGTGCGCGGTCGACGCCGTGATTCTCGTGGTGAAGTCGGGAAGCACGAAGGCCCACGAGCTCACGCGCGTCAAGGCTATGCTCGAGGGGGTGGGAGCGAGAGTCATCGGGGCGGTCCTCAACGAGGTCCCGCCCTCGACCGTGGACGGATACTACAAGCGTTACTACAAGGCGTACGTGAAAAGGAGTGCGTCGTAAATGGATCACGCGGACATCCTCTTTGAGAAGCTGCGGTCCAAGAGCGCGCAGGTGGCGGTGGTGGGCCTCGGGTATGTCGGGTTGTCGCTGGCGGTGGGCCTCGGAAAGGCCGGAATCAGGATCCTCGGAATCGACGTCGACGTCGAGCGCGTCGGCCTGCTGTCCAACGGCACCTCCTACATCGGCGACATCACCGATGGCGACATCCGCTGGCTCCTCGCCGAAGGGCTCCTGAGCGCGTCGGCGACCTTCGAGGGGACCGGCCAGGTCGATGCCATCGTCATCTGCGTTCCCACTCCGCTCCGCAAGAGCAAGGAACCCGATATCTCGTCGATCGTCTCGGCGGTGGACAGCATCGCGCCGACCCTGAGGAAGGGGCAGCTGGTCGTTCTCGAGAGCACGACCTATCCGGGAACGACCGAGGAAGTGCTGCAGTCGCGCTTCGAAGGGCTCGGCTTCACCCTCGGGCGGGATCTCTTTCTCGCTTTCTCGCCAGAGCGAGTAGATCCGGGCAACCGGACCTTCACCTCGGCGAACATCCCCAAGGTGGTCGGCGGCGTGACGGCCACCTGCACGGCGCTGGCGGCCGCCCTGTACTCGATCGTCACCAGCAAGGTCCATCGGGTCTCGAATCCGAGGGTGGCCGAGACCGCGAAGCTCCTCGAGAACACCTTCCGGAGCGTCAACATCGCCCTCGCCAATGAGCTCGCTCTCGCGTGCCGGGCCATCGACGTCGACCCCTGGGAGGTGATCGACGCCGCGGCCACGAAACCCTTCGGGTTCATGCCGTTCTATCCCGGGCCCGGAACCGGCGGGCACTGCATTCCGCTGGACCCGCTCTACCTCTCGTGGCGAGTCCGGATGAACGGGTTCGAGCCGCGCTTCATCGCGCTGGCGGACGAGATCAACCGGTCGATGCCGCGGCACGTGGTCACGACCATCTCCGATGCGCTGAACGAGCGCGGTCAATGTCTGCGCGACGCCCAGGTCCTCGTCCTCGGCGTCACGTACAAGCGCGACGTCAACGACGTGCGCGAGTCACCGGCGCTCGAGATCATCAAGATCCTCATCGAGAAAGGCGTCCGCATCTCCTACTCGGACCCCTTTACCCCCCAGCTCGATCTGGGTGACCAGAAGATCGCGTCGACCCCGCTGACGGCCGACCTCCTGGGTACGAGCGACTGCGTCGTCGTCGTGACCGATCACAGCAGCTTCGACTACCCCCTGATTGCGCGGGCGGCACGACTCGTGGTGGATGTCCGCAACGCGCTCCGGGTCATCCCCGACCACCGCGAGCATATCGTCACCCTCTAGGAACCTGTCGGACTTGGCCAGGATGACAATGACTCACGCCGCTTCGACCGCCGGCTTCGCCGCGCAATGCCCGTCGCAGGGGGAGATATCGGAGGGGGCCTCGACGGCCCCCTCCGATGACTAGGCATGCAGAACGCGCTCACGTTCGATGTCGAGGAATACTTCCAGGTCGAGGCGTTCTCGTCGGTGGTCAGGATGGAGCAGTGGGACTCCTACCCGAGCCGGGTCGTCGACAGTACCCGGCGGCTCCTTGACCTGCTGGCCCGCCGCACGGTCCGCGCCACCTTCTTTGTTCTAGGCTGGGTGGCCGCCCGCCACGCGTCCCTGGTGCGCGATATCCGCGCGGGCGGCCATGAGCTTGCCTGCCATGGGTACGCCCATCGCCCAATCTACACGCTGACCCCTGACGCCTTCCGCGACGACGTGCGCCGGGGCAAGCAGGCCGTGGAGGACGCGGGGGGCGTCCGAGTGCTCGGGTACCGAGCCCCAACCTTCTCGGTAGTCAAGAACTCCCTGTGGGCGCTCGAGATCCTCGCGGAAGAGGGATTCGTCTACGACTCCAGCATCTTCCCGATCGTCCACGATCGTTACGGTATTCCGGACGCGCCTCGATTTCCGTACCGGGTCGCGCTCCCTCACGGTGGAGACCTGGTCGAGTTTCCTATCACGACCCTGCAGATCGCCGGCCAGCGGCTGCCCTTCTGCGGCGGCGGATACTTCCGACTCGCCCCGTACCGGCTCGTGCGGGCCGGACTCCGCCATGTGAACCGCCACGATGGAAAGCCGGCGATCGTCTATCTCCACCCCTGGGAGATGGACCCCGACCAGCCACGGGCCCCGGTGGGATATCTCAGGCGGCTCCGGCATTCCGTCAACATTCATCGGACCGCGACGAAGCTCGACTGGCTCCTGGCCGAATTCCCGTTCGCACCGGTCGACGAGGTGCTGTGTGAACAGCACCTCCTGGAGAACGCTCAATGAGGGTGGCGCTCGTGGTTGGAGCCCGGCCGAACTTTGTCAAGATCGCGCCGATCATGAAGGAGATGCGCGACCACAGCGGGCTGGCGGTCACGCTCATTCACACCGGACAGCACTACGACGCCAACATGTCCGGCGCGATCTTCGCCGATCTGGGGATCCCCGAGCCGGACGTCAACCTCGGCGTGCGAGCGGACGCCAACGCGGTTCAGACCGCCGAGGTCATGCTCCGCCTCGTGCCACTCTTCACGGAACAGCCGCCCGATCTCGTCGTCGTCGTCGGCGACGTCAACTCCACGCTGGCCGGCGGCCTGGTGGCGGCTAAGATGGGCATCCGACTGGCTCACGTCGAAGCCGGGCTCCGCAGCTTCGATCGCACCATGCCCGAGGAGATCAATCGGATCCTGACCGACGCGCTGGCCGATTTCTGCTTCACGACCGAACCCTCCGCCAACGAGAATCTCGCGCGGGAAGGCGTGCCCGCCGAGCGGGTGTACTACGTCGGCAACGTGATGATCGACACGCTGTTCAGGTTTCGGGACGTCGCCGGATCATCCTCGATCCTTCGGGCCTTCGGGCTTGTTCCGCGCGAGTTCGCCGTCCTGACCCTTCACCGGCCGGCCAATGTCGACGACCCGCGGGCCTTACGGGCCGCGCTGGCGACCATCGATGCAATTCACCGCGACGTCCCCGTGATCTTCCCGGTGCATCCGAGGACCCGCCGCCGTCTCGAAGCGAGCTCGGACGGTATTCGGCACGGCCTGCGCTGCGTCGAGCCACTGTCGTACCTTGACTTCACGCACCTCATGGCCAACGCGGCCTGCGTTCTGACCGATTCCGGTGGCATCCAGGAAGAGACGACGGCTTTGCAGGTTCCGTGCTTGACGCTGCGGACGACGACCGAGCGCCCGATCACCGTGACCCACGGGACCAATCGCATCGTGGGGTTCGACGCGGACGCGGTCGCCTCGGCGTGGGCGGAGATTCGAGGCGGCCACTGGCCCACGGGGCGGCTCCCCGAACTGTGGGACGGGAAAGCCGCGGAACGAATCGTGAGGGTCTTGCTGGGCTAGCATTGGACATCCGCCCGATCGGCAGTGACACGCTCGACTGGGACGCGTTCGTCCGCGCGTCGGCTGACGGCACGCCCTTTCACCTGACCGCCTGGAAGACGGCCATCGAGGAGACATTCGGTCACCGGTCGCACTACCTGATGGCCACCCGGGGTGGTGCCATCGAAGGCGTCCTGCCGCTCTTCGAGGTCCGCGGCCTCTTTGGAGGGCGAGCGCTCGTGTCCGTTCCGTATGGCGTGTACGGCGGTGTCTGTGCGAGCTCGGAAACGGCCACTCGGGCGCTCCTCGACGCGGCCGTCGCCCTGGGTCGGGAGCGGCGGGTCGCCTATCTCGAGCTGCGCCAACGCCGAGAGCTCGGGCTCGGACTCGTCACGAAGCCCCGCTACGTGACCTTCTCCCGGGCGATCCGGGCGACCGCCGAGGAGAACGCCCAAGCCATCCCCCGCAAGCAGCGGCGAATGACGCGGCAGGGAGCCAAGTTCGGCCTCACCGCGAGCGTCGGACGTGAGCATCTCGATGCCGTGTACGAGGTCTACGCCCACAGCGTCCGGAACCTCGGCTCCCCGGTCTTCCCCCGCCGGCTCTTTCACGCCATCGCCAACGCGTTCGACAAGGAGTGCCAGGTCGTCGCGGTGTGGCGCGACGGTCGGGTCGTGGCGGGGGTGCTGACCCTGTTCTATCAGGACCAGGTGCTCCCGTTCTACGGTGGCGCGCTCCCCGAGGCTCTTCCGTACGCGGTCAACGACTTCATGTACTGGGAGCTGATGTGCTACGCGGCCCAGGCCGGCTACACCGTGTTCGACTTCGGCCGTAGCCGGGAAGGAACCGGCCCGTACCAGTTCAAGCGGCACTGGGGCTTCCAGCCCGTCCCGCTACCCTATCAGTACCGGCTGCTTCGCGGGCGGAGTTTGCCCGATCTCAGCCCTTCGAACCCTCGGCTCCGCCTGGCGTCCGCGCTGTGGCGCCGGTTGCCCTTCCGGGCCACCACCCTGCTCGGTCCCGTGCTGACTCGCTACATACCCGGCTGAGGGACCTGCGTGAAGGTCAAGCTCGTCACGTCACTACGCGATTTCGACTCGTTGGCCGGGGTGTGGGCCGACATGGCCCGGGCCAGCGGCCAGCCCTCGCCCTTCCTGAGTCATGACTGGTTCGCGTGCTGCTGGCGCACGGCCGGTCCCGATCGCCGGCGCGAGCTGTGGGTCATCGAGGATGACGCGGCTCCGCTCGCCTTGATCCCGCTGACCCTGACCCGGGCGACCATGCGCGGACTGCCGGTTCGGCGGCTGGGAATCCTCGACTCGCCCGACACGCCCGTGTTCGATTTCGTCGTGACTGGGCGAGTCGACGAGGTCGTCGCGACCTTTCTCCGCTTCCTGCGATCCCGCCGCGACTGGGACCTCCTGTCGCTCGAGAAGGTGCCCGTTCACTCTCCGACCCTCAAGGCCCTCCAGACCGCGCTCGCAGCCGACTTTCGATGGCGGCCCGCGGGTGTTCTGGCGTCGCCGTTCCTCGACATCCGGGGAACGTGGGAGGAGTTTTTCCGACACAAGACGCAGCGGTTCCGGAAGACGTGCCGCAACCTCGAGAACCGGATCCGGCGTGGTGGCAAGGTGACGCTCGAAGAACATTGCGACGTAGATCCGGACGGGCCCATCTTCGCGGAGATGATGGAAGTGTCCTTGCAAAGCTGGAAGGGCCCGCGCGGACTGGCCATGGCCACCATGCAACGGATGCCGCGCTTCTTTCGCGAGCTGACCCGTCGGGCCAGCGCGAACGGCTGGCTCCGCTTGTGGATTCTGAGGCTGGATGGCCGCCCAGTCGCCACCGAGTACCAGGTGGCCCAGAACGGGCGCATTCACGCGCTTCGCGCCGATTTCGATTCATCACTGGCCGATCTGTCGCCCGGCGCATGCCTCAACCTCTCCATCGTCCGGACGTTGTTTCATCACGGCACCGTCGGCGAGTACGATATGGGCCCGGGCATCAACGAGTACAAGCTGCGCTGGGCGACGGGCGCCCACGAGACGACCGGTGTCGACGTGTACGCACCCACCATCTATGGCCACCTCCTCTGGACCATCGAGGCCCACCTGCTTCCCTTGGTCCGGCGGTGGCGGCGCCCGGAGATGAACGGGTGATTGCCGGTCTGCTGTTCCGCGGAGACACCGACCACCCTCCGGTGACCGATGGGCTAGGAGCGCTGACCCGGGCCCTGGGCCCGTTGGGACCGGCTGTCGTCGTTCCGGCCGGCGCGCTCGGCTTTGCCACCTGGTCGTCCGGTCACTGTGCCCACGGCGACGGTGAGGTGTGGGTTGCCGCCGAGACCGACCTCACGAACCTCACCCACCTTAAACAGCTCACCGGTCTCGAGGCAGACGACGCGCCCCTCATCGCGGCGCTCTACGCGCGGCAGGGGGAACGCTTTGCCCAGTCGCTCCGCGGCGCCTTCGCCGTGGCGGTCTGGGACCGGTCCGCCGATACGCTTCTGCTGGCCGTGGACCGGTTCAGCATCAAGCGCCTGTACTACGTGGTCGACGGCACCCGTCTCGCCTTTGCTCCGCGGCCGGCTCTTCTCCACGCGATTGCGGGCGTGGCCGCCCGGCCGGATCCGACCGCAGTGTACGCGTATCTGAACTTCGGCTATGTGCCCGGGCCTCGTTCCATCTTCGCCGGCATCCACCGCCTGGCGCCGGGACACCGCCTGTTGCTGCGCCGAGACGGCCTGACCGTCGAGCCGTACTGGGAGATGACGTACTCCGAGCGGGCGATCAGCCGCGCCCGCGGGGCGACGACGCTCTACCGACTAACGGAGCGAGCGGTCACCGAGGCCGTCGGTGGCATGCCGTCGGCCAAGGTCGGCGCATTCCTGAGCGGCGGTACCGACAGCAGCACGGTGGTCGGCCTGATGAGTCGGTCCCTCGGCGGTGACGTGAATGCGTTCTCGATCGGCTTTAGAGAGGACGCGTACGACGAGCTTCAGTACGCGAGGATCGCGGCCGACCACTTCCAGGCGAAGCATCACACCCGCATCGTGACGGCCGACGACGCGCTGGGGTGGCTGCCCCGCCTCGTCGAGGTCTTCGACGAGCCATTCGGGAACAACTCGGCGATCGGCACCGCCGCCTGCGCCGGACTCGCGCGCGACCTGGGCGTGGAGCGACTGCTCGCGGGGGATGGCGGCGACGAGATCTTCGGCGGCAACGAGCGCTACCGTACCGACCGAGTATTCGGCAGCTACCACCTCGTCCCCACGCCGCTCCGCCGGGGCCTGCTCGAGCCAGTCATCCTTCGTCTTCCGGTGGCCCGAGACAGTCTCATCGGACGGGCGCAGCGCTACATCCAGCGAGCCAACTTGCCGAACCCCGAGCGGTTCTACTCCTACGAGTTCTTCTTTGCTCGGGAGGGCCAGCACCTCCTTGGCGACGACTTCCGCCGGTCCGTCGACCTGGCCGCGCCCTACGCCGTGATCGGCGCCCACTACCGTGAGGCGCACGCCACGTCCGAGCTGAACCGGCTTCTCTATCTCGACCTCCGGCTCACCATCGGCGACAACGATCTCCTCAAGGTGACCAGAACGGCCGAGATGGCCGGAGTTCAGGTTCGCTTTCCACTCCTCGATCCCGAGCTGGTGGAGTTCACCGGGGCCCTGCCGGCGCGGTTCAAGGTCCGGGGCTTCCAGAAGCGCTACCTCTTCAAGCGCGCGTTCCGTGCCCTCCTGCCTCCGGCAACTATCGCCAAGCGAAAGCAGGGGTTCGGAGTTCCCACGGGCACGTGGCTGAAGGATCACGGGCGCTTCATGGAGCTGGCGCGGGACGCGCTGCTCTCGCCCCGCGCCGGGCAGCGGGGCTACTTTCGAGCCGGCGCGGTCCAGGATTTGTTCGCCAGACACGCCGCCGATGCCACCCCGTACTTCGGAGATCTCCTCTGGCGGCTGCTCATGCTCGAGCTGTGGCATCGCCGGCATGTCGACAGTGCCCCTGGAGGATGAGACGCATGCACCGCTCGTCGTTCGTCGGTTGGACCGCGGCCGCGCTTCAGTCCCTGGGCCTGCTCCGGCCCGTTTCCGTCGCCGCCGCCTGGGCCCGTCGATCGCCCGCGTTCCTGGTCCTCACGTACCACCGAGTGAACGATGAGGCCGACCCGTTCTTCGCCGCGGTGCCCACCAAGGTCTTCGAGCGCCACATGGCGTTCATCGCCCGTACGTACCGCGTCATGACCATCGAGGACCTCGCCGAGCACGTTCAGCGGGGGACCGTCCCCCGGCGCGCGCTCGCCATCACGTTCGACGATGGGTATCAAGACAACTTGACCCACGCGGCACCCATCCTGGCTCGTCACCGTCTGCCGGCAACCATCTTCCTCGCCACTGGCTTCATCGGTACCGCCGAGATCCCGTGGTTCGATCGGGTCGCGATGGCGTTCAAGGTGACCGGCACGGATGCCTTCGCCGCGCCGTGGGGAGACGTGGTGGCGTTGACGTCGCAGTCCGACCGACTGGTTGCCCTTGATCTCACCCTCAAGTATCTCAAGCGACTTCCCGACGAAGACCTCAGGCGCCACGTCGACATGCTGCTCGACGCCCTAGCGGTCGCGAATCCCGACGGGGCCAAGAATCTGATGCTCACGTGGGACGACGTTCGTGCCCTCGCCGGGCTCGGCTTTTCGATCGGGGCCCATACCGTGAGTCACCCGATTCTCTCCCGGGTACCGCCGACCCGGGCCTGGACGGAAATCCTGGACTCACGAACCATGATTCAATCGGCGTGCGGATACCGCCCGCGGGCCTTCGCCTATCCGAATGGACGCCCCGACGACTACACCGAAACCGTCAAGCACTTCGTGCGCGAGGCCGGTTTCACCTGCGCCGTGACCACCCGCTTTGGCGTCAACACCCGACACACGTCGCCGTGGGAACTCCGTCGCGGGGGACCCTGGGAGTCGGACTTGCCTACCTTTGCCCTGAAGCTCGCCGCCTACCGGCTCCTCGGACAGGACGAGGCCGCCTAGGGTCATGGGGGCGACGGCTCGGCATCTCGAGGTCGGCGACGGCCAGGCCACGCGTGTCCGGCGCGATTCTCGCTCCACGCGTGAGGCTGCCGGGTACACTCGAGGCCGACGCGAAACGCTGAGCGGGGTGCCCGGCCAGGACGGCGTTCCGCTCGGGACGCGCGCCGACTCGAGACATCAATCGGAAAGGATCGATCATGGGCGCTAACTCTCGATACCTGAATTTCTACCAGGGCACCCCAGTCTTGGTGACGGGCGGGTCAGGAGCGATCGGCTCGAATCTCTGCCGCGCGCTCGCCGGTCTCGGCGCGACCGTGGTCGCCTTGGACGATCTCTCATCGTCCGACCGCTCGTCGGTGGCCGACCTCCCGAACTGTGTCCTCGTCGAGGGCGGGGTGACCGACCAGGCCGCTCTCGACCAGGTGTTCGGGTTCAAGCCGCGCGTGGTCTTTCACCTCGCCGCGCTATTCGCGAATCAGAACAGCGTCGACCATCCGGAGCGCGATCTCCTGGTCAACGGTCTCGGCACGCTCAAGGTTCTGCAGTCGGCGAGGCTGGCGGGCGCCGACCGGGTCGTGTATGCTTCCTCCAGCTCTCTGGTCGGCGCCACCACGGCTCAGATGCCGATCACCGAGGAGGCGCTGAGTACAGAGCTTCACACGCCGTACCAGATCACCAAGCTATTGGGCGAGCTATACGCGAACTATTTCAAGAACTACTACAAATACCAGACCGTACGGGTTCGCTTCTTCAACTCGTATGGCCCTGGTGAGCTGCCCGGGCCGTACCGGAACGTGATCCCGAACTTCGTCTACACGGCGATGCAGCGCCAGCCGCTGTGTATCACCGGCAACGGCGACGAGACGCGTGATTGGACCTATGTCGGCGACATCGTCGACGGGCTGCTCCGGGCCGCGGTTTTCGACACCGCCGTCGGGGAACTGTTCAACCTGGCGTCCAGCACGGAGACGCGAGTCCGGGATCTGGCGTTGTGGATCAACGAGATCACCGGCAACGACGCGGGCATCGTTCATACCGCGCGGCGCGACTGGGACACCCACAGTCGCCGCTGGGCGAGCATCGCCAAGGCCAAGCGGCTGCTCGGTTACGAGCCTCAGACCGACCTGTATGCCGGGCTGCAGAAAACTGTCACTTGGTTTCGGGAGAACTGGCCTGACATCCAATCCCGGGTCCGCGGATAGCCAATGGTCGGGCTCCCCGACAGACCTCTCGCGTGGGACACTCCGACCGTGTACCTCGTCCTGCCGGCGTACAACGAGGAGGTCTCGCTTCCCGCGTTGTTGCCGCGGGTCAAGTCTGCGCTCGAAGGAGCGGGCATCCCGTACCACGTGATCGTCGTCAACGATGGAAGCGCCGACCGCACCCGCGACGTGGCCCGACAGCACGGTGCCCAGATGCCCTTGACCATCGTAGATCACGAGCGTAACCAAGGGCTCGGCGCAGCGCTGAAGTCGGGGCTGCTCAAGGCCAGTGGACTGGCGCAAGGGCACGACGTGATCGTTACCATGGACGCCGACAATACACACCCTCCCGACCTCATCCTTGCCATGCTGGGCCGGGTCCAGGACGGGTACGACCTCGTCGTCGCCTCCCGCTTTGTCGACGGGGGCCAGCAGGTCGGTCTTCCGTTTCATCGACGCGTGCTCAGTCGCACCGCCGGCATCCTGCTGAAGACACTCTTCCCGGTGCCGGGGGTGACCGACTACACCTGCGGCTTTCGCGCATACCGTGCCTCCGTCCTCAAAGCGGCCCTCGACGCTTACGGGCCGTCCCTCGTGCAGGAGCGGGGATTCAGCTGTTTCGTCGAGGTCTTGCTCAAGCTCCGCACCCTCGGGGCGCTCGCCTGCCAAGTTCCCCTGGTGCTCCGCTACGACTTCAAGGAAAGCGCCAGCAAGCTGCGGATCATGCGGACGCTTGGCCTGTACGGGCGGCTGATCGCGACGAACCTCGTCCTCCCCGGCACCAAGCCCTTTCGAACGCTCGGGCCCGGCTCTACGCTCGCGTCGAGAGTGGGGCGATGAAAGTCGGCATCGTCGGCGGCGGGATCACCGGTCTGACCACGGCGTACCGGCTGCTGCGAGCCGGTCATCAGGCCACCATCTTCGAGGCCGCTCCGCTGCTGGGAGGTCTGGCCGCTTCCACCCAGGTTCAGGGCGTCTGGGTGGACAAGTTCTATCACTGCATTCTGCCCAGCGATACCGCTCTCCTGTCCCTGGTGGCGGAGATCGGGCTCGGAGACGACATCTACTGGCAAGAGACGGAGATGGGATTCCTCTGTCAGGGCCGCCTGTACCCTCTGACGACACCCACCGACCTGCTGCGATTCTCGCCCCTGTCCGTCCTCGACCGGCTCCGCCTCGGCTTCGCCGGCCTGTACACCCGCCGACTGCGAAGCTGGCAAGCGCTCGAGCACGTGACCGCCCAGGACTGGCTGACCCGCTTCTGCGGGGAGCGCGCCTTCAACACCGTCTGGAAGCCCCTCCTAACCTTCAAGTTCGGTGACCAATGGCAGCAGGCGCCTGCGACCTACCTGTGGGCCCGGGTGAAGCGGCAGGGCAGTACCCGGCAGGGGCGTTCGGCCAAGGAGCGGCTGGCCTACGTCAAGGGCGGCTTCAAGGCGATCCTCGAGCGACTCGCCGACGAAGTGCGTGGCCTGGGCGGCACCATCCATACCGCCACTCCGGTCGACCGGATCGCCGCTGACGGGTCCTCGGTACATGGCCTGACCATCCGAGGCCACCTCCAGCGCTTCGACAAGGTGGTCGCAACCGTCCCTCTCGTGCAATTCCTGCGTTTGATTGATCCGGAACTGCTCGGCGAACCCCTCCGGCCCGACACCGTCTCGTACCAGGCCGCGGTTTGTGTGATGCTCGTCCTCAAGAAGCGGCTCAGCCGCTACTACTGGATCCCGGTGGTCGACTCGGCCGCGTCGTTCTCCGGGATCGTCGAGACTACCAACCTGATCCGGTCGGAAGACCTCAATGGCATCCATCTCGTCTACCTCGTCAATTACGTGCCCCGTGAAGATCCACTTTTCTCCGCCGACCCTGACGCGCTCATCGACAAGCTCACCGGCGAGCTGGGACGCCTCGTCCCGACCTTCACGACGGCGCAGATCCTGGAATCGCACGTGTTCAAGGCCGCGTTCGTCGAGCCGGTGTGGACCCTGAACTACTCAGCGCGGATGCCCCGGCGCGCCTTCCTGAACGATTCCTTGTTCCTCCTGACCACCGCGCAGCTGTACCCGGCAATCAACAGCACCAGCAACTGCGTCCAGCAGGTCGCCGACGTCATGCGCCAGCTCGCCTCGCCACCCGACTCGCACGGTCAGCACCGATTCGCCCAATCCGCCACCGGGGCAGAATCCCCCAGGGATCCGAGGCCGCGATGACGTCCAGCGGGGCCTCGGGGATGAAGCGGGCCGCCGTGGCGTTGCTCGCCATCGTCGGGCTCGGGAGCCCGCAGTGCGCGCCCGCCGACGTCCAGAGGTTCACTGACGCGGGATTGGCCGCGAAGACCATCGCCATCCTCCCGGCATCTATCGCCGCGTTGGCCCCCGACGGTGAATTCTCCACCGGGCAGCCGGCTCGCTCGTGGTCGCGCTCGATGGCTTGGCGGTCTTCGCCCGCCGCGGATCGGAACCGTTACGGAAAGGCGGACCCTTCATGGTATCCTGTCGCAGATCGCACCACGGCGACCCCACGCGCGCCGTCGCGTGCCTCGCGCTGACACCCTAGGGCCATGCAGACTCGCACCGGGACGACGACGATCTCTGCCGCAACGAGTCCGCCCCTCCGCGACCACCTCCGCGAACTCCTCCGGCATGGGGATCTCATCTTGAGCTTCGCCCGTCGCGACATTCGCGCACGCTACCACCAGACTGTCTTGGGGATCGCCTGGGCCGTCCTGCAGCCATTTTCGTTGATGCTCATCTTCACCCTTGTCTTCTCCAAGCTCGCCCGGGTCCCCAGCGATGGCCTCCCCTACCCGATATTTGTCTATAGCGCGCTGATTTTCTGGACCTTCTTCACCACCTCGATCGCGCAGGGCACGATCGCCGTCGTGGCCAACTCAAGTCTCGTACGCAAGATTCACTTTCCCCGAGAAACACTGCTCCTGGCGGTTCTCATGGCCAGCAGCCTCGATCTTGCCATTGCCTCCCTCATCTTCGGCGGGATGCTTCTGTACTACCAGGTCGCCGTCCACTGGACCCTGCTCTGGCTCGTCCCCCTGTTCGCGCTCCAGGTTCTCTTGGCGTTCGGTGTCATCTGTATCACCTCGGCGGTACACGTGTATTTCCGTGACATCGGCCACGCCATGCCCCTCTTCCTTCAGCTCTGGATGTTCGCCACCCCGGTAGCCTACCCGCTGAGCCTGGTTCCCACCAACCTCTCGCTCTTGTATCTGCTCAATCCCATGGTGCCTATCATCGAGGGCTACCGCAGCGCAATTCTGCTCGGCCAGTCTCCGAACCTCCGCCATCTCCAGCTCGGAGTCCTGGTGGCGATGCTCCTGGTCGCTCTCGGCTATCTGGGGTTCAAACGTGCCGAACGCACGTTTGCCGATGTGATCTGAGACGCCTTCTGATGAGCGACGTCGTCATGCGCTTCGACTCCGTATCCAAGCACTATCGCCTCCGGCGAGGTTGGAGCCTGGCCATCCGCGACGAGGCGCTCAGACTTGCTCGTCGGCTCCTGCTTCGCGCCACGGTCATTCCCGACATGTTCTGGGCGCTCCGTGACGTGTCGTTCGAGATCACTCGAGCCGAAACCATCGGCTTGATTGGCGCCAATGGCGCCGGTAAGAGCACGCTCCTCAAGATCCTGTCACGCGTGTCGGTACCGTCGGCCGGCTCGCTCCAGGTGACCGGGAAAGTTGGGGCACTGATTGAGATCGGCGCCGGCTTTCATCCGGAGTTGACCGGGCGTGAGAACGTCTATCTCAACGGAACCATCATGGGCATGCGGCGCACTGAAATCGATCGAAAGTTCGACCGCATCGTCGCCTTTGCCGAGGTGGAGAAGTTCCTCGATGTGCCCATCAAATACTACTCCTCGGGAATGGCGATGCGTTTGGGATTCGCGGTCGCCGCCCATATAGATCCAGACATTTTACTGGTCGACGAGGTGCTGGCGGTGGGTGATGCCGCCTTCCAGGCAAAATGTCTAAACAAGCTCGCCGAGCTCCGAGAGCAAGAGAAGACGATCATCCTCGTCTCTCACGTTCTCCCCAACGTTCTGAAGCACTCCGATCGCGTTCTGTGGATCGACCATGGAGTCGTGCGCGCGCTCGGGGATCCCGAGAAAACAGTCGAGGCCTATCTGGGGGCCATTCACGGAAGCGTCCTCCCCGACCGACACGAGGCCGCCGTTGACGCCGCCATATGCATTGTCGAGGTCAAGGTCACCGACAGCGGGGGAACACTGCTCGACACCCTGGAGTATGGGAAGTCGGCGATTATCGAGGTCGCGTACCAGGCGCTTCGTCTCGTCAACGATCCGGTGGTCTCAATCACCTTTCAGGACGCCCATGGCTACCACCTCGGGAGCCTCACCACCCGCTTGGATGGAGTCAAGATCGATACTGGGCACGAGCGGGGCGTTGTCCGTCTCGTACTGTGTCCGGTGCTGTTCACTCGAGGCACCTACAGCATTGCCGCGGCTATCTACGACGGACGAATTCAGCGGGCTCTGGATCTCCGCTCCCCCGCGGCACGGTTCACGGTTGATGGACCGAGCGTCGCCTCTCGCGAGGTCAGCGGTCACATCGTCTATCCCCACCGATGGGAACTAGAGGTTCTCGACCAGCCGTGAGGAAGGTCCTCTCGACGCTCCTGCTCATCGTCATCGGGGTCGCGCTGGGCGGCCTGGCCTTCGAGGTGGTGGTCCGTCTCTTCGTGCCGGTGTCGGACCCCCTCTGGCAGTGGGACTCCGCCGTCGGCGTGAAACTCATTCCTAACCTCCGGGGCCGCGCGATCAGACGCGGCGTCTACGATGCGTCGGTGGAAGTCAATGCCGACGGCTTTCGGGATCGGGAGCACGTTCGGCTCAAGCCGCCCGGAGCGACGCGATTGGTGCTTCTCGGCGACTCTTTCATCGAGGCGGTGCAGGTTCCATTTAGCTCGTCAATCCCATCGCTTCTGGAAGCACGGCTCCGCCAGCACGGCATCAACGCGGAAACCATCAATCTCGGAGTCAGCGGAGCGGGTACGGCGCGGCAGTACCTCATCCTGAAGCATTATGGTCTCAAATATCGTCCGGACCTCGTTCTACTGTTCTTTGTCGGAAACGATCTCAGCGACAATAGCCAGAGCCTCCAGGGGTTGTCGTATATCCCCTACCCAGTGCCCGATAGTCAGGGCTCGCTGGTCCGGGACCAAGCGGGCCGCCCGCTCTTCACTCCTTTCGCCGACCAGACATCCCGGCTCGGACCGGTGGCGGCCCTACTCCGGCACCACTCCAAAGGGTACCGCCTGGTCCGTCAAGCCATCGACGCCTCCCCGAACATTCATCAGCTTCTGTACCAGGCGCGCCTCATGAGCACGCCGCCCGAACCGGTCACCGCAGATCCCGCGACATTCGGCTTCTACGAGATCTATCGAGATCCATACCTGCATCGCTGGGCGGAGGCGTTGTCCCTCACCAAGGATCTCCTCCTCGAGATCAACGCTCTCGCCACCGAGAACGACTCGCGTTTCGCGGTCGTCCTGGTTCCGGCGGCCTGGGAGGTGTACCCCCGTCTATGGCAGCAGGTTCTCGCCCAGACTCCAGCGATGCGAGAGGCGTCTCTCGATATCGACAAACCTTCTCGCCTCCTCGCATCCTTCCTCGACGCCCATCACATCCCCTACATCTCCCTGCTCCCTGAATTCCGCGAGCGTGCGCCGACCGCGGCTCCGCTGTACATCCCGAGCGATGCCCATTGGACCACCGCCGGCCACGCCCTGGCCGCGGAGCTTCTCGCTCGCCGACTGCCCCCTCTCCTCGACCGGACCACGTCCCTGGCCCGAGTCTTGACCGCAACCGAAACCTCCCGAGGTCGGCATGCCAACCCTTGAGTCGCCCCTGGCCCTTGCTCCGTCAATCCGGCACAATCTCGCCCTCTTCCATTGTCCAGCCTGTGCCGGCACGCTCCAAGCGGCCGCCGACAATGCCCGCCTGGAATGTCAATCCTGCCGGAGGAGCTTCGCCTCCGATCACGGCATCCCCCTCCTGTTCTGGCCCAGCGAGTGGACCGACAAGGCCGATGTCACCGAGATCGTCAAAGCCTTCTATGAGGACACCCCATTCCCCAATTACGATGATCTCGACTCTCCCGACAGCCTTCGCGCCAAGGCCGAGCGAGGCGTTTTCGCCCGCCTTCTGAACGAGCAGCTCCCCCACGGCTCGAAAATTCTCGAGTGTGGCTGCGGGACCGGTCAGCTCAGCAACTACCTCGGCCTCACCTGGGGCCGACTCGTCTTCGGCACCGATATTTGTCTCAACTCTCTTCGCCTCGGCCAGGCCTTTCACGCACGCCACGCAATTCCCGCGGTCTCGTTCGCGCAGATGAATCTGTTTCGACCCATTTTTCGTCCGGCCACCTTCGATCTCGTCATCTCCAACGGCGTGCTCCATCATACCAGCGACCCTTTCCTGGCCTTCAAGAGCATCTTGACGTGCGTCAAGCGAGGTGGCTTCATCATCATCGGTCTCTACAATACCTACGGTCGACTGTCCACGGATCTCCGCCGCGCGTTGTTCCGCCTGACGGGCGACCGGCTGACCTTCCTCGATCCCCGTCTCCGCCTCTCAGGCTTGAGCCGCCTTCGCAAGACGGCCTGGTTCAAAGACCAATACAAACATCCGCATGAGTCCAAGCACTCGTTCGACGAGGTTCTCGGGTGGTTCGACCGCTGTGGCGTCACATTCATGAACAGCATACCCAAGTCTACGCCCACTGACACCTTCTCCGACCACGAACGGCTCTTCGAAGCCCACCCGCCCGGCTCTTCATTTGATCATCTTCTCGTTCAACTCGGCATGGCCGTCAGCGGAGGTCGAGAGGGAGGGTTCTTTATCATGATTGGTCGGAAGAACACCTGAGTCTGGAGGCATCACATGCGTGTGCTCAAAATCGTGTGGGCCAAATGGCAAATCTTCGGCCACAAACTGGCGACGGTGCAGGCCCGGATACTTCTCTCACTGTTCTACTTTCTGATCCTGGGGCCTTTCGCGGTCGTTCTGAAGCTGGCCGCGGACCCGCTCCACTTGCGCGCCGCCGGCAGCCGGCGCTGGACTCCGCGGGAACAGCCTCCGGGCGAAGCCCGCACCTTGGCCAGGAGGCAGTACTGAAATGAATATCCTTGGGATCTCGTGCTTCTTCCATGACGCCGCGGCCGCGCTGCTCCGCGATGACGGCCAACTCGTCGCCGCCGCCGAAGAGGAGCGTTTTACCCGCAAAAAACATGACTACGACTTCCCCGTTCACGCCATCGACTTTTGCCTCCGGGCCGGCGGCATCCGGAGCGACGACCTCGATTTCGTGGTGTTCTTCGAGAAACCGTTCCTGAAGTTCGACCGAATTCTTCGCTCCGGCATGCAGACGTTTCCGAGCTCGCGACGCGTCTTTCAGGAATCGATGATAACCTGGCTGACCGATAAGCTGTGGATCAAGGCCCTTATCCGCCAGCATCTCGCCGTTCCGGATCACCAGATCCTCTTCAGCGATCACCATCTCTCGCACGCCGCCAGCGCTTTTTTCTGCTCTCCCTTCGAGGAAGCGGCGATCCTGACGGTCGACGGCGTGGGCGAATGGGCCACCGCTACCTACGGCATCGGGCGCGGCACCGACATCAAAATCCTCCATGAAATCCGCTTCCCGCACTCCCTCGGACTCCTCTACAGCGCCTTCACCGCGTATCTGGGTTTCGAGGTCAACGAGGGTGAGTACAAAGTCATGGGCATGGCCCCCTTTGGCAAGCCCCGCTACACCGACAAGGTCTGGAAGCTTATCGCTCAAGAGGGCGACGGAAGCTTCCGACTCGACATGGATTACTTCTCGTTCCACCACTCAGCGCATGCGACGTACAACCAGAAGTTTCTTGACCTTTTCGGACCCGGGCGTGATCCCAAGGCCCCGTTCTTCACGCCGGTCAGCGATTATCCAGCCTATTTCGGGCCCAAGCCCGCCCGCTACGACAGCCTAGCCCAGCAAAACCAACATTATGCTGATGTCGCGGCCAGCATCCAGACGGTCACCGAAGAGGTGCTCCTGAACATGGCCAGGCACCTGCACCGAGAGACCGGGCTGACGCGTCTCTGCATGGCGGGGGGCGTCGCGCTCAACAGCGTCGCCAATGGCCGCATTTTCAGGGAGACGCCGTTCGAGGAGCTGTACGTTCAACCCGCCGCTGGCGACGGCGGGGGCGCGGTCGGCGCCGCCCTCTTCGCCTACCACATGGTACTTGGGAAACCCCGGCAATTCGTCATGCGACACGCGTACTGGGGCGAGGAACACAGTCCGGCGGCGGTCGACTCGTTCCTGAACACCAATAACATTCGGCACCTTTATTTCGATGACGATGACAAGCTCATCGACCGAGTCATCGAAATCATTCAGGCCGGTCGGGTCGTCGGCTGGTTTCAAGGCCGTTTCGAGTGGGGCCCGCGCGCGCTGGGCAATCGCAGTATCCTGGCTGACCCGCGCAATCCTTCGATGAAGGATATTGTCAACACCAAGATCAAGTTTCGAGAGCCATTCCGTCCCTTCGCACCATCGGTGCTCGTCGAGCGAGCTGGTGAGCTCTTCGACTTTCCTGACGCCCAGCGTCACTTCCCGGCTCGCTACATGCTATACGTGGTTGATGTGAAAGACGGTCAACAGGCCCGGATACCCGCCATTACCCACGTTGACGGCACCGCTCGTCTGCAAACGGTGGATCGCGAGTCCGCGCCTCGATATTATCGCTTAATCGAATCATTCGGCGATGCTACCGGCGTGCCCCTCCTGCTCAACACCTCCTTCAACCTCAGAGGCGAGCCAATCGTCAACACGCCAGCCGAGGCGTTCAGCACCTTCGCTCGCAGCGGAATGGATGCCCTCGTCCTCGGCCAGCATCTCATCGAAAAGGAGGAAGAATGAGCTTCCTGAAGAGCATCCTTCTGAAGTTGGCCATCGTCAGAGAACTGCTAGAGTTCCTCTGGGCGGCGAAGCTGTGGTGGATGATCCCGATGGTCTGCGTGCTCATGCTCCTCGGTGGACTCATCGTCTTCGCCCAGAGCTCGGCCATCGCGCCGTTTATCTACACGCTGTTCTGATTCGGTCGGGCAGTGCGCTTCCCTCGCGCCGGTGCAGCCCTCCAGGGCGACGGCGCCCGCCGTGGGCAGCCGACGGGGCGTGCGCGCCACGTCGATCTTCCGATCTCTTTCGAGGACCTCGGCCACCAACACGAGTTATGATGGCCGCGTTGAAGGTGACGCTCAGGGACGCGCTCGGGGGGGTGACCACGCCCGAAGGCCCGGCCGTCCATCTCGACGCCGCCATGAGTTGGCTGTGCCGGGCTCAGGACGCCGCGGGAGATGGCGTCGCCCGCAGTTACGCCCTCCGCTTCCAGCGCGCCCACGGTCGGCAGGGCTGGCTCGCCGCCTACCCCGAGACCACGGGGTACATCATCCCTACCTTCTTCGACTATGCCGCCTGGAGCGACAACGATGAGTATCGTCGACGCGCGATCGGGATGGCTCAGTGGGAAATCAGAGTGCAGATGGACTCCGGTGCCGTTCAGGGGGGGGTGATCGGCTTCCCTCTGACGCCAGCGGTCTTCAACACCGGACAGGTTCTGTTCGGATGGGCCCGCGCGTTTCGCGAAACCGGAGCCGAGCAGTTCAGGAATGCACTCGTCCGCGCCGCCGACTTCCTGGTCGACGCGCAGGACGCCGACGGGGCATGGCGCCGCCACGGCTCCAACTACGCCCGGGCCGGCGTGAATGTCTACGATGTTCGCACCGCCTGGGGACTCCTCGAGGCGGCGCGAGCCGCTGGCGACGCCCGGTACGAGGAGGCGGCCGCTAGGAATCTCGACTTCGCGCTGACCCGCCAACAGGAGAATGGCTGGTTTGCCGAATGCTGTCTCGCCGATGACACGCGCCCGCTGCTGCACACGATCGCGTACACGATGGAGGGCTTCTTGGAGGCCGGGGTGCTCCTTCACACCCCTCGCTACATCGAGGCGGCGCGGCGCGCGGCCGCTGCCCTGCTGCCCACGGTCCGCCCGGATGGCAGCCTGTCGGGCTGCTTCGACGCCGAGTGGAACCCGGCTGCCTCTTGGAGCTGCCTCACCGGCAATGCCCAGACCGCCATCGTGTGGCTCCGTCTCTTTCAATTGGGCGGACCACGCGAGTACCTCGACGCGGCCGGTCGAGTGACCCGCTTCCTGATGTCTACGCAGGACCTCACGTCAGGTGATGCCGGGATCCGAGGCGGCATCAAGGGGGCCCACCCGGTCTGGGGTGCCTACGCCCCCTATGAGTATCCGAACTGGGCGGCGAAGTTCTTTGTCGACGCCCTGATGCTCGAAGCTACCCTCCGGCGGGCGCGGTCAGCCACGACGTGAAGCGCGTCTTGATGGTTGCCTACCACTATCCCCCGGAAGGAATGAGCAGCGGTGTGCTGAGGACGCTCAAGTTCAGCAAGTACCTCCCCGACCACGGGTGGACGCCCCACGTCCTGACCTTGAAGGAATCCTTTTATCCCGTGCGGGATGATGGTCTGCTCAAGGAGATTCGCCCGGAGGTCGTCGTCCATCGGACTCCAGGCCTGGACTCATCCCGGCATCTCGCCATCAACGGTCACTATCTTTCTGCGCTCAGCGTCCCCGACTGTGCGGTGTCGTGGCTCCCGTTTGGCTTCGCCCGCGGCCTCCGCGTCATCAAGAACGAAGGCATTCACGCCCTCTACTCGACAAGCCCGCAGCCCACTGCGCATCTCATCGCGGCGTCGTTGCGGGTGGTGACGAAACTCCCGTGGATCGCGGACTTCCGTGATCCCTGGATCGAGGCGGGAGCTCATCCAAGACCGCGCAGCGTTCGCTACCGCGTCGAGGCCGCGCTTGAATCGCTGGTCATGCATCGGGCGAGTCGGATCACGGTCACCACGGACCCGTTCCGGTGCGAGATCCTCGCCCGCTACCCCGATCTGTCCCCGGAACATGTCACCGTGATCTTCAATGGATTTGACGAAGCCGACTTCACCACGCTTCGTGAGCTGGGCCGTCATGATCGGTTCGAGGTGCTTCATGCCGGCCTGGTGACCCCCGATTATCGCGACCCGTTTCCATTCCTACGCGCCGCAAAGGCCTGCCTCGACCGGCGGACCCTCCGTCGAGATGACCTCCGAATCACCTTTCAAGGCGCGGGCAGCTACGTCTCATCGCCCGTCTTTTCCGCGCGGGTACAGGAACTCGGCCTTGGCGACCTCGTGCGCGTCGTCGGCCGCCTCCAATACCGAGAGAGCCTCCAGCGGATCATGGACGCTACAATTCTCCTGCTCATCCAGGCGTCAGACGATACCCGGACCCTCATACCGGCCAAGGCCTTTGAATACCTGAGGGCCGGCCGGCCGATTCTCGCCCTTACCTATGAGGGCGCCACGGCCGATCTCGTGCGGCAGGCCCGAGCCGGCGTCGTGGCCGACCCCCGCACGCCGCCAGCGCTCGAGGCGGCGATCGAGACGCTCTACCGGCGGTGGCGGACCGGATCGTCTTCGCGGGGCGCCGATCCCCACCTGATTCGGCGATTTGAAAGAGCCACCCTCACCTCCCAGCTCGCCGCGTCCCTCGATTCCGTGACCGGCCACGCCCTGGTAGACTAATTCTATGATTCACCGGGGCCCCCGACGCCGCCGCTACACCAATCGATGCGGCACTGGCCTGATTTCGATATCCGCCACCAATCGCCGCACCGCTTCGGTTCGGCACGGGAGGAATGCATGCTCCGCGTGATCCTTGCCCTGGCTTGGGCCAGCCTCACCGTCGTCTCGCTATGGACCCCGTCGGCTCGCGCCGATCACATACTCCTCGCGCCGCCCGACCCTCTGGACGCCGTGAGCCGCCGCCCACACATCATCCGGGTCCAAGTCCAGCTCGGCCTGGCCTACGAACAGCAGGCCTTGGAAGCCCTGCAAGCGGCGCCCGCTCCCGAGGCGCTCGCCGACATCGCGAAAACGATCCAGGCGGGCTACATCAAGTTCCGCTTCGCGGTCAACGGCATCAGACTCAAGCTTTCCCTCTCCAAGATCTACCAGGACCCGCTCTTGCAGCTCACGGCTGAGCGAATTGATGAGGCGATGCATCGCATTCGCGTGGCCGATCGCGCGGCCCAGTCAGCCGCGGCCGGCAGTCTCGACCAGGTCAGCGCGGCCATCGAGAACCTCCAAGCGGCCATCGCGATCGTCGAGCTGGTTGCGGAGCTCATCTAATCCATGCCGCTCGGCTTGGCCGCTGGCCCCGCGATACGTTACCTCGGCCCCCCGGATACATCGGGCCTGGCTTCGAGATCACGGCCTGGGCTCGGTCCCACCCTTAGCTAGACCATGTGCGGAATTGCCGGACTGATCTATCAGGACGGCCGGCCCGTAGACGCGGGGCTGTTGGGCCGGATGGCCAATGTCCTGGCCCACCGAGGGCCTGACGGTGAGGGGTTCTTCATCGACGGACCACAAGGCCTCGCTCATCGTCGCCTCGCGATCATCGATCTTTCCTCGGGCGCTCAACCCATGCTCAGCGACGATCGTACCTGTTGCATCACCTATAATGGTGAAATATACAACTACCAATCTCTCAAACAGGACCTGTGTCGCCTTGGATACCGTTTCCGCACCACCTCAGACACCGAGGTGATTCTGGTCGGCTACCAGGCCTGGGGGATCGGTGTTCTTCCGCGCCTTCGCGGCATGTTCGCCTTTGCGATCCTCGACCGCCAGCGGCGACGCGTGCTGCTCGCCCGCGATCGTCTCGGAATCAAACCGTTAGTCTATGCGTGGGACGGTACGAGCCTCCGCTTTGCCTCCGAGATCAAGGCGGTCCTTCAAGACCCGGACTTCCCGCGAGATCTCGACTGGGAAGCCCTCCGTGATTATTTCACGTTTCTCTTTGTCCCCGAGCCGCGGACTATTTTTCAGGGCGTCAGAAAGCTTCCACCGGCATCGTACCTGGTCTGTCCGCTCGACCACGGGGAGCCGGAGATCAGTCGCTACTGGACTCTGAGAATGGTGCCGGACGGCAGCGTCGCGGAGACGGAATGGCTGGAGCGCCTCGATCACGTACTCCAAGAAACCGTAACACTCCACATGGTCAGCGACGTGCCCGTCGGCGCCTTCCTCAGCGGCGGCGTCGACTCGAGCACCGTCGTTGCCTATATGGCTCGCGCGTCGCGGTCGCCGGTGAAGACATTCTCAATTGGATTCGATGAGGCTGACTTCGACGAGCTCACCTATGCGCGTGCGGTCGCCGCGCAGTATGGAACCGATCACTTCGAGATGGTCATCAAGCCCGACGTCATGGACATCCTGCCCCGGTTGGTGTGGCAATTCGATGAGCCATTCGCCGACGCATCGGCCGTCCCCACGTATTTCGTCTCCAAGATCGCACGCGAGCAGGTGACGGTAGCCCTGTCTGGCGATGGCGGTGACGAGGCTTTCGCGGGCTACCGTCGCTACGCCACGGCCCTCACGCTCAATCGTCAAGCGGAGAATCCGCTCGTTGCGCTGCTGAAGCCACTCCTAAAGCATGTCGCCGCCGCGCTGCCGGACTGGGTGCCGGGTCGGGGGACGGCCAACCTCCTCGGGATGCCGCCTCTCCTTCGGTATTTTCGGTTGATGACCTTCCAGCACGATGCCAGCTTGGCCCGCCTGTTGGCGCCCGAAGCCCACGCCAAGATTGTTCCACGTCCCGACCCGCACGGGTACATGCGCCTCGCCGCGGAAGCAGGGACTGGCCAGTACCTGTCCATTCTCCAGTACGTTGATACCCATCATTATCTTCCCGGTGATATCCTGACCAAAGTGGACCGGGCGAGCATGCTGACCTCGCTGGAGAACCGCGTGCCGCTCCTCGATCACGTCTTGCTCGAGCTAGCGGCCGCGATGCCGGAAACCCTCAAGTTCCGCAGCGGGGTTGGAAAGTACCTCCTGAAGCGAGCGATGAAGGACCGCCTTCCCCCGCAGGTTCTTAGCCGCCGAAAGATGGGGTTCGGCGTTCCCCTCGCTACATGGTTGCGGACAGAACTGAGGGACTTCGCCTGGGACGTGCTGTCGGATCGGCGCACGACGCAGCGCGGCATATTCCGGCACCAGGCGGCCATCGACTATCTCGAGAGCCACGGCGGCGGCCATCAAGACTGGTCATATCAGATCTGGTCGCTCATGTGCTTCGAACTGTGGTGCCGAACGTGGCTGGACCGATGACTCAGGACCGGGTGGTCGCTCACGTCGTCCATTCCCTCTCGATCGGCGGACTCGAAAATGGTGTCGTCAACCTGGTGAACGACGATACGCCCGGTCTCCGGCATGTGATCGTGTGCATGTCCGACGGGGCTGCCCTGCGCCAGCGGCTACATCCTCGGGTAGCGGTCTACCATCTGAACAAGCGACCCGGCCACGACCCTCGCACGTTCTTCAATCTCGTCCGTCGACTCCGCGCGATCAAGCCAAGCATCGTGCATTCCCGCAACTGGGCGGCCTTCGACGCCGTTGTCGCGGCGCCGCTGGCCGGAGTGCGGACGATCATTCACGGCGAGCACGGCCGCGACATTGCCGATCCCGACGGGCGCAACGCCCGCCGAAATCGCCTCCGTCGTGTCTGCGGGCCCCTGGTGAGCCGCTTCGTAGCCGTGTCGGAGGACCTGCGACGTTGGCTGGTCGACATCGTCCGCCTCCCGCCCGCGAAGGTGTTGACAATCCACAACGGGGTGGACACGGCTTGCTTCGTGCCCGGCGATCGTGCGGCAGCGCGGCAGGATCTTGGGCTCCGCCTCGACGCACCGATCCTCGGCACGGTCGGACGCCTGGATCCGGTCAAGGACCACGTGGGGCTGGTCAGGGCGTTCTCGCGCGTGCGCCAGACCCATCCCCACACCGTCCTCGTGATCACGGGCGACGGCCCCTGCCGCACCGACATCCATCAGCTGGTCGCGTCCCTCGGTCTCGACGCCCACGTCGTCCTCCTTGGCGAGCGCCACGACGTCCCCAGAGTGCTCCGCGCGATGGATATCTTCGTCCTCTCGTCGATCGCCGAGGGGATGTCGAACACCGTGCTCGAGGCCATGGCGACTGGACTTCCGATCGTGGCGACCAGCGTCGGCGGTACCCCGGAACTGGTCGCCGAAGGGCTGAACGGTATCCTCGTTCCGCCGCGCAATCCAGCTGCGCTGGCCACCGCGCTCGAGACATATCTCAGCGACCGTCCTCGCCTAGACCTTCACGGCCGGTCGTCACGCCAACACGCCGTCGACCACTTCGACCTTCACCGTATGCGCGACGCCTACACTAATCTCTACACGAGCATCACGCGCCGAGCGGCGGCCTGACCGCATGTGCGGGATCACCGGAGTCGTGTACACGGACCTGACCAGATCGGTAGACCCCGAACAGTTCCGTCGCGCCACTCACACCCTCGTGCACCGCGGCCCGGATGCCGAAGGGTACTTCTTCGCCCCGGGCGTCGCGCTTGGCCATCGGCGCCTGAGCATCATCGACCTCTCGACCGGGGATCAGCCGATCTATAACGAGGACGGTACCAAGGCTGTCATCTTCAACGGCGAGATCTACAACTTCCGAGAGCTTCGGTCCGAACTCGAATCTCTCGGACATCGCTTCCGGACAACCTCGGACACGGAAGCGATCGTTCACGCCTGGGAGCAGTATGGCGATGCCTGCGTCACTCGCCTGCGCGGTATGTTCGCCCTGGCGTTGTGGGACCTCACGCATCGACGGTTGCTCCTCGCGCGTGACCGCATCGGGAAAAAGCCCCTCTACTATCTCTACGACCCCGAGCGCCTCCTCTTCGCATCCGAGCTCAAAGCGCTCGTCGCGCACCCTGACGTCACCCGCGAGCTTGACCTCGAAGCGCTGGACGACTATTTGGCCTTCGGGTGCATCCCCCCCCCGCGAACCGCCTATCGCAGTATCGCCAAGCTTCCTCCCGGTCACTACCTGGTGTGGCAAAACGGACAAATCCGACTCGCCGAGTACTGGGATCTCGTCTTCCCGGAGGGCCCCCCCCGGACCGAAGCCGACTACCTCGAGCAGTTCGACTCACTCCTGACTGAAGCCGTGCGTCTACGGATGATCAGCGACGTTCCTCTTGGTGCCTTCCTCAGTGGCGGAGTGGACTCGAGCGCGGTCGTCGCCTCCATGGCCGCCCAGTCTCCGCGCCCCGTCGCCACCACCACCATCGCATTTAACGAACGGGCCTTTAGCGAGGCCACCCACGCTCGCCTCGTCGCCCGGACGCTGGCGACCGACCACCGAGAAGTCGTGGTCGTGCCCAAGGCGATCGAGGTCCTTCCCAAGCTGGTCTGGCATCTCGACGAGCCATTCGCGGATTCTTCCGCCCTGCCGACGTACTATGTCGCTTCCGCTGCGCGCGAACGTGTCACCGTCGCCTTATCCGGAGACGGTGGCGATGAGCTGTTCGCCGGCTACGAATGGCGCTATGGCCTTAGTCTTATCGAACATCGCATCCGCCGCTGCCTCCCCCTTTGGCTCCGAAGCGCGCTTCTGTCGCCGCTGAGCGCGGTCTGGCCTAAGGGCGACCGCCTGCCCAGGTTTCTCCGGTGGAAGTTCCTGTTGCGCAACCTCAGCCTTCAACCCGAACGCGCCTACTTCTACGACATGAGTCTCTTCACACCCGAAGAGAAAGCCCGCCTTCTCACTCCGGATCTGCGCCGACAGCTGATTCACCATGACTCATTCGAGCTCTACGACCACTACTTCCGCAAAGTCCGCACGCTTCCCCATCTGAATCAGATCCTCTACGTCGACACGAAGACGTATCTCCCGAATGACATTCTCGTCAAGGTCGACCGCATGACGATGGCCAGCTCGCTCGAAGTGCGCTCTCCCCTCCTTGACCACAAGATCATCGAATTTGCGGCCTCGTTACCGCCGTCGCTCAAGTACCACCGAACCACGTCCAAGTACCTCCTCAAGCGACACCTCCAACGTCGCTTGCCCTCGTCGCTGGTCCACCGTCGGAAGATGGGCTTCTCCATACCCCTCGCCCAGTGGCTCCGGGACGACCTCCGCGACAGCTCCGCCGATCTTTTGTTCTCTTCCCGAGCGATCGCTCGCGGGTACTTCGAACTGAACCAGCTACGCCACCTCTGGGACCAGCATCAGCGAGGCCAGCGGGATCATTCCCACCGGCTGTGGGCGTTGATGGTCCTCGAGCTGTGGCACCGTCGGTTCGTCGACTGCGTGGCGTAGTTCCGGCGCCCAGCGTACGCATCATGACGGTCTCCCGGGTCATCCTATCGTGCTCGCTATCACCGCCCCCCGGCGGGATCCCTGCCGCTAGGGCGACCGTGGTCATCCACCGACGCGTGAACTCCCCCTCCCCGGTCGCCACCGAGCAGCCCTGGCGGCCCGGCCATCCCCACGGGGGGCCGCACCGTACCCGACCTCACCACCTCGCGCCATTTGCCGCTCCCGCGCGCGCGACCCACCCGCCGCGACACCACGACACACCAGACCCAGATCAGTTCCAGAGGACCACCGCATGAAGATTAGCGTCTTTGGCCTGGGCTACGTTGGCTGCGTCACCGCCGCGTGTTTGGCGGACCTTGGCCATGAGGTCTGCGGTGTCGACATCAACCAGGACAAGATCTCGGCGATCAACGCCGGGACCAGTCCAATCGTCGAACCACAGGTTAGCGAGCTCATTCGCCTCGCCCGGGAGCGAAGTCGATTGTGGGCCACCGACGACCCACGTCAAGCGATACTCACGACCGACTTGACAATCGTCTGTGTCGGCACGCCGACCTCCGAGAACGGCGGCGCCGATCTCACCGCGCTCCTGGGGGCGACCCAGCACATCGGCGCCGCGCTACGCGACAAACCGACCAGGCACTGCGTAGTCTTTCGAAGCACGGTGTTGCCCGGCACCGTGCGGACCCGGCTGATTCCGGCTCTGGAGACCGCCGCCAACCGCCCCGCCCACTCGGATTTCGACGTCTGCATGCATCCCGAGTTTCTTCGGGAAGGCAGCGCTGTCCCGGACTTCTATCGCCCGCCGTTCATCGTCATCGGCGAGCACACCCGAACCGAAGGCGATCAGCTTGCCGGACTGTACGCGAGCCTCTCGGCGCCGATACAGCGGACCACCTACGAGGCCGCCGAGCTCCTCAAGTACGCCTGCAACGCCTTTCACGCGCTCAAGATCGCCTTCGCCAACGAGATCGGCACTCTCTCGAAGATTCTCGGTGTCGACAGCCATCGCGTCATGGAGCTGTTCGCGACGGACAGCAAGCTCAACATCTCCCCGGCCTATCTCAAACCAGGCTTCGCCTTCGGTGGCTCGTGCCTCCCGAAGGACCTCCGAGCCCTGGTGCACGCTGCCCGCCAGCTCGATCTCGACCTTCCGGTTCTGTCGTCCATTCTTGACAGTAACCGCCTCCACCTCGAGCGCGCCATTCAGACAGTCCTCCGCACCCGCCAGAAGCGCATCGGCGTTCTCGGCCTCAGCTTCAAACCCGGCACCGACGACCTTCGGGAAAGCCCCAGCGTGACGCTCATCGAAACCTTGATCGGCAAAGGTTGTCAGGTCAAGGTCTTTGATCCGGATGTCCTCCTGTCGCGAATCGTCGGGGCCAACAAGCGATTCATCGACAAAGAGATCCCCCATATCTCCGCGCTCATGTGCTCGACGCTCGCCGACGTCATCACCCAGTCCGAGGTCATCGTCATCTCGAAGCCACTCGACGCGCTGACCACCGCCGAGCTGACCACCGCCGAGCTGACGAGCCTTGGCACCCGCATCATCATCGATCTCGTTCGTCCCCCTCTCGACGCTGATCATCAGCTGCCAAACTATCAGGGGCTCTCGTGGTAACCGCCACCTTTCCACCCCGCCGGCTCCCCCTCCTACCCTCCAATCTCCGCGCCCGAGCGCTCTCGTCCGCCGGTCGGCCTCATTCGATCGATGTCAACCCCAACCCGGCTCAGCCGGCCGTCCACCCGCCCGGCCCTGGCAACGCCCACGGTCCCGCTCACTCGGCGAACAGCCTCCGGAGCCCCACGCCAGTCTTCCTCGGTCTGCCTTCCTCCTCTCGTCCCGCCGTGTTGCCGCTCGGGCCCGACCACCGAATCACCTCTCCGCCCTTCCGCTCCCCTCCGCCGTCATGTCTCACCGCAGCCAGTCTATCGGTCCCGCTCGCAGACTCTAAGATCCCCATGGAGGCATCACCGCATGCGCGTTCTCGTCATCGCTTCGGCCTACCCCACCCCGCGGCGACCTTCCTTTGGCCTGCCCGTGCACTACTGGGTCCGCCACATCGCCCATCACTGCCCGGTCGTCGTCCTCGCCCCCATCCCGTGGTTCCCCTTCAATCGCTGGTTACGCGGTCCCGAACGGGCCGAGGCCCCCTTCCTCGATACTCGAGACGGTCTTCTCATCTATTATCCGAGGTTCCTCTCGGTCCCGGCGCTTCTCAAGTGCCTCGACGGTCTTTTCTGCTTCCTGTGCCTCTTGCCACTCGTCGCCTGGTTACGTCTGCGCTCGCCCTTCGATCTTATCGACGCGCACTTCAGCTACCCCGGCGGCGTGGCCGCCGTCCTGTTGGGAAAGACCTTCCGACGCCCCGCCATCACCACGCTCCGTGGGAGCCACGACATTCGCCATGCAAGTTATCGACTACGGCGATTCCAGATTTCGTTCGTGCTCTACAATGCCGCGCGAGTCATCGCGGTCAGCGACTCTCTTCGGCAATTCGCGTCGGAGCTCGGCACTCCCCCCGAGCACATCCGTGTCATCAGGAATGGTGTCGACGCCTCGCGGTTTAAGCCGGGCGATCGCGGCCACGCCCGGCGAGCTCTGGACCTTCCGGTGAACAGTACCATCCTCCTCTCGGTCGGTAATCTCGTCGAAGGCAAAGGCCATCATCGAGTCCTCGAACTTCTTCCGCGCCTTCTCGAGAGGACGCCCACGCTGCTGTACGTCGCAATTGGCGCGCACGTCCCAGGCGACGCCTATCCCCAGCTCCTTCACCGCCTCGTCGACCAGCATCGGCTTCACGACCACGTCCGGATTCTCTCGGTCCGTCCCCACCATGAGATTCCGCTCTGGATGGCGGCCGCCAATCTATTCTGTCTCGCGACGCGAATGGAAGGATGGTGCAATGCCCTGACCGAAGCGCTGGCGTGCGGATTGCCGGTGATCACGACGCGGGTGGGCGGCAATACCGAGCTGGTGACCGAAGGACGTGATGGTTTCCTGGTCTCGTTCTGGGACGCCAGCGGATTTGCCGAGGCGATCATTCGTGCTCTGGAGATCACATGGAATGTCGCGGAGATCTCCGAACGAGCTCGCGTCCACGGGTGGGAGCGCACCGCCGAGCAAGTGTTTGCAGAGTTCGTCCGTTGCGGAGAGGGATATACCTCTCGGTCCCGCCGGCCAGCTAAATCGCACTCCACTCGCGTCGATAATTGGTAGCCTGTCCAGTGGTCAACCGGTCGTCGCAATACCCTGTTTCCCGGAGCTCTCGGACGGACCGAAGCCTCGAGCCGATCGGCGACTAGCCGTGATGGAGCCGTCATAGACGACGGACAGCCGCAGGTCGCGGATGATTACCCTTGCTCAGAGGTGAGGTTCGAGACGCCGACGTGTCATCCGACGCTCCCCGAGCCGACGCTCCCCGAGCGCTTCGGCGGGGTCCACGGCGCCGGGGTGTTCGTTCAGTAGGAAGGATTCGTCGCGACGCCCTTGGCCTACTCACGCCCGAGGCGGTGTACTACGGCAGATCCACGATGCAATTCTTGTCTAGTCGGGGCCATCATTTCTCTTCGGGAATGCGCCACCTACTGGGCATTCAACATACTTCAAACTTCCGACTACATCGGAATCGATCCGGTCCTCGCGAACTGATCTTTCGAAACTAAGGACGAGAGGCCGAATGGCCGCCGTATCAGACCTGCTTCTCCTCCTGGCGATGGTGACCAGCGCCGGACTGGCGGCCGTGGTCCTGTCACGGGGCCCCCGCGGGCCCCTCCAGAGCACGTTCGGGTTGGGGATGGGCGCCTTTGCCGCCGAGGCGGTGCTGGTCCTGCTGCTCCTCACCCAGGGACCGTTCTCCCGCGGGGTGTCACTGTCTCTCCTCCAAGTCCTGGGGTTGCTCGTCCCGGCGGCCTGGGGGCTGTTCATCCTTACGCTCGCGTCTCCCGCCGGCTCCGCCACAGCTCGCTGGCGGCGCCTGGCCGCAGCGGCGGCCGGCACCCTCGCGGTTGCGGTGGCGGTCGGGGCCACGGTGTATCCGCCCTTTCTGCCCGGTGAGCCTACCGTACAGTTTCATTCGGCTCGGCTGACCGCCATGGGGCGCGGTGGCGCGGCCGCGCAGCTCCTCGCCACGGCCGGCGTCCTGGTCGGTCTCGAAGCCTGTCTGCGCCGATCGGAACGGAATACCCGCTGGCGCATCAAGTACCTCATCGTCGGGTTGATTGGAATCTTCCTGGTCCGCTTCTATTTCTTGAGCCACATCCTCCTGCTTCCAGTGCTCCAGCGGACGTACCTCATGGTCCAGGTGGCCACGCTGTTCGTGGGCAACCTCGTGATCGCCGCCTCGCTCTCCCGCGATTCCCATCTCAGGGCCGAAGTCACCATCTCGCGTCAGGTGCTCTACCAATCGGTGGTCCTGGGTGTGCTGGGCGCCTACCTCCTCTCCGTTGGCCTCCTCGGCTCCCTGGTCCGGTGGTCGGGTATACCCGACCACCTATTCTGGATGTCGCTGGTGGTCTTCGTCTCCGCCTTGGCGGTGGCCGTGGTTCTCCTATCCGAGGACATGCGCTGGCGGGTCAAGCGATTCATCGGCCGGCACTTCTATCGGAGCAAGTACGATTATCGCGATCAGTGGATCTCTTTTACCCAGCGCCTGGCGTCCCTGGTCACGCTCGATGAGCTGGCGCCGCAGCTCCTCGGCGCGGTCGTTGAATCGGTCGGCAGCTCGAAAGGCGCGCTGTACCTCGTCGACGACGCGGACGGGAGGCCTCATCTCTCCTGGAACATCGGCATCAACAACGCCCCGGTGACGCTCGAGCCCACGTCGTCCCTGATCCGCCTGGTGACACAGCGTCGCGCTCCGGTCATCCTGGACCCTCGCGACAGCGCCGATCATCCGGGACCGACCGGCCCCGACGGGCAGGTCGTCCCCGCCGATGCCAGCATCGCGGTGCCTCTGGCCTGGCAAGGTATCCTGACCGGATTCATGCTGATCGGTCCGGAGCGAACGGGAGCCGCCTACACGGTCGAGGACATCGAGTTTCTCACCACCGTCGCCACGCAGGCCGCCGGCGCCCTCGTCAATACTCGTCTATCGGAAACGATCGCTCGATCCCGCGAGTTCGACGCCTTTCATCGTCTCACCTCGTTCCTCATCCACGACCTCAAGAATGCGGTCTCCGCGCTCTCCATGCTGAGTCACAATGCTCTCGACAAGTTCGACGATCCTGAGTTCCAGCGCGACGCCATCAAGACGGTCTCGAAGACTGTGGAGCGCATCCGGGCGCTGCTCGGGAGGCTCACGTCCGCGCCCGAGATCAATCGGTTCAACCTCGTGGAGGTGCAGCTGCCCACCTTCATCAAACAGATCGCTGAGGTCCTGCTCGCCGACCGGCGGACCGCGGTGACCTACGACTTGCGCCCCGTGCCTCCGGTGCTGGGAGACGCGGCCGCGCTGGAGATCGTGGTCCAGAACCTGCTCCTGAACGCGATCGACGCGATGGATGGAGGCGGCCAGATGACGCTCGCCACTCGGTTCGATAACGGTCTCGTCGTCTGCGTGGTGACCGACAGTGGATGCGGCATGTCCGCCGAGTTCATCCGGCACTCGCTCTTCGCTCCTTTCCGATCCACGAAGAAGGGCGGCTGGGGAATCGGGCTGTATCAGGCCCGCGAGATCGTCGTGGCCCATCGTGGTCGGATCGAGGTGGAGAGCCGCGAGGGCAAGGGCACCTCGTTCTCTCTACACTTTCCGCCGCTGTCCGTGCCTCCCGCCGCCGTGACGGCCGCCCCGCGTAAACGTTGGTGACCGCCGTGATGGGTGCGGAGCCGTTCGTTACTCGGGCTCTCTGCCCCTCACCTGACTGGCCGGCACTCTTTCTCCGGGCCCGTGACATAACGGGGAAATCTGGCCGAGCATCGGCTACCTTGTATTCATGACCCCCGCCATGCGTGACGCTCAAGAACCTAACCGACACGGCGCGCGTGCTCGACGCCACCATGACGGCGGCCGTGCTGCCCTGGCCCGCGGATGCTCCGGGAAGACGTATCCTGCCCCTCTCCCGGATCATCTCGAGGTCACCGACGGCTGCCGCGGCATTCCGGCCTTCGCCGTCCCGCCCGGGCGGCTGCCGGCGGCCTCGGGCGCCGACGCTCCACACTCGGCGGTCTCGTGTTGCTGATCGCCGCCGTCTTCATGGGATTCGCGTCGAACCTGGTCCGCATCCTTGTGACTGCCGCCGGCGTGTATGACATCGGCCCAGTGACCCTGGGCGCGACCGGCGGGGAGGCCGATCTGATGGCCTCGGAGAGACGCTCCCCCCCTGGTCGCCACCCCGACCCGCCCCATCCGGCACGGCAAGCGCATGGACTGTCATCGCTCGGGACGTCCGCGGCCTCTGGCGTCCGAAACGCGTAGAGGGGAGAGAACCATGGCACTTCCCAAGCTCCTCATCATCGACGATGACGAGGCCATCCGCCTCCAGCTCAAGTACGCCCTACGCGAGGAATTTCAGCTGGCTTTCGCCGAAGACCGGCTCGAGGCGATGAAGGCGCTCGCGACTCTGACTCCGGAGGTCGTGCTCCTGGATCTCGGCCTTCCCCCCTTCCCTGACACGGCCAGCGAAGGGCTCAAGGCCCTCGATGAACTCCTCAAGGCCGCGCCGCGAGCCAAGGTGATCGTTCTGACCGGGAACACCGAGCGGGAGAACGCGCTCTCTTCCATCCAGCTGGGCGCCTTTGATTACCTCCTGAAGCCGGTGGACCTCGATTCGCTCCGGGTCATGCTGACCCGCGCTGCCTACCTGCACGCCCTCGAGCGCGAGAGCGAGACGTGGCTCACTGGCCAGGACGAGTCCGTCCGCTTCGAAGAAATCCTCGGCAACACGCCGTTGATGCGCGAGATCTTCGGGGTGATCCAGCGCGTGGCCAAGACGGACGCGACCGTGCTCATCGAAGGCGAAAGCGGAACCGGCAAGGAGCTCATCGCCCGGGCCATCCAGCAGCGCAGTCGCCGCCGGAGCGCGCCGTTCGTTCCCATCAACTGTGGCGCCATTCCCGAGAATCTCCTGGAGTCCGAGCTGTTCGGGCACGAGAAAGGCGCGTTCACGGGCGCTCACGTCCAGCGCAAGGGGAAGCTCGAAACCGCCGATCGCGGAACTCTCTTCCTCGACGAGATCGGGGAGCTCGGCCTCTCGCTGCAAGTGAAGCTTCTCCGCTTTCTCCAGGAGCGAACCTTCGAGCGGGTCGGGGGACGCGAGCCGATCCGGCTCGACCTCCGGGTCATCGCGGCTACGAATCAGCATCTCAAGGATCAGCTCGAGCGCGGGGTCTTCCGGCAGGATCTCTACTATCGATTGTCGGTCGTCGCGATCAAGGTTCCTCCACTGCGGGAACGAGGCGACGAGGACGTTCTTCTGCTCGCCAATGCGTTCCTCCGGCGCACTGGCCACGAGCACCGACGGCGCTTGCGTTTCAGTCCCGAGGCCATGAGGGCCCTGGCCGCCTACCACTGGCCGGGGAACGTCCGAGAGCTGGACAACAAGGTCAGCCGGGCGACGATCATGGCCCGCGGGCGCGTGATTCACCCCGTTGATCTTGAGCTGGAGACGCCCTCCTTGGAACGCCCCACCTCGCTCCGAGAGATCCGCGGGCGGGCGGAACGGGCAGCCCTCACCGACGCCCTCGCCCGCCATCGCGGCAACATCAGCCGTGCCGCCAAGGACCTCAAAGTCAGCCGCCCCACCTTCCACAGCCTCGTGGACAAGTACAAGGTGGACAGCAAAGCCTTTAAGTAGGGTCGCCGCTCTGTCCGCCTTCGTGTCCAAGCGACAGCACGGGTCCCGACGCCGGCGCGCCGCCTCCAGCCCGGGGCGGAGCGGTCGGCCCACTGGCCGGCGGACTGACTCCCGACGACAACCGGGCCGGCCGTCGGCGACGTCACGGCTCGTGCGCCCAGGATGGCACGTCCGTGGGCCCGACCAACCGATCCGATCCGTCGAGCGGAGCATGACATGTGCGGAATTTACGGCGTTCTGAACTTCTCTGGGTTGCCCGGCCAGCCCGAGGAGCTTCTTCAGCGCATGGGAAGCATCCTGCGCCACCGCGGCCCGGACGATCAGGGCCAGCACCTCGACGGGCCCTGCGCCCTCGGTATGCGGCGACTGAGCATCATCGATGTCGAGGGAGGCCATCAGCCGATCTCGAACGAGGACGGTACCATCTGGGTCGTGTGCAACGGCGAGATCTACAACTTCCAGGAGCTTCGCCGCGATCTCATGGCCAGTGGCCATCGCTTCCGCACCCGGTCGGACACCGAAGTCCTCGTCCACCTCTACGAGGACGAAGGGCCTGGGCTCCTCTCGCGCCTGCGCGGGATGTTTGCGCTCGCGCTCTGGGACTCCCGCCAGGCTCGCCTCCTGCTCGCCCGCGATCGCCTCGGCAAGAAACCGCTCTACGTCCGCCAGGAGAGTAGCCGCCTTCTCTTCGCGTCCGAACTGAAGGCGCTGCTGCAGGACCGCGACGTTCCCCGCCGGCTCGACGGGCAGGCCCTTCGTGAATACCTCTTTCTCGGCTACGTCCCCGCCCCCTTCACCCTTCTGGAGGGCATCCGGAAGCTCCTGCCGGGCCACTACATGCTGGCGGAGCGCGGCGGCGCCTCAATTCACCAGTACTGGGATCCGCGCTTCGACGTGGCCGACACCCTGCCGGAGCAGGAGTGGGTCGAACGCGTCCGCGCCGCCTTGCTGGAGTCGGTCCGGATGCGGCTGATCAGCGACGTGCCCCTCGGGGCCTTTCTCAGTGGCGGCATCGATTCCAGCATCGTGGTCGCGGCCATGGCCCAGCTCCTGCCCCAGCCCGTCAAGACCTTCTCCATCGGCTTCGAGGGGCCCGACGCCTTCTACAACGAGCTCACCTACGCGCGGCTCGCCGCGCAGACCTTCGGCACCGACCATCACGAGCTCATCGTCCGTCCCAACGTGAGCGAGCTGCTCCCGAAGTTGATCTGGCACATGGACGAGCCGATCGCGGACTCTGCGCTCCTGACGACGTACCTCGTATCCCAGCTCGCCGCCCAGAGCGTGACCGTCGTCCTGTCCGGCGTGGGCGGAGACGAGCTGTTCGGCGGCTACCGGCGCTACCTGGGCGATTCCATCGCCCGCTACTACAACCTCTTGCCTTCGCTCGTTCGCCGGACCCTGGTGCCCGCGCTGCTCGAGAAGCTGCCGAAGGACCGCGCCTCTCGCTGGCAGAACTACTTCCGCTACGCGCACAGCTTTGCCCGGACCGCCACCCGACCGCCCCTCGAGCGCTACGCCGAGTATCTGACGGTCTTCTCCGCGGACCTTCAGGCGCAGATGCTGCGGGATGCCCCCGGGGACGGTCTCGCCTCCATCCTCGCCGCGTCCCCTACCCTCGCCACGTACCGGGAGACATGTCGCCCCTGGCACCGCCTCAACCAGCTCTTCTACCTCGACCTCAAGACGTCACTCCCCGACGACCTCTTGGCCCTCACGGACAAGATGACGATGGCGACGTCCATCGAATGCCGCGCGCCCTTCGTCGACCACGAGCTCGTCGAGCTGACCTGTCGGATGCCGCCGCATCTCAAGATTCGCGGTCTCTCCATGAAGTACCTGCTCAAGCGCGTGGCGGCACCCTGGCTGCCCGAGCGAATCCTCCACCGGCCCAAGCGCGGCTTCGGGGCTCCCGTCGGCTCCTGGATCCGTCACGAGCTGGCCCCCCTGATCGACGACACCCTCTCCGAACAAAGCATCGCCAAGCGGGGCCTGTTCAACCCACCCTTCGTCCGACAGCTCCTCGCCGACCACCGCGCCCGGCGGGCCGATCACACCGATCCCCTTCTCGCCCTCATCACCCTCGAGCTGTGGTGCCGGATATTCCTGGACGAGCGGGACTGGCAGCCGACCATCTCTCCCCTCCGCAGCGTGTGAACATCCTGTTCGCGTGCCATCGGGTGCCCTTCCCTCCGAACCGCGGCGGCAAGATCCGTCCGTTTCACATGCTCCGCCACCTCGCCCAGCGACATTCCGTCGTTCTGGTGAGCCTGGCCGAATCCGACTCCGAGCTTCGCGACAGCGCGAGCTTGACGGAGCTCTGCGCCGACGTCGCGGTCGAGGTCGTGCCACGACGGGTCCGGTGGGCGCAGGCCTGGAGGGCGCTCCCCACGGGGACGCCGTCCTCCGTCGCCTACTTCCGATCCGCCCGCCTGCACCGTCAAGTCCAGCGCCTCCTGGCGAGCCGGACTTTCGACGTCGTGGTCGTCCATTGTGCCTTCGCCGCCCCATACGTGAGGACGGTGTCATGCCGCACGCGGCTTCTTGACTTCGGTGATCTGGATTCCGGGAAATGGTTCGACTATTCGAGGTGCCGCCCGCTGCCGCTCTCGCTCGGATACCGGCTCGAAGCCGGCAAGCTCCGGCGTTTCGAGCAACAATGGGCGGCCCGCTTCGACCGGTGTACGGTCACCACGACTGGCGAGTTACAGGAATATCAGTCGCTGGGCGTCGCCGTCGACGGCACCGTCATCCCCAATGGCGTGACGGCCAGCTTCTTCGATGTCGACCCCCATCCCCGGCTGGACTCGGGCGTCCTCGCCTTCCTGGGCCGAATGGACTACTTCCCGAACATCGACGGGGTCCTTCACTTCGTCCGGCACATCCTGCCCCACGTACGCGCGCAGGTGCCCAACGTCCAGCTCCGGGTCATTGGTGCCAATCCGACCCCGCGGATCCTCGACCTTGCTCGCCTTCCAGGAATCACCGTGACCGGATCGGTACCCGATGTCCGGCCTTACCTCAGGGACGTCGCCGTGTCGATCGCGCCGCTCCGGATCGCTCGGGGCACCCAGAACAAGATTCTCGAATCGATGGCCATGGGCATACCGGTTGTGGCCACGCCGGTCGCGGCCAAAGGCGTTCAGGCTACACCGGGGACCCATCTCCTGGTCGCGCCCGATCCCGGTGCCTTTGCCCGTCACGTGATCGATCTGCTCCGGGACCCACAGCAACGCGAGACGCTGTCGGCCGCCGGCCGCCGCCAGGTCGCCGAGGCCCACGACTGGACGCGCTCGATGACCATCCTCGACCGCGTGCTGGACGACGTCCACTCCACCGAGAGGCTCCCCGGGGGATAGTCGAACCACCAGCCGGTCCCGACCATGGCCATGCTCTCTCCGGGCGCGAGATGATCGCCGCTCCCAGCGATCGAATCCCGCGGGAAGACCGCCATCCTCGCTTTGGCGGCGCGCTACCGATCTACCGATCGGGTTGCGGGGAAGCGGGCGAAACGCTGCCGATCGCGGGTCGTGCCTCCCCTCTCAGCGAGCGGCGCGCCCTCGACGATCGAGGGCAGCGCCATACGCGCCGGCGTAACGGCCGACGCTCGCCTCCCAGGTGCGCTCGGTCTCCACGAAGCGTCGCCCGGCCACCTGGATCCGGCGCGCGGCCTCGGGGTTGCCGAGGACGGCTACCACCGTGTCGGCCAGGGCGTCGGCGTCGCCCGCTCGGAAGAGCCACCCGGTCTCGCCGGGCCGAATCAGTTCACGGTGTCCGCCCACGTCCGACGCCACGACGAGTCGTCCTTGACCCATGGCTTCGAGTGGCTTCAGCGGCGTTACCAACTCTGTCAGTCTGTTTGCGAGTCTCGGATACACGAGGAGGTCGACAAGGCTGTAGTAGGCGTCGACGGCATCGTGCGCGACCCACCCGGTAAAGACGACGTGCCCGGCCAGGCCTAGATTCCCGGTCAACCGCCTCAGCGCGGCATCCTCCATTCCGCCCCCGACCAGCACCACCCGGACATCGGGCCGGCGGTCGAGGATGCGGGGAAGCGCGCAGAGCAGGAGCCCCAACCCCTCGTAAGCGTAGAACGACCCGATGAAGCCGAGTACCCGCACTCCGGCGAGCCCGAGCCGGTGCGCCAGATCCGGGTCCGGCCCGTGGCCGATCGTGAGCCGTTTCGGGTCAACGGCGTTCGGCGCCACCGTGATGCGACTCGGTTTGATTCCGCGCGCGATGATCTCCCGGCGAAGCCCCTCACAGATCGTCGTGATGTGATCGGCGCGATGGAGCACCCAGCTCTCGAGCGCGCGCATCGTGCGGTATCGCCATCCGCCCTCGGTCGCTCGGCCTTGGTCCACGGCGGCATCCTCCCACAGCGCGCGGACCTCGTACACGACGGGCAGCCCGGAACGATGGCCCACCGCCAAGGCGGCGAGGCCGTTCAGGCACGGTGAATGCGCGTGCAGAATGTCGGGCTCGAGCTCACGCACCAAGGCCGTAGCGCGCTGCCTCAGCCCGCGGACGACCGCCAGCGGGTTGAGCAGCGCTGAGCGCTCCATCCACCCGCCCGTGGGCAATGTCCGATGAAAGGTAACCCCCTCCGCGATCTCGACGGGAGCGCGCCCATGCGGATGCTTGATGCTGGTCACCTGGGCGGTCTCCCACCCGAACGCCCGTTGCTGCTTGAGGATTTCCAGCGTCCGGTAGGCGTACCCGCTGTGGACGGGCACCGAGTGGTCCAGTAAGTGAAGGATTCGCATCCGCTCGCTCCAGAATACCGCATGCGGCATGGGTCAGCCCGGCTGGAGACTGACTACACCATCGCCGACGAGGCGGTCCGGAGCGTCGGGCTGCGCCTGACTTCTTGCCTTCCCCGGCCCAATGGACTATTTTTCAAACAGTACCGATGAACGGCTGCGCGGGCTCGACCAAGAGGACGCGAATGAGATCGAGCCACGCACTCCTGCCCCCAAGGGTGACGGACGAGTGAGGTCGCCGGACGACGGCACGTCGGCTGGGTCCCGCGCCTGGCGGTGGCTGGTGCGAGTGGTGGTCGTGCTGATCGGATTCGCCGTGGGAGGCGCCCTCGCTGAGAGCGTGGTCCGCGCCCTGCTGCCGCACTGGGCACCGCGAACCGTCGGCATCACCCGGTTCTGGCACCACGACACCGAGTTGGGCTGGACCCACGTTCCCGGTGCCCGCGGCCGCTTCAATGCCTTCGGCCACGAGAGCTTCGTTGCCATCAACGGGCAGGGGTTCCGAGACGTCGAGCGGAGCCGGGAGCGGAAGGGGGCCCTCGACCGCATCGTTGTCCTTGGTGACTCCATGGTCTGGGGCTACGGCGTCGAGAACGACGAGCTCTTCACCATCCTGATGGAGCGGGCGCACTCCGGGCTGGAGGTGCTCAACCTCGGCGTGAGCGGCTACGGCACCGACCAGGAGCTGCTCTTGCTCGAGCGGGACGCGCTCCGCTATCGTCCTGACCTCATTGTGGTCGTCGTGGCCGAGAACGACTTCCAGACCAACGTCCAGACACAGGCCTACCTCATCTACCAGAAGCCAATGTTCGAGCTCACCGCCCAAGGGGACCTGCGACTCACGAACGTCCCGGTCCCGCTCCCCGCTCTCTGGGAGCGCGCCGCCTCCGCCGTGCTGCGGAACTCGTTTGTACTCAACGAGCTGGCCAGCCGCTACCACGCCCTGACGCTCGAAGCGTCGGCTCCAGCGCCGGGCCCCGTTTCCGGCGTCCCTCGGCCGTTCCCCAGCACCTGGACCGAGAAACTCACCGTGGCGATGCTAGGTAGAATGCAAGCCGTCGCCGGTCAAGCGCGAATGCCCTTCGCCGTAGTCCTGAGCGACGGCCTTGGGCGGCGCGGGCGAGAGCTCGAAGCATTCCTGGTGGCGCGGGCCACCCGGGTCCTGAACCTCGATCACGACTTCCCAAAGGGTCCGCCCGAAGCCTTCCACCTCCAGGACGGCGTTCATTGGAACGCCGCAGGGCATCGCAGGGTTGCGGACCGAATCCTGCGCTACCTCGAAGAAGAAGGACTGATCCTCCGAGGGAGCGCGCCGCACCCGAGGTGACGAATAGCAGCCCGGCGCCTAGCGAGCCTGGAGGAACGGGTGCCTCGGGCAACGGCCACAGACCGGCCGGGGGCTTTCCGGGGACCGGGTCACTGGTCCGGCCCCCGGCCGGCCGGAGGCGCACGGTCCGCCGACCATCTCGGTGGTCCGGCCCGATCCGTTCCGGTCTCCTGAATCGGGAGCGTTGAGCAAACGCGAGTATCCATCGAGTGATAGACTTGTGAAAGCTCGCGGCCACCGGTCCCGGGCTTGAGCGTTCGGCTGAGCAGGGGCGCGTCCGGTTCGGCGACCCGTGTCTGCAGCGTGGGCACCTACGACATCGGCAGGGGCGGCGGGTTGATGGAGCCGGCAAGCATCCCAGGAGCGTGCAGACAATCGGCAAGATCAAGATACGGGAGTGGGTCGACCGGCCGGGTAGGCATGGCGCAGCTTGAGGAGGTCGCCAAGGTCTCAACCGGCCAGCGTCCGAGACGGATGACACCCTCCCCGTCGACGGGGAACTCGTGAGCACCCTCGTCGACCGCACCCTGGAGATTCCGGAAGCGGCGACCGTGGTGCGCACCCGCGGGCTGTCCGCGCCGCGTCGTGCGGTCAGCACCACTCGGCGCTTTCGGCCTTTTCTCACCCGCCGTCGAGCTCGTCTATCGTGGAGGCGACCGACGCCTTGAAGTATGCGAGCGCCCTCGCCCAGCAACCGGGCGCGCTGCCCTTCTGAGCGAATGCGTGACCTTGTCGTCACCGCGATCGTGGTTGGGTCGCTCCCCTTCTGCTTAGCGTCCCCCTATATCGGGGTAGTGATGTGGACCTGGATCAGCATGATGAATCCGCACAAGCTGACCTGGGGATTCGCCTTCACGATGCCGATGGCCCAGATCGTCGCTGTGCCTACGCTCTTAGGCTTGCTCGTGACGCGGCAGCGACGGGCCATCCCCTTCAACCGAGAGTCGGTCCTCCTGGCAGTCCTCTGGGGATACTATCTAGTCACGACCCTCTTCGCCTTCAACGCCCAGGACGCCTGGTTGTATTTCGACCGAGTCTCGAAGATCCTGCTCATGACGTTCGTCACGATCCTCGTCTGCCAGGACCGGAAGAAGCTGCGCACCGTCCTGCTCGTCGTGGCGCTGTCGATCGGATTCTACGGCTTCAAAGGTGGCATCGGGACGTCGCTCCAGGGGCTCCAGTACCACGTTCTGGGACCGGAGGGCACCAGCATCGGCGACAACAACGGCCTGGCCCTGGGCCTGACCATGACGATCCCGTTCCTGTTCTTCCTGGCCCGTGACGAGCCTCGGTGGTGGTTACGCCTCCTTCTCCGCGCGACCATCGGGCTGTCCATCATCTCCATCATCAGCACCTACTCGCGGGCCGGCTTCCTCGGTCTGGTGGTGGTGCTGGCCCTGCTCCTGATCCGGACGCGCTGGAAACCGATCATCGTGCCGGGGATGGTGCTCGCAGCCGTCCTCTTGTCCACCTACATTCCCGACAAGTGGTTCGATCGCATCGCCACGATCGCCCACTACGAGCAGGACGGGTCGGCAATGGCTCGCTTGGTGGCCTGGGGCGTCGCCTGGCGGCTGGCCCTCGACAATCCCTTGGTCGGCGGCGGTTTCGGGGCCTTCGGCCCCGAAACGTTCAAGCACTACCTCCCCGACTACGGCCACTGGCTCAACGCCCACAGCATCTACTTCCATGTCCTCGGCGAGCACGGCTTCGTCGGGCTCTTCCTCTACCTCGCGATGATCGTGTCGACGATGGTGTCACTCACCACGTTGCGCCGCCGAGCCCGCAGGCTGCCTGCAGCGTCGTGGATGGTCGGCTACACCGACATGGTCCGGGTCAGTCTGATCGCCTTTCTGATCATCGGGGCCTTCTACAACCTGTCGCACTTCGACCTCTTCTACCTGCTGGTCGGAATCACGATTATCCTCAAACGGCTCATGGGTGACGCGATGACGACCATCGAGGCGTCGGTGCCCGTGCCCGTACCCGTCTCCAACCCCTGGCGGAAGTCGCCAACCTGATCCGTCGCCCCCTACCCGCCGGTCAACTTCGTTCCGGCCGGACGTGGCCCACCCGGTCTGGCTGGCAGCTTTCACAATGACGAGCACCTCAGGTCCGGGCAGCGTTCCGATACGCGGAAGAACAGCGCATGTCGTGGTCACTCTGGAGAGAATGGCTAACCGCGACGCTCAGGTGTAACCGTTCAACATTTTCCGCAGCGAACTGGCCGCTTCTGCTCGCGCTCGGCTTCAGCCGTCGCCGGTTCCCGCAGATTTCCCCTGGGTGTAGCGGTTGGAACCCGACCGGGCCCTGCCGGTGGCCCACCAGGCATCTGGGATCGCGACAAAAATCGGCGGGGGCGCAGCCCCCGCGCGAGCGTCAGCGAGCGGTCCTTGCTTTCACTAACGGCGATCTCAAACCAAACGCTGAAGTTGGGCACGAGCGGTTACACTCAAGACAGGGCGTGACGGCTGATGATTCCGACACTCCGAGGGCCCTCGGGCTGCCGTAGCGTGCGACGACCTGGCCCACGAGCCCCGCACGCCAACAGGACCGAGACCGAGAACGCCGCCGATCGGGGGGATAGGACATCTCCTACACACTGAGTGATCTCCACATGTAGGGGCAGGGAAGCGCGCTAGCGCTCCCGTACGAGCTCATCGGAAACGGCCGGCGCGCGGGTGGCGGCTCCGCCGTGCGCTGAACACCGCAGCTTCGGCCCGGTCGGCCTCGAGCCGTCGAAGCGTAGGCTGCGGCGCGCGCAGGGCTGGGACGGACGCAACGTTCGAGGACGCCCGCGCTCGCGCCGTACCCACTGAGCGCGCTCCACCGCCACCTCCTCGGCCGGGCGCGAGGGCTGCGGTCCGCCGGCGTCATCAGCACCGAGCCCCAGCTGTTGAACTGCACCCGCTCTCCGTCAAGAACGCGCCCGGCGTGGGCCGCGCCGGGCTGTCGGCAGTCGATACCGACCTCAGCGCAGTGGGACTTGGACTCCGACCATGGCCGCGCAATGCTCGGGCCCCTTCGTCCCCCCCCTATCGCGCTCCACACCGGTCACGGACGCCCCGGCTGCGGATGCCACTACCGGGCGTCTCCGGGTTAGGAGTCATAGGAATCAAGCGACGAACTGAAGGGCTGTGGGGAGGCACAGTCAGGTCATTGCGAGCGAGCACTGGAACATTCGACCGCCGCCACCTGGCCCTCCCTCAGCCCTGTGGGTGACGCTCCGTCAGGCTGCCGTCCGGCCGGTGTCAGCCGCATGACACATGAACCGAGCGGCTCGCCCTACCGCCTTGGCGGAAAGTCTGTCTATCTACGCGATTTTGCTGAGTTTTACCCGATTCATCGACATCGTTCCCTTTGGCGCTCGAGTTGCACTTACGGATCAACGCACCACTACCACCGTGGGCGCGATTGACACGACAACGCTCTAGCTCGATCTAGTCACTCGTCGCAGAACAAGGGGACTCACAATGGCTCGTACCGCACTGGCCGCCCAGGCCCTGCATGCTCGCACCAGAGGAATCCACTCGAGGCGTCCGACGCCCCTGATCACCCTCGCGACCCTCGCTGGTCCGCTCCTGTTCGCGCTGTTTCTCCAATCCGCCGCCGCGCAGACGTCCACCACCGCCATGGGAGCGCTCGCCGCCCAGATGCAGGCGGGGACCTGGATCGAGCTCGTGACGGGCAACATTTCCCTAGCGCTCGATCAGACCCCGAGCCAGGTCTCCCGGAATATCCTCGGCGATGCCTCGACGGGGGCGTGGAGCCCAGCCACCCGGGAGTTTTATCTAACGGGCAGCGACCACAATGAGGGACCCCGATTCGTAAAGTACTCGGCCGATACCAACACCTGGTCCCGGTTGCCGGCGCCGCCCTGGTACGGCGGTCCCGGCAATACGGCGCACGGCTATGATCACCTCGATATTGACCCGCTCACCGGGACGTTGTACTACCGGCCCTTCGGATCCAACGCCACGGCGGTCTGGAAGTACGTTATCGCCACCGCCACCTGGACCCGGATCGCCGACCTTCCCAACGTCGATTATCAGGCCTGCTGCATGGGCCTGGCCTGGTCCGCGGTTCATAACGCGATCTTTGTCTTCAATGCCCATGATGCGGTTTCCGGTTCCTCCGACGGCCGCCTCTATCGGCACAACGTGGCGGCGAACACCTGGACAACTGTGTCGTCGTCTCTTTACACCGATTCGAACTTTGGGCAGTTTTGCGCATACTCGAATGTGAAACAGCTCGTGCTCTGTGGCGATCGCGCCCTTCACACGGTCAATGCCGCCGGGACGATCGTGCGCAAGGCGAATGCCCCGGTGAGCCTCCGGGTCCGGGCCGGGGTTGTCAATGTTGACCCGGTGACCGGCGACTTTTTCGTACTCGCCGGCGATACCCGCACCTTCTACCGGTACAATCCGACCACTGACGTATGGACCGCGCTCCCCGAACCTCCCGCCGGGGTCTTCACCACGGTCTATACTGGCCTGCCGGCATTTTCAGTGGTGGGGGCGCCGATCAGCACGTATGGCGTCATGATGTTCGTCAGCTGCAATGGCGAGACCTGCCGTACGTGGCTCTACAAAGCCGCGGCCAGCTCTCCTCCGCCGCCCGATACGACCCTGCCCAGCGTGACTCTCACCGCGCCCGCTTCGGGTGCCACGGTGAGCGGAAGCACGGTAACGGTCTCGGCGAACGCCACTGACAACGTCGGCGTCGCGGCCGTCCAGTTCACGCTCGACGGCGCCAACCTCGGGACCGCCGACTCCGTGGCGCCCTACTCCATATCCTGGAACGCCACCACCGTTTCCCCCGGCGCCCACGTCCTGACCGCCGTCGCTCGCGACGCGGCGGGGAACATCGCGACCTCGGCCCCGATCACGGTCTCCACGTCGTCGACGTCCTCTGACACCCAGAAGCCCGTCGTCACCCTCACCGCGCCCGCTTCGGGTGCCACGGTGAGCGGAAGCACGGTAACGGTCTCGGCGAACGCTACTGACAACGCCGGCGTGGCGGGCGTCCAGTTTCGGCTCGACGGCATCACGCTCGGCGCGGAGGACCTGACCCCGCCGTACTCGCTCGCGTGGGACACCTCAACCACGCCGAACGGTTCCCATACCATCACCGCGGTGGCCCGCGACGCGGCCGGCAATTCGGCGACCTCCACCGGCGTGACCGTGACCGTCCAGAACCAGAGCGGGAGCCCAGACACCGACTTCGCGGCCCGCTGCGCGGCCGCCGGTGTCGTCCGTTGCTTCAACCTCGACAATCAGGCGGCCACGAGTCCGTATCTGGATGCGGGCGGCTGGGCATCGCCCGTCGTCGACACCGCCGTCAGGGCATCCGGCGCGGGGTCACTCAAGTTCACGGTCCCCTCGAACTCCGGCGCGAACGCGAGCGGAGCCTTCCAGATGAACTTCACGCCGGGATCGCTCCCGTGCCGCGGGGCGACCTGCGCGGGTCCCTACGATGTCCAGTTTGGAGACGGCCAAGAGTTCTACGTTCAGTGGCGCCAGCGCTTCACCCCTGAGTTTCTGGATTCGCGCTTGAGCCAAGCCGGCTGGAAGCAAATCATTATCGGCGAAGGCGATCGCGTCGGTACCCCGGCCTACAGCTGTACCGACATCGAAGTCGTCCTGAACAACGGCTCTTCGCGTGGATATCCCCAGATGTATCACTCCTGCGGGGCCAAGATCCCCGAGGGTGGCTCATCCGGCGCTTACGAAGGGTTGGAGGTATGGGATCCGGTGCTCCGGGACAACCACCTGCAGAATGGGCCGACGATCGCCCCGAACTGTCGCTACTCCGGCCCCAAGACCGGCTGCTTCCGATTCCAGCCGAACGAGTGGATGACCTTCATGGTCCGCATCAAGGTGAACGGCTGGTTCAGGAACGATGGCAACTACTTGCACAACGACACGATTCAGATGTGGGCGGCCCGCGAGGGCCAGCCATTCGTCCTGGTCATGGACCGATCGCCGCAGGCCGGAACCGGGTACGACATCTACGGTCCGGACCCGTCGCTGGTCAAGTACGGGAAGCTCTGGCTCCTCCCCTATATCACCGGCAAAGATACGACCATCGCACATCCGACCGGATACACCTGGTACGACGAGGTGATCGTCTCCCGAAATCCGATCGCCGCCCCGCTCGCCGGTCCGGCCCCACCCGATACGACGCCGCCAAGCATACCGACTGGGCTCACGGCGACCACGGTTTCCTCGAGTCAGATCGATCTGGCGTGGGCGGCCTCGACTGACAACGTGGGAGTCGCCGGCTACCGGATCTTCCGGAACGGTTCGGAGATCGCTACCACGGCGAACCGGACCTATCAGGTCACCGGCCTCACGCCGTCGACCACGTATCCGTTCGCGGTCGCCGCGTACGACAGCGCGGGAAACGTATCGCCCAACTCGACGACCGTGAGCGCCACGACTGCGGCCGGCACTGGTGCCGGACAGCTGTCGATTACGAACCTCGTGCCCGCTCGGTACCAGGTGGGCGCGCTCGGCGTGGGCAGCATCTACTACATCGATCGTACCTATACGCTCACTAGCGTCCCCTCCCTCCTGGCCGGGGGCCTCTGGATCAAGACCGCCAACGACGATAAGTTCAATACCACCGCCGCCTTCCTCTCCTTCACCATCAACCAGCCCGCCACCATCTATGTCGCTTAC
>Ga0187892_10000331_pt1 | contig 125235 bp, 124 predicted proteins | sample MA1701073metaG_FD_139345 | JGI IMG/M metagenome (GOLD analysis project Ga0187892, IMG submission 139345) | Bio-ooze microbial communities from a basaltic lava cave in the Kipuka Kanohina Cave System on the Island of Hawaii, USA - MA170107-3 metaG ... | reverse complement strand
GGACAGGAACCTCTTTGCGGGCTGGTACGGCTGGTCGGCGCTCATGCGCGAGGGCTGGGAGTCCGCCGAGAAACAGATCGGCGAGGTCCAGCAGAAGGCCGGCTACAAGATGCTCGGGGAAATCGCCGCGCGCCTGAAACGCACGCCGAAGGGACTCGTCGCGATTCGCAACGTGCGCGTGTTCGACGGGCCGTCGGGCAAGACGAGCGCGCCGGCCACTGTGTACGTGTTCCGCGATCGCATCACGCAGATCGATGCCAGGAACGCCGCGCCGGACGAGGGCACGGAGGTCATCGATGGCACTGGCCACACGCTCCTGCCCGGACTGGTCGACATGCATGATCACGAGTCGCCGTGGGGTTCGCTGTTCCAGATCGCCGGCGGCGTCACCAGCGTCCGCGATCTCGCCAACGACAACGCGATCCTGCAGGACCTGCAGGATCGCATCGAAGCGGGCACGGTCATCGGTCCGCGCATCTGGAAGGCGGGCTTCATCGATGCCAAGGGTCCCTTCTCCGCGCCCACTGGCAACGCGATCAGCACGCTGGAGGAAGGCCTGCGCCTCGTGGACTGGTACGCGGACCGCGGCTACATCCAGGTGAAGCTCTACAGCTCACTGAAACCCGAGTGGGTTGCTCCACTGGCGGCTGCCGCTCACGAGCGCGGCCTGCGCGTGAGCGGACACGTTCCCGCTTTCATGACCGCCGAACAGGCGGTGAAGGCGGGCTACGACGAGATCCAGCACATCAACATGGTGTTCCTGAACTTCCTCGCGGGCCCGAAGGACGACACGCGCACGCCGCTGCGTTTCACGCTCGTAGGCGAACGCGCCGGATCGGTGGACCTCGAATCACGCGAGGTAAAGGATTTCATTGCTCTGCTGAAAGAACGCGGCACGGTGGTGGATCCGACGGTAACCGCCTTTCGCGGCATGTTCCTCAGCAAGCCCGGGGAATACCAGACGGAGTTCGCGATGATTGCCGATCACCTGCCGATCGCCGCGCGGCGCGCGCTGCGCTCGGGCGTCCTCGAAGTCAACGCGGGCAACGAGAAACAGTACGCTGCGGCAGCCGATGCGCTGCTGCGCATGGTTGGGAAACTCTACGAAGCCGGCATACCGATCGTTCCCGGTACCGACGACCTTCCGGGCTTCACACTGCATCGCGAGCTCGAGCTGTACGTGCAGGCCGGCATTCCAGCCGCCAAGGTCCTGCAGCTGGCGACGATCGAGCCGATGCGCCTGCTGAAGGCAGACCAGTCGCTCGGCGCCGTTGCGCCCGGGAAGCTCGCGGACATGATCCTCGTGCGTGGCGATCCCGCGGCCAACATCTCCGACATCCGCAACGTGCGGCTCGTGTTCAAGAATGGCGAGGTCTACGAGCCGGATGCCGTCTACGCAAGCGTGGGCGTGCAGCCGTTCAAATAGCAGGGGCGTCGCCGGCAGCGACCCTGCCGGCTACTTGCTTTTCTCGAGCGAAGCGTTGAGGGCGACTGCCATTGCGGCGTCGCCGCTTACCAGGTCCTGCCATTGCAGTTCCTGGCCCTTGCGCTTGCCTTTCTGCGTGAGCTTCAGGCCTTCGGGCGAGATCGCAACGATGTACGGCTCGCCCTTGATCTGGATTTCCCGCTTCAGCGTTTTCTCGAGCTTCGTCGTCACTGCATCTCTCCTAACGGCGCCGATGAAACTGTGCCGCTGACCCGGCCGCAGGCCCGGCACGCATCCCAGCAACATATCAGAATTGCTTGCAATCGGGCGTTCCGCCGCTATAAGGAGGATTCGTACAAGGAGTGAGGAGCAAGCAATGGCCAAGGGCTGGGCAGGCGAAGACGCAGCACAAGACCAGATCGATGCCACTGTCGAGGACGGTGTGAAGCGGGCGAAGAGCCGCCTCCCGAGCGGGCCTTCTCTCACGCATTGCGAGGACTGCGGCAACGAGATTCCCGAGGCGCGGCGCGAAGCCATCCCCGGCGTGCGCTTGTGCATCGCATGCCAGGAAGCACTCGACAAGAAAACCACCGAGTTCAGCGGATACAACCGTCGCGGCAGCAAGGACAGCCAGCTGCGTTGACTTTGTATTTTCGTCTCAGGCCACCCCGCTCTTGAGCGCGGCCCATCGCTGGCGCAGTATCGACAACCTTCGCGGCATCCGGGGGCCGTATGAAACTCCACGTCAACGGGAAGCAGTACGAAATCACGGCGCCTGCCGACATGCCACTTCTCTGGGCGCTGCGCGACCTCGTCGGACTCACGGGCACCAAGTTTGGGTGCGGAATCGCGCAATGTGGCGCGTGCACCGTGCACGTCGACGGCTTGCCGCGACGCTCCTGCGTCACTCCCGTCGGGGCAGTCGAAGGGCGGCCGATCACGACGATCGAGGGGCTCTCGCCCGACGGAACGCATCCCGTGCAGCAAGCGTGGACGGAACTCGATGTCGTGCAGTGCGGCTACTGCCAGTCCGGACAGATCATGTCCGCTGTTGCGCTGCTCGCCGAAAAGCCCGAGCCCACGGACGCCGATATCGACGCCGCGATGAGCGGCAACATCTGTCGATGCGGGACCTACCAGCGCATTCGCTCTGCGATTCACCGGGCCGCCGAGCTGGCGAAGGAGACGAAATGAACGCTCCCTTCACCCGCTCGCGCCGGCAATTTCTCCAGCACTCCGCCCTCGCCTTCGGTGGACTCGTCATCGCGCTGGTCGTGCCCGACGCACGCCGTTTCGCGATCGCCCAGGGAGCGCCGAGCCCCGCGAAGTTACCGCCGCCGAACGCTTTCCTGCGTATCAGCACCGACGACCAGGTGACCGTCCTGATCTCGCATGCGGAGATGGGCCAGGGCATCTGGACCACGTTGCCCATGCTGATCGCGGAGGAGCTCGATGCGGACTGGTCGAAGATGACCGTCGCGCACGCACCCGTCGCGCCCGTGTATGCACACACGGTATTCGGCATGCAGATGACCGGCGGGTCCTCGAGCACCTGGTCCGAGTTCGATCGCTATCGCCAGGCGGGCGCACTCGCGCGCACGCTGCTCGTGCAGGCCGCCTCCAAACGCCTCGGCGTACGGGCGAGCCGGCTACGCACCGAGAACGGCGTGGTGATTGCAGGCGATCAGCGATTGCGTTACGGCGAGCTGGCCGAGGAAGCCGCCAGGCTGCCGACGCCCAGGAAAGTCGTGCTCAAGGATCCGAAGTCCTGGAAGATCATCGGCCAGCCGACGCGTCGCCTGGACACGCCGGAAAAGATCACCGGGCGCGCGCAGTTCGGAATGGATGTTCACTTCGACGGCCTGCTCACGGCGGTCGTCGCGCGCTCGCCTGTTTTCGGCGGCAGCGTGAAGTCTTTTGATGCAGCGCAGGCGCAGCAGGTGCCGGGTGTGCGCGCCGTCGTACAAGTCCCGAGCGGTGTCGCAGTGCTTGCGGACCACTACTGGGCTGCCAAGCTGGGCCGCGATGCGTTGAAGGTCGAATGGGATACGGGACCGAACGCAGCGCTCGACACGGAGGTCCTGCGCAACAAGTTTCGTTCGCTGGCGTCAACTACGGGAACGCCGGTGATTCGCGAGGGCGATGCGAGCGCGAAGCTCGCCACTGCTGCGAAGGTACTCGAGGCGGAGTACGCCGTGCCGTATCTCGCGCACGCACCGATGGAGCCGCTGAACTGTGCGGTACGCCTCTCGCCCGACAAGTGCGAGATCTGGACCGGCACGCAGTTCCAGGGCCTGGACCAGCAGGTCGCGGCGAAGATCGCGGGCCTGAAGCCCGAACAGGTCGAGATTCACACGCAGTTCCTCGGCGGTGGCTTCGGCCGCCGGGCGACTCCCACCTCGGACTTCATCTCCGAGGCGGTGCACGTCGCCAGGGCGTCGGGCAAACCCGTGAAGGTCGTCTGGACGAGAGAGGACGATGTTCGCGGAGGTTACTACCGGCCGCTCGTTCTGCACGCCATGCGCGTCGGAGTGGATGCACAAGGCATGCCCGTCGCGTGGAAGCACTCGGTCGTGGGTCAATCCATTCTCGCGGGCACGCCGTTCGAACCGATGATGGTGAAGAACGGTGTCGATGCGACCTCGGTCGAAGGTGCTTCCGACTCGCCCTACCTCGCGCGCATCGCGGATCGCTTTCTGGAACTACACTCGCCCGACACCGGCATTCCCGTCCTGTGGTGGCGTTCAGTGGGCCACACGCACACGGCGTTCGCGATGGAAAGCTTCGTCGACGAGCTGGCACACGCCGCAGGCAAGGATCCGGTCGAGTATCGCCGGGCGGCACTCGGCGATCATGCTCGCCACGTCGGCGTGCTGAATCTCGCGGCGGAAAAGGCGGGCTGGGGGACGCCGCTGCCGAAAGGCCGCGCTCGCGGCGTCGCCGTGCACGAGTCGTTCGGCAGTTTCGTGGCACAGGTCGCCGAAGTCTCCGTCGACAACGGTGTCATCCGCACGCACCGCGTGGTCTGTGCCATCGATTGTGGTATCGCCGTGAACCCTGAAACCATCCGCGCGCAGATGGAATCCGGAATCGCGTTCGGCCTCGGCGCTGCTCTGCACAGCAAGCTCACGTTCAAGGACGGACGCGTGCAGGAATCCAACTTCCACGACTACCGCGTCCTGCGCATGAACGAGATGCCGCAGGTGGAAGTGCACATCATGCCAAGCAAGGAGAAGGCTGGCGGTGTCGGCGAGCCGGGGGTGCCGCCGATCGCACCGGCTGTCGCGAACGCACTCTTCGCGCTCACAGGCACGCGCTTGCGCGAACTTCCGCTCCAGCTGCCTGCGTAACGGGAGGACTCATGGACACGCACGGAACAAGGCGCTGGTTGCTGCTCGGCGCCGTCGCGGCATCTCTCTCGGGATGCGGCTCGACCCCCGGCGAAGAGAAAGAGACAGTGGCGTCCGCGGATTTCGCGACCATCCAGCGCGTGCTGCAACACCCGCGCTGCCAGAACTGTCACATACCCGGCGACGCGCCGTTGCAGTACGACGCCGGCCTCACCCACGCGATGGAAGTCAAGCGCGGTCCCGAAGGCAAAGGCGCGCAAGGCTTACCTTGCGCCACTTGCCACGGAGTGACGAATTCGCCGGCGAGCTATGGTCAGTACGCGCCGCCGGGAGCGCCGAACTGGGCGCTGCCACCGCCGGATCACAAGATGGTGTTCATCGGCCTGGATGCGCCCACGCTGTGCGCCGGCTTGAAAGACACACATGAGAACGGCGGCAAGGATCTCAATGCGTTACTCGAGCACGTCGCCCATGACAAGCTCGTGTTGTGGGGCTGGGAGCCCGGCGGCAATCGCGCACCGGTTTCGGTGCCTCATGCGGAGTTCGTTGCAGCGTTCACGCGCTGGACGAAAGCCGGGGCGCCTTGTCCGAGCGCCTGAGCAAACAGATTCAGCTCATGTCGAAGCCACGCATCCGCGCACTCGAGGCCGCCGACCGGCCACGATGGAATGCACTGTGGGCCGGATACCTGGCGTTCTACGAGTGCGAGCTTCCGGCGGCGATCACTGAGCTCAACTGGCAGCGGCTGATGGACCCGGCGCGGCAACCGTTTGGACTCGCGGCTGTCGACGGTGAACGCGTCGTTGGTTTCGTGCATTACCACTTTCATCTCTCGACGTGGTCGGCCACGAGCTACTGCTATCTCGAAGACCTGTTCGTCGACCCGAAGGCGCGCGGCGGCGGCGCGGGCCGTGCGCTGATCGAAGCGGTATACGAGGCTGCTGCGCGCGAACGCGCCTCACGCGTGTATTGGCATACGCGCGGAGACAACAAGACGGCGCGCGCGCTTTACGACGAGGTGGCCCAGCTCTCGCCGTTCGTGCAATACCGCCACGGCGATTGACTCAAGCTTGCACCGCGATCCGGGAACCGGGAGTCATCGGATCGCCCGGCACCTCCCGCGCGCCCTTGATGACCAGGTAGAAGATGATCGGCACCTCCGCTGCGACCAGCGCCAGGGTCACGGGAGAGATCATTCGCCCGTAGTCCGGGAAGAGTAGCGACGTCAGGCAGCTCACGATATAGGCGACGCCGGCCACCCAGAGAAGCGCGCCGAATATCCGGGGGATGAACCCCGACCGCCACACGAGCAACCCGAACGGCAGCAACCACAGGCCCCAGTAGAGCGAGACTGCGGTGACGCCCTGGTTGCGCAGCCGCAGAGAGGCAAACGCCAGGGCGTCGAGCTGCTGCCTGTCGAAAACGGACAGGTAGTCCGCTCCGCTCAGGAACACCAGCGGTGCACTCTGCCGAAGCGTGTTGGTGAAACCCATCGCGATGCCGACGAGACTCAGGGCCACCATCAGCAACGCATGCTGGCGATTCACGTCTTTCAGCAGCTGGTAGAGCGCCAGGGTGAGAAAGACTGCGATGGCCTGGCTGGCCAGGTCCGTGACAACCCCAAGTCGATACACCATCTCGCCGGCCATTATGCGCCCGGAAGTGGCGGTCGCATCGCCACTCACGAAGAACGCGGAAGGCACGTACATCATGCCGAACGGTGCAACCAGCGAAAGCAGCAGATAGAGAATGCCGGCATAGCGGGCATCCCGTTTGCGCGAGCTCATGCTTCCCCCTGTTCGATCATTGTTGCCCGGTTCTGCCGCTGCGAATCAGCCCACCGCCGCCATGGCGAAGCGCGTTAGGCGGTCGTCGACGACTTTGCCGTCGAACAGCGAAATCTGCCGCTGTGCCTGCTCCGCGGAGCGCGGGTCGTGCGTCACCATCACGATCGTACCGCCCTTGCGATGGAGCGCCGCGAGCAGGTCCATCACCATGTGCGCGTTGCGCGAGTCGAGATTGCCCGTCGGTTCGTCCGCCAGCAGCACTTTCGGTTCTCCGACCAGCGCGCGCGCGATCGCGACGCGCTGCTGCTGGCCGCCTGACAACTGTGCCGGGTAATGCTTCTGCCTGTGCGCCATGTCAACCTGCTCGAGTGCACGCAGGACCTTCTCGCGACGCTGCTTGCGCGTGAGCTCGCCCCGATACGTGAGCGACAGCTCCACGTTCTCGAACACCGACATCTCCCCGATCAGGTTGAAGGCCTGGAAGATGAAGCCGATGTCGCGATTGCGCACGCGCGCCTGCTCGGGCGGAGCCAGCGACGTGACGTCGCGCCCGTCGAGCCGGTAGCGCCCTTCCGTCGGCGAATTCATCAGGCCCATCACCGACAGCAGCGTGGACTTGCCGCAGCCCGAAGGCCCGGTGACGGAAACGTACTCGCCGCGGTCGATGACGAGATGGATGTTGTCGAGCGCCCAGGTCTCGATCTCGTCGGCGAAGAAGATCTTGCGGATGCCCTGCAGATCGATGAGGTGCGGTGTGTTCATGAGGTTTTCCGGTTTCGTATTGGTTATTCGTAAGGGTTATTCGTAACGCAGGGCATCGCCCGGCTCCATCGCGGTGGCACGGCGGCTCGGAAGCCAGGAAGCCGCGAACACCACCAGCGTCATCAGCACGAAGACACCGAGCGTCACCGGCGCGGCGAGCACGAGGACGTTCGGAATCGACGCGGTTATGGAGTTGAGCACGATGAGGCCGAACGCCAGGCCGACGACGCCGATGCTGGCGTACAGCGCACCCTGGCGCAGGAAAACACCGAACACCTGCCACTGCGTGCTGCCGAGCGCGCGGCGAATGCCCACTTCCTGCGTGCGGCGCGCGACCGACCGGCTGATCAGCCCGAAAAGCCCGGTCGCGGCGAGCACGACCGTCAGCAGCGTGACGGCGGTGAACGCCGGGACCAGCGCGGACGTATTGAGGTCCAGTGCGGCCAGGTAATCGCCGAGCCACTGCAGGTTGTGTAACGGGAGGTCACGGTCGACGGTGAACGCCGCGGCCGTGAGTGCCGCGCGACTGTCGGTTGCCGGGACGGGTACCTTTGCCATGAGGTGAAACGAACCCGGAGCGGCCTGGCGCAGCGACTGGTACACGAGTCCGGAATCCCGGTCATAGGGCCGTCTCACCTGCGAAACGACACCGATAACCGTGAGCCAGGGGCCCTTTCCGTCAGCGTTGAGTTGAATCCGCTTGCCGATCACTTCTTCGTTGGGCCAGTAGCGCTGCGCCGTGCTCTCGTCGATTACCGCCACGGGCAGGGTCGTCCTGTTGTCCGTGCGGTCGAACAGCCGGCCGGCGCGGAGCCCGATCGCCAGCACCTCGAAGTAATCATCCGACACCACGGCGGTTCGCAGCTTGAGCTTGCCCTGGTTCGCAGTTCCCTCCTGGCTCTCGATGACCGCAGGAACTGTGGGCGGCCGCGTGGGAACCGCGGTCGTATAGGCCACTTCCACGCGAGGCAGGCGACGCTGGATGGCGTTGCTCAGCCGCTCAAAGTAGTGCAGGCGAGCGTCCGGTTCGTCGTAACGCGAGTCAAAGACGGTCGCATAGGTCGAGAACATCGTGCGCACGGTGTCCACGCCAATCGGCCTGTTCGCCTCGTCCCGGACCGCGAAAACGACGTTGGCGCACATTACGAGCACGAGGCACGACACCAGCACCTGCAAGCCAACCAGCAGTCCGACACTGCGCGCGCTGGCAGGACCAGCCGCACCCTTGCTGGCGCCGGCGAGCACCTGAGCAGCGTCCTGTCGGGAGACACGCCAGGCGGGAACGACGGTGCTGAGCAGCCACACGACCGCTGCGAAAACAATCGCCACGATGAAGTCGGTCGTGCGCATTTCGGGCAGGTTCGAAGAACGGCCGCTGGCCAGGATTTGTGCTCCGAAAGCGTCGACGGACTGCATCCACTTCACGCCGAGGTCCGCGAGCGCATAGCCCAGCAGCGCGCCTACGAGCACGACGAGCATGGTCTCGATGAGACACTGGCGCAGAACGCGAGCGCGCGTCGCACCCAGCGCCGTCCTCAGAGCCAGCTCGCGGCTGCGCTCCAGCAGCCGCGCCAGGAACACCATGCTGACGTTCATCGTGCCGAGCAGCAGGACAGAGACCGCGATGAACACCGTCGTGGCGACAATCTCCAGGTTCTGGTGGGTCTCCATCAGGCGGCCGGGAAAGAGGACGAGATGCCGCCCCGGATCGAACACCGAAGGATGGTTGCGATTCACGTCATCGACGACGGCCTGCATCTCGGGTAACAGTGAGGCGGAATCCTGTCCCGGTTGGGTACTGATCAGCGCTGACAGCACGAGCGACGAGCTGCCGGGTCCGGCCTGTTTCGGGAGTTGCAGCGGAAACCAGGCTTGCGTGTCCTGGAATGCAAAGTAGCCGCGGGGCAGCACGCCCACGATCTGCACCGGTTCAGCGTCGATGCGGGCGAGCTTGCCGACGATCCCCGGGTCCGACGCGAAGTAGGTTCGCCAGGTGTCGTAGCTGATGATCGCAACGCGCGCGGCGTCGGAGTGCCCTTCCGATGCATCGAACAGCCGACCCAGGTGTGGCGCCACCTGGGTTGCACGGAGCAGGCTCGGGGTGATCAACGTGGCGCGCAGGCTGGTGCTTGCCTCGCCTTCACTCAGCACGGCGCTCTGGTTCGCGAACGCGCCGAGATGTTCGACTGAGCGTGCCTGCTCGAGCATTTCGCGGTACGTGTACGCGTCGAGCCTCGGCCATGGATTTCCGGTGGCCGTCGCTGCAACCTGCACGCTGTACCAGTGCTCGGTGCCCGGAAATGGCAGCTTCTTGAGCGCCATCGCGTGGACGAGCGTGTAGGTGCACAGCGCCAGGCCGATGCTCAGCGCAACGACAACGACGCAGAGCACCGAGTGGCCCGGCGAGTTCAGCATCAACCGCCAGGCGTATTTCAGGTCGAACCAGGCATTCATGCCGCGTCTCCGTCTCGCTACTTTCGGCTTGCCGACAGCTTGTCGATGCGCTTGCGCACATCGTCCGCCGCACGGCCGACGGGTGAGTAGCCGAGGAACCGCCGGTACATCGCCAGTGCCTGCGGGACGTCACCTTTGTTCTCGTAAGCGATGCCCAGCCGGTAGTGAGCGCGAACGGCCGGATCCAGTTGCAGCGCGCGCTGCAGTGACGCGATAGCCGCATCCGTTTTCTCCAGCTCCAGCAGCGCACGGCCCAGACCGAAATGCGCGTTCGCATAATCCGGGTCGGACGCAATCTGGCGCTCGAACACCTGGCGTGCGCGTGACGCCTGCTCGTCCTCCATCAACGCCAGCCCAAGCCCGAACGTCGCGTCGCGAGCCGCCTCCGCCAGGTCGACGTCGGACCCCGGCCGTAGCGACGCCAGGGTGGCTTCGGCATCGTCGAACTCTTCCTCGTAGATCTGCACCTCCGCCATCAGCACCTGGCCCCGCGCCGGGTCGGTCTGGGAGTACTGCTTGCTACCCTCGATCGCCTTGCTCACGCTGCCGCCGGCGAGTCCGGGAGCGCGCAGGTAGAACTGGTTGAGTTCGCGGCGGAAACCGAAGTGACGTGGATCTAGCTCGACCGCCTTGAGATACATCTCTTTTACGCGGCCAGCGTACTTGATGCCTGCCGACATGCTGCCGGATGCGGCGAGTGCGCTGTACAGATTCCCGAGCGCACTGTGACATCGCGCCGAGCGCGGCTGCTCCTTGATGCATCGTTCGACACGGCCGATCGTGTCCTGGCGCTTGCCGGCATCCGAGGCAACCACCCCGGCAAGATGCCAAAGGGCAATGTCATCCGCTGGATTCTGCGCCAGCCGCTCGCGCGCCAGAGTCTCGATCTCGGCGCGCTTACCGCCCCGACGCAGCGCGTCGAACTCCGAATCGAGGGACTGCCCCACCGCGCTTGCGGCAAACAGGGCCACGAGCGCGGCCGACAGTTGAACTCTCATGATTGCTCTCCAGGTGAAGCCAGGAATTCAGTGACGATGGTTATCAGTGTCATGTGCGTCAATCCAGCAGGATCCTGTCTTCGTCCTGCCAGCCGCCGATCTCCGACGTGATGATGCGATCGCCGGCATCGAGACCCTGCAGGACCTGCAGGTGGCTCAACGACACCTTTCCCGCCTTGATCGTCGTGCGCGTCGCATACACGCCATCCGCATCGAGCTTGTAAACAGAGATGTTCGCGTTGCTCTTCACGTAGGCGGGCTTGCCTACATAGAGCGCATCCGCAATCCGGCTGACGTAGATGATGCCTTCGACCTGCAGTTGCGGACGAGCGCTCGCCGGCAATTCGCCGCGCAGGTCCACGTCGACGATCACGATGCCATTGGTGACACCCGGATCGATCCGGGTGACGGCGCCAGCGACGGTGCCGCCGCGCGTGTCGATTGTGACTTCGTGGCCCCGCTGCACTTCGATCGCTTCGCGCGCCGGTACCTGCAGCTCCGCATAGAGCCGATCCTGCTGAGCGATGTGTCCGATCGGGCTGCCGGGCTGCAACTGCTGCCCCACTTCGACGTTGACGGCCTGCACGATGCCGTCGATGCCCGCGACGACGCGGAGATTCGCTTGCTGGTTGCGAGCGCGATCCAGCGCGCGGGCGAGCTCATCGACGCGCGACTGGCGCGCGGCGAGCTGCACCTGGATGTTGTCGCGAATCTTGTGCAGCCGGTTCTGCTCGATGTCGCGCAGGCGCACGAGCTGCGACACGTCCAGCTGGGTGCGGCGATAGTCGATCTCGGAAATGATCTGCTGGCCGATGAGCCTGGCCTCGGCTTCGAGCTGCAGCTGCGCCTTCTCGAGATTGATCTGCGCCTGCGTGAACACCGCCTCCTGGTTGAGCAGGTTCGTCTGCAAGTCGACGTCCGTGGCGCGCAACTCCGTTACCGCCCCTTGCCAGGCCGAGCGTGCCTGGTCGGCACTCGCGATCAGTTCCGGATTGGCAAGCTCGACGAGTAGCTGGCCCGTCTTCACGACATCGCCGGGCTTCACGTGCGTCTTCGCGACGCGCCCCGTTACCTGCGCGCCGAGCTGCTCGATGTTCCTGGGCAGGAGGCGGCCGTTCGCGCTGACGCGGATCTCGAGCGTTCCGCGCTGCACCGTCTCGATGCTGATTGTGTCGCGATCGACGCGCCGGCTGCTGAAGTCGATGCTGGCGAGCGTCACACCGCCACCGATCAGGACCAGCCCGAGCGCCGTGATGACCACGATGCGCCGGACCCGCGGTGCGTTCGATTGCGGTCGGAGACGATCCATGACCCCACGAGTAGCAAAGGACATGCCAGCGGCATGCGAGCCTGTTTTTCGTGGGTTTTCTGACACGGGGCGACCCGCGCGTGCCGTGGAGTCGCCCCGAGAGTCGCAAATCCGGGACACGCGCGAGTCGCAGAGGCGGGACTAGGGCTGTGGCGCCGCCACCGCGATGATGACTTTGCCGCGGGCGCGGCCACTTTCCAGGTAGCGGATCGCCTCGGGCAGCTCGCTCAGCGGATACGTCCGGTCGACGACCACGCGAAGCTTGCCCTGCTCAACCATCCCGGCCAACGATCGCAGGTCGTCCTGGCGGGCCTCCGACAGGAAGAAACCGAGATCCTGATCGACGAAGGGCTGCACGAACATGGCCTTGAGCGGAAGCAGCATCCCACCGAGCCAGTCGCCCGCGTCCGGACCGCCGCCGCCGATCATCACGAGCGTTCCCTCATCCGTCAGCGCCCGCCGCAGGTTGCCAACCGTGTGATTGCCCACGTTGTCGATGATCACGTCGTAGCGCTGGTCAGCTTGCGTGAAATCCTCTTTCTTGTAGTCGATGACGTGGTCGGCGCCCAGTGACTTCACCAGTTCCACGTTGCGTGTGCTGCACACACCCGTGACATGAGCGCCGTATGACTTCGCGAGCTGCACCATGAAGGTGCCAACACCGCCGGAGGCTCCATTGATCAAGACTCGCTGGCCTTGTTTGACCCTTCCTCCGTCGCGCAGCCCTTGCAGCGCTGTGCTGCCCGCTACGGGCAGGGCCGCCGCTTGCTCAAACGTGACGGCCGCGGGCTTGTGCACGATGCGTTTTTCAGACGCTCGCGCATACTCGCCAAAGGCGCCCCGAGCAACACCAAACACCTCGTCGCCGGGCTTGAACTGCGTCACCTGGCTGCCGACCGCTTCGACCACGCCGGCGACGTCGACGCCGAGGCGCTCAGTCAGCGGCTTGCGATAGCCATTCTCCATGCGGACCAGGTACGGAGTGCCTCGCATGTAGTGCCAATCGAGCGGATTGGCCGACGCGGCACGCACCTTGATCAGCACCTGGTGCTCGTTGGGCATGCACTTCTCGATGTTCTCGAGCCGCAGCACGTCTGCCTGCCCGTATTCGTGATGGACGATTGCCTGCATACGCTCACCGTTTCCGTTGCAAGGCAGCGGCGGACTGGGCTGCATCGCGTAGACGAGGCCGCCGATCAGGACGGCGAGCGTGAGCAACACCCAGGTCCTTTTCTTCTTCAGGAGGGGACGACGGGGCTTGCGGGTCCTGTCGTTCCTGTCGGTGACTTCGTTCATGACAACTTTCTCCGGGCCCGGATCGACGTGGCCGGCAGTCTACGCGCGCCGCGCGTGGACGAAGCAGAGTCGCAAAACTGGGACGCGCCGTTGTCCTGAGAATGGGACTGAGAGCGCGGTTCGGCGCGATTTCAGCCGCTTTGGGTGGGTGGCAAGGGCAGGACGAGTTTCGCCACGGCGCCCGGTCCGTCGGTTCGATTGACCAGGGTGACCTGGCCGTTGTGCTTTGCCGCGATCTGCCGACAGAGCACCAGGCCGACGCCGGCGCCCTCGCTCTTGGTCGTATAGAAAGGCACGAACAGGTTCGCGGGGTTGCTGATACCCGGGCCGCGGTCCGCAACGAGAAACTCGCACGTGCCGTTCTCGACATGACACGTCAACTGGATGGGCGATGCGTCCGCGGGGTTGGCTTCCAGTCCGTTCTTGACGAGGTTGATCAGCGCCTGCTCGAGGTGCACGGGATCGCCGAACAGCGTGATCGCGGGAAACGGTGCGATCTCGAGTGGCTTGCCGGCAAAGAAGCCACGCAACTTGTCGACGAGATTCGTGACCGGGAACAGGACCTTCTGCGGCTCCGGCAGGCGCGCGAGCCGCGCGTACACGCCGATGAACTCGCGCAGCCCGTTGGCTCGCTCCGCGATCACACGCAGGCTCTGTCGAACGTCGTCCGCATACCGGGCGCTGTCCGGCTTGTCGAGAATGTTCGTCAGTGTCTGGCAGAGCGACGTAATCGGCGTGAGCGAGTTGTTCACTTCGTGGCTGATCACGCGGATGAGGCGTTGCCAGGCCGCGATCTCCTCGTCCGAGAGGACCTGCTTCAGGTCCGCAATGAAGAGGATGCGGCTCGCCCTGCCCTGGTGATGATAGTAATGCTGGCTCACCTGCCAGCGACCCTCGGCGCCAGGGAAGCGGAAATCGAGCAGTCGCGGTTCTGACGAGACAGGGAGTTTCGCCAGCGGAGTCGCAGCGAGATCGATGCCCACCAGTTCTTCCGCATGTGTCCTGAGCAGAGCGCTCGCCAGCCGATTCACGAGCCGGATGCGATCGTCGGCATCGCAGACGACGATCGCCACGTTGATCTGGCTGACGATCTTGTCGAGGATGTCCAGCAACTCCTGCTCGCCCTGGCGGCTGGCGGCGAGACTGTTCGTCAGCTCGTTCACCTGGCGGTAGAGCTCTGCCAGCTCGCCGGGCTCGCGGGCGCGCGCACCCTTCATGCTGTAGTCGTTCTTGCGGATCGACTCGACGATGTTGCTGAGCGTGCGGACGTGCCGCAGCAGTTCGCTGCGGACGCTGGTTGCGACGAGCAGGATCCATGCGACGACCAGTGCCGCGATCAGCAGTTGCGCCGACAGCGGCCAATCGCTCTCGCTGTGGACCCACACCCCGAGAACCGAGATCGGAACGAGGGTGCTCAGGACGAGCAGGAGCACTCGCAGATCGGTCGCGATCCGGAAGCGGGGCGGCGTGCTCCGCGAACGATCGCGCCTGCTCAACCCGGTTCCCGCTTGCCCAGGCGACGATAAAGAGACGAGCGGCTGATCCCGAGCGCCCGGGCGGCTTCGTTCGCGTTGCCCTTGTGCCGAGCGAGCGCCTGCTGGATGAACCAGTTTTCCGCCTGCTCGAGCGTCAGGTGCGCCACTTCGCCGGGCTCGGCCGGTGCTGGTTTCTTCGCCAGCTGCAGATCGTCCTCCGCGATCTCCTCTCCCTGCGCGAGCAGCACGGAGCGTTCCACGACGTGCTGGAACTCCCGCACGTTGCCCGGCCAGGCGTAGCTCCGGAGCGCTCGCAGCGCCTCAGCCGAGAAACGCCGCGCGGGCGAACTGCCGTAGTGCCGGCGCGCTCTGCCCAGGAAACTCTCCGCCAGCAGCGGGATGTCCGCCTGTCGTTCGCGCAACGCGGGGATCTTCAGCGTCACGCCATTCAGTCGATACAGGAGGTCCTGCCGGAATCCGCGTTCCGCCACCAGTTCATCGAGATTGGCATTGGTCGCGGAGACGAAGCGGATGTTCGCGCGACGTGTCCGCGAGCTGCCGAGCTTCTCGTACTGCCGCTCTTCGAGCAGTCGCAGGATCCTGGCCTGTTGCGGCAGCGGCAGGTTCGCCACTTCGTCCATGAACAGCGTTCCCTGGTCGGCCAGCTCGACACGCCCGATGCGATCCGACTTCGCATCGGTGAACGCGCCCCTGGTGTGCCCGAACATCTCGCTCTCGAAGGTCGACTCCGAGATCGCGCCCATGTTTACGCTGATGAAGGGACCCTGTGCGCATGGCGAGTGCTGATGGATGTACTCGGCGAGCAGGCCCTTCCCCGTTCCGTTCTCGCCGGTGATGAGGATCGGTATGGAGCTCGCCGCGACGCGACGCGCCGTCGAGAGCAACTGCGTCATGGCCGGCGATTCGGCAATCATCGTCCGGCCGCCCGCGTCGCGGAGCAACGCGTTCTCGGCGCTCAGCTTGCGGTCGCGACGCTGCGCCTCGCCCAGCCTGAGCTGCGTGCGGATGATGTTCAGCATCCGCGTGTTGTCGTTCCACGGTTTTTCGAGGAAATCCGCGGCGCCGCGCTGCATCGCCTCGACGGCGATGCCGATCGTGCCCCAGCCGGTCATGGCAATGATCGGCATTTCCTCGTCGGCCCGCCGCAATTCCGAGATCAGTGCGAGGCCTTCCTTGCCCGAGGTGGTGTCTTCGACGTAATTCAGGTCCACCAACGCGAGCTGGCAGTGGTCGCGTCGCTGGGCTGCGAGTGCCTCCTTCGGGGAACGGCACGTGACGCTGTCCATCCCTTCGCTCTTCAGTAGCAGCGTGAGCGCGTGCAGGATGCTGTCATCGTCGTCAACGACCAGGACTGGCATGGGGGGCGACGTTAAGTGAGCCTGGCGGTTATCGCAAGCAGGTAAGATGCACAGCGCGTGCCAGTCATCCCCATTGGCCAGTCTACATCCCAATAGGAACACTCATGAGCAGGGTTGCACGAACAAGGGTGGCGAGAACCATGGCCGGACTGTTCCTGGCCGGCGTCTCCTGCGTGCGCGCCGCTGCGCAGGATTGTCCGGACATCGCGCCCTACGCCGGCGCGCGCGAGATCATCGAGGACCTCCAGCGCATCGTGGCGCCTGCCGGCGTGCAGGAAACGTACAAGACGAAGATCGGCGGCGTCGACCAGTGGATCAGCGTGCGCGGCCAGGACCGGGCGAACCCGATCATTCTCTTCGTTCACGGGGGACCCGCCTCGCCGATCATTCCAACCGCGTGGCAGTTCCAGCGGCCCATGGAGGAATACTTCACCTTCGTCAACTGGGACCAGCGTGGCGCGGGCAAGACCTATCGTGAAGCGAACCCCGACTCGATCGCCGACACCCTCCGGATCCCGCGCTTCGTCGACGACGCGCTCGAGGTGGCCGAGTTCGTCCGCAAGCGCTACGGAAAAGAGAAAGTGCTGCTGATGGGGCACAGCTGGGGAACGATCGTCGGTATGCACGCGGCGCTGAAGCGACCCGACCTCTTCTATGCGTACGTCGGCATCGGCCAGGTCATCAACGTTCGCGAGAATGAAAAGCTGAGTTTCGAGCACGGCCTGGAGCAGGCGCGGGCCAATGGCAACACCGAGGCGGTGCGCGAACTCGAGTCCATCGCGCCCTATCCTGGCAACAAGCCGATCACACGCGAACGCATCAACCTGGCACGCAAGTGGGCGCAACACTACGGAGGGCTGACTGCGTACCGAAACTCTTCGATGTACTTCTACCGTGCGGCGCGGCTGTCATCGGAATACAGCGCCGAGGATGTCTGCGCGATCGACCAGGGCAGCCTCTTCACGCTCGGACGCGTCCTGCCCGCGTTCCTGGAGGTCGATTTCACGAGCGTCCAGGCGTTTCCGATTCCCGTGATCCTGTTCATGGGGCGGCACGACTACACGACGCCGTCGGAACCCACGGCGACGTGGCTTGGCAACGTCAAGGCGCCTTACAAGCAAGGCATCTGGTTCGAGAACTCCTCGCACATGATCCCGTGGGAGGAGCCGGGAAAGCTGCTGGTGAGCCTGCTGGAATACGCGCGACCGCGCACGCTGCCGCCGCGCGGCACGTAGGTCACGAGCCGACCCGCTGCACCTGCCTGCAGCGGGTCGGGGCGAGAATTGTTATCCAGGGTCAGCGTTTGCGCTTCTTTCCGGCGACGTCCATCAACAACGCGCGCCAGTCATCGAGGCTGTGATAGAACTCGTCGACGCGGATGCGCTCGTTGAGACCGTGTGCGTACTCCTCGCTTTCCTTGCTGAACAGGAAGCCGACGCCGTAGACCGGTATGCCGGCGGCGCGAAAGAACTTGCCGTCGGTTGCACCCGCCGACATGTACGGCACGACGGGAACCCCGGAATATCGCGCGTGGACCACGCGCGCGATGCTGTCCATCACGTCCTTGCGCATCGGCGAGGCATCACTCGCGGAGGGATTGTCGAGCACCTTGATCGCGACACCGTTGCCCGCCACGTTCTGCAAAGTTTCCTGCACGGCCTTGACTTCGGTCCCCGGGAAGATCCGGCAGTTCACTGTCGCCGTCGCAGACTGCGGCAGCGCGTTCTCGGCGTGCCCGCCGCGCAGCATCGTCGCTACGCAGGTGGTGCGCGTCAGGCCGACGTACTCGGATTCGTTGGCGAGGATCTCGGCGGCCGTCCCTTCCCGCGGATTCTTCACGAATTCCCGCAGCGCGTTGCCGACCTCGCCGGGCGTGGTTTTCGCGACCGCTGTCAGGTTCGACAGCGTCCATTCGTTCGACATCACCGGGAAGTGATGCTTCTGGACGCGCTTCAGCACGTCGGCAAGATCGTAAATGGCATTTTCCGGCCGCGGACGCGAGCTGTGGCCGCCCGGGTTGCGCACGGACAGCTCGAAACTCGCGTACGTCTTCTCGGCGCCCTGCACGAGAAACACGGTGGGTTTCGCGTCGGCTTCGGCAAGCACGCCGCCACCGCCATCGGAATTGAACGCGTACTCCGCTTCGATGAGCGGGCGATGCTTGTCGATCACGGCCACGACGCTGTCGGCGCGCGTCTCCTCGTCGCCGCTGAAGAAAATGATGAGGTCGCGCGTGGGAACGAATTTCTCCGCCTTGAGGCGCAGGAAGGTTGCCGTCAGCGCCGCGACGCCCGCCTTGTTGTCGGACGTGCCGCGCCCGAAGAAGAAGCCCTCCTCCTCGACCAGCGTGAAGGGATCGCGCTCCCAGTCCTCGCGGTTGGCGGGGACGACGTCCATGTGTGCCATGAGCAGGACCGGCTTGCCGCCCGAGCCGTCGCCGCGGTAACGCACGACGAGCGTCGCGGTCTCGCCGACCGGCACGAGGTGGATGTCGGAATCGGCAAATCCCGCCTTGCGGAAGTGGTCCGCGAGATAGCGCGCCATCTCGGGTGTCTGGCCGCTGCCTTCATACGTCTTGAACGAGATAATCTTTTCGTAAATCTCGCGCGCCGTCGCCTGGTGCGATGTCGCCGGTGTGCGCGCGTGAGCGACGGAGAGCAGGATGGGGAAGACGACCGAGAGGACAGCAGCAACCAGTATTCTCATGGGGTTCTCGCCGTTGGGAAACAGGGGGAAGTCGAAGCGTAAAGGCGGAGTCTAGCAAGCCGGCCGCGGTGGACACATCCGTGCAGCTAGTCCCTGCCCACGGTCTGCGCCAGCTGCCGATAACGCTGGGGCGTGATTCCAAGCAGCCGCACGAACGCCCGTCGCATGACATCCACGCTGCCAAATCCGGCCGCGGCGGCCACACGCTTGAGGCCGCCCTGCGTTCGCTCGAGCCGGCTTCGTGCTGCTTCCACACGCACCTGCAGGACGTATTGGGATGGGGTCGTTCCCACTTCGCGCGTGAACACGCGCTCGAAGTTGCGCACGCTCATCGACATTCGCCCGGCCAGGTCTTCGACCGACAGCCGGGAATCCAGGTGCTCCGCGATCCAGATCTGCAGTTCGCGAATGGACGACAGGTCCGAGGCTTGCGAGGCGAGGGAGACACTGACTTGCGGTTGCCCGCCGGGGCGTCGCAGGAACAGCACGAGCTCGCGCGCTGCTTCGTGCGCCAGCGCGGCGCCACAGTCTTCTTCCACCCACGCGAGTGCGAGATCGATGCTCGCCGAGATACCCGCACACGTGTAGATATTTCCGTCCCTGACCCACAAGGGTTCGTGCTCGACCTTGACCTCGGGATAACGCGCCGCCATTTCGCGCCCGTACTTCCAATGTGCGGTCGCGCGGCGACCGTCGAGCAGTCCCGCCTCGGCCAGCAGGAACGCTCCGACACACACAGCTCCCAACCTGCGAACGTCACCAGCCCTTTTCCTGAGCCAGTCTGATAGCTCAACGTCACGCGTCGAGCGCGAGCCGAGGCCGCAGACCAGGAGCACGGAGTCGCACTCGCCTTCGGCTTTGCTGAAATGCTGACGGGCGATGAACGTCAGCACTCCACCCTCGCCGGCCACGCTCAACCCGTCCGCATTCGTGACGACGTCGATCGTGTAGACGATACGCTCCGCCAGGCGGTTGACGGAGTTGAAGACCTGCAACGGTCCCACGAGATCGAGCTCGTCCACCGGCGGCACGGCCACGACGACGATGCGACGACTGCCGCTGGCGGGAGCGGCGTTCTGCGGTGGGCTCTTTGCTGGCACGGACTGACTATGCCGTCGCAGTGAATCGCCGTGCAAGCGCCCGGGGTCGCGTTGGCGGAATTCGATGGAGGTGTGTCGCAAGGCGTCGGTCGCACGTCGCTATCATTCCCGCAGCCCTCGGGAGCAAGCCGCATGATGCGCAAATGGCTGGTATCCGCCCTCGCGTCGATCGTACTGGCCGGCACGTGGGCAGGCGACTCGATCGCGCAGTCCGCGAAAGGCCCTTACGCTCGAATCGCAGTATTGCGCCCGCATGATGGCCATACCGTCGAGTTCGAAGCCGGATACCTCCGCCACCTCGTGGTTTCGCATGCTGGCGGGAGGACCTGCGCCTCGCTACGTGCGCCTGCGGCCGCGCCAGGACCTGCAGTCGGTCATCGAGACCGCCAGTGAACAGACGTTGAGCGAACAAGCGAGTTCACTCGTCTCGAAGATCACCATTGAAGTGCTGACGCTCAGGCCGGCCCTGAGCTATTCACTGCCGCCGGCGCACCCGTGATTTCTTTCTGGAAGTGGATCGTCGAGCACGTGGCGCGCGGCGCAGTCGCCGTCGATGGCGTGCAATGGCGCGACTGTGACGCGGCGCGACGAGAACAGGCAGCGCACGACGCGAAGAAACCACCGGTTCCGGAAGTCGATGCGCAGTCGTTCCCCAGGAACGGCGCCAATTTTCGCTGACATGCGCGGCACCCGGGACAGCCGCTTCTCGCCTCTGATCATCGCGTGCCTCGCTGCGACGTGGTTCGTGTGGGGCACGACGTATCTCGGCATCAAGTTCGCGCTGGTCAGCTTTCCGCCCTTCTTTCAGATTGGCACCCGCCTGCTCGTCGCGGGCGCGCTGCTCTACCTATGGGCCTGGTGGCGCGGCCGAGCCTTGCCGACGCGGACTGAGTGGCGAAATGCGGCGGTCGTCGGCACCGTCATGCTCGCTGCCAACCAGGGCGGCGTCGCGTATGCCGAGCAGACTATTGCCTCTGGTCTCGTAGTGGCCTTCATCGCGATCGTGCCAGCGTTGATTACCATTGCCAGCCTGCCTTTCGGTGTGCGGCCTTCGGTGCTCGAAATCGCAGGGATTGCCGCCGGATTCGGCGGTGTGTTGCTGCTTGTCCGCGGCGATTCGTTCTCGGCCTCGACGGCGGGACTCATCGCGGTAACGATCGCGGCCCTTGGGTGGTCGATCGGCAGTGTGCTCGCCCAACACGTGTTGCCGCTGGCGCGAGGCGCCGGCGGATTCGCCAGCCAGATGATCTGCGCCGGGGCTGTGATGATGCTGATGTCATTCATCAGCGGTGAGGCCTTCCACTGGCCACCACAGCCGCTCGCGGCAGCGGCGTGGGCCTATCTCGTGTTCTTTGGCTCGCTGATCGCGTTCTCCGCGTACATGGTGCTGCTGTCCCGGACGAGCCCGGTGCTGGCCACGAGCTACACGTTCGTCAATCCGGTGATCGGGTTGCTGCTCGGCGCTTCGCTCGGCGGCGAAAGAATCGACTCGGGCGAGTGGCTCGCGGTCGCGATCATCGTCGCGGGCGTGGCCACGATCGTTACCGGACGCCCTGCCGACGTCAGCCCCTCTCGATCCGCGCCTGGAGGTCGTCCGCTTTCTGGCTGGCGCGAACTCGATGACGCGAAAGTCCGCCAGCCCGTGCTGGTGGAACGGGTCTTCACGGACGATGCGCTCGATCTCCTCCCGGCTCCTGCCGACCGCGAGAATGATGCCGCCGTCGCGCGGAATCTTGCGGCCCGACACCAGGAAATGCCCGGAAGCGTAGTGCTTGCGCAAGAACCGGACGTGCGCGGTCATGTGCGCGTCGATTTCCTGGAGATCCGCCTTGTAGACCAGCTCGATGACGAACATGGGCGCGTTTCAGGGGTTCTGCACCTGCTCCCCTTCCGCAAGGTGCCAGCGCTCGTTCCAGTTGTCGACCTCGTAACGGTCCGTCTCGGGGAAACCGGGCGGGCGAACGCGCTCGAAACGCGTATCGAAGTCGGTGCGCGTCCCGTATCGCGGCTCGGTCTCGGACATCGAGCCCGCCGTGATGCTCCCGTAGACGAACATCGTGCCGCCGCCTCGCGCGCCGACGTTGCGGACCACGAACCGATTGCGCGCGTAGATCGCGGCCTGCACGTGGAGGTCGCCGGGACCGGTCACATCGGCGCGCGCGATCTCGATGTTCCGGTCCGAAACCAGTCCGAGGTAGTCATCGGCGCCGTCCGAGCGCGGATCGCTCGCGTAGGTCAGGTTGCCCTGGATCACAATGTCACGCGGCGAATACACCGTGACACTGCCGTTGACGACACCACGCACCTGCAATTCCGGCTCGCCGGAGCCGACGATGTAGAGGGGCTTGCCTGCCGCGATCGTGTGGCTGGTGGTGCTGCGGGAAAGCAGGTCGGTCGTGTCGTATGCGCCGTCGGCGCGAAACACGATCAGCGTGTTGCCCTGGAGAACGTGGACGTGCGCACCGTCAATCGCGCCCTGGCTCACGGGCACCGCAAGCGGCGGCAACCGGATGCGCGGAGTATTCGTCTGCAGGCCACCGACGAAGATCTTGCTGCGCGGCCGCCAGCCTTTCTCGCCCGCGATGCGAATGTAGCGCGCCGTCGTCACCAGCCCGAGCAGGCGTGGCGCGATCCGATGGTCGTACGTGAGATTGATGACGGAGTTGCTGTGGAACCGGCCGGCGATCTCGTCGTCGTGCAACTGCACCTGCGAATCCCATCGATCGATGAGCTGCGTGAAGTGCGAGAACGCGAGCCGTTTCAGCTGCAGGCTCGTCTGCACACGCTGACTGCCCTGCTCGGTTGCGAGCTCGACCGTCACTCGTTCGACGCCCATGCCGTCCGCTGAAGGCTGGCGCGTCAGGACAGCGCTGTACTGGCGGTCGTTGCTGGTGAAATCCACTTGCCGCTGCGTTGAACGGGTGGCCAGCAGATCTCGCGCTTCGTCTTCCAGCAGGCGCTTGAGCTGGCGCACCTCAGCAGGCGCTATAGTGGCCACCGCAGCGTCGACAATTGCGACCTGTTCGGCAAGCGGCGTCTCCTCGACGGATTCCATCGGCGAGCTCGCGATCTCCGCGGGTGCTGTGACATCCCCGATGATCTCTTCGACCGTGGCCTGCGCTATTTCAACCGGCGGCGCCCGGAGTTCGTCGCTCGACTCACCGAACTCCGCCGGCTCTGCCACGGTTGCGGCGAGCGCGTGTTCGGGCGGCCTTGGCGTTTCCGGGGGCCCCCGTTTGACGGATTCCGCTTCCGCCATTCCCTGCAGCTCGATACGCAACTCGGCAGGTGTGCTCGATTCGTTCGCAGGGCCGATACTGAAGGTGCCGGGAGGCAGGAGCAGCGGAGTGTGCAGCAGCAGGGAGACGAGCAATGCGATGGCGATGCGCCGATCATGCGCAGCGAGCCGATACGCCTGCGGTCTCCCCATGAACGCCTCGCTTCGTGCGAGCTTGCGAGTGGCCCGCAGAGCACGGGCCCGATCGCGTTTTCCACAGTATGCGACCGCGCGCACGGGTTGTCGTGCAGTCCCGCGCGCGGCTGGGACAGCGCATGCGCCGGGCACGTAAACTTTGCACCTCCGCACGGGAGACCGAATCGCGGACGAGGCGCACATGCAGATAGCAAGAGATATTCATCGCAATCAGCTGATTCGTAGATTGTTTTTGTCGAACACTGCAGATGAAGCGAGAGCTGTGTGGACCGCATGGACATAGCGCTCGCGACTTGCCGCACGCTTCCTGAGCCGGACCCCGACGAGCAACCCCTTCTCGACGCGCTGGCACGAGCCGGCCTCGATGCTCACCTGCTCGCCTGGGACGATGGCAACGCCGACTGGTCCCGTGCCGGGATGACGATCCTGCGCTCGACCTGGAACTATCCGCAGCATGCGGAGGGCTTTCTCGCGTGGGCTGAGCGCATTGCGCGCGTGTCGGACCTGTGGAATCCTCTCCCCGTCCTGCGCTGGAACCATCACAAGCGCTATCTGCTCGATCTGGATCGGCAAGGTGTCGCGATTGCACCGACGGTCTTTGTCGCACGGGGCCAGCGCGAAAACCTGCATTCGATCCTCGACGAGCAGGGATGGCCGGATGCCGTCGTCAAACCGGCCGTTTCGGCGGCCTCGTATCGCACGACGCGCGTGACGCGTGAGAATCGCGCTCAAGGCGAAGCTGAGTTCGCGGCCCTGGTCGCCGAACGCGACGTGCTCGTGCAGCGCTACCTTCCGTCAGTCGAGGACTACGGTGAACGTGCGCTCATCTGGATCGAGGGAGCGCTCACGCACGCAATACGCAAGAGCCCACGCTTTGCGGGCGCACAGGAATCAGTTTCCGCGGCAGTGCCCATCAGTAGCGCCGAAGCCGAGCTGGCTCTTCGCGCGGTCGCCTGCGTCAATGCACCTCTTCTGTATGCGCGAATCGACATCGCTCCGGGTTTGACCGGAGCGCCCGTGGTGATGGAACTCGAGCTCATCGAGCCCTCGTTGTTCTTCGCGCAGGGACCGGCCGCCCTGGAGCGCATCGTGTCCGCAATCTCCCGTCGCCTGCGCGAGCGAAAGTCATGAAGGAAAAATCGCCACCTGCCCTTGCACACCCGCTGCCACCCGATGTCTCGCTCTCGCACATCGAGCAGGCGTACGCGATCATCGACCCGGTCTTTCGGGACTCGCCGCAGTTCGAAGCGGAATCGTTGAGCCGGCAGTTCGGCTGCTCGCTCTTCGTCAAGGTCGAAACGGCGAACCCGATTCGCTCGTTCAAGGCGCGTGGCGCTCAGTTCTTCGTCTCCCAGCTCCGGGAGCGTGTTTCCCTCACCTGCGCGAGCGCCGGTAACTTCGGCCAGGGCATGGCCTGGGCCGCGCGCCAGCGTGGATTTCCGATCACGGTCTTCACGCCGGTGGATGCGAGCCCTATGAAGATCGAGCGCATGCGTGCGCTCGGAGCCGAGGTGCGGACTGTCGGCGCCGATGCGGATGACGCGATCGCCGCGGCCAACCGGTTTGCGGAAGACACAGGCGCGCTGGTCGTGAAGGACGGGCGCGAAGCGGCAATCGCCGAAGGCGCGGGCACGATCGGCCTCGAACTCCTGCGCGTGCCAGCTTTCGATGCTGTCGTGTTACCCCTGGGAGACGGCGGTCTGATCAGTGGTGTGGGTACCTGGATCAAGGCCCACCGACCCGAAACTCGCGTGATCGGCGTCAGTCCGTCGGGTTCGCCTGCGATGCAGCGCTCCTTGCAGCAGCGCAAAGTCGTCAGCGCCCCGTGCGCGACGATTGCCGACGCCCTCGCCATCAAGACTCCGTTCGCCGAAGCCCTGAGTCGCCTGCAACGGGTGATGGATGATCTCGTCACCGTCGAAGATGAGGCGTTGATAGAAACCATGCGACTTGCGCATCGGGAACTGGGAATCGTGCTCGAGCCCGGCGGTGCTGCGGGCCTGGCGGCCGTATCCGCTCACCAGCGGCTTTTCGCGGATCAACGCGTCGCGGTACTGCTCACTGGCGGCAATCTCAGCGAGTCGCAGATGCGGCAGTGGCTCGGCTAGCGTTCAACCGGCTTACAGTTCCACCTCGCCCCGAATGCACGTGACGGTTCCACCGCCGACCCAGATTCGGCCCGCTTCATCCTGCGACACGTGCACCCTGCCCGCGCGCTTCAGCGCCGTGCCCTGGCTCGCAACGTAGGGCGACTTCACCCTGCCCTTGCCCAACAACCATCCGGCAACAGACGCGTTCAAGCTGCCGGTCACGGGATCTTCGGCAGTCGCGCCGTCCTTCGGGAAGAACGCTCTCACCTCAAACGCACACGAGGAGTCCGCAGGATAGAAACCGACGACGCCGAGATCGAAGTCGACGAATCCCGGCTTGAGCGCTAGCACGTCTTCCGCACTGGCCAGCATCACCGCCACCCAGCCTGGCCCGTTGTCGACCCACTCGGCATCGAGGATGTCGTTGCGAGAGAGCTTGAGCACGGATGCAGTCTTCTGGACCAACGACTCTTCCACGGCCCCCGAACGTTTCAGCGGAGGGGCCGCGAAGGCGAGGAGTCCATTGTTGCGACGTATCGAGATCAGCCCCGAGGCGCACTGCTGCACGATCTCCTCCGCGCGTTTCGCCTTGCCGCCGGCCTCGAGCCAGGCATGGCAAGTACCCAACGTCGGATGACCCGCGAACGGCAACTCCTGCGTGGGCGTGAAAATGCGCAGCTGGTAGTCCGCCTTCGGATCGCTCGGCGGAAGCACGAACGTGGTCTCCGAGAGATTCGTCCAGCGAGCGAAGCCCCGCATCGTGTCTTCGGATAGCCCGGTGCCATCGAGCGCCACCGCCACCGGGTTTCCCAAGTAGGGAACGGTCGTAAACACATCGACCTGGGAGAACAGACGCTTCATGGTGCGCACCCCGGAAAGCACTTTTCGCGCGATGATAAGGCAATCCCGATCGCGGAGGACCTAACGAACTCTGCTTCAGGTATTACCAATCGCGTGGCCGAGCGTGGGACTAACCGGCCAGGAACGGGACCAGACTGTTTGCCCAGCGGTTGCTCGCGTTACCGTGCAGAAGTCCGTTGCGCCTGCTTCGGTGCTTGCTTGCGCAGGCCTGCTTCCAGCGTGCGCAGCTCCTTGAGCTCCTTCAGGTCCGCATCCGCGTCCTTCCAGTAACTGCGGGCTGAGTCGATCGAGCGCTGCGCCAGCTCCACATCTCCTCGCTCGCTTGCGACGAGCGCGAGAGCAAGATGGCTGCCGCCGTAGGCCGCGTCATGATCGAGCATCTGCCTCGCAGTGTGCTCCGCGAGATCCCACGCGCCGACTGCACGAGCCATCCTTGCGAACGCCTCCAGCCGGAAAAGGGCTTGCGTCCATGCATCCGGTCCGGGCAACGCGCGCAGCCTGCCCTGAACGTCCTTCAGGATTGCGGCGCCCTCCTCCAGTTTGCCTTGGCGCAGCAGGAGCTCTCCTCTCAGTGCATCGACATACGGCACAAGAGCACCGCGGTTCACGGTGATGCCTCCAGTCAATGCTGGCACCGATTCGATCTCGCGCAGCGCCTTGTCGAGCGAGTTTTGCGCTGCTTTCGTGTTCCCCAGTCCCAGGTGCGCGTGACCCTCATAGGTATATCCGACGACGCGAGCGGGATTTCCGCCGCTCTTCGTCAGCGCGCCCGTGGCAGCCAGTGCGTCTTTCCACTGTTGGCGACCCAGGAGGAACACCGTGAGCGACTTCTGGGTGAACGCCTGGTAATCGGTCAACGGAGGCACTGCGACAGCCTTGCGCAGCAGGGCCTCGGCACGCTTCATCTGACCCTTGTGTTCGTACGACGTCGCGAGCAGGTCGAGGTTGTGCACGTGGTGCCAGTCGTACTTGGGAGCAATCTTCTCCGCAGCGAAGTACGACGTCTCGAGCTCGTTCGTGCGGTTGAACGCTTTGATCGCTTCGTCGATTCGACCGACGCGCCGCAGGTTGTGTCCCCACATGTGGTGCGCATGCGGAATCGCTGGTGCAAGGTTCGCGTACAGCTCACCATGCTCCAACGCACGATCTACCTTGCCCGTCGTCTCGAACGAGTGGATGAGGTAGTGGTGGGCAGCAGCGTTCCGTGGTTCACGCTTCAACGCTTCCAGGTAGTACGTCGTCGAAGCAGCGTTGCCGCGCTGACCACGACCGGCAGCCGTGGGTTCCTCGGCGTTGCCTCGAATCAGCCAGAGCTCGGCGTCGTTGCGATCGAGAACGAGTGCCTCATCGATCGCCTTCTTGTAGTCCGAGTGGCGCACCGGGTTACCGAGGTCGGCGATTGCCTCCAGCTGTTGGACTCGCAGTGCGATTCGTCGCTGCTCCCGCGCGCTCGCGGAGGCTGCCAGTTCCTTTGCGCGGCCGGCTGCTTTGACTGCCCCTTCGTGATCGTCGAGCCCGGAATAAACGCGGCTCAATCCCCACCACGCGAGCGCCATGCCTGGATCCTGTCGAAGCGCCTGGTGGAACGAGCGCGCGGATTCGATCCAGACATAGCCATGCAGATAGTTGAGGCCCTGGCGATAGAACTCCTGCGCTGGCGCGGAAGCGCTCGTCGGGACATCAGTGGTATTTCCTGTGTCCATGCGCAGCGGCACCGGACGCACGAGATATTCGCTCGGCACCCATGCGCTCGACAGGCAGGCCGCGTGTGGATCGTCCTGCGCGTTCGCAGGAAGCGCCAGGGACAGTATGACCAGCGCGGGCGCCAGGACCCGGCCCACGTGAACGTGCATGCTCCCCCCGTTATTCACTTAATCACGGCCAAGGACAGGAATGGTGGTTCAAGGGATTGCGAAATGCAAAGTCGCGATGCCAAGTGTGAAATTGCGCTTGACTTGCAATGTTCGAGGCATAAAATGCGCGCCCCTATGAAACAGCATCCGCAGACATTCCGCCTGCATTCGCGTTACGAGCGCCACGCGCGTCGCGACGCGGTGCGTCATGAAAACCGGCGACCGGTCGCGCCCTCGTTGCGCGCCCGCATCGAGCGCGTGCGTCGCGAAACGCTCGCGCGCGCGAACGTGAACTAGCCTTCCGCATGCTTGCTGGAAGGCGCGTGCCTTCCGGCCAGCCTCAACCAAAGGCCCTGGTTGGCATATGCCCACCAGGGCCTTTTTGTTTTGGTGGTGTGTTTTGGTTGTGTGTTTTTTGCGGCGCGGAGAAGCGCGCCAGCGGAATGGGTCGCTGGCGCTGCGTAGCCGACACATCGTGCAGTAAAGATTTCGGAGCGCTCGCGGAGCATCGCGACTCGGCCTGCCCTGGCGGGTGCGCTCCAACATGAGTTTGACTAGAGATTGGAACCGTAGCTCGAAAGAGCCGCGGGCTCGGCGCAACGCCCAGCCCGCATTTCTTACTCCCCCTTTGCGCCACCCCCACTCAATTTCATGACCCCAGTTGTCAGAGTGCAAGCGACGTGCCTGCGGTGCTGAGTTGCGCTGGTTGCGATGAAACTGTCCCGCCTGAAAGCCAGCAGGCATAAGCAGTTGCGCTTTCTGCAGGCACGCTCGAGCCATAGCCAGGCGCCGAGCACCACGCGATGGGAAGGTGTTTCCTACAGGCAACACGTGTAGGAACGACACTGACGTGTCAAGTCCTGGACGATTTCAGCCGGTCGTGGCTGTTCCAAGAGGCTGCGCGATCACCTTCGCCGATACAACCAGAGCGTCAGGGGTGCCAGCAACACTGTCAGGACCACGGGTGCCACCAATGCCATTGCAACTTCGTTGAAATTCGCGCTCCCTTTCAGCAATCCCCGCACCGCCGTCGTCATGAGCGAGACCGGGTTCACGTCGACGAACGCGCGCAGCCAACCCGGCATCGTCACCGGTTCGACCATGATGTTCGACGCAAAGACGAGCGGAAAGAGAAACGCAAAACCGAGCGTCATGACGGCAGTCGGCGTTCGGATCATCAGTCCCAGCACGATGAAAACCCAGCCCATGCCGAAGCCGATGGCCACGAGCAGCACGAATGCGCCGAGCACACCAAGGATGCCGCCTTCTGGCTGATAGCCCAGTAGCAGCCCGATCACCAGGATGATCGCGCCCGCGATCACGTGGCGCAGGACGTCCCCTACCATCAATCCCGCGAACGGTGACAACGACCAGATCGGCAGCGAGCGGAAGCGATCGAACAAGCCTTTACCCAGGTCTGTCGACAGCCCCATGCCCGAGTAGACCGCGTTGAAGACGACGGTTTGCACCAGGATGCCCGGCAGAAAGAACTGGAGGTAGTCGCGCGGTGATCCGGCGAGCGCGCCGCCGAACACGAACGTGAACAGCAGCGTGAACATGATCGGTGTCATCACCAGGTCGAACAGCTGCTCGGGCACGTGCTTGAACTTGAGCACCGCTCGCCATCCGAAAACGAGCGCGTTCGAGAATGCCGAGGGTGTTGCCGGCCGGGCAACGAACTTGAGCGGTGCCGTCGCGACTGAGGCTACTGCGTTCACGTGCCACTCCTTACGCCCTGCTCCGTACCTTTCGCTTGCCCTGCCGCGTGACCGGTGCCACCCGTCAGCGCGAAGAACACTTCGTCGAGACTCGGTGTCCCCATCGAGAAATCCACGACCTCGATGCCCGCCGCAATGAGCGCGCCCAGCGCTTCGTTCGCTTCGTGCGCCGTCCTGGCAACGATCGACAACTGCGCACCTTCGACGCTGCGTTGCACGTGACTTGCGCAGCGCGCTTCGAGAATGCGCGCGGCTTCATCGATCCGCGACGGATCGGCGACCGTCGCGTGCAGGAAGCCGGATCCGGTGGCCTTCTTCAACTCGCGGCTTGTGCCTTCGGCAATCTTGCGCCCGTGGTCGATGACTGCAATGCGCTCCGCGAGCTGATCGGCCTCGTCCATGTACTGAGTCGTGAGCAGGATCGTGACGCCGGATTCCGCCAGGTCGCGGATCATCACCCACACGCTCTGTCGCGCCTTTGGATCGAGACCTGTCGTCGGCTCATCCAGGAACAACACACCGGGCGTGACGATGAGCGAAGCAGCGATGTCGAGCCTGCGTCGCATGCCGCCGGAATAGTCCTTCACCTGTTTGGTCGCCGCCTCCGACAGCCCGAACACATCGAGCAACTCATCGGCGCGCCTGCGGGCGGCGCGACCGCGAAATCCCCAAAGCCGCGCGAGCATCCCCAGGTTCTCGCGGCCCGTCAGGTCCTCATCGAGCGAAGCGAACTGCCCGGTCATGGAAATCGCGGCCCGGACCTCGTGCGGTTTCCCGACCAGGTCGTGACCCATCACGCTCGCGGAGCCCGCGTCCGGCTTCGCGAGTGTCGCGAGCATGCGCATCAGCGTGGTCTTGCCGGCACCGTTTGGCCCGAGAATGGCAAAGATCATGCCCCGCGGGACGTCCAGATCGATGCCATCTACCGCGCGCACCTCGCCAAAATGCTTGACGAGCCCACGCGCGCGAATCGCGGAGGCTGTGGACCCGTCGTACGGGCTCGTTTCCCTGGCTGTGGCTGTGTCGTTCATGTCCCACCTGCCTCTCGGCAATGATGTTTCCGCCCACGCGTGGCGAAGGGGCGCAGTCTCCAGATCAGCCGTTGCGCGGTCAAGCCTGATGCCGTTCACAGGCGAACCCGGGCCATTGGCACCACCAGGTTGCTGGTTCTGCAGCCGGGCGCACAGAGCGGACGACATCAATCGCCGCATAGCAGTCCTGCCGACCGATGGTCAATCGAACTTGACGCTCGATGTTTCCTTCGACTTCACCGTAACCGGCTGAGTGCGGTTACCGCTGCCGCTAAGCCGTACCGTGTACGTACCCGGCAGCGCCGAGACGGGCTGCCCGCCGACCGTGCCTTCGGCCACAACCTGGCCTTGTGTCGTCAGGATCGAGAATCCGGATTTCGTCGCTTGCGTCATCGCGAGATCGAGGCTGCCGGCATCCTTCGCCTCGTAGTAGTGACCGCCCGCCACGTCGGCCCAGTGGCGCAGAGTCGCATGCAGCTTCGGATCGTCGATTGCGAAGCCGACGATGTTCACGCGCACGCCGGCCCGGGTCAGCTTCTCGATCGCTGTCGCAGGATCGCCGCCACAGGTCTCGTCACCGTCTGTGAGCAGAATCACCAGGCGCTCCCCTTTCGCGGCGCGCAGATCCTCCATCACCTTGTCGAGCGACGCCCCGAGTGGCGTACGCGCATTATTCTTGGAGTCCACCTTTGAGATCTTCGCTGCGACTGCGCCACCGTCCAGCGGCGCAAGCGGGATCTCCAGGTCCGTCTGGCACGAGTCCACTTCGCGCCCGAGCACGCGCAACGCGAAGGGCGTGCCGGGCGGAATCGTGCTCGACGTGAGTTTCGTCAGGGTCTGCTTCGCCATATCGATGCGCCGCTGCGATCCGATGCGCTGGAGCATGCTGCCGGAGGCATCGAGGATGATCTCGACGTTCCCCGCAACGCCCGTCGCCGTCACCGACACGAGGCCCGGCTCCGCCTTCGCTGGCGTGACCTTGATCGGTACGCGCGCGAGCGTCGCGTGCGATTGTCCCGTCGAGTAGCGCACCTCGTAGCTGCCCGGCGCCAGAGGCGCGAGGACCTTCACCGGATTACCCTTCGCCGTGTACTCGTAGTTTCCGTGCGCACTTTCGATCGCAGTGGGCGCGACCACGGTGATGTAGTCGTGCGGATTGTCTGGACCCTTCCACGTCACCGGAAACGTGCTGCCCGCGATTGCTTCGGCAGGCGCCTGCAACGTTGCGCTGTTGGGAGTGACCGTGAGCTTGGCCACACCGAGCGTTGCGTAACTCTGGCCGGTCAGGTAGCGGACCTCGTAGCTACCCGGCTGATCGGGTGCACGCAACTCGAGAATGCTTCCCTTTGCCGTGTAAGCGTACGGCCCATACTCGCCTGCCGCGGCGCCCGCTTTCACGATCGTGACGAAATCGCGCGGGTTGTTCGGCCCTTTCCACGTCGCGTTGAAATTTGCACCCGCGGCAATGCTCGCGGGCGCCGAAACCGTAGCAGTGACTGCACCTACCGTGATCCGGCGCGCGGCAATGACCTCGTCGCCCACTCCCAGGAAATAACGCAGCTCGTATTCGCCCGCCTTGTCTGGCGCGGAGAACTCCAGGCTGCTGCCTGCGTTCGTATACGCATAGGTAATGTAGGCCTGCCCTTTTGGATCGGCATCGCCAAGTCCCACGTAGTCGCCTTGATTGTCAGGGCCGTTCCATCGCACGGCGAATTTCGCACCCGCTGGCACATGCAATGGAGCATCGAGCGTGGCCGCGACGCCCTCTACCTTGAACGGTCGTCGCGCGAGCGTTGCGTACGGGGTGGCCGCGCCCAGAAGCCTGATCTCGTACTCACCTGCTTTTGCGGGCACCTTCAGCTTCAGCGGTCCGCCCTTTGCGTACTGGTAGTCGCCGTACCTGCCCTCGGGGCTGCTCTTGGGCACGATCGACACGAAATCCTGCGGGCTCGGATTCCCCGTCACGGTGACAGTGATTTCGCTGCCAATCGTTCCACTCGCCGGGCCATTGATGACTGGCGCAGCTACGGCCGAAGAAGCGGCGAAGAGGCATGCGAGGGCGATCGACCTGGGGATCCGGGCAAACATGGCGCACTCCGCTTTTGTGTCTTGATTGTCGGCGCAGGCGAATTGTAGACGTTCTAGTCGGACACGGTCGCTACCGCGACGCACTCGCTGCCACACAGCACGCGCGCGGTGAGAAGGTTCATCGCCGCGTACTCGTTGCGCGGATCGAGGAACACCGCGCGCTGGAACGCGACCAGCGCCTCCGCGTGACGCTCCGCCGCCAGGTTCGCCATGCCGAGATTGTTCCAGCATCGTGACTTGTAGGGCGCTTTCGCCACCGCGTCCGTCCAGAGAGCAACGGGATCGCGCCAGAGCGATGCCCGCCAGGCACTCGCGCCGATCAGCGCCAGGACCACGACGGCTGTTGCGCTGACCAGAACGCGTTTCGCAACCAGGCTCGACGTAACCCTGAGCAGCGACGAAATGCCCGCGCCGAGAGCAATCGACGGACCGACCCAGGCGAGGTAAAGCGGCTTCTCCGTCACGAGGTCGGCTTTCGCGAGGATCGAATTGGTGGGCAGCAGGGAAATCAGGGCCCACGCAATCGCGAGTGCCACCATCGGCTGGCGCCGGCGAAGAGCGATCGCCGTTCCCAAGGCAGCCACCAGGATCAGCAAGCCAACGATCGATGCCCCCGCGTTCAGACGTTCGTCGAACCCGTGATCGGCGGAGAGCGCCCAGGGGCGCACCCAGAGTGACAGCATCTCGGGAATCGCGCGCGCGTTTGCCAACAAGCTCTCGAAGAAGGACCTGTCCATCAGCGCGTTCGTCAGCAATAGCCGGTAGCGTTCGATGCTCAGCAGGGCCGCAAGAATGAGGCCGGCCGCAGCGAAGTGCAGCACCGCATGTCGAGCTGCTGCGGGCTTCCTTTCGGCGCGTGTGATCTCCCAGGCGAGCACGAGAGCCGGAAATACCAGCGCATGCTCTTTGGCAAGGCACGCCAGCGCAAAGAGCGCTAGCGCAGCAATGTGCTTTCCCTTGTCGTGGAAAAGGAGCCCGGCAAGCAGCGGCGGCGTCATGAGACCCGTGGATCGCCCGCTCACGTACGCGACAACTTCGGCGTTCGCCGGCTGCGCCGAGAACAGGAGCGCCGCGATCAACGCGCCCGTTTGACCCAGTCGACGGCGCGCAACCACGTACACCAGCAGAACCGTCACGGCATGCAGAAACAGGTTGGTCGCCAGGAACCCGGCCGCATTCAGACCGTAGAGCTGTGCATCCAGAAAATAGGAGAGCCGCGTCAGGGGTCGCAGTCCGTCCGGCAGGCGCTCGAGCAGGACGACGGCATCAGTCGTGGCAGGGTCGCGCACGACGTTGCGTAAGTCATCGAACTGGAACGTGCCCCACGGAACAACGCCCCAAGCGACTGCCGTCACTGCTACCGCGAGCAGGACGCAAGTCGCGGCGGTAAAGCGCCGGTCATCGGTCGTGAGTGGCAAAGCAGTCTCAGGCGAACGAAGCGGTGGAAGCAGCCGGAAGACGGTCAGTAGCCCAGGATCGCCCGCATCTTGGCCCTCTTCTGTTCCGCCTCGATGTCCACTGCTGTCAGGTTCATGGCAGGCTGCGGCCGTGTCGCCACGATGGATGTGGCCTTGAACAGGTCGTCCCTGAAGATCGCGATCGCCTGCCCGGAACCGATCATCGCGTACTTGATCTCGCCAATGCCCTCCATGTTCCGGAATGGTGCGCTCCATTGAGCGTCGGAGGCCTGGTTCATCATCACTTCCATCATCTTCTGCGTGTTGTCCACCTCGGGGTCCGAGGAAAGCTCAGTCATTTCCTGCATGTATCTCGCCTGCGCATCCGCAAGCATCTGCTGCTCCGTGCGAACAGACTTGCCACGCGACGCGAACCACGCGACCACTTTCTCCGGCGGATCCGGCGTGGTGAACCACCGTCGCGACTCGTTGCTGGCAAACGGCCGGAACTGCGCTCCCGGATATCCACCCGCCCACTTTGGCGGCGGCACGAGGTCGCGGCCACTGTCCATGCAGACTCCGGTGAGATCGGAATAATTGAACCCACCATTGCGGCTCCAGACATCGTTCAGGGCCTGGAACCGGCTTGAGTTCAGCACCACCGCACCGCGCACGGCGTGATACGGACTTTCCAGCGCCCGTGCAATGAGCGCATCGTCCTGCGCCGTGCGCTTCGGATCCCACACGAGTTCCGTCACACCGATACAGGCGAGCTGCGGATTCTCGGAAGCAGCCGCAAGCCGATACCAGCGCGGATCGACCTGTGCGCTGCTCGTGCGCACGGCGACGAGCGATTCGAGGAAGATGGCTTCGACTTCCCATCGCAGGGCGCGGCACTCGGCGGATTTCGCACCGCCGGCGCATTCACCCTTATAGCGCTCGATCACGGCATCCGGATCAGCCGTCGCCTGAGTGGCCAACACGGCCGGCGTTGCAGGCGAAGTCTCGTCTTCGAACCATTGACTGAGGTCGTCCGGTGAGCTGCCGCTCGCAACGACGGCGGTACTGCCCGCCGCGGGCCCGCTTGCTGCTGAAGTCAGTGCTGCATTGGCACCCGCCGGTTCCTTGTCAGATCCGCACGAGGTCGCCAGCAGAACGACCACGCAACCAGTTACCAACCGGCGCACGACAGTGTGCAATCGACGGACAGCAGGATGCGCACTCATGGCGGCGAGCTCGTAAGCACCTGGAAGGCATGCCATCCACGTTCTTCCATCTTCTTCGTCTGCGTTGGTGTCGGCACGGCATTGGGGTCATTCTTCTGACCTTTGGTCGGCTGCCATCCGCACTTATGCGCGAGCCTCTGGATCTGGTCTCTCAGCTGGTTGCGGTGCCTCTTCCACGCCTGCAGCTCGCTTTCCGCAACATTCTCCGGCTGTGCCAGGTCTGATGCGGCATTGGCAGGATCCTGCGCCCACGCTTGCAGGCAGATCTTCTGGTGAACCTGTTCGTGCGCGAGCTCCGCGTCCGCGCTTCCCTTGCACACGTGTGTGCTGCGCCAGTGCTTCTCGATATCCCCTTCGAGCTTCGCGTTGCGCCAGACGATGTTGCACGACGGACCCTGGAACGCCTTGGTCTCCAGGCCCGTGTCTTCAGGACCGGGCTGTTGCAGTGGCGCCTGCAGGCGATTTGTGTTCTGCCACCCTTCGGCCAGCTTGCACGGAAGCGGCCGGTCCTTCCACGCTTTGGGCAGCTCCTGCTCGTAGATGATCTTTTCGAACTGGTTGAGGCTCGAACCGGGTCGCAGCATCGTCCGCAACGTGTTCGAAGCGGCGTACTTCTGCCAGACCTTGATGCCCAGTTCCTTCTGCCAGTACTGATCCACGAGCGCGCACAGGTCTTCGCAGGTCTCGCACTCGCGGTTGGGGTCGCTGGGATGCGGACTCTGCGCGAGCGCCGAGTCCATCGACAACCAGGGCAACAACAACGATGCAGCGAAGGCTGCCCGCCGCAGATTCATGGCCGATCACCCCGACGGTTACTTGGGCGTGCAGGCTCCCAACCGACGGCCATTGAGCTTGATGACCATGTTGCCTTCGGCGGAGTTGAACTTGATGGATCCGTTGTAGGCCGAATCGCTCTCGCGAACGATCTCGCCTTCACCCGTCATCGGCGGAGGCCCGGAGCACACGGCCTTCCACGTGACCTTGTTGCCGGTTCTCCTGAAGTCGGTGCTCTTGCAGTCAGGCCGGCCGCCGGGCGGTTCCGTCCATTCTTTCGCCGCACACACCCTGGAAGTCTGTGCCGGCATCTCCATGGGCATGCCCTCCATGGACATCTTCGTGGTCACTTCCCACAGGTCGCCGCTTTGGCCCGCCGGTTCCGCGGCGAGCAACGACATCGTGCCGAAGAGAAACAAGGTCCAGGCTGATCCCGCGAGGACGGAGGAACGCGCATGCATTGTTGTTACCCCCGCCGCGCCCTGTTGAAGGCGCGTCGAAACGTTATTCGCGCGGATTCACGATACTGCGGCGTCGTCTGGCGCACAAGGAAAGCGCAGCGCGAGGAGCGCGCAGCAACGCCCAGGGGTGGATTGGTGCAATGCGATGGTCAGGGATCAGATAAACGCAAAGAGCCGGCGCTGCGTTGCGCCGGCTCTGTGCGTCGCTCATCAGTCGATGGGATCAGTCAGCGCGGGGGCGATCCTGCGCGTCGTGTTTCTGACGGTGGATCCGGCGGCTGGCCTGGTTCTGTTCACGGTGCAGGTCTGCGCGCTCCGCGCGAGTCAGCGTGCCATCCGACTGGTAGGCGCGCTCGAGCTGGCGGATATCGCGCTGGTCCTCACGCATGCGACGCGTTTCGCGCCGGGTGAGTTGGCCCGAACGCACGCCCTGGCGAATGCGAGCCTGCTGGCGCTCCTGGCGAACGTTCACGCCCGGATCGCGGACGCCTGGCCGCTCGTTCGCATAGGTCGCATCGCTCAGGCAGATGAATGCGAGGGCAGCCACCGCCAGGATCGAATAGGTCTTCATCGTGAACCTCCGTCGTTGCGATGGCAGGTACAACGGGGCACGCCGCTCGCGGTTGACGCCGCGAACGGGACTGTGACGGGGTTCTCAGGCGACGACGTCCGGTCACACTACATAAAGGAGTAGCTGACCATGAGCCGCTTTATTGGCCACGCCGGTAATCGCTGAAATCCCGCTTTCCCTGTCGCTCCCGGGCCTACAAGGGCAATTTAGGCCCGCCCCTTTCGCGCGGACCTGTTACCGTGGACGCCTGTACCGCACCGAGACCCTCAATGTCCCACGAAAACAACCCGCGCACTGTTATCGGCGCCGCCTCGGTCGGTAGCGATTTCGTCAAGGAACACCGTGCACGAGTGGCACTGGCGAGCGAGGAGCTGCAACGCAAGCGCACGCGGGAGGCCGCCCTTCAGACTGACGAGAGTCTCACGCCGCAGGAGCGAATCCGCGCCTGGGAACGTATCCACGAGCTGCGCCTTCCCACTGATCCGACGCACCCGCTGGTGAGATTCATCGCCCGGGTCACCGGACTGGGCGTGCCCGAAGTGCACGAAGAGCAGCGCCGGCGCATCTCCGGTGGCGAGCGCCCTACGCCTGCCAGCGCCAGCCTGAGCTGGAATTCAAAGCCGATGAGGTGATGTCGGCGAGCCGGCACCGGCCGCGACACGCGCGGCCAGTGCAACAGCAGACTCAATAACGCTCCCGGGCAGTCTCTTCAGCGAACCGTATCGCTCCGCAGTGGCGGCGTGCTCGCCGGCGGTACGCGATGCTTCGTCGCTTGCTCGAATGCGTACGCCAGCGCGATCAACTTAGGCTCCGAGAATGCCGGCCCCGCGAATGTCACGTCGGACGGGAACGGAACGCCGATCGGCGGATCCGCCGGCGTCAACGTAGACAGCGCGTTGAAGCCACCAGGCACCGCGACACTCGGATAGCCGGCCTTCGCCGGCACGTTGGCATTCGCGTTGCCGAGGTGAATGATCGCGTCGAAATCGTCGTCCGTCCCCGGCTCGCCATCCGGTCCGTTGAAGACACCGTCGAGCGCCAGCTTCGAACGCCGCAGGTCCTCGGCGCGATCCGCCAGGAAACGCGCGGTGTCGGCGCTGCCGGGCGACACGTCGAGCGCCTCTGCCCCGATCGCGATCGCCTGTCCGTACTTCATCGGCGGCGTGAACGCGTTGTTGAATGCGATGATCTCGGCGAGCGTACCCGATGGCGCCGCTGGCGTTGCCGCGAGATACGCGTTGAGATCACGCTTGAAGCCATACAACAACACCGTCGAGCACGTGAGATTAGTCGGAGCCGGCCGGACGATGCACGTGCCGAGCTGCGGCATCCCGATGCGCACATCGTACGTCGCGATCAGCTCGACGTACGCGCCCTTTGCGCGCAGGGTCGCAATCGCGGCCTCCATGATCGCAGTCCGGTTCGCGGGGAACGGCGGCACTGCGAGACGGGCTCCGCGCAGCGCCTTCTTGTCCAGGAACCGCGTGTAGTCATCGAAGCAGTTCCCGGGAGTGAGGCACGCTTCCGTGGCCGGGTCAGCAGGGTCGTAGCCTGCAATCACGCCGAGCACGATGGCCGCGTCAGTCACGGTGCGCGTCATCGGACCGGCAGTGTCCTGGTCCGCCGTGATCGGGATGATGCCGTCGCGGCTCACCAGTCCCACCGTTGGCTTGATGCCGACCACGCCGTTGGCGCTTGCAGGACTCAGGATCGATCCGGATGTCTCAGTGCCGATCGCGACGGCGACGAGATTCGCATTCACTCCGATGCCCGGGCCCGAGCTCGATCCGCCGGTTTGCAGCACGGGACGTCCGTCGTTGAACGGTGGTGTCGTGCGCGGATCGATGCGCGGATCGTAAGGATTGAAACCGAAGCCCCCGAGCGAGCTGTAGCCCGTCGGCATGCCGATCGCGATGAAGTTCGCATACTCGGTCAATGTGCCTTTGCCGAGAATGATCGCGCCGGCGTTGCGAAGTTTCTGCGTGATGAAAGCGTCATCCGGCGGCAGTGAGCCTTCCAGCGCCACGCTGCCGGCGGTATTGGGCATGTCGTCCGTGTCGATGTTGTCCTTCAACATGACGGGAACACCGAACAGCGGTTTGTGGTGATGGCCACCGCGACGGTGCAGGTTGTCGAGCCGGCGCGCATCGCGCACGGCGTTCGCGTTGACGTGGAGGTACGCGTTGATCGCAGGGCCCGTGGCTTCGTAGGCCTCGATGCGCTTCAGGTACATCTTCGTCAGGCGCTCGGCGGTGAGCACGTGCGACCGGATTGCCTTCTGGATCTGGGGAACGGTCGCCTCCACCAGTCGGAACTTGACGTGCCCGCGATCGCGATCGTCGTTGCGATCGCCGTTGCGATCGTGATTGTCGTTGTCGTTGTCGGCAAGCGCCGGGAACCCGGCGACCAGGAATGCAGCGGTGGCTGCGAGCAGGAGTCGCTTCACGTGTTTATCTCCCTTGTCACTGAAGCAGTGGCCGGATCGCGGATATACGCCCGCGCCGGGAGCCGGTCAACATGACGAATGGCAGAGGTGCCGGGCCCGCGGGAACCGGCAGATCAAGGCATCACGCCGGAACCCGATATTGCGCCTGGTCGGAGAGCCAGAGAATTCCGGCTCTTGCGGAGAGATTCGCTAGTCCGACATCAACGTGAGTCCGGGCTGATCGCTCTTGAAGCGCAGCACTCGCCGCTCGTCGCCCGGCAGCCCGATGGTGATCAGGCCCGGCATGCCGAACTGCAGTGGCGCGACCGTCGCATCCAGCACTTGCACGTTCGCAGCGCCTGGCAGCGTGCCCAGCTCAAATCTCACACTCGCCGTGAAACCATCGTAGGCGCGTACCGGCGATCCCGAGAAGCCTGCAACGGGGTCTTCGTTCTCGGCGATATAGAGAGTGTGTGCCTGGACGCGGTCATTGAAGCCCAGCTGCGGCTGGGCCGCCCACTTGGCGATCCTCGCCCCGTCGATACAGCGTCGATCTGTGCCGTCGCCGCGCATCGAGCACACGCGCGACGGCGTGCCCGCCGCGTTGCGCGCGGTCTGCCACCAGAACCGCTGGCCTGCCGTCGCGAAGAACTGCGGCGCGTCGACGTGACTGCCAACCGCGAAACGCGGCGGGAATGGCTGCACGGGCACGATGCTCACGTCCGCAGGCAGTGTTTCGATGGTCATCGCGGGTGTCGCCGACGTTCCGCCCTCCTTCGCCAGCGACTGGAATCGTTTCGGCAGCGTGCCGTAGGCGATGACGTGGGAATCCGTCTGATCGTAGTCGTTGAAGGGATTCGCCGCGCCCAGGACGAACTTGCCCGCCCTGTTCACCGTGAAATCATCTCTTACCGGGACGAGGAACTGCTCGTCGCCGGTGAGAAGGAAGGCGAACCCCAGGACCCCCACTGCCCCGGGCGTCGTGCGCTCCCCAGGCAACAGGGACGCGGATACGGTCGTGCCGGCCGACGCAGGGATGAGTTCGCGCGGCATCGTTTCCGACCCATCGAGCGCATATGACATCACGCGATTGCCGTCGGTGAAAATCCAGGCGCCTGGCGCAGTGTCGCCCGCGGTGCCGAGCGTGAACACGTTCGCGAACCGGAACAGGTTCACCGGGTTCTGGAAGTTGCGATCGACGTAGCGGATCTGGTCTCCGATCTGTGGAAAAGTCCCGGTGCCCACACGCTGGATGTAACCCCCGATCTCGCCATTCGGCAGGTAGCGCGCGGCCAGCGGCTCGCCGCCGATGCGCATGAGCGGCGTGTTTTCGACTGCATCGACGCGCGCCGCGGCCCATTCGACGTTATCGGTCATGAAGCAGTTGTCGTTCGTGCCTGGCACGGTGAAGAACATGTACGAGCGGCGCGGGTCTGCATAGTCCTGGGCCGTGCGCTGCTGCGCGCCGCCGGGGCCGCCGCAGATCTCGAAGGTCTCCGCGTTGGTCCATCGCCTTGCGGAGCCGCCCGCTTCGGTGAGGTTGTCGACGATCGCAAGCTCGTTGTTGCGGTAGTACATCTGCGCGCCGACCTGGAAGTTGTCACGCCGGCCGGCGTTGAGGTCGAATCGCAGGAATGTCCCCGTGCTGTGATCGACGAACGAGCCCCAGATACCAGCTTGCTCGAGTGTCGTGAGCGGCTGCGTCCCGGCAGAGTCCGCGAGCACGAGTCTTCGTGAGGTTCCCGGTATTCCGAGATCGGCGAACAGCAGGATGTTGTTCACGGCAATGCCCACCTGACCGACCAGTGCTCGCGCCGACGCGGGCGGCTGAGTCGTCGTGACCGAAAGCGTGGCTTCGTTGCTGTCCACTGAGCCGGCAACGTTCGATACGCGGACCCGCATGCGGGAGCCGTCGTCGGCGAGGACTGTCGCGCTCGTCGTAAACGACGGCGACGTGGCACCGTTGATCACCATGCTGTTGCGGAACCACTGGTACTGCAGGGGCGCAGTACCCGTTGCGGTCACCGAGAACGTCGCGGTCTGTCCTTCCGCGACGGCCTGATTCTGCGGATGACTGGTGATCGCGGGCGCCACAGGAACCTGCGCGGGCTCGACCGTGAGCTGCGCGGCCAGGCTTGCCATTGGACCGGCTGCATTGCTGACGATGCATCGATATGCGCCGGCATCGGCAGATGCGGCCGCCGGAATCGTGAAAGACGAGTTGGTCGCACCCTGGATGTCCGCTCCATTGCGCTGCCATTGATAGGAGAGCGGCTGGGAGCCCTCGGCGAAGACGACGAACGTCGCCGGGCTTCCTTCCAGCACCGTGCGGTCGATGGGTTGCTGAGTTATCTGGACCGGGCGCGGTCTCACGGTGAGCTGCACCGTGGCACTGTTTGTCGTGAGGGCGATCCCGAGCCCGGCGTTCTCGGTTACGACAACGCGAAATTCCGTACCATTGTCGGCCAGCGTGCGGTTCGGGAGTACCAGGGTTGAACTGGTGGCCCCCGCGATGTCCGCTCCGTTGCGTTGCCACTGGTAGGTCAGTGGCCCGCCCTGGCTATCCTGTGCGGATACGCGAAAGGTCGCTGTGTCTCCATCGAGCACAGTGACGTTTTCGGGTTGCGACGAGATCCGCGGTGGATCGGGGTCGCCATCTCCATCCTCATCCTTGTAGCAACTGCCCGCGGATAGCAGGATTGACAGGCACAGGAACGTTCCTGCGCGGAGCCAGGCATTGGATTTCATCCAGCTCATCACAGTCCCCGTAGCCATAAGTCCTCCGCAGCGCGCGCAATGATCCACACCCAGGGTCGTTCCAATCCCGCGTGCCGCAAGTACGCGATTCGGCATGGCGATTCGGCATGGCACGCTCGACCCTCAATGCGAGATCCGCGGCCGAAACGCGCCAAACGCGTTGCAACGACGGCTGGAAACCGAGGCGAAATGGGATTGCTGCGGCGCTTCGCGCCGGAGCATCTGCGGGGACGGATAGAGAAAAAGGAGTGGCGTCCATCGGCACGGGCTACGGGATCTGGAGACTGGCCGATGGCGAGGCGATGGCGATCCTCCGAGGGCACTACTCGAGGGAGTTGCGACCAATCCGCTGTGGTCATCCGACGGGCGATTGCTGATCTATTCCGACGCGGACGTCGGCCCTACGTTCGTATTGAAAGCCGCGAATAGTGAAACGGCACGCCGCACGAGTTGCCGCCGAATCGGCGATTTTGATGTCACGCGCGAGGGCGAGATTGTGTTCGATCGGCGCAGAGGCAACTCGGATATCGCGCTCATCGAGCTGCAGGAGCGATGACGTAGCGACAAAGTGCAGCAGCTACACCTGCTCGGCGGACTTCAGGTACGCGGCCTCCATGACATACACGAGGCGAACGGCACAAGGCGGACTCGTCACACCATCCCTGGAACGGTGGCCGGCGCATACGATCGATCCCGTCGTGCGAGTCGATGAGTCGTGCACGAGCACGCGCGCGAGTGGGGCGAGATCGAACTTGCCGCTGCAGTTCGTATACGGACACAGGAATTCGAAGAAAGCACTCGCAGCACGATGCAGGATGTGCCGTTGCCCGACTGGCGAAACGCCGTCGCAGTCTTCGAACCTGAGGTCGAACTGGAGGCTCGCGACCGACGGAAAAACGGTGTGCATCGGCAACGCGGCGGCGCGATCCCGGCGCCACTGTTCCCTTGCTGATACCTGTGGGCGTTCGACCATTCGTGTACTGAGACGCATCAAACGATACTCAGAGGCAAAGGCAAAAAGGGGTACGCCGGCCGCGGCCGGTGCGCGACGGCGCCGTTTTCACGGCGCCGCCCGCGTTGCCCGGCTCAATACCGGCGATTGCCACCGCCACCACCGGAGCGACCGCCGCGATCCTCGGCTTCGTTGACGCGCAGCGCGCGACCTTCGAAGTCCTTGCCGTTCAGCGCCTGCGTGGCGCGCGCGGCATCCGCATTGGCCATCTCGACGAAGCCGAAGCCGCGGGGCCGGCCGGTATCGCGATCGTTGATGAGAGATACCTTTTCCACGGTCCCATGGGGGGCGAACAGGGCGCGCACCGACTCCTCGGTCGCGGAGAAGGGAAGATTACCGACGTACAGTTTGGTCACGAGAATACTCACTGAAAAAAGGAAAAATGGACATCGCAGGAACCCTGCGTCCTGGTTCGCGGATACTTTTGAGGTGGCAGGCTGGCTGGGTCAGGATGAGCGCTGATGTAGCGCAAGCCAGAAAGTCAAGGCGAAAGAATCACGAGAGCCGGGCGGCACCTTACCATGATTGCGCCCTCCGTACCGGGATTTATTGCAATGCCGCGTTCCCGGCGATCCGGGGCCACGCCCTCAGTACACGTCCAGGTCTCGACCTATGACGAAACGCCCCGGGTACTTCTCGAGCATCTCCGTAGCCAGCCATGCTGGCGAGTGCGCCTCGTGTATCAGGACCCCGGACCGAAATCGACCAGACGCAGTGTCGTTCACCACGATTGCAGTGGCGGGTCCTGATCGGTCGGGCAAGGGTCCTGGAGTGCCGGTTCCCAGGAGGACGACCCTCGTTTTCGATGCCGTTGCCTTTGACGCGGTTTCTACTTGCTGAGCTGGCTGTCCACTCGCCAACGAAGCCCACAAGAGCAACGCACAAGGCATTGAGAGCCGAACCGTGGTGACGAAATCTTTCCGCATCCGCGCGCGCTCCCTCATGAAATAGTTCTCGCGCTATTGAATGCGCCTTCGCAAGCAATTCTATCGCCGACCCGGCCGCGGATCACAGGAACGTCTCGCTCGAGTCTATTACTGCTTGCCCATGATGTAGCTGCCTGGCAACCCGAGAATGCCACCTCGCTTCAGTATCGGACCCGTCCTCACGATGCCGACGCCGTTTGTCGTGCCGGCCTCCACCATGGGCGTTCCACCCATGTCGTTGAGCTGCAGTATTCCGCCATTGACGCCTTGCGTGAGCGACCCGAGGAGCACGCCACCACTGGTGAAGACTTGCGCGGCGCCGACAGCGCCATCGCCGATTGCCAGTGCAGCTGCGGGATGTCCGCTCTTGTGATACGCAACGACGGAACCGCCGCCATCGCTGTCCACCGCCAGTCCGGCAAGTGTCGTTCCGGCCGTGTCACCGACGCGTACCGCGCCATTTCCCGACGTATCGATACCGATTGCTGCCAACGGAGTCTCGGAGTTCATGAAGAACCGCAGAGCCGTGTTCTTTCCGCTCGCGGGGCCCATCTGCGCGCCAAGGTTTCCATCGCTGTAAAGCTTGATCGAACCATCGCCGCCGTCCAGCCCTTCGAGTGCCAACGCACGAATGCCAGTGCCATCGCCTATCCTGAGGGCGGGGCGCCCTTCGTCGTTGACACCGAAGAATCCCACCGCCTTTTCGCCCTTGGCGATCTCGACCCGACCGTTGCCCTTGCCGTCTGCTGACATGCCCGCGACGGCCTTTCCCAACCTCGCGACGCGTACTGCTGCATTGTTGTCACTGTCGAGACCGGCACCGACGGCCACTTTGCCGCTCGTGTCATAGATGCGCAGGGCTGTTCCCTTGCCTTCATCCACGCGGCCGAGTTGCGCCGCGAGCTGGCCCTCGGCTCGATTGATTTCGAGGACGGCCTCACCCTTGAGGTCCTGGCGGATGGAGGCGACGACGCTATCGCCCCGCCACAGCGAGAGTGACGACGATTCCTCCGCGCCGCTGCCAAGGCCCGCTTGCACGGCGAGAGTACCGCCCTTGTCATAGATACGGAGAGCGGTGTTCTTGCCTTCGAGCGTGCCGATGTCTGCGGTGGTCTTGCCACCACGAGCCAGCCTCAGTAGTGGCGCGCCATCGAACATTCCAATCTGGACCCAATCGGGGTCGCCCCGCTGTGCTTCCACCAGGCTGTAGTCCGGACCGGATTCGACGGCCACCGAGTGGCCACCACCGCTGCTCGCTTGCAGCAGCGACTTGCCGGATGCCTCCGTGGTCATGCGCAGCGACGACTGATTTTTCTTCAGGCTCACGACTGTGTCCTGGCCGTCGGAGACTTCGAAACCGGGCTGCTTTTCGTCGCCCAGTTTCAGGCTCGGCTCGGTCGCCGCATCGACGAGGAAGAACTGCTTGCGGCCTTTCTCCAGTTTCACGCGGGCACCGTCGTTAAGCACGCCAACATATGCGCGGTTGCCTGCGTGCGCCGACTCTGTTATCGCGCCGGTGCCCGGTGAGGTGATGAGCCGTGCAAAGCTATCAGTGCCGGTCGTTGCGGCTGCAATCGCCGTCCCGTCCCTATTCGCGAGCAGCGCAACTCCTGCCTTACCGGCAACAATCCGCAGCCCGACGTTGCCTTGTTCGTCGCCCGCCCGAAGAATCGGCGATGAGGGGTTGCCAAGCGTCAGCTGATTGCCACCCTGCCCCACCTGGAACATCGCCTTGTTGGCGCCGTCCGTTACGGTGAACGGTGCCTTGACGGTAAATGGCTTCTCAAATTTCTCCTCGAGTTTCTTCAGGCGCGCTTCGAGTTCTTCGATCCGCTGCTGCAGCCGCGCTGTCTCTGAAATCTGCTCGGCGCCCCCAACGTCCTGCGCGTGTGCGTGGAATGTCACGATCGAGGCTGCCAGGACGCCAAGCGCGATGAGCAGCGAGCGGGTGCTTTTTCGGCTCACAGGAATGCACATGACTTCCCCCGGTGGCAGTACGTCTGCACTGGATAAACAGCGTCCGAGGGAAAAACCGGCCAGACGGCGTCTACCTGCGACCTGTGCTGGCCAGCGAAAGGGTGGGACTGGAGGGATCGTCGTATTGACGGCTGGCAATGAGCGCTTTCTGGTTCCATTGCGCAGCGCCAGCGGGATCACCGTTCAGCCGCAGCGCCGCCGCGTGCGTGCGCCACAACATCGGCCCGATGCGCACGTCATAGAGTCCCGTGATCCTGTCGAGCGCGGCGATTGCGGCACGGCTTTCGGACAGCGCGCCGGAGGCATCGCGCCGCGCGATCGCTGCTTGCGCGAGGTCGCCGTGCGCGAGCGCCAGCGGGAAAATCTGCTTGTCGCCCCCCACCTGCACGATCTCTTTCAGTTCAGCCGTGGCCGCCGCGATCTCCCCTGTGCTCAGCAGAAAACGAGCCCATCGCTCGCGAGCACTCAGCACCGCAATGGAGTCGGGCGCGTCTTTCTGCATACGCTCCGCGCGTGCGGCCGCGAGTGCGACGCGCGCGTCATCGGCGCGCCCCGCTCGATCGTACGCGTCACCAAGCGTCTGGCGCAGCCGCCGCAGATCGTAGTCGCGCATTGGCCGTTCGACATACGTTCGCTGAGCGGTCTCGAGCAACGGGATGGCTTCGGCCGCGCGACCCTCGGCGGCGAGGCGCTCGGCATAGAACTCCCGCGCCACGACATCGTCCGTCGTCAGGTCCCAGTCGGGTGGGATCAACACGAGGAGCTCGGCGAACATGCGCAGCGCACGCTCCCGATCGCCGCGCAGATGGACCAGTCGCGCATACTCGGCGGCGCCCTGCCAGTAGACGCCGTTCTTGAGTGCGAACGCCCTGGCCCTGAGCTCAGCGTGCTTCTGGAATGCGACCTCCGCATTCTTGAAATCACCCAGGTGCTGAAGTGCGCGTCCCAAATTCGCGTAGGTGCCGGCAAGCTCGATATCGCCGACATCAGCAGACGCCAGGACAACGAGCGCTTCCTCGTTGCGCTGCTTTGCGCCCTCGAAATCCTCGCGCACGAGGCGCGCGGACGCGGAGAGAGCCAGCGCGACTCCGAAATCCGCATGCTCGGTCGCGTAGCGGCGGAACAGGTCGACCGAGCGTTCGAGGGCATCAAGACGCTTCGGTGGATCCGTGACCTTGTAGACCTCGGCCTTGGCCAGCCACCAGGCCCCGCGCGCGCCAGTCTTCTCGTGACCGCCCTTGCGAATGAGCCGGTCGGCTTCATCGAGCAGCCGGTCCGCAGTCGCAAAGTCCTGGGGATAGATCGAGCCCCACGCATCGATAATCAGGCTCTCGATGACGAGAGGATGACTTTCCCCGTAGTGCTTGCGGGCGAGGTTCTTGCGTTTCTCGAGCAACTGGACGAAGCGCTCCTCGTCGGCCCAGTACCCGTAGATTTCGCTCGCCAGCGTCAGCAGCGCCAGCTGCGTCTCGGGATCGCGAGCGAACTCGCTCTCGACGCGTTCGACCGAGGTATCGAGCAGCTCCTTGGCGGTGATTTCGCCCGGCGGGCGGCCACGGGCGATGCGCGGATCGCTTTCGCGGAAGACACTCAGCAGGAAATCCCGCGTCGCCGTGGCACGCGCGGCCTCGCGCGTCGCACGATCGGCCTGCCACGCTGTCGCGGCGATGCCCGCTGCCAGTATTGCGATGATGGCGACGACCGCCGCCGTCGCCCATCGATAACGGCGTAGCAGCCGGCCTAATACGTAGAAGCGTGCGTCGCTGCGAGCCAGGACGGGATCGCCAGCGAGGCTGCGCTCGATGTCGAGCTTGAGCGCGTTCACCGTCGCATAGCGATGCTGCGGCTCGCGTCGCAGGCACTTCGCGACGATTGCATCCAGGTCTCCCTGCAGCGATCTCGGTGAGACAGGCGCATCGCTGGCACTTCCAGCCGTTTCACTGAGCGGCGGCGCCGGCTGCTCGAGGAGCGCGTGGAGTGCGCGTGCAAGTGGCTCGCCTTGCAGCGACCAGGGTTTCCGACCCGACAGTAGTTCGAACAGGAGCACGCCAAGCGCATAGACGTCGGTCGCAGTCGTCACCGGTTCGCCCGCGAGTTGCTCGGGCGCTGCGTAGTCAGGCGTTAGGGGCGCAACGGTGAAATCCGCCGCCGCGCTCAGGCCCACATCGAGCGGCTTGGCGATTCCGAAATCGAGCAGGCGCGCCCGCCCTTCCCGGTCAACGAGAACATTCCCCGGCTTGATGTCGCGATGAACGATCAGGTGGCGATGTGCATGCGATACGGCGTCGCATACTTGCAGGAAAAGGAGCAGGCGCGCGCGCAGGTCGGCGTGCCTCTCTGCACAGTGCCGCGTGATGGAGACGCCTTCGACATACTCCATGACTGCGAAGGGCCTGCCATCCGGCGCCACGCCACCATCGAGCAGCCGGGCAATGCCGGGGTGGTCGAGCCGCGCAAGGATCTGCCGTTCGGCATTGAAGCGTTCAAGAAACCTCGAGGCCTCGCGTCGAGTGACTTTCAGCGCGGCGCGCAGCTCGAACTGCCCATCGGCTCGTTCGGCCTCGTACACTTCTCCCATGCCACCGTGACCAATCAGGCGCACGATGCGCCACGCGCCGAGGCGCGATTCAGAAGCAAGCGTCTCCTGCATGCTGCTGTCGTGGCTGGTGCTCGCGGGCTCTTCGAGGAAACCGACTGCGGCATCGCTTGCGCGCAGCAGGCTTTCGATCTCGATGCGCAGCTCGGGGTCGCCACGGCTGATGCGGTCTATGTACGCGGCGCGTTCAGCTCGCGCCAACGCAAGCGCAGCATTGAAATGCTCTTCGACCAGGCGCCAGCGTTCGCTGTTCATAGGCGTCGCACGAGAGACGCGCAGTCTTTGTTTGCCCCAGCTGGCACTGATTATTCGCCTTTGGACGAGACGCGGCAAACCCGCGACCTGCGAAAGGCCGGTATGATGTCGCCATGAGCGGCCCGGACCCGGGTAAGGACGAGAACGAGGCAGCGGCGAACCCAGCTTCGGGTGAAGTCCGCGCACTGGCCGACGAGCTGCTCCCCCTCTTCTACGAAGACTTGCGGCGAATCGGTCGCCGCGAACGACGGCGGGTGGGTGCGGGAACGACGATGCAAACGACCGCGCTCGTCAATGAGGCCTATCTCAAATTGCGCCGCATGAAGGGCTGGACGGACGACCGCCACTTTCTCTGCGCGGCCGCGCTCGCCATGCGTCACGCGCTCGTCAATCACGCCAAAGCCGGTATCGCGCAGAAGCGTGGGAGTGGTGCAAGGCATCTTTCGCTCACGCAGGCGGGTGAGCTCGGCGTCGATAGCGACGAAGGCCTGGTTGCTCTCAACGATGCTCTCGAGGAGCTGGCGCAACAATCGCCGCGTCCGGCACAGGTGGTCGAGTGCCGTTACTTCGCCGGCTACAGCGAACCGGAAACTGCTCGCGTGCTGGGCATCTCCGAGCGCACCGTGCGCCGCGAATGGACGATCGCGAAGGCGTGGCTCTATCGGCAGCTTGCGCGCCCGACGGAACCAGCCTCGACGTGAGTCAAGGCGGCGCATCTACATCCCGAATGCGCAGGCTTTTCTCAGATCCCACACGAGCTTGAAGAGCGCTGCAACGCCTTCGGGCGCGGCCTTATCGTCGAACCACCGCGTCTCGTATGCGATGGGGGTTTGTTTCTCAGGTCGCTGCTCGACGCGCAGCGTCGCGCCAATCATGTCGCAACAACCATTCGGGTTGTCCTTTGGCGCGTAGGACTTCTTCCATTGCGGCGGCTGGGAACGCGCGACCGCTCTCTCGATGCTCTGCACCGTCATGAGGTGCATCTTTGCCGAGCACTTCACGTCAGCCTTCGAATGAGTGGCCGTGACGTTTCCCGCGGAATCGATCGAGACCTCTCCGTGTGTGGGCACAATGCCGCCGCTCATGCCGGCACTGACGACCCACGCTGCGCTGCTGGGTGGCAACTTGTTCGCCTCCTCGTCCGGTTGTTTCACCGGCGGCAAGGCGTAGTCGTTCCAGTAACCGTGCGCCGTCGTACCGAAATAACCGTTGCCCGTGTTGTACGCCGTGAAGCTCCAATAGTGATCGGGATACTGGAAGTAGGCCGCGATAGATCGAACATCGGCAGTGCGTTGAGCCGTGGTCGAGGACGTGTCCAGCACACTATTTCCGAACTGCAGGAAGGCAGGCGCGACGAAGCGAACCTCCCTGGGCTCTGTGGGCGAGAGTGGACGGTCCAGCCACGCGCACGTCCCAGGAGTCAGTCCCTGGCTCTTTGATCCTGCGGCACTTGCCGCTGGAGCGAAAATCAGCGACATCGCGACATGCTCGCCGCCCGAGGTGGACCTCGTGCCGAGCGTGCGAAACTCGAAACCCGCGCCGCCGCGGCAGTGCAACTGGTAGACCGTGACTGGACCTTTCGGCTCATCCCAGATGCCCTGCGCGGACACGGCGAAAGACGCGGCAACTGCCAGACCGGCGGCGAAGATCACCGCAATGCCCTGTGATCGCGACATCAGACGAACTCAGCGACGACCGCCGGCGATCGCAGGCGCACGATGCACCACACGAAGAATGCCGCGAAGGCGACACACACGATGGCCGAGAATGTCAACACGCCACTGATCATCGCGCCGAAATCGGCGAACAGCTGACTGAACAGGAGGGAAATGAGTGCCCAGACGATGTTGCCGAAGATGCCGAGCGCCAGCAGCACGATGGTCGTCACCCGCGCCCAGTTGCGGCGCCGCCAGAGTGCGAAGCCGACGTACGCGTACGCTGCGGAGACGACGGCATAAGCAACACCGGCGGTGGAAAATGTATCTACGGCAGCCTGTTGTAGTGCGGCATCCGTTCCGGTCGCGGTTGGGAGGGGCACGTCGATGAAAAGGCTGGCATACGTCAGACCAGAAAGGACGCCGAGCAGGCCGCAGACGATCGCAATCCAGCCAAGGACGCTGGGCAGGACTGATCGGCGTTCGGGGCTATGCATGGGAAGTGAAGGGGCCAGAGCGTTCATGGTGAGTTCCTCCTCGGGTGTTACTTCTAATGGGAGGAACAATTTCCAGCCGGGGAACCGGCCACGCGCTCACTGCAACCGGATCAGTTCCACGCGACGGTTGCGCGCGCGCCCTTCCAGCGTCTCATTCGTGTCCTTCGGGCTGGACTCACCATGGCCGGCAAAGGAGAAGCGACTGCCATCCACGCCGTACCTCGAGGTCAGAGCGTTCACGACCGCCGCAGCACGGCGTTGCGAAAGGTCGAGGTTGTACCGGTCGCTGGCGATGCTGTCCGTGTGGCCATGAATGCTCAGCTTCCAGTCGGGATGCTTGCCCATGAGGTTGGCAAGCTCCTTCAGCGTCGGCTCGGATTCCTTGCGGATGACATCGCTGTTGAATGAGAAATAGATGCTGTAGATGTCCGCCTTGCGGTCTTTTTCCAGCGAATTCTCCAGTGAGGAAGCGGGATTTTCCTGTCCGCACCGGTAGTTGATCTTGGTCACGGTCAGGGTGCCGGATCTCGCGGTCGGAGCCCACGGTCCGGTTGCGGAACACAGTTCCTCGTCGACCGGCATGCCCGCAGCTTTCATCATCGCGCAGGTCTCGGCCATTCCCGGCACTGCTTCGCCGGGAGGCGGGCTATGAATGCTGAATCGCAACGTCAGTGGGTTCTCTTCGTCATCGAGGAAGATGAACTCCGAAGGCTCGCTCGCGCCCTCGAACTGCGCGCGCGCCTTGATCGCATCCAGGTCCACGCGGCGATCGTTGACGAGCAGAGGCACCTTCACCGTGCCGACGCGCTCCAGCTTCGCCGTGACCGCCAGTTCGTAGACGTTCCCAGGGTTCTGCCGGCTCACGCGCAGCTCGCCCTCCGCGGTGGTGTCGAAGTTGAACACGATCGAGTCCTGCCCCTGCGCCTTGAGGTTGCGCAGCACGCTGGTGGACGTACCGATCGCGGTCGTGCCTGGGAACAGCTGGTCCGATTCCTGCGCAAAGACAGCCAGGTAATGACGCGCGGCGCGCAAGTCCTGCGTTCGCACGCGGCGATTCTCCCTGACCTGCATCACTGAGCCATCTTCGGCAAAGAGAGCGGTGTCGGCGACCTCGGCCGAGTAGTTGATGCGCACCTCCTGCGGTCCCACCGATTCCACCGTCTTGATCGACTCGTAGTCGCCCTTGGTTTCCGCGAGGGCTGTCACGACAGTGAGGCCAGGGCAGAGCGGAATCTGCGACGCCGCCCCTGCAAGCGATGAGGCAAGCAGCGCTGATACTGCGATCGTGAGGTTGCGCATGACTGCACTCCAGGAACCCTGCTCCGGCCCGTTGCCAAGTGTTACTTCGAGATTGCAGCGCCGACTTCTTCCGCAGCGCGCTCCGCTAGTGGCGTGAGCAAGTCTTCGCGATCCGCCTTCGCGCGACGCTTGTCTTTCTTTTGCAGCACGGGCGTCGTCGCATCGACGGCGTGAAGCTCGTACTCGAGCTGCATCTGATCCTTTGCCTTCACGGAAGCGGCGAAATCCGCTGCGGTGATCAACACTCCCGTGGCGACAGCGGCCGACAGGTAGTCGACGCCCGGAATGATGGGCGCTGCGCCGGCGATTCGGGCCAGTGTCGGTGCCCAGGTAGCTGCAAAGCTGCCGCGGCGATGCGTAAGCGTGGTTGTCAGGATGTAATCGCATTTCGCCTGTTGCGCCTCGAGCGTGTACTGCGAGGGCAAACGTGCGGTCAGCAACGTGACTTCGATGGTCGGGCCTCGCAGGTACTGAGCGAGGATGCTGCGGACGCTCTCAGCAGCCTGGGGTGCGTCAGCGCTGCCGACCTGCACCTTGGTCTGCACGATGCCAATGCGGATCACGTCGTCCGGCGTATCTGGAGACGAGTCCTGGGCCACGGCGGACCCAAGCAAGAGAGCGCAGAGCGAGAGCGTGCCGAGCGCCATGGGCGCGATTCGAGAAAGCGGTGTGCGGGTTCGATGTTGCAGAGCAATGCGCGTCATTGTTCTCTCCGGTTTCGGGCCCACAGGGGCCGCCTGCCGTAAGGAACAGCGATCAGCGGCAGAACCGGTCAGCGTCGTCGCGGTGAAACGCCAGTTCGATGGGACGGTGCAGATCGGAATCGATGCCGGGCCGGAAAATCTGGCCCATGCGATCCGATGCAATGGTTACTGTAGATCCGCCTGGCTTGAGAACAACTATCGCGTTGAGGCTGTCACGTAGGTCCCAGCGGCCGTCAAGCGTGAAGAAAACCACACCGTCATCCCGGCCGTCGTTGGCCCTGAGGTCGAGATGAATACGGGTGCCGCGCCAGTTGCCGGCGCGGCCAGAACCTTCGTAAGAGCGCGTCGTCGGTAGCGACTCGATCCCTCGCACCGAATCGGAATCATCGTTGCAGATTCGTACGTCAGCCCGGATTCTTTTCTGGTGACTCTTCGTGCCGATCCGTTCGTCTTCCAGGGCCAGGGCGACCTGGTGCCTGCGCCCGCTGGCCGTGACGAGCTCACCCTGCCAATTGCCGACGAGCGCCGGCCCGGTTATGGCGTGTGCCCACGGATACGCGATGAGGTCGAGCAACCAGAAAAGGCTCAGCGCCAGGAACACGATGATCGCCAGGAATACGGCCGTGCGATACGGCGCCGGCTTCTCCGCGACCGGAAGCGTTTCTCTCTTACTCTTCCTCACGATCCGCACGCTCCTTCGCCAGCTCTGCCGCCGTGCACGCCGGACCGATGCGCTTTCCCTTCATCCGCATGATGAGCTTCTCGGACGGATTCTTTCCGTGAGAGCTCGAGATCACGGTGTAAGCGTCGGGTGACTGAAGCGTCCCCTTCACGTCCATGCTCATATCCTTGCAGACCAGCTGGTAAGACAGCTCGGTAGCAGTGGCCTTGTAGTTGACGACATTGCAGCCAGGCTCGTCCGGCATCGGTATCGGGCCTTTCCACTGCAAGATGTCTTCCTGTGTGATGCAGGCGACTTCCTTCATTGGCTCGGCAAACGGCATTCCCGGCGGCATCTTCTGGCCACCGGTGTCCATGGCCAAGGTGACTTCCCACTTTCCCGGCCTGATGTTGAACACATCCGCCGCGAGGGCTGTAGATATGCCTGCAAGGTAGATGGCGGTAACGACAAGACGAGCGCACATGGCGGTGGTCTCCGGTGCTTCCTGCTACGTAGAACACCGGCGATCGGCGAAACCGGCCATCCTGCCCTTCCGCTGCTGCGCATTCCGATAAGGTTGCCAACGAAAGCGGCTCGACGCCCGGTCATGCCCGACCGCGCGCACTATCGATTCGGTCCCTTCTCCTTCGACTCGCGTGGCCGCCTGCTTTTCAAGGGGCCGAAGGACGTGGGCTTACCACCAAAAGCAGCTGACACCCTGAGGATGCTGCTCGCCAACGCCGGCGAGGTGGTAGAGAAAAATGTCCTGCTCGACACGGTGTGGGCAGGCGCGGTGGTCGGCGAAGGCAGTCTCACGCGAACAGTGCGCATTTTTTCTCCTCGTCTGGCTGTTGTGCTCCGCGTCTGCGAAACTCCGCTTCCGGTTTCGCACATACACGGACACCACCGCCACCATGCAGTCGCGCCTCCTCGCTTACCTCACCACCCTCCTCTTCTTCGTTCTCTACACCACCGCCGTCTTCGGCGCCGGACTCAATGCCACCGAGCGCCGCGTAGCCGCTGCCGCCGAGGCAGAGAACGAGAAGGTATTCGCACTGCTCGAGCAAATCGTGAACATCAACAGTGGCACCATGAACCTCGAGGGCGTCCGGCAAGTCGGCGCGGTCATGCGCACGGAGCTCGAGGGTCTGGGATTCGACGTGCGCTGGGTGCCGATGGACTCTGCCAAGCGCGCGGGTCATCTGATTGCGGAGCACGCCGGCAAGGGACGCGGCAAGCGAATGCTGCTCATCGGACACCTGGACACGGTATTCGAGAAGGACAGCCCGTTTCAGAAGTACGAGCGCCGTGGGGATGAGATCGAAGGACCGGGTGTGAACGACATGAAGGGCGGCCTCGCGATCATGGTGTCGGCTCTCAGGGCGATGAAGCACGCTGGAACGCTGGAGCCGGCGCGCATCATCATTGTGCTGACTGGTGACGAGGAGGATGCCGGATCGCCGCACTCGATCTCTCGCGGCGACATGGTGGAGGCCGCGAAGCGTAGCGACGTGGCGCTGGAGTTCGAATCGCTTGCACGGGAGGAAGGCAAGGACATGGGCTCGATCGCGCGGCGCAGTGCGATGTCATGGACCCTCAAGGCCACTTCGCAGTCCGGACATTCATCGGGGATCTTTGCGAACGATACGGGCTACGGCGCCGCGTACGAGCTGGCGCGAATCCTCGACACTTTCCGGCGTGAACTGCGTGAACCCAACGCGACCTACAACGTTGGCTTGATCGTGAGCGGTGAGACGGCGCAACTGAATGCCGCTGAGATCGGCGGGACGGTTACGGGCAAGACCAACATCATTCCGCCCATCGCCGTGGCGAAGGGCGATCTGCGCACGCTGAGCAACGAACAGACCGCGCGCATTCAGCAGCGCATGCGCGAGATCGTCGCGCAGAGTCTGGCCGGAACAAAAGCCGAGCTCACCTTCGATGAAGGCTATCCGGCAATGGCGCCGACCGAAGGGAGCCGTGCCTATCTGACGATGCTGAACGAAATCAACCGCGACGCCGGCCTGCCGATCATGGGCGAGCTGGATCCGCTGAAACGCGGCGCGGGCGACATCGCCTTCGTCGCCGAAGAGGTTGATGGCCTGATCGGTTTCGGCGCGACGGGTGAAGGCTCGCATGCGCCCGGCGAAACCGCAGACGCCACGGCGTTCGATCGTCAGATCAAGCGCGCGGCGCTGATGATGACCAGGTTGGCGAAGATGCGGTGACGTACCGAATCAATGTGCGCCAGTCCCGCCACGCGCGCAATCTTCAGGTGCCCGGCACTCTTCAGTTGCCCGTGATCGCGCGAGTGAGCGTCGCGGTGAGAGTGTACGTGGCAGCCACCGTCGCGAATCCGGTGACCTGTATGGTGTACGTGCCCGGGATGCCGAGCGTGTACTCGAAGGTTTCCGGATTGGAAAGCGTTGCGCCGGAAGCGACCTGCTCGCCGTTCGGATCGATCAGGTACATGTCGACGTCCACGCCGCCCGTCCACGCGAGTCGACCGCGGATCGTGGTGACATCACTGCCCACTTCGATCGTGTAGGAATCGACTTCGAGGTCGGCAACGGACGGACCCATGGTCCCGGTGAAGGTCTGAGATTCATCAACGAACGATGTGCTGTCCGGATACAGCTCGCCCTCGAGCTCGAGGCCGTCGAAGTAGGTGCTACCCTTGATCGAGCGCAGCTCGAACGAGTGCGCGCCAGGTGAGAGGCCGGCGACTGGTGTGCTGCCGCTGCCCGGCGAGGCACTGTAGAAACTCACGCGTGTCTGTTTCACGCCATCGACGTAGAGATCGGCGAGGCCGCCGCGCCGGTCGAGCGGGTACATCACCTTGAGCGCGGTTCCCGTAAACGTACCGCGCACGGAACCGGACTTCCCGGCAGCGTGATAGGTTCCATCGCTTGCCTCCGCGGCCGAGCGAACGCTCCAGCGCCCGGTATAGCGCAGGCGAGCGTCCGCATCCGCGATCACGTTCCACTCGCCCTGCCGCGACCATGCCGTGTCCCCCGCGAGAAACGCGACGCGCTCGCCCGGCGTCGCAGTCGCGACTTCCACAGCCTCGCGGACGTCGATGTAGCCCGCTCCCACCTGGTGGAATGCGAAACCCGGCATCGGGTCCGCCGTCTGCATGAGAATCTCTTCGACCTGATCGGGTGAGAGCTGCGGGTTCACGCTGAGCAGCAGAGCTGCGGTACCCGCCGCAAACGGCGTGGCCATGCTCGTGCCGCTGATCGTGTGATAGTAAGCCGCGTACGTCGGATGATTCGGATCGACGACGGGTCCCAGCGCGCCGATCGGCGTACCGATCGCGCGCGTCGACGTGATGAGGTTGCCGGGCGCGGTGATGTCCGGATGCTTGATTTCGTCACCGGCTACGCCGCGGCTCGAGAAATTCGCGAGCCCCCGGGTCGCCGTGCCCGCGGCAACGTTCATGACCCAAGGCGCAATCGCGTACTGGCTGAGGGTGTCCTCGTCCGGGCCGCTGTTGGAAGCTGCGAAGGTCACCACCATTCCGCGGCTATACGCCTCATAGGAGGCACGGTTGATCGGGTTGCCCGGATCGAAGGAGTTGCCGTCACCGCTGCCCCAGCTATTGGTAATGATGTCGATTCCATAGCGCTCCTGGTTAGCGAGCGCCCAGTCGAAACCGAGCAGCGCGTGCAGAATCGCGATCGCCTCGCCTGCGCCCAGGCCGATGAGTTGCGACTGCGGTGCTATGCCATCGAAATAGAATGGCCGGCGCTCGTCGTTCGCGGACGCGGCACCGCTGCCGCCCGCGGTTCCTGCGACGTGTGTGCCGTGCCCGCTGGTGGTATCCGTGTTCGGGACGTTCTCGACGTACGCGGTGACGCCCGCGAGTCCCAGGTCGCCGACGATCTTGACGTTCTGGACGACCTTGCTGCCGAGCGGGAGATCTGGATGCGTCGCGTCGACGCCAGAGTCGAGCACCACGATCGTCGTGCCCGCACCTTTTACGCCGAGATTGTCGTGGACGTAATGCCCGCCGGTGATCTGACCCGACGTGTAGTTCGAGTATTCCAGGGGCGCGTTGAAGTAGATGCTCTCGACCGAGGGCCACTGTTGGACTGCACGTACCTGCGCGGTCGTGAGTCGGGCGCCAGCCATCGGCAGCTCCTGCAGCGCGACGAAGTTCACGCCGAGCGTCGCGAGCGCGGACGAGTCCGACCGCTGGCGGAAAGTGATGACGACGTCGTGCGGACCCGCGCCGGCGGCGAGCCGTTGCTCGAGCGCGGCATCGACGAACCCTTCCGCCGAAGCGACGCCGGCGCGCAGGAGAACGAAGAGAAAGAGAAGCGTGAACAGTCCGACGAACTGACGTTTCGCGACGTGCTGCATGACCATCTCCGGTGCAGGGTGCATGTTGGTGCCCATGCGGAAAGCGTGCGCGGCCGACGGCTCCACGCATCCCGACGAGGCCCTGTGCATGCCACGGTATGCACTACTTGCAGGAGGGAGTAGAGAGTGTTGTCTTCAGTCGTGAGGGGGGAAACTACTCAGCGCAGCGAACGCATATCCGGCAAACACTTGGTTTCGTGCCGAGGACTCCACCTTCGCCGCGAACGTTCGGTCGGGATGCTCGGGTTCGAGCCGGTCGATCCGAACGTGACGTTCAGCCAGGTGCACGAGCCGGCACGCTCTGCGACGTGCCGGCTCCATCCAACCCGTTGCGGCTGCCTTGGTGAAGCTGCGACTGCGCGCAACCAGCAGAAAAGCCTGGAGATCGTTGAAGTTCTCGCGCGCCATTCGTGAAACTGTCTCACAAGTACATGCGGATTCCGCTACCTAAAATTCTGCAGGCAACCCAGCGATCATGCACGCCGATGGCAAAGGAGACCACATGAGGACTCTTATCGCGACCGCAGTTGCAATTGCCGCGGTCGTTTCGGCCGCCGCGCAAGCGGAGCCGCCCCGAAACATCGTCGTCACACACAATGGCGAGCAGCCCTCCACGGAGGGTCCTGCTCAGTACTTCACCGGCTCGGCGCGCATCGGCCTGCTGTTCGATGCGAAAGCCCCTTCCCGCGTTACCGCAGCAAGCGTCACCTTCGAGCCTGGAGCACGAACTGCCTGGCACAGCCACCCACTTGGCCAGCATTTGATCGTCACTACTGGCATGGGCTGGGTGCAGCAGGAGGGCGGCGAAAAGCAGCAGATCAAACCAGGCGACGTGATCTGGACACCGCCCGGCGTCAAGCATTGGCACGGAGCGACCGCCGCGAACGGTATGACTCATATCGCCGTTCAGGAGGCGCTCGACGGCAAGAGCGTCAACTGGATGGAACACGTCAGCGACGAACAGTATCGCCGCTGAGTTTCGCAGAGCATCAAACTACTTTCGCCAGGCATCAAGCCCAGTTTCGGAGAGCACTACCATGCGAGCCACTGTCATGTACCGCGCGGGCGACGTCCGCATCGAAAAGGTCCCCGACGCCGCTCTTCTTAATCCCACCGATGCCGTCATTCGCGTCACGCGCGCCTGCATCTGCGGTAGCGACCTGTGGCCGTACAAGCTACTGGAGCCCACTCAGCGCGGCGTGCGCATGGGCCACGAAGCGATCGGCGTCGTCGAAACCGTCGGCGCCGAAGTTCGTAGAGTAAAGCGCGGCGACTTCGTCGTGATGCCGTTTGCTTACTCAGACGGCACGTGTGGGTTCTGTCACGAGGGACTCAACACCTCATGCGTTCACGGTGGGTTCTTCGGCAATGGCGATGTACACGGCGCGCAGGCTGAGGCAGTACGCATACCGCAAGCCGATGGAACGCTGTTCCGCCTACCGATCGCGGAGGACGAGGCGTTAACGGCTTCGTTGCTCACGCTCTCGGACGTGATGGGGACGGGACATCACGCGGCCGTCACCGCGCGAGTCGCCCGCGGCAGCAAGGTGGCCGTCGTCGGCGACGGCGCCGTCGGGCTTTGCGGCGTCATTGCCGCAAGGCGTCTCGGGGCTGAGCAGATCATCCTGATGGGCCGCCATGCCGATCGGATTGCGCTGGCGAAAGAGTTCGGCGCAACCGATATCGTCAGCGAACGCGGCGAAGCGGCCGCGGAGCGCGTGCGCAACCTGAGCGGTGGCCTCGGCGTTCACTCTGTCCTGGAGTGCGTTGGCACCGAAGAGGCGATGCGAACCTCCGTCGAGATTACCCGCCCCGGCGGCTCCATCGGCCGTGTCGGCGTACCGCATTACGACACAATTCCGGCCGCCCAGCCGGCGTTCTACAAGAACGTTTTCGTTGGCGGAGGCCCGGCGCCGGTTCGCGCGTACGTTGAGGAGTTGCTACCCGATGTCCTCGAAGGCCGGATCGAGCCCGGACGCGTGTTCGACCGCACCATCGGTCTGGATGGCGTGCCCGATGGTTATCGTGCGATGAACGCGCGCGAGTCCATCGAGGTGATGGTCAAGCCTTGAGCGTGCGCGGGGAACCCTGATGGTCTTGCCACGTGCACTCATAGTTGCGGCGTGGATGGTCATCGCCCCGGCCGTTTCGGGCTCCGCGAACGAAGCAGTCCGCACGAATGCGCAACCAGAGGGAATGCTGAGTGAAACGGCGAGAAAGAGTATGAAGATCAACCTGACGATCAACGGCAGAGCGGTCACGGCGACCCTGGTTGACAGTGCAGCGACGCGGGACTTTCTTTCGCTGCTGCCGATGACGCTGACGTTCGAGGACTATGCGCGGGTTGAGAAAATCAGCTACCTGCCGAGAAAGCTCTCCACGGCGGACGCCCCGCGCGGCACCGATCCTTCGGTGGGTGACATCACCTACTATGCGCCGTGGGGGAATCTCGCGATCTTCTACGGCGATGCTCCTTACGCACGCGGACTCGTTCCGTTGGGCCGCCTCGACTCAGGCATCGACGCGATACGTGCGCCGGGCAAGTTGCAGGTCACGATCGAGCATGTCGAAAGCCGTTAATTCAGCGCGCGCAGGATCGCAAGGTGTCGCGAGTGGTTCCACTCTCATGCTCCGCCCCCGCAGAGGGGGATGTTCGGTTCGACCGACGTCCTCTGGAAGATGTTGTAATCGGCCCCGCCGATGTCGAGTTCGAACTTCTTCTTGCCGATCTGCTCCCGGATGCGGTCGATCGCCGGGGACCGCCAGCGACCATGAAAGAGAGTGGTGATCTTCTTGTTGAAGTCGATTCCCCAGCCGTGACCTGCGTCGATCTTGAGCGTGACGCCATGGCAGTCAGCGAGTGGCAAGCCCAGGGCGGAGCCGCGTGACACGCCAACGGACACGACCACTTTGCCATAGTGCCCCATCACTGCGGCTCGCTTGTCCCCGAATCCAATCAGGACGCGAAACTCCGTCGCCGCAACGACGCCCACCGGAGCGATCGTGACGCCGCCGATCGATTGCATCATTGGTTTGTCGACAGTGAGCGTGGGCTTGTGGAATGCGCCGTTCTCGTAGCCAATCGGTTCTCCGGACAACTTGTAGCCCCCGTTCGCCGTGATGGTCGAATTGCCTCCGCTGAAAGCGAGCTCCATGTAGGTCTTGATCTTGAGCGAGACGGCAATGGGAACACCATAGACAAGAAAGGTCTTCCCCTCATCGACCCACACATCTTCCAGCCGGCCCTTGACCACGATTGCTTTTTCCGCGCCGCTGACAATTCCGATGTTGAGGCCTTCGACGCCGTCGATAACGAAACTGCTCGATTCCTTGACTTCGCCATCGACGATGATGATGTTGGCACGAACACGGATATTGCTGCCGTAGAGGCTGACGCTGGCGCCGACCTTGAAGCGCTTGTCGTTATTCGCGACCTTGACACCGATCTCCCGGACTGAGCCCTGCTTGGTGTCGGATTTGCTTTCCGAGAACTTGATAAACGGTTGGACCTGGGCGCCGAAGAAGGGATTGCTGACAGCAACCTGGTTGGAGTCAGTCTCCGTTGCGACGCGCAGGAATTGAACGTCATCCGCCGCCCACGACGCACGCATCAGCCGCGGACGAGCGTCAAATTGACCGTCATAGGGACCGGCGAATAAGCCCTGCTCGTGGATGGATTTGTCTGTATCGGAATGATTTTCGTATGCCGCTTCCACGGGCCGCGTAGCCAGCGTCGTCTCGATCTTGAGATCCGCATCGCGAATCACCTCGGTGAGCTGCACCGGGAGGACCGTGACCGCGACATTACCGCCGCTCGGTTGGACTTCCATGACACGCCCTACCGCCCTGGTCGAAGCAAACATGATCTTGCCCGGGACCAGGTCGCGCACGCGTTCGGCGTCGGCGTCGAGGATCCAGGTCACGCCGTCCTCACTGACGCCGCGGATGATCTCTGGTCCGCCGGGCATGAGGATGACGTCCGGCTGGTATCGGACTTTCGGGTGCGGCTGTGGACCGTAGCCATACTTGAGTACTGCTTCCGTTACGCGCGGGTTGTCTCCGGCGTCACCGGAGTTTTCGCGACCGCACCCCGCGATTGCTGCGCAGGCCACTATGAGTGCGGCTAACGATGTGCGCGCCCGGACCCGGATAGCGCACGCGGACTTGCGAGCGATTGGAAGGCTTGAACGGGCTGGCTCGACCCTTGAGCAGGCGTGTGTCATTGGCTTGGTCCGAAGCGGCGGCTGTTCACCGGAATAACAGCAGCCAGGCGCAGATCCGGCCGCCTCTACGCCTCCTCGTGCTCACCGGCGGTAATATCACGCATGAGCAGATGCAACGGTGGTTGAGCAGCTGGCACGTGCGTAATTCCGCGCCGCGTTTTGCGTACGAATGAGGAGATCCATGACTGTCGAACTTGAATTTGTGCTACTCGCCATCCTGATTGGCCTGGGCGCCACGTTGGTGCTCGACCTCTGGGGTCTCTTACTGAGACTCGTCCTGAGGGTTCCAATGGCCGACTTCGGAATGTTGGGACGATGGCTGGGACATTTTCCGCGCGGCCGCTTTGCGCACGAAAGCATCGCGAAGGCCGAGCCCATTCGCGGAGAACACGCGATCGGTTGGATCGTGCACTTTGCAATTGGTATCGCATTCGCGGCAGCGCTGCTGGCGATCATGGGACTCGAGTGGGCACACCGGCCGACGTTCCTTCCTCCAGTGCTGTTCGGCGTCGTAACAGTCCTCATTCCTTTCTTCACCTTGCAGCCAGGCATGGGCGCCGGGATTGCAGCTTCAAAGACTCCGAAACCGAACATGGCGCGCCTGCGCAGCCTCATGTCTCACACGGTGTTCGGCATTGGGATGTACTTGTCTGCGTGGCTCGTCGCGAACAACAACTGAGGTGGTCACATGGACAGATCGCTCGTCACCAGGCGCCAGCTCATCAGGAATGTTCTCGCCACAGGAATCGGGGTAGCTGCCGGCGCAGGCGTGCTTTCAGCGTGCCGCCCCTTAGCCCCGAACACTTGCACGCCGCCACAAGGTGAGGATCCCGGCGTCGGTTGGGGTCCCAGTGTCCTGGCACCCGTTTTCTACGGCTTCGCGGACTATGAATTCGCACCGGGCCAAGCCGTAAGGATGTTCTATCCGAGCATTCAATCTCGCGCGACCTGCGCCCGAATTCTCGGCGGCACCGCGGCGCGCTATCCGTTGGTGCTTTTCCTTCATGGTGACTGCAGCCGAGAGGTCAATCACTATTTGCAGTGGTCCCATCTGCCCTCGATACTCGCGCGCGCGGGATTCGTGGTTGCGGTCCCGAAGCTCGAATCGTTCGCCCATCCGACCAATCCCGGCAGCTCGACCTACGCCCGGGCTGCTGCTGTCCTCAATTGGGCCCGAACAAGCTGGGACTACAGGCATCTTTTGTTTTCAAGCGTGACTGGCGTGATGGGACATTCTTTCGGGTCGCTGCATGCCCAGCAAATTGCCAAAGACACAAACCCGACGGCCTTTGTCTGCCTGAGCGGACAACAGGCAGAGTTCAACACGGTGCCCCTGCCGACCTGTCCAAAGATGTTCGTTTTTGGCACAGGCGAGAGTCCGGTGTTCCGGTTACCGGATAGTGTCTGGAACAGCCTGACCGGTCACAAGCACCGGTTGGTGCTCGCCGGCCTTCACCACTGGGACTACGCGCCGTTCACGACGAATACGTGCGCGGATGGACTCGCATCACAGTGCGGTCAGTATCACAGGATCGCTGCCGACATGGTCGCGATCTTCTTCTCGCGGTACATGTCGTCGGAGCACTCCGGCATTCTCACCGACTTCATACCGGCGAATCTCGTTCTGCCCTCGGTCATCCCAACGCCGCAGCAGGAAACGTTTGCCGATGACTGGCTCTTCAGCCTTTCCGAAAACAATCCCGACTGCTCTGCAACACTCTCCTGGTCGGTGCCGTTTCCAGGAGGAGTTTCGCAGGGAGATCGAGAGGTGTTGTAGCTCCTTCGTTCCGCGACCTTACTTGAAGCCCAGTTTTACGTTGAGGGAGTTCTGGAACCGGATCCTGATGGACGCGAACATGTCACCGTAGGATTCCGGCGGAGTGTTCGGTTCCGAGGTCGGTTCCGGAGGGCCGAGTATTCGATCGAGCTTGCCATCCGCCAGGTCAAAGCCGACCAGGTACGCTGTCGCGAGCATCTTTCCGCTTTCGCCCAGCTTGCGGATGAACAGATCGAAGGCAAGCACTGCGAGTGCGATGATGTCTTCCTTCACGCGTCTCCTGTCCAACCCAGCTCCACTCTGCTGCACCATCATGTCTTGAAGCTTTTCCATGCACTCGTTCACCCAGGTCTCCGGGGTTTCACCGAGCACCTTGTTCAGCAGCGTCCTGAGAAGAAAGGAGGACTCTTCCGTGAAACGCCAGTTCTCTGCGTGGAGCTGGATCTGCATGTTCTGGATCGATCGCAGCACACCGAGGGCCATTTTTCCCGTGCCGGAAACAGGCAAGCCGATATCCTGGATCCTGCCCTTGTGCAGTCGCTCGAAGTAACCATTCTCGATTCGTGCGACGCGCGGGAGCTTGCCCTCTGCCGCCAGTTGCTCCTCCTTGATCCGCTTGTGGATCTCTCGTGCCACTGGGCACCTGCGTTTACGCAGCTGGCGGGCCCGCACGTAATATCCCGCAAGGAAATAAGCCAGGAAAAGCTTGTCGTTCGGGTCCAGCGTGATTCTCTTGGTCTTCTCGTCATAACGCATGGGCGACCTCCGGAAAAAGCGGAAAGCGATGGTTCTGATGGAGTCCGGAGCGCCTCGCGGCGCTAAATCCTCTTCGCGCCCGCGCCAAGCGACTTGTTGCTGACGAGGTCTTTCTGCATCAATGCGTACTTCCACTTCTGCCTGACGTTGTTCAACGTGCCGATCGACATGACGGAATTGGGCGCATTCTCGGGATCGTGATAGATGATCGACGAGGCGTTCACGCCGATGATGACCGAGGCGTGGCCATAGCTCGAGCTGCCGCGTGACTTCGTCCAGTAAAGGAAGATCGGCCCGCCATCTCGCAGCAACGAGTCAATCTCGCCCACCGTGAATTGATGCGTGGATGAGCAATTGGGAACGGGAACCCGGTTCTCCCGTTGGGCGAGCAGGTCGTGATGCTTTTGCTCCAGGGCGTATGCCGCAGCCGTTCCCGTCGCCAGGTGGCCTTGCCCCGACACAAAAATCTCTGGCACGCCTTGCCGGGGTCCGGCCTCGAAGTAATATCCGATCATGCACGCGCTCGCATACCAGCAGCCCGTCCAGTCGTCCCAGCCTCTGACCTTCTTCTTGAAGAGACCCTTGAGCCCCTTCTTCTGGACCACGTGTCCACCGATATCCAGCTGCGTGACAAACGGGACTTCGCGCTTGATCGCCATGGGTAGGGCTCTGGCGTAGTTGAAATTTTCATCCGACTATTACCGGGCCTCGGAGGGTTGTCAAACGAACCGGCGGAACCTCGCGGACAAACGCGCATCGGCGCGAAAACCGGCAAGACCGCGTGCGGCGATTGACGATTGGCTTTTTTCCAGGACCAGGATTGCTGGGGAACCCGGGTCGAAAGGGCCTGTCGCTGATGTTCGGGTGTTAGCAGCAAGCAGGAGAGCCGCGATGAACAAAAACACGATTTGCCTGTGGTACGACAAGGATGCCGAGGAAGCCGCGCGCTTCTACGCCCGGACCTTCCCCAACAGCAAAGTCGGCGCGGTTCACCGCGCGCCTGGCGACTATCCTTCCGGCAAGGCGGGCGACGTGCTGCTCGTCGACTTCACCGTGTGCGGGGTCCCGTGTATCGGCCTGAACGGCGGGCCCGCGTTCAAGCACAGCGAAGCGTTCTCGTTCCAGATAGCGACCGAAGACCAGGCCGAGACCGACAAATACTGGAACGCGCTCGTCGGCAACGGCGGCGCGGCAAGCGAGTGTGGCTGGTGCAGGGACAAGTGGGGCTTGTCGTGGCAGATCACGCCGCGGGTACTGACCGACGCGCTCGCCAGAGGGGGCAACGTCGCCAAGCGCGCGTTCGACGCGATGATGACGATGGGCAAGATTGACGTCGCGAAGATCGAGGCTGCGGTGAGGGGGTGAGTGAGGTCGCTGGGACCGGCCTCGCCTCCCGTCAGATATGCGGACTCACTGAACAGCGGCGAAGGCCGGCAGGCGATCCGACTCCGATCGTCCTCGGCTCGGACGCGGCGACGTGGAACGAAGCCCATCGATGTGCTCGTGAAGATCCTCTGGTACGCGAGCCCACATCGGATCGAGGATAAAGTCCACTCCTTCGCGTCTCGCGAGCTTGGCTGCAGGGACGAAGTCTGCATCTCCCGCAACCAGCACGATCTGATCAACCTGCCTCTTGTACGAGACGGACGCGATGTCGAGCCCGATCCTCATGTCTGTTCCCTTCTGGTGGACCTCGTAGGCAAAGTCATCGTCCGTCAAATCGTCAAACGTTCGCTTCGCAGCCAAGAGCGAGTTCATCGCCCATGGCTGTATGCGCCAGCGTTGGCGATCCTGAAGCCGGCCTAGTCTCAGGGCGACTTTGCGAAGGCACTTCAGCTCCCGATGAAACTCCTGGCGAAAGCGCGCCGAATCAGTCCTACCGAAATCGATCGAGCGGCCTGAAATTGGACGATGAGCTTTCTTCGTCAGCGGCGGGCAGTCGTATACAAAGACGCGGTACAACTCGCGCCGGTCCGCGTTCCCCTTCCAGCTTAGATGCTCGATCGCTGCCTGATGAAGGATGCGTGCGACGGCTTGCGGATTCCCAGAGTCCTTCTGCGGGTAGACCGCGGGAAATCTCTTCAGGTAGAAGCCCGCATCCACAAAGATTGCAGTGGACATGCGGGCTACTCGAGTTCGCAGGGGTGCCGGAAAGAAATGGCCCCCGGGCTCGGTCCGCAGGCTGATGTGAAATCTGCGGGCGTACTGCCGGGGGCGGGATGACGCGTATTGTCGTGGAACCACACGGGCAGCGCAACAGGCTCTGACGAAAGTCGTCTACGTTCCATGCGGCCTCCGTAAAACGAGAAGGGCCCGCGAAGGAGCCCTGTATCTTTCCTTAAGACGAACGAGCCGGCGAAAACGGCAAAAAACTTTTTGCGACTGATTATTCAGGAGCCCACGTGTCCGCTGAGCTCGAGACGGATGTCGGATGTGCCTTTGTTCAGGGCGCGCGACGCACTGCCTTCGTCGGTGTCGCTCTCGACTTCTCGTTCGACGTGCTTTCCGCACTCGCGACTGCCTGCGTCCTTTGGCCCAAGGGTGACTGCGGTCTCGTCACGACTCCACGCGAATTGACGCCGATGTGCCTTCCCTCTAGATTCCGCGCCGAGCGCAATGGCCAGTAGAGCGTTCGCCCGCCTCGCAAGAGGTCCTCACCAGGAGTGGGATTTGAAGAGGTCTGGCTTAACAAGCCCCGCCCCGCGCAAGGCTTGGCTTTTCAGGGCGGTGGTTTCAGTGTCGTCTGGATCAACTACCCACATCGAGTGGTGTACGTGCGCTTCATCGGCACGCACGAGCAGTACGACAAGATCGATGCACAGACGATCTAGAGGTGTCGCGTGACCATCAAGCCAATCAAGACCAAGTCGGATTACCGGGCAGCCCTCAAGCAGATTGAGTCCTTGATGGACGCCAAGGCGAGCACATCGAAGGGCGACCGGCTCGATGTGCTCGCTACGCTTGTCGAGGCATACGAGCGCGTTCACTTTCCCATGGACTTGCCCGACGCAGTTGAGGCCATCAAGTTCCGCATGGAGCAGTCTGGCCTGACCGCAAAAGACCTCGAGCCCGTGATCGGGCGGATGAATCGAGTCTATGAGGTCCTCAGCCGCAAGCGCCCTCTGACATTGCGGATGATCGAGGGCTTGCATCGAAAATTCGGGATCCCCGCCGAGAGCCTGCTGCGACAGCGGGTAGAGTGACGGTCCTACCGGTTCACGTGTCCGCTGAGCTCGAGATCAAGCGCGCGGCGTTGATGATGACGAGGCTGGCGAAGAAGCGGTGACTGCAGCATGGTTGTGGTTCCACTCCGGTCCTTCGTCCTCGCTATGAGCTCTCAATACGTATGCGCCGTGGAGAAGCGCGCAGTGCAGCGAACGTAGAGTTGCCGGGGGTTCTCTGCGGGCGCACGATGTATCGGTCCGCAGCAAGAACCAACAGCAAGAAAGACAACAAGGCCATGTGCGACGCCGGCGTACCGGGGCCTCGAGGCATGGACGTATCGCAAGACACATGTCGGCGATGCGGGCGAGCACCCGGCCCGGTCGGTATGCACCATCCACCGCCGCACGCGCTGAGCAACGTGCAGAGTCTGCGCCGATATCGGCAGACGGAGCACAACATTCATCGCCAACCGACGCTCGAAGAAGAGCTGCAGGACTTTGGCCGGGAGATGGGAGGGCTGGACGGCGAGCTCCGGTTTGCGGCCGCGCATCCGGCATTCGGCTGCCCGCCATCGGGAACGCTCACGATCGACATCCACGCGATGGAACGAAGGCGCGACAGCTGGCTCACGGGCATCGGTGGAGACGTCAGTGGTTACGGTCGCGGTCGCATCCAGCAGCAGATCGAAGATGCGGAGGCCTGGAACGAGCTTGTGAGACACGACTTTATCGTTCGGGGAGACGATGACGCGCCGCGCTCGGGGATCGCGCTGCTGCCGGAAGTCGCCCAGGCGCTCGAGCACGACGATTTCGCGCATTGGTTCAACCGCACCTCCGACGCTCGCCTGGAAGCACTCGAGACGCAGCGGCTCGAGGACCAGATCTTTGAAGTCGTAATGCTCGTGCTCGAGCTGCTCATGTTGCGCATGGGCGCTGGCAGGCGCATCGCTTCCGTTCCTGGGAGCACGCGTAGTTTCAGCACCTGGCTGCGAGCGATACTCGGGCGGCTGCGCACCGCCCTGTTGCGCCCGCGCACGCTGCGCCAGGTTGCGCAGCAACTGGTCCGCGCTCTGCGCCGGGCAGGGAGACGGGTAATCGTCAACATCGGGGGCGAGAGCTCTTCGCGCGAAATCGCGAGCTACGGTGAGGAAGCACGGCACGCCATCAATCTGAATCCGCTGACCAGCGCGCGTCCGCAGCAGGTTCCGAACCTGGTGCGCGCGCAAGCCGAGCGCATCGCGGAGTTGTTCGACGGCGGACAGGTGGACGAGATCATTTCCCACCGCTTGCCGCCGAACACCCTGGACTGGCAACGGATCATTCCTGGCGCACACCGCGTGCTGAAGCCGGGCGGCAGGATCACGATCGCCTTTCAGGGCGTCGGCGGCGATGCTGCCGTCATCGTTCGCGAAATGGAGGCCGCCGGCTTCCGCAATATCGACAACATCGGCAACATCGGTGCCGCGATCAGGGCCATCAAGTAGGTCGGAGGTCACTCACTGCGCGTGCTCTACTTGCGAGGTGCGCACGCCTCGTGTCTCCATTCGGCGTTCCCTCCTCTGAGATCAAACCAGCTCCAGTCTTACTTCACGCCCCAGCACGCGCGCTGCCTTGAACACCGTGTCGAGTTGCACCTTGTCATTCTCGGGATCAAGAATCCTTTCGAGCTGACTTCGGCTCGTCTGCATGCGCTTGGCCATCTCGTTCTTGCTCACGCCATCTTTCTTCATCGCCTGCTCGAGCTGCCAGGCGAGCACGCACTTGATAGCGGCGGCCGTCACTTCCTCGTAGATCTTTTCCTCCTTGAGGAAACCGGAGAACGACGAGCCGACGCGGCCTTTGCCCTTTCGCTTCGCTTTCTTCACGATTTCAACTCCTTCTTACGCCTTATCGCCAGATCGAAATCGCCTTTCGGGGTCTCTTGCGTCTTCTTGACGAAGCCATGGAGCAGGACCATGCGACCCCGTTCGATGCAGAAGAAGACGCGAGCAGTGCGGCCTTGGGTGATGTCGCTTCGGATCTCGAAGAGACCCCTACCGAGAGCGCGACATAGAGGCATGCCGACCGGCCAACCGTACTCCGCAGCAGCGATGTCCTTACCGACGATGATCCGGCGCGGTCAACTCCTAACGTGACTGCAGAAAGAAGTGTCAGACCTCCAGTCAAAGCTTAGTCGAGCATCGAAGAAGGAGGCCGATGCCAACAGGATAGCGGCGCAGGTCCAACGCGGGCCTAACAGCGGTATGTCGCTCAGTCAGTTCGAAAGCAAGACCCGCGAGCTCGGTCGAATCCAGGACGAGATCTCGCGGGCACAGAAGGAGCAGGCGGACATCATACAAGAGATTAGACAAGACGCAGGACCTTCACAGGAGCAAAGCTCGCTTACAGCAGGAAGAGGATCGCGAACGCCAGCGCACATTCCTGCTCGAGAAGCGCCGTCGTGAAGAAACGGACTCGTATACGCGCGAGTTGAATCGCCTCGTTGCTGCTAGTCAACTGCCTCTTTCGCAGATGGCGAGGAGCAAGCCTGGAGATCGTCCGCCGAAGAACTACGATCTGTTCATCTCACATGCCAGTGAGGACAAGAAGGACTTTGTGGAGCCCTCGCACAAGCACTCAAGGATAGAGAGCTCAACATTTGGTATGACGCCTTCGAACTGAAGGTAGGTGACAGCTTGCGTCGCTCCATTGACCGTGGGCTGGCCAACTCGCGGTTCGGAGTCGTGGTCCTTTCCAGTGCGTTCTTCGCGAAGAACTGGACACAGTATGAACTCGATGGCCTGGTCGCAAACGAGATGGAAGGCGTGAAAGTGATCCTCCCGATCTGTCTCGGGCGGCAGTCGGGTGGGCAGTTCGGCCGGCTCAACTACTCCCGATTGAAACCTCCCAGGCCGATCCGTAGTCGGTCCGCCCCAAGCATTAGCCATAAGCGCTTGTTTGGTCGCCTCTTTTGTGGTGGCCAAGGAAGCGATGTGAGTCTTATGTTACTCGTAATAGGCATTTTCGGGTAATATATGATCCATTATGCCACGCACGACACCCTCTCTTCTTCCCCGCCTCCGGCGAGCGCTCGCGGCGCTCGGAGAAAACCTTCGCAACGCGCGGCTTCGACGTGCGTACACGACTGAGGTTGTCGCCCAGCGCGCCGGCATCACTCGAAAAACACTTTCGCGTGTCGAGCGCGGCGACGCTTCCGTATCGCTCGGCGTGTATGCGCGCGTACTGCAGGCGCTGGGTCTCGACGACGACCTGACAAAGTTGGCAGCCGATGATGTGCTCGGTCGTCGTCTGCAGGATGCGCAACTGCGACCGCGCCGCACTTTCAAGCGGCCCGTGCCCGACAAGGAAGTGCCGTGATGTCACGTCGCATCGACAGCGTGGGCGTGTGGGTCGACCTCGAGGGCGTCGACGCACCCGTGCACATGGGGACGCTACGCTGCCAGTCCGGCGGCTCCGGAGACATTTTCTCCTTCGAGTACGACGAGAGCTGGCTGAAACGTCGCGAAGCGTTCGCGTTCGACCCTGACCTGGCGCTGATCGAGGGCGCGCAATATCCGGCCGCGCATCGCGGCAACTTCGGAATCTTCCTCGATTCAGCGCCCGATCGCTGGGGTCGCCAGCTCATGCAGCGTCGCGAGAACGTCATGGCACGGGCAGAGAGCCGTCGACCGCGCGTTCTTACCGAGTGGGATTTTCTGTTGGGCGTGCACGACAAAACGCGGCTTGGCGCGTTGCGCTATCGCAGATCGCCTGACGGACCTTTCGTCGACAGCGACGATCAGCTCGCTGCACCTCCCCTGACGTCGCTGCGCGAATTGCAATCGGCAAGTCTGAATCTGGAGGAGGAGCACGACGAGGACGATCCGGAGTATGCGAAATGGCTGTCCCAGTTGGTCGCACCCGGCACATCACTGGGAGGGGCGCGACCCAAGGCGTCCGTTCGTGACGAGGCGAGGATGCTATGCATCGCCAAGTTTCCGAGCCGCAACGACACACACGACGTCGGTGCGTGGGAGATAGTTGCTCACCGAATCGCGTCGCGAGCCGGCATCAGCGTGCCCGAGACCCGAGCCCTGCGCCTGGGCGGCAACCCGCATACGACTTTCCTCGCGCGGCGTTTCGATCGCACAGCCGACGGCCACCGGCGGGCGTTTGTATCCGCGATGACGCTCCTGCAACGAGTGGATGGTGAGGCAGGCGGCAGTTACCTCGAGCTGGTCGATCTGCTTCAGTCGCAAGGTGTGAATACACGCGCGGATTGTGCGGAGCTGTTTCGGCGGGTGGTGTTCAGCATCCTGATCCACAACACCGACGATCACCTGCGCAATCACGGGTTCTTCATCAGCAGCAAGGGTATTGCGCTCTCGCCGGCCTTCGACATCAATCCATCGATCCATCGCACAGACCTGACGCTGGCCATCAATGAAACAGAAACGGCGTGCGATCCCGGAATTGCCATGCACGCGTACTCCGACTATGGGCTTTCGTCTGCCGAGGCCGCGGACATCGTGAACAAGGTGAGAGCCGCAGTTACGAATTGGCGGGACGACGCCAGGCAACTGAAGATTCCGCGCGGCGAGCAGGAGCTGATGGCCGCGGCGTTCCAGGGGTAATCCTCGCTTGCGCTGAAAGGTACCACGTCGTCACAAAGCAGCATTACTGCGGAACCTGGGTCGAAAGCGGCTGTCGCTGATGTTCGGTGTTAACAACAAGCAGGAGACGCGATGAACAAGAACACGATTTGCCTGTGGTACGACAAGGATGCGGAGGAAGCCGCGCGCTTCTACGCCCGGACCTTCCCCGACAGCAAGGTCGGCGCGGTTCACCGCGCGCCGGGCGACTATCCTTCCGGCAAGGCGGGCGACGTGCTGGTCGTCGACTTCACGGTGTGCGGCGTCCCGTGCATGGGCCTGAACGGGGGGCCCGCGTTCAAGCACAGCGAAGCGTTCTCGTTCCAGATAGCGACCGAAGACCAGGCCGAGACCGACAAATACTGGAACGCGATCGTCGGCAACGGCGGCGCGGCAAGCGAGTGTGGCTGGTGCAAGGACAAATGGGGCCTGTCGTGGCAGATCACGCCGCGGGTGCTGACCGACGCGATGGCCAAAGGCGGCGATGTCGCCAAGCGCGCGTTCGACGCAATGATGACGATGGGCAAGATCGACGTCGCGAGGATCGAGGCTGCGGTGAAGGGTGCTTGAGGCAACTAACCATATCTGTTCATTAACGTCGTCTCGGGCTTCGGATGATTGAAGGGCTGCATCGGCGCTTCAGGATTCCTGCGGGACAGTCTTCTCCGACGGAGAATGGAGTGAGGATTGAGTGAACCATGTACCACTACAAAGAATGCGGATTGAAGAACGTCTGGCTCGTCAACGGATTCGAAATCAAGAAGACGCCCTACGGAAAGCGCGTTTCCATCACGAACCTGCCTGGCTTGCACAAGCTTATCGATCAATTGGTCGCGCGTGATAAGGATAGGCACAAGCAGAAGAAGGCGCAGCTTAAGTTTCAAAAGGGCGGAGGCTGGCAGCTCCGGCGGGCGTAGCCTAGCGAAACGTCTTGATCTGGCGTTCCGCTCCAGCTTCGCCACGACTCACAGTGGCGGGGCTTTCTTTGCCGCCTGCTCGAGCTGCCAGGCGCGCACGCGCTTGATGGCCGCGGCCGTCACTTCCTCGTAGATCTTCTCCTCCCTCAGGAAATCGGAGAAGGACGAGCCGATTCCGCCTTTGCTCTTTCGCTTCGCTTTCTTCACGACTTCAATGCCGTCGAGAGTTCACCAGTCGTTGATCGAACGAAAACGGTCGCTCGCAAACCAGCTGAATCCTCGTTGCTTCAGGGTGCCGCGGGTTGAACACGAGGTTTGCTTCTTCCGGAAGAACAACCGAGGGTACCTTCAATACACACGCCGTACACGCCCGGAGAAAAGCAACACCGCGCATTCGAGTCTTCGCGATGTCTCGCACATCATCGAGGCCCTGCAACGGTTCGACACTCAACTCACCTTCAAAACGGGCCAACACCAGGTCAGCCGGCAATGCGGCGACATCAACATTTGCCAGCTTCTCAAGCACGCTGATAGCGGGTGAAGCGCCGAAATAAACGATCGGGATGCCCGCCTCATTCCACCTGCCTGCAAACGCGCGGCCGCCCGAGCCATCGAGGCCGGGCCCGTACTTGCGACGGTAGAGACGCCAAAGCGTCATCAGAACGGCATACTGTGTTCAATCTGACCCAGGATCTCTTGAACGCGTTGCGTGCCGAGATCGGTGTCCAGCAGGCGCAGCGGGATCTCACGATTCAACCCCCTGCTGGGAGAGGTGAGCCAAAGGTTGGCCTTCTCACGCTCACCAAAGACATGTGTGGCGAGATCTCGAATGCGACGTACGCGGGCTAGACGATCCGAGGCCGCCGACCCGAGCCGAGTGTCGCCTCCCCTCTTCCCTCCTCGCGTTCGCAGCGAGACGCCAACAATATGTGCTAACACACTGCGTTCGACATTCAGTTCAGCAGCAAGAGCGTCGAGTGCAGACAGAGGCAGTCCAGCACGGATCTGCTCGATGCTGGGGACGCCTTCGTTCTTCGCGCGACGTCGAGAGCGGCGCTTGGCCATCGAATACTCACCCGCGAGAGGTGGCGCCGAGTATGCGTCATGCGTCTGTAAGGATTCAATTTCAGCGCCGCGCTGGTGTGCGATTGTCATCTACAAGCTCCTTCTCGTGAGTACCTGTCTGTTGTGCGCATCCAATGCGGTTATCGACGAATCAACCGAATCAACCTGCTAAGACGAGCGAGCACACGAAAACGGCAAAAAAAATGTGAGCCGAATTTGTACCAGGGCGGCGACTCGATCCATGTGCTGCCCCTAAAAAGTAAGAGGGCTCCCGAAGGAGCCCTCACGTAATGTCTGCAGCCCAGACGGCGCGTAATGGTAAGGTCAAGGCTGCGACGCGCGAATCGTACCCGCGTTCATGATCATTGCAAGAGAGGAACTCGGCAATTTCTGACTAGAGTCGGCCCGCGCGCCGGCTCGATAGGATCGACGCACAGACGATCTAGAGGTGTCGCGTGACCATCAAGCCAATCAAGACCAAGGCGGATTACCGGGCAGCCCTCAAGGAGATTGAATCCCTGATGGATGCCAGGGCGAACACACCGAAGGGCGACCGCCTCGATGTGCTCGCCACGCTCGTCGAAGCATACGAACGCGTTCACTTTCCCATGGACTTGCCCGACGCAGTTGAGGCCATCAAGTTCCGCATGGAGCAGTCTGGCCTGACCGCGAAAGACCTCGAGCCCGTGATCGGGCGGATGAATCGAGTCTATTGGGTTCTCAGCCGCAAGCGTCCCCTGACGCTACGGATGATCGAGGGGCTGCATCGTAGATTTGGAATCCCTGCGGAGAGCCTGCTGCGACAGCGAGTGGAGTGACGGTCCCTTCCGGCTCCGGGCCCTGCCTAACTGCCGACTGATCGAGGTCGATTCCCAAGCAGCCGCCGCGGCATTACCGATCGTGCCGACGACGTAGAGCAATGCCTCCACGTGTCCGCTGAGCTCGAGACGGATGTCAGATGTGCCTTTGTCCAGGGCGCGCGACCCACTGCCTTGGCCGGCGTCGCTCTCGCCTCCTCGCTCGCTCGTGTCCTCGGCATTTCGCGGGTGCCTCCTTTAGTCCAGGCGTGACTGCGGTCTCATCCTAGCCCTCTCCGAATTGACACCTATCTGTCGTCCGTTTAGATTTCCCGCCGAACGCAATGGCCAGTAGAGCGTTCGCCCGCCTCAAATGAGGTCCTCACCAGGAGTGGGATACAAAAGAGGTCTGGCTTAACAAGCCCCGCCCCGCGCGGGGCTTGGCTTTTCAGGGCGGCGGTTTCGGCTTTTTCGCAAGCAACGCCGAGCTGACAATCACAATAAACCTCACCTGCTTACTCAGCTGACCTCTCGGTCGCTCCTCGATGTTTCCGAAGTAAGCGCTCTGGACGATCAACTCAACCGTGCTGCCGTCTAGTCGGCGCACCACAAAGAACACGCGATACTCGTGTCCGGCCGGAGCGTCCTTCAGATCCACGGTGAAGAAGTTCTCGCGACCCGCGAAGTAACATTTCCGGCGCTCAAGGCCGCGAATCAACATCTCGAGCCGCAAGGATGCGTTGTATCGGCCGATATCGAACACGCGGACCTCGCGGTCGTCCGTGTACCGGTCGGCGCCTCCGTCTGCCTGGTCGAGCTTGCATGTAAAGACGTGAAGCGCGAAACCGACGTTTATTGTTACCGTGCGCGCCGGCTCGCGTCCGTGAGCCTGGAGATGAATCTGGAATCGGAATGGATGCAGGTGAGCCAGGGAGTACGTCTTTCCATGGCGATCTGTGTGCGGCTTCCAGCGCATCAGGCCCGCCGCCCAATTGACTCCCATTCGCTCGTAACTCCGTCGAACACGCTGTCTGCGCGCGGCTCTGAAAAACAGAAGGGCTCCCGAAGGAGCCCTGTGATGCGCGCTGCACGGCCGCCGGAAATGTCGGCGCCGCGATGTGTAAGACGGATGAGTCAACGAAAACGGCAAAGAAGATCTGCGAATTTGATGGCGACTGCAGTGCGTTCAGTGTGTGCACGATTGCGCACGCAGTGAGTGGGTAAATTGGGGCCGGCGTCCCCGCGCGCTGGCTCGTGTGATTCGAGATGGATGTCGGGTGTGCCTTTGTCCAGGCGCGCGACCCACTGCCTTCGCCGGTGTCGCTCTCGCCTCCTCGCTCGCTCGTGTCCTCGGCACTTCGGACGGGGGTGTTCCTCGGCGTATGCTTCCTTGTAGCTATGGCCAACTCCTAACGTTGTCCGTAGTCAGGCGTCCGTCGGTGGCTCCTTTATGCCGAAAGGTGACACTGGCGGAGGTGGAGGCCGATCTCCGGGCGGCGGAGGTGGATTCGACTGTCTGATGCTTGTTTGCATTTCGGCTTCTTCATCCAAGTAGACGAACGACTCAGTCGCCGCCAGCGTCACGGGCGGTCGCTTTGAAGGGGACCACTCGCGGCCTGGGAGAAATGGACCGCAAGCCGTCAATGTGCTCGTGCAAGTCTTCCGGGATATGTGCCCACATCGGATCAAGAATGAAATCGACGCCCTCGCGGCGAGCCAGCTTGGCGGCAGGAACGAAGTCTGCGTCGCCGGCGACGAGGACAATCTGATCGACCTGCTTCTTGTATGAAACAGAAGCGATGTCCAGACCGATACGCATGTCCGTCCCCTTCTGGCGAACGTCATACGCAAAGTCTTCATCAGTCAGCTCGTCAAACCTTCGCCGACCAGCGAGCAATGAGCTCATCGCTGCAGGGTTTACTTGCCAGCGCTGGCGGTCCTGTAGACGCCCAAGGCGGAGCGCCACCTTCGGCAAGCACTTCAGTTCCTGATGAAACGCAGTTCTGAACCGTGCCGCCTCAGATCTTCCGAAGTCGACCGTACGCCTGGAAACGGGAAATCTTGCCTTCTTCACCAGCGGAGAACAGTCATAGACAAAGACGCGGTAAAGGCGACGATCAGCACCGCCTTTTTGCGTCAAGTGGCTTCTTGCCACCTGGTGAAGGCTGCGAGCAACGAACTGAGGATTGCCGAAATCCGTATCCGGATACACGGCAGCAAACCGCTTCAGGTAGAAACCGGCGTCGACAAAGATTGCGGTAGGCATGATTGGCCTACCTGGAAATACTCAAGGGCTGAAAAGAAATCGCCCCCGGGCTCGGGCTGCAGGTGGATGTGAATTCTGCGGGCTTACTGCCGGGGGCTGGATGGCGCGTATTCTCCTGAAGGGAAGCGACGATTGCAATCCACTGTCGGCGAACTTCTTCACACCTTTCCATGTGTGCTCCCTCGATGTAAGAAGGGCTCCCGAAGGAGCCCTCTGTAAGGTCGCAGCCCGGACCGAACGTAATGGTAAGGTCAAGGCTGCGACTGCACTAAGACGTTTGAGCATCGAAAAGCGGCAAGAGAAAGCCGGCGTCCCCGCGCGCCGGCTCGCATGATTCGGTTTGGCCTGTTGGTGTCTTCGGCCCTCCTGGCCTCTACGCTTCCTCGTACTCCATCCCAAGCGCCATCGCCTCGATCCGCTCAGCTGTCTCGTACAGCTTGTCGCTGGCCGCGCGCTGCAGTACCAGCGCGATGTCGCGATCGAGATCGGCATTCTGCTGATGCAGCGCCTGCGCACAGACACCGATCGTGCCGACGACGTAGCGCAATGCCTCTACGTGTCCGCTGAGCTCGAGTCGGATGTCGGATGTGCCTTTGTCCAGGGCGCGCGACCCACTGCCCTCAGTGGTATCGCTCTCGCCTCCTCGCTCGCTCGTGTCCTCGGCACTTCGGACGGGGGTGTTCCTCGGCGTATGCTTCCTTGTAGCCATGGTTCAACTCCTAAGGTTGATCCGTGGTCAGGCGTCCGTCGGTGTTAGTACCACCGGCGGGCGCCGCTTCCACATCGTTTCAGTCCCTGCGGCGCGCGGGGTGCGAGAACTCACGTTTCCGCGGAAACGCGCGCCGCTCCTTGTGGATGAATCCACGCGCGGAACGTAGCGGAGGATGGGGAGAAGGGGAAGAGGGAGAAGTGGGGAGTTGCACTAATATCAGGCTTGAATACTACGCATCCTCCCCTTCCAAGAACTCAGGGATGCGATTGCCTGAGACAAGTAGGTCGCTCGCCTTTACGAGGTTCCGACCTTGCTTGAAGTGCAGAACGTCCCTGCAGGTTGCGTACCTGGGTCGCGATCTGCGCTCGTCACCGCGATGCTACTCTAGGTTTTCGACACATTCCGCTATCAAGAAGTTGAGCGGAGAACCCTTCGAAAAGTACTTCAGCGCATAGTTGCGCTCCGCCTTCTGAAGGGTGCGCGTGCCAACCGCAGCTGCCCACGATAGCCAATCGGAGGAACCCGTCTTCAGATGACTATCTCGGATTTCCTTCAACCCGAAGGATTGATCAGGTATTTCCAGAACCTTTGCCCGGGCAATCTTATGTTCGGCCGTCCTCTCATAGAGTCTGAGGACTATCTCGCCGAAGTTCTTTGTAGACCCCAGGTGATCTTCCGCGATTAGCGCAATCCAGAAGTGCTGATATTCGATCAAGGGCGATTGGGTCTTGAGTAGAGCCAAGATCTCATTGGCGAGTGCCTCCTTCTGTTGCACAGTTTCTGCAACCTTGTGCAACTGCTTAACGATATTTGGAAAGCGCGCCAATAGGCTCGCAATGTGAGTAGCCACGTCTTCCGAATTCTTCAGAAGGGCTCCGAGGATTAGCTCGACATCCGACTCGTCCGCCCTAGGGTCCATTAGCAGCTCGTGCAGGCGGTCAATATGCGACTCGTCGAGGTCATCCTCATCATCACCTTCATCGAAATCAAAATCTGACATATCAGTACCGGAGCCAAAGTAAACCGACTCCGGATAGTGACCTTCAACGATCTCCGCAAGCTCTTCTTGAATGGCTGAGGCTTGGGCTAGGATCGATGGAGCCAAGGCGTCGAGTGCAGTCTTGGATGGATTCACATTTAGACCCTTTAAACCCAATATCTCTTGGATTCTCAGAAAGTCCTGCACTACTGTCTGCAGATCGTCATCGAACAGATGAAAATCGTCCATGAACCTGAGCAGTTGGGCCGACTTTACTTCGCCTGACGAATCCACAAACCTGAGAAACTCGTTCCCAATCATCTTCGTTGGATAGATCCCTTGCGGCAAGAAATCCACCGATCGACCTGCATTGATTTCACGAAAAAACCGCCCGAAAGCATTTGCATCCGTACCGCTTACCCCAGGCAGTGCTGCAAACCAGTTTGCGGCATCATGGTGATAGATAGAGTTAAAGTATGAGGCGATGTCGAAGCTAATGCGGTGCCCATACTTGGCCCGCGCCTGCTCCATCTCTTTTGAGAAGTCCTTGTAGGCCTTGCTAACGGCGATCGGAGCCTTCCTTCCAAGCAAATATCCAAATGACTTTCGTGTCGGCTTCTTGCCTTGTCCAAATGCAGAACGATTCCGGGAAATGAGATCGTAGATGAAGTAGGACGCAACTGGATCTAACACGACCGTTCGACGCAGGTGATTGCGCGGTTTCGCTGCATGTACCCTCGTTTGAGGCAGGAAATTGTCAGCCACGTAGGCTGGATCAGTCGAAAGGATCTTGCCCACGTACTCATGAAGGGCGGCATGATGGCGCGTAACGAGGAGAGAATTGGTGGTGAGAGGAAATAGGCAGGCACCGAAATCGTGCTTGAAGAAGGCCTTCGCGTCCATCCGTTGAACCCCTTTTCGGGTTTACTAGAACTTCGTTCAAAGGACACGGCTTCAAGTCACGTTTGGTCTCTCAGCGTCAAGCCGCATGAAAAGCATGAGGCTATGTCGGCCTCTTTTCGATCGCCACTTCTTTCCCACCTCTTTGAAGCCAAACTTCATCAACGTGGCGTGCATGTTGGCATTATCAGTTCGCGAAGTTGCAAATAGCCCCGCGCCAGCGGCGGCGTCCACCGCAGCTCGCGTGAGCTCAACTGAGAATCTCTTTCCTCGAGCACTAGGCATGACAAAAACCCAACCGAGCTCGTACGGGACCTGAGCTGCGGGCAAGGAGACGCCGGAGGCGTCAGAGACCTCTTTTCGATGCCTCTCGCTCGGCTTCTTCAGTCCCGCCACACCTACTAGGCATGGGCCCAAACTTAGAAACACCAAGCAAATCGCTGAGCGCACGCGAGCTTCGAGTCCTTCTAACTCAACCTCGCCACCTGCGGCCACCAGAGCAGCAAAGTCTTCTATTTCCTTGTCGCTGCATTCGTTTGGCACACAAGAGTGCACATGGATAGGACCAGACATCGAGCTTGTTCCCAGGGAGATCGCTTCAGTCGCACGGGTACTAAGTTGCCGGCCTACTCGCTATCGCTGTTTTCCGAACCCGCGACCATCTTGCGCCGCTTGGAACCACCCGACGGTCCTTGTCGCCTGGCCTTGTTGGTTTCGTACCTCACCTGAGCGACAACGCCGGGAGAAGTTCGAATGAGACTCGCTATCTCCCTGTCGGTAAACCCGGCGGCCGTAAGTCTTTCAACCGCAATCTCCTGTTTTTGGCCCCCAACCAAGCTTAGCGCCAGCAAGTTTGCTATGCGCGAAAGTGAGACCGATTGATCGGGAATCTTTCTTGCCTCACTGTCCTTCGATTTTTCCGGCTCCCCTGACATTTTTCGCCTCCTTCGTCTTCTTGGCGCGAGCTTCTAGCACGCGCAACGAGTCATCAGTGGTTCCCAATACGGCCGCCGCATGAGCGCGCTTCAGACCGAACCCCATGAGGAACCTTGCCTGAGCGAGCTTTTCTTTGTCTTTGACTGGATCATTCTTCATGCACATGAAAGCCAAAGACTTTGCTATGACGCTCAGCCAGTATATTTCTTCCTCTCGATCACCCATTCGACCTCCGGGCCCTCACATTAGGTCGGCTCCCTCTATCGACTTGAGGAAGCCGCATTCGGAATTGTTCCGCGCGACAATGCGTTCGCAACGAGTCTCTCCCATTTTCGAAACCAACTCTTTACGTCCGTGACATTCTGATCGTCAAGTGGGTTCATGTGGCAGACGACGTTTCTTGACGGCTCCAGTTCGCGCATGAAGTGCATGAACCAGTCACGGTCCGGAATGATTTGCGGGAAGAAAAGGTCCTGCTTACCCAGAATTATTGACCCGAGATCCCCGAGGTCTACGTAATCGATTTGATGTGCCCCGCGACGCTGATGCCAAGTATGTTTTTCAGACTCCGTCCGCATTCTGGCCGCGGCCGTTTGATGCACACCTTTCAACTTTCCAGACGTCAACTGCGTGTCCCACCACTCCGACCCATGATGCGCAAGCATTACGCGCCTAATTAGTTCCCTAATCGAGTTCTCCAGCACATGCAGCAGAGGAAAGATAACAGCCATTTCCCTCGCTTCGTTAAGCTTCCCGGTGGAAAGCAGGGGGTTGCCAGTACGGAATTCGCCTGGAAACCGTATTTCCGAGATGGTCTTCTTTCTTTCCGATACCGCCGCTCGCATTGTGGGTACTTGCGTGGAAGTGCCGGCGCTCGCTTGATGAAGCGTGCGCACACGAGCGATTTGATCTTCAGACAGATAGCGATCGATCTTTATCCCCTTCTCGTGCGCGAGTAGGTATGTCGCGTCTTCCGTTGACATCGGAGTGTGACGTTTTCTTCGCTGAACGTTTGCAGACAGCGCTTGCTTACTCCAGCCGGCCCTTGTCAGCAATGCAGCCCGAAGCGCGCGATTCGTCGCCATGTGGTGGCTCGTGTAAACCGTGAGTTACGGAACGTTCAATTGCACCGTTGTGCGCCACATGTCGATCTGTCGCTCATTCCAGTACCCTCCGATACTTCCCGTTTCGCTTCACAAGGATCCCAACGTCACTCCACTCCTGCCAAGTCGTAGATATGGCGCCCTGCGACATACCGAGCTTGTCGACAAGCTGCCTGACCGTGTGGACACCGTCAGTCAGCTCATACAGCTTTTTCTTCTTAGGATCCGACAGTTCCGCCGCCAGTACATCGCGTACGTGAACCTTCACGAGCACGGACAGCAGTTCGTTTGCTCGCTCCATGAGTGTTACCAGCGATTCGTCACTCATCATTGCTCCCTGAATTTCCAGGACTGCCCGGGCGACTCGGTCTCCGGCTCTCTCTCCGAAGGCTCGAGAGCGCGACGCTCACTGTATTCGTCGTCGTTCCCAGGAACTCGGCAATTTCACGCGACCCCAAGCCAGCAGCACCCAGAATTGCGATCTTTTCCTTCTGAGAACGACCGGCGCACACTCCAGATGCAACAAGACGAATCAGGATATCGAGGCGGTGAAGCATCTCCTGGTTATTGTCGCTCACGCTTCCTCCTTACTCGGCGCGACAGCCTTGCGCTTGCCCGACAGCACCGCAGTCACATAGTTGAGCTTCTTCCCGATCGCCTGTGCTATTTCGGTTTGCGAAAAGCCAAGCTCGACCAAGCGCTCAATCTTCCGAGTAGTTGTCGCCGCTCCGGCCGGGGAGGACTCCAGCAGAAGAAGTATGACCGCGTCCAGGCGCTTTCGCAGCCATTCGCCATCGTCTCGGTTATCCATGATTACACCACGCTTGCGTACGTGACCTACGTGACACTATAACACATTAATATACCTATATATTTTGTGCCGCTTTTTCATTCACTTATACAATTCTCATCGAAACTTAAGATAAGAAATGAAATGGGGCGCTAACATGAGAAAGCGCCCGGACGCGGTCATACTTCTTCTGCTGGAGTCCTCCCCGGCCAGCGCGGGTACACCCCCGGCTGTGAATGAAACCTTGGCCGGTAACGGACGAGGAACTGACGCTAACGCCCAGTTAGCAACTTACGGATTTTGCGCTATTGCGGCGTCGCGCCTGCCGTCGGTCACCACCAACGGATGACCACGCCATGCGAAGCCGCGGATTCCAGTCGCGGACTTAGGTTCGAGCTGGCAGAACCGTGTAGGCCATGCTCCACCCTGCGTCGCGGGCCGCCTCGGCATGGGGTTCTCTAGGCCCACGCATCTCGACGTTTACCCAAGCGGGATTCGCAACTTGGTTAGTTTGCACATTCCAGGTGAACTTGTTATTAGCCGACCAACCCTGGGAGCTCGCCACGTTTGCAGGCTGAACGGTCCATCGATACTCAAGTTGCGCTCCCACGGGATCCCATGCTTCAGCCACGAATTCTATAAAATCCCCCACCCGAACCACAGGCCGCTTCGGCGAATTCATCGTGTTGCCCAAACTGTCACGGAGAGATTCCATTCGAGGAAAGTATTCATCTGGTGTATCTCGGTCCGGGAAGTACCTGGTGACCAACGTCCGTAGTTCACCCGCCATTCCAACTACGAGAGATTTTTCCGTTTCGCTGAGCTCGCGCCTATGCGCGTCAGGGTTTCTGAGTTCGCGCAACTTGGATAAGAAGACGGTGGCTTGGTCACGCCGAAGCAGAACAGGCTGAAAGAGTTCCCAATTCTCAAGGATAATTCTTTCAATATCAGAGAAATTAGAGAAAAATAGAGGAGCCGCTCTTCGCGGACGCCAGCACCTCGGTGCTCGGCTTCTCTATCACGACTCTTTTGCCACGCTTGGAGTGACGCTTTGGTGACTCCCATGCGTACGAGGTAGTCGACCCCGTAGGTTTGACCGCCAATTCGCTCGATTAGCGCCCTAAGAGAGTTCTCTACGGCCGCAAGATCGTCTGTGTAGTCGCGCATACAAGTCCAAAGGTCCGACTTCCTCTGCGCCACCTACTCTGCTGCTTGACGGGCATCCCCGTCCCGCAGTGTGGCTCACTCCCACTCAATCGTCGCGGGCGGCTTCCCCGATATGTCGTACACCACCCGCGAAATCCCCGGCGTCTCATTGATAATCCGCCGCGACACATGATCCAAGAACTCGTACGGCAGATGCGCCCAGCGCGCCGTCATGAAGTCCACCGTCTCTACCGCGCGCAGCGCAATCACCCAGTCATACCGCCGCCCGTCTCCCATCACCGCCACTGACTTCACGGGCATAAACACCGCGAAGGCCTGGCTCACGCGGTCGTACAGATCGTGCTTCCGCAGCTCCTCAATAAAAATCGCATCGGCCTTACGCAACAGGTCCGCATGCTCCTTGCGAACCTCTCCCAAAATCCGCACACCCAACCCCGGCCCCGGGAAGGGATGTCGATACACCATCTCGTGCGGCAGTCCGAGCTCCACTCCAATCCGTCTCACCTCATCCTTGAACAGCTCGCGCAGCGGCTCGAGCAGCTTCAAATGCATTCGCTCAGGCAAGCCACCCACGTTGTGATGCGACTTGATGACGTGCGCCTTGCCCGTCCGCGCGCCCGCTGACTCGATCACATCGGGATAAATCGTGCCCTGCGCCAGCCACTCCACACCCGCCAGCTTCTTGCTCTCCTCTTCGAACACCTCGATGAACAAGCGCCCGATGATCTTCCTCTTCTTCTCCGGGTCCACCTCGCCCTTCAAAGCATCCAGGAACCGCTGCTCAGCATTCACCCGAATCACCTTCACGCCCATGTGCTTCGCGAAGGTTTCCATCACCTGCTCGCCCTCGCCCAGGCGCAGCAGGCCGTGATCGACGAACACGCAGACGAGCTGCCGCTCCGCGCCCTGGTCGATCGCCTTGTGCAGCAGCGCGGCGACGACCGAAGAGTCCACGCCACCCGACAACCCCAGGAGCACCTTGCCCATCCCTACCTGTTCGCGAACGCGCGCGATGCTGTCCGCGATGATGTTCCCGGCATCCCACAGCGCGTCGCAGCCGCAGATCTCGCGCACGAAGCGCGCGAGGATCGCCTTGCCCTGCGCGGTGTGCGTCACTTCGGGATGGAACTGCACGCCGTAGAACTTGCGCTTCTCGTCCGCCATCGACGCGTACGGAATCGTTCCCGTGCTCGCCTCCGCCGTGAACCCGGGCGGCAGCGCATCGACGTGATCGCCGTGGCTCATCCACACGTCGAGCACGGGCTTGCCTTCCGCGTCGGTGTGATCGCTCAGTCCACGCAGCAGTGACGACTTCGCCTCATTCGAAACCCGCGCGAATCCGAACTCGCGATGCGCCGCGGGTGTGACGCGTCCGCCGAGCTGCTGCGCCATCGCCTGCATGCCGTAGCAAATCCCGAGCACGGGCTTACCCATGTTGAACACGAGCGTGGGCGCGAGCGGCGGGTTCAGATCAGTCACCGACTCCGGCCCACCGGACAGGATGATTCCGCGAGGCGCAAACGCCTTGATCTCGGCCTCGCTCGCGTCCCACGGGAAGATTTCGCAGTAGACGCCGATCTCGCGGATGCGGCGCGCGATGAGCTGCGTGTACTGCGCGCCGAAATCCAATATCAGGATCTTGTGCGCGTGGATGTCCGCAGAGAGCGGCTTGGTTGGTTCAGGTATTGCCCTAGGCATGACTCAAGCCGGTTCGAATTTGGGCGCATGCGTTAGCCGATCAAGGGCGATACCAATGCTTCGCTCATCGAATATTTGTGACTTGCGCTCGCCCGCGCTCGGCCCATCCGACGGCCACTTGCGCATGCCTAACTTGATATCCAGAACCTCCGGCTTGCTAATACCTCTCGCCAATAGCCAATCGACAGTGGCTAGAAGTTCCATTCCGAATGGAGACTCAAACCCGTCAATCAACGCACTGGTGAATGCGAGCGCCGCCTGGTACGGCTCAAACTCAGAGCTTCGTAGGTATGTATGAAGGTAGTCCTTACGCGAATCGTCGAACCAAATCACGTCAAAAGGCCCGGCATCACTCATCCGCTTGTCGCAGTGAAGGTAGCTACCGTCCAGGTTATTGAGTAGGTGTCGTAGACGATCGGCATAGGGACCGTACCTGTTAGCGTCGAATCGAAGATCCAGCGGATTGTTGGGCGCGAAACGCTCAAGTGCGCGTTCCAGAAACCAAGCAAGCTTTTGTACTTCCAGCAGCGTGCAGTCCATTCCTAGCATGCCGTAGCGACGGACAATCTCTGCAATAAGCGCGCGTGCCGGCGTCAGCTTCTCAACTCCCTCCCTCTTGGCGACGTTCTGATATTGAGCGATGGGTTCGAATACCTGAATCTCCACATCTCCCAGGTCACCCAGCGCGCGTTCAATTTGCTCCTTGACTTCCGCCCACTCCAAACCTCCGTTTCCCGAGCCTAGTGGCGGAATAGCAATAGATGCGATTTTGTTCTCGACGATGAAGCGTCGGAGTTCTTGTAGCCCCGAAATAATCCACTCGATCCTTGATCTTCCCCGCCAATCCTGCTTCGTCGGGAAGTTCACTACCCATTTGGGACCGTCAAGCTCCCCAGGCTCCGTGACAAACATTCGACCGACCTGCACTTCCTTCTTCTTGCAGGCAGTTTCATACCGTTCGAAGTTATCTCTGAATCTCTCCTTAAACATCAGGGCAATACCCTTACCCATAATGCCAACCGTGTTGACCGTATTCACGAGTGCTTCGGCCCTGGCTTCCAGCAGATTTCCCGTCGTGTATCTAATCACGAGAAGTACCACCCAGATTGAACGGTTGTTTTCACAATGACGTTTCGCTCGTTAGCGAGCAGGTCAAGTGACTGCTTAACCGCACCCGTGAAGCATCCGATGCCAAGTATCGCGGCGATTGGACAGCACTGATAGACGAGAGCCTCGGCCTGATACCGCTCGACCTTGCCGGGATCGTTGACGTCGCGTCTGAAATCGCGATTCCGAAGAATAGTCCAATCAACCTGATTCAGATCAGATAGATCGGAGTAGAAGCACGCGGTCGACGCGTACGCGTGTCGATCAGAGAAAACGAAAGACACATTCAATGCCTTCAGGCGATGGAGGGACGACACCACAATAACGATTTCTTCGTTGCTGCGTCTCGTAATCCCATTGCGTCCGCTCTTGATGTTCAAAAGCATCGGTGAGTACGGCGTAAAGTAAAACGGCACGTAGTCACTCAGGGTTCCGCCTGGTTGGATGGGTATCGGCTTGGCCTTTCGATGAGATATTAGGTCGGGATTTCCGATGCTCACGTAGCTAGGATCACGATTGGCTGAGTTACCACAGTGAATCCCATTGTCGAGAATCCAACGTAAGTTGTCTCGATGAACGATTCGAAAGATCAGTGCCCTCTGAGCGTCAAGTTTGTCTGGCATGTAGTCACGCCGTCTCGGATACTCCAGCGCTTGCCATGCGCCGCCCCTTCGCGAGGGCAAAGGATACCACGCGTGCCTCGGCCCTAAACGCCTCCGGAGCGCAGGATCAAGCGGCAATCCAGCAAGTTAGTCCAGCCGCCGCGACCCGGGATCAAACGGGCAATTGCTGGAGGTAGTCCAGCAGCCGGCGCGGCCATGTGAACCGGCCAGAAGCCACCTGGCGGACTTCACGAAAGCGCGCGTGATTGGGATTGACGAGGATGTTGGTACGTTCTGGCAGCACGGCGGCAGGCACGCTCAAGGCCAGAGACTTCTGCGAGGCCACCTATCGGTCGCCGGCCTGTTGAGTAGCTGCGGCATATGGGCCAGGAGCGTCCCAGTTCGCAGACAGGGGCCGCTTCAGCCCCCAGATTCGCACCGGCAGTCAGTGCAGGTCGCCATAGTCGATGCGTCCGAGCTGTTGCTGGACGGCCTGCATGCCTGCTTCACCGCCCAGCAGCGCAAGGGGTGCCGCGCCTTTGAAAATGGCTTGCGACCTCTTCAGCCACTGGCGCGCGGCATCCTCACAAGCGAACACCTGGAACGCGCGCTCGACGATGCGCGCCAGGCGATAAAGGCGATCGCTCTCCTCCGACGATAGCACTTCCTGCTGGCGCCGACGCTGAGCCGTGCGGCCGATGATTCCCAGTATTCGCATCAGCTCATCCGGCGCCACGTCGAGGCGATTCCCGAGATTGTCGATCGCACTCGCGCGAAAAACAGCCTGCGGAGTTGCCGGGATTTCTGCGATGCTGCTGTTGGCAGCGGGTTCCTCTACAACCTTGCGAGTGCCAGCGCTTCGATTGCGAGTGCTTCCGCTTCGAGCCGAATGCGCGGCCGCTCCGGCGCCGGCATTTTTCCGCTCACGCGCGCGAGGTTGCCAGCTTCCCGCCAGCGCTTTCTCGCCACCGAGCAGATCCAGTACTTCTCTCAGCATTGTTCCGCCATTATGACGCGCTTCTGCGCCAGTCTCGCGCGATGTTAGCGGCTACGAAACGCGGGAGCAGCAACGGTGTAAGGAGTCCATGGAAAGGCGCCTGCTGCTCTTTGGAGGGCGATGCTTCTGCTGTTTGAGCCCTGAGAGAACCCCTCCAGTCCGACACCCGAACGCAAGGCAGAAACCGATGCCGCCGTCGCGGCGGCAGGCACGTCACGCATAGCGAAAAATGCTTCTTTTCCGCAGAGAGAATGCTTGTTTTTCGCTTCCGCACCGATCAACATTCGCGCCCGATGTAGAGAGTTTGAGCGCGTTCCAGGGAACACGATTCGCGAGGGATGCATGAACGCAAAGCTCGACAAGCTGGAGGTCGAAATGACAGCACCGGAATCGGCAATCGAAGTGCGGCTGAAGCACATCGAGAACGACGTTGCGGAAATCAAGGCCGACCTTCGATCGAACGGCACCGAGATCAAGGCCGTTCGCGACAACGTCGCACAGCTCCCTGTGCAGCTGGAGGTCCGAGCCCGGGAGCGATCTATCGAACGCATCCAAACATGGATGCTGCGTTTCGTCGTCGTTCTGGCGTTAGTATCGTGGGGCTTGGTGGTTCAGGCTTTCTTGGCGTCCTGACACGATAAAGCTAAGCGCCCTACGGACGATGACGCCGACGCTCTAATGAGCGCGAAAGACGCCGGGCCCCCTCACTCAAACCGATAGCTGAACTTCACCAGCAGCTGCTCATCATCGCGCAGGCTGAAGCTGTCGCGCACCAGCCCGGCGGAATCCCCGGCGGTGGTAGCCGAATCCCCTGCATCGATAGTCGTCTCCTCGAAGCCGCCGCGGCCATAGACGACATATAGATACGACAGCGGAGCGAGCTCATAGCGATAACGGACCTGCACCCCGAGATTGCTCACGGTGAAATCATCCACCGCCTCGTCGGTCGCAATCGCGTCGCCAGAAGCGCCAACGCGGTACGCCTGGCGCAGCTCTGCATCGAGCCCGATCGCCTGGAGCTTCAGGCGCAGCTCGTGCCGGTTCGTCATGATCCAGTCAAAGCCGGCGTTGAGGTTGGTCTGCTGCTGGTCGAAGCTGCCGAAGAGCGTTCCCTCTTGCCACACGAGCCAGTCCGGCGTGCGCTTCGCGTCCACGCCGACGTACACATTCAGCGCATCGCTGACGAAGTAGCGCGGCTCCACTTCGACGCGCCAGCCGATCTTGTCGTTGCCCGATAGCTCGCCGGTGTACGCCTCCACCTCCACCTCATACCCCCAGTTCCCCACGCGCGGCCGCTCGTACTCGAAGTAGCTGTTGAAGTTGGGCGGCAGCCAGACCGCGCCGTTGCCGCGAGTGAGCAGATCGTCGAAGCCGGCGCTGTTGACGTTGATTTGCGCGTACTCGAAGCTGCCGTTGCGCAGGCGGCTTTGGCGACTGATGCGAAACTGGTGGCCGAGCAGCTGACCGTGATCGTTGCGGTCAGTGGCGACACGCCAGCGCCAGTCCTTGCTCGAGTAGCGTGACTCGGCCGGCAGGTCGGTGAAGCGGCAGTTGAGCTGCCAGTGGATGTAGTTCTCGCTGTTGCGTGCGAGGAAACCGGCGTCGTTGAGCTGCAGCCCGTTGCCGAAATGCATGGCGATCAACTGCTGCCGCCAACCGTGATCCATCTCGTAGTCAGCCCACACCGTAGCGCCGTCGCCGCGACTGCCAATGCCGGACTCGTCGATGTCGCTGCCCATGAGGCGCGTGCGCACGTTCCAGCGCGCAGTCGGTCGCCAGTTGTGATCGATGCCCAGCACGGTCGCGTTGCGATCGAGAAACGGACGGTCGACGTGAGTGGCGAGCAGGCCGAGATTGTGCGTGCTGAAGTCGCGCACCAGGCGCACTGCGCTGAAGGTGCGGCCGACTTCGTCACCCTCGTCCGCGCCGAACAGGCCGTACTTGGTCGCGCCGAGACTGCCGTTGAGTTTGAGCGCTGCTGTGATGTCGCCGGCGCCGTTGCCGTCGTCGGCCGGGCCCCCGATGCGGCGCGTGTACAGCAGCTGGCTGAAGTCGGAAGGCGTGGTGAATTCGAAGATGCCCTGGTTCTCCGTGAAGAACGGCCGCTTGTCGCTGATGAAGACTTCGGTCGCGTCGAAGTTCACCACCAGGTCATCGCTTTCCACCTGGCCGAAGTCCGGGTTCACGGTCGCTGTGAGCTGCACCTGGCCGTTCGGCTTCCAGAACACGTCGACCCCGGCGTCCGGCTCGTTGTCGTCGCCGACCATGTCGTACAGGCTCGAAGCGTACGGCGTCACCGCCAGGAGTGACTGGCGGTACTGCTTGACTTCGAGCGGCGCGAAATCGGAGAGGAAGCGCGCACGCTCGAAACTCGCGAAGGGCCAGGCGGAGCGCTCGCCGGTCGAGCCGATGACACGGTCGACGTAAATACCGATCCTGCGCACCTCGCCGGACGAATTGCGCATCGGCGCGATGTACCACGGAATCAGCACCTCGGCGGTCCAGCCTTCATCATCCGAACGGACAGCATGGCGCCAGTTGCCATCCCAGTCGTTATTGAACTCGATCTCGTTGGTGATGATGGCGTCGGCGATACCGTCGGTCGAGGTGAGCGTGAATTGATAGCCGGTACGATGATCGCCGTCGAAGTCGACCATCACGTTGACGCGATCGACCTGCTCATCGAAGTCCCGCTGGACCCGCTGCTGGGTGCGCGGCACAGAAGGCGGTTGCGCGTTGCGGAAGGCCACCGCCAGGCCTTCCGGCGTGGCGAGAATCCACGCCTCCGTCTTCAGCGATGCAGGCTGGCCATTGAGTGGCTGTGTCTTGCGGAAGTCGGTGACGAGCCGCGCACCCTCCCACTCCTGCGGATCGAGCTGGCCATCGATCTCGACCGCGACTGCCGGCGTGGCGAGTAATAGGCTCAACCAGAGCGCCAACAGGCCCCTGGTACTTACCCGGTGCGTCATGCCGCCTCTGATGCAACCTTGGGCTGCAAGGTTGCACGTGTGGCCACATGACCGGGAGGTCTATCACTTCATGTTCGGTCCGTCCCGCGACGAGGGACGCCCCAACTGCTCCGTACGTCGCCGACCACTTTGACGGAACGCTCCTCGAGCGGGCGCCCGCCCGTAACGATTCTCAGCCGAGCGGCAGGTTCACGACCAGCGCGGCGGCGATGGCCAGGCCAATCAGGATGAAGTGCGTGGTTTGGACTCCCTCCTGGCGGACGTAGTAAGCGAACCACGTGCCGCCGAGCAGGAGAAAGAAAGCAAAAGCGGCGAACGCGGCCAACGCGGCCAACGCGACATTGGCACGGAGGGTCACACCGGCGATGTAACCCTCCGCGCGAGCAACGGTGTTCGAATTGCCGGCTCCTGATCGAGCAGCCTCATGCCCATCAGGTTGCCGAGCGACGCGACGCCGGCGCTGAATGCGGACAAGTTGTTGAACGTGCCAAGCGTGAGCCAGAGTGCCAGCCCCGCCATCACTACGAGTTTGAACAGGAGAAGAGATTCGGCGATCGCCAATCGACACCTCTGCAGTCGAGTCCGCCGGCATTGTTGCATGCATTGGGTGCCTCGCTGCAAACGCGCACCTGTAAGGACCTCGCTGACCTCTTGGACTATTTGCAACCGCCAGCCGATGGGCGCGCCGTTTCTTCCCGCGCCACCCAGCGCTCGAGCATTTCCACGATCTGCTCTTTGCGCACGGGCTTGCTCAGGTAGTCGTCCATACCCGCCTCGAGACAGCGGTCGCGGTCGTCCGACATCGCATTGGCCGTCAGTGCCACGACCGGGACTCTCGTTCCATGCTCGCGCTTGCGCAGCTCGCGCGTCGCCTCGTACCCGTCCATCACCGGCATGTGGCAGTCCATGAAAACGATCTCGTAGCGCAACCCTTCGAGCATCGTGAGTGCTTCGGATCCGTTGCCCGAAATATCCACGCGGCAGCCGACCTTCTCGAGAATGTGACGCACGAGCCGTTGATTGACCACGTTGTCCTCGGCCACGAGCACGCGCAGGCCGGCGAACGGGGCGTATCCGGCATTCTTAGTGGCGGACGCCTGGCTATCACCGGGCGAGTCAGGCTTGACGTTGTTTGCCGCCGATGTCGCAAACTGCCGGGACGACGCGCGGTCCGGATGCTCATACCAGACCTTGGTGATCGCCTCGAGCAACTGCACCGGCCTGATAACCGGTTTCATCAGGAACGCGCTAAACCCCGCAGCCATGAATGTTGCGGCCGCCGACCTCTGGCTTCCCGAAGTCAGCATGATGAGCGAGACATTGCGCAACGAAGGATCCCGCTTGATGCGTTGACCCAGGTCGAGGCCATCCATGCCGGGCATGAGAAAGTCCACGATCGCAAGGTCGAACGGTTGCGACGATTCGACACCGTGTCGCAGGACAGCGAGCGCTTCTTCCCCCGATGCCACGCATTCGTGCCAGATGCCCCAGTGGCGCAGCTGGTCGCTGACCAGCCTGCGATTGATCTCGTGATCATCGATCACGAGCACGCGCATCTCCGACATCGATGGCATGACCGATCGGCGCAGATCGAGCGCCGGCTCACTGTTCGCGAGCTGACCGCTCGCCATTGGCAACGTGAACCAGAACCGCGATCCCTCTCCCGTTACGCTCGTGAAGCCGATGCGGCCGTCCATCGCCTCGATCAGCCGCTTGCTGATCGCGAGGCCGAGGCCGGTGCCGCCGAATTGCCGGGTGGTCGAGCCGTCCGCCTGTGAGAATTGCTCGAACAGCAGCGGCTGCTTGTCCGCAGGAATGCCGACACCAGTATCGCTGACGGTGCAACGAACGCTCGCGGCCGCCGCATCCCCCGCCGGCATCGCGTCCAGTTCTACCAGGACATGGCCTCGGCGCGTGAACTTGATGGCGTTGCCGACGAGGTTCAGCAAGACCTGTCGCACGCGACCCGGATCGCCTTCGACCACCTGTGGTACGTCGGTCCCGATGCGCAATGCCAGCTCGATGCCCTTACTCTCGGCCTGCGTCGAAAGCAGCTCGGCTACTTCTTCGGCTGCGCGCGGCAGCTCGAAAGGCACGCGCTCGATCTGCAACTTGCCCGCCTCTACCTTGGAGAAGTCGAGAATGTCATTGATGACGTGCAGCATTGCATCCGCCGACTGGCGAATCGTGTCGACGTAGTCACGCTGCTGCGGGTCGAGACTCGTGTCGTACAGCAGGTTGGTGAACCCGAGCACGCCGTTCATCGGAGTGCGGATCTCGTGGCTCATGTTCGCGAGGAACGCGCTCTTCGCGCGGCTTGCCGCCTCTGCCGCCTCACGGGCCCGCTGCAGCTCCTCTGCCTGCCGTGCACGCTCGGCAATCTCCGCTTCCAGGATACTCGTGCGTCTCAACTCCTCGGCCCGGAGCGCGCGCTGCGCCATCTCGGCTTCGAGTGCAAGCGTCTTCGCCTGTACCGTATCTGCCATCTCGTTGAACGCCCGCGCCAGTTGCGCGCACTCGTCCTTGCCGTCCGCAGGAGCCCGGGCCGCTGCATCGCCGCCCGCGATTCGCCTGACAATGTCCGTTAGTTGAACCAAGGGCCGCGCCGTCCGTCGCGCCAGTATAGTGGCTGCTGTCGCAGCGACTCCGAGTGCAAGAGCGATGATGAGAGCCGCTTGAATGAACATCCGGCGCACAGGAGCCACGACGTCCGCATAGGGAGCGATGGTGGCCACGCGCCAACCACCGGCACGATTGGCGCCGTAGGTGGGAAGCGTCGTGTAGGCCGCGACGACCGGCGCCTCGCCGCGATGGAACGAGATCCAGCCCGTTTCACGCTCCGTGAGTTTCGTGGTGAGTTCCGGGTTGGCAGCCAGGGTTTGCCGGAACACCTCGCGCCCCGTCGCACGTCCGCTGAGGAGTACGCGGCCCTGGACGTCGAGCAGGTAGGACTGGTCTTCACCAAACGGGCGCCGGCTGGCATCGCGCAGGGATTCCTGCAAGGGCGCGTTGAGCAGCTCGGCGATGAGGATTCCGCGCTTTTCGCCCCTGGCACCGACCACGGGTGCCAGCAGCCGGATCGTGCAATCGTGTCCGTCGATCCCGTTGTCGTAACCGGCGACCTGAACCGACCCTGCCGGTCGGCTCATCGCAGCATTGAAATCCGAGCGCATATGCGGGGCAATGTCGGAAACGAGGCGGCCGACATCTTCGGGTTCGGAGGATGCCAGCACGACGCCGGCCGGATTCGCGAGATAAATGCGCCGCAAATATGGATAGACGTACGTGATGTTGCGCAGGCGCTCCTGCACTTCTACCGGCGGCGCATTCCGGATCGTGCCCGAGCTGCTGTGCAGATACATGCCGCGCAGCGCATCGAGCAGCAGATTGTCGATCGCCCTGGAAGTCTGTACGAGGCTGTCCTGGAAACGGGCGCCGACGAGCTGCTCCGCGTGATGACCCACCATCGGGTAGAGCGCGCCGATCGCGATCGCGACCGAGCCGACGGTCAGGCTCAGCATGACCAGGAGGAATTTGCGAGTGATAGTCATGGGGCTACCTGGTCGAGCGCCCGAATGAAGCGCGAGTCGAGATGGTCCGTGCTGCTCACGCGTTTATGGACGAGCCCCTGGTCGATCATGTAGTCGTTCATTCGCCGCCAGGACCCATGCATGGAGTCGAACCCGGCGGCGTAGGAAAACGCGCGGTCGTTGTCGGCGACGTCGAGGATCCGGTCGACGCGCATGATCGCGTAACAATCCGCCACGGGATACTGGTTCAGTCCGGCGGTGAGGGCGCAGACCTCGGCCGGATGCTTGCGGACGTATTCGGTGGCCCTGCGCCACACACGAACCAGCGCCTCCACGTCCCGGGGGCGCGCGTCGATGAATTCCTTTCGCAACCCGAGCGTCGAGTACGCGAGCCCCGGAAAATCCGCTGTCGAGAACAACTTGACTCCCTGAATGGCCTGCTGCGCCTGCGAGGCATACGGCTCCCAGGCCATCACCGCGTCCACGCGCCCGGACGCCAGCTGAGCGGCCGACTCGTCGGTGGGCATCTCCACCAGCACGACATCCGCGATATCCAGGCCTTCACGCTCGGCGATGGTGATGAAGAGATACTCGAGGTACGTACCGCGGCGCAGCCCCACGCGCTTCCCCTTGAGATCGCCGACCTTCGCGATACGCGGTCGCGAGATCAGCGCCTCGGCGCCGTCCGAATAGTCGACCGCGACGACGCCGACGAGGTTGTGTCCCGCGGCGGCCAGGCGCACGAGATCGAAATGCGTAAAGGCCACTGCATCCAGGTGGCCTTCGGCAACCCGGTCGAGTGACTTGAAAAAGTCGCCCTCCACGTCGACTCGCTCGACATCTACGCCCGCTTCCGCGAACCAGCCTTTCTTCCAGGCGACGTCGATCCAGAAGCTGCCGGGCCAGAAGTAAGTTGCCAGGCGCAACGGTTCCCCGTTTGCGGCAGTCTGCGGCGGCTGCGTGCATCCCGGCACCGCGCAGACGATCAGCGCAGCGGCGCTGACGATGAAGTTTCGGAGCGTGCTGCGGGGCGCACACGTCCGTGCAGGTTTTGGTCTTGGATTCATGTCCCAGGCGCAGGCAGAGTCGTAGTCGCGGTGAATTCCGCGAACTGCCGGGCGTCACTCAGGGTTTCGTGTCAGCGAGAGCAATCTTTAGCGGGACCGACGGGATCGTGACCCGGATCACACTTACTGGGCTCGGTGGGTAACCACACCGGATAACACCAGGAGGCTGTTCAGGAAGGCTGACTGTCGTGGGGCGCGGCTGAAAAATGTAGGATTTCGCGATGGATTCCCTCATTGCTGCCGCCGCGCGTGCACTCGCCGTTGGAGACGTTCTCGGCGCTCTCAAGCACATCAGCCTGCGCGACGACCCGCCGGCACTCGCCCTTCGCGGCATCGCCATGGCTCAGCTCGGCGAGCACATTCGTGCGCGCGAGCTACTACGCAGCGCCGCCCGCGGGTTCGGCACCCATGAGGAGCTTGCAAAGGCCCGCTGCATCGTGGCCGAGGCAGAAGTCGCGCTCGCCATGCGCGATCTCAGCGGCTCACCGCGAACACTCGCGGCCGCGTCAACCACGCTCGCAGCGCGCGCCGATAGCGCCAACGCGTTACACGCACGGCTGATTGCTGTTCGCAGGCTTCTGCTGCTCGGCCGAATCGACGAGGCAGCATCCGCACTTGCGCGCCTGGATGCGCGCTTCCTGCCGCCACCGCTGCTTGCAGTCGCTGAGCTGGCAGCGGCAGAAGTAGCCTTGCGTTCGCTGCGCACCGCGCCTGCGCGGGCAGCGCTTGGTCGCGCCCAGGCAGCGGCCGAACGCGCGCAAGTGCCGGCGCTACTGGCCGAAGTCGCCGAAGCTCGCGCGGCGCTCGATCGTCCCGCCGCGCGGCGCATTCGTGGAGACGATGAGCAATTGCTGCGCCTGGAGGACGTCGAAGCGCTCATCGCATCCGGCGCGCTGGTCGTGGATGCCTGTCGTCGCGGCGTTCGAGCCGATGCAACCTGGCTTTCTCTCACGCGACGTCCCGTGCTCTTCGCACTGGCTCGCGCCCTCGGCGAAGCGTGGCCGGGCGACGTCGATCGAAACGCCCTCATCGAGCGCGCGTTCCGCACACGGCGCCCCAACGAGACTCATCGAGCGCGTCTGCGCGTCGAGATCGGTCGTTTGCGCGCGCTCGTTACACCTATCGCTCGCGTTCAAGCCACCGAGCGTGGCTTTGCGCTCACGCCGAAAAACGATCGTCCCGTCGCTGTGCTGGTGCCGCCCATTGATGGCGATCAGGCGTCCTTGTTGGGATTGCTCGGTGATGGCGCGGCATGGTCGACCTCGGGCCTCGCGCTGGCCCTCGATGCCAGCCAACGCACCGTCCAACGCGCACTCGTCGAACTCGAGGCCACCGGGCGCGTGCGTTCGATCGGTCGCGCACGGGCGAAGCGGTGGCTGGCGCCGCCCCTGGCCGGATTCACGACGATCTTGTTACTCCCCGCGTCGCTCCGACCCGGGTAGATTGCTCCCGCGGCGCAAATTTCAGCGCATCGCGAGGAGACCCGATGGCACCCATTCAAGAGAAGACCGGCAACACCAGCGCCCAGGAACCGGGACGCGCCGCCGAGATCGTGCGCGAGTACGGTCCCTTCCCCGGCTCGAATGAAATCCATGGCGTCACCCATGATGGCAAGCGCGTCTGGGCCGCCACGGGGTCGAAACTGATTGCGCTGGATCCCGCGAGCGGAAAGGTCGCGCGGACGCTCGACCGAGTCGGCGACGCGGGCACGGCTTTCGACGGAACGCACCTCTACCAGATCGCCGAAGCGCGCATCGACAAGATCGATCCTGAAACCGGCCGCGTGCTCGGTTCGATTCCCGCACCGGGACACGGTCGCGACTCGGGACTCGCCTGGGCCGAAGGAAGCCTCTGGGTGGGCCAGTACCGCGATCGCAAGATCCTCCAGGTCGATCCCGAGACGGGCACCATCCTGCGAACGATCGAGTGCAACCGCTTCGTCACGGGGGTTACGTGGGTCGATGGCGAGCTTTGGCACGGCACGTGGGAAGGCGACGAGAGCGACATTCGCCGAATCGACCCGGCCAGTGGCGCAGTGCTCGAGCGTCTCGAGATGCCGCGGGGCGTGGGCGTCAGCGGGCTCGAGTCCGATGGCGCGAACCTTTTCTACGCCGGCGGCGGGCCCAGCGGAAAAATCCGCGCGGTGCGCCGGCCCGCGCGCTGATCGCCAGCGGCCCTCGCGCTGATCGCCAGCCCTCGCACTGATCGCCAACTCGCGCTGATCGCCAGCGGCCCGCCCGCTGATCGCCAGCCCTCGCACTGATCGCCAACTCGCGCTGATCGCCAGCGTTCACAGAAAAACCGATTCGCACTTTATGAAACCCGGAGACGAAATGAACATGCCGAAAGTCGTTTCACACGAAGAGTGGCTGGGCGCGCGCAAGGGGCTTCTCGTGAAGGAGAAGGAATGGAGCCGCCAGCGCGCTGCGCAGAGCGAAGAACGCCGCAGGCTGCCGATGGAGCGGGTCGAGAAGGATTACGTCTTCGAAGGGCCGAATGGTCGGCGCACGCTCGCCGAACTGTTCGAGGGTCGGCCCCAGCTGATCGTCTATCACTTCATGTTCGATCCCTCCTGGGACGAAGGCTGCCCCAACTGCTCCTACGTCGCGGACCATTTCGACGGAACGCTTCCTCACCTTGCCGCTCGCGACACATCCTTTGCCGTGATCTCGCGCGCACCGCTGGCGAAGATCGAGCGCTACAAGAAACGCATGGGGTGGAACTTCCCGTGGCTGTCGTCGTTCGGCACGAGCTTCAACTATGACTTCCAGGTCACCATCGACGAGGCGCATCCAGAGAACAACTATCGCCACGCGTATCTCGCCAAGGAAATGGAAGGCAAAGGGCCCACTGAAGGCGAGGCACCGGGGCTGAGCGTGTTCATGCGCGATGGCGAGTGCATCTATCACGCCTACTCAACGTATCTGCGCGGCGTCGACCCGTTCATCAATACGTACAACTTCCTCGATCACACGCCCCTCGGCCGCCATGAGGAGGACGGCTCCTATCCGATGGAGTGGGTGCGCCGGCATGACGAGTACGAGCAGACAGGGAAATAGATCAATGTGTCCGGCATGCATTGCGACGGCGGCGTGGATCGCCGCCGGCGCCGCCTCGACCGGCGGAATCACCGCGCTGGTCGTGAAGAAAGTACGCCGCAGGAACAGGAACGCCGAGAGGGATCTGAAGTACGACGTCAGCAAGGAGGCGACGGGACACGCCAGAAGTAGTTTCCCGAACACTGGCGCGTAGCACGCTTCACCAGAGGCGCGTGTCTCCAGTCACCCAGATACTCGCGGCAAGATCGGGTGCCGCGGACGTGAGACCCACATGCATGCCCGCGCGAAGTTTGACCGGGCCGGCTGGAGCAACGAACCCAAGCCCAGCCTGAACCTGCAGGTGTTCATCAGCGGCTTTGCGCACGTAGAGTTCCAATCCTGTTCGCAACTGCCCGTGCTTTCGTTCTCCCACCATGCCTGCACGCCATCCGCGCGCGATTGCGGCGAGCCGCGGATCGTAGAACCCACCCACGTCCAGGTGCACGCGAAACGGAGGTCTCTCGATCGTAGCCAGGACGTGAGACTCGAAGCCGACACCGGATTGATGCGGCGAGACCGGCAGCATGAGCACAGTCTCCGTGCCGATGTTGTAGCCGTCCTCGCGTGAGACGAGCTTGAATGCCAACCCGCCATCGCGTAGCTGTGTATTTTCAGGTGAGTAGTCGAGCAGGGAAGCGAGCTCGGCGCCGGGAGTGAGAGCCAGTTTCAATCTGAGAAGCGGGGCCAGGTAGTCAGTGGAACTGGCCTCGCGTTGTACTCGCAGAATGCCAACGCGCACTCCGAGTGTTCCCTCTTCTGCACTGTCGGCGTCGCCAGTGCGATAAGGCGGGCCTGCAATCGCTGGCAACCCGAAAACCATCAGGCAGATAAGAAAACAACCGGGGACGCGTACGTCCGCGAGTGCGAGCTGAGAAACACGCGGTGTGCGGAAGAAAAGCTCTGACCCGAGCATGCCGTGACTCTGCGGTCTGCCCCAAGGACAAGGTCAAGGGATGAACCACGCAGTCTCAGTCCCGGGATTCGGGAGTCCCGCTGTGTCCCGGACACGGTACGCGGACGTCCGCGGACACCTCGTCCATCCACGCCATCGACGGCAGGAAGTGAGCAATAACAGGCTCTTACGGGTGCCCGGGCCCGTTGGCACGCGCCGTGCTTAGGAGAATGCACGTGAACAGATTTGAAGGTGCAAACCGATCAGATTTTAGTCGCATCGAACACGCCGACCCGAACGGACAGCCGAACAGAGAGGACAGGACCATGACGAACTCAACCCTGAAGACCCTGAGCAGCCGCGCGCTTCAGCTCGCGACCCTGTTCCTGGTGGCCGCCCCGGTTACATTCGGCGGTGAGCCTGTTGCGTCGGATCGGGACAGCCAGTTCATGGGCCACATGGTGGTTACGGCTACGCGCGAAGTGCCGCTCATCGGCTCGATCGTGGTCACTGCGCCCCGCTCGAGCGTCGTGCTCGTCGCGGACCTTGGTGAGATGACGGTGACTGCCAAGCGCGAGGGCGTGCTGGTGGCGGACCTCGGTGCGATGACGGTGACTGCAGAACGCCAACCCCTCCGCGTCGCGAACCTGGGTGAGATGACCGTCACAGCGGAGCGAGAGACGACAGTGGCGCGTAACGACGAGTCTGCGCGACAGGAGTCGCAGGCCCGGCGCTTGTCCCTCCATATTCCCGATCTCATCACGGCGCCGTTCGTCGAGGCACGTGGCAAGAGTGCCAAGGCCAGCGCGATCGCGCGTGTACGGCCAGGCAAGTAAGACTTCGCCAGCCAAGTAAGACTTCGACTGATTTCCTGCACGGCTCGGGCGTTTCGTCACACGCAACGCCCGGGCCGCTTCTTTAAGGGGCCCCAGGCTCGCTACCAACCTGTTCCCAGCCTTGCCCGGTCATTCCTCAGTGCGAAGCTGGCAGCCAACGGCAGCCGGGCCGATGTGCTCGAAGAGGCGCGGCGGTACGTTCAGCAGTAAGTGCACTTTGCGGCGCGCATCACGTCTCGCAATCAGATCGCATCAATAGTGAACGTACAGCGCTTCAGTGCCATCGCGCAGAACGATGTACTGCCGGCCCTGCAGCTCGGAAAATTGCGGAAGGCTCGATAGTTCTCTTGGATTGGAGAACACCAGGCGCGCGTCCTCGTCGGATCGCGCGAGTCCAAGGGCCTCTCCAAATTTGCGAATGGCTTCCGGTTCGCCCGAGAAAGTCCAGAAATGCGTTCTCCTGAAAACGCCGGCGCGAACTTTCGCGTACGCATCCACGCGCACGCCGTCCGGGAGTTCGCGTCCCGTGATCGAGGTGAACGCGGCTCCGGGATGTCCTTCCAGGTACCACTCTCTGCCCAGGTACCAGGCAACGAGATACGCCAGGACTGCAAGCGCACCCAGCGTTGCCCTCAGGATCCGCGACCGTGGCCGACGTCTCACGGTTCTGCTCTTCGGCAGATTGATGGCTCGAAGGTACCACAGCTGCGAGCCGTCGGCATGCGGAAAGCGACGAGGGAAACGAACGTCGCCTTGCGGTGGCGCTCGCGTGGGGAACTTTGGGCCGCGTGCGAGGCCGATAGGTGCTCACCAATCCTTACGGCGCCGATATTTGTTTGCGCAGATGTCGAATTGCCGCTGCCAGCATCGACAACGGGTTGGTGATTCTTCCCAAGTCAACTCAAACGGGAGCAAACCTCATGCCGTACATTGACGGATTTGTCATTGCCGTTCCCAAGGCCAACAAGCAGAAGTTCATCGACCACGCGAACAAGGGCGACAGCGTATTCAAGGAGCTGGGCGCCACGCGCATCCTGGAGTGCTGGGGCGACGATGTACCGGACGGCAAGGTCACGGACTTTCGCCGGGCGGTGCAGGCGAAGGATGACGAGACGGTCGTCTTCTCCTGGATCGAATGGCCTGACAAGCCGACGCGGGACAAGGCAATGTCGAAAATGGACGACCTGATGAAGAACGACCCGCGCATGAGCCCGGAGAAAAATCCGATGCCCTTCGACGGCAAGCGGATGATCTATGGCGGCTTTGCGCCGGTCGTCACGCTCGAAAGGTAACAGGCAGAATCCCCGGGAAGATCGATCCCCGGGAAACGAACGAGGCGCCTCGCGGCGCCTCGTTTTTTCAGTCACCGCCGATAGTCACCGGCGATAGTCACTGCCGATAGTCACCGCCGATAGTCACTGCTGATAGTCACTGCTCGCCGGGTGGACGATAACGATTCCGCTGCCGAAGCAGGTAGACGACACCCACCACGATTCCGATCAGCAGCAGGATCATGAAAATTCTAGCCATCGATCGGCCCGCCCTCTCTCACGTCGCCCGATAGTTGGGCGCTTCCTTGGTGATCGTCACGTCGTGCACGTGGCTTTCGCGCACGCCCGCGGTCGTGATACGCACGAAGTGCGGCTTCGTCCGCAGGTCTTCGATGTTGCGCGACCCGGTGTAGCCCATCGCCGCGCGCAAACCGCCCGCGAGCTGATGAACGATCGTAACGAGCGAGCCCTTGTACGGCACGCGGCCTTCGATGCCTTCCGGCACGAGTTTCTCGAGCTCTGACGCGGTGTCCTGGAAGTAGCGATCCGCGGAGCCGTGCGTCTGGCCCATCGCGCCGAGCGAGCCCATGCCGCGATACGACTTGTACGAAGCGCCCTGGTACAGCTCGACTTCGCCGGGCGATTCCTCGGTGCCCGCGAACAAACCGCCGATCATCACTGCATGCGCGCCAGCGGCAAGCGCCTTGGCGATATCTCCCGAATAACGAATGCCACCGTCGGCGATCATCGGCACCCCGTGCCGCGCGAGCGCTTCTGAAACGCGCGCGACCGCCGTAATCTGCGGGACGCCCACGCCCGCAACGACTCGCGTCGTGCAGATGGAGCCGGGGCCGATGCCAACCTTCACGCCATCCGCGCCCGCCTTCACCAGGTCCAGCGCGCCTTCGGGCGTGACGATATTGCCGCCAATGATCTCGAGATCGCCCCACTTCTCCTTCAGGCGAGTCACCATCTTCAGCACGCCGGCCGAGTGGCCGTGCGACGTGTCAACCACAATGAGATCCACGTCCGCTTCGCGCAGGGCGGTGACGCGATCGATCGTGTCGGGCGAAGTGCCGACGGCCGCGCCGACGCGCAGACGTCCGTCCGTGTCCTTCGATGCGCGCGGGAATTCGGTCGCCTTCTGGAAATCCTTCACCGTGATCATGCCCTTCAGCTCGAAGTCGCCGTTGACCACGAGCACCTTCTCGATGCGGTGCTTGTGCAGCAGCTTGAGCACTTCGTCCTTGGGCGCGTTCTCGCGCACGGTGACCAGCCGTTCCTTCGGCGTCATCACGGACGACACGGGCGCATCGAGCTGCGTTTCAAAACGCAGATCGCGATGCGTGACGATGCCGACGACTTCGTTCTTCCTGTTCACGACCGGCACGCCCGAGATGCCCTTGGCGCGCGTCAGGCTGATGACCTCCGCGATGGTCTTGTCGGGTGTGACCGTGATGGGGTCGACGATGACGCCGCTCTCGAACTTCTTGACTCGCGCGACCTCGCGGGCCTGGCCCTCGATGGTCATGTTCTTGTGGATGATGCCCATGCCGCCTTCCTGGGCGATGGTGATCGCCAGGCGAGCTTCCGTGACCGTGTCCATGGCCGCGGACAGGATGGGGAGATTCAGGCGGACGTTGCGCGTGACGTGCGAGGAGAGGTCGACTTCGCGGGGCAGGACCTCCGAGTACGCCGGCACAAGGAGGACGTCGTCGAAAGTAAGGGCTTCTTCCTGGATTCGCATCCGGTGGTCGCTCCGCCCCGGGCTTGCCGCCGGGGTACGGGATGTCACCGGCGCCATGGCCCGCGAATAAAAGTGCGCGATTGTACTGAGCGGAAGCGCGAAGGTAAACCGGGGCTTTGAGGCCGGTTTCCGGCGCCGGCCGCCGTGGCCTAGAGGCGACTGCCGCCTCCGGCCCCTGCTGCCGAAAGGCGCTTGGCCGAAGGCGGTTTCGACACCCGCAAACGAGGCATACGCTGCTGCTTTTTTGACCACTCGAAGCAGCATCTGAAATCAACAAAACTGCTGTTTTTACCGGGAAAAATGCTTGTTTTTTGTATTTGAAGGAGTGCAAGATTCGCGCGCCCCCAGTTCAGGTGCAAGTCTTCGAGGGGCGCAAATGAGCGACGAAATCGAAGAGCGATTGCGCCACCTGGAACGGCAGATCGCCCGTTTGCAAGCGCAGTTTGAAATTGAAGAGCGTGACGGAGCAAGCCTCGGGACGCGCGTCAGATCGACCGGAGACTTGTAGACCTCGAAGACAGGGTGGATGCGCGCACGCCGCGGTCGAGCTGATTGAAGCAGACAAGGCGCCCGCGCAGTACAGGGAGGGAGGCGGTCATGGTTGCGAAGGTTGCGGAGCGAGTACTCGACATGAACGAGCGAACTGCCACGATGGAAGTGAAGGTAGACAACATTCAGAAAGACGTTGCCAGGATCGACGCGAACGTGGAGCTGGTGCGGCACAAGGTAGACGAGCTAAAGGACAAGGTCGAAGCACAGGGGAGCATCCTCCGCGACAAGATCGAAGCACAGGGGGTGCACTTGCGCGACAAGATCGAAAGGCAGGGGACGCAGTTGCAGGACAAGATCGAAGCGCAGGGAACTCAGTTGCGCGACAAGATCGATAGACAAGGCAAAGAACTGCATTTGAAGATTGACGCGCAAGGCAAGGAATTCGGCAACAAGCTTGCTGCTCTCGGGGCGCAGCTTCATGCGCAGGGAAAAGAGCTCGGCGAGAGGATCAATGTATTGACCGTCTCGCTGGAAAGGGCCAAGCGTTGGGCTCTCGGGCTCATCGTCGTAGCCCCGTTTGGTCCAAAAACCGCGGAATGGATCTGGGGATTCTTTAGATGAAGACGCTCAAAGGCGCCGAGCGGTCATGAAAGGCGATTTGCCAGGCCGATGACCTCACACTGACGCCGGAGGAACAATGGAAGCCAGAATGAACTCGGAATCACAGGATCGAGGTTTACAGGCCAGCATCGATCGACTCAGTGCGGACCTGCACTCGATGCGTCTGAAAATGATCGAGACCGATGCAGCAAAAGAACTGAAGAGCTGGAAGCGATTAGAGTGGATGGCGATCATCCTCGGCTGGTTCATATTCTTCGCATCCGGCTTGTTCGTAGGAAGCCAAGCCACCACTGCGAAGTTCGAGCGCCAGGGTCGTCTCCCCACCCCATCCACGCTACCATCGGGGAATGATTCGCCAGGTCAGCCCGCCGCCAGCCAAGAGCCAGGCTGAGCTCTTCCCGACACGCGACGTTTACACCGTTTCGCGCCTCACCACCGAGGCCCGCATCCTGCTCGAGCGCGGCATTCCGGCCCTCTGGATCGAGGGCGAGATCTCCAACTTCTCGCAGCCCGCCTCGGGCCACTGGTACTTCTCGCTGAAGGACGGGAAGGCGCAGGTGCGCTGCGCGATGTTCCGCACGCGCAACGTCCACGCGAGCTACACGCCGCGCGACGGCGCGCACGTTATCTGCCGCGCCCGCGTCAGCCTCTACGAACCCCGCGGCGAATTTCAGCTCCTGATCGACCACGTCGAAGATGCCGGCGAAGGCGAGCTGCGTCGCAAGTTCGAGGCGCTTAAGGCCAAACTCCAGGCGGAAGGCCTGTTCTCGGTTGAGCGCAAGCGCGACCTTCCCGCCCTGCCCGCCCGTATTGGCGTGATCACTTCCCCTACGGGAGCGGCTATAAGGGACATCCTCAACATTCTGCGCCGCCGATTTCCGGCTATCCCAGTGCTGATCTACCCAGTGCCCGTGCAGGGTGCTGGCTCAGCTGTCCAGATCGCGGGGGCAATCCGGTTCGCTTCGGACCATCGGGCATGCGACGTCCTGATCGTGGCCCGAGGCGGCGGCTCGCTTGAGGACCTGCAGGCTTTCAACGAAGAGGTCGTCGCGCGTGCCCTCGCCGACTGCCAGATACCCACGGTCAGCGGCGTTGGCCACGAGGTTGACGTCACCATTGCGGATTTCATCGCGGACGTGCGCGCGCCCACACCTTCGGGGGCGGCCGAACTGGTAGTACCCGATTGCCGGGACTGGATTGAACGATTGGACGGCACCTTGCGTCGAATCGCCCAATTCACGCGCCGGCGCCTCCAGGAACGCCGCGAGCGACATAAATGGCTCGAAGGCCGGCTCGCACAGTGCCACCCGGGCGTGAAGCTGCAGCACCAGGCGCAGCGCCTGGATGACTTCGAACAGCGGCTCAAGCTGTGCACCCTGAGGTCGCTCGAGAGCCGCACGGGGAGACTGCAATCGGCTGTTCATCAACTCGCGAGATCATCGCCGCTGGCTCGATTGAGGGATTTGCTGAGCCGGCGCGGGGCCCTGGAACTACGCATGTTCGGCGCGATGCGGCACCTGCTGTCGACTTCACAGCGGCGATTCGAAGTGCTAACCCGCGCACTGAACACTGTGAGCCCGCTTGCGACACTCGAGCGCGGATACGCTATCGTCACGCGCCACCCGAGCGGCGAACTGGTGCGGTCCAGCGAACAGGTGGACAAGGGCGACAGGATCGAGGCAAGAGTAGGGAAAGGTCGCTTGCGAGCGGTGGTAGAGGACAAAGAGGAATGAGTGAAGGCTTTTCGGTAACTAAGACTCGAGCCACGCAGGGCGCGCAGTTTGCCGTAGCCAGGTCTCGCTCCGCGAGGCGCGCACAGTTCGCCGTGGAAACAGCACGGTCCGGCCTGCTCGCGGCCAGCGTGGCCCTTTCGCTGCTCGTGGGCGCTTGTGCTCCTGCGGACACGAAGCCGGAGCCCTCGGGCACAAACGGCCAGACCGGCGATGAGCCTGCCTCGACCGACACTGCATCGGCCGATACCCCCTCGACACAGACCCAGTCCGCGCCAGCAGCTAACACACCATCGATCGGCGCTGTAACGCGCTCAGCTCCGCCGCCGACTTCCTCGCCAGAGCGCGCGTCACCTGCCGCGAACACGATCGAGAAAACGACGCTGCTGAGCAGCGCGCCGCCGGTGGCGCGAGCGACCCGGCACGTCCACCGATTCGTGCCCGTCGCATCCAACGTCCCCGGTGGCATCGCGGTGCTGGAGCTCGGCAACTCGAACACGCCCGCACCGGAAGTGAAGTATCGTGGCTACCGCACGATGGTGATGGAGCGGGATGGCAAGTGGCACGCGATCGTCGGCATTCCCTTGGCGGCGGAGCCCGGCAAGGAGACGCTCGAAGTTCGCAACGGCGTGGAACCGGCTGAAATTCTCTCGTTCGAAGTGCGCCCGAAGTCGTATGCCACGCAGCGGTTGCAGGTTCCGCCGAAGCAGGTGGATCTCTCCAAGGAGGATGCCGAGCGCGTCGCCAACGAACGGCCACGCATCGACAAAGCCCTGGAGAACTGGCGCGCGGAAACGCCCACCTCCCTCACGCTCGAGGCGCCGGTGGCCGGCCCGCGCTCCAGCTCTTTCGGCCTGCGCCGGATCTTCAACAATCAGCCGCGCAATCCGCACAGTGGCATGGATATCGCCGCGCCCAGCGGCACGCCGATCTACGCGCCGGCACCCGGCGTCGTCACGGAGATCGGGAATTTCTTCTTCAACGGCAATACGGTGTTCATCGATCACGGCCAGGGCCTCGTGACGATGTACTGCCACATGAGCGCGATCGGCGTGAAGCCGGGCGACATCGTGAAAACGGGCGACGAGATCGGCAAGGTGGGCGCCACTGGTCGAGTGACGGGCGCCCACCTGCACTGGGGCGTGAGCCTCAATCGCGCGTTCATCGATCCCGCACTGCTGCTTCCGCCGGACAAGGGCTGATTTACCAGCGGTCCGCACCAAGCGCTGTTACCCAGCGCTCCCGCCGGAATCGTCAGCTTGAACCGGCCATCGGCGAAACCCGGCGCCAGCAGAGCGAAGGCGCTCGATTTCGCGCCTGCGCGCGATCGGACGGGTTTGACGGGAGACGACGGGTGGAACGAGCGCGAGCTAGAGATCCAGCCCCAGCTTCTTCTCTTTTCTGACGTACCAGCCGCCCTGGTGCGGCTCGAATACGGCACAACGCGTCAGGTTGCCGCCATAGATGTGAATCGACACGGCGGTTTCATCGCCCGCGTTGCAGATGCGGTGGTACTCGTGCGGAGGAATCAGGCATCCGGCGCTGCCGCGGCCGGCCTGGAACGAATTGCGCTTCTCGAATCGGAACTTCTCTGACGTGTGCTCGAGCAGCTCGTACTGCTGAACGTCGATGCTGCCTTCCCACACACCTTCGACACACCACATGCCACCGTGATCGTGCAGTGGAGTGGCCTGGCCCTTGCCCCAGGTCATCGCGATGATCGAGTAGCCCTTCTCATCGTCTTTGTGCACGAGCCGGCGCGCGTAATGATCGCCGCAACATTCGCGCAGGTGGGCGGAGAGCTTCACGGTGTCATTACGGATCAGCGAGCAGAGCCCGTTGCGCAGTTCGTCGACGATCTTCTCGACGTCTTCCTGCTCCACGGCGTGCTCGACCATGGCGATCAGTGCTTCTTCGCCGGTGAGATGAGTGACGGGTCTGTCCATGCCGCTGGCTCGCGAGTGGGGCTGACGCGGATTTTACCCCTAGCTCAGCAGCTTCGCGAGAAAGCCGCCGATGGTCGGGCGGAAGCGATCCATGTCGACGAGGAAGGAGTCGTGCCCCTGGATGGAGGGCAGCGGCGCCCAGTCCGTGACGGTACCGGCCTCGCGCAGGCCGTTCGCCAACTCTTCCTGGCTGGCGATCGGGAACAGCAGGTCCGTCTCGACGCCGATCACCAGCGCATGCTGCAGTTTACTGCGCGCCAGCGCGGCGGGGATGCTGCCCCCGTGCTCCGCGAGATCGAACAGGTCCATGGCGCGCGAGATGTAGAGGTAGCAGTTCGCGTCGAACTGGCCAACGAACTTGTTGGCCTGCGCGTCGAGATACGACTCGATCTCGAAGTCGATGCCGAAGGGATCGCCCGGCTTGCGCTCCTGCGACACCCGCTCGCGTCCGAAGCGCACGAGCCATTCGGCCGCGGAACGGTACGTGATCATCCCGAGCTTGCGCGCCAGGCGCATTCCTGTGATCGGTCCGGCGCCTTCGAACTGGCCATCCGCCCACGCCGGATCGCGGCGAATCATTTCACGCTGCAGCGAACGCAGCGCGATCGCGAACGGCACGGAGCGTGCCGCGGCGGAAATCGAAACGATCGAGCGCGCGACGCCCGGAAACTGCGCGCAGTAGGCATGCGCGGTCATGCCACCCAGCGAGGGTCCGACGACCGCTGCGAGCTCTTTCAGGCCGAGCACGCGTACCACTTCGTGACCGCCGCGCGCGATGTCTTCCACCGTGAGCACGGGAAACGTCAGGCGGTACCGTTTTCCCGTCGCGGGATCGACCGACGCCGGTCCGGTGGAGCCGAAGCAACTGCCGAGCGAATTCACGCAGATGACGAACCAGCGCCGCGTGTCGATCGGGCGGCCCGGCCCGATCATGTCTTCCCACCATCCCGGCGCCGGATCCTGCGGCGAAGAAGCGGCGTGCGCGGAGGGCGAAAGGCCGGTGAAGATCAGGATCGCGTTGCTGCGCGTCCTGTTGAGCTCGCCCCAGGTCTCGTAGGCGATCTGCGCGTCCTGCAGCGTGCCGCCGCGTCGCATCGCGAACGGTTCGAGACTGATCAACTGTCGGGCACTCATCGGCGGCCTCGTACGCGTTGCTGCTTGCGGCGCTGGCGCGGGGTCAGGGGATTGCGCTTGCCCGCGTACGGATTATCGTCCGAACGGAACTCGACGCGCACCGGCGTGCCGTGCAGACCGTAAGTTTTTCTGAACACGTTGACCAGGTACCGACGATAGGCGTCCGGCACGTGCTTCGTCTGGTTACCGTGGATCACGATCACCGGCGGGTTGCGGCCGCCCTGGTGCGCATAACGCAGCTTGATCCGGCGGCCGCGGACGAGCGGCGGCTGATGCTGCTCGATGGCCCCTTCGAGCGTACGCGTGAGATCCGGGGTCGGTATTTCTGTCATCGACGCTTCGTAGGCCGAGTGTACGGACTGCATCAGCTCGCCCACGCCCGTGCCGTGCCGCGCCGACACGAAATGAACCGGCGCGAAGTCTACGAATGACAGGCGCTCCGCGAGTTGTTCGCGAATGGTGTCGCGCTGCTCGGCCGGGAGCTTGTCCCACTTGTTCACGCCAATGACGAGGGCGCGCCCCTCCTCCATTGCGATGCCGAGAAGACTCGCGTCCTGTTCGGCCACCTGGTCCTGCGCATCGAGCAATCCGATCACGACATTGGCCGAAGCTATCGCCTGTAGCGTCTTGATAACGCTGAACTTCTCGATGGCGTCCTCGACCCTCGCGCGACGACGCACGCCGGCGGTGTCGATGAGCGTGTAGGCCACCCCGTCGCGCTCGAAGGGAACGAAGATGCTGTCGCGAGTGGTGCCCGGCGTTGCGCTGGCGATAACGCGTTCCTCGCCGAGCAGCCGGTTGATCAGCGTGGACTTGCCGACGTTGGGCCGGCCGATCACCGCCACGTGAATCGTGCGCTCCTCTTCGTTCGGCTGCGGCTCAACGGCGGGAAGGTCCTTGAGAACCTGCTCGGTGAGCACGCGCGTTCCCTGGTCATGGGCCGCGGCAATGGCCACCGGCTCACCGAGCCCGAGCGCGTAAAACTCCGACGACGCGATCTCGGCTTCGCGCCCTTCGGCCTTGTTCACCGCCAGCACCACGGGCTTGCCGCTGCGCCGGATCGCGCGCGCCACGTACTCGTCTGCCGGCGTCAGTCCTTCGCGCGCGTCCACGACGAACACGACGCGATCCGCTTCTTCCACGGCACGCAACGTCTGCTCTGCCATCTGCGCTTCGAGACCGCCGGCCTGCTCGATGAGCCCGCCGGTGTCGATCACGATGTACGGAATGGAGCCGACCTTGCCGTAGCCGTACTGGCGGTCGCGCGTGAGGCCGGGCTGGTCAGCGACCAGCGCGTCCCGCGTGCGGGTAAGCACGTTGAAGAGCGTCGACTTGCCGACGTTCGGACGGCCGACGAGCGCGACGACAGGGAGCATGAAAGCGGGCTTCAGCCGTCCTGGCTGGACTCCGGAGGAGTGGGTTCCGATGTGGGTTCTGAAGGAGCCGGCGGCGCAGCTTGTTCTGCCGGCGGCGCTTGTGGCGCTGTCTCTTCAGCCGGCTTCGACGCTGCTGCCAGTGCATCCGCGCGCCTGAACGCGGCGAGCGTTCCGGAATCCGTGAGCACGAACACCATCGAGTCCGTGACCAGCGGCGAGTTCGTCACGCGATCACCGTCAGTCCCCATCCGCGCGAGCAATTCACCGCTCTTGGCGTCAAGCCAGTGCACGTAGCCCTCAAAGTCCGCGACAACCACGGCTGGACCATCGAGGACGGGACCGGTGAGGCTGCGACGATGCAACGCCGGCTGCTCCCAGACGGGCGCCCCGTCGCGCCGGTTCAGCGCAACGACGTCGCCACTCGCGCTCGAGAGATAGACGGCCTCATCGTCCAGCGCGAGCCCGCGATCGCTGGAAGCGTCGCGCGCCCACCAGATCTGCCCAGACTCGATTGCGAGCATTGCCGCCTTGGCCTGGTAGCCAACCACGAACACGTCCTTGCCATCGACGTCCACCGCGGCATCGATGTCCACCATGCGCTCGAGCTCGGTGCGTCCACGAGACGAGCCAATGGCGGTTTCCCACGCAATGTCGCCTTCGCGCAGCGTGACTGCGATTACCTTGCCGTTGTCGAAACCGCAGATGACCACGTCGCCTGCAATGACCGGCGCAGCCGTTCCGCGTACCGACAAGCGCGGCACTTGCTGCTCGATAACCCAAAGCTCGTGCCCATCGGCCGAGCTCAAACCGCGCAGGCGCCCGTCGACGGTGCGTACCACGACGATGGCCTCGGAAACCGCGGGAGCGGCGAGCACTTCGCCACCGATGTCCACTTTCCAGAGCTGCTGGCCGTTCTCGGTGCTCAGTGCAACGACGTCACCGTCGTTCGAGCCGACGACGACGCGACCGAACCCGACCCCGGGGCCGCCGCTCAACGGCAGTTCCGTGCTGGTCCGCCACGTCACGCGACCGGAGGTTTTCTGCACGGCCAGCACGTCGCCGTCGTGATCGGCGACATAGAGATGCGTGCCGTCGAACGAAGCAGGCCGCAGGCCGAGCCGCAAGCGGTCGCCACCGCCGCCCAGGCTGGTGGACCATACCTTCTGGACCCTGATCTTCGGCTGCAGATCGACGAGCTCCGCCGGCGGATCGACTTCCTTTTCCTTGTCGCAGGCGGCGACCAGGAAGGCGAGCGTCAGCAGGAACAGCGTTTTCAGTTCGCGTTTCATTGCGGGGAATCCTGGTTCTCGGGCGCTGCCGCGGAGCCGGCCGGGTCCTCTTTCCTGCCGCCAGTGGCGGCCTCGGCCCTGTTCTCGTCTCCGGGAGCGGCGAGATCGTTGATCTTGAGTTGCAGCAGACCCGCGTCGACCAGTCCAGGTTCCGCACCGGGCGCGCTGGCCGCAGCCTGCGCCTTCCTGTATTCCGCCAGGGCGCCCGCCCGGTCACCCTTCGCAACCAGTGCATCGCCACGAACTTCGGCATAGCGGGGATCAAACGCACCGGCATCCGGCCGCTTGAGAGTGGCGAAAGCGTCGTCAGGCTTGTTCTGCGCAATCTGGACGCGCGCGAGGCGCAGGGCGGCGACGTGCTGCAACTCCTCGTCCCTGGACTCCGTCATCACGTTGCGCAGCAGCGCAGCCGCCTTTTCGAGCTCGCCGTTCTCGACGTGCGTGCGGGCCAGCGAAAGCTCGGCCTGGTCGATGTAAGGCGTCTCGGGATAATCCTTGCGCAACTGTTCGAGCAGCTCTTCCGCGCGAGTCTTGTCGCTGGCATCGAGCGCCCCGAGCATGTCCTGGTAGCGCGCCGAGGCTGTCTCGGCCCGCGTCATCTCGCGCTGCTGGTACCAGCGCCAGCCGCCCAACACGGCGACGCCGAGAACGATCCCAGCGATGATCCAACCCAGGTTCTCCCGCAACCATTGCATGAGCGCATCCCATTGGTCGCGCTCCGTCATGAAATCATCCACAGTCAGACTCCGCGGCCGCTTGCGGCCTCAGTTGCAACCCACTCGCCAATTCTTGCGGGCAGCTGGGCGAGCGTGGACTCGCCCTGCGCGCCCTCGGCTCGCAGCGGCTTTACCGCCACGACTCCGCGCGCCAGCTCCCCTTCTCCGATGATCAGCGCGACAACCGCGCCGCTCTTGTCGGCACGGCGGAACTGCGCTTTGAAATTGCCGCCGCCGAGATTCACCTGCACGCGCAGCTTCGGCCACGCGTCGCGCAGGGATTCTGCGGCGACCACCGCCGCGCGCTCGGCCTCTTCGCCCACCGCAACGACGTACACGTGCGGATTCAGGGCGTCGACGGGCGTTTCCGCCTGTTTCATCAATTCGACGACGCGTTCCATTCCCATCGCCCAGCCGATCGCGGGCGTCGGATCGCCCCCGAGCTGCGCGATGAGGCCGTCGTAGCGGCCGCCGGAACAAACGGCGTCCTGTGCGCCAAGTGCATCAGTGATCCACTCGAAAACCGTGCGCGTGTAATAGTCGAGCCCGCGCACCAGGCGCGGATTCACCGAGTAGCTGACGCCAGCGGCGTCGAGATGTGCACGCAGCACCGCGAAATGCTGCACCGACTCCGGATCCAGTGAAGCTGTGAGCAACGGCGCGCCGTCGATGAGCGCCCGCATCTCCGGGTTCTTGCTGTCGAGGATGCGGAGCGGATTACCACCGAGCCGCCGAATGCTGTCTTCGTCGAGAGCGCTCTCGTGCGCGCGGAAGTACTCGATCAGCTTCTGCCGATACACCTGGCGCGACGCCGGCGTACCGAGCGAGTTGATCTGCAGCTTCACCCGCGCGATACCGAGTTTCTTCCAGAAGCGCGCCGACGTGAGGATGATCTCGGCATCGGCATCCGGCCCTTCGTAACCAATGGCTTCGACGTCGATCTGGTGGAACTGCCGGTACCGGCCCTTCTGCGGCTTCTCGTGACGAAACATCGCGCCCATGCACCACACGCGCAGCTTGTTGTTGTGGATGAGCCCGTTCGAAATCGCGGCGCGCACCATGCCGGCCGTCGCTTCGGGCCGCAGCGTGAGACTGTCCCCGCCCTTGTCGACGAAGGTGTACATCTCCTTCTCGACCACGTCGGTGAATTCGCCGATGGAGCGCTTGAAGAGATCCGTGCTCTCCACGAGGGGCACGCGCAGTTCCTGGTAGCCGTAGCCGGAGAAAATCTCGCGCGCAGCCGACTCGAGCGCCTGCCAGTGCCCCGCCTCCGCAGGCAACACGTCGCTCATGCCGCGCACCGGCTGTATCCGGTCGGTCAAGTCATCGTCTCCGGTTAGCGATTCGTCTGACGTCCGGCGGCTCGCACGCGGCCTTGGGAGTCGAGAGTCACCCGCAGCACGCCTCCCCTGCCGGCCGGCAGGGACACGGGCTGACCATTCACTTCCATCTGCACACCTTCAGGATGGCCGAAGGCCAGCCGCGCCGGCGCGTTCACCGTGAGGCTGCGCGCCGTGTTCGCCGAACCGAGGTCGGCAAACACGCGACGCTGTTCCGCGTCGTACACTTCCACCCAGCTGTCGGCCGTAAAGTTCAATCGCACCCTCACATATCCACGCGGTTCGGCGTTCGGTGCCGCCTGCGATGTCGTAGTGGCAGCGGCCACCTTCGACGACGGCGCTGAACTTGCCACCGCCGGAGTCGCCGTCGCAGTCGGCTCTTTGACCCCCGCGCTCGCTCCAGTCGCTGCAGCGCCAGCGCTGCCTTCAGCCGCGACTGTTTCGCCCGGCACTTTGGCCGTGCGTGCTTTCCATTCCGCAACGCCCCAGCCCACACCGGCCGCGGCAACGACCACTGCCGCGCTGATCACGATCGACTTTCGCGGCACGCGCCATTGCATCGTGCCCGGCGCCGGCTTGATCGGAACCAGCGGCGGCTCCCGGCCTTGCTGCTCGCCGCTCGCCGTCACCAGCGTCTCGCCATCCAGCCCAAGCAGCGTGGCGTACTTTCGCAGGTGACCGCGTGAGTAGACCGGCGCTCCCAGCGCATGGAACTGGCCCGCTTCCAGCGCTTCGACGATCCACACGTCGACGTGCAGATCCTCGGCGACCTTCTGCGTGCTTATCCCCCGTCGCTCGCGCTCTTCCCTGAGGCGCTGTCCCGGTGCGGCTCCTGCTTTCTTGGCGGGCTCGCGACCGGATTCGTCCATCAGCTCGTCCGCTCGGAAGCGATCAGTGCCCGCGTCTGCTCGGACGTCGGGTACTCCGTTCTCAGCCTCCGTGCATACGTGTTCGCCTGGGTGATGTTCCCGGCCGCGCGCTCCAGGCGCACGCCGAGCCAAAGGATTTCCGCCGTGACCCCGACACGCTCGATGTAGCGCGATACACCGGCGCGCGCCTCGTCGAAACGCTGCTGCTCGAAAGGCATCTCGGCAAGCTGCAGCAACGCATCGCGATGCTTCGGACGGACAGACAAAGCCCGTTCGAAATAGGTGGCAGCCTCGTCATACCGCTTCGCACCGCGCATGCACGTGCCGGCGTTGGAATAGGCGTTCTCGGGCTCTTGATTGAACGGGCTCTTCGCCGACTGGAGGAACCGGCCCTCGCCCTTCTCGACCTTCCCCCGGCGGCAGAGGAAGACGCCGTAGTTGTTGAGAATGAGCGGGTCATTGGGCCTGAGCCGCAGCGCCGTCTCGTAGTGCCGCTCCGCCTTCTTGAAATCGCCGACGCGGTCGTAGAGCAGCGCGGCCGCGCGATGGGCATCCGGATTCGACGAGTCCTGCTGGAGTGCCCTGTCGATCTTCTCGCGCGCGAACTGCAGCTCGTTGCGCTCGAGGTACGCCATGCCCAGCTGGAGGTTGTACCGCGCAGCATCCTTGGGCGACTTTGGCCGGTCATCGTCATCGCGAGAGTTGCCGGAGCCCCCGCAGGCTTGCAATCCCAGCAGCACAGCAAACAGCAATGCCGCCCACGACCGGAGCTTGTTATTGTTCATGCTGTCGTTCGTCCTTCGGCCGTTACACCGATCAGCTTGGTGCCGAGACGGACCGTCGTGCGGTCGTGCACGCGACCCACCAGCTGGCCGCACGCCGCGTCGATGTCCTCGCCCCGCGTACGCCGCGTCGTCGCAATGATGCCGTTGCCGTTCAGCAGGTCGCGGAAGCGGCTGATGACCTCAGGCTTTGAGCGGCGATAGCGTGTACCGGGGAACGGGTTGAAGGGAATCAAGTTCACCTTCGCCTCGCGTCCGCGCAGCAGCTCGATCAGCTCGCGCGCATGGCCCTCGGAATCGTTGACACCTTCGAGCATCACGTACTCGAAGGTGATGCTGCGACCGTTCTGTTTCTCGAGATACACCCAGCAGGCGTCGAGCAGCTCGGAGATGGGGTGCTTGCGATTGATGGGCACGAGCTGGTTGCGCAGCTCGTCATTGGGCGCATGCAACGAAACGGCCAGGGCCACGTTGCACTCGTCGGCAAGCTTGAGGATCTGCGGCGCCAGGCCCGAGGTGCTGAGCGTGACCCGGCGGCGTGAAAGCTCGAACCCGAGATCGTCGAGCATCAGCTCCATCGCCGGCACGACGTTGCGATAGTTGGCGAGAGGCTCGCCCATGCCCATGAACACGACGTTGGTGACGATGCGCTCTTCGAGCGGCACGAAGCCATCGGTGCCGCGGGACGCGGCAGCGCGCGCCAGCTCGAGATTCGCGAGCCACACCTGGCCCACGATCTCGGCCACGTCGAGATTGCGATTGAAGCCCTGCTGCCCGGTGGAACAGAAAGAACAATCGAGTGCGCAGCCGACCTGGCTCGAGATGCACAGCGTGCCGCGACCCGGCTCCGGGATGAACACCATCTCGATGGCCTGGTCCCTTGCTGGCGCGGCGTCGACGCCGTTGCCCGCCTGGAGGCCCGGCGCGCGCAGCATCCACTTGCGCGTGCCGTCCGCCGAGACCTGCGTCGTGACGATCTCGGGCGGGCGCACCTCGGCGCGTTCCTCGAGCAACGCGCGGAAGTCACGCGCGAGATCGGTCATGCGATCGAAGTCGGCGATGCCGTGCTTGTAGATCCACTTCATCAGCTGGCGCGCGCGGAACGGCTTCTGGCCCAGCTCGGCCACAAACGCCTCCAGCCCGGACCTCGTGAGCCCGAGCAGGTTGACGCGCGTGGTGGTGGTGGTGTTCAAGATCATTAACCGCGCGGCTGGAGATCCGCCTCGCCGAAGAAGAACGAGATTTCGCGCGCGGCAGTGTCCGCGGCATCGGAGCCGTGCACGACGTTCTGCTCGATGCTCTCCGCGAGATCGGCGCGAATCGTTCCCGGCGCGGCCTTCTTCGGATCGGTGGCGCCCATTATCTCGCGATTCTTCGCGATGGCGTTGTCGCCTTCGAGTACCTGCACGACCACGGGACCGGACGTCATGTACTTGACGAGGTCGCGATAGAACGGGCGCTCGCGATGGACGGCGTAAAACCGTTCGGCCTGCGAGCTCGAGAGCTGCATCATGCGTGCACCCACGATTCTCAGGCCGCCCTTCTCGAAACGGCGGTACACCTCGCCAATGAGATTCTTGCGGACACCGTCCGGCTTCACGATCGACAGCGTGCGCTCCAGCACCATGCTCTACCCTCGTCAATAGTTAACAATCAAAAAGGGGAAACAGCGCCGGCACTAAGGTGCGGGCGCTCCATTTGGGCCGGGAAGTGTACAGGTGGGCGGTAGCTACCGCAATGAAGGATGCGCGCGGAAGTCCGCGTCTCTAAAGGCTTTTTGTGTCTTCTGTCGCCCGGCCCCCTGGCCGGGCCCCGGGAAAGTATTGCGAGTCTTCGAGCAAACTTTCACGGGTGGCTATTCGGGGTGGCTCATACTGTGAACGACTCCCCGCAGCCGCATTCGCCCTTCACGTTGGGGTTGCGGAAACGGAAGGCCTCGTTGAGCCCCTGGCGAACGAAATCCACCACTGTGCCGTCGACGAGCGGCAGGCTTTCGATGTCCACCACGACCTTGACGCCGCGGTCTTCGAACACCGTGTCGTCGCTGCCGATAGTCTCGGCGTAATTGACCACGTAAGCGAAACCGGAGCACCCGGTCTTCTTCACGCCCAGACGCAGACCCACACCGCGGCCTTTCGCCAGGATGAAGCTGCGGACGCGTTCCGCGGCGCTTTCAGTAAGCTGGATCGCCATCGTCACCTCGGTAACTTTTCGCCCGCGGATTTTACCGCGCCCATCGCCTCAACGCAGGCTGGCACGCAGCGCATCTTCGACGATCAACAGCCTGCCGAGCTTTTCTGCCGGGGCTTCGAGCGCCGTCGCCCACTGCGGTGCGCTGACAAAGCCTGGCGATGACGCTTCCGTGACAGATCGGCCCGTCACGTGGCGGCAAACCCACTCGGCGGCGGCGAGAGTATGTGGGCAGCCATAGGCGCGGAACCGTGCATCCGTCACACGCCCGCCGCCGATGCCCAGGTAGAAGCGTACCCAGGCGCCGCGCTCGATATTTCCCGCCTCTCCAATGGCCACACCCGGTCCTCTTGGCAACGTTCCCACGTGCTTTGGCTGACCGAACAGCTCGCGAACGAGAGCGCTGTATTTCAGGTCAGTGGCGGACACGATTGACTGTCCTCGTGGGCCTCACGCAACGCTCGCCGGGCTCATGTCACGCAGGCGTCGCACCTCGCGGGTGACCGCGTTCACCGCGACATCGATGTCGCCGTCGCGCGTGAAACGACCAACACTGAAGCGCAGCGAACTTTGCGCAAGCGCATCGCTGCGGCCGAGCGCTCGCAGGACGTACGAAGGTTCCTGCGTCGCGGAGTTGCACGCTGAGCCTGTCGACACAGCAATCTCCGGCATTCCGACCAGCAGGCTCTCCCCTTCCACGCCTTCGAATGAAACGTTCAGCACGTGCGAGACCCGCGCCGTTGCATGTCCATTGAGGTGGACACCCTCGAGTTTGCGCAGCCCTTCCCAGAGCCGGTCACGCAGCACGCGCAAGTGGGCGCCCTCTTTCTCCATCCGCGTTCTCGCGGTTTCTGCGGCCTGGCCGAGGCCGACGATCTGATGCGTCGCGAGTGTGCCCGAACGCAGGCCACGCTCCTGGCCGCCGCCGAGCATCAGGGGTGCGAGCCCCAAACGGGGATTGAGGCGCACGTACAGCGCGCCCGCGCCCTTGGGTCCGTAGAACTTGTGCGCGGTGAGCGAGAGCAGATCGATGCAGCCCGCTTCGACATCGATGGGAATCTTGCCTGCGCCCTGCGCGGCGTCGACGTGAAACAGCACGCCGCGCTCGCGGCAGGCGCGACCGATCGCGTGCACGTCCTGGATCACGCCAATCTCGTTGTTCACGTGCATGAGCGTCACGAGCACCGTTGACGGCGTCAGTGCGGCGAGGATCTGCTCGGGGCTGACGATCCCGTCTTCGCCGGGCTTCAGGTACGTGACCTTGAATCCTTCTTTCTCGAGTTGCCTGCACGGATCGAGCACCGCCTTGTGCTCCGTGCGCGACGTAATGATATGCCTGCCACGTTCCGCGTGATAACGCGCGGCGCCGAGGATGGCGAGATTGTTCGACTCGGTGGCCCCCGACGTCCACACAATCCCGGCGGGATCCGCACCGATGAGTTGCGCGACCTGGCTGCGCGCCGCCTCTACCTTGGTGCGGGCGTGTCTCCCGAATGCATGCTGGATCGACGCCGGATTGCCGAAAGTGCCCTGCTCCGTGAGGCACTGGGCCATTGCCTGGGCGACCTGCGGATCGACCGGCGTCGTCGCTGCGTTATCGAGATACGCGACCGCGTTGTAGGAAGCTGCCGGTTCGCTCATCGCTCGCCCGCCTTGCGCCGCTTGCCCTGGATCGCGGTGAGGAACCCGCGCAGGATGTTCACCTCGTTCGCATCGAGTTGCGCGCGGTTGAACAGCCGCTTCAGGCGGCCGATGAGATGCACGCCCGACTCCGTGCGGTCGGTGAAATTGACTTCCTGCAGTACGGCTTCGAGCTGCGCATAGAACTGTTGCATCTCGTGCGCGCTCGCGTGCGGCGTGTTCCTGTCTGCCTCCGGAAGTTTGGCGCCGCGAGCCAGGGACAGCTCATAGCACACGATCTGCGCGGCCATCGCCAGGTTCAACGACGCATACTCGGGGTTCGCAGGAATGCGCAACAGTGCGTGGCAGCGCGCGAGATCGTCGTTGGTCAGACCGATTCGTTCCGCGCCAAACAGCACTGCCGCGCTCCGCTGGGTGCCGGCCTCGACCAGGCGCGCGGCGGCGATGCGCGGATCGTGAACCTCGAAGTGCTGCACGCGTTCGCGCGCCGTCGTCCCCACGACGAAACCGCAGTCCGCGATTGCTGCATCGACGGTGTCGTAGACGCGCGCCCGCATGAGCAGGTCAACGGCACCGGAAGCCCGCGCAGTCGCATCTGCGTGCGGAAACATCTGCGGGCGCACCAGCGCCAGGTCGTCCAGCGCCATGTTCTTCATCGCGCGCGCCACCGCGCCGATGTTCCCCGGGTGTTGCGTATCGACGAGAACGATGCGAATCGCGGCTTCCATGAGCGCTGCAGGCGAGTTTGCGCCTTTCGGTGCAGGGTCTTTTGCTATTCTAGCCGCCCCGTCCTGCCCCGTAGCCAGAGTTCCCGGCATGCAACCGCTGCTCAACATCGCCGTGCGCGCCGCACGCCGCGCCGGTGACCTCATCATCAGGAGCATCCCGCGCCTCGATTCGATCAAGGTCGCCACCAAGGGCCGCAATGACTTCGTCAGCGAAGTCGACCGCCTCGCGGAGCAGGAAATCATCACGACCATTCGCCGCACGCACCCGGACCATGGCTTCCTGGGCGAGGAAAGCGGCCGCAGTGGCGGCGACGAGTTCGTCTGGATCATCGATCCCCTGGACGGCACCACCAATTTCCTGCACGGCCTGCCCGTTTTTGCTGTCTCGGTTGGGCTTCAACACCGTGGCCGGATCTCGGTCGGGGTCGTCTACGATCCCATGCGCCAGGAGCTGTTCACGGCGGCCCGCGGTGAAGGCGCGCAGCTCGACGGCCGGCGCATCCGGGTCAGCAAGCAGCCGGGGCTCGAGGGATCGCTGCTGGGAACCGGCTTTCCCTTTCGTTCGGGTGATCACCTCGATGCGTACATGGCCATGCTCAAGACGCTGATGGTCGAAGCAGCCGGCATCCGGCGGCCGGGGGCCGCGGCGCTCGATCTCGCGTATGTCGCGGCCGGAAGGCTCGACGCGTTCTGGGAGATCGGACTGAGTCCCTGGGACACGGCGGCGGGTACGTTGATGATCCGGGAAGCCGGCGGCCACGTCGGCACTCTCTCGGGCGGCGAGTACCAGCTGGGACCGAATATCGCGGCGGGTAATCCCAAGGTCTACGCGGCTCTGCTCGAGGCCATCCGGCCGCACGTCCCAGAGGCCCTTCGGAACTGAACCGCCGCTCGCGACGAGCCGCGCATCGGCCCGTTCCATCTCGCAATCACCGTACCGGTTGTGTACAGTCCCGCGCGCGGGAGTCCGCCCGTCGTGGGGGTGATTCATGGCACAGAAAGGTCTATTCGCCGTAAAGCCGTGTGAAGCGAATCCGCGCGTAGATGCGGGCGAACCGGTTGAAGGCAGTCTCAAGGGCGAAGTGACCTTCCGGCGCGCACTGACCGCACGACACCTGGTGCTGCTCGGCATCGGCGCCATTATTGGGGCCGGTATCTTCGTTCTGACCGGCCACGCGGCCGCGCAGCACGCCGGGCCAGCAGTCGTTCTATCGTTCGTTGCAGCGGGAATCGCTTGCGGATTCGCGGGCCTCTGCTACGCCGAGTTCGCCTCGATGCTGCCTGTCTCCGGAAGCGCGTACTCCTATTCGTATGCCACGCTCGGTGAGCTGACCGCGTGGTTCATCGGCTGGATGCTCGTGCTCGAGTATCTCTTCGCCGCCTCCACGGTCGCCGTAGGCTGGTCCGGCTATCTCAACGGCTTTCTGCAATCGATGAGTACGTACACCGGCGCCAACCTGGCGCTGCCCGAGTGGCTCGCCTCCGCGCCGCTGGCGCTCAAGGACGGCAGCTTCGTCTCGACCGGTGCCGTGATCAACCTGCCCGCGGTCCTGATCATCGTGGCGATCAGCTGGCTTTGCTACGTCGGCATCAGGCAGTCCGCCACCGTGAACACCTGGATCGTGGCGATCAAGCTGACGGTCATCCTGCTCTTCATCGCCTTCGCGGTGAACTACGTGAACCCGGAAAACTGGGAGCCCTTCATTCCGCAGAACCAGGGCGAGGGCAAGTTCGGCTGGGACGGCGTCTTCCGCGGTGCGGCCATCGTGTTCTTCGCGTACATCGGCTTCGATGCGGTCTCGACGGCTGCGCAGGAAGCGAAGAACCCGCAGCGCGACATGCCAATCGGCATCCTCGGCTCGCTGGTCATCTGTACGATCCTTTACATCATCGTTGCGTCGATCCTGACGGGCCTTCTGCCCTACGGCATGCTCAACACGCCCAAGCCGGTTGCCACTGCGCTGGAGGCTTACCCGAGCCTGCTCTGGTTGAAGACCATCGTCGAGGTGGGTGCGATCGCGGGCCTCTCGTCCGTGATCCTGGTGATGTTGATGGGCCAGCCGCGCATCTTCTACACGATGTCGAAGGACGGCCTGATGCCGCCGATCTTCGCGTCCATCCATCCGAAGTACCGGACGCCGTACCGGGGCACGGTCATCGTCGGCGTGATCGCGGTGGTCCTCGCCGGTCTCCTGCCGATCGGCGTGCTCGGTGAGCTCGTGTCGATGGGCACGCTGCTCGCGTTCGCGTTCGTGTGCACGGGCGTGCTCGTGCTGCGCTACACGCGTCCTGACCTGCCGCGCCCGTTCGCCGTGAAGGCCGTCTGGGTGGTGTGCCCGCTCGGAACGCTGGCCTGCCTGTACCTGTTCTGGCAGTCCTTCCAGGCGAACTGGAAATGGATGACGGCCTGGATCGTGCTCGGCCTGCTGATCTATTTCCTCTACGGCTACTCGCACAGCGCGCTGCGCCGGGAAAACGGCGCGTCGCCGATCGCACAGCCCGCGGGCCGCAAGGCTTAGCCCGGATCAACAAAGAGACGCATCAAGCCTCGCAGGCGCCGGCCGGAGCAATCCGGTCGGCGTTTTTTATTGCGCGCCGCACCGGCGTGTTGGCCGTTGTGGTGTGACGGCTTGAGAACAAGAAGCGCGTCGCGACGGGGTAATGGACTGACAGCGTGAGAGTTCCGGCACAGCGCGATTCGCGGCCCGGAGCGACCGCGAAGTCGCGCGTGAAACCTCAGTTCGGCCTACGATTTCGTCCATGTGGAAGTCACCCAGGAAAGTTTGCTCGAAGACTCGCAATACTTTCCCGGGGCCCGACTAGAAAATGCAGCACGGCCGAACAGAGGCCTGCACACACGCTGTCAGTCCATCACCCCGCCACGCCCCGCTCAAGATCAAGAACCGCCGTCACACGTTGGCGAGCACTATCACGCAGTGGAGGACAACTATGCAGGCGGCTTGCGTACGAGGCCGTAGTGTGCGTTCCTTCGAGATCGGCGGTCGAGAAATCAGAGGAGAGTGACATGAAAGTCCCTGTTCGCTCTGTTGGTTTTATCGTTCTTGCAATCGCCATGGGCACGGGGTTTGCTTCCGAGTGCCCCGTTACGGAACCAGGACGCTATGAGTTTCAAAACGATGCGCTTCGGGTCGTACTTCCCTCAGACAAACGCTTCGTGTTCAGCGCGGATAGTGCGGGCTTCATAGACCAACATGGAGCTTTGGGCATCAAGGTGGGCTGGGAGCGAAAGATTCAAGGTCAGCTCGATATCACGGGTCGGCGGTTGGACGGGGAGGCACCGAAACTGCGTGCCTGGATCCCCGATGGGTACGCGGACACCGGTTTTCAATCAAGCTACGTTCTCTTTCCGAAACCCGGCTGTTGGGAGATCGTCGCAAGCGTGGGCTCACATCAACTCGTATTCGTGGTCGCAGTAGAACTCAATGGGCCGGGCCCATCCTGGCGCTTGCGAGGACCGGATCGCGGGTGGCGAGAAACCGGCGGTTGACGCCGGAGGTGTGACGGCGAGTTCTTGCTCTCCAGCGGGGCGGGACGGGGTGTATTGGCCGGCAGTGTGTAGCGGAGGCTGCGAGCCCGGGCGCAGACGATACGCCCAGGGCAGGGCAAGGATTCGATAAGCAAACATCGGCGGAGCGTCCGCCCGGGCCGCAGTTCGCGCACGAGTTCCGCTTCGGAACCTCGTGCATGCG